>JGI12316J14372_10000033_pt1 | contig 388181 bp, 360 predicted proteins | sample MarCyaLeptolynsp_FD_14372 | JGI IMG/M metagenome (IMG submission 14372)
GGTTCAGGTCCCCCCCCCCCCCCCACCCTGGAACCAAACGCGAAACCCGAGTCCCAAACGTTCTCTCGAGGTCTCACTTTTTTGCATTTTTTTTGTCGCCGCGGTCGTCCTCTGGCACCAGGAACCCTGATGCCTATGAAGTGGAAGTCGAAAACCGCAGGTATAAAGCTTTCGGCAAAATCATCGGGACGTAAGCAGATGATTCATTTGCACTATCGCAATAAGGGGTGTTTTGGAGGTCGGGGGACAAAACGGTCCAAGAATTTTGCCGGGCTCGCCGCATGGTTGTTTGGGTGTAACACGGCCATCGTGCGCATTGATTTTGGTCATCAACCAGTGGGGGTAACGATCTAATTTAGGATTAACTGTTGGTTTATTTGTTTGCCCTACGGCTGGGTTTCATGGGCTCAGTCGGTTCAGCCGTTACAGTGATATCGCAATTGAGTTATCTGCGCTTCGTGCCATTTGGAAACCAGATAGGACGTCGCACAACGCTTGACCGAACGTGCCTTTGTTTTAACGCGGACGAAACGCGCCCCGCTCAGTTGAAAGATCGAGGGCTACTGTCGCATCAAAGGACGAGACGATGATCAAGCAAATGCTAGCGAAGACGGCATCTGCCGGTGGTTCGGAGAGCGAAGCCGGCGATCAGACTTCCGGGAGCCAAAAAACGCGATCCTTCGCGGATTTGAAAGTCGGCACCAAGGTCGGGCTCGGCTCCGGTGCAATCCTACTGTTTCTGGTCGCTGTCAGCGTCGTATCGTCAATGGGTCTTTCCGGCGCAAGCACCAATTTCGGAGAGTACCGTCAGATCGCCCGCCAATCGAATCAGTTGGGCCGAATTCAGGCCAACTTGCTCTCGGCCCGGCTGGGTGTGAAGGATTACATTCTGAAAGGCACCGAAGAAGCGGCCGAAGCCGTCAACAAGCGCATTAGCACCCTGCAGGAACTGATTGGGAGCGCAGAGAGCCTCTTCACCGACCAAGAAAAGCTCGAGCGGATCAAGGTCGCCGAAGAGGAAATGCAACAGTACGCCGGCGGATTCAAGCAGGTCATCGAATTCCGGGCGCAGCGCAACGCGCAAGTCGATCAGATGAACAACCTCGGCCCGAAGTCGGAGAAGTCGCTCACGAAGATCATGGAGTCGGCGTTCCGTGACGGTGACGGTCAGGCCAGTTATCTCGCCGGTTTGACGCTTCGGCACCTGCTTTTGGCACGGCTCTATTCGAATCGCTTTCTCGTTGATAACCAGCAGGCTTCCGCGGACCGTGCGATTCAGGAGCTGACCGATTTCGAGAAGCTGGCGGGCAGGATGCGCGGTGAGCTTCAGAATCCGACGCGTCAGAAACTCGCGCAGGAAGTTCTCGGGTACTCTCAGGCCTATCGGAAAGCTTTCGATGCGGTGACCAAGGTGATCTTCGAACGCAATTCGGTGATCAGCGGCACGCTTGATAAGATTGGCCCGCATGTCGCGGACGAAATGGAGTCGATCAAGCTGGATAACAAGAAGAATCAGGACCAGCTTGGCCCGGTCATGACGGCGACCATGAACCAGTCGATGTGGACGGCGATCATTGTCTCCGGTGTTGCGGTGTTGCTTGGCATCGTCATGGCCGTTTTCCTCGGACGCGCAATTTCGCGCCCGATCGTCGACATGACCACGGCGATGCAGCAGCTTGCTAAAGGCAATCTGGAAGCGGAGATCCCGGCCCAGGGCCGCAAGGACGAGATCGGAGATATGTCGGTTGCCGTCCAGGTCTTCAAGGACAACGCAGTTGAAAAGGTTCGCCTGGAAGCCGAGCAGGTCGAGAATGAGAAGCGGGCTGAAGAGGAAAAGCGCCAGGCCCAGCTCAAGATGGCCGATGACCTGGAAGCGAACGTCAAGTCCGTGGTCCAGGCCATCGCCGGTGCGGCGACGGAGATGCAGGCAACGGCCAAGACCATGGCCACGTCTGCGGAGCAGGCAGGCCATCAGTCTACAGCCGTGGCCGGCGCGACCGAACAGGCTTCGTCGAATGTGCAAACCGTGGCCGCGGCTTCTGAGGAGCTGTCCAGCTCCATCAGCGAGATCAGCCGTCAGGTTTCCGGTTCTCTCGAGGTCTCGAACTCCGCGCAGGAGACCAGCCAGAACGCAACTTCGACGATCCAGAATCTGGCCGATATGGCGCAGAAGGTCGGCGAGGTCGTGAACCTGATCAACGATATCGCTGAACAGACCAACCTGCTTGCACTCAACGCCACCATTGAAGCGGCCCGTGCCGGCGATGCCGGTAAGGGCTTTGCGGTGGTTGCCTCGGAGGTCAAGAACCTTGCCAACCAGACGGCAAAGGCAACCGACGAGATCTCCGGCCAGATTGCCGCCATGCAGTCCGCGACCGAGGACTCTGTGACGGCCATCGAGCAGATCCGGGATGTGATCACCAAGCTGGGCGAGACCTCGACGTCTATCGCGACGGCGGTCGAGGAGCAGAGCGCCTCGACTCAGGAGATCTCGCGTAATGCCCAGGAGGCGGCTGCCGGAACGCAGGAGGTCTCCAATAACATCGGTTCCGTTCAGGGCTCGGTTACCGAGACCGGTAACGCGGCTCAGCAGGTTCTTGAGGCCGCCAGCGAGCTATCACAGCAGTCGGAGTCCTTGGACCACAAAGTGGACGAGTTCCTTTCTGGAATGCGGGCCGCCTAGGCTCGGGGGACTTTTCCCGCGATTTGGGGGCAGGCGCCGCGTTCCATAGCGGTAGCGTGACCCTCTGGGGAACTGAGACAAGCGGTGAAGCAGTGATGCTTCGCCGCTTGTATCTTTTTTGGAGTAGACCTATGTGGTTGTTTTGAAAGCTCTAACGGCGGATTAACCCCTTGTGATCAGTCCATGATATATTGGGCGCGCTATGTGGAATGACGTTGTCGATCTTCGCGACTTCTACGACACCCGCATGGGCCAGGTGGCGCGGCATATGATCCGCCGCTCGGTTCGGTCCATGTGGCCGGAGGTGCGTCAGCAATCGGTCCTCGGCCTTGGCTATGCAACCCCCTATCTGCGGCAGTTCAAGGGGGAGGCGGACCGCATTCTCGCCTTTATGCCGTCTCGGCAAGGCGTCCTGCACTGGCCGCCGGAGGGGCCTGGCGTCGTCAGCCTGGTGGACGAGGGGGAGCTTCCGCTGCCGGACTATTCCGTCGATCGCGTGCTATTGGTACATGCCTTTGAGAGCAGTGAATCCTTGCGGGCGCTGTTGCGCGAGGTCTGGCGGGTCCTGACCGGCGACGGTCGGGTCCTGATCGTCGCGCCGAACCGGCGCGGCATCTGGGCGCGCCTCGATCGTACGCCCTTCGGATGGGGCCATCCCTACAGTCCTTCCCAGCTCTCCCGCGCGCTCAGGGAAAACATGTTCACGCCATCGCGCCATGGCCAGGCCCTTTTCGTCCCGCCGAGCCGTTGGCGCGTGTTCATGCGCTCCGCGCCGGCGTGGGAGCGTATCGGAACCCGTTTTTTCCCGCAGTTCGCCGGGGTCGTCCTGGTCGAAGCCGGCAAGCAGCTCTATGCCGCCTCGCCGGCCGTGCAGAGGAAAAGGCTGCGCCGTCCGGTGGTGGTTCAAATGCCTCAGGTCGCGGGCCGTGCCAGCCGCGTGACCACTAATCGCAAGCGTTAACGGCGCCCGGTTAGCCACCGAGGCGACCCCTTGCCGGAAAACAGCGTCATATCTCAAGCCAGCATGCCGGTCACGCGGGACAGCCTGCTGCACGACTTGCGGTCGCTCGGTCTGACTGCCGGCATGGACGTGGTTGTGCACGCCTCCATGAGCCGAATTGGCTGGATCGTCGACGGGGCGCCGGCCGTCATCGATGCCCTTCTCGCGGCGGTGTCTCCCGGCGGCACGGTGATGATGCCGGCTTTCTCCGATCAGATGACCGACCCCGCGGACTGGCAGAATCCGCCTGTCCCGGAGGCCTGGTGGGAGGTGATCCGCGCCAACACGGCGGCGTTCGATCCGGATATCACCCCGACACGCGACATGGGCGCGATCGCGGAGACCTTTCGCCGCTGGCCGGGCGCGCGGCGCAGCGCTCATCCCATGCAATCCCTTGCGGCCGTCGGCCCCGCCGCGGATTGGCTCACGCAGGGACAGGAACTGGATTGGCCGCTTGGCGATCACTCGCCCCTGGGGCGGCTCTATAGGCGCGATGGAAAGGTTCTCCTGATCGGCGTGGGTTACAACCGCAACTCCTCGCTTCACCTCGGGGAGATCAGAGCCGCGCATCGCCGCACGATGAAACGCCGCATCCCGGTAGCGGTTTCGGCTGGTGTGGCCTGGCAGGAAATCGATGATGTCGCCGATGACAACGGACGCCTCTTTCCACGGGTCGGGGAGGATTTCGAGGCAACCGGGCAGGTCATGTCGGGGCAGGTCGGGGCGGCACCGGCGCGCCTGATGTCGCAGCGGGCTTTGGTGGATTTCTCTACACCATGGTTCGATGGAGTGTTGGCGTCCTAAGACCGGGACGTTCGGCCCCTGGATGCCCCTATTCTCCGGCTTTGAGGCTCGCGGTGTGGGAAGCGCCGCGTTCCGGACCGATCTCCTCAATACTGAACGGCGTGTGCTGGTAAACCTCGTTGATCCAGTTCGAGATTAAGAGGTGCCCGTGCGATCGCCAGGTATTGGTCGGTGCGCGTCGCGGGTCGTCGCCTGGGAAATAGTGTTTCGGGAGTTGGATATCGAGACCTTCTTTGACATCGCGTTGGTACTCGTCGTTCAGCGTGTGGGCATCGTACTCAAGATGATTGAACATGTAGATGTGGCGACGTGAGCTGTCCTGAATCAGGCAGAGACCGGCCTCTTCTGACTCGGAGAGGACAACGAGGCCGGGGACTTTATCGATATCGACTCGCCGTGTCTCTGTGTGGCGGGACACCGGCACCGGAAAGCGGTCGTCGAAGCCGCGCAGAAGCGTTGAGTTTGGCGTCGTCACCTCGTGCGGGAAAACGCCGAACATCTTCTGCGGCAGCTCGTATTTCGGCGTGCCGTAGAAATGGTACAAGGCCGCCTGTGCGCCCCAGCAGAGGTCCAGCGACTGAAAGACATTCTCCTGACTCCAGTCGAGTATTCTGGTCAGCTCCTTCCAGTAAATCACGTCCTCGAAGGGCAGCTTCTCGATCGGCGCGCCGGTGATGATCAGCGCGTCGAACTTCTCATGCGCGACATCCTCCCAGGGCCGATAAAAGTCGATCATGTGCTGTTGAGGCACATTCTTCGGTTTATAGGACGCCATCGTCATGAGGGTGAGCTCGACCTGCAGGGGCGTGGCGCCGATCAGCCGGGTCAACTGAGTCTCGGTCTTAACCTTTTGCGGCATCAGGTTCAGCAAGGCGATCCGAAGCGGCCGGATATCCTGGCGCACCGCGTCGCTTTCCGTCATCACCACGAGTCCCTCTTTTTCGAGGAACTGGCGGGCCGGAAGGTCGTTCGGGATCTTGATCGGCATCAGGTCATTCGGCTCTTTTTTGGCTCCGGCGCCCTCACGGGCGCTTCGCACGGACAGAAGGATCTTCGGTAGATAAGACGCCCCGTGGATGAATTAAACCGCCGCCACGCTGTCTGGGCAACGGTCAGCGGCGGCCCGACCGTCCGTATCTGGGGTGGTAAAACGACCTCGAGCGAGGGTCAACGCTTTCTTTTGTAAGGTTTTCTTTGATTTTGCGGCGGGCCCAGACTATGTGTCATCGCCTGCCCGGAAGTCCGATACAGAAGAGCCATGACGCGCAAGACCCAAAACCTGGAAGAGCTGCGGCAGCAGATCGACGGGATCGACGAGTCGATCCACGATTTGATCATGCAGCGCAGTGAATTGGTGGAAAGGATTCGGGCGGCCAAAGACGGGGACGGGCCCTTCATTCGCCCGGGCCGCGAGGCACAGGTCCTCCGCCGCATTCTGGACCGGCATCACGGCCTTTTCCCCCGCGCGGTTTTGGCCCGTATTTGGCGAGAGATCATTGGCGCCTTCCTGGGAATGCAGGGGCCGTTCGCTGTTGCCGCCTATGCGACAGAGGACGGCCCTAATCTTTTTGGCTTGGCGCGGGACCATTTCGGCTCCATGACGCAAGTCACGACCTTCAGTTCCCAGCGTGGTGTTCTGCGCGCGGTGAATGAGAAAAAGGCCACGGTCGGTGTGTTGCCCCTGCCGGAGAGCGACCGGGGGGATCCCTGGTGGCCGCATCTCGAACGGTCGAGCGGCCGTGCCCCTCGCATCGTGGCGCGCTTGCCTTTCGTGCCATTGGACAGCGGTCCTGCGCCGGGACCTGATGGCTTGGTGGTGGCGCTCAGCCCCTTTGAGGCCAGCGGTAGAGACCGTTCTTACTTGATCGTGGAGACCCTCGAACCTCTGTCCCGTGGGGCCTTCACGGGGCTTTTGACCGGGGCGGACTTCCAGGTGGCCGCGGTTCAGGTCTGGGAGGATGGAAGAGACCGCCGCTTGCATCTGGTGGAGGTCGATGGCTACGTAGGGGAGGACGACGTGCGGCTTGCGGCTCTCGAAGCCGGGCAGGGCAGGGTCAACCGTCTTTGGGCTATCGGCGGCTACGCGCGCCCGCTGTCGAAGCAGGAGCTCCTGTCGCCGGCCGCGACCTGAGCCGCCAAAACGAAGTAGCGACCAGAACGAAGCAGCGAAACGCCATGATTACGCCCCGTCCGGGAATTCTTGATATTCAGCCCTACGTTGGCGGTGAGTCCTCTGTTCCGGGGCATAACCGGGTCGTTCGTCTCGCCTCCAACGAGAACCCGCTTGGCGCCAGCCCGCGCGCCATGACCGCTTATGAGAGCTTGAAGGGGGAGTTGCACCGTTATCCCGACGGCGGTGCCATGGCGCTGCGTTGGGCGATCTCGGAAGAGGAAGGGCTGGACCCCGACAGTATCGTCTGCGGGGCTGGGTCTGACGAGCTGATTTCCCTGCTCATGCGCGCCTATGCCGGACCCGGTGATGAAGTACTGCACAGCGCCCATGGTTTTCTCATGTATCCCATCTCGGCGCGAACGGTCGGGGCGACGCCGGTTGCCGCCCCGGAGGTCAACCTGACGGCGGATGTCGACTCCCTGCTGGTTAAGGTGACGCCGCGCACGCGCTTGGTCTTCATCGCCAACCCGAACAATCCGACGGGCAGCTATCTGTCTGCGGCGGAACTGCAACGGTTGCGCGCGGGCCTGCCGGGCGATGTCCTTCTGGTCGTAGATGCGGCTTACGCGGAGTATGTGGACGAGGCCGACTACAGCAATGGCGCCGAGCTGGTAAAAGCCGGTGACAATGTCGTCATGATCCGCACCTTCTCCAAAATTCACGGTTTGGCGTCCCTGCGCCTCGGCTGGGGGTTCTGCCCGCCCGCAGTGGCCGATATCCTCAATCGGGTCCGGGGTCCCTTCAACGTCAGCCAATCGGCGCAGGAGGCCGGTGTGGCTGCGATCCGCGACCGGGAGTTCCAGCGGCAATCGGCGGCGCACAACAAGCGCTGGCGCGCGTGGTTCGCGGGGGAGGTCGCCGCCATGGGGCTGACCGCCTGCCCCTCCGCGGGCAACTTCCTGCTGGTCCGCTTCCCTGACGGGGCGGACGAAGCCCTGGCCACTCTTGCTGCGTTGAAGGAGCGTGGGGTCCTCGTCAGGAACATGGCCGGCTACGGCCTGCCGGACGCCTTGCGGATTACGGTCGGCACGGAAGAGGAAATGCGGATCACCGCCGATGCCCTGAAGGAAATCCGGGCATGACGGCGCCGCTGTTCGGAAGAGTCGCCTTGATCGGGATCGGCCTGATCGGTTCATCCCTGGCGCGGGCGATGCGCACCCGTGGCCTCGCAGGACACATTTCGATTTACACGCGGCGCGCGGAAACGCTGCGGTCGGCCGAGGCCTTGGGCCTTGGGGACAGCTACACGGGCGATCCAGCCGAGGCCGTCCAGGGTGCGGACCTTGTCGTCGTCTGCGTCCCCATGGGCGCTTACGACGCGGTAGGCCGGGCCATGTCGCCGGGCCTAGCGCCTGGCGTCATTGTCACCGACGTAGGTTCGGTGAAGCAGGCCGCCATCCGGGATCTGGGACCCTACCTTCCAGGGGGCGCACACCTGGTTCCGGGTCATCCCGTCGCGGGAACCGAGCACAGCGGCCCGGAAGCTGGTCTGGCCGACCTGTTCGAAGGGCGCTGGGCGATCCTGACTCCGCCGCCCGGTGCTGACCAGGCGGCTGTCGAACGGGTCGTCGCGCTATGGCAGCGTTGCGGGTCGACGGTCGAGATCATGGAGGCATCGCATCACGACAGGGTATTGGCGATGACCTCACATTTGCCTCATATCATAGCCTACACGATTGTCGGCACGGCGTTCGAGTTGGAGGAAAGCGACCGGGCCGAGGTCATCAAGTTCTCCGCCGGCGGCTTCCGGGACTTCACGCGGATCGCAGGCTCGGACCCCGTCATGTGGCGGGATATCTTCCTCAACAACCGCGATTCCGTGTTGGAAATGCTGCAGCGTTTCAGCGAGGATCTGACCGCCCTGCAGCGTGCCATTCGGTGGGGCGAGGGCGAGGTGCTGGAATCCCTGTTCCGGCGTACGCGGGAAATCCGCCAAGGTGTCGTCGAAGCCCACCAGGCCGGCACATTCGACGCACGCGAGCCGACGGCAGTCTCGGAAGAAAAGATCTCCGCGCCGGTCAAAGGAGGGGGCGAAGGCGCAGAATAGGCACTGGGCCGAGAAAGAGCTGTCCGGCCTCCAAGGTGACGGGGAGCTCGACCGCCTGCTGTCCGTCTGTGAGTCTGCGTTGCGGCATCAGCGCCAGGGCCACTTTCAATGTCGCGGCGGCTTGTGGCTCGAGCAGCCCAGCCTGGGCGATCCGGTCGAGCAACCTGGCAAGCCCGGCGAATCGAACCATCAACTGGCCCGCGGGACGGAAGGCGCCGTCCAATCTTAGTTCGCCGTTCGCCTCGGCCTTGAGATCGCCCCAAAACACCCGTGTATTCTGTACGTCCAGAAAACCTTGGCTGTCGCGCCAGGCCGCGAGAGACGGTTTCACCGGACCGGAGGGCATGGACCCCACAACTTCGGTGTTGGCGGAAATCTCTTGGATGACCGACCCAAGCAGTGTTCTGGCACCCTCCGGAAGAACAATTCGGTTCGCCGCAACCTTGACCGCCGCGCGCGGCGCCGTCTCGGGGGATGAAAAGGGCGCCAGGAACCCGGCGTCGATCTGCGATGTCAGGCGATCCGCGCGCACTTCCGGCCCCTGCTCGGCGGCGACCGCGAGGTTTTCGATCTGCACATCCAGCACGCCTGGGCGGCCGTCGGTCCTCAGGCGGAGCAGCCCCGTCGCCGCCTCGGCCCTGGCGGTACCGCGATGGGCGGTCCCGTTCTGCTCAAACGTGAAGCTGTGCTGTCCCGGGAAGGCGAGCGCGATTTCCAAGGGCGAGAGCAACTCCGCTTCCCCAGCCACATCTGGGCCCTGCCATTGCCATCCCCCCGCATTGGCGGCTTTGGGCGCGGCGACCCGCGGTTGGGCGATCAGGGTTTCGAAGCCCAACGGAAAGCCCGTCACCTCCGGTGCCACGTAGTCGACCTGATAGCCTCGATTCTGGTGGGCTTGCCGCCAGCGTTCCAGACCGTCAAGGAACTGCTGGGCGGTCAGGTGCCAATAGCCGGCGATACTCACGGGGACCGCGAGGGCGAGGAGGATGAGGGTCGCGGTCAGGGCGCGGCGCATCTGCCTGTCTTTGTCCTTCCAAACACCACTCCTGAGGGCGCCGCTGCGGCTTGCACCGGCCCCCCGGTGCTCTAAATTCTCTGGCGCGTCAAACCGAGGCGCGATTGTCCGGGGCACGGCGCCCTTTGCCGCCGCGGTTCGTTAGGAGATAGGCCCGCACGTCCATGGTGCAAGACGATCATGAATTTCTCACCCTTCGGCACGCCGTCAACGCCGTTCAGGACAAACCAAGGCTTGAGTTGCCCGAAGGGGAGGATTTCTGGGTCTTTGGCTATGGATCCTTGATCTGGAATCCCGGTTTTCCGCACGTCGAAGTGCGGCCCGCCCGGCTTTTCGGCTATCACCGCCGCTTCTGCGTGCTTTCCCACCGCTACAGGGGTACGCCCGACGCCCCCGGACTTGTCTTCGGGCTGGACCGGGGCGGATCCTGCCGGGGCTTGGCCTATCGGGTCCCCGCCGCCGAGGGACCTGAGGTCATGGACTATCTCTATGCGCGGGAGATGATTACCGGGGTCTACGACCCCACCTGGATTTCCCTGGACACGGAGGCCGGAGCCATCACCGCGGCGACCTTCATCGTCGACCGCAGTCACCTACAGTACACCGGGCGTTTGGACGATTCGAAGGTGGTCGACATGATTCTGCAGGGCTGCGGCGCCCGCGGCACCTGTATCGAGTACCTAAGGAATACCGTGCACCACTTGGAAGCCCTGGACCTGCACGACGTGGCATTGCACCGCCTGCTCAAGCTGGCGGAATCGCGCCTGGCCGAGCAGCCCTAAAGACCGGCTAGCCGAAGAACGAGCCGCCGTTCCGGCTTTTCCCGTTCTTGTTCAGCGTCTTATGCATCTGCACGGCGACGCTTTGGAAGCCTTCCTCCTCCAGCACCTCGCGGAGCGGCGGCGGCGTAGAGGATCGCATATAGGCGATTGGCAGACGCACCGAAAGGCAGTCGAGATTTCGCGAGCGCGCGATCTCTTCCAAGGCCTGAAGCAGAACCCGGACGGTGAGGCGGTCGCCGGGCATCCGTGGGGCAATGAGGTTCTCAACGCCCAGGTTCGGGGCGCACCTCAACTCATGCAGGATTCTAAAGGCGGCCAGCCCGAGAATGCGGCCCTCATCGGTCTGCGCGGTCAGGATTCCCGGCCGGTCCGCTGTTTGGTCGTCCCCCAGCGCGGCGACGTAATCGCGCCACTGGTCGAGCGTCAAGCTTGGGTCAATCGCCTGTATCAGGGCGTAGGCCTGGGCCAGTTCCCCTCCGCTCAAGGGTTTTGAGTTAATCATGGACTCCGGCATTATGGTGTGACTCCCGCCCGTCTTAGCAAAGCTCAAGGGTGCGAGCCTCTGTCCAAAGCGCCGATAAGTCTTTGAGTTAAATCAAAGCGCGAATTCGACAGGGAGGAACGGTCCTGGCCGCCTTAGACGCATTTCGAGTAGCCGCAGGAGGTGCAGGTATCGCAGCCTTCCTGGTGGGTCAGGCTGGCAGCCCCGCATTTTGGGCATTGTCGCAGCGCCTTAACCAATCGCGGTTGTCCGGATAGCTGCGCCACTTGGCGTTCGCTCCGAGCATCTGCCTGGTCTTCACCATTCCGTGACGACGGCAGAAATCCGATGTCGATCATATGGCGTTCGATGACGGCGCCGATTGCCGCGAGGAGAGAAGGAATATAGTGCCCATCCATCCAAGCCCCGCCACGGGGGTCGAAAACGGCCTTCAGCTCCTCAACCACGAAGGAAACGTCGCCACCGCGCCGGAAGACCGCGGAAATCATCCGGGTCAGCGCCAGGGTCCAGGCGTAGTGCTCCATATTCTTGGAATTTATGAAGATTTCGAATGGGCGGCGGCGTTCCTCGCCGCTGGGTCCCTGCTGAAGTACGTCGTTGATCGTGATGTAGATCGCGTGATCGCTTTCCGGCCAGCGCAGCTTATAGGTCTGCCCCGGAAGGATCTCAGGGCGCTGCAGGGGCTCGGTCATATAGACGACGTCCCCGGCTTCAGGCGTCGAAAGCGGCTGCGTTTCTTCCAGCACCATGGTTTGCGGCCGGTCCACGGGGCCCGCCGGCAGGATCTCCGCTGCTGATGATGTCTCCGCCGCTTCCAGGACGGCACCCGTGACCGGGTTGGGGCGATAGGTGGTACAGCCCTTGCAGCCGAGATCATAGGCTTGCTGGTAGACGTCTTTGAAGGCTTCGAAGGAGATCTCGACCGGAAGATTGATCGTTTTTGAGACCGAGGAGTCGATGAATTCCTGAACGGCCGCCTGGGTCACAAGATGCGCCGCCGTTTCCAAGGTCTGGGCGTCGACAAAGGCGTCGGTCAGTGCCGCGTCCTCGCCTTTCAGGCGCCGGTAGGCGCCGTAGGCGAAGTTCTGGACGTCTTCCTGGGTCGCGCTGCCGTCAGGACCCAGCACCCGCCGCTTCTGAGCGAAGCTGAAGACCGGCTCGATCCCCGAGGACACGTTGTTGGCAAGTAGAGAGATGGTGCCGGTCGGTGCTATGGAGGTCACCAGGGCATTGCGGATGCCGTGCGCCGCGATTGCCGCCTTGATGTCGCTATCCAAGGCCCTGATTGACTCCCCTGACAGGTATTTTTCCTTGTCAAACAGCGGGAAGGCTTGCTTCTCCCGCGCCAGCGCGGCGGAAGCTCTGTAAGCGGCACGCTGCAAGCCACGCATCCAGCGCCGCGTCGTCTCCACGGCCTCCGCGCTGCCGTAGCGCAGACCGCAAAAAATGAGGGCATCCGCGAGGCCGGTGACGCCCAGGCCGATGCGCCGCTTCTTCCTGGCTTCTTCTTCCTGCGCCGGCAGCGGAAAGCGGGAGACGTCGATGGCGTTGTCGAGCATGCGCACCGCGATGGGGACGAGCTCGGCAAAGGCCGCTTCGTCGAGCCGCGCCTTTTCGGTGAAGGGATGTTCCACCAACGTCGCAAGGTTGATGGAGCCGAGCAGACAGGCGCCGTAGGGCGGCAAGGGCTGTTCGCCGCAGGGGTTTGTCGCCTGTATGTCTTCACAGTACCAGAGGTTGTTCCGCTGGTTGATGCGGTCGATGAAGATCACGCCGGGTTCCGCATAGGCGTAAGTGGCCCGCATGATCTGTTCCCACAGCGCCCGGGCCTGCACGACCCGAAAGGTCGTTCCCTCGAATTTCAATTCCCAAGGGGCGTCCTGCCGCACCGCCTGCATGAAGGCGTCGGTGACGAGCACCGACAGATTGAACATGCGCAGCCGGCCCGGCTCCTGCTTGGCGGCAATGAAGTCCTCAATGTCCGGATGGTCGCAGGCCAGCGTCGCCATCATGGCTCCACGCCGGTAGCCGGCACTCATGATGGTGCGGCACATCGCGTCCCAGACGTCCATGAAGCTGAGCGGTCCGGAGGCGTCGGCGCCGATGCTCTTGACCGTCGCACCCTTGGGCCGGAGGCTGGAGAAATCGTAGCCGATGCCGCCGCCCTGCTGCAGCGTCAACGCCGCCTCGCGCAGGTGCGTGAAGATCCCCGACATGTCGTCCGGGACGGTTCCCATGACAAAGCAGTTGAACAAGGTGACGGCCCTGTCGGTCCCGGCCCCGGCCTGGATACGCCCGGCGGGTAGAAACTTAAAATCCTCCAAGGCCTTGTAGAATTTGGATTCCCACGCCGCCGGCTGCCTTTCCGGCACAGCCAGTGCCCGGGCGATCCGGCGCCAACTGTCCTCCAGCGTTTTATCCACAGGAGTGCCGTCGACCGCCTTCAAGCGGTACTTCATGTCCCAAATTCGCTGTGACAAGGCATTCAGCGTCGGCATATATCAGAGCCTCTGACGGCTGGATTAGGTCGGAAGAACTGGGTTAAGGCCACCTTTCCAGGAGAATAGGAACCGCATCATTTGCCGTCAATTAATGTTCGGTTTTTGTTCCGAAGTGACTCCTTGACTTTTACAGGCCGGTTGGGAAATCCACAAAGTTATCCACAGGCTCTGGCCGTGTGGTTCCGGGGCTCCGAGGGCTTTTTCGCCAAGGCATTGGAATGCTTTTCGATTTGTTCCTTGAGCTCCGGCAGGAACTGCCTTCTTGGCAGGCCCGGAGGGATGACCGGTAAGAACTCAATGACAATTTTTCCCGGTTTCTTGAGGAATGACCGCCGTGACCAGAAAAGGCCGGAATTGAGCGCCACGGGGACCACGGGCACATGGAGCTGCGAATAGAGGGCCGCGACGCCGGGGTGATAGGGCGCATCTCTGCCGGGCTCGACCCGGGTTCCCTCGGGAAAGATAACGATAGGGCGTCCGGCGGCGACAGCCTCGCGCGCTTGCGCGACCATACGCTTTAGCGCCTTCGCGCCGCCGTCCCGGTCGACAGCGATCATACCGGCACGCCGCAGGTACCAGCCGAACATGGGGAGACGCGCCAACTCCTGCTTGAGCACGAAGCAAGGTGTGTCCAAGAGGACCGGTAACACGATCGTATCCCACATGGATTGATGTTTCGCGGCGACCAGCACCGGTCCCTGCGCCAAATCCGGATTGCCGCGCACCTCGTAGGTCAGGCCGCAGAAAAGCCGAAGCAGGATCAGCATGACGCGGCCCCAGACATGGCCGACAAAGCTGCTCCCCTTTTGTCCCGCAAGCAGCAGGGGCAGGCCGGCGAGCGCGAGGACGATGGTCCAGGTATAGAGGACGATGTTGAATAGAAGAGATCGCAGAAAAATCATCCGACCGCCTTCCTCAAGGCGCCGAGCGTCACCGCGATCAAGTACTTGTTGTATTCGGACATCAGCAAACTGGCGCTTCCCGGCCATCGCCACCAGTCGCTTTGGTGGAAATTCTTGGGAAACACGGGATGCGGAATGATCTCGACCTCCGGCATGACCTGGCGAAACTCGAGCAGGCTTCGTGGCATATGGTAGGCAGCCGTGACGATACGTAGGGACCGGTAGCCCTCTTCCTCGAGCCAGGCGGCGGTTTCAGCTGCGTTGCCGGAGGTGTTGTCCGCCTCGTACCCCAGGGCGATGCAGCACTCCAGGCCGGCGCGGGACTGCCGGAACACCTCCAGCAGGTGCCTGACATCCACGCCCCGGTAGACGCCTGAGACGAACAGCTTTTCGGCCCGCCCGGCTTCCAGAAGTCTCAACCCTTCCTCCAGCCGGTCGCTGCCACCCGTCAGCACGACGATGGCATCGGACTCGCTGGTCGGGTCGGCAACCTTTTCCGGAAGCAGTGTGGTGAACCACAAGAGCCCCATGAACCAGATGAGAATCAGAATTGCTGACAGAAAGAGAACACGCAGCATGGTTGCAAGCCTGGAGGCTTCGTAGCGGTGTCGGACCATAGCGCAATCAACTTCCGCGGAACGGCAGATCGGGCCGGCTCTGCGTCAGGGTTTGCCGGACGGTTCCGATTCGCGGCAAATGGGACTTGCGCACGGATGCCCTGCAACAGTGCCGTATCACGGCATACTGCCGAGGCGCCGCAGTACGGTGATACGGGCGGTCACCATGGTTAGACCCGCGGCCGTGAGCGGCAGCAAGGCGAGAACTGCCCACTCATAGGGGGAGAGACTCAGCTCCGGCAGCAAAGCGGCCTCCGTTCGCCCGATCAGGTGGCCAAGCAGCAACACGGTGGGGATGGCCAGGACCAGGCCCTGTAGTCCGCCGCGCAACCCCAGCATAAGGGCGTGTCTTTGGAACTGTGCGGCAACATAAGAGTCGTGGGCGCCGATCAAATGCAGCAACTCTATGATCTGCTGGTGCACGGCGAGCCCCATGCGGGTTACCGTCACAACCATCAGAACCGCGGAAAAACAGACCAGCACCACGACCGCCAGAGCGATCAATTCGATGGAATAGGCGAGGTCGAGCAGGTTTCCGAGCCACTGCTCGTGATCCTCTACGATGATCCCGGGAACCGCCGCCTGAAGATCCTGGGTCAATTGTTCTACGGCATCGCGCCCGCTGGCCTTCAGGGTGACCGCGATGAGTTGCGGCAAGGGAAGATCCGACGCCGTGCCCGTCGTTCCCAGCCAGGGCTCTAGCAGGACGGTGACTTCCTCGTTGCTGAGGACGCGCGCTTCCCCAACCATGGCCATACCGTCGAGCAGGTCGAGGACTTGGATGATCGACTCAGGATCGGACCCGGGCTCGGCAGCCGTGCCTTCTTCCACGAGCGGCATTTGAACCGTGATGCTTCCGGTCAGGCCGCTGTCCCAGCGGCTGGCGATCTTATGCATGGCCATGGCGCTCACCACGGCCAATGTCGCCAAAAAGACCATCACCGTAATCAGGGCCGGCAGCAACCGCGCCGACGCATCCCGGTTGAGGGGGATGTCTTTGGATTTCGTCAGCATCGGTCAGGCGCCCTTTTGAGTCCGAAGCCTCTGGAAGTGTTTGATCTCCAATCCGCCGCCGACCAGCCTTGCGATGGGATGCTCGAACCTGGAGACCAGCGATTCGTTATGTGTGGCGATCACGACTGTGGTCCCCAGCTTGTTGAGTTCCTCGAAGAGATAAAGCAGCCGTACGGCCAGATTTTCATCCAGGTTGCCCGTGGGCTCATCTGCCAGGAGGAGACTTGGGCGCGCGATCACCGCGCGCGCGATTGCGACCCTTTGCTGCTGACCGCCCGACAGGGTGGGGGGCAGGGCATCGAGGTGATCGGCAAGTCCGACCCAGGTCAGCAATTCCTCGACATCCCGATGCAGCTTGTCATCGTTGCGGCCTGCGATCTTGATTGGCAAAGCAACGTTTTCCCGCGCCGAAAGGTGGTCCAGAAGCCGGAATTCCTGAAAAACGACCCCGATCCGGCGCCGTAATAGGGCGGTTTCGTTGCGGTTTAGGGTTTGCACCTCGCGGCCGAAAAGGCTGATACGCCCCGACGTTGGCCGCAGGGCCAAATACATCATCTTGAGGAGAGAAGATTTTCCGGCGCCGGAACTGCCCACGATAAAATGAAAAGAACCGGGGTCGAGCTCAAAAGAAAGCGCATCCAATATCTGCGGCCCATTACCGTAGCGCAGCGCAACGTCCTCAAATCGAACCAAGGTCTTATTAATCTCCTTTTGCTTCTATTTCCGACTACACTGTCGGAAACGGAGCTCATTCAAGAATAGTCTTACGGGGCCTTATCTTGTCTTGCTATTCGCCTGACCCTATAAACCAACCGGTCTTTTGATCGCGGGGGCAGAATTAACGCATGATTGTCACCTGTCCAGCCTGCGAAGCACAGTTCCAGGTCAGGCCGGAAGCGCTCGGCCCTCAAGGGCGTAAGGTTCGCTGCAGTAGTTGCAGCGAAACCTGGCATCAGATGCCGGAAAGCGCCGTTGAGAGCGCTGATGAAGCGACTCCCGAATCCGCTGCACCGTCGGGCGACACCCTACGCGATACGGAGGAGCTTCGGAAGTCACCTCGGGCTGAGCTGGAACGCCTGAGAGAAGAGCGGCGCAAGCGGGAAGCATCGGAATCGAGAAAGGCCTCAACCGGACTGCTGGTCGGATGGGGCGTCCTGGCCGTTCTCGTCGGCGGTGTCATTGCAGGCGGCTTGGTTGCGCGCGACACGATCATCGAAGTCGCGCCGCAGAGCGAGAAAGTTTACCACCTGCTCGGGCTGATTCCCGAGGAGGTGCCGGGCGAGGGCCTGGCGCTGGAAGACGTCAATTCGATAAGGCGCAAGGTCGGCGACGACCGGGTTCTCGTATTGACCGGGGAAGTCGCCAATGTGTCCCAGAAAATCCGCAGAGTCCCGCGCCTGCGAGCCAGCCTGACCGACTCTTCGGGCCAGGAACTGGCGTTCTGGCTGTTCTCCGTCGAGGAGACCGAACTGGAGCCCGGTGCCCGGGCGCGCTTTGAAACCTCGACGGAGAATCCGCCTGTCGATGGGACACAACTCTCCATCGGGTTCGTGCAGGCTCAAAAGGACGGCTAGACGACGTTCAGGGGAGGTTGAGCAAGGTCCTCTCGCCTCGCTCACACAGCGAGGATCGGGGGCGTATTTGCTGTCAAAAAGCGCAGAAACGTCCCGATTTTGCCACGGGCCCGACCCGACGCCGTTAAGGTTCCTTAAACCCAAGCATGCCAGTTTGCCAGGGCGGGACAGCACGGAAAGGTCCGTGGTTCCCGTAGTGAATGACATCTGGCCTGAGCGAGGACAATGGCCCGCATTCTCGTCGCAGAGGACGATCAAGCCGTACAGAGTTTCGTCACCCGCGCCTTGGCGCATAAGGGGCATGACGTAACGGCGGCGGACGATGGACTCCATGCCCTGGAGATCCTCGGGGGTGAGGAGTTCGACCTCCTGATCACCGATATTGTCATGCCGGGCCTGGACGGGATCGGGCTCGCCCTGAAGGTCGCCCGGGATCATCCGGCGTTGCCTGTCCTTTTGATGACAGGGTTCTCAGCCGAACGCCAGCGGGCCCATAACCTCGAAGAGCTGATCTGCCGGGTCGTGACCAAGCCCTTCACGCTCAAGCAGATTTGCGACGCCGCCGAACTGGCCATCAAGGCCCACGCGCCGACCCTGCACTGATCTCTTCTACGTCTCAGAACTGCCGTAACAGCCGATCGATGTAGTCGAGCTCGACCGGCGGACGCGACCGCTCGCCGCTGCGCCGGCGCAGTTCGTCCAGGATTTCCCGCGACCGCTGTACATCCATCTGATCCGGGATCTGCACGCCTTCCATCGCCTCGCGGGCTCCGCGCCCGGTCGAGCGCCCGAGCGGATCGTTGCCGAAGCCGGGTCGGGCGCCGACGTTGCCGGTGCCCTGGTCCTGCTGGGCTCCCATCATTTGCATGAAGCTCTCGGCCATGGACTGCATCCCCTGTTGCAGCTGATCCATGGACCGCGCCTGGGGCCGCACCGCGTCGTGGTGGTTCTCCCCTTCCAAAGCGTCCCGCGCGCTGCGCATTTCCCGTTCGGCCCGGCCGAGAGGTTTGGGGATGTCCCCCATCATTTCACCGAGCTGACGCATCAACTCGCCGAGGTCTCGGCGCAGAGACTCCTGTCCCTGAGCGTCTTGCCGGCTCTCACTGCGCTGCTGCGCTTGGCCTTCCTGGGAATTGTTGCGTTCCTGAGACCGGCGAAAACTGCGGTCGAGCAGTTCCTGCTGGCGCTGCATCATGCTCTCCAGGTCGCGCATCATGCTTTGCGCTTCGCGCATCTCCTCGTTCATGCCCTGGGCGAAGGGTTGGGCGCGGAGGTTCTCCAGCATCTCTTGCAGCTGCGCCAGCAAGTCGCGCGCGGCGTCCTGCATGCCGTTACGCGCCATTTCCCGCGCCCGGTCGATCATTTCCTGCAGGTCCTGGCGCTGCATCATCTGGGCGTCCGGCGGCAGCGGTTGAGGTTCCGCGCCTTCCGCCATCTGCTGCTGCATCTGCTCGGCCAGCGCCTCGACGAAGTTGTCCAGCGCCTGCTGCAGCTGGTCGAGCAGACGTTCGATCTCCTCGGTTTCGGCGCCCTTGGCCAGGGCTTCCATAAGCGCTTCCTGGATTTCCCGCAAATCCTGCTCGGCAATCGCCAACTCGCCTTCCTCGATGCGCAGCGCGGTGTCCCACATGAGTTTCTGGACTTGGCCGACGGCGGCGTCTGACTTGTCGTGGATGAGCCGCCGAGAGGCCGTGTAGAGCGCCAGGGCGACGGCCATATCGTGGAAGAAGTGGTCGGGCCGGTCGGACAACTCGTTGAGGGATTGCACCACCGGCAGGCGGACGTCCGGCTCTAGGGTCAGTTGCTTGCGCAGCTCCACCAGCGCCCGCGCGACCGGGTGATTGAAGATTCGTTCCGGCAGGACGGTGCGCACGCGATCGCTTATGCCCGTCTGCTCGATGGCGTCCAGTGCCGTTAGCTCGATCTCCACCGCCAACCCGGCCCAGGGGTGGGGGGTCAGGTCATGAAAGCTGCTGCCTTCGACGCTGCGGGCGTAACGCTGGGCCAGAACCATTTCCAACTCGATTGGCTCCGCTTCGGGCTTGTCGATACGGTGGATCTTCGCGATCAGCCCCGCCACGCCGTAATCGTCCTGTGCCAGATAATCCAGCCGCAGGCTGCTGCGTTCCGTCCGGCTGGGGGCCGCCGTAAACTCGCTCTGCGGCGGATTGTCGGGAATAAGGGTCACCGGCCAACTCGCGATCGCGGAGCCGTTTTGTTCGATGGTCAGGCGGTCTCCCGGTGCGGATTCGGGCGTGGGGGCATCGCCCTCCGCCGCCTCTTCCGGTTCGCGTAGAACCTCCTCCAGCCGATAGAGGTTCGATCCGATTCGCTCGAAAGCCGCCCGTCCCGCGGCCGAGACGAGTTCGGGAGATTCCGATCCGCCTTGCACTTGCGCCAGGAAGCGACTGCCGGCCGGGATGTCGAATGATGTCACGTTCTTCGGATCGAGAAAAAGCGGCGCCAGCCCGGTGTAGCTCGGCGGATTGATCCAGGCGCTCAGGCTCGTAGGTTCCTGGCTGGCGGCGGCAAATGCCGGCGAAACGGCGCGCTCCAGGCGGTTCTGCCAGCTGTCCAGTCCGCCCGCCGCCGCAATGATGAGCAGAAGCACGACGACCGCCCGTAACCCGTAGGGATCGACCGATGCCAGGCCAGCGCGGGGTAGGGCGATCCTGAGGCGGCCAAGCTGTGCGGCGAGGCGCCGGCGGTGAGCCTGCCATAGAGCGAGTGTTTGCGGGTCGCCGGACCCCAGGGCCAGATCGTCGGTAACGGCGGTCAGAGGCCGGTGCGGCAGGTCGTTCGTCGTTTCCAGGCGCCGCATGGCGGCGTCGCCATGGGGCCAGCGCAGTTTCCGGACGGCCTGAACTGTGGCAGCAGCGGCAGCGAGAAGGAAGGCCCCCAAGACGAGGACGTGCAGCCAACTCGGCAGGAGCGGGAGGAGATCGAGAAGGGCGAGCACGGCAAAAACACCGGCGAGAGCCACAAGCGGCCAGAATGCCGGCCAAATGCGTTCCCAGGCCAGGGCCAACCACGAAAGGGAAAGACGCCAGCGGAGTTCCGGTCCGCTCTCCCAACCTTTGCGACTCATTCGGCCTCCTTCGCGGTGACGCGCGCCGGCCCGGTCAGCGTCCTATGCCGCGCCGCGTGCCTTGCTGTCGTTTCCGGCGGCCAGCCAATCCGGCAGCCGGTCCCGTGCGATCAGGTCGGCATAGTCTTGCCGCGGCCTGACCACGGCAAAACGATCGCCGCTCACCATGACTTCCGGTGCCAGCAATCTAGAATTATAGGTCGATGCCATCACAGCGCTATAGGCACCGGTTGAACAAATCGCGATCAGGTCTCCGGCTTTCAATGGTGGCAAGTCCCGTTGGTCGGCGAATTTGTCCGTCGATTCGCAGATCGGCCCGACGATATCCATCGGCGTCATCGGCGCGTCCGGGTCCGCTTGGCGCACCGGCAGCATGTCGTGCCAAGCTTCGTAAAGCATCGGACGCAACAGATCGTTCATGGCTGCGTCTAGAATCACGAAGCGCCGTTCGCTGCCGTTTTTTACGTAGAGAACGCGGGATACCAGAATGCCGGCATTGCCGACGACGAAGCGGCCGGGCTCGAACGCCAGTTCGGCATCCAGCCCTTCGGCCTCCTCGTGAATCATTCGGCCATAGGCCTGGACGTCCGGCGGGGATTCGTCCCGGTAGGTGATGCCCAGCCCGCCGCCGAAGTCGAAGCGCTTGAGCGGCAGTCCCTGGGACTGGAACTCGCGATAGAGACTGATGACGCGCCTGTAGGCCTGACGGAAGGGCTCGACATCGGTGAGCTGGGACCCGATGTGCAGGGCCAGACCTTCCAGCGCCACTCCGGGGAAGCTATCCATCACGGCGGCAAGCTCCCGCGCCTCGTCGATGCTGATGCCGAACTTGTTCTCCGCGGTCCCCGTCGTGATGTGCCGGTGTGTCTTGGCATCAACATCCGGATTGATACGCAGGGCGATGGACGCCTTTTGGCCTCTTTGCGAGGCAATACGCGACAGCAGGGACAGTTCCTCACGGGATTCGACGTTGATCTGCAGAATGCCGCAATCGAGCGCGGCCGCCAGTTCCTGTTCCGACTTGCCGATGCCGGCAAACACGATCTTCCTCGGCGCAATGCCGGCGGCCAGCGCACGCCGCATCTCCCCCTCGGAAACGACGTCGGCGCCGGAGCCCAAGCGCCCGAGCGTGGCGATCACGGCTTGGTTTGAATTTGCTTTCACGGAGTAGAAGATCGATGCATCGAGACCGCTGAGGGCGCGTGTCAGATTCAGATAGGCGTCCTCGATCGCGCCCGCGGAATAGCAATAGAATGGCGTTCCTACCTCTTCGGCGATGCGGTTCAACGCCACGCCCTCGGCGTGAAACTCTTCGTTCTTGTAAGCGAAATGACTCATTGCGGCAGCTTCGGTCCGTAGGTCTTGGTTTTGCTCCGGGAAGAGTCGACTTGTCCTTCGTCCGTCCAGTCCGGAGAGGCTTTCAGCAGTTCTCCCTGCGCGGCGACGGGGCTGACCGACTTGGGCGTCGGATAGACACTCGGGTAGGTGTAGTTCGCCTCTTCCCCCTCCGGCGGCATGGGGTCCGATTTCTTGCCGCAGGCCGTCAGACCGATCAGTGACAGAGCAAGAACGAGGCCAATGGAGGTGTTTCGCACGCGCGGCAGTTTGCGGCTGATCATAGGAATCGCTCCCTTGCCAGGGTGGCGGCTGCACGTACGCGTTCGGGCGCCGTGCCGCCCTCGCTGGTCCGCGAGGCCACGGATTGGTCCACGGTGAGCACAGAGAAGACGTCCTCGGCGATACGCGCCTCTACGCGCTGCATTTCTGCAAGCGAGAGATCGGCCAAACCGCAGCCTTTGTCTTCCGCCATTTTCACCAGGCTTCCCGTAATGTGATGCGCCTCGCGGAACGGCAGGCCGGGGACCCGCACCAGCCAATCTGCCAGATCCGTTGCCGTGATAAAGCCTCGTTCCGTGGCCTGCCGCAAGGCCCCTTCCTGCGGGACAAGATCGTTGACCATCCCGGCCATGGCCGCGACGCAGAGCTCCAAGGTCTCCGCGCCATCGAAGACCGGCTCCTTATCCTCCTGCATGTCCTTGCTGTAGGACAGCGGCAGGCCCTTCATCACAGCTAGCAAGGTGGTCAGCGCGCCCAACATTCGCCCGGATTTGCCACGAATCAGCTCCGCCGCGTCGGGGTTCTTTTTCTGCGGCATGATGGAACTGCCGGTCGTGAAGGCGTCGGAAAGGGACACGAACGCGAAGCCCTGAGTCGACCAGATCACGATTTCCTCGGCCAGGCGCGAGAGGTGAGTCGCCGCGACGCTGCCCGCCGCCAGGAACTCCAGCGCAAAATCCCGGTCGGAAACGGAATCGATCGAATTGGCCGTGGGCCGGTCAAAACCTAGTGCCTGTGCCGTGGCCTTCCTGTCGATCGGGAAGGACGTGCCGGCAAGCGCCGCCGCGCCCAGGGGGCATTCGTTAAGCCGCTTCCGGCAATCGCTGAGGCGCCCCCGGTCGCGGCCGAACATTTCCACATAGGCCAGCATATGGTGGCCGAAGGTGACCGGTTGGGCGGCCTGCAGATGGGTATAGCCCGGCATGATGCTTCCGGCGTGCTTTTCGGCTTGGCCGATCAGCGCGCCTTGCAGGGCCTGTAGCCCCCCGTCCAGTCGGTCGATGCTGTCGCGCACCCAAAGCCGGAAATCCGTAGCCACTTGGTCGTTTCGGGATCTCGCGGTATGCAGCCGGCCCGCAGGCTCCCCGATCAGGTCCCGCAGCCTGGCTTCCACATTCATGTGGATGTCTTCCAGCGCGGCGGAGAAAGTGAAGGTGCCGCCTTCGATCTCTCTCAGAATCGTGTCTAGACCCTCGGAAATCCTGTCCCCATCTTCCTGGGAGATGATCCCTTGTTGCACCAGCATCGCGCAGTGAGCCTTCGAGCCGGCGATGTCCTGCTTGGCAAGCCGCTGGTCGAAACCGATGGAGGCATTGATGCGTTCCATGATTTCCGCCGGACCCCCGGCGAAACGGCCGCCCCACATCGTGTTGGCGAGCTTGTCCGGCGCCGCCCCGTGTGGCGCGCTGTCTTGCCCTTCTTCGGTTTCTTGGTTAACGGCCATGTTCTCTTCAGGTCTTCCGGCTTCTAGGGTGTTCGAATGATCTCAACAGTCCGATCAGCGATTCAACCGGTCGCAGCCTCGGCTCTCTTCGTCCTGGCGCTGCTCGCCGTGCTGTTGGGCCAGTCCGTTACTGCGGCAACGGCCGAACCCCCGCTAAAGGGCGTATTTGCGGGCAACTTTAGCCTTTCCGATCCCCCGGTGCCAGCGTCCACCGTGCCTCTTCCCTTGCTGTCCGGGGAGACCTCTTCCATCCCCGATTATGATGGCCGCGTCGTCCTGCTGAACTTCTGGGCGACCTGGTGCGCACCCTGCGTGCGGGAAATGCCGTCCCTGGACCGCTTGCAGGCCGCATTGGGGGAGGAAGGTCTGACCGTGCTGGCGGTGTCCTTCGACCGCAAGGGTGCCGAGGTCGTGCAGCCCTTCATGGAAAAGCTCGGCCTTAAGGATCTTCAGATCGTTTTGGATCCCAAGGGTAATGTCATGCGCCAGTTCATGGTTGGCGGATTGCCGACGACCTATTTGATCGACCGCGAAGGAAGGATGGTAGGTGGAATCGAAGGACCGGTGGAGTGGGACGGTCCCGAAGCGCAGGAACTGATCAGGTATTATTTGACGCCGCAGTCGTAGCCCGGCGTCAGCGGGTCGGCACGGGTTCGTCGCCGCGATAGTCGTAAAAGCCGCGCCCGGCCTTCTTACCGATCCATCCCGCCTCGACGTATTTGACCAGCAACGGGCAGGGCCGGTACTTGGTGTCAGCCAGACCCTCGTAGAGCACCTGCATGACGGCCAGACAGATATCCAGCCCGATAAAATCCGCCAGCTCCAGCGGACCCATCGGATGATTGGCGCCGAGCCGCATGGCCGTGTCGATCGACTTGACGGAGCCGACGCCTTCATAAAGCGTGTAGATCGCTTCGTTGATCATCGGCAGCAGAATCCGGTTCACGATAAAGGCCGGGAAATCCTCCGCCGTTGCCACGGTCTTGCCGAGATTGCCGGACAGGTCCTTGATGGCCTCGAAGGTCTCGGGATCCGTCGCGATGCCGCGAATGAGCTCGACGAGCTGCATCAAGGGGACCGGGTTCATGAAATGCATGCCCATGAACTTTTCCGGTCGGTCGGTGCAAGCTGCCAACCGCGTAATGGAAATCGATGAGGTGTTCGTGCAGAGGATCGTATGCGGCTTCAGGTACTGGCAGACGTCCTTGAAGATCTGGCGCTTGACCTCTTCGTCCTCGGAAGCCGCTTCGATGATCACATCGCAGTCGGAGCAGTCGGCCAGGCTGGTTCCGATAGTGATACGGCCCAACGCCGTATCTTTCTCGGATGCGGAGATCTTCTCTCGCACGACCTGCCGCTCCATATTGCGGCGGACAGTTTCCAGCCCCTCGGCAACGCGCTCCTCGGAGAGGTCGGTCATCTTCACGTCGTAGCCGGCCAGGGCGCAAACATGCGCGATGCCCGTGCCCATCTGGCCGGCGCCGATGACGCCCACCGACTTGATGCTCGCGGTACTCGGGGCTGGTTGGTCCGACATCGATTAAACGTGCTCCATCTGCTTGCGCCGTCTCCGCATTGCGGTTGGACTGGCGCCGGGTTTTAACCCAGTTCCTGTTCCAGCTCGGGGATCGCCTGGAACAGGTCGGCCACTAGGCCGTAGTCGGCAACCTGAAAGATCGGTGCCTCTTCGTCCTTGTTGATGGCGACGATGACTTTCGAATCCTTCATGCCGGCCAGATGCTGAATCGCCCCCGAAATTCCGACTGCGATGTAGAGATTCGGGGCCACGACCTTTCCGGTCTGTCCGACTTGGTAGTCGTTGGGCACGAAACCGGAGTCGACGGCGGCGCGGGACGCACCGACTGCGGCCCCTAGTTTGTCCGCCACTTTTTCCAGCATGGCGAAGTTCTCGCCGCTCTGCATGCCGCGGCCGCCGGAAATAACGATATCTGCGGTCGTCAACTCGGGCCGTTCCGATTTGGTCAGCTCTTCACCCACGAAGCTGGACAGTCCGGCATCCTCTGAAGGATCTACGCTCTCCACGGACGCGGATCCGCCTTCCGTGGCTGCGGGGTCGAACGCCGTTGCCCGGACCGTTATCAGCTTCACGGAATCGCTGGACTGAACCGTGGCCATCGCATTGCCCGCGTAGATCGGGCGCACGAAGGTGTCTGCCGACTCGATTCCGCTGATGTCGGAGATCTGTTGGACGTCGAGCAGAGCGGCCGCCCGCGGCATGACGTTCTTGCCGTAGGTGGAGGCGGGGGCCAGGACGTGGCTGTAGTTCGATGCCAGCTTGACGATGAGCGGCGCCTGGTTCTCGGCGAGGTCGCGCTCATAGATGGCCGCATCTGCGTGCAGGACCTTGGTCACGCCCGCGATCTTGGCACCTTCCTCTGCGGCGGATCCGCAGTTCGATCCGGCCACCAGCAGGTGAACGTCGTCGCCAAGTTGGGTCGCCGCCGTGATGCTGTTCAGCGTGGAAGGGCGAACGCTTGCATTGTCGTGTTCTGCGAGGACCAGGATGCTCATGAGATCACCTTCGCTTCATTCCGGAGTTTCTCCACCAGCTCCTGCACCGACGCGACCTTCACGCCGGCCTTGCGGCCCTCTGGCTCAACGACCTTCAGGACTGAGACCCGCGGGGTCACGTCCACGCCCAGGTCTTCCGGGCTCATGGTGTCGATTGGCTTCTTTTTCGCCTTCATGATGTTCGGCAGCGAGGCGTAGCGCGGTTCATTAAGCCGCAGGTCAACCGTCAGAACGCTCGGCATCTTCAGGCTGACCGTCTCCAGGCCGCCGTCGACTTCACGGGTCGCCTTCAGGCTATCGCCTTCGATATCGACCTTGGAAACGAAAGTGCCTTGGGACCAGCCCAGAAGGGCTGCGAGCATCTGTCCGGTTTGGTTGTTGTCGCCGTCGATCGCCTGCTTGCCAAGGATGACGATACCGGGTTCCTCGCGGTCCACAACCGCCTTCAAGAGCTTGGCGATCGCCAGCGGTTCAAGCGGCGTGTCGGTTTGGACCAGGATACCCCGGTCCGCGCCCATGGCCAGGCCGGTGCGGATTGTTTCCTGCGACGATGTCGGGCCCGCCGAAACGATAACGATTTCGTCGGCCTTGCCGGCTTCTTTCATACGGATGGCTTCCTCGACCGCGATCTCGCAGAAGGGATTCATAGCCATCTTTACGTTATTGGTCTCAACGCCAGTTTGGTCGGCTTTAACCCGAACCTTCACGTTGGCGTCGATGACCCGCTTCACGGGGACGAGAATTTTCATCGCGACCTGCGACACTCCGAAAATTGAGGTTTAGGAAGGGCTCCTTGGACGGTCCAATCGGGTCCTGTAAGGGGCCGCAAAAACCTGGTTCATGGCTTTTTGTGCGGGCGCACAATAGGTTTAAGCCCTAGGCCTGTCAATCGTGGCGAATCGGCGGGGAACCAAGGTTTTTTAGCGGTTTGCGCCCGGCTTCCAGAGGACGTCTTTGGCGCCCCGCTCATTGCAGTGACGACTCAGCACGAAGAGCAGATCCGACAGACGGTTGATATAGCGTACCGCCTCAGGATTGATGGCTTCGGCCTCGCCAAGCGCGGTCATGTCTCTCTCCGCGCGCCGCGCCACGGTGCGGGCCACGTGAAGGTGGGCAGCGGCCGCCGTGCCGCCCGGCAGGACGAATGAATTCAGCGGCTCCAGCCCCTCGTTGATCCGATCAATCTCCTGCTCCAGCCAGGTCACCTGCTGCGCGGCGATGCGCAGCGTGCCTTCCTCGTCGTCCGCCTCGGGTCGGCAAAGGTCGGCGCCCAAGTCGAAGAGGTCGTTCTGGATCCGGGCCAGCAGACCATCTGTTTCGCTGTCGCAATGCAGGCGCGCGACACCGATCGAAGCGTTGGCCTCGTCCACGGTGCCATAGGCGCTCACGCGCGGGTCATGCTTGGCGACGCGCTTGCCGCTGCCGAGGGAGGTTTTCCCCTTGTCGCCGCCTTTCGTGTAAATCCGGGTCAGCTGGACCATGCGGTGCGCCTTTCCCCGCCGTTTCGCGGCTTCATGATCCCTTTGCGGAGAGAATGGCCAGCGCGAAGAGCAACAGCGCAATCCCCTGGGCCACGATGCGATAGCGCATCAGCTTGTTGCTGTACTTGCGATTGAATTCGCCGCCACGGGCCATGGAGAAGAGCCCCGTGAAGAGCACCCCCAGGGTAATCAGCATGGCGAGAATCATTGTGACAAAGAAGAATACGGACATGGATCGACATATAGACCCCTTGGTCCCGGGGGACCAGAGCAAAGGAAGGGACAATCTGTTCTGAAAGATGCAGTCGTTGAAGCAGATTTCCATTGAGTTATTTCCATATCTCCATAATTATAGAAATATGAACAAGAACGATGCCATTGCCGCGCTTTCCGCTTTGGCCCAGGGGACGCGTCTGGACATCTTTCGCACTCTCGTCGTGGCCGGGCACAACGGTCTTCCGGCTGGCAGGATTGGGGCGGGGCTCGGGCTGCCTTCGGCGACTCTGTCGTTCCATTTGAAGGAACTGCGGCAGGCCGGATTGATCGAAATGCGTCGGCAGGGCCGCTCCCTGATCTATACGGCGAAGTTCGATGCGATGTCGGGTCTCGTGGCCTTTCTGACCGAAAACTGTTGCCGGGGTGGCGACGGGCGTTCGGGCGGCGAAATGCAGATCGAAGAAGAGGAGGCTCTGTTATGAAACGCCTGCATGTTTCGGTGTCGGTGCCTGAAATGGGTCCGTCGGTTGATTTCTACTCCACACTCTTCGGTCAGGAACCAAGCGTCCTCAAGGACGACTATGCGAAATGGATGCTGGACGATCCGCGCGTCAATTTCGTCATCGAGCAGCGCGGTAATGCATTGGGGGTCGACCACATGGGTATTCAAGTCGAAGATCCCGAGGAGTTGACGGAGATTGCGGAACGCCTGCGCGCTGCGGAGCAGCCGCTACAGGACCAGCCCCATGCGGTCTGCTGCTACGCCAAGTCCGACAAGGCCTGGTCGCGCGATCCTCAGGGCCTGTCGTGGGAGACCTTCTATACCTTCGGTGAGAGCACGGTCTACGGGGACGATACCCGCACCGCCGCCGAAGGGGCGGAAGCAACGAACGCTGCCTGCTGCGAACCGAAATCCGAAACGCGTTGCTGCTAGCGTCCCCGGTCCGGCCTATTCCTTGCGGATAATGATGTAGGCGTGGACGTAGTCCATGCCGTGCCCTTCCGGGTCCTGCCGAACCATATCCTGATAGGTCCCGTAGTAGCGGTCGATAATCTCCGTCCGTTCCTCGAGCGGCCTGTCCGACGACAGTGCGCCGAAGAAGATGCTCTCGTTCCAGGACCGAATGGTCGGGATATAGGCTTCCGCGAAGGCGGCGGCATCTCCGTGCGCCCTGAAACCCTCCGCGAAGGGGCAGCGGACGACACGGGTCTCGATGTGGTCGAGGCGTAACCCTGCCTGATGCACCGGGCTGCTCCTGTTGGTCAGCGGATCCGTGAACTCGTCCACGGTCTTGTAGTACTGCGGCAGGGTCATGGCCTCGAATTCCGCCGGTGTGATGGTCCCGTCCTGAACGAAGCCCTGCCAGATGTCGTTCATGATGTTGAACATGTGCCGGCCTCCGGTGTTGCCGAGGTAGCGTCCCGCTTCGTCGACACCGAAATTCACCAGAACGAGATGCCCGCCGGAGACCAGTTCGTTGGCGCGGCGCAACAGGATCGTCTCCCAGTCCCGCCGCCCTTGATCGCTGAAGGCGCGCAGTTCGCTGCCTTGCGCCCCGACGGCTTGAATGTGCGTTGTGATGTTGCAGGGCTTCTGGCTGAGCCAATGCATCGCCGTCGCCGAGAACCCGAGATCCAGCGACTCCGGCGGCAGGATCTGCTTGTAGAAAGATGTCGCGGAGGCATAGACGAAGACGTCGTCGAGTTCGCCCAGATAGCTCTTGATCGCCGTGCCGCCGTTCAAGACCTGAAACAGCGCATTGTAGTCGTTGCCTGGCTGGTCCGTGTAATACATGGCCAACGGCCTTTGCGGCGCGGTCTTGCGGACCTGCGCCAGAATGTCCCCGATCATCTGGATCGAGGTGCCGCCGTCCGCGCAGCCCATATCCGCGGCGGTAAAAGGGCGCATTGTGCTGCCAAGGGTCATTTGACTGAGAGCTTGGGACACGAGAGGGGTCGCGCCGTCGATAACGTCCTTGGCCCCTTTCGTGGCGAGGGAATAGTAGCCCCCGCCCTTCATCGTGATGTTGTCGGCGTGTGATCCGGACCCCGGCATTCCCATGTCCCCTTCGCCCATGCCTCCCTCACGCGAGCTTGCTGCGTTTGTTTGAGGTTAGCCTAGCGGCTGATCGGCGCGACTCAAGGGGTCTGTGAAGAAGTGTTGCGTCGGCTTCAGTTGCGTCCCGCCGTCAACAGGCCCCGGGCGATGACCTGCGCTTGAATTTCGGCCGCGCCTTCGAAGATGTTCAGGATACGGGCGTCGCAAAGCACGCGGGAGATCTTGTATTCCTCGGCGTAGCCGTTACCGCCGTGCACCTGCAGCGCGTTGTCCGCGTTTGCCCAGGCGACCCGGGCCGCCAGCAGCTTGGCCATGCCGGCTTCGATGTCGCAGCGCCGGTCGCTGTCCTTTTCCCGCGCGGCGGCATAGGTGAGCTGCCGGGCGACCATCGTCTCCACCGCCATCCAGGCCAGCTTGCCCGCGACGCGGGGAAACGCGTAAAGCGGCTTGCCGAACTGAATGCGGTCCAAGGCATAGCGCAATCCCAGCTCCAGCGCGCACTGGGCCACGCCGACGGCCCGCGCCGCCGTCTGAATGCGGGCCGACTCGAAGGTGGCCATCAGTTGCTTGAAGCCTTCGCCCTCCGCGCCGCCCAACAGGTTCTCCGCATTCACCTCGAAATCGTCGAAGCCGATCTCGTATTCCTTCATGCCGCGGTAACCGAGCACCTTGATCTCTCCGCCGGACATGCCCTTTGCGGGGAAGGGGTCCTTGTCGGTGCCGCGCGGCTTTTCCGCGATGAACATGGACAGGCCGCGATAGCCCGGCTGATCCGGATTGCTGCGCGCCAGCAGGGTCATAATGTCGCTGCGGGCGGCATGGGTGATCCAGGTCTTGTTCCCGGTGATGCGGTAAACATCGCCATCCAGCACCGCGCGCGTCTTCAGATTGCCGAGGTCGGAGCCGGTGTTCGGTTCGGTGAAGACGGCGGTGGGCAGGATTTCGCCGGACGCGATCCGGGGCAGCCAATGTGCCTTCTGCGCGTCCGTTCCGCCCAGGCGGATGAGCTCGGCGGCGATCTCCGACCGCGTGCCCAGGGACCCGAGGCCGATATAGCCGCGCGACAGCTCCTCGGTGACCACGCACATGGCCGTCTTGCCCATGCCCAGGCCGCCGAAGTCCTCCGGCACGGTCAATCCGAAGATGCCCAGTTCGGCGAGCTGCTGGACCACTTCCATGGGAATCAGTTCGTCCTTCAGGTGCCATTCGTGGGCGTCTTCCATGTGGTCCTCGGCAAAGCGCCGGAACTGATCGCGCACGATGTCCAGGGTCTCGTCGTCCAGACCCATGGCGCCGTAGTTGCCCGTTTCCAAAGAGTCGTGCAGCAACAAGGCGATGCGTACGCGGACCGCGTTGCTGTTGCCGTTCCCGGTTAGGCTTCGCACCGCCGGCGTGTCGAGCAGTCGCGCATCCTCTTCGCCCAATCCCAGGTCGGCGGGCCGCAGAACCTCCACCTGACTCAGCGCGATCCCGCCGCGCATCTGGTTCAGGTACTCGCCGTAGGCGGACTGCAGCATCAGCTGCTCTAACTCGCCGAGGGTGCCCGCGGCTTCCAATCCTTCGGCCCAGCGCAGCATCTGCTCCAGGGACGCAACGTAGGTCGCGAGCCAGGCGAAACCGTGCGCGGCGAACTGCTCAGCCTCCAAGGCGGCGGGGTCGACCTTGCCGCCGGGCGCGACCAGGTCGGCGATGCTTCTGCGTGCCGCGGCGAGATAGTCCTGTGCGGCATTGAGCGCTTCGCGGCAGTGCGCCAGAAGGTTGGGCTGTGGAAGTGTCGCCTCTTGTCGCTGCGCGGCGTGCTGGCTCATGAGTCTCTTCCTTAGGAGCTTGCGGTGCCCTGTGTCGGCACTTGGGTTTTCGGCATCAGCGTGATGACAACGATCTCGGGCGGCGTCAGAAATCGGACGGGCAGGATTGCCGTTCCGATGCCGCTGGTGACATAGAGGTGCCGGTCCTGCTCGACGATATGGCCGTAGGCATAGCGCTCTCCGAAGCGGGACGGTACGACGAGGCGGCCGACAAACGGAATATAGACCTGACCGCCGTGTGTATGACCGGCCAAGGTGAGGCTGACCGTGTCAGGCACCTCCGGAAAGATATCGGGTGTATGGGTCAGCAGGATTGTCGGCGCCGTCGCGTCGGTCTGGGCCAGAGTGCCGGGCAGATCGTAAGGCTGCGTGACGGGGTCCGAGACCCCGGAGATCCACAGATCGTGGCCCTCGCCTTTGACTTGGATCGACCGGTCTTCCAGCACTTCGATGCCTTGCGCCTGCAGGAGTGACCGCATGCGCGGCCCGTCCCACCACCAGTCATGATTGCCCAGTACGGCGATGACGCCGAGCGGTGCCTTAAGTTCGCCAAGGGCTTCGGTTGTGTCGACCGGATCGACGTAGCTGGTGCTGAGCGCGCGGCTGGAGTGATAGTCGCCAAGCAAAACGACGAGGTCGCCGCGCTCGGCGTTGGCGGCGGTGACGATCTCCTCTATGCGCTCGCGCGATTCATGAGGCCCCGCGGGCTGCAGGTCACCGATTGCCACAAGCCGCAGGGGCGCCGCCAGGCCGGCCACAGGTATTTCCACCCTGGTCACGATGAGTCGTCCAGGTTCGATGCCGAAGGCATAGATGGACAACCCCAGACAGAGCAATAGTGTCAAAGCGACGGTCTTGTAAGCGATCCGCATGGCCTACCTCCGGAGAAAGCGCGGAGTGGAGGCGGGCTTTAAGGCCGTTTCGTGGCGGGCGCCGGGCATTGCGCGTTCCATCACGTGGTGCATCATGTGCTCCAGGGCCGAAGCGCCAGCGACAGCAAGGCTTGCGTCAGAAGCTTGCGCTGCTCGAAGGACAGGGCGGCGCAGCTCGAATCCGCAACCGCGCCCGTATGGTCGATGCCGGAGAGCGCGACATAGGGCGCGCCGGGCAGCGTTTGCGCCACGCTCGGCACCAAGCCGTCGCTTAGCAAGTCCTGCGCGCTCATCCACGACAAGGTCGAGTAGATCGGCCGCAAGCGGATGCAAGTCGTCACCTCCGGTTCGACGGAAGCGGAAAGGACGACGAGAGGCAGGTTCCGCACGACCTCCGCGAGCTCTTCACGGTGCGTTTCGAGAAATGCCAGCCGTACCCGGCTGCTGAGGTCCTCGAGCGATTCCGTTGAACCTCCCAGGAACCCCAGCAAGCCGTGCGAAGCGAGTTGCAATACCTCGTTGTTACTGACGTCGTCGGCAATGGTGGAGCCGCGGAACGGCGCCTGGAAGGCGACCCAACAGGCAACGCGCCGCCGCGCTTCGTCGCTTGCCGTGAGCAAAAAGACGAGTGCATCCACCCCGCCCTTGGAATGCGTGATCAGGCAGATCCGGCGATCGCTGCTCTCGACAAGATCCTTGAGAAGGGCCGCGTTCGTCGCAGCGGATTCCAATGTGTTTATTTCGGCGCGCTCGACCGAAAATCCGGCATCGCGCAAGGCCGCTTCCTGTGCTTGCAGGTAGTCGGACAGTCCCAGCGCGTCCAGAGGTTTCAGGAAATCGGTCAGGTAGCCCGGAACGAGGACGAAGCGCAGGTTTGCGAGCTGCGGTTTGACCACTGCGAAGGCCGTGCCGACCCGGTTCGCGTCAAGCTGCCCGTCGGCGTCGCGCAGCAAATCCAGTTCCGCCGTCCGGTCGGCGGCAGCAGCGGGCAGGGGTTCCGACGCGATGGGCGCGCCGTATCCTGCTATGGCCGCAAAAACGCCGGCCGCGCAAAGGGAAAGCGCGGCCAAGCGAATGCGGGCCCGGGCCACGCCCTAGCCTTCGAGCACGTCTTCCAGGGTGCGCTGACCGGGCCGCGTGGCCTGGACCAGAACCGCCATGTTCCCCGGCTTGTGCTGATTGTTCATCATCTTGGTGTGGGCGCGTGGAATGTCGTCCCAGGAAAAGACTTCCGACATGCAGGGGTCGATTCGGCGTTCGATCACCAGGGTGTTGGCCTGCGCCGACTGCATCAGGTTGGCGAAGTGGCTGCCCTGGATCCGCTTTTGCCGCATCCACACGAACCGCGCGTCCATGGTCAGATTGTAGCCGGTTGTTCCGGCACAGAAGACCACCATGCCGCCGCGCTTCACAACGAAGCAGGAAACCGGGAAGGTCTGCTCGCCCGGATGCTCGAAAACGAAGTCGACGTCGTTGCCCTTGCCGGTGATGTCCCAGATGGCTTTGCCGAATTTGCGGCATTCCTTCATGTAGGCACCATAGGCCTCGGCATCGCCGACCTCCGGCAAGCGGCCCCAGCAATCGAAGTCTTTCCGGTTGATGACGCCCTTGGCGCCCAGCGACATGACGAATTCGCGCTTGTCCTCGTCCGAGATCACGCCGATGGCGTTGGCGCCCGCCGTGGCGATGAGCTGAATGGCCATGGAGCCCAATCCACCCGACGCACCCCAGACCAGGACGTTGTGTCCCGGCCGCAGGATGTGCGGGCGATGGCCGAACAGCATGCGGTAGGCGGTGGCGAGAGTCAGGACGTAGCAGGCGCTCTCTTCCCAGGTCAGATGCAGCGGCCGCTGCATCAACTGGCGGTCCTGTACCCGGCAGAACTGGGCGAAGGACCCGTCGGGGGTCTCGTAGCCCCAGATCCGCTGCGAGGTCGAGAACATGGGGTCGCCGCCGTTGCATTCCTCATCGTCGCCGTCGTCCTGATTGCAGTGCACAACGACTTCGTCGCCGACCTTCCAGCGCTTCACCTTGGAGCCGACGGCCCAGACGATCCCGGAGGCATCGGATCCGGCGATGTGATAGTCTGCCTTGTGGATGTCGAAGGGCGAGACCGGAACGCCGAGGCCGGCCCAGATGCCGTTGTAGTTGACGCCGGCGGCCATCACCAAGACCAGCACATCGTGACTGTCGAGCTTCGGTACCTCGACCGCCTCGACCTGCATGGCCTGCTCCGGCTTGCCGTGGCGCTCCCGGCGAATGGCCCAAGCGTACATCTGCTTGGGAACATGGCCCAGCGGCGGAATTTCGCCGATTTCGTAAAGATCCTTGCGTGGGCGCTCAGGCTCCACGTCGATTGCCACAGCCGGCTCGCTCATGGGTCAAATCTCCGCAAAAAGGGGCCATCCTCGACAACGGTCTGCATCCCGGAGGAACGGGGCAGACTAATCGCCACAGATGAATTCCCGGCTAACACCATCCCAAGAAACCCTAGTTATCCTTCGGCCTGAACCGGCGCCTCCCGCCATGGAGCGTTCCCAAAAATGACGGATGCGGGCTCAACCGTGCAGCTTGACTCTTTAGACGCTCCTCGGCCTTATTGCAACGCACAAATTTATATGATTTGTTCCGGTAGGGTTAATAAGACGAAATATAGTTACTCAAATAGCGGCAAAATCGCACATCTGTTGCGGGCGATGTTGCTATAATGGTCCTGGAGGAGGGTCCAAAAGTGGCGGAAAAGAAAGAAAGTGCAGGCCAGGGTGCAGGTGCGAAGCGGGATCGGCCCTGGCTGTTCCGGACCTACGCCGGCCATTCCACGGCGGCGGCATCGAACGCGCTCTACCGCGGGAACCTGGCAAAGGGGCAGACCGGGCTCTCGATCGCCTTCGATCTGCCGACCCAGACCGGCTACGACGCGGACCATCCTCTGGCGAAAGGCGAGGTCGGCAAGGTCGGCGTCCCCGTCGGTCATCTCGGTGACATGCGCACCCTGTTGGAGGGCATCCCCCTCGACCGCATGAATACCTCGATGACCATCAATGCGACGGCCCCCTGGCTGCTGGCGCTCTATATCGCCTGCGCTGAACAGCAGGGCGTATCGCGGGACAGCCTCTCCGGCACGACGCAGAACGATATCATCAAGGAATATCTCTCCCGCGGCACCTACGTCTTTCCGCCGAAGCCGTCGGTTCGGCTGACCACCGACGTCATTGCCTTCACTTATCGCGAGGTTCCAAAGTGGAACCCGGTGAACGTCTGTTCCTATCATCTGCAGGAAGCGGGGGCGACGCCGGTGCAGGAACTCGCCTTCGCCCTTGCCAATGCTATGGCGGTTCTCGATTCCCTGCGCGACTCCGGACAGGTTCCGGAAGAGGACATGCCGAAGGTCGTTGGGCGCATCTCCTTCTTCGTGAACGCCGGCGTCCGCTTTATCACTGAGCTCTGCAAGATGCGCGCATTCACCGAGATGTGGGACGACATCTGCCGGGAACGCTACGGTGTCGAGGATCCGAAACTGCGCCGTTTCCGCTACGGCGTTCAGGTGAATTCCCTTGGTCTGACGGAACAGCAGCCTGAGAACAACGTTTACCGCATTCTGCTGGAAATGCTGGCCGTCACCTTGTCGAAGAACGCACGGGCGCGTGCCGTCCAATTGCCGGCCTGGAACGAAGCGTCGGGTCTGCCGCGCCCCTGGGACCAGCAGTGGTCGCTGCGGCTGCAACAGGTGGTCGCCTATGAAACCGATCTGCTGGAATACGGTGATATCTTCGACGGCTCGACGGTAGTCGAATCGAAGGTGCAAGCACTGATCGCGGAAGCCAAAGAGGAATTGGCTAAGATCGAAAAGCTTGGCGGCGCCATTCAGGCCGTCGAGTCCTCCTACATGAAGGAGCGGCTGGTTGAGAGCGCGGCGGCCCGCTTTAAGGCGATCGAACGTGGCGAGCAAACGGTCATCGGCGTCAACGCTTACGAGGAGTCCGAGCCGTCTCCTCTGGTGGAAGGGAAGGACGGTCATTTCCTGGCGCCGGACGAGAATGCCGAGGCGGAGCAGATCGAGCGGCTTAACGCCTGGCGCGACGAGCGCGATTCTGCGGCCGCCACACAGGCTCTGGCCGACCTCCGGTCGGCTGCTGCGGAAGGCCGCAACATCATGGAACCTTCGATTGCCGCAGCCCATGCCGGTGTGACGACAGGGGAATGGACGGACGTTTTGCGCGAAGCCTTCGGCGAATACCGGGCCCCGACCGGTGTCGGAAAGGCCGCGGCTTCGGGCGGCTCCTTCGCGGCATTGGAAGGTGTGCGCGGTCGGGTCGGACAGGTTTCGGACCGTTTGGGCCGAAGGTTGAAAGTCCTGGTCGGGAAGCCCGGCCTCGATGGGCATTCCAACGGCGCGGAGCAGATCGCCGTCCGAGCCCGCGACGCCGGTTTCGAAGTGGTTTATGAAGGCATTCGCCTGACCCCGGCGCAGATCGTCAATGCCGCCCTGGAAGAAGGCGTTCACGTCGTTGGCCTTTCGATTCTCTCGGGCTCGCATTTGCCGCTGGTAACCGATGTGCTGGAGCGTATGCGCAAGACCGGGATTGGCGATGTGCCTCTGGTCGTCGGCGGGATCATCCCGCCGGAAGACGCGGCGGCGCTGAAGGCGGCCGGAGTCGCCGCCGTCTACACTCCGAAGGACTATGATCTGACGGCGATCCTTGCCGATATTGTGGAGATCGTTGACCGCACCACCCAGGAAGCGGCATAAGCGCTTCGATCTGTTGGTTTTTTAGGGATTTGGTGGGGAATCAATGAAACGCCGTGCGTTCTTGACCTCGGCTGCCGTAGGGGCGGCCGCGGGAGCAACTCACTTGGCGGCACCGGCTGTCGCCAAGCGTGTGTTCGAATGGAAAATGGTCATGCCTTGGCCGCGCAATGCGCCCGGCGTCGGCGTCAACGCGGAACGCCTGGCGAAGCGCATCACGGAAATGAGCGGCGGGCGCCTGCAGATCCGGCTTTTCGCAGGGGGCGAGCTGGTGCCACCGTTCGAGAGCTTCGAGGCCGTGCGCACCGGTACGGCGGATCTGCTCCACGGTACGCCCTATTATTGGGTCAGCAAAGCGGACCTCTTCCAGTACTTCACGGCCATCCCCTTCGGCATGACGGCGACCGAGTTCTCGGCTTGGCTCTACTACGGCGGCGGTCAGGCACTCTGGGACGAAGCCTATGCGGATTTCGGGCTGAAGCCGTTCTACGCCGGCAACAGCGGCGTTCAGGCCGGCGGCTGGTTCCGCCGCGAGATCGATACGATGGCGGATTTCGCCGGACTGAAGATCCGTATCGCCGGTCTTGGCGGCGAAGTTCTGCGGCGCGCCGCTGCCGTGGTCGTCCTGCTGCCGCCGGGCGATATCGTGCCGGCCATGCAGTCGGGGGCCATCGATGCGGCGGAATGGGTCGGTCCCTGGAACGATCTGGCCTTCGGGTTGCCGAAGGTGGCGCCCTACTACTATCTGCCGGCTTTCCATGAACCGGGCGCCGCGCTGGAACTGTCGGTCAACAAGGAGAAGTATGATGCCCTTCCGGCCGACCTCCGGGCCATTGTCTCCGCGGCAGCGTCGTCGTTGGCCAATGAGACCCTGGCCGATTTCACCTTTCACAACACGCAGTCGCTTCCGGCTGTCCTGGACGTGCATGATGTGAAACTGAGGCAGTTTCCCGACGAGGTCGTTGAGTCCCTCGGCGCACTCACGCGGGAAGTCTTGGAAGAACTCTGGAAAGACAGCGGTCTCGCGGCACGCGTCCACCGCTCCTACATGGCCTTCCTGAAGTTTTCGCGGGACTATTCCGGCCATTTCGACGAAACCATGCTCCGCCACCGGCGATTGGCATGGGGTGAGTAGGGTAAGCTCGTCCCTGGGCTGGCTCCGGGTCGGAGGCCTGCCTTGACCTGCCACCGGGATGCCGATAGCCTCTGCCCACTATGACGCAACACCTGTTTGGCCTGATCGCGCGAATTACGAACCCGGCTGCTTAAGAGTAGCCGGGCCGTTTCACGTGCGTTCAATCTGCCAAGCAGGAGTAATCCGCCATGCCGCTGCGTCATGCAAAGGCCGCAACTCTCTCTGAAAATCGAAGTCCTGACAGCACGGTTCAGCCGTGCGTCATCTGCTACTCGGTACAAGCTGATGCCGAACCCGGGGTCATGCCGCGTGTTCTGGAACTCTTTGCCAAGCGCAACCTGGTGCCGGAACGCTGGCACAGCGACGTCGTGCCGTCGCGCGCCTCGGGACAGGTCGATGTACTATCGATTGACATTCAGGTCGCGGGGCTCAACGTGCAGACAGGTGAGTATATCGCCCGCTGTCTTAGGCGCGTCTGGGGCGTCGATGCGGTGCTGATGTCCCAGAAGGGGGTATGATCTCCTTGCAATGAGCTATCTCGACCGGGTGCGTTTTTGTCAGCAATGGACGCCAGAGGACTATCGTCCGTTCAGCATCGGTGAGATCCGCGTCGGCTACATCCCGCACGGTCTCGCGGGGCGTCTGGCCGATTTCGGCACGGTGTTCGCGGTCGCGGATAACGAGATTCGCCTTGCCGCCGGTCTGGTTGATTTCGACACCAGGACCAATGCCGTGGCGGAAGTCCTGACGCGGCTAGCGGAGGCCGGGGATATCGGTTCTCTGCGGAACGAACCTTATCCGGTCCTGCGGCGTTGGCACGATGTGCCACTCATGACGATCGACAGGCGGGCCGCGCCGGTGTTCGGCTTGCGCGCCTTCGGCGTTCATCTGAATGGCTTTGTCCGCCGTGACGACGGTTTGCACATGTGGGTGGGGCGCCGGTCTCTGAACAAGCCGACGGGACCGGGCAAGCTGGATCATCTGGTGGCGGGCGGCCAGCCCTACGGCCTGAGCATCCGCGAGAACCTCATCAAGGAATCCGCGGAGGAAGCCTCCATCCCCTCGGATCTGGCGGAGCGGGCGGTTGCCGCCGGCATGGTGTCCTATGTCTGCCGCTTCACCGATGGACTGCGGGACGACGTTTGCTTCTGTTATGACCTGGAGGTGCCGCAGGATTTCACGCCGGTGAACAGTGACGGCGAGGTCGAGGAATTCTTCCTTTGGCCCATCGAGAAAGTGATGCAGACGCTGCAGGAAGGCGACGCCTTCAAGTTCAATGTGGCGCTCGTGATCATCGATTTCCTAGTGCGCCACGGACACATCGCACCGGATCATTCGGACTATCAGGAAATCGTTGAGGGCCTGCGGCTCTAGCGTCGGCCGGGTACCCTGGAACCAAATTCCTAGAACAGGGAGCCCTGTGACGGCGGGTAATGCACCGAGAGATCGTCCTGCGGTACGGCTTCCGGCGTCAGGTGTCCCGGTTCCTCTTCTCCCGGTCCGATCAGGTGGGTCACTGGGATGTGCCGCACGATCAGATAGTCGGCGATGATCTGCCTGTGGCACTCCTGCCAACGGGCCTCGGCGCACATAATGGCCGAGACATGACGCCGCGCGAACTCGGTCAATTCGTCGAGGGCGGATCTGAACGCTGGCGTCAGCGCATAGTCGGCGTAGTTGTGGAAGGCTTCTTCCTTCCAGGCGCCGTTCGGGGACGGGAAGCCCAAGACCTGATGCTCGCGCCTTCCCCCTAGATCTCGGAGGTGCCGGTAAAGAAAACCCCTGCTGCGAAGCACTGTGGCCAGGTGTTCGGCATTGAACTGGGGATTGAAGCGCGAGTGGGGCGTGGCGCGGACGTCGAGCAGCATCTCCACTCCGGCATCGCGGAGCAGCGCGATGAGATCGTCAATCGACCGGCGGGAATGCCCGATGGTATAGACCCGCATAACAAAAGCATGCGCCTTGGGACAACGCCGTGCAAGCCGGACGCACCGCGTCACCGGCATCGGGAGCTATTGAGGTGTCCCGTTCCGGCTCGTTAGACTATGGCCTATTTAACGGGGAGGATTGGACAGCGGAATGCCGGGGCCGCGCGGGATCTTGCGGAATGGAGCGGACTGTCTGCGCCGTTTGTGGCGAGCGCGCCGCATCCTGAAAGGCGCACAGACCGCGTGCTTCGCGGTGGCCCTGTTTGCCGCGGCCCCCTTGCGCGCCGAGCCAATCGCATTGGGGGGATTGATCTTCAGCGACGAACTGGGCGGAATCCGGATCGTTGACGGTTGGGGCGAGGGCGGACTCGACGACCCCTTTGTCATTGTGGAGGAAATCACCGGCGACGGGCCCGCTATCTTGACCATCCGGGGACTGACCCCGGCCTTCGGCAACCGTATCGGTTCCCACCATCTCACCGGCTTTGCTCTGACGAAGATTGTGCGGAACCGAACGGATTCCGCCTGGGCGATCTTCGATCTGGAGCTGCGCGAGGCACTTGAGGATTCCAGCCCCTATGGCGATGGCCTTTCCTTCGGTCAGGCCGCACCTGCCGGACGTCCCTTCCAGTCCGACGGCTACGAAACGGTGCACGAGACGTTGGAACCGGTTGATGTCGTCTCGTTCACGGAGGGGCTCATCCGCCCGACCGAGAGCGTCGGCGTCAGCGTCATCATCAGCGACACCAGCCCGCGGCCCGTCTTCTTCCTGGTACAGAGCCTGGGAAGCATCGTCTCGCAAGCGGACTCTTTCCCAGAGTCTCTTTGCGTTGCATCTCCCTCAGACGCCTGTAATGTCAGATAAATTGAAGCGCGCGATACTTCTCAGTGACGATCAGGGCTTGTGCTTTCGCGGCGAAAGTCGCGCTGACATAAATATCGTCTCGCTGTTCCTTCAATAATTTGACAGCCTCAAAAATCGTCTCCTGCTCAGCTCCGCGATGTGCGTCATCAAACAACAAAATGAATTCAGCCCCGAGGTTTCGGTCTAGAAGTTCTAGAACACCCCAGCGCGATCTACGTGGTGTCCCGATTGGCCCGTCGACGATGACGAAATCGAACTTTTGTTCGCTCACCTTTGAAAAGTCGTAACCTAGTGTCGCCTTGCCCCGTACCACCTTATTTTCCAGGGCACATCTGTGCACTGTATGGTTGACCTTTGCGTTAATCGCGTCGCACCACGCCGAGTCATGTTCCAGGCTCGTAAAGGAGAAGGCCCGGTCCTGCTTCAGCTTGTTTAGGAACAGTGTCGATTCCCCCACTCCCAACTCCAGGACAGCTTTAACGTCTGTCTCTCTGATCGTCCTATACAAGAGATAAAGGAAACTGTAGTTGGCAGCGGCTTTGACTGGAAAGGGCAAGTAGTCCAGATCGAGAAAACGTGCGGCATCCCGGACAATGTTCTGGTAGATGACCTCATTGGATCGATCGAGACCCAGGATTCGGAGGACACGGCCTTTGAGCGGGTGAGCTCTTTTTGCCAAGCTCGTCAACGCATCTCGCGAGTAATCGTCGTACATTGTCGATTGTTCATGTTGATCCAAGAGCAAGAATCTCAACCATAAATCGTAAGAAACCTGTTGGCCATCTCTCGTTTGTTTCTGGCCAGTGGTCACAACCACTTCAGCCAGCGGAAAAGCCAGTATTCGGAAAGCCCCAGCAGCAACAGCAGCGCGCAGACCAGTGCGAAGCCCCAGGGGGCCTCGGTCCCGGGGATGCCGCCGACATTGATTCCCAAGAGACCCGTGACGAACCCCAGGGGTAGAAAGATTCCCGCGATGACCGTCAAGACGTACATCTTGCGGTTCAGATCATCTGAGAGGCGGCCCGCCAGTTCGTCCTGTACGACCGTCGCTCTTTCCCGCGCTGAGTCCAGTTCCTCGACGTAACGGGTGACCTTGTCCGAAACTTCGCGCAGCCGCGCGCGCTGCCAGTCGTCGAAGAGGTCCAGTTTCGCCGTCATGAGCTGCGAAAGCGCCTCGCGTTGCGGGGCGATATAGCGGCGCAGCAGTATCGCCTGCCGCCGGAAGGCTGCCAGCCTGAAGCGCAGCTGCCGCTCGTAGGCGGAGATCATCTCCTCTTCGATCAAGTCGATCTGCTCATCCAGATTGTCGATGACTGGTCCCATGCGCTCGACCAGATTGTCCGCCAGATCAACGATGAATTCACCCGGCGTCTTGGGGCCACGTCCGGCGACGATGGTTTCTTCGACATCCTGGACGGCAAGCAGGCGGCGGTGGCGGGTGGTGACGACCAGGCCCGCCTCCACCCAAATGCGGAGCGCCACCATGTCTTCCGGGTCCGCGCCCGGGTTGAGGTTGACGCCACGGAGAATGAGCAGCAGGCCATTGCTGGTCACGCTGCAACGCGGCCTGACCTCCTCCTCCAGGAGCGCGTCGCGAACCAGGGGATCCAGACCATCCGCTTCGGAAAGCCATTGCCGCGCTTCCGGTGCGCCGCGGTCCAGATGGACCCAGAGCCACCCTCCGGCCCGGTCGCCGAGGCGCAGGTCCGGCCAATTCACGGCCTGGGCGTTGCCTTCTCCGTCGAACTGATAGGCGAAAACGAGCGCTTCCTCTCTGCCCATGTCGGGTCCCCCGAAAATGCTGTCTTTTGACGAGGTGCAGCCTAACGGTTTCGCGATTCCGCGGGAATCCGAATTCGGAAGCAGGGAATCAACATGCATTCGGCATGCAGTCAGCATGGACTCCGCTTGTCACGCGCATGGACTTTTGCGGTGGAATCATGGAACGATCCCGCCTTCACCGCCCGCGCCTTCACCGCCCCCGCCTTCACCGCCCCCGCCTTCACCATCGAGGACCCCGCAAATGCCTGCCGCCGAATACATGCTGCCCTTCCTGATGGCCTCCCTCGTCTTCGCGGTCATGCCGGGACCGGCCCTTCTCTACACCGCGGCCCAGACCTTCGCCCGGGGGCGCCGCGGCGGACTGCTGGCCGTGCTCGGCCTCCATGCCGGCGGGTTCGCGCATGTCATCGCGGCGGCGGCGGGCCTTTCCGTCATCTTCCGTCACGTTCCCGAGGCCTTCCTGGCGGTCAAGATCGCCGGGGCGCTCTATCTGGCTTGGCTGGGGATCGGCATCATGCTGCGCAAGGTCAGTCCCGAGGCCCTGCCGAAGATCAAGAACAAGGACCTGCGGCGCGCCTTCCTGGAAAGCGTGCTGGTGGAGGTGCTCAACCCGAAATCGGCGATTTTTTACATCGCGTTCCTGCCGCAGTTCGTCGACCCGGCCGCGGCCCTGCCGATCTGGGCGCAGTTCCTGATTCTCGGCTGCATCGTCAACGTCATGTTCTCGCTCGCGGACATCGTCGCGATCTTCCTGACCGATGCGGTGGTGACCCGCATGCGCCGCAGCGGCCGCGTCCAGAAGGCCCTGCAGTATTGCGGCGGCACGATCCTCGTCGGGCTCGGCATCCACCTGGCGGTCTCGAAGAACTAGAGCCCCGCCCGCCTAGCCGTCGGGAAACCCGGCCAGGGCGCGCACCTCGGCGGGAGTCTTGCCGGCGTCCCGCAGGGCGCGGATCGACAGCGCGTCGTTGCGCTTGGCAAGGCGCTGTCCGGAGTCGTCGCTGATCAGGCCATGGTGATGCCAGCGCGGCACCGGCAGGTCGAGCAGGGCCTGGAGCAGCCGGTGCACATGGGTCGCCGCGAAGAGGTCCTCGCCGCGGGCCACCAAGGTCACGCCTTGCGCCGCATCGTCCAGGACGACGGCGAGATGGTAGCTCGTCGCGATGTCCTTGCGCCCCAGCACGACGTCGCCGTGGCCTTCGGGGCGCGCCGTTTGAAGGCCTTTTGCGGCGTCTTCCCAGGTCAGCGCGCCCGCGATGTCCCGGGCCGCCGCCGCGTCAAGCCGCAGCGCGAAGCTCTGCCCCGCATTCATCCGCGTTTCCCGTGCCTCGACGGCAAGCCGCCGGCAGGTGCCGGGATAGAGCGGCCCGTCCGGGCCGTGCGGTGCGCTCGGCGCCCGCGCGATCTCCGCTTGGATGTCCTTGCGGGTGCAGAAGCAGGGATAGATCACGCCGAGAGCCGCCAGCCGGTCCAGCGCCGCTCGATAGGCGCCGAGCCTTTCCGATTGCCGCAGTACCGGCGTTTCCCAATCCAGGCCGAGCCACGCGAGGTCTTCCAGAATCGCATCCTCGAACTCCGGGCGGCAGCGGGGGCCGTCGATATCCTCGATGCGCAGCAGGAAGCGCCCGCCGTGCCGCCGCGCCAGAGACCAGGCGAAGAGGGCGGAATGGGCGTGGCCCAGATGCAGGAGCCCGGTCGGGGAGGGGGCGAAGCGGGTGACCAAGGTGTCGTCGGTGCCGGACATGACTTTCGCACTACGCGAGGGACGGGGTAATGTCCAGGCCATGCCGGAACGGAAGAAAGCGCCGGCGGCGCAGGTCCCCGACGAGTCCCTGCGGCCCGCTCTCGAAGCCCTGGCCGACCGCGACAGGGAACTCGCTGCCGCCTACGCGGCTTGCGGACTGCCGCCGGTTCGGCGCCAGGCGCCCGGTTTCGACGGCTTGATCCGCATGATCGTCGGCCAGCAGCTTTCCGTGCACGCGGCCCGTGCGATCGGCGAGCGGCTGGAGGCGGCGCTCGGCACCTTGTCGCCGGAAGGCTTCTTGGAGTTGGGCGAAGACGACGTCGTGAAGATCGGTTTGGGGCGCGCCAAGCATCGCTACGGACGCGCGCTGGCGGAGGCGGTTCTGTCCGGTACGCTCGACCTGCCGGCCTTGGCGGAGCTGGAGGATGATGCGGCGGCGGAGCAGCTCATCAAGGTCAAGGGGATCGGGCGCTGGACGGCGGACATCTATCTGCTGTTCGCCCTGCAGCGGCCGGACGTCTGGCCGGTGGACGACCTCGCCATCGTGGTCGCCACGCAGCGCCTCAAGGCCTGGCCGCAACGCCCGACCCGTCGGGAAATGCTTGATATCGGGGCACCGTGGCGGCCTTATCGCAGCGCCGCGGCGCGTTTCCTCTGGCACTTCTACCGTCACGAGGGCGTCGCGCTGGGAAATGGTTGAACCGATGCTGTCTTCAAGAACGGCGCCCGCCGCCGAGGGGCTAGGAAAGGAATCGAGATGACAGGAGAGTCCGGCCTGGACGGGCCCCGGGAGGGCCCCGCATCAGGCGGTGCCGCCAAACAACTGATCGTGCTGTTGCACGGTGTCGGCGCCGACGGCAACGACCTGATCGGGCTCGCGCCCGCGCTGGCGCCGCATTTTCCGGACGCGGCGTTCGTGGCGCCCGATGGGCCGCAGCCCTGCGACTTCGCCCCCTTCGGACGGCAGTGGTTCAGCCTGCAAAGCCGGGAGGAGCAGGCCCTGCTGGCCGGTGTGGACGCCGCCGCGCCGGCCTTGAACGCCTTTCTCGATGCCGAGTTGGCGCGTCACCGGTTGACCGCAGAGAGTCTCGCCTTGATCGGATTTTCCCAAGGCACGATGACGTCCCTGCATGTCGCGCTGCGCAGGGCGGAGCCGGTCGCCGCGCTCGTCGGCTTTTCAGGCATGCTGGTCGGCCCGCAGCGTCTTCGGGCCGAGATCGCCAGCCGTCCGCCGGTCCTGCTGGTGCATGGGGAGGACGACCAGGTCGTGCCCTTCGCCGCTATGGGCGCGGCGGAGGCGGCGCTTGCCGGCCTGAATGTCCCGGTGCGCAGCTTTGCCCGACCCGGCCTGGGCCACGGAATCGACCCGGAAGGACTCGCTTTGGCGGCCCGGCATCTGGCCGAAGCCTTCGGCCTTCTTAACCCTGTAGGCGATTGATTTTTGGCGGCTGGACCGCTTGCTGCGACTCGTTGTTACAATGTGATGAAGAATTATTAAGGACTGGTACTATATCTTGTAGGAAGACCCGTGTTTTAGTATCAGTGTGTCGCGTTTCGGCGGTGGCGCGGCGAGACGCAGGTGAAGATAGAATGCGAGGTGCACAGGCTTGTCTGGCGCGGCCGCAGTATATCCGGCGTTAGTCCTCAACGCGGATTTTCGCCCGTTAAGTTACTATCCGTTGTCGCTTTGGAGCTGGCAGGATGCGGTCAAGGCGGTCTTCATGGACCGCGTCAACATCGTGTCCGAGTACGACAACACGATCCGCTCCCCGTCTTTCGAGATGCGCCTGCCAAGCGTCATCTCGCTCAAGAAGTACATTCACCTCGACCGGCGCCCGGCCTTTACGCGGTTCAACGTTTTCCTGCGAGACCATTTCGCCTGTCAGTACTGTGGCGATGGTTTTCCGACCGAGCACCTGACCTTCGACCATATCATTCCGCGTTCGAAGGGCGGCCGCACCACCTGGATGAACGTGGTGACGGCCTGTCAGAGCTGCAATCTGCTGAAGAGCAACCGCCTGCCGCACGAATGCGGCATGATCCCCTTGCGGAAGGTCGTTGAGCCGACGACCCGCGACCTGCAGCGCAACGGCCGCTCTTTCCCCCCGAACTATCTGCACGAAAGCTGGGGCGACTTCCTCTATTGGGACAGCGAGCTGGAGTCCTAGCGCGGTTCGCCGAACGGTTTATCGTTGCGGCGCTGCGGCGTCCCCGAGCGGCAACGCGTACAACACCAATTCGTTGGCCGGTCCGGCAGCCTTTCCCATTGCCGTAAAGCCGCAGCGCTGCATCAGCCGATGCGAGCGCGCGTTGGGCCGGTCGACCGCGGCGACAAGGCGCGGCAGTCCAAGTGAAACGCGCGCATGGTGGATCAAGGCTTCGAGGGCCGCGCCGGCCAGGCTCTGTCCCCAACACTCCGGCCTGAGGGCGATGACAGGCTCCACGCCGCCGGCCAGCGCGGGGGCCGTGCCCGCCTCGTCCGGAACCGGCTGCAGTCCGGCGACGCCGGCGAAGGTCTCGCCAGCCTGCTCGATGACCCACAATCCGAGGCCGCGCGAGTCCAACTGCGCGCTCTGTTCCAGCATCGCGGCCACCGTTTCGCGGGGCAGGATGCTGTCGTCGCAAAGATAACGGCGCACCGCCGCGTCGTGCAGCAGCCGCACCAAGCCATCGAGGTCGCCGGCCGTCGCAGGACGCAACCGGCCTTCCGGCAGGGACAGGCAGGGTTTCATGTGCGTGTTGTGTGTTTGAGTGGAGCGGGCCGGTGCGAGATCCCCTTACAGGCAATACCTTCTACACCCGCTCCGACAGCCAGATCGCCAGCCGCGAGCCCGCCTTGATTCCGGCGGATAGCAGTTCGTAGCCCGGCGCGTCCTCGGCGCCGTGTTCCAGGCCGGTGTCGCGGTGTTCCAGCTCCTCGGCGCGAAAGACCTCAATCGTTTTCTTCAGCTCCGGCTCTTCCTCACCGAGTTCCTCGGCTTGTTTCGCGTAGTGTTCGTCGATGACCTCTTCCACCGCGACGGTGCAGGCCATGGCCGCCTTCTCCCCCATCATGGCGGTGGCGGCCCCCAGCGCGAAGCCGGCGACGTGCCAGAGCGGCTGCAGCGCCGTCGGGCGCACGCGCCGTTCCGCGACAAGGCCGTCGAAGGTCTTCAGGTGCTTTAGTTCCTGCGCGTGCATATGGCGGATCGTCTCGGCCTTCGGATGGTTCGGGCCCAGGACCGCAAGCTGGCCCTCGTAGATTCGCCGGGCGCCGTATTCGCCGGCCTGATCGACCCGGATCATCCGGGCCACCAAGTCTGCGCCGGAGAGGTCGCCCGGCAGATGCGCCGAGGCGGGGCGGGGGCGGCGCGGGCGCAGGGTGCTGTTTTCGCGCGCGGGATCGTTCTTCGCTGCCATCGCTCTATCTGTTCCTTCCCGGCCGTTCCTTCCCGGCCGTTCCATCACGGGTCGTTTCTTTGGGGGCCGCTCATGCGGTTCGCGGCCCAGACGCAGGCCGCCGCGAGAACCAGGGACCCCAGAGTGTTGTAGTTTGCCATCGACAGCCCGAACAGGGACCAGGGGATTTCGTCGCAGGGCACGAAAGTCTGGTTGAGCAGCATTTCGCGCAGGTCGGCGGCCGTCATGGTGGGGTCGAACTCCGGCGCGTGGCATTCCGCCGTGCCTTGCCACCACTTCCGTTCCACGCCGGTGTGAAACGCGGCGATCGCGCCGCCGCCGAGGAAGGCCAGGCCCGCGAGGTAGGCCCAGAGGCGCTGTCCGGCCCGCCAGGGGGCCGCGGCAAAGGCGAGAATGCCGATGCCCAGGGCGACGCCATAGGCATAGCGCTGGTAGATACAGAGGACACAGGGCTGCAGGCCGCCCCAATGCTGGGAGGCCAGGGCGCTGGCCAAGGCGCCGACGCAAACCAGAATGACGGCAAGCGGAAAGGCGCGCGGATTTTGCAGAATGGCCGACATGGCTGGACTATATAGCCCGGACCCCGCCGTGGGAAAGATCTCTGTTAGAACAGGTACTTGATTGCGACAAATCCGCCCAGCAGCAGCAGGAAGAAGAGGACCGTCAAGAGCGGCAGGTTGTTTTCGATGAAGCCGCGGATCGGCGGGCCGAATTTCCACAGCAGGGCGGCCAGCAGGAAGAAGCGGGCGCCGCGGGACAGCACGGAAGCCACCATGAAGACCACCAGGTTGAGGTCCATGACCCCGCTGGTGATGGTGATGACCTTGTAGGGGAAGGGTGTGAAGCCCGCGCCCGCGACGATCCAGGCGCCCCATTCGCTGTACTTCGCCTGGAAGACTTCGAATTTCTCGTGATAGCCGTAGAAGTCGAGGATCGGGCTGCCGACGGTATCGAACAGCAACGCGCCGATGGCATAGCCGAACACGCCGCCGACGACCGAAGAGACGGTACAGACCGTGGCGATCTTCCAGGCTTTCTCCCGTGCCGCCAACACCATGGGAATGATGAGGATGTCGGGCGGAATCGGGAAGACCGAGGATTCGACGAAAGAGATCACCGCCAGGGCCCAGATCGCGTGGCGATGGCCGGCCAGGCTCATGGTCCAGTCGTAAAGCCCGCGAAGCATAGTGGGTCCCCCGGTCCTATCCCTATCGTCTGCGGCGTTGCCTTCGTTTGGGCCGTCGCCTCTGGCGTCTTCTCGGCCGCGGGTCGATACCTTCGGGGCGGCGCACATCAGGGCGGCTCTTAACAGCGCGGCTGGCCCCGTGCAATCCGGCGAATAGACACTAAGATTGGATAGAAAGCGTTAATACCGAGGGAACGGACATGAGCGACCCGGCGGAAGTGCTCTTTGCCAACGACATCTTCTATCACTACTTCCGGGAAGCCGATCTGGAGGGCATGGAGTCGCTTTGGGCGCGCGAGATCCCGGTCGCCTGTATCCATCCGGGCTGGCCCGCCCTGACGGACCGCGAGGAGATCATGGAGAGCTGGCGCGGCATTTTCTCCGGGTCGAGCGCCAAGGACTTCGTCTGCGAGGGGCCCGTCCCCTATCTCTCCGGGGATCAGGCCTTCGTCGTCTGCTACGAGCGTTTCGGGGAGAATCTGCTGGTCGCCACCAACATCTTCCAGCGGGAGGACGGGGCCTGGAAGCTGGTCCACCACCAGGCCGGGCCCTGCAACATGCGGCCCAAGGAAGAGCCAAAGGCCTGGAGCCCCGGGGCCATGCAGTGAGGTCATTAATCCGCATGGCTTAGTCGGCGCCGAGAGGGCTGGGATGCTTGCCAAGAGAGCCGGCTTGGCTATGATGCGGCGCCTCGCAGGGCCGGGAACTTTATCGTTTCCAGCGGGCCTACGGCGACATGTGCGGGTGTGGCGGAACTGGTAGACGCGCCAGACTCAAAATCTGGTTTCCGCAAGGAAGTGGGGGTTCAAGTCCCTCCACCCGCACCAATGAAAACCAGTCTCTAAAGCCACCGAGCGGCGCTGCGCGTTCCCGAAGGGAAGCGCCACGCGCCGTCTGTGTTGCAGCCTATAAATGTAATGTTATAACGTCTTTTGAAATTCGTATCGAAGGCGCGTGCCGGAGGAGGCTGGCCTTGAATAAAAGGAGGGCCGATATGGATGAATTGGTTACTGAGAGTCGGTCCAGGGATTCCATGCTGGCAAGTTCAATTGGGTGCCGACGCCCCAAGCGGTCAGAGGCGGAAGCAGCGGTCCGGACCCTGATCGAATGGGCTGGCGACGATCCGGACCGCGAAGGCCTCAAGGGCACGCCAGGGCGCGTTGCGCGGGCCTACGAGGAATTCTTTGCCGGTTATCAGGAAGATCCAGTGGCCGTGCTCGCCACGACCTTCGAGGAAACCGCCGCCTACGACGAGATCATCGTGTTGCGGGACATCCGTCTTGAGTCCCATTGCGAACATCACATCGTTCCCATACTCGGGACAGTGCATATCGGTTACCTGCCAGCCGGGCGCGTTGTCGGCATTTCCAAACTTGCCCGTCTCGTCGAGGTGTACGCGAAGCGCATGCAGATTCAGGAAGCGCTGACCTCGCAGGTCGCGGATGCCATCCAGGAGGTGCTCAGGCCGCGAGGTGTCGGCGTCGTCGTCGAGGCCGCGCACCAGTGCATGACCACGCGCGGCGTTCGAAAGCCCGGCGTCAGTATGGTGACCAGTCGCCTGTTGGGATCGTTTCGCGACGATCCGACCACGCGACGTGAGTTCTTTTCAATGATCGGCCGCCACGGGCGACTCTCGCATGAGAGATGAGCGTGATGTCCCTGTTCTCCCGGCTGACGGCGTGGCGCAAACGTCCGTGGCGACATTGATTTGAAAGTCAGTCGTTTGTTGAAGCAATCCGCCGCGATGGTTCCGGCATCCCCAGACAACGGGACCCCTGGACAGTCCGCAACACCGGCGAGCGGCGTTCGGACTTGCGATAGGAGGGAAGGCCTTGCCGCAATCAAGGAACCCGCCATGGAACTTGTGATCTGGCAACGGTCGCTCCCTTCGTGCTTGCGGGCGTGGATCGACCGGACAAAGGTTTCGAACCTTCCCGAGATTCGGATTCTTGTTAAGCCCGACGACCTTCGGCCTGCGCTTGAGCCGCTTCTGGACGGCTGCGGCCTGCCCGCTGGCGATATGCGCCACCTATTGGTCGAAGATGTCGGCAACCTCGTCCGGACATTTGCCGGCATCACCGGCAGCGACCGGGTTGATGTTCGGTTGGAACGCATCAGCCACGATGCCTGCTGGAAGTTTCATCGCGACACGGTGGAGGCACGCCTCGTGACGACCTATCGCGGCCCCACGACGGAGTGGGTTCAGATGGCACACGCCGAGCGCGCTCTGCACGACCAGACAGAGTTCACGGGTCCGCTGGAACGCCTCGGGGACCATGATGTGGCAATGTTCAAGGGCAACCGTGCCGGCCCGAGCAGCGGGATTGTCCACCGTTCGCCGCCGGTCGCCGGCACCGGGCGCACACGCCTTTTCCTTTGCCTCAACAAACGTTCAGCCGTTTCTCCGGATCCCTGGGTCAGCGCCTGAACGCGTGCCGCAATGCCGGTTGAGGCGGTCGCCGCCGCCAACCTGCCGCGGCAGGTGTCCGGCAACCCTTCACATGAAGGTTACGCGGCGGCCGAACCAACGGCATGGATTCTCCCGCATTTGGTGAGTAGTCTCCTGATTGGGGGGACACAGAGGTTGGAACGTAGGCTTGCCGCTATTCTCGCAGCCGACGTGGTTGGCTATACGGCCCTGATGGGCGCCGACGAGTCCGGCACGCTTCAGCGCCTGACCGACTTGCGCCGAGACTTCCTCGAACCTCTGATCGGCGAACATCGTGGACGCATCGTCAAGCTCATGGGCGACGGGCTTCTGGTGGAGTTCGCCAGTGTTGTGGATGCCGTAACCTGTGCACTCGCCTGGCAGGACGGCGTGGCCGAGAGAGAGGCGGCCGTGGAAGAAGATAAGCGGCTGCAGTTCCGCATCGGCATCAACCTGGGAGACATCATCGTCGAAGGAGACGACATCTACGGCGATGGTGTGAATATCGCCGCGCGTCTCGAAAGCGCGGCAGCGACGGGCGGGATATGCCTTTCCAGCGACGCCTTCCGTCAGGCACGGGGCAAGGTGGAGGCCGAGTTCGAGGATCTGGGCGATCACGACCTTAAGAACGTGTCAGAGCCGGTTCGCGTCTATCGCATCATATCCGACACAGCCACAGCCACAGCCACAGCCTTTGACTCCGCACCGAAGGCATCGGCCGAACCCATTTCGGGCAAGCCTTCGATTGCGGTGCTTCCCTTCAAGAATCTGAGCGGCGACACGGAGCAGGAATACTTTGCCGACGGTGTGTCGGAGGACATTATCGCGGCGCTCTCGCGGAATCGCTGGCTCATGGTGATCGCCCGCAATTCCAGCTTCGTTTTCAAAGGCGATGCTGTCGACCTGAAGGATGTGGGCAAGCAGCTTGGCGTTCGTTATGTGCTCGACGGGAGCGTCCGCAAGGGGGGAAACCGCATCAGAGTTGCCGCGCAGTTGGTCGACGCCAGCTCCGGCAAGCAGATCTGGGCCGAGCGCTACGACCGCGTGCTGGAAGATATTTTCGCGGTCCAGGATGATGTCACGGCGGAAATCGTGGCGGCGATCGGTCCGGAGTTGGGGAAGGCGGAACAGCAACGCGCCACGTCCAAGGCGTCCGGGAATCTGAATGCCTGGGACGTCTACCAACGAGGGATGTGGTACCTCTACAGACGCACCAAGGAGGATCTGAAGGACGCAAGAGACCTCTTCGAAAAGGCACTGTCCTTGGATCCCCGCCTGTCGCTCGCCTGTGCGGGACTGGTGGATGCCTACTACTACGAAGTCGTCCTCGGTCTGGCCGAGTCGGCAACGGACAACCGCGACAAGGCCCTTCAGGTCGCCCGGCGTGCCTTGGAACTTGACCCGGACGACGCGTCGGCTCACTGCGCCATGGGCAAGGCCCGTATCGTCAGACGCGAGCACGCCCTGGCCATTCCCGACCTCCAACTCGCCATCGATCTCAACCCCAGCCTCGCCTGGGCGCACTACGGCCTCGGTGCCGCCGTCGTGTTTTCGGGCGATCCCGACAGAGCGATTCCTCACTTGGAAAGCGCAATCCACTTGAGCCCGCGCGACCAGCACATGGGCTCCTTCATGGTCCGCTTGGCCGAGGCCTATCTCTTGAAGCGGGACTGCCAGCGTGCCGTCGCGTGGGCGCGAAAGGCCCTTCAACAGCAAGGATTTCAATGGTCGCGATACTCCGCGCTATTGGCGGCTCTCGGCTTCTTGGGAGAACAGGAGGAGGCGCGGCAGGCCCTCAGGGAGTGTCTGGATCAGCGCCCGGATTTCTCCGTCTCCATGGTGCGCGACGGACATCTCTATACGGACGCAGCGGCGCTCGATCTCTATCTCGAGGGCCTTCGCAAGGCCGGAGTGGCGGAGTAATTCCGGTCCCAACGGCCAGCCAAAGAGACCTCAGCGAAGTGGCCGCCCCGGGTCGGTGGACCAGGCCGCTTTCGAGGTCGTTATTGCGCCCACTCAAACGAGGTCATCGACTGTATCACCTGAGGATGCCGCCCCGACGATATGTCCAGGCTAAACAACGGCTCACAAAGTAGGCAGTCAACAGGACGGGAGAGGCGGATTGGCGAATATACCGCATGCTCGGGAACAGTCGGTCTGTTATCCCTTCCGCGATCAGAGGAATTCGCTGCTTACCGCGTCCACGATTCCCGCGACATACTCGTCGAACATAAGTTTCCCCTTCTCCGCCGTTGCAAGCTTGGCCGAACTAAGCGCACCTGAGCGCGGCAGGTTCGGCAGATTCTCGAAGGACACCGGATAGACGTCATAGGGCGGAAACCGGGCCGGCACATCAGTCGGAATCTTCGACATATCGACCAGATCGGGCCGGAGATGAAGCATCACGGAGGTTTCCATGACCCCCGCGTGTTCCAGCGGCCAGCTTGGGAAACCATCCGGCCAGACGATCTCTTCGGTCTCCTTGCTCGTGAATTCGTAGTAACCGATCCTCAAGACCTTCATGTCTGTCACGCCGTCGCGAGACAATTGGCTCAACGCAAGGTCGATACCCTCGATTATGAACATGGTATTCTCGCAGTGCCCGTCCATGACGACGACGCGGCGCGCGCCATGGCGCGCCAGCTCGGCGATAATGTCGCGAACACTGGCCGTCAGGGCTTCGGCGCTCAGGCTCGTCGTCCCGGAGAAATGGTTTCCACCACCCGTGCGCGGCTGGGATTTGTATCCATAGGACAGCGACGGCGCCACTAAACCACCGACCCTCCGCGCCACTTCCTCGGATATCTCACGCGGAATCAGCTCGTCGCAGTTCATGGGAAGGTGGGGCCCATGCTGCTCCAACGCGCCGACCGGCAAGAAGATCGGGGGCTGATGCTCGCGTATCCGCGCGTCGTAATCGGTCCAGTGCAGTTGCTCGATCCGAACGGGATCCTTAACCGCCATGACTCGTCCTCCTGTCGTTCGGCTCGCGATCTAACTCGCCGCGATGATGAGAGAGTCCCGCCGGTCGAACGTCAGCTTGACGTCGTCGTTGGGACGAAGGTTCAAATCTTGCAACGCGCGTTGCTGCAGCTGCACTTTCAGTTCTTGCCCGCCCTTAGCCTCGCACACCAAGGTGACGACGTTACCGACGAAGCTTTCTCCGACCAAACGTGCCATGAGCTCGTTGCCTTCCGTCGCCGGCGAGTCACGATTGATAGTGACCAAGTCCGCGCTTACAACTAGGTGAACCGCCTCGCCTTCGGCGATCGGTGCGTTGGAAGGGTTAGTGGAGACAAAGCGGCCCAGCCTCGTTTCGACGACACAGGCCTCGGCGGTGCGGGAAACCACGGAACCATCCATGATGTTGTTCGTGCCGACAAATTCGGCCACGAAGCGGGTTCGCGGCGTACGATAGACCTCCATAGGGTCGCCGACCTGTTGGATTTCGCCGTTGTTCATGATGACGACCCGATCGGCCATGGCGAAGGCTTCGGATTGATTGTGCGTCACATAAACGAAGGTGATACCAAGGGCCCGCTGAAGCTCGGCGATCTCGGTCTGCATCCTGACCACCATGTTGGCGTCGAGAGCGGACAAAGGCTCGTCCAAGAGCAGGACCTCCGGCTCCAGCACGAGCGCGCGGGCCAGAGCGACACGCTGCGCCTGCCCGCCCGATAGGGTACCCGGGCTGCGCTGAGCCAGGTCGGCGATGCCCAGCCGTTCCAGCCATTTGAGCGAGCGCTGTCGCCGCTCCGCCTTGGAGACATTGTCGTTCTGCAAACCGAAGGCGACGTTGTCCAGGACGCTTAAGAAAGGGAAAAGCGCATAGTTCTGCCAAACCAAAGGCATCCTGCGAAGCCATGGCGGGCGGCCGTTGATCACCTCGCCGTCCATGCTGATGGAGCCGGCTGTCGGATGCTCCAGCCCCGCCAACATGCGCAGCGTCGTTGTCTTGCCGCAGCCGCTGGGGCCCATAATGGCAATGAAGTCGCCGCGCGCGATCTCTAGATTGAAATTCTTGACCGCAAGCATCGCGCCAAACCGCTTCTCCACGCCGACGAAAGCGAGCAGCGGTTCACCAGGTTCGGTCGTCGGCCGGGCCCGGTTTTTCATTCGCCGGTCCTCCGCTTCTGCCGCCGCCCCTGACCGGCGATGAGAGCAGCCTGCGCCAGCACAACAAGGATGAGGGAGAGGGTGAAGGTGAAACTGCCGATTGCGTTCACGCTCGGACTGGCCTGCCGGGCGACCAAGTTCAGCACCTTAACCGGCAACGTATCCTCGAGACCGCACACGAACCACGCGATCGCGAATTCATCCAACGAAATAGCCGCGGTGATGAGTGCCGAGGCGAGGATGGCGGGCAGGCAGAAAGGCACAATCACCAATCGCATTGTGCGCCACTCGTTGGCGCCGAGGTTCCAGGCCGCCGCCTCGAGGTTCGGGGCCATCTGCGCGAGCCTGAGCCGGTTGATCGCCATTGCGAAGGGGGTGCACAGCACAACGTGGGAAATGACCACGGAATGCAGGTCTCCGGAAAGGCCGACCTGGGATAGGAAGATGAGCATCGCCACGCCAAGAATGAGCACCGGGATCATTGGCGGCATGATGCCTATCGCGACGTAGAACTTCTTGCCAAAAAAGCGGTAGCGGTAGTCCACATAGGCCGCGCCGAACCCGATAAATGTCGATAACAGGGAGGTCGACCCTGCAACGATCAGGCTGCGGCGGAAAGCATCTGCGAAGGCAGGTTCGTCAAGCACGCGCTGATACCAGATCGTGCTGAACTCGGTGAGCGGCAGGGTAGGGAACCTGTTTTCGCTGAACGAGAATACAAAGCTCACGGCAATCGGCGCGAAGATGAACGCAATGACCAAGAGGATGTAGAGTCGCAGCACGTAACGCATGTTGCTATGCGCCCTTGCCGCGCCGCGCGCCACCGTAAACGAAGGCCATGGCAGCGGACACGGCGGCCAAAAGGGTGAACACCATAATCACCGCAATCACCGACGCCTTCGGCCATTGCAGGCCGCCGCGCACCTGGTCGACGATGAGGATGCTCATGGTTGGAGGGTTGGACCCGCCCAGCACTTGCGGGCTAATGAGGTCGCCGAAGCTCAAGACGAACGCGAAGGCCGCGGCCAGCACGATGCCATTGCGCGCCGCCGGGATCGCCACCCGGAAGACCGTCTTGCGCGGATTGCAGCCAAGGTTTTGGCCGGCCTCGATCAGCCGCCGGTCAACCCCCGCGAAGCTGAACAGCTGGAGCAGCAAGACCAGCGGCATGACAAGGGTCAAGTACCCGACCACCGATCCGAAGAGATTGTTGATCATCTGGATCGGGCCGAAGCCGAACCAACCGAGAAAGGCATTCACCACGCCTTCGTCGCCAAGCATTGTTCGCCAGGTATAGGTCCGGACCAGGAAGCTGGTGAAGAATGGAGCCATGATCAGGCAGGCGCCAAGAGTGCGAATCCTTGGGCTCGCCTTCAAGCCAAGGTAATAGGCGCAGGGCAGCGCGGCCACAGTTGCCACCGTTGCGGCGAGCCCAGCACCCAGCAATGACCTAAGGTAAGCATCCCAGACATAGTCTGCAGCCAGGATGGCCTGCCAGTTGGCGAACGTCAGGTCCGCGGTGAGAAGGTAATTGCGAACTGACCAAAAGGTCATGACGACCATGAAGGCGAAGGGTGTCACGAAGAAGACGCCCTGCCAAAATGCCAAAGGCCCCCCGAAAAAGGTGATGAAAAAAACGCGTGATGCCCGGACGGAAGCGCGCTCTTTCACAAAGGCCCTTCCGTCCGCCGCACTATCGTCATGCCCCATCACTTCCATAGTCCCAGGGGTTCACCAAGGCGGAGAGCTTACAGGTTTTGAAACTGAGTGTAGGCCTCTTGCCAGCTCTCCATGGACTGATTTCTCGGCAGGCGGCGCGGGATAATTCTTCCGGCCCGCAGCATGGCCATGATGTTGTCGTCCTTCTCTGTCATATGCAGCATTTTGGCCTCTTCCGGGTTGACCTCGTTGAGGCGCGCCCAGGCATCTTCGCTGGGGCCGTTGGCCATGTAGGACGACTTGGTCATAAGCCGCACCTGCCCTTCCACTCCGGTCAGGTAGCGTATGAGTTCCTTTGCTGCATCGAGGCGCGGTGTGTTGTTGATGATTGAAACGGACTCCGTCCACATGATCGCCCCCTCTTTGGGAACGGCGCTCTCGATCTGATGATTGGAGCGTTGCAGCAGCCCGGTGATCCAGTCGCCGCAGCCTGGGATGACATAGGCGCCGCCGTTGGCCAGGGAATCGAACACGCCCGCGAAGTTCCAGAACCCAGCCACATTGGGTTTCAGGGAGAACATGTGCTCTTTCAGCGCTTCAAACTCGCTGTCTTCGATGTTGTAGGGGTCCTTATGGCCCATGTGGGCGCTGACGCAACCCATGACCGGAAGGTACCAGTCGCGCATGCCCAGCTTCCCCTTGACGGCATCGCTCCACATCACATCGTAGGACGACACGTCGTCGGCGGAAAGCTTGGCGGGATTGTAGGCCAGGCCGTTGTAACCCCAGCTTGTCATGAGCGCCATGAGCTTGCCGTCGAACCAATGCTGCTCCCAGGAGCGGAACTCAGGAAAGAAGTTGTCCAGGGCATAGTCGCCCGGCTCCATTTCCTGAAGCAGCCCGGAGTTGACCAGCAGTTCCACGTAAGGTGCGTCACTGGTCACGAGATCGAATGTGCCGGGGGGTGAGCCATGCAGGAGTGCCAGCATCTTCTCGCCGTCGGCGTACTCCTTGGCCTTGATGGTGATTCCCGTCGCCTCCTTGAATGGCCCCACGACCTCGTCGGCAGAATGGCCAGAATAAGTGAGCCAATTCAAAACTTTATCGTCTGCGTCGGCCTTGCGGATGATCATCGGTGCTGCCAAGGCGACAGAGCCGATTGCCGCACCGTATTTGAGAAACGATCGCCTCGTTTGCTTGCTCGGCAAGATCGCTTGCTTGGGATCCTTGGACATTTGTTCCTCCCTTCCGTGACAGTGCGCTTGATGCGCGTGCGCGGATTGCATTCTGGTTTTTGGCTGTGAGATTTGATGTCCCTTGACTTGAGCCTAGTCGACAAGAGAAAAATGAATGCACTATAAGAATGAATGTACTACAATTTTCTGTCAAGACCGGTTTGAGAGACGTGCCGCGCGATGAGTTTGAGACAACGCAAGAAGGAACGGACTCGGCAGGAAATCCTGACTGCTGCGCACGAGCTGTTTCTAAGCAAGAGCTATGATGAGACCATCATGGAGGAGATCGCGGCGCGCGCGGAGCTCGCGGTCGGCACGCTGTACAATTACTTCCCCTCCAAGGGCGAGCTGCTGCTCAGCCTGATCGCCGAGTCAGACGACCGATATCTCAAGGAAGGGCAAGCGCTGATCGACCGGCCCGCGGCGCGGGCCGAGCAGGCCTTGACGGACATCATGGTGCTCGCCACCGAGCACTGCATTCGGCAGCTCGGCAAATCCATCTGGTGCCACGTCTCGGCAACGGAAATCACAAACGGCGCCTCGACGTTCGGTCGCCAGTACGCGGCGACGACGGCGAAGCATGAGCAACTGGTCATCGATATGATGCGCGCCCTGCAAGTGCGCGGCGACATTCAGCCGAACATCGACCCGCGCGATGCCGGGCACTTCCTTTTTTCCATGAAATCGAAGCTATTCATGAACTTCGTTGGCGACAACGAGATGAGCCTCGCAGAGCATCGCGAAGAGGTCCGCAGAGCCGTTCGATATTTCCTGGAGGGCATTTGCGGCAACTCCACCAAAATCAAGCGCTAGACTAGACTCCACAGTCGATTGACGGCAGCCGACCAAATGAGACATTCGCCAATCACGCTAGATATTCCAGTCAAAGAGTTGGTGCCATGAGTGACCCAATCTTCGTCGATTCCCATCTGCATCTCTTCGAGTCGGCCGAGGAATGCCGCCAATTGAAGCGAGACTACGAGATCTGGGAGTACGGTTCGGCGAACGACGTTTCTTACAGCCATTATAATGGAACGATTGAAGAGGCGATCGAGGCGATGGAGGTCTCGGGCGTCTCAAAGGCCATTTCGCTCAACCTTTTCATGGGCCAGGTGCTACGAGACTCGGCGATCGCACAGCTCCCTGAGAGGATGACCGAAGCGGAGCGGGAGAAAGCGGTCAATGACATCGATGCCAGGCTGGTCGAGGCGCTGATCGCCTACAACAAGTGGGGCTGCGGAGTGGTGAAGGACCACCCTCAAATCGTGCCCTTCGCGTCCATGGACGTGACCGTCCTACCGGGCGAGGTCGGGGCCGCTCATTTGCGCGAGCTGGTGGAGACCTACGGCGCCAAGGGCGTCAAGTTGCACGGTGCGGCCCAGGGTTTTCACATGGCCGATCCTCGCCTCCGTGCGATTTACGATGTTTGTCGTGACTTGGCGCTTCCCATCATCGGTCATTCCGGGCCGGACCAGGCCGGACGAGGCTTCGCAGAGCCAAGGGCCTTCGGCGAGATGATGAAGGCTTATCCCGACCTCACCGTCGTTCTCGCCCACATGGGGGGAGGAACCTGGCAACAGACCGAGGAAATTGCCACCGCTTATCCCAATGTCTACTTCGACTGCTGCGAGATCATCGAGTGGACAGCCGGCGACAAGGCGCCCTCGGATGCGGAGTTGGCCCGGCTCATCAAAAATGTCGGACCTCGTCGCGTCATGATGGGTTCGGATTTTCCTTGGTACGACCTGGACCACTCGATCGATCGAGTCATGGAACTCCCGCTCTTGTCGAGCGAGGAGAAGACCGGGATCGTTGGATCAAACGCCGTGGGCATCTTGGGGCTCTGACGAGACTGACCCATTAAGCCAGCCTTGAGATGCTGGCTGGGAGATTTTGCCGCCGATCCTGAAGCGGCTGGCCGCCCAGGACTTTCCACTCGACACCGCGTGTCAACGCAGGGCGAAGGCGACCGCGGCAGCCAAGGCGACTGCTGTCACTCCCCAAAAGACTATCAACGTCAAACGGTGCCGCATCGCCTGTCCTCCTCAGTCGTAGCTGAATTTCTCCGACACGATTTGCCCGAGCGGCACCCCGAGCCGTTCGAGGCTGTCTTCGACACTGTCGATCATCGGCGCCGGGCCGCAGACGACATAGAGCCAGCGCGTGTGCCCCTCGAAACTCAGGCAGGCTTTCAAAGCGGCCTCGTCCAACTGACCCACCGCGCCGCTCCAGCCGGCCGGCGGCTCGGACAATACGTGATGAACGTCGAGGTCCAAGGTGCCTGTCATCTCCTCCAGTTCGTCCCGATACATGATTTGTTCGGCCAGACGGTTTCCGTAGATGAGCTTCAGACGACCGCCGGCGTTCTCCGCCCGAAGCTGACGCAGGATGCTCATGACCGGCGCGAGCCCGACCCCGCCCGCGATGAAGACGATGCCGGTGCCGGATCGTCCCGCGAGCGTCAGATTGCCGTGCGGCCCATCGATGTAGGCGCGGGCACCGACGGGAATCGATCCGATACCGTTGGTGAAATCGCCGACCTCCTTGATCGTGAAACCGACGCGCGGCCGGTCGGCCGGGCAGGAGCTGATCGAAAAGGGGTGCTCGGTCACGGCAAAGGGCGAGCGGTCGAGAGTCAGCCAGACGAATTGGCCGGCGGTAAACGCGATGGCGTCACCCGACGCCGGTTCGATGTTGAGTTCCCACGTCTTGCGGGCGACCTTTTTCACGGACACGACCCGGTAGGGATGACGCAATTGCAACAATGGCGTAATGACGTAGACGTACAGGAGCGTGAAGAGGGCGAGCGCAAGCATCACAAGCCAGAAGGCCGTGAGAGTGGGGTGCGCGCTGTAGCGTCCGGCGGCGAGGGTATGCAGCACGCCAAGACCGGCGATCAAGGCGGCGCCCAGCCCATGGGACAGGCGCCATGCTTCGTAGCGAAAAGGCAACTGGTCGCGGAACATCGCGGTCACGACCAGGACGGCGAGCAGCAGCCAGCCGAGGATGCCGGTCACGAGGGACGCGGGGCTCAGCCCCAAGGTCAATTGTCCGGTGGTGTCCCACGGCAGGGGCGGGTTCATCGGCGTCACGTAGAGGAAGGGGTGGATCAGGATGAGAACCGTCAGGGACCGCGCGATCAATTGATGAAAACGCATCGTGAGGTCGATGCCGGTCGAGCCCGAGACGCTTTGGAAACGGCCCGAAAGAACGAACTCCATCAGCAGCATGGCGAACGCGACCAGGGCCACCGCGGAGGAGAACTCGTCGCTGAAGTTGCGCGGCGGCAGATCCTGCAGATAGGCCAATGCCAGAGGCGTCAATGCGATCGCCATGTAGAGCGTGAGAAGAAGAACGGGAGACATGCCGCGTAGCCCCAGGCGGCGCTTCGAAGGCGGCAGAGCCCATTTCTCCGGCGTTTGTTCCATGTCCGCTGCTCCCATTTCTTTCGTCGACCCCGCCGCCGGTCGGCAATGCAGCGGATTGAAATTGCCCGTGCCCGGTATTTCAAGAGTCCAGGCCGCAACCCGTTTGACTTCTCCTACCGTTGCCTCGATGCTCCATCTTTGAGTTGGATCAATGCGGCTGACGGGCCGGACGACTATTTCACAGGACGGTGGCGCGCGCGACTCGCTTTAGGATGCTACGGGATATGGGGGAAGGATGACATGAGCCGGATAGGCAAGCAGGTTCGGCAACTCAACAAGAAGCTTCTGCGCAAGGCCCATGAACTGGAAGACGCCGTCGTGCACGAACTGAAGGCGGCGAAAGAAGCGCAGCGCGACGAAGCGCACCTCGCAACCCTCGGCAATCAGGGCTGTGCCCCCTGCCAACCCTGTAGCCCGAACACCATTCCCGTTCAGCGGGCCAACTGCGCGCCGCAGCGCAAGTAAGGCGTCGCGCTAGGCGTCAGCGTCCGCGCCGTGGAAGAACGATATGAGCGCGAAACGCCGCCCGGCCGTCACCGGCAGCACCTCATGCACGAGCGAGCAGGAGAAGATCACGGCGTCGCCCGCCGCCGGGCGGTAGAGATGGGGACCGTACTCCGGAAAGCGCAGGTGGCCGCCTTCGTATTCCCCGGTGTTGAGATTTAGGGTCATCGCGAACCGGCGGTGGGCGACGCGGGGCGCCGTATCGTCGCGGTGCGGGGCGAAAAAGCCCTGACGGTCGGCCTCGTAGCAGCCGATCTTGAGCCAATCCAAGCCCGTCACGCGGTAGTGGAAGGCTTTTTGAATTTCCGGCAGAACCCGCGCCTTCAGGTCCCGTCCGATCCTCCCACCTATTTCAGGGTCGCCGATCAGATGGTCGCTGCGGATCTTCGTTCCATAGTTGACGAGTTCCTGCTCCTGCCCGGCATCCTGGCCGTGCATGACTTCGGAATCGCGGTGCCCCTGGGTTTCGAAATGGCGAATCAGTTCTTGACAGAACGAAGGGTCCAATACCCGCGCGACATATAAGACAGGTGCGGTACGCCCGACCTCGAGCGGCACAGCCTGAGGGAGCGCGCTAAGATCCTGCAGCATCTGGCTCGCGTAGCCGGCGCCGCCGCAGTCCAGGTCGATGCGCAGCAACTGCCTGTTGGCGTCGGCCAGGACGCAGGTGAGGCCGTCATCTCCGCCGGACGGAACGCCGTAGGCGGCAAAGACACTGCCGTCGGAATCGGTCATGACCGGGAAGGGAAAATTCAGGCGTTCCGAGAAGACGGCGGTGGCGGAGGGTACCTCCCGCGTCAGGAAGATGAAGTGCGCGGTCTGGCTGGCGCGCTCGTATTGCGGCAGCAGTTCGGACAGGAAGCCGTCCAGCGCCTTGCCGTTCAGGTCGCCGCAAAACACAAGCACAACGGATTTCCCGAGCGCCTGCGCCGCGAGCGACGTCATGCTGTCGCGCTGCGTCTTCAGCCTGAACTCGGGGATGCGGTCGCCCGGCCGCAGGGACTGGGCCGCCTCGACCTTGACGTCTATGGTATCCGACATTTCTTCTCCCCCTTAGGTCCGCGGACGACGGGCCGGGCCCGTCCTTTCAGGAACTTACTCCGGCGCGTCCTCGCGGTCGAACATGCCGTAGTCGCGGATCACGGCCGCGACGCGCAGGCGATAGTCTTCGAAGACCTCCCCGCGGCCGAGTTTCTGCGCATCCCGGTGATCGGCCTGCGCGCGCCAGGCCTTAATCGCAGCCTCATCGCGCCATAGAGAGAGCGAGAGGATCTTGCCCTCCTCCGACAGGCTTGCGAAGCGCTCGATCGAGATGAAGCCGTCGATCTTCTCGAGTTCCGGGCGCAGCTTCGCGGCGATCTCCAGATAGTCGTCGTAGCGCCCGCGCTTCGGCTTCACTTCGAAAATGACGGCGTGCAATTCTCTCGTCCCCGAACCTCAAGGTGTTTCGCAGATCATCAGCAGAGACAGCGGGGCCTCCGACCCATCGGACTTGGGTTCCCGTTCTTCGATCACGGTCAGTCCCGCTTGTTTCATCGCAGCATGCCAGGATTCGAGCGTCCGGAAAAACCACGGCATCGGGACCCAGTCCTCTTCGGTAAAGCCGGAGAAGGTCTCGGTGCGCCAGCCGTCAAGATAGGGGCCGTCCAGAGCTGGAGAGCGCGGGTGCAGCGTTTGAATGAAGATCGCGCCCCCGGGTGCCAGAAGGTTCTTTGCTCCTATGAGCGGTCCGGTGACGTCCTCCTGCAAAAGCGCGAAGTTGAAGACGACCGCGTCGAAGGGACCGGCAACACTGTCTTGACCGGCGCAAAGGGCCGCGTAGGTGACCTGGTGATAGGCGTTGTCCGGGTCGGCTTGCCGCGCGCTGGCCACCATGTCCGCCGAACCGTCGATCCCAACGGCGGTGCAAGGCAGGTCCTTGGCGATCCGCCGCACCAGCCAGCCTTCGCCGCAACCGACATCCAACAGGCGCGCCGGGGCCTTTTCCTTGAGCGCGTCGAGAATGGCCCGGTCCGTGCCCGCCGCGCGGCTCGCGATGCAATGGCCGCGCACGGCCCGCGTCCAGTTGCCGGCGTTCCTGTCCCAGGACTCGGAGAGCGATTTTGTCGGGTCCACTGGTGTGTTCACTGCTGTGTCCACTGGGGTGTTCACTGGAGCCGGGAGGGGGCGGTTGATCGGCTTTGCGACTCGGCCCTTCAGGGATATCGGCCATCGCGAGGCCTTGCAAGCCTCGCCCGCAACTCGCCTAAACTTGACTTGAGTCACTGCGGCAGCCTTTCATTCTATAGATCCGAACCTTCCAGGAGGACACCGGGACGTGAGAAGCGCCGCCAGAGTCGCCGGAAAAACGCCGCGATGGTGGCTGGTCATACCGTCGTGGAAGGCCGTGTCTTTGGCGCTGTACGTGTTGTTCGTGCCCGCCGCGGCGACGGCCCTGGAGGAAATCACCGGGCCTGCCTGGGTCCTGGAAGGCGATTTGATTTCGATCCGTGGTCAGTCGATTCGGCTCTGGGGAATCGACGCGCCAGAACGGGAACAGACTTGTGTGCGCAACGGACGGGTCTGGCGCTGCGGTCAGGCGGCGACGGTCTATCTGCGCAAGTTCGTCGGAAGCAACACGGTGACCTGCCGCCCGGTCTGGCAGGACAGCGACGATGTGGTGCATGCCCGCTGCCGCATGAAGGGTCTGGATCTTGCGGCCGATATGGCGACGCGGGGCTACGCCCTGATTCCACCGAATGGGCCACGCGCCTATGTCCTTAACCGCAACGAAGGACGGACGCGCGGGGCGGGCCTCTGGTCCGGCCTTTACATGGCGCCTTGGGATTGGCGGGCCGGAAAGCGGCTCAACGAGTGGATCAGCGACAACCGCGGCTGCTCCATCAAGGGCGACATCGAACAGGATGGGGCGCGGGTCTTTCACCTGCCGAGCGATCGCTCCTTCGAAGCGGTCCGCATCCAGGCGGACAAGGGCGAGCGCTGGTTCTGCAGTCAGGAGGAAGCACTCGGCGCCGGCTGGGTCTGGGCCGGCGCGGCCTGAGGGCGGCCGGCGCGGCGTATCATGAAGTCTTCCATTGCCGCCCGAGAGCGATTGCGTTACCAGCGTTAACGCTTTGGAAACCATAATCCGCTGCACTATCCATACAGTTTGAGTGCGCCTCAATTTCGCCCAATTCCTGGTAGATGAAGCGCCTCGATCGCATATCACTAATCCCTCTGCCACGGAGTTTGTCGGACAGTGTCTTCAAGAATTGTCGTATTGGCTCTTTGCGCGCTTGCGCTCTCGGCCTGTGTCGAGGGCCGGGAAAGCCGTAAGGCGGCGGGCTACATGGACCCCCTTTGTGCGCCGGATGGTTCGGTGGTGTTCGGGCAATACTCGAACACTCAGGGCAGTTTCGAAACCGCGGAAGCAAGCCGTGAGAATTGTCCCTGGAACAAGAAAGATGAGAGTGCCCCGGAATAGTGACCGAAGATCCGCTAGGTTTGCGCGGCCGGTGGCCGGGAACCGCTATAGAAAAGAGGGGCTAGATCTCATGTCCAGAGAAGTCGGAACCTTGGCGAAAGGCTTCGCACTGTCCGTTTGCGTCCTGGCGCTCTCGCTGGCCCCCCGGCCGGCGCAGGCGGCGTCTGCCGTGGCGGTCGATCAGAATCAGCGCATCTATGCCACTCAGGTCGAGCCCGAGCTGGATGCCGCAATCTCGCAGGCGACGAACACCTGCAAGGAGATGGGCGGCCAATCCTGCGAGACCGTTGTCTCATGCTTTTATCCCGGCCACGGCGCGGTTGCCGTTTACAAGCCGACCGGCACTTACTTCGCCACTTGCGGGGCGCGGACCGAAAAGATGGCGAAGGACGAAGCCATCTCAGCCTGCCGGCTGCGCATGCCGCAGGATGGACAGGCCAATTGTGAGCTGGCGGCGCACTATCAGGACAAGAACCCGCGCCCCATCACGGACCGCAATTTCTTCAGCGGCCGTTGGAGCAGCGACTGCGGTTCACGCGAGTGGTACCGCTTTCGATTCGTGAGCGCTTGGGAGTTCGCGATTGAAGCTTGCGAGGGCGGTGCCCAGAGCTGCAAGGCGCTCAAGGACGTCTACAGTCCGGACCAGGCCGATGGAACTTTCATTTATCCCACGACGAACCATAAGCTGATCAAGCTTGGACCGGACAAGATGCGCTGGGAGCGCCTGGACTACACGACGCTGCAACGTTGCAGCTAAGCTCGGCGAGTCCCCAACAGAGTCCTCCCTCGATTTGGGGTGATCGCTCGCGCGCGGCGAGCTATACAAGGCCATGGCGGGCGCGAGGCCGCGACGCAGTCCTGACACGAGCATGCGATGCTTGCGATCCCAAATCTTTTGAAGTCGTCGGAGCTCCAGGCGATCCACGAAATTCTCGGCCGTGGCGAGTTCTATGACGGCACCAAGACGGCGGGCGCGAAGATCAAGCACGTCAAGAACAACCTGGAACTCGCGACGGCCGAAGGCGATAGGGAGAAGCTCGACAAGATCGTTCTTGCGGCCTTGATGGACAACCCGACCTTCACGACTTTCGCGCGACCGAAAGACATCTGCAGCCCGTTGGTGAACCGCTTCGATCCGGGGATGACCTATGGCTGGCACATCGATGGCGTGATTCTCCGCGGCCAGAAGGAGCGGCTGCGGTCCGACCTCTCCGTCACGCTTTTTCTCAACGACCCCGCCACCTATGAAGGCGGCGAGTTGGTGCTGGAAACGCCCGGCGGCCAGCAACGCGTCAAGCAGCCGGCGGGCAGCGCCTTCGTCTATTCAACCACGGTGTATCATCAAGTGGCGCCGGTCACGGCGGGCACCCGCTTGGCGGCGGTGAGTTGGATTCAAAGTTACGTCAAAGATCCCGCACAGCGGCAGATCCTTTTTGAGCTTGGGATGGCCAAGGACATCGCCGTCGAGGCCGATCCCGACTCGCTGCAGTCGCGGCTCTTGGTTAAGAATTACTTCAACCTCTACCGCCTCTGGGCGGAGACGTGAGCCGCTTTTAGGGCCATTTTAACGGCTCGCGGTTAGGTTGCCCCTCTCGAAACTGGAAGGAATCCCAAGATGGCGGCAGGACGCCGGGCGAAAGCCTTGACCGACAGCACGGAAACGTTTCACGCGGAGACCCTCAATGTTCAGGTCATGACCGAGGACGGATTTGTGGGTGAGCGCGTGACCATCGACTGTGAGGATTCCTCGACCCTGAAACAGGTCGGCATGGCGCTGGCCGGCGTCACGCTCGTGATGGCCACCGGCGGTTTCCTCGCCCTCTAAGGCAAGTCTCCAGGCGCTCCGCCGCTCTCCTGCTTCTTAAGCGACTCTACCTCTGCCGTCCCGCCATCAGGGCGGCCTGCTCCATCGCGACCAGCAAACTGCTGTGATCCGCGATGCCTTTGCCCGCGATGTCGAAAGCCGTGCCATGATCGACACTGGTGCGCACAAAGGGCAGGCCAACCGTCACGTTCACACCGTCTTCGATGCCCAGGTATTTGACGGGGATGAGTCCCTGATCGTGGTACTGGGCGACGACGATGTCGAAACGCCCCTGCCGCGCCTGCATGAAGACCGTATCGCCCGGCCAGGGGCCGCTGGCATCGATTCCCTCCGCGCGCGCGGTCTGGATTGCCGGGTGTATGACGTTGATCTCTTCCTGTCCAAAAAGCCCGCCTTCGCCCGCGTGCGGATTGACACCGGCAACGGCAACACGCGGTGCCTTGACACCAAGACTTCGCGCCGCGCGATCCGCCAGACGTATCACGCGGAGCTCCCGTTCTTTCGTCAGCTTTGCGATGGCCTCCGCCAGTGCGACGTGAACCGTAACCAGGATGACACGCAGTTCGTCGTTGAACAGCATCATCGCGTAGTCGCGGGTGTCGCTGAGGTCGGCCAGCATCTCCGTATGTCCGGGATAGGGGACCTGCGCGGCCTTCAACGCTTCCTTGTTGATCGGCGCTGTCACGACGCCGGAGATGCTTCCCTCCAGCGCCAGCGAGACCGCACGTTTGATGTAGTCGTAGGCCGCCGCGCCCGCGCGGGCGTCGACGCGGCCGAGCGGCAAATCGTTCGGCAGGTCGGACGCGGCAATGACCTCAAGCGTTCCGGGAGCGCAGGACGCTTCGCCGGGGTGCGCAATGGGGATCAGGTCCAGCTGCGCCGCGAGTCTGTCGATCGTGCGTTTCAAGAGGCCGGTGTCGCCGACGACGACGGACGGAACCTGCCGGTCGGGATCGGCGAAGGCCTTAACGGCGATCTCAGGTCCGATGCCGGCCGGATCGCCCATCGTCACGGCCAAGGGCGCAGCTTTGCGTCCCTGTCCTGTCATTCGCGGTATCCCAAAGCGTCCAGGTGGTGGGAGAGGATGGGCAGCACTTCTTCGATTGCCGCCGGGAAATGCCGCCAGCGCCCGATGGAAGTGCTGTAGAGCGGTTGCACCACCTGATGATAGCTCGGCGTTACAATGAGGCGCCGCTTCGCGGCCTCCCGATAGGCAAGGACTCCGTCTTCCCAGGGCAGGCCGAGAAATGCGATGATCTTGCGCGCCTCCCTTTCGAGATCCGCGACAAGGTCTTCGTAGCGCACGGCGTTGTATGAAAGCGGGAGGCGTTCCGCCGACAGGCGCCAAAGATCCAGAACGGCCGCATAGAGTTCAGCGGAGTCTCTCAAGGTCGGGAAGCTGGCCAGACCGCCCAGCATGGTGAAGAGATTCGTGAAGCAACTCAGACAGACATCCCGCGGATCGCGCAGCGCAACCAGGATTTTACTCTCGGGAAAGAGCGCGTTGATGAACCATGCATTGATCAGGTTCAGCGGCAGCTTGTCGACCAACAGCGTGTCGCCGATGTCGGCGTGGCGCCGGACGCCCTGCCAATAGGCTGTGCGCAAGGCGTTCCTCTCACTGGCCGGGAGTTTCAGCACCGTTTCAGGCGCGGCGTCTTCCGGGACGCCAAGACTGTCGCGCAGTTCGTCGATCAACGTCTTTTCTTCGAGGACCGAGACGCGCGAATGCGCGTCGAGGATCTGGTCCAGCAGGGTTGTCCCCGATCTCGGAAAGCCCACCAGGAAAACCGGTGATGGCCCCTCCAATTCGTCGGGCAGGGACGTGCGCCAGTCATCGCGGTCCAGGCCTTCGACCGCTGCTGTCACGCGCCGCACCCGTGTCAGATATGCCTCGGTTTCTTGCCGCCATTCCGGGTTGGTCAAGCGGTTCAATTCGTTGGCCGCAACAAAGCAGGACATGGCGGCGTCGTAGCGGCCTTCCTTTTCGTGCAGTCCCGCCAGCTCCGCTTTCGCCCGGGCGAGAGTCTTGAGGTTGGGGTTGTTCGGCGCCGCTTTGCGCGCGCCTTTCGTGCGCTCCAGATCCGCAATCAGCGACTCGTAGGACACTCTCGCGTCTTGCCGCTCGTCCGCGCGTGCGGCAAGGCGTGCATGCAGCAAGCGCGCTTCCGGGTGTTGGGGGTCGAGGGCCAGCGCCTGCTCGACAGCCTTTCGGGACTCCTTGGGGCGATGCGCGCGTTCCAACAGTGCGGCAAGATTGGCGAAGTATCCTGCTTGCGGCGCGAGCTGCGCGGCCTTCGTCAGAACCTCGACCGCGTCGTCGAGGCGCCCCAACTCACGATAAGCGGTGCCGAGGTTGCTGAGAATGCCGGCATCCTGCGGGGCGTGGGAAAGAGCGGTACGGTAGCAGTCCACCGCGTTTTCAAGGCGGCGTTGCGATTGCCGCAGCAGCCCGAGGCTGGCATGTGCTGCAGCGAATTTCGGATCGAGTCTCAGGGCCTCGTGGTACTGCTGTTCCGCGGCCGCCGCGTCGCCCAGAGACAGGAGAACGTTGCCCAGGTTAAGGCGGATACCCGGATTCCGCGGCGCCGCTTCGGCTGCGGCCGCCAGCTGGCCCCGTGCCTCGTCGTAACGCCCTTGCGGGATCAGGGCATTGGCGAGATGAACGCGCAGTTCGGGCTGCCGCGGTTCGAGCTTCACCGCCTTGCTCAATGCGTTCGCCGCTTTGGCGGCATCCCCGCACTGGAGATAGGCCAATCCGAGGTTGGCGTGAACCTTTGCCGCCTCCGGGGCCAGCTTTGCGACCTTTCGCAACGGCCCGAGAGCGTCTGCCGCGCGGTCCGTCTGCAGCAGCACCATGCCGAGGGCGAGCAGGGCCGCATTGTTTCTCGGGCTCTCGGACAGAACCTGCCGGAACAAATCCTCCGCTTCGGCCACGCGGCCGGCGTGAAAGTGCTGCTCGGCCTGTGTCAGGAGGCCCTGGAGGGCTGTCGGGGAAGCGGGGGTCAAAGGCAGTCTCGACGTTCACGGAATCGCGCGAGTTTACGGGCAAAGCCCGCGGCACTCCAAGGAAATGCTCTCGAACCAGGTCGACGCAGGGAATGTCGACAGACCCTAGATCGCTTCTTCCAGTTCGGGCAGGCGATTCTCTTCAACGGCGTGGCAGGCGACCGACGCGGAGCCGGCCGCGCCGTTCCGCAGCATGACAGGTGCCTCCGCGCGGCAACGGTCGTTTGCGTAGGGGCAGCGCGGATGGAAGGTGCAGCCCGGCGGCGGATCGATGGGCGACGGCAGTTCGCCGGTCAGCTTGATGCGGTGTCGGCGGCGTTCCGGATCCGCCATCGGTGTGGCGGAGAGCAGGGCCTGGGTGTAGGGGTGGGAGGGATTGTTGAAGATCTCGTCGCGACTCGCCTGTTCCACGGGCCGCCCCAGGTACATGACGATCACCTCGTCCGCGATGTGTTTGACGACGCTGAGGTCGTGCGAGATGAACAGATAGGCGAGGTCCAGTTCCTCCTGCAGGTCCGCCAGCAGGTTCAGCACCTGTGCCTGGATGGAGACGTCGAGCGCGGACACAGGCTCGTCCAGCACGACGATTTTCGGGCGCAGCATCAGGGCGCGCGCAATGGCGATCCGCTGGCGCTGACCGCCGGAGAACATGTGCGGATAGCGGTCGTAGTGTTCCGGCCGCAACCCCACCTTCGCCATCATGTCGGTCGAGGCGGCGCGGCGGTCCGCAGCCGACAGGTCCGTGTTGATCTTGAGCGGTTCTTCCAGGATCGTGCCGACCTTCTTTCTGGGATTCAAAGACCCATAGGGATCTTGAAAGACGATCTGCACCTGGCGGCGGATCTTCCGCTGCTGTTCCGCATCGGCACCGACGACGTCCATGCCGTCGATGGTCAGAGTCCCGTCAGTCGGCGGCTCGATCAGCGTGACGAGGCGCGCAAGCGTCGACTTGCCGCAGCCGGATTCTCCGACGACGGCGAGGGTTCGGCCGGGATCCAGAGTGAAGCTGGCGCCGTCCAGGGCCTTGAGCAGCGCCGGTTCACCGAAGAAGCCGCGCTTGATATCGTAATGCCGCTTCAGATCGGCAGCTTCGAGGACGTGCGGTCCGCTCATCCCGCGCCTCCCGCCATCGAGGCCTGTCCGGTTCTTGGCGCAACGCCGCCGGGATGGCCCTGAGGGGTTCCGCCGTCGTCGAGGGGATAGTAGCAGAGCGCACCACCCTGGGACTCAGAGGCCCGGGGCGGCGGCTTTTCCCGGCACCGGTCCGTGGCGAAGAGGCAGCGCGGATTGAACAAACAGCCTTGCGGACGGTCGAACTGGCCCGGAACGACGCCCGGAATCGACGGCAGCCTGTCGCTCGTGCTCCGTTCCGGCAGGGCATCCAGCAAGGCCGCCGTGTAGGGATGGCGCGGCGTGGTGAACAGCCCCTGGACGCTTTGGCGTTCGACCTGTTGGCCGGCGTACTGCACGACGACCCGCTGCGCCGTTTCCGCGACGACGCCCATGTCATGCGTGATCAGGACGAGCGCCATGCCCTTCTGCTTCTGAAGGTCCAGCAGCAGTTCGAGGATCTGGGCCTGGATGGTGACGTCGAGTGCCGTCGTCGGTTCGTCCGCGATGAGCAGACTCGGATTGCAGGCGATGGCTATCGCGATCATGACGCGCTGATTCATGCCGCCGGAAAGTTGGTGCGGGAAAGCGCTCAGCCGCGTTTCCGGGGCGGGAATGCCGACCTGGTCCAGAAGCTCGACGGCGCGGCGGCGATGGTCGGACCGGGATCCGCCGAGATGAACCTTGAGCGACTCCGTGATCTGGAAGCCGACGGTGAAACAAGGATTCAGGCTGGTCATCGGCTCCTGGAAAATCATCGACATTTCCTTGCCGATAATGGTCCGCCGCTCGCGGTCGCTGATGTGCTGCAGGTCCTTGCCCTGAAAATGCAGGCGGTCCGCCGTGACCTTGGCCGTCCAGGGCAGCAGGCCCATCAGCGCCAGCATCGCCACCGACTTGCCGGAGCCGGATTCGCCGACGATGGCGACGACATCTCCTTCGTCGATGTCCAGATCCACGGAATCAACGGCACGGAACATGCCGCCGGCTGTTTGGAAGTCGACAGAGAGGTTGCGGATTTCGAGCAGACTCATGAGCGTTTCATCTTCGGATCGAGCGCGTCCCGCAGGCCGTCACCCATGAGGTTGATCGAAAGCACGGTGATGAGGATCGCGAGCCCCGGGAAAGTCACGACCCACCAGGCACGCAGGATGAACTCCCGCGACTCCGCCAGCAGGGCGCCCCATTCCGGCGTCGGCGGCTGCGCCCCCATGCCGAGGAAGCTCAGTCCGGCGGCGGAGAGGATCGCCTCGGAAAAAGTGAGGGAGCCCTGCACGATCAGCGGCGCCATGCAGTTCGGCAGGACAGTGATGAACATCTGCCGGAACAGACCGGCCCCTGCCACCTTGCTGGCGGTCACGTAGTCCTTGGAGCGTTCGTTGATGGTCTGCGCGCGTGTCAGGCGCACGAAGTAGGGCAGGACAACCACCGAAATGGCAATCATGGCATTCGTCAGGCTCGGTCCCAGAATGGCGACCAGAACCAGGGCCAGCAGCAGACCGGGAATGGACAGAATGACGTCCATCAGGCGCATGATCAGCGTCTCGACCGGACCGCGGAAGAATCCGGCAATCAAACCCAGGGCGATCCCGCTGGTCATCGAGATCGTGATCACAACGAAGCCGATGTAGATGGAATAGCGGGAGCCGTAGATGATGCGGGACAGCAGATCGCGGCCGACCGCGTCGGTGCCCAGCGGGAAAGTCAGGGACCCGCCTTCCTGCCAGAACGGCGGTTGCAGGAAGTGGTCGCGGTACTGCTCCGCCGGCGGATGCGGTGCTACGACATCGGCGAAGGCCGCTACCAGGGCAATGAAGCAGATGACGGCGAGCCCTACGACGGCGCCGCGGTTCTCGGAGAAGTAATACCAGAACTCCTTGAGCTGCTGGATGCGCGGGTTCGTGCCGTTGGTGGTTTCCGAGTTGGCCGCTTCCTGTACAGACACCACCGTCTCCCTATCGCGTATAGCGTATGCGCGGATTTATGAGGCCGTAGAGCAGATCGACGATCAGGTTGACGATCATGACGATCAACGCGATCAGCAGCAGGCCGCCCTGGACCGACTGGTAGTCGCGCCGGAAGATGGAATCGACCATCCACTTGCCGACGCCGGGCCAGGCAAAAATCGTTTCCGTCAGAATGGCCCCCGCCAGCAGCACGCCGACGTTGAGGCCGATCACCGTGATCACGGGGATCAACGCGTTGCGCAGGGCGTGCAGGCCGATGACCCGGCTGGGCGGCAGGCCCTTGGCCCGCGCGGTGCGCACGTAGTCCTCGCCAAGAACTTCGAGCATGGCGGAGCGGGTCTGCCGGGCGATGATGGCCAGCGGAATCGTGCCCAACGCGATCGCGGGCAGGATGAGGTGGCTGACCGCGGACTGGAAGGCGCCTTTCTCACCGGACAGCAGGCTGTCGATCAGCATGAATCCGGTGACGGGTTCAAAAAAGTACAAAACGGAAATACGGCCGGACACCGGCGTCCAGCCCAAGGTGCCGGAAAAGAAAACGATCAGCAGCAGCGCCCACCAGAAGATCGGCATGGAATAGCCGGTCAAGGAGACCGTCATAACCGTCTGGTCGAAGCGCGAGCCGCGTTTGACGGCGGCGATGATCCCGGCGGGCAGGCCGATCACCGTCGCGAAGAAAATGGCACAGACGGAAAGCTCGATCGTTGCCGGGAAGAGGGTGAGGAATTCCTCGAGCACCGGACGCTTGGTGACGATGGAGTTCCCGAGATCGCCCTGCAGGACCCCGAGCAGGTAATTGAAGTACTGCTGCCAAAGGGGCAGGTCGAAGCCGAATTGGGACATCAGTTCGGCATGCCGCTCATCCGTGATCCCGCGTTCGCCGACCAGCAGCAGAATGGGATCGCCGGGCAGCAGGCGGATAAAGGCGAAGGCAATCAGGGTCACGCCCAGGAACGTTGGAATCAAAACCCCGAGGCGTGCGGAGAGGAATTTGAACATGGGGTGCGTCCCGTTCCCGCGGCCCGGGAAGAAGGGGGGGCCGGATTCAGCCCGCCCCTTGTCCCGTCACGGAAACGACCTTCGCTTATTCAGCGATATCGACGCCGTAGAAGATGTGACCGCCGAAGGGGTCGATCTTGAAGCCGGAGACTTCCTTGCGGACCGGCTTGAAGACGACCGAATGGGCGATCGTGGCCCAAGGGGCCTGCTCCTTGAAGACGACCTGCGCCTCTTCGTAGAGCTTGGTCCTTTCGGCCGGGTCGCTGACGGTCTTCGCCTTCTGGATCAGGTCCTCGAAAGGCCCATGGCACCAGCGGGCCCGGTTGGAACCGCCGACCGCATCGCAGCCCAGCAGGACGGCGAGGAAGTTATCGGGGTCGCCGTTGTCGCCGGTCCAGCCCAGCAGCACCGTTTGATGCTCGCCGGCCTTGGAGCGCTTCAAGTATTCGCCCCACTCGAAGGAGACGATCTCGGCTTCGACACCGACCTTGGCCCAGTCCGCCTGGATCAACTCGGCCATGCGGCGGGCGTTCGGGTTGTAGGGCCGCTGCACCGGCATGGCCCAGATGTTGGTCTTGAGACCGCTGACGCCGGCTTCATCGAGCATCTTCTTGGCGGCGTCCGGATCGTAGGGGTCGTCCACCGTTGCGGTGTTGTAGGACCAGATGGTCGGCGGAATCGGATTTGTCGCCTTCTTGCCCGCGCCCTGGAACACGGCGTCGATGATGGCGTCCTTGTTGATCGCCATGTTGAGCGCCTTGCGGACCCGCACGTCGGTGTAGGGTTCTTTTTCCGTGTTGTACGCCAGGTAGCCGACGTTCAGGCCTTCCTGTTGCATCAGGTTGATGTCGGCGTTCTCTTCCATCGACTTCAGATCGGCCGGATTCGGGTAAGGCATGACATGGCACTCACCCGCCTTCAGCTTCTCGTAGCGCACGGAGGCGTCGGGCGTGATCGCGAAGATCAGGTTGTCGATCGGCGCCTTGCCGTCCCAATAGTCCGGATGCGCTTTGTAGCGGATCACCGCGTCCTTCTGATAGGCGACCAGTTGGAAGGGGCCCGTGCCGACAGGCTCCAGGTCGACCTTTTCGGGCGTGCCCGCCGCACTCATCTGGTCGGCGTATTCGGCGGACATGATGGAGGCGAAGTCCATGCCCATGTTCGCGATGAAGGGCGCTTCCGGCCGGTTCAGGACGAATTTGACCGTGTGGTCGTCGACCTTCACCACGTCCTTGAGCAGGTCCGGCATCGACATGCCGTTAAAGTACTCGTAGGTGCCGCCGGAGACCTTGTGATAGGGATGTTCCGCATCCCACTGCCGCTTGAAGCTGAAAACGACGTCGTCGGCGTTGAAATCCCGGCTCGGCGAGAATCCATCCGTACTATGGAATTTGACGCCCTTGCGCAGGTTGAAGGTGTATTCCAGGCCGTCGTCCGAAACGCTCCAGGATTCCGCCAGGGCGGGGGCGATTTCGGTCGTGCCGGGGATGAATTCGGCCAGCTTGTTGAAGACCTGACGCGACGAAGCATCGAAGGTCGTGCCGGCGGTATAAAGAGAGGGATTAAAGCCTTCCGGGCTGCCCTCTGAACAGAAAACCAAGGTTTTCGCTTGCGCGCTTGCCGACCAGACAAGCGCAAAGCCCAGCCCGAGGGCTGTCGCTTTTAAATAGGATTTCACTGTCCTGCTCCCTTTCGGATGTTTTTCTCATTCCGTTCGTAAGTAGCCTCCTCTGCGAAGCGGGGCCTTGTTTTGCTCCTCGCTCCTGGAGACGCGCGGCAGGTATAGGCCTATAGACCGATCTGTCAACGCGTCTCCCGCGCCGGAAGTCTGACAGGAAGCGAAGGCTAATGCACCCTAAAACGAGTAATGCTGGTCAGGTTTGAAACCTCATACTTTTGCTTTTGCCGCGGTATTGGCATGCGATTTTACGGGGCCATTTGTTGCCGGCCTAACAGAGAATGCGACGGCTCCTCGGCTCCACGGCCATAGACTGCGGAGGTTCCATCAAATGGATGAGGCTCGCATGAATGTGATCGCCTTGCGGACCGGCTATGGGGGGCTCTTGGCGTAGGATTGCAGCTTTCCCTCGGAGTTCAAGAAAAAGCGCCGCAAATCGAGGTCCGCTGGAACATTGAGGGTCTTGCCGTAACGGGAGACCACGTCCCCGCCATAACCCATCCACGATAACATCGTCGGGAAGATCTGGAACGCGGATTGAGAATTCGCCGCTATCCCTTTAAACGCTGATTTCGCGTTGTCTTGAAAAATAATTAGCGGAATATCCACGACGGCATTTGTGACATCTGTATCGCTGCCGTGCATCCTTTTGGAATCTGGAGAGAGATCTTGTCCATGATCCGATGTGTATATGATATGGGTTGTCTTGAGATCCACCAAAGCAACTAATTTCTCTAGATAAAAATCTGTCGCGTATCTAACCGCGTTTCTGTAGGTGTTCAGTAGGCTTTCCCGGTCATTGGAAACGAGGCTCGGGAGCACCGTGTCGAGCGCCGGTTTGAAATACTGATGTTGTTTGGGATACGACTGCTGGTAGGGCCAATGTGCGCCCCATTTGACAATCGCAATAAAATTCTTTCCGCCCTGTCTTAAAGTCTCGCTTACAACGTCGAGTGCTCCAATGTCGCGGATAGCCACGTCCGTGGCTCTATCCGAAGTAGTGTAGTTGTCGATATACTTCAAATCGCCTGTACTGAGGCCATTCTGAAGCGCACCGTCCGACATCTGCATGTCGAGAAGAGCCGTCTTGTAGCCGGCATGCCGCGCATATTGAAAGAGCGTGGGGAGCGTGTAGTACATTTCCTCAAAGTTTTCGGCATGTTTCGGTTGGAGGCCGACCCGAAAGACTACGTTTGACAGCTTTGAGTGAGGCGCAACCCCGCTTACGACGCCGAAGTTATAAATATCCTTGTTGTCTAGGTATGAGGACAGAAACGGTGTCGTATTGTATTCGCTTCCGTTGATAGTCAGGTGTGTAGCTGCAATCGACTCATCGACAATAAAAATGATATTGTGCGCGAGCGCAGGGCCGGCAGTGATTGAGTTGTCGAATTTGCGGGAATATTTCGAGCGATTCGAATATTTTAATTCGTAATATGCACTCACTGAGAAGAGTTTAACAGGAGCGGGAAAGCTGCTTGGGTTTATCGAAAAAACCTTAATGGACGCAAAAGTGGTAGATAGAATTGCGATTGCAGGTATTATCAAAAACCAATCTGATCTGATCTTCGTCAGCAGCCCTTGGCACGTAAAATACAACAATGCCACGAAGGTGGCCGAAATCAGCAATGACAATGCAATAAGCTTAGCAAATACGATGGCGTTATCCGCCATGGCAAGGTTGGATCGAATGATCTCGTATTCATTGAGATTGAATCCAACCGGATTTCCCAACATTTGAAAGACCAGGTCAATCGCATATGCCGCGACGAATACAAGGGATACAATGAGTGCCAGGGATTTGCTTCTTAGAAAAGCTATCGAAAAGACTGCGGCTATCGAGATAGCGTAGCAAATTACATAGACGAGTGTTCTGCCAACGTTTCTGAGCAGTAGCGGCTGAGACAGATATGATACTTCATGAATTAAGCTTGGAAAATTGTCCAGGCTTTGGAACGCAACAATCGCAAGTACAAATACAAAAGCTAAGAGAATATGGACGGGAGTGGATCGCATTTTCTTTGCCCTTTACTCACGGGCTATTTTTGGCATCGATTACAGTTATCTGGCCTTGAGTAAAACTCCAATTACAAGGCTCTTGCCGCCTGAGACTTGGAGGTGCTGTTCCTACTTCGCAACCAAACCGCTTCACGATTGAGTTGATCTAGACGGAACGCATAGATCCGATTATGGCAATTCTATGAAGGCTGTCCAGCCTCTGCCGATTTGGCGACGCTTACGCTGGCTGGATACAAGCCCTGCAAATCAGGCTGGTCGGACACGGGCTTAAGCGCACAACACCACGGACCGTGTTTAGGCGCAAACGAGCGCACCACAAATCAGAACATCCGGGGGCCGCACCAAGCCCAGGCCGGTTGGGGTCCGTGAAGCGATGCTGCCTGCGGGCGTCGATGCGCAATTTCGCAAGTTGGCGCTTGAACTGCGATGCACCAAAGAAAAAGGGCATCGGGAAAACTCCCGATGCCCCAGACTTGTTCGGCGATTCGACCTTAGAGAATCACGAGTCGCCGTTAATTGAGTTTCTTATGTTCTCATGCGATCCGTACTTCCGGATCTCTTCGTCAAACTCCTGCTTTTCGTATCGGACCTGCCAGATATGCCAGGCAATCCAAAGCACGATGCCGATGATCGCCATCGGTACTTCGAACCCAACGAAGGGATAGATGTTGGTGACATCAGCCAAATCTACGGCCCAGCTGTCAATCGGTGTTGTCGACATGTTTCGTCTCCGTCAATTGAGTTCTGATCAAGCGGACCTATGCCAACTGTTGTTCCGTGGCGATCACGTCCTTCCGGGCGGCCTCGGCGTCCTTTATGGTGCCGAAATCCAATCCCAGCAGTTCCACTTCCCTCGGAATTCTCAGCAGGTTAGCAGCAGCCAGGATCTTCGCGAGGATCCAAGCCGGAAGGAAACCCAGAACCCAGAACATGATGACGGCGCCGGCAAACTGACCCCACGGCGTGATGCTCGCGAAGCCTTCATAAGGCGAAGCGGGATGGCCCCAGAGCACGAAACCGGCAAGGACCAGTCCGATAAAGCCGGCATAGCCGTGCACGGCCACCGCCCCAACCGCGTCGTCGATCTTGAACTTGTTCTCCACCCAGAAATGCAGCTTGTAGCAGCCCCAGGTGCCGATTCCGCCGATGATCATCGACTGAATCGGATGATAGAGATCGTTGCCCGCGGAGGCCGTGATGATGCCGGCAAGACCACCCGAATAGGTCCAGAATGCGTCCGCCCGCGAGACCATGTAACCCACCAGCATGCCGCCGGACAGAGACATCAGGAAGTTCATCGTGATGGCGCTGAGTGTCGTCGGTGTCAGGTAGATTGTTGTCGCGGTCTGTGTTGCTCCCGTGATCTGACCCCCGATGAAGTCCGTTGTTGCGACAGGAACGTTGCACGCAACGTAGAAGCCCCAGAATCCGGTATAGATCAGGAACAGCCCGACACAGACCAGCCAGGGATTGTGCGGCCGTATGTCCCGCGGCGTTCCGTCGGCGGCGAATTTGCCGAGCCGCGGACCCAGGACAACCAGCACGCCGAGGGCGCAGCCGCCGGCAATGCCGTGAATGACGCCCGATGCATAGGCATCGTGGTAGCCGAGGACCTGCACCATCCAGCCGTTGTAATGCCAGCCCCACGCCGCATCGATCGACCAGGTAACCGACCCGATCAAAATGGCGAAGAGCCAGAAGGCGAAAGAGCGGATGCGTTCAATGACTGCGCCTGAAACGATCGACGCCGCCGTCCAGGCAAACAGAAGGAAAGCTGCCCAGAACACGCCGCTGATCCGGTCATCAAGACGCGGGACCATGCTCTCACCCCAAGGGGCGTAAGCGGCGGCTATACTCGGATCCGGATGACCGAGTCCTCCGGTAATTCCAGGCCCACCGGGGAAGGCCCAATAGATCCACCAACCGAAGAAGAACCATGTGATGGTCACCAGCGGAATCAGCATGGAATTCTTCATCAAGGTGTGGAGGTGGTTCTTGTGACGGCTTGCCCCCACTTCGTACATACAGAACCCGACGTGAATCAGGAACATAAGCGCGACAGTGACCCAGTAATAAAACTCGGTGAAAACTGTCGTTAGTGCACCAATATCTGTGTCCATCGTGACGTAACCCCCAACTATCTGGTTGTCTTGTTTGTAGTTCGGTTTGCGGTGAGGTTGACATCCGAGCGCGAGCAGTCTGTGTGCTGCCCGCGAACGATTTCGCTAGGATGTTTTGCTTATGAGCCCCCCTTTCCCTTCATCTTGCGCCCGCGTTACCCCTGCAAGATCTTCGTATGAGAGCTGTCTGCCAGCGAAGGCCCAGACCCTGTTGGTCAGGCAGACACGGGCATAGCCGAGCAACGGACTGAAGCCCAAATTACTCCAATACCGGGCCAATTTGGGCGACCTTCCGGTCCATTAACCAAGGATTCCGCTGTCACACTAGCGCGCCACTGCGCGCCGCAGCAACAATTTTACCCTTTTGGTTTCATGATGGTAACAAAAGTTCCCTATTGGGAACAATAGGAATGATCTATTTCGTGCGGAATTCGCGTGTTCCGTCCCGAGTCGACTCCCGCGTCATGTGGGATTCGGCCGGAGCGCGCCGGGGCTGCTCTTCCCGTCGACCGCGTCCTGTCAGATCCCGGATCCGACCCCGAGCAGATCGATTCGCGCCTGCTCGATGTGCCGCTCCATGATCGAAACGGCCTTCTCGACGTCCCGGCTGCACAGCGCCTCATAGAGGCTGCGGTGTTGCAGGTTGTAGTCCTGAATGCGTTCGCCCGTCAGGATCTGGTCCTTCATGCTGTTCCACTGCGTATGGCCGCGCACGTCATTGATATGCTGGTAGAGCCAGGCCATCAGCGGGTTGCGCGTGCATTCAACGAGTGTGAGGTGGAACTGCTCGTCGGCCATGGAAAACTCATTGCGGTCGGTACCCGCCCGCTCGACCCGGTCGAGGGCTTCGCCCAGCCGCGTGAGGTCTCTGGCCGTCGCATTGATGGCCGCCAGCTTGACGATATCCGGCTCCAAAGCCATGCGCACTTCGATAAGCTCCAGCGGGCTGGTGATTTCCGCGATGCTGCCGCCGTCGTCGGATGGCCGGTAGGACACGAAGGTTCCGCTGCCGATGCGCCGCGTGACCAGGCGCAGTTCTTCGAGCCTTTTGAGGGCCTCCCTGATGGTTGAGCGGGACGCGCCGAAATGATCGGCCAGCTCGCGTTCGGCAGGAAGGCGCTCGCCGTAGGCATAGGTGCCGTCCATCACGGCCCGCTGCAGGCGGCTGGCAATCGCCGCGGATCCGCTCGCCGCGGCGGTAGGAAGCTTGTCTTCTCGCGTCACGTCTTTCCCTCGGTTCTCTGCATCCTGCGGGTGATCGGTACCTATTTCAACCATTTAAGACCTTTTTGAAAAATCGGTCCTTTATTGGTCCAGATTTGTGTTGCAGCTCGCCGCCGTGAGTCGCTAAGATAAGCGTAACCGAGGGCCGTGCGTAGGGTCATTGGACGCCGGATCTCAACCGGTACAGGTAGCGCGCTGCCCTTGGCAACTAACATAAGGTGCCCGATGGAGGCAAACCAGGGGAGACGGAGAGGCCGGACGATCACCTAAACCAGGGAAATCCCAATCGGTCCTAGACCGCGGCTGAATTGGCAGGTTGCCGGTCCGGTAAAGCGAGGGCTTTGGGATCCTTTTTGGTTGTGTCTTCGGGATCTTTGAGGCGCAATTTTGAACGCCGGAGGTTCTGAAGGTTCGACGAGAAGAAAGAACGAACAAGAGGCGCATTCCGGCGCCCATTCGGGGAAACACTAAAAACTGGGAGCTACAGATGACGGATCTGGAACAACATGTGAATGCGTCGGGTCGGGCGGAACTGGTCAAACAGGTTCGCGAAAAGATCAACGAGCTCGGCATCACCTACATCTACTACCAGTTCGTTTCGGTTACGGGCCGGATCGTCGGTAAGGGGATCCCGGCGGACCATTGGGAGCAGATCGCGGAACGCGGTTTCCAGCTGGTTTACGGATCGACCGCCAACCTCTTCATCGACCGCCACTCCAACTATATCGGCTATGGGCCGGAGGCTTCCGAGCTGGTCGGTATTCCTGATCCAGAGACCTTCGTGCAGCTTCCTTGGGACAAGAGAGTGGCTCGGGTCTTCTGCACCTGCTTCCGGAATCGCGAGGAGAGCGTGAACCCCGGCGGACATTTGACGTCCGATTGCCGCGGCAACCTGCGCATTCTTCATGACGAGTTCCAGAAGAAGCATAACGGCTTGCATTTGCGGCACGGCACCGAACCGGAAATGATGTGGCTGAAAAAGGGCGAGGACGGCTTGCCGGACGGCGGTTTCTCGAAGCCCAACTGCTATCACATCGACCAGTTCGAAAGCCTGCGTCCTGTCTTCCTCCAGGTGATCGAGTATGCCCAAGCCATGGGCTTGGATATGATCCAGGGCGATCACGAAGACGCGCCGGGTCAGTTGGAGTTGAACTTCACCTTCGACGATGCGATGCGGACCTGTGACCGTCTGACCACCTATCGTCAGATCTGCGCCCAGGTGGCGCGGGAGCACAACCTAGTCGCCTGCTTCATGTCGAAGCCTTTCATGGGTGTGTCGGCGTCGGGCTGCCATCACAACATGTCGCTGTGGCGCGGCGGCGAAGATGTCGTCAACAACCTGCACCAGGATCCCATGGCCGGAATGGAGGGTGTCTTCTCCTATCGCAAGGGTGGCGAGAACTTCTTCATGCCGGACCCGAGCATCGATGCGAAGAAGCCCGGACCCATCGGCCTGCAATCCATCGGCGGTGTGATTGAGCATCTCGGCGCACTCACGGCCATCGGTTCCTCGACGGTCAACTCCTATCGCCGCCTCTGGGACACCGGGTTCTGGGCGCCGGTCTTTGCCGATTGGGGTTATCAGAACCGTACCTGCGCGCTGCGGATCTCGGCGCCGGGCCGCTTCGAGTACCGCTCCGTCGACTCGATGGTGAATCCCTACTTGATGGCAGGTGCTCTGCTGAAGGCGTTCGATCATGGGATATCGAACGATCTCGACCCCGGTGAGCCGGAAGAACGCAACATCTATGAAGCCATGGAAGCCGGAAAGATGGTCAAGAAGCTTCCGATGTCGCTCGGCGAAGCGCTCGATCGTTTGGATGAAGACGAGGTCATCAAGTCCTCCATGCCGGACGAGATGTACAAGGTCTACACGCACTACAAGCGCGACGAGTACGAGAAGTTTATGGCGACGGTCACCAACTGGGATCTGGAGACCTATTGGGACTGCCTGCCCTGACGCTCACGAGAGAAATGAAGCACATGTCTAAAGGGAGCAACATATGTGCGGAATAGCCGGTCTTATTCACCGAGGTAAGACCTCCAATATCGGCCAGGAAATGACCGACATGCTTCAGGCTCTGAAGCACCGCGGACCGGACTCCACGGGCTTTGCCCTCTACGGCAAGGCCAATGGAGCCGGCAAACGCTATGTCATGCGTTTCAAGGTGGCCGAGCAGGAGGATGTCAAACACGGTTTCGACATTCAGGGACAGATGCGCGAGCGCAAGGCCCTGGTGGACGAACGCCTGGCGGAAATGGGGGCGAAGGTCGTCGACGAGCAACAGGCGACTGAATACGCTCACCGCTACTTTTTCGACTTCGATGGCGACTTGCGCCGCCTTGCGGACTACATCGAAGACGTGGAGGGCGCGGAAATCCTCTCCCTTGGTCATGCGCTTGAGCTGATCAAAGATCTCGGCGACGCCACGACGGTGTCCGACCAGTACCATCTGGGCGATTTCGCGGGCACCCACGGGATCGGTCACACGCGGATGGCAACGGAATCCGACGTCGATATCCGGTCGGCCCACCCCTATTGGGCCTATCCCTTCAACGACGTCTCCGTCGTGCACAACGGTCAGCTCACGAACTACTGGACGAGCCGCCGCGCGCTGGAACGGCGCGGGCACCGCTTCATGTCCAACTGCGATTCCGAATTGATCGCGGTCTACATCGCGGATGCCATGGATCGCGGGCAGGACCTGGAAGAGGCCATGAACCGGTCTATTTCCGAATTGGACGGCGTCTTCACCTATCTGGTGGCGACCTCGGACAGGCTGGGAATGGCGAAGGACGTGATGGCGGCCAAGCCGATGGTTCTCTACGAGAGTGACGACCTGATCGCCATGGCGTCGGAAGAGGTTTCCATTCGCAGCATCTTCAAGAACGAGATCGATACCTTCGATCCTTACGAAGGGGAGGTTCGGGTATGGCAGAGCTGAACCAGGAGCATGAATCCCACCGCATGGGGATGCACACCGAGCAGCTGACCGGGCGTACTCAACAGGTCTTCTTCTCGGCGGAAGAGAGCAGCAATTTCACCTATCCCTACGCCTTCGACGTCGATTTCAACAAGCGCACGGAATTCGACGCAGCGGATATGGACGGGAAAGCCGTCAACCTGAAGATCCGGGAATTGATGGCCGATGGTTACGGCACCGTCGTCATCCAGAACCCGGGCGCCAAGCACAGCCTGGGCGTCGGCATTCTCAATCGTCTGCAGCTCTATTTCGAAGGCAGCCTCGGCTATTTCGGCTGCGGCCTGATCGACGGTCCCAACGTGCGGATCTCAGGCCGTGTGGGCTGGTCCTGCGCCGAGAACATGATGGCCGGCAACGTCGTCATCGAAAAGAACGCGGGCTCGACCTTCGGCGCCGCGATCCGTGGCGGCGACCTCGTCTGCAAGGGCGATGTCGGATCCCGGACGGGCATCGACATGAAGGGCGGCACCATCATCGTCGGCGGCCGCACCGGCGCATTCTCGGGCTTCATGATGCAGCGCGGCCGCATGGTCGTTTGCGGCGATGCCGGTGAAAACCTGGGCGATTCCATGTACGACGGCACCATCTATGTCGGCGGCAAGATCCAAAGCCTCGGGGTCGATGCGGTGGACGCAGAGCTCACCGAGCTGGATGTCCAATGGCTGAAGCGGAAGCTGACGACCCACGGGGTCGAGGCGCCGAACGGCATTGAAAACATGCGCAAGATCGTCGCGGGCAAGCAGCTCTGGAACTACGACAATCTTGAGCCGACCGAGAAGAAGTTGGTGCTCTGAGGCGCGAAGGAGAGAATCTATGGCAGCAGTCAACGACCCGGCGCCGAAGCGGCAGAAGAAGCCCCTGGAGCGCAACACATCCCGCCTCGGCAAGAGCTTCATGTTCCCGCCGGAGGTTATCGACGACATTCACATCAAGTCGGAGCTCGGCCGCTATCGCATGCGCGGCTTCTCCCTCTTCAAGAAGATTCCCTCTTGGGATGACCTGACCTTCCTGCCCGGAACGCTGACGCGTTTCGTCATCGAAGGCTATCGGGAGAAATGCCTGACCAAGACGGTCATCGGCCCGCGCGCCAAACGGCCGCTGGAACTGGACATTCCGATCTATATCACCGGCATGAGCTTCGGGGCCTTGTCCTACGAGGCCAAGACGGCACTGGCCCGCGGGGCGACCATGGCGGGCACGGCAACCTGCTCCGGCGAAGGCGGCATGATCCCCGATGAGCGGCGCTACTCGATGAAATGGTTCTACCAGTGCATCCAGTCGCGTTACGGCTTCAACCCGCACCACCTGCAACTCGCCGACGGTTGCGAGTTCTTCATTGGCCAGGGCTGTAAGGTCGGCCTCGGCGGTCACTTGATGGGCCAGAAGGTCACCGACCAAGTCGCCGAGATGCGGTCGCTGCCGGCCGGTATCGACCAGCGGTCGCCGGCACGTCACCCGGACTGGCTCGGACCGGACGATCTCGCCCTGAAAATTCAGGAAATCCGCGAAGCGACGAACTGGGAAATTCCGATCCAGTTGAAGCTTGGCGCGGCGCGCGTCTATGACGACGTGCGGATGGCGGCGAAGACCGATCCGGATTCCATCTACATCGACGGTATGGAAGGCGGCACCGGTGCCGGCCCCCATCTGGCGACGGAGGAAACCGGCGTGCCGGGTATCGCGGCGATCCGTCAGGCGCGCAAGGCGCTCGAGGATGTCGGCAAGAGCGGGGAAATCTCTCTCGTCTATGCCGGCGGCATCCGCAACGGCGGCGACGTGGCGAAGGCTTTGGCCCTCGGCGCGGACGCGGTGGCCATCGGTCACTCCGCCATGATGGCGTTGAACTGCAACAAGGACATCCCCGAGGCGGACTACGAGGAGGAAATGGGTGTCGAGCCCGGCTCCTGCTATCACTGCCACACCGGGCGCTGCCCCGTTGGCGTGGCGACTCAGGATCCGGTGCTGCGCTCCCGCCTCAATCCCGATGCGGCGGCGGAGCGGGTCTACAACTTCCTGCACACCCTGGCGATCGAATGCCAGATGATGGCCCGGGCCTGCGGTAAGACCAACGTCCACTCGCTGGAGCCTGAAGATCTGGCGGCGTTGACGATGGAAGCTTCCGCGTTGGCGATGGTGCCGCTTGCGGGATCACAGCACACCGTCGGCCGCCCCGACATGACCCGGTATTAAGGGATAGGAGAAATCTCATGGCGGGAACGTCATACAAAGGAACCGAAATCAAGGACATCGACCAGTTCCTCAAGGGCGGTGGACTGGATTCGGAGCGTGAAAAGGAAATCGGTCAGCACATCGGCTATCGCTACGATGTGAATCTGGTGCCGGACTACGAACGCCTGACGCCCTTTCTCAAGGAGTACATCGAGATCATGGGCTGGGACGACCTCAATTGGCTCGAGGACGTTCACATGGGCTATGAGGAAGGCAAGCCGGCCGTGTTCGACCGCAACATCAACGGTTGGGTCAGCGTGCCCGACAGCATTGAGCTGCCGGACAACCAGCAGGATCGGGACATGATCGCGCGCGAGCTGCTGATCAAGTTCCAGATGTCGGAGCGCCACCCCATGGTCGCGCTCAACAAGGCCTATCGGAAGTTCTAACTTTCCCGTTCGAAGCTCCCTCGCCCCGCCCGCCTCTCGGCCGGCGGGGTCTTTTTTTGCAGCAAGCGGTCCAGAAGTCTTGGTTCGAATCTATGTGTCGACCGCCGGATGAGCGTCGACGCGGTCTAGGCTCTATGTTTGCCCAGTTCCGTCAGGATGAAATCCGCTGCGAGAGAGACATGTTCGGCGACTCTGCCTGATCCCTGATGCACCGAGATCGCGACTTCGGGCAGAGAGGGAAAACTCGCCAGCCCATCGACGATGCGGAGCCCGGCGGGAATGGTCGAGGCTTCCATAACCGTCACGCCCGACCCCGCGAGCACGGCCTTTTCGATCAGCGCGATGCTCCGGGTGGAATAGGCGACATGCCAGTCGCGGTCGATGTTCTTCAAGGCGCCGAGGGCGATTTCCCGGCACACGCAGCCCTGCGGGAACAGGACCAGCGAGAGAGGGTTTTCCGGATCGTCGATGTAGCCGGGTGACGCGACCCAGTGCATTGGCTCGTACCGCGCCACCCGCCCCGCGACGACGTCATGCCGATGCGTGGCGACAACCAGGTCGAGTTCTTCGCTGTCGAGCAATGGCAGCAGGTTGCAGGCGTTGTCGCAGACGACTTCGAAGCGCACCAGCGGATAGTCTTTTGCGAACGCGGCCAGTATCGGAGGCAGCAGAACCGTCGCGTAGTCGTCCGGAGTTCCGATCCTGACGAGCCCTTCCGCCGCGGGCCGCTGAATGTGCGACAAGGCGGCGTCGTTCGTGGCGAGGATGCGGTTGGCGTAGACGAGCAGCGCCTCGCCGGTCCGGGTAATGGCGACGGAATTGCGGCTGCGGTCGAAAAGGCGCTTTCCGACGATTTCTTCGAGGCGCTTGATCTGAAGGCTGACCGCCGACTGCGTGCGCCCGATGGCGACGGACGCCTTCGTGAAATTGCTATGGGCGGCGACGGCCACGAAGGAGCGCAGCAAATCGATTTCGAGATCGCGTTGCATCCCTAAGCATTAGAGATGCTCATTAGTATAAGCAATATAATTCGTTTCGTTAATTAGTCGGGGGGCCGTAATCTCCCGTCAAAGAGGAGATCGAAACCATGTTTAACCTGCTTGCTCAGTGCATTTTCGAAGCCACCCAACTCTCACCCCGCGCCAACGCATCAAGCGCGCGCGATTGGCGCCGGCCGTTGGACAGGGCGCCCCGGCGATATCCTCGATCTTGCCCTCAGAGTCTGACCGATACTTCGCCGAGGCGGAATCGCGGGCGAAGCATGGACAGGCCCCGGAGCGAAAGCTGAACCTCCGGCAACATGCTCACCCCTGCAGTTCGGCCAGCAGTTCTTCGAGCAGTTTCATGCCGGCGCCCCAACCCTTGTCGAGGCCGTCCAGGGCCGCGGCGAAGCACGCGGCCTCGGCCTCGTTCGCGCCGTGCGGCACCCAGGTCAGGCGCAGGTTCGTTTGCGCGCCGTCCCCTTCGAAAGTCACCGTCGTCAGCAGCACGCGCGGCCAGTCGGGCATCATGGGATTGGGAATGACGTTCCAGTCCGCATCCGTGACCGAATGCAGCCAGACCAAACGTTCAGGCGGCGTGACCTCCGTGTACTCGACCCGCTGAAAGTGAGACTTCTCGCCCCAGCGCATCTCTCCGAGCCAGAGTCCGCCCGCCTTCACGTCGAGGCGATGCACGATGGTTTCGGCACCCGGACCGTACCAGCGCGGCAGCAGCTCGGGATCGGTCCAGGTCTTCCACACCAGTTCGCGCGGCGCATTGAAGGTGCGCTCCAGCACATAGGTTGGCAAATCGCTCACGTCTTGGTCCCCTTGGTCTCGGTTTTCTTCAATTCCTCCAACAAGCCGTCGAGTTGGTCGAAACTCATGGCCCAGAAACTCCTGAACTCTTCCAGCCACTGCACGGCGGCTGCCATCGGGTCCGCCTTCAGGCGCGCGGGGCGGCGCTGCTGGTCGATAGCGCGTTCCACCAGTCCGGCCCGTTCCAGCACCTTCAGGTGTTTCGAAACCGCCGGTTGGCTCATCTCGAAGGGGGCCGCGAGCTCGTTGACCGACGCTTCGCCGGACGCCAGCCGGGTGAGGATCGCGCGCCGCGTGGGGTCGGCGAGCGCGGCAAAGACCGCGTCCAGACTCCGGGCTTCTGTTCCATAACCAAATTGTTCCATAACTATATAGTTATGGAATTGATGGACTTTGTCAACCTGACACCAGGTCCGTCCGGGTTGCTAGGAGATATCTGCGTTCTAAGAGCGCTGTACGCCGACCGCGGCGATGACGTTGCTGGCGAGGCGGGCGATCGCCTGGGCGCCGGTTCCGGCCGGGTCCTGCTCCGGCACGTACTCCACGAAGTTGGCGGCGGCGATGCGGGCCTTCGCGGCGACGCCGTGGATGATGTCCAGCATCTGCTGATAGGTGACGCCGCCGAAGGCCGGCAGGATCACGCCGGGCACGACGCTCGGATCGATGCCGTCGACATCGATGGCCAGGATCACCTCCGCGCCCTCGGGGATGGCGGCCAGCGCGGGAGCGATGCCGTCGCGATGCACGTCCCGCGCCGTGAAGAACTTGGCGCCCCAGGCGCGGGCCTCGTCGAGTTCCTGCTGCCGGGCGCTGCCGGGGCCGCGGGCACCGATCTGAACGATGTTGCCGACCTGCGGCATTTCGGAGGCGCGCCGCATGGTGCTGGAGAAGCCGTGCGTCACGCCCTGAACCTCGTGGCGCCAGTCGATATGGGCGTCGACCTGCAGGATCGTCAGGCTTCCTTCGGGCCGGTCGCCATAGGCGGCGATGAAGGGGATCGGAACGGAATCGTCGCCGCCCAGCAGGATCGGGACCGCTCCCTTGTCCAGGATTCCGCGCGTCGCGCCCTCGATGGCCGCGCGGTTCGCCGCGCCGTCATGCAAATCGCCGACCACATTTCCGACATCGACGACTCGGGCACCGCCGAAGACGGGCGTGCCGCTGTCGAAATCGAACTGTTCCGGGTTGGCGCTGTACCAGCCTAGTGCGCCGCGCACTGCCGCTTCGCCGTTCGCCGCGTGACTCGGCGTACCCGGTTTATAAGGCGTTCCGTGCGGCGCGCCGAGGATCGCGACGTCCGCATCGAGGCGTGCAAGGTCGGGGCAAAGGTCGACGCCGCAAAAGCTCTGTGACGGGGCTTCGAGAGTCATGACTTGTTCCCTGCCTGGGTGGATTAGTGAGCGGGCGGGTCGGCCTCGGCTTCGGCCCAGTCCGGTTGGAAGGCGAGGATTGTCGGGTCCGCCGGCAGATTCCGGTTGAACAGCATGTTGTGCCAATAGGTCGCCTGATAAGCCGGCTGCTGCGGCATCAGGCGATGGACCCGGCAGGGCAGGCTGTAGCGCTGATTGTACTGCTCGAAATGAAGCGAGCAGAACTCACGCTCAAGAAGGCTTTCCGCATAGGGCGAGCCCGGCCCGAAGAGAGCGGTCAATTGATCCGAGAAGTCATCGGGATACTGATAGTAGGTGGCGGAGAGATAGCGGATCGCGTTTTTCAGGCGGTCGGCCGGATCATGGGTGCGGCGGACCATGTGGCGGAACTCCGCCGTCACCGTTTCCGGCGACTCCTGCACGATCAACACTGTGATCTCCCTGTGCGCGGCCTCCTCGCCGGGGAGGGCCAAGCCCGGCCGCATCCCGCTGGAAGGGCGCCCCTCGTTCTGACGCATCGCGAGCTGACGGATGCGGCACTGCCAGCCCAGAAAATGCCGCCGCAATGCGTCCTGTGCCGCTTCCAGCCGCACGACCTGACTCGTTCCGCCGCTCATGGCTACGACCCTGCTGCAGACCGCAAGGACGGTGCGTGCACGTCACCATCGACGAGAGAGAAATCCCGGTCATGCTGCAGGGAGGGAATCATGCCGCGCGCTTTCGTCACCTCTTCCGGATCGATGCGCGCGGTGACATAACCGGCCTCTTCGCCGCCGTCCGCCAGAACCCGGCCCCAGGGGTCGACGATGAGCGAGTGCCCGTAGCAGGCGCGGTCACCGACATGAACGCCGTACTGGCAAGGCGCGAAAACGTAGCAGCCGTTCTCGATGGCGCGCGCGCGCAGAAGAACATGCCAGTGCGCTTCCCCGGTCGTCTTCGTGAAGGCCGCGGGCACCGTCAGCATCGTCGCGCCTGCGTGGGCGAGGCTGCGGTAGAGGTGCGGGAAACGCAGATCGTAGCAGATGGTCAGCCCCATCGGCCCCCAAGGTGTGGCTGCCAGAACCGCCTTGTCCCCCGGCGCGATGGTTCCGGACTCGCGGTAGCTCTCGCCGCCGGCCAGATCGACGTCGAAGAGGTGGATCTTGTCGTAGCGCGCCGTGACGTCGCCGGAGCCGTCGATCAGGAAGCTGCGGTTTGCGATCCGCTCGTTGCCGAGGTCGATCGCCAGGGACCCGAGCAGGACGTGAACGTTCCGCTCCCGCGCGATCTCGGTGAAGAGCTTGAGGGCCGGGTGGCCTTCCTCCGGTAGAGGCTCGGCGAGCAACAGGTTGCCGATCAGATCCATGCTGGCGAAGTATTCCGGCAGGCAGATCAGGTCGGCGCCTTCACCGGCGGCGGCCCGCACCATCTCGCCGGTTTCCGCCAGGTTCGGTTCCATGTCGGGGCCGGCGCAGTTCTGCACGCAAGCCACGGTAAAAGCTTGGCTCATCGCTGTTCATCTCCCTTAGCGCCGAACTCGGCGTCTGCTGCAATTATAGGCCATATCGCGCCCCGTCACCACATCACCCGCCGGGTCCCTCCATGCGGTCCTTCATATCGTAGTAGAGGTCCATGAACGGCAGAAACCAGGGCCGGCCGTCGTAGAAAGGGACCGCCGTCAGTTCCGTCTCTTCGAAGGGGGTGCGGCCTTCCGCGTCGCCCAGGACCTTGAGCGCGGCCTTGTGCCCGAGGTACGGCGCCATGGCGACGCCGGACCCGTTGAAGCCGAGCGCGACGTGGAGGCCGTCGTGCCTGCCGACGTGCGGCAACTGCTGCCGCGTCATGCCCAGCCGTCCCGACCAGGAGTGGCTCAGCTTCACGTCCTTCAGGGTAGGAAAGAGGTCGACGATCAGTTTGCGCGCGGTCTCCGCGGATGTGCGCGGGTCGATGGCGCGCAGGGCCGCGCGGCAACCGAAGATCAGCCGCTCGCCGTCTGGGGAGGCGCGGTAATAGCAGTGGCGGGACCGCGTTTCCACGATCATGCGTCCGCCGGGAATCAAGGCCTTCATCCGGTTGTCGCCCAGGGGTTCCGTGGCGACGATGTAGCTGGACACCGGGACGAGGCCGCGGCGCAGCTTCTGCGTGACCTGCCCGGTATAGCCGTTGGTGGCGATGACGACGTCGCGCGCCGTCACGGTGCCCCGGACCGTTTCCAGGCGAAAGCCGTCCCCCTCGCGCGCCAGCCTCGTGACGGCGGCATGGCCGGCGACCACAGCGCCGGCCTGCTCGGCCAGATCGCAGAGCCCGGCATGAAACAGGCCGGGGTGCAGGCCGCCATGCTGGTGAAAGATGACGCCGCCGTGGTAGCGGTCCGTTCCGACCTCGCGGGACTGCTCGGCGCGGGTGACGACGCTCATCTCGGCGCCGAACTCCTTGACTTGAAATTCGGCGTCCCGGGCGAGCGTGTCGTAATCCTGCGACCGCCAGGCGGCCCGAAAGCGGCCGCAGATGTCCAGTTTGCAGTCGATCCCCTCGCGCTCAATCAATTCCCGGGTGAACTCCAGAGATCTCAAGCCCTCGGTGATGAAATCCCGGGCCTTGGCTTCCCCGAATGCTTTGGAGAGATCGGCAAAGCCGCGCCGGTGGCCGCTGCCGATCATGCCGCCGTTGCGGCTGCTGGCGCCGTAGCCCGGCGACTCCGCGTCGAGGACCAGCACGCTCCGTCCGGCCCGGCTCAGGGTCAGCGCGGCGCTCAGCCCCGCAAAGCCTGCGCCGACAACAGCGACATCCGTCTGCTTCGGCAGGGCGGCATCATAGACGCCGCGCGGCGCCGCCTCCCACCACCAGGGCTCGAAAACCGGGCTTTCCGTGAAGATTTCGCCGGCCATCTCTCTCCAATGTCTTGCCGCAAACGGCTGGTCCAATTCCGAGGCACGGGCAGCCTAGCGGCTTCGCCAGCAGGCAACTGTTGTCAAATCGACCACAATGCAGTCTGTTGTCGCCGTCGCTCCGTAATGTAGTTGCGCATATGCAAAAGCACCAATAAGTGGTATAAGCACGCAATATGCCGAGAACAAAGAACAGCAGGGACGAGAAGGGACTGGAAGAAGCTGCGGAATCCGCGTCGCATTACGCGCCGCGGGACAACCAGCTCGAGATCGCGATTGGCCGCCAGGTCCGCGCCTTCCGGCAGAAGCTCGACATGACGGTGGTCGAGGTCGCCAACCTGGCCGGTGTGTCGCGCGGCATGCTGTCCAAGATCGAAAACGGCATGACGTCGCCCTCCCTGGCGACGCTGCGCGCCCTGTCACAGGCGCTCAACGTGCCCGTCACCTCGCTTTTCCGGAAGTACGAGGAACAGCGCGACGCGACCCTGGTGCGGGCCAACCAGGGGCTTGTCATCGAGCGGCGCGGCACCCGGGCAGGGCACCAGTATCAGTTGCTGGGCCACAATGTCGGCGCTGGGCCCACGATCGAGCCCTATCTCGTCACCTTGACGAAGAAATCCGAGGTTTTTCCACTGTTCCAGCATGACGGAACGGAATTCATCTACATCCTGGAAGGGGAAGTCCTCTATCGCCACGCCAACAAGACCTACCACCTGACGCCGGGAGATTCCCTGTTCTTCGATGCCGACGCGCCGCACGGGCCCGAGGAACTGCTGAAGCTGCCGATCCGCCTTCTTTCCCTGATCGTCCAGCCGGAGGCGGAGGGCTGAACGCCCGCTTTGCGGGGTCCGGGCATTCGCCCAGGCGCGCGGTCTGGCAAGGGATTCGCCCTAGGTTACTCAGAAGAAAAATATATTCCTGGGATTGCCCAAATAAGCTATTAGATGTAGTTTGGCGCCTGTGTTGACTTAGGACAGATCCAGGGAGCTCATGCCATGTGCGGCATCGTTGGTCTCTTTACGAAGACACCGGAAGTTCAGGCCAAGCTCGGCGACTACCTTTCTTCGATGCTGATAGAAATGACGGATCGGGGGCCGGACAGCGCGGGCGTCGCGCTTTACCGCGACCCGGTTCCGGCCGGATACAGCAAACTCACGCTGCAAAGCGCAGATCCGAAGTATCCTTGGCGCAGCCTGGCCAAGGACCTCGGCGAGCAGCTCGGCGACGAGGTCGAGATCGAGGTGCGCGGCTCCCACGCCGTGGTCCGTGCAAAAGAGGACTTTACGGTCCTGGAACACTGGCTTCACCACAACCATCCCGACCTGCGCATCGTCAGCGCCGGCGATACCATCGAGATCTTCAAGGATACCGGCCTGCCGGAAGCCGTAGTCGAAGAATTCGAGCTGCGGAAGGTGTCCGGCACCCACGCCCTGGGTCATACGCGGATGGCGACGGAATCGGCGGTGACAACGGAGGGCTCGCACCCCTTTTCCACCGGCATGGACCTCTGCCTCGTGCACAACGGGTCGCTCTCCAACCACAATCGTCTGCGACAATTCCTGCGCAAGCGCGGAATCGAATTCAAGACCGAGAACGACACGGAGGTGGCCGCCGCCTATCTCACCTGGCGCCTGCGCGAAGGGGCAAGCCTTGAAGAGGCGCTGGAGTCGGGAATCAAAGACCTCGACGGCTTTTATACCTTTGCCGTGGGAACGCGCGACGGATTCGCCGTCGTGCGGGATCCCATTTCCTGCAAGCATGCGGTGATGGCCGAAACCGACGACTGGGTGGCGATGGCCACCGAGTATCGCGCGATCGCGACCTTGCCCGGGTCCGACAAGGCGAGGATCTGGGAGCCCGCGCCCGCGCAGATCTATAGCTGGAGCCGCAACTGAGATGGTCGCGTTCGATATTGAAAAAGACGGCGGCGTCCGCGGTCTGAACCAGCGCCTTCAGGGTGTGGCGCTGGGGTCAAACGAGACCGAGTTCGAGGTGACGAACCCTCAAGGGTCACATGCCATCGCGGTCGGTCTGACGGAACCCTTGAAGGTGACCATCAAGGGGCACGTCGGTTTCTATTGCGGCGGCATGAACAAGGAAGCCGAGATCATCGTCGACGGTCATGCCGGTCCCGGAGTGGCGGAGAACATGATGTCCGGCTCCGTCCGGGTGACGGGCAACGCCTCGCAGTCGGCCGGTGCCACCGGCCATGGCGGCTTGCTGGTGATCGAAGGCGATGCCTCCTCGCGCTGCGGCATTTCCATGAAGGGCATCGATATCGTGGTCGGAGGTTCCGTTGGCCACATGTCGGCCTTCATGGCGCAGCTCGGCAACCTGGTGATCTGCGGCGATGCCGGCGAGGCCCTGGGCGATTCGATCTATGAAGCCAATCTTTTCGTGCGCGGCGAGGTGAAGAGCCTGGGCGCCGATTGCATTGAAAAGGAGATGGGCCCCGAGCACCTGGAAACCTTGAGCAAGCTGCTGGAACGCGCCGGGATCGATGCCGATCCGAAATCGTTCCGCCGATACGGCTCCGCCCGGAAGCTCTACAATTTCGACGTCGATCACGCAGATGCATATTGAGGTGAGCTGTGGATACTGACATTCCCCGCACGACGCCGCGCAAGTCCGCCATCTTTGACGACTATACCTTGTCGGAGATTCGCCGGGCCGCCAGCACCGGCATCTATGACATCCGCGGCGGTGGTTCGAAACGCCGCCTGCCGCACTTCGACGACCTGCTGTTTCTCGGCGCCTCCATGTCGCGCTATCCGCTGGAAGGTTACCGCGAGCGCTGCGACACGAATGTCGTCTTGGGAACGCGTTTCGCCAAGAATCCCCTCGAACTGAAGATCCCGATCACCATCGCCGGCATGAGCTTCGGGTCTCTCTCTGGCCCGGCGAAGGAAGCATTGGGGCGCGGCGCCAACGCGGCAGGCACCTCGACGACGACGGGCGACGGCGGCATGACGCCGGAAGAACGCGGCCACTCGAAACAGCTGGTCTATCAATACCTGCCGTCCCGCTATGGCATGAATCCGGACGATCTGCGCAAGGCCGACGCCATTGAGGTGGTCGTCGGACAGGGTGCCAAGCCGGGCGGCGGCGGCATGTTGCTGGGACAGAAGATCTCCGACCGGGTGGCGGAAATGCGCACTCTGCCGAAGGGCATCGACCAGCGGTCCGCATGCCGGCACCCGGACTGGACCGGACCCGACGACCTGGAAATCAAGATCCAGGAACTGCGCGAAGTCACCAACTGGGAAAAGCCGATCTTCATCAAGATCGGCGGGGCGCGGCCCTATTACGACACGGCGCTCTCGATCAAGGCCGGCGCCGACGTGGTAGTCGTCGACGGCATGCAGGGCGGCACGGCAGCGACGCAGGAAGTCTTCATCGAACACGTTGGCCAGCCGACCTTGGCCTGCATTCGTCCCGCCGTGCAGGCCCTCCAGGATCTCGATATGCACCGCAAGGTCCAGCTCATCGTCTCAGGCGGCGTCCGCAACGGCGCCGACGTCGCCAAGGCCCTGGCGCTCGGCGCCGACGCGGTCTCGATCGGGACCGCCGCCCTGGTTGCTTTGGGCGACAACGACCCCCACTGGGAAGACGATTACCGCCAGCTCGGGACCACCGCCGGCGCCTACGATGACTGGCACGAAGGCCGCGACCCGGCGGGCATCAGTACGCAGGACCCGGACCTCGCCCGCCGGCTCGATCCGGTACGCGCGGGGCGCAGGCTGGCCAATTACCTGGGCGTCATGACTCTGGAGGCACAGACCATCGCGCGGGCCTGCGGTAAAACGCACGTGCATAACCTGGAACCGGAAGACCTGGTGGCCGTGACCGTGGAAGCAGCGGCCATGGCGCAGGTGCCGCTGGCTGGGACGAACTGGATTCCCGGAAAGAGCTGATGACGCTGCGGCAACGTCCGCTATAACAGACAACACGCTAAGAAACGTTCCGAATGGGGAGGGCTGGCATGGCCACTGATCTGGCAAAGGTCGCTAAAGAACGAAAGATAAAATACTTCCTGATTAGTTTCGTCGATCTCTTCGGCGTGCTGCGGGCGAAGCTGGTTCCGGCGCGGGCTATCGGAGAAATGCAGGAGACGGGCGCGGGCTTCGCCGGCTTTGCGGCCTGGCTGGATATGACTCCCGCCGATTCCGATTTGTTCGCGGTGCCCGACCCCGACAGCCTGATTCAGTTGCCCTGGAAGCCGGAGGTGGCTTGGCTTGCGGGCGACCTTTGGATGGACGGCAAGGAAGTCGCCCACGCGCCCCGTGTCGCGCTCAAGCGCCAAATCGCCCTGGCCGAGAAGAAGGGCTATCGGATGAAGAGCGGCGTCGAGTGCGAGTTCTTCCTGATTTCCGAGGATGGTAAGAGGATCTCCGACGAGCGGGATACCCAGACCAAGCCCTGCTACGATCAGGCAGCGCTGATGCGGCAGTACGATGTCGTCAGCCAGATCTGCGATGCCATGATCGATTTGGGATGGGGCCCCTACCAGAACGACCATGAAGACGCCAACGGCCAGTTCGAGATGAACTGGGACTACGACGACTGTTTGAAAACTGCGGACCGTCACGTCTTCTTCAAGTTCATGACCAAGTCGATTGCGGAGCTGCACGGCCTGCGCGCGACCTTTATGCCGAAGCCTTTCTCGCACCTGACGGGCAACGGCTGCCACGCGCACGTGTCCCTCTGGGACAAGACCGGAAAGAAGAACCTCTTCCACGATTCGAAGGGCGAACTCGGCCTATCCAAGCTCGCCTATAACTTTCTGGGCGGAATCCTCAATTCGGCGGACTCTCTGGCGGCGATCTACAATCCGACGGTGAACAGCTACAAGAGGATTGACGCCACGGTGACACTGTCCGGCGCCACCTGGTCGCCGAACGCCATCAGCTATACCGGGAACAACCGGACTCACATGGTGCGGATTCCCGATGAAGGGCGCTTCGAGTTGCGGCTGATGGACGGGGCCTCCAACCCCTACCTGCTGCAGGCCGGCGTGTTGATGGCGGGCCTGGACGGCGTGGCCAACAAGCGCGACCCCGGCAAGCGCCTGGACATCAACATGTACACCGAAGGGCACCGCCTGAAGCGGATCAAGCGGCTGCCGCTCAACCTCTTGGACGCCATCCGTTTGTTCGACAAGAACAAGATCATTCGGGATGGATTGGGCGACGAGCTGGTCGATGCATATACCAAGCTCAAGCTCGACGAGATCAGGAGCTATTCGACCTCCCTGAGCCAGTGGGAGCTGGACAACACCCTGGATTGTTAGGTGCGGCGGGTCCTCTTTGCGGGACCCTTTCCGTATCGGTTTCGGCGCCCGATGCGCTGGAATGGCGCGCTGAGTGCCGGTCCTGGCGTCTTGGGTCCGTTGCCTCCGGCATTTCTGTAGTTTGACTCTTGCCGGACTTTGCGCACTTGATCCGGTGCGGGACAGCGATTGGCGAGTCCCGGTGAAGAGCCGCAGAGGAAAGCCCCTATTAAGGAGGGACGAGGATGAATAGAGAGGTCATCATCACCTGCGCGGTGACGGGTGCCGGCGACACGGTGGACAAGCATCCCGGGGTCCCGGTCACGCCGGAGCAGATCGCGAACGCCGCCATCGAGGCGGCCAAGGCGGGGGCGGCGATCGCCCATATGCATGTGCGCGATCCCGAGACCGGGAAGGCGGCGCGCGACCCCAAGCTCTTCGCGGAAGTGGTGGACCGGGTGCGGGATTCCGGTACGGATGTCGTCATCAACCTGACCGCGGGCATGGGCGGCGACTGGGTGGTCGACAAGACGGATCCGACCAAGCCGGCCGAAGGCAGCGACATGGCGGGCCCCGAGGAACGTCTGACCCATGTCGAGGAACTTCTTCCGGATATCTGCAGCCTGGATTGCGGCACCCTGAATTTCGGCGACGGCGACTCGATCTACATCAGCACGCCGCGGATGCTCCGCGTCATGGCGGAGCGGATCAAAGCCTGCGGCGTCAAGCCCGAGCTTGAAGTCTTCGATATGGGGCATCTGCGTTTCGCCAACCAGTTGGTGACCGAAGGACTGATCGAAGATCCGCCGCTCTATCAGATCTGCCTGGGCATTCCCTGGGGCGCCCCGGCGGACACCGACACCATGAAGGCAATGCGCGATATGCTGCCGCAAGGCGCGCAGTGGGCAGGCTTCGGTATCTCGCGCATGGAAATGCCCATGGTCGCACAGGCCGTCCTGCTCGGTGGTCATGTGCGCGTTGGCCTCGAGGACAACATCTATCTCGACAAGGGTGTGCTGGCGACGAACGAACAGCTCGTCGAGCGGGCGGTCAACATCGTGGAGCTGATGGGCGCCCGGGTGCTGACCCCGAACGAGGCGCGGGAGAAGCTGAAGCTGCGTCCGCGCAACTGACCCGCTTGACGAAGGATTGGGCATGATCCGGCTCTACGGGCTGACCAACTGCGACAGCTGCCGCAAGGCCAGGAAGGCTTTGGAGGCCAGCGGCCAGAGTTTCCATTTTCATGACCTGCGCGCGGACGGGATGGAGCGCGCGGCCCTGGAGCGTTGGGTCGCGGCCTTGGGGTGGGAGGCCCTGCTCAACCGCCGCAGCACGACCTGGCGTCAACTTCCCGAAGCGGACAAAGACGGCGTGGATGAGGCAAAGGCCCTCGCCCTCATGCTGGCCCATCCGGCGCTGGTGAAGCGTCCGGTCGCAGAGATAGGCGAAAAAATCAGCATCGGGTTGGCAAGCGGCCTCTAGAACTCCAAGCAAATCCAATATCTTAGCAGTCATCGCCGCGTTCCGGTTCCAGAGAACGCCGGTCGTGTCGAGAATTGTGCTTGTCAGGGCGCAGTTAAGGCATAGATCGGCCGATAGTTTCGTTATATCGGCCTGAATTGCCCGGTGATTCCGGACAGCGGTTTTGTTGCTTGAGAAGGGCGCGCCATGTTCTCAGTCCTGACGGCCTCCTGGCCGCTGTTTCTCGGCCTTGCCCTGATCATGCTGGGCAACGGGCTGCAGAGTTCGTTGCTGGGCATCCGGGCGACCGACGAGGGTTTTTCCACCAGTGTCACCGGCTTCGTCATGTCGGGGTACTTCCTCGGGTTCCTGATCGGCTCGACCTTGACCCCGCGGCTGGTTGCCTCCGTCGGCCACGTCCGCGTCTTCGCGGCGCTTGCCTCGATTGCCTCGACGGCGGTCCTGCTGCACGTGGTTTTCGTGGAGCCCGTCAGTTGGTTTTTCATGCGTGTCATGACCGGATTTTCCTATGCGGGGCTCTATGTCGTCGCGGAGAGCTGGCTGAACGACCGGGCGACAAACGAAACGCGGGGGCAACTCCTGGCCGGCTACATGGTCATCGTGCTCGGCGGTATGGGCGGAGGCCAGATGCTGCTCAATCTGGACGATCCCGGGGGGGCGGAGCTGTTTATCCTCTGCTCGGTCCTGATTTCGGCGGCCTTGGTGCCGATCCTGTTGAGTGCCCGTCCGGCACCCAGTTTTGAGTCGACGTCGCGGGTCGGCTTGAGAGAGCTCTACCGAATTTCTCCGCTGGGTGTCGTGGCGGCCTTCTGGACGGGCATCGCCCAGGGCACCGTCTTCTCGCTCGCGGCGGTGTATGCCGGCCGGATCGGTATGCCGATCTCCGATATTGCCATCTTCGTGGCGATGATTTTCCTCGGCGGCATGCTCTTTCAATGGCCGATCGGCAGTCTCTCCGACAAGCTCGACCGCCGCATGCTGCTGACGGCCGTGACCTTGTTCGCGGCGGCCGCGGCGGTGGTTGGGGCGCTGGCGCCGTCTGAGTCGCCAATCGTGCTCTTCGCGGTCATGTTCGTCTTTGGCGGCATGAACATGCCGCTCTACTCCCTCTGCGTGGCGCATACCAATGACTATCTGAAGCCGGAGCAGATGGTTGCCGCCAGCGGGGCGCTCTACATCTACGTCGGGATCGGCGCCAGCTTCGGACCGATGCTGGCCGCCTTCCTGATGGACCTGACCACCTCGCAGGCCTACTACGTCTTTCTGGCTGTGGTCCACACGGTTATCGGGGTTTTCGCCATCTACCGGATGACCCGGCGCGAATCCGTGCCGGTCGAAGATCAGCTTCCGATCGTACCCGCCTTCGGGACCACGGGTTCCGTCACCTCCACGCTCTCGGCGGAATCCTTGCGCGACCAGATGGACCGGGATCTGGCGAACATGAGCCGTGCGGACATGCTCCGCTAGCTCCGGAACGCAAGGTCGGCAACTGAGGGCGAATCCGAGCGCGATCTGTTATATATTTTAGAAAATATATTGAATTCAAAGCGATGAGGGCCGCGACTTCCGTTGGATAACCGCGAGTTGCGTCTGACAGTGCCTTGCGACTTGCCTAACGTGGTGATCGCGATATGCTCTGCCCACGAATCGTCCGGGTACAATGCAGACCCGGCATAAAAGCGAAAGTCTGAAAAAGACACTGATTGGACGGGAGGTTACCCTGATGTCAATTTACATGCGTTCGCTCGCCGCGGCGGGTGCCATCGCGGCCATGACCCTGGCCGGCGGGACCGCGTTGGCGAAAGTGGAAGGCGACACCATCGTCCTCGGGTCGGCGATTTCCTTGACCGGCAAGTATTCCACGAACGGGATCCACGCGCAGAACGGTTACGAGTTCGCGGTCAAGAAGATCAACGATGCGGGCGGCATCACTGTCGACGGCAAGGCCTACAAGTTTAAGGTCGTCTACTACGATGACGAATCGACGCCGGCTCGCGGCGCACAGCTTGCCGAACGGCTGATCAGCCAGGACGGCGTGCAATACATGCTTGGCCCGTACAGTTCCGGACTGACCAAGGCGATTGCCCCGGTCACCGAGAAGTATCAGGTGCCGATGGTTGAAGCCGAAGGCGCATCGCGCTCGCTCTTTAACAAGGGCTACAAGTATCTCTTCGCGGTGCTCTCGACCTCCGAGCAGTACCTGGCATCCTCGATCGATCTGGCCGCCGAAGTGGCGAAGAAGAACGGCAAGGACCCCTCGAGCGTTAAGATCGCGATGGCCTTCGAGAACGATCCCTTCTCGCTGGACGTGCGGGCCGGTGTCGTGGACGACGCCTCGAAGTACGGCATGCAGGTCGTCATCGACGACAAGCTGCCGCGCGATCTTTCCGACATGACCGCGACCTTGACCAAGGTGAAGGCGCTGAAGCCCGACCTGCTGGTCATCTCCGGCCACTCCAAGGGGGCCGCGACCGCGACGCGTCAGATCGGTGAGCTTAAGATCGACGTTCCCATGATCGCGGTGACTCACTGCGAGGCCGCTGACGTAACCGGCAAGTTCGGCGACACGGCCAACGGCTTCCTCTGTGCGACCCAGTGGTCCGAAACGCTGTCTTACGAAGATCCGTTATTCGGATCTGCGTCGAACTACGAGAAAGAGTTCAAGGCGGCCTATCCGGAATACGCGGAAAAGAAGGTGCCGTATCAGACAGCCCAGGCCACGGCCGCGGTCTATGTCTTCAAGGACGCTTTCGAGCGGGCCAATTCCTTCGACAAGACGGCCATCCGCGACGCGCTCTCGGAGACGGACATGATGACGTTCTACGGCGGCATCAAGTTCTCCGAGGCCGGCAACAACGTCGCCAAGCCCATGGTTCTGCGCCAGATTCAAGGCGGGGAATACAACGTGGTCGCACCGTCGGAGTTCGCCTCTCACGAGCTCGATTGGCCGCGCAAGGCCAACTAAGGCGGCAATGATGTGAAGCGGGAGGGCTCTTGTAGCCCTCCTGCTCCATTCGCGTTGTTCTCGAAACGCTAGAGCGGAAAACGCTCAGGGCCGGAGGGGCTATGTCCCAACTTCTCGGTAATATCTCCGTGCTGATCGAAGCGCCGGTGTTCAACCTTGCGCTCCTGATTGACGGGCTCTTGATCGGCGGCGTTTTCGCGCTGGCCGCCTATGGCCTCGCCCTGGTGTGGGGCGTGATGAACGTCAAGAACCTGGCGCAGGGCGACTTCGTCATGGTCGGCGGCTACATCGCCTGGTTCATGGCGCAGAACGGCATCCATCCGCTGTTCGGCGTCCCGGTGGCCTTCGTCGTGCTTTGGGGTCTCGGCTGGGTCATCTACCGAACGGTGATCTACCGGGTCGTCGACCAGGACCTCTTTACGTCTTTGCTTGCGACCTTCGGCATCGCGATCGTCTTGCAACAGCTGCTCAATATCTTTTTCGGGTCCGATACGCAGACGGCCGACGCCGGCTTCGACTCGATTTTCCTTTTCGACGGGATGGTCACTATTCCGCAGGCGAAGCTGATCGGTTTCTTGCTTGCCGCCTTGCTGGCCGCCAGCGTGATCTGGTTCATGAAGAGCTCGCGCATGGGGCAGGCGATCCGCGCCACGGCCCAGGACCCGCGTGCCGCGCGCGTCATGGGGATCGATACCGACAAGGTTTACTCCTTCACCTTCTCCCTCAATGCCGCGATCTGCGGCGCCGCCGGATCCCTCATTGTGATGATCTGGGTGATCCAGCCGTTCTTCGGGATCACCTATTCCATCCGCTCGTTCGTCATCGTGACGGCGGCGGGCTTCGGAAATCTGCCGGGGGTGATCGCCGCCGGATTGGGCATGGGTGTGGTTGAGCAGTTCGGCGGCTTCGTCCTCGGCGCCGAGTTCCAGCAGGCCATCGTCGTCGGGCTGCTTGTCCTGGTGCTGATCGTAAGACAGATCCAGCAGGCGCGGGTGCGCCAGGTGGTCCGCTGATGCAAAGCGCAGGCGCCAAAGTCGCCCTCTATCTGGGGATCCTCCTTGCCGGTATTGCCGCGCCGCTCGTCTTCCCGGCCTATACGAACCAACTCTCCTTGCTCTGGCTCATGATCGTTTTCGCGCTCACCTGGGACATGTTGGGCGGGCGCATGGGATACAACTCGCTCGGCAACATCTTCTTCTTCGGCGCGGGCATGTATGTCTCGGCGATCGTGCAGATCGGCCTCTACTACGACGTCGGGGAATACACCGATGCGGCAGGCTTCCTCAACGCGACCTTCACCGAGGGCCAGTATTTCACAGGCGTCGTCGTAGGTATGGCGGCGGCCGCCGTGTTGGCCGCCGTCTTCGCGGTCGTTTTCGGCTTCATCGTGTTTGGCCTGCGCGGACCCTATTTCGCCATCGGCACGCTTGGTGTGGCGATCGCCGCCGGCGAGCTCGTCGGCGCCTGGGATTGGGTCGGTGGCGGCAGCGGCATCTCCATGCCGACCTTTCCGGGGCCGCCGGACACGGCCAAGGGGTTTTACTACATTCTGAACTTTGCCCTGGCGGTTGCTCTCTTCGGCTTCCTCAAATGGCTCTACGGCACCCGTTTCGGCCTTGCGCTGCATGCCATCCGCGACGACGAGGAAAAAGCGGAAGGCATGGGCATCCATACAAAGCGTTATAAGACCGTCGTCTGGTCGATGTCCGCTTTCTTCCTTGGGATTTCGGGGGCCATTTTCGGCAACATGACGGGTTTCGTCGAACCGCTGGAGGTTGCCTTTCCGACCATTACCTTCGGCATCTTCATGGTGCTGATGGTCCTCCTGGGCGGCAAAGGCACCATGTGGGGCCCGGTCGTCGGCGCCGTCGTGTTCCACGTCATCAAGGAGGTGACCTGGACGTTCCTGCTGGGCTGGCAATGGGTGGCGCTCGGCCTGCTGATCGTCATCATCGTCGTCTACTTCCAGCAGGGCCTGATGGGCTGGCTGATGGACCGCAAGCCCGAGTGGTTCGGCATCCGCGTCGAAGAGAAGGAGCCCGGCGGGCAGGCGGCGAGGGCCGCGGAATGAGCGATATGATCATCGAGGTCTCAGACGTGACCAAGACCTTCGGCGGGGTGGTCGCGAACCATGCGGTTTCCATGACCGTGAAAAAGGGCGGCATCACTGGTCTGATCGGGCCGAATGGGTCCGGCAAGACGACGCTGTTCAATTCGATCGTCGGCTACCACCCTATCGATTCCGGCTCGATCAAGTTCGCGGGCCAGGAGATTTCCCGCATGCGCGTCCAGAACATCGCACGGCTCGGGTTGCTGCGGACCTTCCAGCAGACCCGCATCTACGGGAAGATGAATTGCGTCGACAACATGCTGATCTCCATTCCGCAACGCCATGCGCGTTTCAAGGAGATGTTCGCCAGACGCAGTCCCGCCGATGTGGAAAAGGCGGAAGCGCTGCTGGACTTCGTCGGTCTCTACGAGAAACGCCTCCTGCTGTCCGGCGACCTGTCCTTCGGTCAGCAAAAACTCCTCGAGTTCGCCATGGCCCTGATGAACGAGCCGGAGGTGCTGTTGCTCGACGAGCCGACGGCGGGCATCAACCCGACCTTGATCAACGGCCTGATCGAACGATTGAAGAGGGCGAACACCGATTTCGGTATCACGCTACTGGTCATCGAACACAACATGCGCGTCATCATGAACATGGCCGATACGATCTATTGCCTGGCGCACGGGGAACTGCTGGCGTCGGGCACGCCGGAAGAGATTCAGGGCGATCAGCGCGTCATCGACGCCTATCTTGGGGCGCACTGATGACCGACACGACCGGAAACGGCAACGACAAGGTCCGCGCGCGCGGCTACCACATGGGCGACGTCGAGACGGTCATTTCCGTCGACGACGTCACGCGACAGGTCGCGGAAATCGCGGAAAGGGTCACACTGCAGGATGTCGCGGCGCTGGCCAACAACAATCCCTTCGTCACCATCGAGAATCTCCGGGCCGGCTACGGCAAGATGGAAATTCTGCACGATTTCAATCTTCAAGTCGCCAGGGGGCAGTCGCTCTGCCTTATTGGACCGAATGGTGCGGGAAAATCAACAATCCTCCACGCCATCTTCGGCTTCAACGACATCTTCTCCGGTGCGATCCGGATCGGGGAGGGGAAAGATAAGCGGGACATCACGCATCTTTCCTCCAATCGAAAACTGAAGGACGCGGGCATCGCCTATATCCTGCAGGACAAGTCCGTCTTTCCCGGCATGACGGTGGAAGAGAACCTCTGGATGGGCGGCTATCTGAAGGACGAGCCCGCGCAAGCGAAGACGGCGGCGGAACGGGTCTTCGACAAGTACCCGCGCCTGGCGGCGCGGCGCAAGCACCAGGCAAAGGTCCTGTCCGGCGGCGAGCGCCGCCTGTTGGAAATCTCCCGCGCCCTGGTCATGGAACCGGAAGTGCTGCTCGTCGACGAGCCCTCGATCGGTCTCGAGCCACGCTTCATCGACATGGTATTCGAGATCCTTGACGAATTGCAGCATAAGGACGGAAAGACCATCATAATGGTGGAGCAGAACGCCAAGAAGGGCTTGGAGTTCGCCGATATCGGCTATGTTCTGGTGTCGGGAAACCTCGCCATTGCGGGCGGCGGAGACGAGCTGCTGGAAAACCCGGATGTCGGCCGCCTCTTCCTCGGCGGCTGACCGCGTGACTTGAAGGAATATCGCCATCGCCGACATCATCGTTTGCGAATTCCTGGATGACTTCGCGCTCTCACTGATCCCCGACAGCTATTCCCTGCATTACGACCCGGACCTGGTCCACCGCCAGGACGATCTCAAGGCGGCGCTTGCCGACGCACGGGCGATCATCGTGCGCTCCAGCGCACGGGTGACGGCGGACCTGCTGGAGGCCGGACCCAAGCTGGCGGTCGTCGGGCGCCTGGGCGTCGGCCTGGATAATGTGGATGTCGAAGCCTGCGCGGCGCGCGGCATCACGGTCTGCAATTCTCCGGGCGCCAATGCGGTCAGCGTCGGCGAATATGCAGTCACCGCGACTCTAATGCTATGGCGCGGCGCCTATTTCTCCCGCAAGGCGATGGAAGCCGGCGACTGGCCGCGGCAGCGGTTAATGGGTCAGGAAGCCAAGGGGCATCGCCTCGGCATCGTCGGCCTCGGCGCGACCGGAACGGCCTCGGCGGAGCGCGCCCGTGCCTTCGGTCTCGAGGTCGCCGCCGTGGACCCCTATCTGTCCGACGACGCCCCGAGCTGGGCGCTGGCAGAGCGCATGACCCTGCCGGAGCTTCTCCCCTGGGCGGACGCCGTCACTTTGCATGTCCCGCTGACGGACGAGACCCGCAACATGATCGAGGCCCGCGCCTTGGCCGCGATGAAACCCGGCGCCGTCCTGGTGAACGCCGCGCGGGGCGGGGTGGTGGATGAAGCGGCCCTCGCCGCGGCCCTTAGCAGCGGCCATCTCTCCGGGGCCGCGCTTGATGTCTTCGAGGAGGAACCGTTGAGCGCCATCGCAGCGGCCCGTTTCGCCGGGTTGGAGAATGTGCTTCTGACCCCGCATATCGCCGGGGTAACGGAACAGGCCAACCGGCGGGTCAGTGAGGCCACCATCCGGAACGTGCTCGGCGCGCTGGCGGCTGGCTAGCGGCCCAGCCGCCCTATTTTGCGTTGCAATAGAACGGCTTCGCTTCGCCCCACCGTCGGCGCGATAACGCCCTTCGATTGAAGCCAGTTTGTCTCAGAAACCATTGGTTAACAAAGTTTTGAGATCATGATTTCGCAATTGCGAAATCTGCTTGCGGTGCCGAAATTACTCCGATAGAGTTGGTTTGTTGGGTCTAATTGTTGCTTTGTTTTGCTTAGAAAAGAAATAAAATTACAAGCATAGTTAGGGGCAGTCATGAAAGAGAAGCACGGTTTTTTCCTGGAGGATCTCTCGGTCGGGATGTCGGACATCTTCGCGAAGACCGTGACCGACGCCGATATTACCTTCTTTGCCGGCATCTCTGGCGACACAAACCCGGTGCATCTGGACGCGAGCTTTGCGGATCAAACGGTCTTCGGCGGCCGAATCGCCCACGGCATGCTCTCCGCCAGCTTTATTTCCACCGTTCTGGGAACCCGCCTGCCGGGCCCGGGCTGCATCTACATGACCCAGAGCCTGAAGTTCAAAGCCCCCGTCCGCTCCGGCGACACCGTTCAGGCCCGCGTGACGATTAAGGAAATCGTCGAGGACAAGAAGCGGGTGGTGTTCGACACGGTATGTACCGTCGATGACAAGGTGGTCCTGGAGGGCGAGGCGACCTTGATGGTGGCGCGGCGTGCCGAGGTCCACAAGGACGAGGCCGCCAACGAGGACGCGGTGGCCGGCGGCACCCAGGCAGCCGAGTAGAGACTGCCTCACACCTGACGGGCAGCCCAAAGGCTGTCCCCCTGTTTCAAGAAAGTTGACGGGCCAAGGGCTTTCGCGCACAAATCGGCGCGTGCAGCCCACCTGGAGCCGTTCCGCGCGGAAGCTCCGGTGCCTCAATCCTAAGCTATTGAAGAGCGAGCCTCGCGATGAGCGTGGACTACAAATCGACCGTCTTTTTGCCGCAGAGCGACTTCCCCATGCGGGCCGGGCTGGCCAAGAAAGAGCCGGAGATTCTGGCGCGCTGGGAAGAGATAGGCTTGTTCGACCGGCTGCGGGAGATTTCCAAGGGGCGCGAGAAGTTCATCCTGCACGACGGGCCGCCCTATGCGAACGGCCACCTGCATATGGGCCATGCTCTCAACAAGATTCTGAAGGACGTCATCAACCGCTCCCAGCAGATGTTGGGGAAGGACGCCAACTACGTGCCGGGTTGGGACTGCCACGGCCTGCCCATCGAGTGGAAGGTCGAGGAGGAGTATCGCGCCAAGGGCCAGGACAAGGACGAAGTGCCCGTGGTCGAGTTCCGGCAGGTCTGCCGGAGTTTCGCCGAGCATTGGATCAAGGTGCAGATCCCGGAGTTCAAGCGGCTGGGCGTTTTGGGCAACTTCGAGAAGCCCTATACCACCATGTCCTTCGATGCCGAGGCGCAGATCGTCCGCGAGGTCGGCAAGTTCCTTATGAACGGCAGCCTCTACCGCGGCTCAAAGCCGGTGCTCTGGTCGGTGGTCGAAAAGACCGCGTTGGCGGACGCCGAGGTCGAGTACCACGACCACACCTCGACGACGATCTGGGTTCGCTTCCCCGTCGTCGAAGCCTCCCGACCGGAGCTGGAGGGCGCCGTGGTCGTCATCTGGACGACGACTCCCTGGACGATGCCGGGCAACCGGGCCATCGCTTTCCATGAGGACGAGACCTATGTGGTCCTGTCGGTCAAGGAGGCGGCGGAGGAAAGCCGGGCCAAGCCAGGTGAGAAGCTGGTCGTCGCCAAGGACCTGGTCGCCCAGATCGCGAAGGATGCCGGGATCACGGCCCATGACATCGTTGCCGAAATCCCCGGCAGCGCGCTGGCCGGCACATTGACCGCCCACCCCTGGCGGGGCCAGGGCTTCGACTACGATGTGCCGCTGCTTGCCGCCGACTTCGTGACCATGGATCAGGGCACGGGCTTCGTGCACATCGCGCCGGGCCATGGCTCCGACGACTATGAACTCGGGCTCAAGAACGGTTTGGAAATGCCTTTCACCGTCGACGGTGAGGGCCGTTTCATGCCGCATGTTCCGCTGGTCGCCGGCAAGCTCGTCTACACGCAAGAAGGCAAACCCGGGGATGCCAACCCGGCGATCGTGGATCTGCTGGATGAAGCCGGCGCCCTGCTGGCGCGCGGCCGCCTGCGCCACAGCTATCCGCATTCCTGGCGTTCCAAGGCGCCGCTGATCTTCCGCAACACGCCGCAGTGGTTCATATCCATGGAGACGAACGATCTGCGCAAGAAGGCGCTGGCCAGCATCGAAGCAACCCGCTTCGTCCCCTCCGCCGGACGCAAACGCCTCTATTCGATGATCGAGCAGCGCCCGGACTGGTGTGTCTCGCGCCAGCGCGCCTGGGGCGTGCCGCTGCCCATCTTCGTGCATAAGGAAACGAACGAGCCCCTGCGCGATCAGGCGGTGATCGACCGGGTGGCGACGGCCTTCGAGGAAGAGGGTGGCGACGCCTGGTTCAGCCGCGACCCGCAGGAATTCCTGGGCAACGAATACAAGGCCGAGGACTTCGAGCAGGTGACCGACGTCGTCGAGGTCTGGTTCGATTCCGGCTCGACCCACAGCTATGTGCTGGAGGCGCGACCCGACCTGAAATGGCCGGCGGATCTCTACCTGGAGGGCTCGGACCAGCATCGCGGCTGGTTCCACACCTCGCTGCTGGAGAGCGTCGGGACCCGAGGCCGCGCGCCTTTCGACGCCGTTCTGACCCATGGCTTCCTGCTCGACGAGAAGGGCCACAAGATGTCCAAGTCACTGGGCAACTCCATCGCCCCGGAGGACATCATCAACAAGCAAGGCGCGGACATCCTGCGCATCTGGGTCGTCGCGTCGAACTACGAGGAAGACCTGCGCATCGGCCAGGAGATCCTGCGATACCAGTCGGACGCCTACCGGCGCCTGCGCAACACGCTGCGCTACCTCATCGGAAACCTGCACGGCTTCACCGAGAGCGAGCGCGTCGACGCCGCGGAAATGCCGGAGCTGGAGCGCTGGGTTCTGCACCGCATCGCGGAGTTGGACCGAGAGATCCGTGAGGACATCGGCAATTTCGATTTCCACCACCTCTTCCAGGCCTTGCATAACTTCTGCGCGGTCGACCTTTCCGCCTTCTACTTCGATGTACGTAAGGACTGCCTCTATTGCGACCGGCCGGATTCGCTGGAGCGGCGATCCTGCCGCACGGTCCTGGATCAGCTCTTCAACTGCCTGACGGCCTGGCTGGCGCCCGTCATCTGCTTCACCGCGGAAGAAGCCTGGCTGGCGCGCGGGACAGGCCCGGAGGAATCGGTCCACATGCGCGTCTTCCCGGAGGTTCCGGCCTCTTGGCTGGACGACGGACTGGGGAAGAAGTGGGCGAAGATCCGCGAGATCCGCCGGGTGGTGACGGGTGCGCTGGAGATCGAACGGGCGGAAAAGCGCATCGGATCGAGTCTGCAGGCTTGTCCGAAGGTCTATATCGAGTGGCCCTTCGAGGATGTGGTCGGCAGCGTGGATATGGCTGAGGTCGCCATCACCTCAGGGATCGAGCTTGTTTCCGGGGCCGTCCCCGAGGGCGCCTTCATCCTGGAGGATGTCGCGGGGGTGGGCGTTGTGTCTCACCTTGCCGAGGGCGATAAGTGCCAGCGCTGCTGGCGTGTTCTGCCGGAGGTCGGCAGTTCCGCGGAGGCGCCGGAGACCTGCGCGCGCTGTGCCGACGCCGTTACCCACCTTCAAACGGCGGCCCAATAGCTGCAATGACGGAGAACAGGCGCGGTATCGTCCAGCTCGCGGCGGCCCTCGCCGCCATCTTTCTCGTCCTCGATCAGATCACCAAGTGGGTTGTCGAGGAGGCGATGGCGAATCGCTTTCAACCCGTTGAAGTCACTAGTTTCTTCAACTTCGTGCTGACCTATAACACGGGCGTTTCCTTCGGCATGCTGGGCGGTGACGCGCCCTGGCAGCCCTATGCCCTGGGGGGCGTGGCGCTGGCCATCTCTGCCGGCCTTTTTGTGTGGCTGTGGCGTCAACCGGACAAAGCCTTCGGGATTTCCGTGGGTTTGATCGTCGGTGGCGCCTTGGGCAATGCCGTAGACCGCGTGATCAGACCGGGCGTCGCGGACTTCCTGGACTTCCACATAGGGGATTGGCATTGGCCAGCGTTCAACCTGGCCGATAGCGCTATTACGGTTGGCGTCGCGCTAATCCTTTTGGATAACTTGTTCCTCCGCCGGGAAGACGGTAAAAGAGAGAACGGGTAAGGATTTGCCGAAAGGTGTTAACAAATGACTCGTAGCTCAGCAGCCTTGGTGGCGGTTGCGGTGCTCTTGGCCGTCTCGTCTTGCAGTGGCGTGAAGAAGCAACTCGGCTACGGCAAGCAATCCCCCGACGAATTCCGTGTTGTCTCGCGGGCGCCGCTCAGCCTGCCGCCTGAGTTCAGCCTCAGGCCGCCGGAGCCGGGCGCCGCACGGCCGCAGGAAGGAACGCCGACCGATCAAGCACGGCGCGCCGTTTTCCGGGTGGAAGAGCAGGACAGTGTTGCGGAAATTCAGCAGGCCATGCCGAACGATGGGCGCTCTTTAGGAGAGCGTGCGTTTCTCGTGCGTGCCGGCGCGGATCAGGCGGAGCCTGATATCCGCTTGATTGTCGACCGCGAGACCAACCGCATCAACGACGAGAGCGAGGATTTCATCGAGACTCTCGTTTTCTGGCGCGATGCGGAGCCGCAGGGCGATATTGTGGATGCGGGCGCGGAATCGAAGCGGCTGCAGGAAAAGAACGCTCTTGGCCGGCCCATTACGGAAGGCAAGACACCCACCGTCGAGCGTAAGAAGAAGGCCCTGTTGGAAGGCATCTTCTAGGGCACTGCTGCAAAAAAACCGCCTTTTGGGGAGGGGCACCGGGGGACTGGCCATGTTCTCACGGTGAATTACCTTTTCGTAACAGTGTTGCGAGAAAGATTGCAGGGTGACGGCGGCGCGCCATATATAGCGGCGTTCCGTCGCAACCGGCTTGATGGACCCGACCCGGTAGCTCCCCATCGCTGCCCCCAGGCGAAAGGCTGACATAATGCGCGCGATCGCTTTCAAGCTGCGTCGACAGGCGTTTCTCTGTCTCGCTGTTCTTGCCCTCATTGTCCCGTCGATATCGCAGGCCGCCGTTTTCAACGCCAAGAGCTTCACGCTCGACAACGGCCTGCAGGTCGTGGTGGTGGAGAACCACCGCGCGCCCATCGTCATGCACATGGTCTGGTACAAGGTCGGCGCGGCCGACGAGGCGCCCGGAGAATCCGGATTGGCCCATTTCCTGGAGCATTTGATGTTCAAGGGAACCGAGAAGCTCGGTCCCGGCGAATTTTCAGAGATCATCGCGGCCAACGGCGGCCGGGAGAACGCCTTCACCTCCTGGGATTTCACCGGTTACCACCAGACGGTTGCGAGCGATCGCCTGGCGATCATGATGGAGCACGAAGCCGACCGGATGACCAACCTGGTGCTGACCGACGAGGTCGTGCTGCCGGAGCGGGACGTGGTTCGCGAGGAACGGCGCAGCCGTATCGACAATGAGCCCTCCGCGCAGTTGGGAGAGATCCTGCGCGCGACCCAGTACCTCAATCATCCCTACCGCATTCCGATCATCGGTTGGGACCACGAGATCGAAGATTTGGGGACCGAAAATGCGCTGGCGTTCTATCGAAAATGGTATGCGCCAAATAACGCCATCCTGATCGTCGCCGGTGATGTCGACCCGGATGAGGTCCGCCGGTTGGCGGAGAAGTTCTATGGTCCGATTCCGCGGGCGGACGTCCCGGCGCGCGAGCGCACGGTCGAACCCCCGCAGCGGGCGGAACGGCGCGTCACCTTGACCTCGCCGCGCGTCACCGAACCGACACTGACCATCAGCTACCTGGCGCCGAGCTACCGGACCTCCGATAACGGGGAAGCCTATGCCCTCGTCGTCTTGGACGAAATCCTGGGGGGCGGGGCCACGAGCCGGATCTATTCGAGCCTGGTCGTTGACCAGGGCCTGGCCGCCGGGGCGGGCAGTGCCTACAGCGGCAACAGCTACGATACCTCGACCTTCCAATTCTACGGGGCGCCCCGCCAGGGCAATGGTCTGGAAGACCTCGAGAAAGCGCTGCGGGCGGAAATCTCCCGCGTGCTTGAAGAGGGCGTGACGGCGGAGGAAGTCGCCGAAGCGAAAAAACGGCTGCAATCGGATGCGATCTATGCCCGCGACCGTCTGGGGTCGGCGCCGAACATCATTGGGCGGGCGTTGACCACGGGCCGGACCCTGGAAGAGGTGGAATCCTGGCCCGAGAGTATCGAGGCCGTGACCCTCGAGCAGGTGAACGCCGCCGCGCGCGGTGTCCTGATTGACGAGCGTTCCGTGACCGGATTGCTCCTGCCCGAACCGACGACTTGAGGGAACCCAGACCCATGATTCAGTCGATCTCCACTCAGCGCGTTGTGCCCGCGGCCCTACTCGCCCTTATCGTCACGCTCGCAACGTCCGTGCCTGCGTGGGCCGTGCAGGTTCAGCGGGTGATCAGCCCCGGCGGTATCGAGGCCTGGCTGGTCGAGGATCACAGCAATCCCATCATTTCCCTGGACCTCGCCTTCCGGGGTGGGGCCGCCTTGGACCCCGACGGCAAGGCGGGGCTGGCCCACCTTGTCGCCTCGACTATCGACGAGGGTTCCGGCGATCTCGATTCCCAGGCCTTTCAGGGTCAACTCGATTCGCTTTCCATTCGTCTGCGCTTCGACGCGTCTCTCGATTCTTTCGGCGGGGAACTGCGCACCCTGACAGAGAACAAAGAGACCGCCTTCGAAATGCTGCGCACCGCGCTTACGCAGCCGCGCTTCGACGAGGAACCGGTCGAGCGCATCCGCCAGCAGATCCTCTTCGGCCTGTCGCAGGAACGGCAGAACCCAAACAGCATCGTCGGCCGCGTTCTGCGCAAGCTGATGTTCCCGGACCACGTCTACGGCGCGCCGAGCGAAGGCACCATCGAGTCCGTTCAGGGCCTGACAGTAGAGGATCTCAGAGGGTTTGTGCGCGATCGCTTTGGCCGCGATCAGCTCTATATCGGCGTTGTCGGTGACGTGACGCCCGACGAGCTGGGACTCCTGCTCGACGAAACCTTCATGGCGCTGCCTGAGAAGGCCAAGAGCTTCACAATTGAAGAGACGGTGCCCGCGAGCATGGGCGACCTCGTCGTGGTCGAGAAGGAGATCCCGCAGTCCATCGTCGCGTTCGGCCACGCGGGTATCAAGCGGGACGATCCCGATTTCTACGCGGCCTTCGTGGTGAACCACATCGTCGGCGGCGGCAGTTTCTCCTCTCGGCTCTATCAGGAGGTTCGCGAGAAGCGCGGCCTGGCCTACTCCGTCTATTCCGCCCTGCATCCCATGGATCACGCGGCCCTGGTCGTCGGCGGGGTCGGTACGCAGAACGGACGGGTCGCGGAGTCGCTCGAGCTCATCCGCGCGGAATGGGAGAGGATTGCAACGGACGGCCCGACCGAAGAAGAGTTGGAAAAGGCCATCACGTTCCTAACCGGATCCTATCCCCTGCGCTTTTCCAGCAGCGGCCGGATTTCCGGCATGCTCGTCGGCATGCAGCTTGCCGACCTCGGGATCGACTACATCGACAGGCGGAACGACTACATCCGGGACGTGGACTTGGACTCGGCGCGCCGCGTCGCGCAGCGCCTCTATCGTGCCGACGAGCTTTCCGTGGTGGTGGTCGGCCAGCCGGATGGTGTCACACCGACACGCGAAGCGCCCAAAGAGGCGATCTAGAAACTCGTTTCCGGCTCGCGGCGGGCCGCATCCGTCCACAGGATGGAGGGCGGATAGGGGCCGGCTCGCCTTCCTGCCTTCAGGCGAATCTGCTAATTTGAAACGGTGGCTCGGAACGCGTTGCGGGCCCGCCTTTTCGGACCTTCGAGGGACCTCAGTTGCGCGATGGCCGGACCGCGAAACGCGGACCCCTGTAGTGCGCAACATCTAGTGCGCAACATGCAGTACGTGACATGACGATTCGCCGCCTGCCCGAAACCTTGGTCAATCAGATTGCCGCCGGCGAGGTGGTCGAGCGGCCCGCGGCCGCCGTCAAGGAACTGGTTGAAAACGCGCTGGACGCGGGCGCGCGCCAGATCGATGTCGTGCTGCGCGAGGGCGGACGCAGCTTCATCTCGGTGACCGACGATGGCTGCGGCATGGTGCCGGAAGAAATCGAATTGGCGGTGGAACGCCACGCCACCTCGAAGCTGCCGGACGACGATCTCGTTCACATCGAGACCCTGGGGTTCCGGGGGGAGGCTCTGCCGTCCATCGGCGCGGTGTCGCGTTTGTCCGTCACCAGCCGGGCACAAGGCAGCCCCGATGCCTGGCGCCTGACGGTGGAGGGCGGGTTGACCAGCAGCCTGGAGCCTGCCGCCGCCGGACCGGGGACGCGAATCGAGGTGCGAGATCTCTTCTACGCGACGCCGGCGCGCCTCAAGTTCCTGAAGGCGCCGCGCACGGAACTCTCCCACACGGAAGATGCCATGAAGCGCCTCGCCATGGCGCACGCCGAAGTCGGCTTCACGCTATCCGAAGAATCGCGGCGGGTCCTCATGGTCACACCGGCGCAGGGCGAGCTCTTCGAAGCGCGCCTGCAGCGCCTCTCCGCCATCATGGGGCGGGAGTTCGCGGAGAACGCCCTGCCCATCGACGCGGAGCGGGAGGGGTTGCGCCTGACCGGCTACATCGGCCTGCCGACCCTCAACAGGGGCAATGCGCAGCAGCAATACCTTTTCGTTAACGGCCGTCCGGTGCGCGACAAGCTGCTGTTCGGGGCCATCCGGGGCGCCTATCAGGACTTCCTGGCGCGGGACCGTCATCCCCTTGTCGCGCTGTTTCTGGAGGTGCCGCCGGACGCGGTCGACATCAACGTGCATCCGGCGAAGGCCGAGGTCCGTTTCCGCGACCCCGGCCTGGTGCGCGGTCTGATCGTCAGCGCCGCCCGGCACGCCCTGGCCCAGGCGGGGCATCGGGCTTCGACCAGCGTTGCCGACGCGGCCCTCGGCGCCCTGCGACCCGAAACGCAGCCGCAGCGGCCCGTCTATCACTGGGACAGCAGCGGCCGCATTACCGTGCCGCGCGGTATGGCGGAAAGCACCGCCGCATACCACGCGCCGCTGCCTGGAGTGGGCGACGCGCCGCCGACGGCCCGGCCCGGCTGGGGCGAAGGGCAGGCGCCGCCGAACCTTTCCAGGCAGGTGCCCCAGGAGGATGCCGCTGACGATTATCCCTTGGGCGCGGCGCGCGCGCAGGTTCACACGACCTATGTTGTCTCCCAGACGCAGGACGGGATCGTCATCGTCGATCAGCATGCGGCGCACGAGCGGCTGGTCTACGAGACCATGAAGGCGCAACTCGATGCGCAGGGGGTGGAACGTCAACTTCTGCTGCTGCCGGAAGTCGTCGAATTGGACGAGGCGTCCGCCGCGCGCCTGTTGACCCGCACGGAAGAACTCGCCGAACTGGGGCTGGTGATCGAACCCTTCGGGACCGGCGCCTTGGTCGTGCGGGAGGTTCCGGCGCTGCTGGGGGACAGCGACGTGCATGGCCTTCTGCAGGACATCGCCGACGAGCTTGCCGAGTTGGGCGATGCCCTGGCCCTCAAGGAACGGCTGGAAGCGATCTGCAGTTCCATGGCCTGCCACGGGTCGGTGCGGGCCGGGCGCCGTTTGAACGTGGAAGAAATGAACGCACTGCTGCGGAAGATGGAAGCGACGCCGCATTCCGGCCAGTGCAATCACGGCCGCCCGACCTACGTCGAGCTGAAGCTCGCGGACATAGAGAGGCTTTTCGGGCGGCGTTAGAAGCTCTCTCTTTGCATTCAGTCCGCACCAGCCCGCTCCCCCACGCGGCCACCCACTGCGTACAATTCCGTTGGCTGGCCGGGTGGGGGAGCGGGCCGGAGCCGCCGACTAAGTAAAACGCAAAAAGACAAGCGCGGCGCGGCCGTAGCTGCGGCGCTCGAGTTCTTCGAAGCTCTCCGGCGCTTGGAAGCGTTCCTTCTTTTCCAATTCGACAACGACTAGCGCACCGGGAGCGATCCACCCTGCGCTAGCGAGTGCTGCGAGGACGGACGGTGCGAGATCTTCGCCGTAGGGCGGGTCCATCAGGACGAGATCGCAGGCGCCGCTGTCGGATCCGTCGCCTTGCGGCCGTGTCGGCGGGTGAAGCGCGTCGCAGGATAGAACCGTGGCATGGTCTTCCTCTTGCAACGCCCGAATGTTCTTTCGGCAAAGATTCTGAGCCGTCCGGTCCGTTTCCATGAAAACGGCGGTCGCGGCGCCGCGCGACAGAGCTTCGAGGCCTAGGGCCCCGGTTCCAGCAAAAGCATCCAGGACAGCGCTGTCGCGCACCACGCCGCCTTCCTTGCCGAAGCGGGCGCTTTCCAGGCTGCTGAACAGGGCCTCGCGGGTCCGGTCCGCCGTCGGGCGGATACTTTGGTCCTCCGGGGCGGCCAGCCGCCGTCCTCTATGACGGCCGGCGACGATTCGCATGGGGCTTGCCGAAGGTCTTGCGCGCTCCGCCGGACTTAGGCTTGGCGCCCATCTTGTGTTTGCCACCCGTCTGGGACTTGTTGCTTGCGCGCGGTTTGCCCGCGGGCCGAGGCTTGCCGCCGGGCTTGGTGGAGGTGCTCTTTTTGTATCCCGTTTTTTCCCCTTTCGGACCGGCGGCGCGGGCCTGCTCCCCTTTCGAACCGGCGCCGCGGGCCTGTGCGGCCTTGGATCGCGGTCTTTTCTTGTGTGCCGGTCTTTCGTCGTTTCCCGGTTTCGCCTTTGGACCGTCTCTGCGGCTCTGGCCGGGCCTGCGCTTCTTTGGCCGGGCCTTGGCGAAGCCTTTGCCCCAGTCCTTGCCGAGATCCAGGTGCGAGGCGAGGGCGGTGACCGGTACCTCTGAGACCAGATTCGGTTTCAAGTGGCCGAGATGGAAGGGGCCGTAGGACACCCGGATCAGGCGATTGACCGTCAGGCCCAGGTGCTGACAGATGCGCCGCACCTCCCGGTTCTTGCCTTCGGTCAGGGTCATTTCGAGCCAGGCGTTGGCACCGCTCTGGCGCTCCAGCACGGCCTCGACGGCGCCGTAGGTTACACCGTCGACCGTGACCCCTTTGGCAAGTTCCGCCAGCCGCTCCGGCCTGGGCCGGCCGCGCACCCGCACCCGGTACTTGCGGCGCCAACCGCTCGATGGCAGTTCGAGCTGCCGCTTCAGGCCACCGTCGTTGGTCAGAAGAAGCAATCCTTCGGAATTGATGTCCAGGCGTCCGACCGGCTGCACCCGCGGCAGGTTGGGCGGCAGCAGATCGTAGATCGTCTTACGGCCCTCTGGGTCGCGGGTGGTCGTGACGTAGCCCTTCGGCTTGTGGAAACGCCAGAGGCGGGGCCGCTGCGGGGCCTGCAAGGCGGCGCCGTCGACCTCGATCTTGCTCTTCGGCGTGACGTTGACCGCCGCAGAGGTCAGCGTCTTGCCGTCCAACGTGACGCGGCCCTCCGCGATCATGCGCTCCGCATCCCGCCGGGAGCAGAGGCCGGAGCGGGCAATCACCTTGGCGATCCGCTCACCCTTGTCCGGCGCTGGGCTGTTCGTCCCCGTGGAGTCTTTTCTGGCCAATGACACGCTGTCTTTCCCGGCGATTGGGCGATTGGGGCAAATTCTGCTATCTGATGGCCGCGCGGCGAAGGCGCGGTCGCGTTGTATCGCCCAGGGACGGGCAAAGCTCAAGGAGATCGCGGGGTGGCGGCAAAGCAATCCCCCATGGAACTGGCGCTGGACCAGGCGCGGGCGGCGGCGGACGCGGGTGAGGTGCCGGTGGGCGCCGCCCTGGTCGACGGCACGACGGGGGAAGTCCTGGGTCTGGCGCACAACCGGGTCGAGGACCTCTCCGACCCCACGGCCCACGCGGAACTGCTGGTCATCCAGGCGGCGGCCCGCGAACTCGGGGAGAAGCGCCTGACCGGGGCAGACCTCTATGTCACCCTGGAGCCTTGCGCCCTCTGCGCGGCGGCCATCTCCTTCGCGCGGCTGCGGCGCCTCTATTTCGGGGCCTACGATCCCAAGGGCGGCGCCGTGGAGCACGGCCCCCAGTTCTTCAGGCAGGCCACTTGCCACCACCGGCCGGAGGTCTATGGCGGCATTCGCGAAGGGGAGGCCGCGGCGCTGCTGAAAGCCTTTTTCCGGGAGAAGCGCTGACACGCGGAGGCCGGCGGGCGGTCAAAAGGCCGTGTACGGCCCTGGCGCGGCCCGTGAGAGGGCCCAGATAATGGGACCGGGAGGAGACGAAGGCTCATGACTTTCCAGGACATCGGCGCGATCACCGGCTACCACGCCCACGTCTACTACGGCACGGAGACAAAGGACGTCGCGGGAGAGGTGCGGGACGCCATCGAACAACGATTCGACGTGGAACTTGGCCGCTGGCACGACAACCCGATTGGACCGCATCCCATGGGCAGCTACCAGATTGCCTTCAGCCCCGCGTTGTTCCCCGACCTGATTCCCTGGCTGACGTTGAACCGGCGCGGCCTGATCGTCTTCGTCCACCCGGAGACCGGCCAGGACCTGGAGGACCATAGGGACCGGGCCTTGTGGCTGGGCGAAAGCCAGCCCCTCAAGCTGGAGATTTTCAAATGAGCGCGCTGCGCTGGATCGTTGGGGCCCTTCTGATTGTCCTCGCGGTCTCACCGTTGCGGGCGGAGGAAATCGCCCTGGACGAGGCCCGGCTCACGGGGCTTGCCGAGCTGCCGCCGCTGAGAGGGGAGGGCTTTGCGCCGGGAAGCCTCGCCGGCAAGGCCGTGGTCGTGACCTTCTTCGCCTCCTGGTGTCCGCCCTGCCACGTCGAGTTCGATTATCTGACGAAGGCCAAGACGGCCCACGGCGACAAGCTGGAAGTCATTGCCGTCAACATCTACGAGCAGTTCGGCAACTTCACCGGCACGGAACGCCTGGCGCGTTTTCTGGACCGCAAGGACCCGCCCTTTACGCTGCTGGGTGAGGGCGAGGCGGTGAAGGATCTGTTCGGGGACGTGACGCGGGTGCCGACGCTTTTCGTTTTCGACGGTGAAGGGCGCCCAACCCTGCACTTCGTGCACGCGCGCGGCGCCAAGAAGACTCACGTCGCCTACGACGAACTGGAGGCAGCGATCCAAGAGGCGCTGATGGCGACGGCTTCCTAGCGGCGTTGCGAGCCGTCAAGACCTCTCCCCTCAGAATGTCGACATACCCGGGCCAAGCTGAGATTCGCCACAATTCGATCGGCATGGATTATCCGATGCTTGGTGGTTAGTCTCCAGGGCAAGGGAGAGAACGCTTGGAACGCAAACTTGCCGCCATCCTGGCCGCCGATGTGGTCGGCTATACGGCCCTGATGGGGGCCGACGAGGTCGGGACGCTGCGCCGCATGGGTGCTCTGCGGCGGGACTTTCTCGAGCCTCTCATCGGCGATCACCGCGGACGTATCGTTAAGCTGATGGGGGACGGGCTCTTGGTGGAGTTCGCCAGTGTCGTGGACGCCATGGCTTGCGCCCTGGCCTGGCAAAACGGGATGGCCGAGCGGACTGCAATCCCCGAAGACGGCGAAGGCATGCGGTTTCGCATCGGCATAAACCTGGGAGACGTCATCGTCGAGGGTGACGACATCTACGGCGACGGGGTCAACATCGCAGCGCGCCTGGAAGCACTCTCCGATCCGGGCGGGATCTACCTATCCGACGACGCCTATCGTCAGGTGCGGGGCAAGGTCGAGGCCGGTTTCGAGGATCTGGGCGAACAGCACCTCAAGAACGTCAAGGAGCCGGTCCGGGTCTTTCGTGTCGCCGGATGCGGTGACAACTCAACGGGTGCGGCTGCGGCTCCAGACGATGCGGCGCTTCCTGATAAGACCTCCATCGCGGTGCTCCCCTTCACCAACATGTCCGGCGATCCGGAGCAGGAGTATTTTGCCGACGGATTGGCCGAAGACATCATTACGGAGCTGTCTCGCGAACGGCACATCCTCGTCATCGCCCGCAACTCGAGCTTCGTTTACAAAGGCCAAAGTAAGGACATCAAGGAGATTGGGCGAGATCTCGGCGCGCACTACATCCTCGAGGGGTCGGTGCGCAAGGCCGGCAATCGCATTCGGCTGACCGCGCAGCTGATCGATGCCGAAACGAACAGCCACGTTTGGGCCGAGCGGTATGACCGTGCATTCGACGACATCTTCGAAGTCCAGGATGAATTGACCAGCGCGATCTACAGCACGCTCCTGAAACGGTTCGTCGATATCGAAATGGAGCCTGCAATTCGCCAGAGGCCCCAAGACTTAAATGCCTACGAGCTTGTCCTGCGCGCTTTAGGACATATTAATCGCGGCACCCGAGCAAACCTCGACTCGGCCTTTGAGGCGCTCCAGGCCGCCGTGGCGCTCGACCCAGGTTATGGCCGGGCCCATGCGATGATGGCTTGGGCCAATATTCACCGGGCTTTGCAGGGTCAGGTGGATGATTATGGTCAAGCGCTCGAAAAGGGCCGTGCCGAAGCGCAGAAGGCCGTTCGGGCAGATCGCAACGACTATTGGAGCCATAGCGCACTTGGCGGAGCTGAACTCTATTTAGGCCATCACGACCGGGCGCTGCCCTCGCTTGAGCGTGCGTTGGAACTGGCGCCCTGCAACGCCGACGTTCGCGCTCTTCGGGCGATGTCGATGGGTTACCTCGGGCGTCCCGAAGAAGCTCTGACGGACATCGAGTTGGCGAAACGTTTGAACCCGCATCATCCCGATTGGTACTTCTATTCCTCGGCCCAGGCTCTCTACCTCCTTGACCGTCACCACGAAGCCATCACGGATCTCCAGAGGTTCGTGGATGCGGGAACGGAGTTCCTGCCGACCTACTTGCTGATGATCGCCAACTACAGCGCGACCGGCCGTTCGGACAAAGCGTCTGAGGTTTTGTCGATCCTGCTCGAGAGAAGACCCGATTTCACCCTCGAGCACGTTCCGGCGATCATTCCCTTCAAAGAAAAAGAACACATCGACCGCTTGCAGGCCTTACTGCATGATGCAGGCCTGCCGGAGTGATCGGCGGCCTGGAAGTGCCTCGTGCTCTACCGTGCGACGGCCCTCTCGACAGTGATTGGTATGACAGCGTGCCCCGTACGACGTTGTCCGCTAGGGCCCTTAGCGGACATCCATCCGCCGGGCGTGGATGGTCCTGAGTTGGGGGCAAAGCTGATGTTGAACCTGAAGACCCTCGACGACCCCTTCCAACCAAGTCTGTGTGGCCCAGTTCTAGGGGGAAGGACAACTCGCCATGACTGACCTAGGGAAGACCAACATCGAGTGATGGTTCCAGCGGATGAGTTTCCGAGTTTCGCATAGTGTTTGGTGCAATACGAGGACGACGGATGAGACTTCCTGTCTGTGCTTGGCTGCTGATAGCGGCGATATGCATGACCCGCCCCGCCATGGCCCAGGAGGATGAAGGCGGCGTCCGGTCCGGGCCTGCCGAAGAAAGCAGCGGCGAAGAAGAGACCAGCAAGGATGACGCCACTGATGACGGTACCCCCGAGGGTGAAAGTCCAAGAGCGCGCGGCCTACGGCAAAAGCCGATTTGGGAGATCGGTGTCGTGGGCGGGGGCGGCTGGCTGCCCGATTATCCGGCAGCCGACGAAAACCACATCCAGGCCCTCGCTCTGCCTTACGTCATCTATCGCGGCGATTTCTTCAGAGTGGGTGACGGCGATGGGCCACGCGGCCTCTTTGTCGACATTCCTTGGCTCGAGCTCAACGTCGGCCTGGACGCTTCCTTCCCGGTGGACTCGAACGACAACGATGCGCGCGAAGGCATGGATGATCTCGACTATCTGCTCGAGGCGGGCCCCAAGCTGATCTTCAAGTCCCTGTATGACGATCCGGTGAATGATTTCGATCTTTCCCTGGCAACACGGGGCGTCATCTCGACCGACCTCGCGAATGTCAGCTACGTCGGGATGACGGTGAACCCGGAGGTAACTTATCGGCGCCACGACCTGTTCGGCTTCGACCTGCGCGCCATCGCATCGCTGGGCGCCACTTACGGGTCCGACGGATTCAACGACTACTTCTACGAGGTTCGCCAGGCGGACGTGCGGCCGAATCGTCCGCGCTACCGCGCCGATGCGGGTTATCTCGGCAGCGAACTCACCCTCGGCCTGTCCTGGGGCATTACCGATCGGCTTCGGCTCTTTGGCGGTACCCAGATCGGGTTCTGGGAGGGCTCCGAGAACGAAGACAGCCCACTGTTCCGGGACGAGGTGACCTATGCCGTGGGAGGTGGTCTGCGCTGGTCGTTCTTGACCAGCGAACGCAAGGTCTGGCGGTGAGCACCGGATCGGTCAGCTGGCCTCTATGCCGTGGCCTCCGAAATCGGCGATGATTGGGACGAGTTGCGCGCGACCAAGTGTCCTCTCGTGGCCGAGCGTGAGCCTACGAAGGTTCCGTAGCGGACGTACTGTATTCGGGCCCGCTCTCCAATGAGGGTCCGCTGCTTCAGGTTCGAAACTTCGGATTTCTCTGACGGCTTTCATCGTCGAACATATGGGCAAGGAGCGCAAAGCGGCGCCCGGAGGTCACCGGAGTTACTTCGTGGAGGAGCGAGCTGGAGTAAATGATGGCATCCCCCCGCGGCGGCCTGTACAGGTCAGGGCCATACTCAGGAAATCGCAGGACACCGCCCTCGTAGTCTCCGGTGTTGAGGTTGATGGACAGGGCAAAACGGCGATGCGCGCGATAGTCCAGCCTGTTGTCCCTGTGGGGCTTAAAATGCCCTCCGGTCGAGGCTTCGTAGCAGACCACCTTGAACTCCTCCACACCGGTCACCTGGCGTGTAAACGCCCTCATGATCTCCGGCTTGGTGCGCTTGGTGATGCGCTCCATGATCGCAGTATTTGTCTGCCGATCTTCGATGAAATGATCGCTCCGGACCTTGCCCGGCCTGAGGACGTGCTTGAGCTTGCCCTCTAAGGCCGCTGGCCCGTGGTTTGGGCTATTCTCATTCGCCAGATAGGCATCGATCAGCGAGTCGCAAATCTCAGGCTCAAGCACTTCGGGCACGTGGAGAACCGGTGCAAAGCCGCCCAGAATTCGTGGTGCGGGCCGGGGAAGATCGTCCAGGAAACGCAACGCGAACTCTACATAGTCAGGATCAGTGATGTCGCGGTCGATGCGCAAGATGCGCATGCGTTCGTTGACGATCACGGCTGTAACACCTGCCTGACCTTGGGCTCCGGCCGGCGTTTGCGGGCCGTGGCCCGCCCCGATAATTGCTGCAAACTCGGCCCTCGGGTCGGAGAGCATATGGAAAGGAAACCCCTTTTCCGTGAGCTGCAAGTTCACGTCGGGGGGTGTCGAGGTGACGACGAACACGTTCGCGTGTTTCTGCAGGGCTTTGAAGCTCTCGGCAAACCGGCGCAACTGGGCGATGGAGGCGGGCAGGCGAGGATCGGAGACGACCAGCAGGACGAGCATGTTGCCCACCATGAAGTCGAGAAGATTGAGGACTTGGGATCGCTGATTTGGGAGAACGATATTAGGCAGGATGTCGAGCGGCCCGACGTGAAAGGCGGAAGGAAGCGAAATGCCGACGCCATGCTTGCCAGACGCTTCCGCCACTATCCGCACCTCCTGTCCTGGGGTGTTTCATATCCCGCCAAGCCTGCTCGCACGCCAGCGAGATCTGAGGGGCGGCCTACTCTTGCCGAATTGATGCCGTAGGGCGCCGCAAGAACCTTTATGCCTTCTTGGCTATTTTGTAACGCTCGACACTTCGCCGCTCCAATCGCGGCCCTTTCATGGAGGACTTGTTGCAAAGTGCCTCATCCCATTCAGTCAACAGAATCTCACCGGCTAATTTTCGGATCTAACACCTCGGAAGTCGAGGTCTTCTTTTTTCTGCCGATGCAGGTCTCGTCTGGACGCTTGATCAAGTATGAGCGGAATGAAATTCGCGAAGACCGCTATGGGTCCTTAGCGGACATCGATCCCCAATAGGTGGAGCGTTCGAAGCTGGAGGCAAAAGGACTGTCGTGCTGGTGCGACGTGACGGCGTCTTGGCGTCCTTATCTTCCTATTGCGCGCCAGCCGATATCCCGGCGGCAGAAGCCTTCCGGCCAGTCGATCTTGTCCACCGCCGCGTAGGCGTGCGACTGCGCTTCCGCGATGGAGGGCGCCATGGCCGTCACGTTCAGCACCCGGCCTCCGTTCGCCAGCAACGCGCCGTCTTCGCCCGGTTTTGTGCCGGCGTGGAAGACTTCGACGTTCTCCGGCGCTTCCGCGTCCGCCACGCCCTTGATGACCGTGCCCTTGTCGTAGCTCCCGGGATAGCCCTTGGCAGCCATGACCACCGTCATGGCAGCGTCGTCGTACCAGCGCAGCCCGAAGCTCGCCAATTGCCCATCGGCAGTGGCAATCAGGGCCGGCAAGAAGTCGGACATCAGACGCATGAGGACGACCTGGCACTCCGGATCGCCGAAGCGGACGTTGTATTCTATGAGGCTCGGTTCCCGCTCCGAAGAGATCATCAAGCCCGCGTAGAGGACACCCTGGTAGGGGATGCCTTCTTCCTTCATGGCCCGCACCGTCGGAAGGATGATGCGGTCCATGGTCTGTCGCAGAACGGCTTCCGTCATCACCGGCGCCGGGGAATAGGCGCCCATGCCGCCGGTGTTGGGGCCCTCGTCGCCGTCATAGGCGCGCTTGTGGTCCTGGGCCGTGGCCAATGGCAGCGCGGTCTCGCCGTCCACCAGGGCGAAGACACTGGCTTCCTCGCCCTCAAGAAAGGCTTCGATCACCAGTTCGCTGCCGGCGGCGCCGAAAGCCTGATCGCCCATCGCCGCGTCCACGGCCGCCAAGGCCTCGTCTTCCGTCATCGCCACGGTGACACCCTTGCCGGCCGCCAGGCCGTCAGCCTTGACGACGATGGGGGCGCCCTGTGCGCGGATGTAGGTCTTGGCGGCGTCGGCATCGGTGAAACGCCCATAGGCCGCCGTGGGGATGCCGTACTTCGCGCAGAGGTCCTTGGTGAAACCCTTGGAGCCTTCAAGCTGCGCGGCGCCCTGGGTCGGGCCGAAGGCTTTGATGCCCCCTTCCTTCAGGCGGTCCACGAGACCCAGCACCAGCGGCGCTTCCGGCCCCACCACGACGAAGTCGATGGCGTTCTCCTGCGCGAAACGCACCAGTCCGGCGACGTCGTCCGCCGCGATGGGCACGCAGGTTGCCTCGCGCGCGATGCCGGCGTTGCCCGGCGCACAGTACAAAGTGTCACAGAGCGGAGAGGCCGCGATGGACCAGCAGAGCGCGTGCTCGCGCCCGCCGCCCCCAACCACCAGAATCTTCATTTTGCGTCCCTGATAGGCATTTGCCGTCGCCGGGGTTCGGTGCCCCAGAAGCTGTTTATCGCGCCGCGCGTCTTGGCCTAAGATGCCGCCGCGATGACCGATTCGAACTCTCCTTATAGCGGCCAGGCGCCAAGCGGCAACCTGCCCGAACTCTCTGTCTCCGAAATTTCCCAGGCGATCAAGCGGACGCTGGAAACCACCTTCGACCGCGTGCGCGTGCGCGGGGAGATCTCCGGCTTCAAACGGGCGGCTTCCGGCCATCTCTACATGGCGCTGAAAGACGAAAGCGCTGTTATGGATGCGGTCTGCTGGAAAGGCGTGGCCGGGCGCCTGGGCATTCGTCCCGAGGACGGCATGGAAGTCATCGCAACGGGCCGTGTGACGGCCTACGCAGGCCGCTCCAAGTACCAGATCGTCATCGAGTCGCTGGAACTGGCGGGCGAGGGCGCGCTGCTGAAGCTGCTGGAGGACCGGCGGCGCAAACTGGCAGCGGAGGGTCTATTCGACCCGGAGCGCAAGCAGCCTTTGCCGTTCCTGCCGGAGGTCGTCGGCGTCGTCACCTCGCCCACAGGCGCTGTGATCCGCGATATCCTGCACCGCCTTGCCGACCGCTTCCCGCGCCGGGTGCTGGTCTGGCCGGTGCTGGTCCAGGGCGAGGGCGCGGCGGAACAGGTGGCTGCGGCCATCGACGGCTTCAATCGCCTGCCGGAAGAGGGAAAAGTGCCGCGCCCCGACGTTCTTATCGTGGCGCGCGGTGGTGGGTCTCTCGAGGACCTCTGGGCCTTCAATGAGGAGGTCGTCGTGCGGGCCGCGGCGGCCAGCGCGATTCCCCTGATCTCCGCCGTGGGCCACGAAACGGACACGACCCTGATCGACTATGCCGCGGACCGGCGCGCGCCGACTCCGACGGCGGCGGCGGAAATGGCGGTGCCGGTACGGCGCGACCTTCTGGCCGATCTGCGCGACCTGGATCGCCGTGCCATCGCGGGTGTGAACCGCCGACTCGGCGAACACCGGACGGAGCTGGAAGGCTTGCGGCGCGGGCTGCCGGACCCGCAGCGGCTGCTGGCCGACATGGTGCAGCGCCTTGATGACCGCAGCGAGCGCTTCAGGAATGCCGGCCGCCAGTTGCTGGACCGCCTGCGGGCAGACTTGGAAGCCGTGCATGGCAGGCTGCCGAGACCGCAGCAGCAGGCAAGGCATGCGCGGGGAGACCTCGATTCCGTCGCGGAGAGGCTGAACCGCGCGGGTCAACGGATCAATCCGGAGCGGCGGCGGGATCTGGATCAGCTTGGCGTGGAGCGCCGCCTGCCGGACCTGCTGCGGCGTGCCGTGGCGGACGGCAGGTCCAGGCTCGACTCCCTGTCGGGGCTGCTCGACAGCCTGTCCTTCGAAAAGGTCCTGGAACGAGGCTATGCGCTGGTGCAGGGACCGGAAGGCGAATTGCTGACGCAGGGGCGGCAGGTGAAGCCGGGCATGAAGCTGACACTGCAGTTCGGCCGGGACGACTTTGCGTCTGCCGTCGGCGATGGATCGGACACGCCGCTGCGCGGCGACAGCAAAGGCAAGAAGAAAGGCCCGAGCCAGAGCGGCGGTTCGAAGAAATCCGACGATCCTCAAGGGAGTCTGCTATGAGGTTCTTAGCGTGCGCCATCGCGGTTCTAGTTCTTTGCATCAGTGTTGCCGCGAGAGTCGAGGCGGCGGAGAGCCTGCAGCTCGATGGGCAATTCGTCCAGGGCGGCCTCGTCTTTGGCATGGCGCCGGTGGGGACCAAGGTGACGCTCGGCGAGCGCCAAGTTCGCGTAGCGGAGGACGGCCGTTTCGTTTTCGGCTTCGGACGGGATGCAGCGTCGAACGCGACGCTGAACGTCAGCTATCCCGACGGGCGCGAGGAAGCGCGGCCGATCACCATCGCGCCGCGGGACTACAAGATTCAGCGGATCGACGGACTGCCGCCAAAACAGGTCAATCCCCCGGAAGAAGTCTGGAATCGGATCAAGCGCGAGAACGCCGAAATCGCCAAGGTGCGGGCCGTCGATCACCCCGAGGCCCTGTTTGCCAGCGGCTGGCGCTGGCCTTCGATCGGGCGCATTTCAGGGGTCTATGGATCTCAGCGTATCCTCAATGGAGAGCCGAAACGACCCCACTTCGGAATCGATATCGCGGCGCCGACTGGGACGCCCGTCGTCGCGCCCGCCGACGGGATCGTCGTCATGGCGGAGCGCGATCTCTATTATACCGGCGGCACCATCATCCTCGATCATGGCCACGGGCTGACCAGCGCCTTTCTTCACATGGAAGATGTCGAGGTCTCCGTCGGGGACCGGATCGGCCAAGGCGGCCGCCTCGGCACCGTGGGGTCCACCGGCCGCTCGACGGGCGCGCACCTGGATTGGCGTATCAACTGGTTCGACGTGCGTGTCGACCCGGCGCTGCTGGTGCCGCCGATGCCGTCGGCAACGAACTAAAGATTGTTCTGCATAGGCAGCTTGTCGCTCCAGCCGCCAAAGCCAGGCACCAAAATCACCGAAACGGACGAAGTGCTTCAAGGAACTGCTCGACGCTGCCCCGCCAGGAAAACTCCAAGGCGTATTCCCGGCAGATGTCGGAGGGGATACGCAGGGCGCCTCTGGCTGCCTCCTCGAGATTTTCATTCAGGATGCCGGCCTTGTGCCCGTTGATGACGTCGAGTGGGCCCGGCACGGGATAGGCCGCAACCGGCAGGCCGGAGGCCAGGGCCTCTAGCATTACCAGTCCGAAGGTGTCGGTACGGCTGGGAAAGACGAAGACGTCGGAGGCCGCATAGTGAAGGGCGAGGTCTTCGCCTGTTTTGGCGCCGACGAAATGCACTTCCGGAAAGCGGCGCCTCAGCTCTTGAAGCTGTGGCCCATCGCCCACGACCGCCTTGCTTCCGGGCAGGTCGAGATCGAGAAAAGCGTCGATGTTCTTCTCGACGGCGACACGCCCGACGTAAAGAAAAACCGGTTTCGGAAGACCAAGGATGTCCTGATTCCTAGGCCGGAAGAGATCCGTGTCCACGCCGCGTGACCATTCCTTAATGTTGGTGAAGCCGCGCGCCTTCAGGTCTTGCCTAACGGTCTCCGTGGCCACCATTACCGAGGAGGAGGGTGCGTGAAACCAGCGCATGAAAGCGTAACCCCAGGACAGGGGCACGGGAACGCGCGCGGAGAGGTATTCCGGAAATCGCGTGTGGTAGGACGTCGAAAAGGGAAAGCCGTGCTTCACGCAATAGCGGCGCCCTGCGAGGCCTAGGGGCCCCTCCGTGGAAACGTGGATTGCCTCCGGCGCAAAGTCGTCCAGGGCCTTGCGGACGCCGCGCCCCGGCATTACGGCCAAGCGTATTTCCGGATAACTGGGGCAGGGGAGGGTGCGAAAGTCACTTGGGGTAATTAAGCAGATCTCGTGGCCCCGCTTTTCCAGTTCGCCGCACAGCTTGCCCAGCGTGCGGACGACCCCGTTGATCTGGGGCAGCCAGGCGTCGGTCACGATGGCGATGCGCATCAGGCGCGTTGCAGCATCGAAAAGGAGCGGACGTCGGCCCAGTTTACGATCTCGAGCCGTCCGTCGAGATGCTCGACCAGCGCCGTGCAGCTTTCGACCCAATCCCCGTCGTTGCAGTAGAGCACGTCGCCAATCCGGCGGATTTCCGCGTGGTGGATATGGCCGCAGACGATTCCGTCGACTTGACGGTTGCGGGCTTCCGCCGCCACGGCTTCCTCGTAGTTCTCGATGAATTTGACGGCGTTCTTGACCCGGTGCTTCAGATAGCTGGACAGCGACCAATAGGAGAGGCCGAGGCGCCGCCGCCAGAGATTGAGCCAGTGGTTCAGCTCTATGGCGACGCTGTAGGACCAGTCGCCGAGAAGCGCGAGCCAGCGGGCGTATTTGACGATACCGTCGAACTCGTCGCCATGCAGAACCAGCAGGCGCTTGCCGTCCGCGGTCACATGGACCGTATCCTTGATGACTTCGACGCCGCCGAAGTGATTGCCGATGTAGTTGCGAAGCAGTTCGTCGTGGTTGCCGGGCACGTAGATCAGTTTCGTGCCCTTGCGCGCCTTGCGCAGCAGCTTCTGCACCACGTCGTTATGGGACTGCGGCCAATACCAGTTTCGCTTCAGACGCCAGCCGTCGAAGATGTCGCCGACCAGATAGAGGTATTCCGATTCCGTGCTTCTGAGAAAGTCGAGAAGGAAATCGGCCTTGCAGCCCCGCGTCCCGAGGTGGATATCGGAGATCCAGATTGTCCTATACCGCGGTCGCTCGACAATTCCATGCATCGCGCCAAGTCCCTAAAGACAAGAACTAAAAGAGAGCCTTATCTCTCAAGAAACTGCGCGAGACCTTATTGGAAAAAATTCGAATAATTCACATGTTTTTTCAAATATTGCAGAATATTCATAGGCGTGACATGAAATAGTAACCCAGTGTAAACTTAAGGTTCATATTAGGTGTCATGACAATTTAAAGAACCGAATTTCCCTCCCGAATGTCCTCCTCAGAATCGCGAAAACGAATAGCGGTGATTTTCAATCCCACCGCCGGCAGTGCCCGGCGGCATCGATTTTATGCCGTGCTTGCGCTGCTCGAAGCTGCCGGCTGCGTCCTGGACATTCTGACCACACAAGGGCCCGGCGACGCGGAGAAGCTCGCGCGGCGCATTGCGTCCTCCCGCCCCGATGCCGTGGTGGCGGCCGGTGGCGACGGAACGATCAACGAAGCGATCAACGGCATGGCCGGTTCCAAGACGCCCCTGGCAATTCTGCCGCTTGGCACGGCGAATGTTCTGGCCCTGGAAATCGGTTTGACTCTCGATCCCAAGGAGATTGCCAAGTGGATTCTGCAGGGATCGGTTCGGAGCATTAGTTTGGGAAGGTTGCGAAGCGGCGATCGGCAAAGGTACTTCTCTCTCATGGTGGGTGCGGGGTTCGATGCGCATGTCGTTGCCGGCGTCAGCACCGCGCTCAAGCGCCGCATCGGAAAGAGTGCCTATGTCTGGGAAATGGTGCGTCAGCTCTTCCGGTTTTCTTTTCCGGACTACATGGTTCGTCTGGATGGAAAGGAGTTGAAGGCTGCTTCGCTCGTCGTTGCGAATGCGCGCTACTATGCCGGCCGCTACATCCTGGCGCCGAACGCTGGCCTGGAAACTTCAATGTTCGAAGTCTGCCTCTTCGATCGCAGCGGTTGGTTCAGCATCATCCGCTATGCCATAGCGCTCGATCGCGGCACTCTGCAGTCGCTCTCCAGCTTCCACCTGCACAAGGCGACGAAAGTCGAGATCCTGGGTCCCTCGGGAGACCCGCTCCAGATGGATGGGGACGGCTATGGAACGATTCCCGTAGAGCTCACCGTTGAACAGGAAGCCCTGCGGCTGGTAATGGCGCCGGAGGACTAGGCGTTACGCGCCAGCCACCGTCATCCCCTCGACACGCAGTGTCGGCGCATCCATGCCGTACTTGAAGACGAGGTCGTTGGCCGGAGTCAGGTTGCGGAAGATCTCTTTCAGGTTTCCGGCCACCGTCGCCTCGGTCACCGGGTCGGCCAATTCACCGTCTTCGATCCAGAAGCCGCCGGCACCCCGGCTGTAGTCGCCGGTCACGCCGTTGACGCCCATGCCCATCATCTCGTTGACGTAGATGCCCTGCTTGATGTCAGCCATCAGGTCCGCCGGGGAGAGGTCGCCGGGCGTCATGTAGAGGTTCGTGACCGACGGGCCCGGCGGTCCGGAGGTGCCGCGGGACGCGTGTCCGGTCGTGGTCAGGCCGAGCTGCCGCGCCGAGCTGAGATCGAGAATCCAGGACTTGAGAACGCCGTCTTCCACGAGGTCGGTCTGTTTGTTTGCTACGCCTTCCCCATCGAAGGGCTTGGACCGCAAACCCCTGGCCCGGTGCGGATCGTCGACGATCCGGATGCCCGCAGCGAACACCGCGGTGTCGCGGCATTCCTTGAGAAAGCTCGTGCCGCGTGCGATCGAGGGGCCCGAGATGGCGCCGGCAAGATGGCCCAGGAAACTGCGGGAGACCCGCGGATCGAAGACGACGGGTAAACGCCCGGTTTCGGCTTTCCGAGGATTGAGCCGTTTGACCGCCTTTTCCCCGGCCCTTCGCCCGATCTGCGCCGGGTCTTCGAGGTCCTCGCCGAACACCGTCGTCGAGAACTCGTAGTCGCGTTCCATGCCCAGGCCCTCACCAGCGAGGACGGAGGTCCCCAGGGAGTGGCTGGTGCGCTGATAGCTGCCGGCAAACCCGGCGCTGGTGACCAACGCGATTTCGGACCGCGACCAGCCGGCCTCGGCCCCTTCCGAGTTGGTGACGCCTTCAACGGCGCGCGCCGCTTCTTCGCAGACCCTCGCCCGTTCAATCAGGGTTTGGGGGTCCGGCTCATCGGGGTCGCTCAATTCGATGGACGGCAGGTCTTTCGCCAACTGCTCCGGCGCTGCCAGCCCGCAATAGGGATCTTCCGGGACGGCTCGGGCCATTGCCAGGACACGCTCCACCACCTCGTCGAACGTATCCGGCGCCAGATCGGTGGAGGAGACGATGGCCTGGCGTTGCCCCAGAAACACGCGCAGCCCCAAGTCCTTGCTCTCCTCGCGCTCCAAGCGCTCCAGGTTTCCCAGGCGCTGGGCGTGCGACAGGGAGGCGGAGTTGAAAAGCACGGCATCCGCCGCATCCGCGCCCGCTGCCTTGGCCTTGGCGACGAGATCCTGGAGCAGGTTCAGATGGTCCGATTCTGTTGGCATTGGTTTCCTTTCAGGGGCGCGGGCATCGCTCTCGTATCCGGCCCTATATAGTCTCTCCCGGCCCGGTTTGCACGGGCGATGGGCCGGGAGAGGCGGGCCTCGGATCAAACATTCGGGATCGGTGAGCCGGGATGCCGAGCGGGGAGCAGGCGCAAAAAAAATTGGGTGCCGGTAGGGCACCCAAGTTCTACTGCGCGGGTCGGAGTATTATTGCCTGAGGAAGGATGGCGCTGCGGCGCGGTAGACCTCTGGCGGGACCTGGAGGGGTCTTCGGCGGGGGTTGGCGGTCAGCCGAAAATACGCTCCAGGCGGTCGAGGTCGTTGATGATCTGCCAGCCGCCGCCGCCCTGTTCGACTTTGAGCTGCCAGTCGTCCAGCCGCGTCATGTATTCGCGCGGATCGACGTTGTCGCTGCGCAGCTTGGTGACGTTCAGGGCAACCACCTGAAAGCCGTCAAGGGAGAAGGGAATGTCCCGGACATAGCCCTCCTTCAGGTCCTCAGCCAGGTCGGAAAAGATGAGGATGATCTTCTTCCCCGGGTCTTTTTCCGCCAGGTACTCGGAGGCCTGCAGGATGCCGCCCGTAATGTCGGTATGGCTGGCGGGCCGGACCGTCTTGATGAATTTGTCGATGTCCTCCTGGAACAGGCGCTTCTGCTGGTTCGCCATGCTCGGGCGGTCGTCAAAGGTCGTCTTCGTAACGATGTCACGCTCGCTGAAGCTGCCGGTGTCGATCCGTGCGACAGCGAAGGAGTCGCCCGGGTTCAGACGGGTCAGGATGGCGTTGATGATCTGCTGTGCCTTTTCCAGCTCCGTTGTATAGGTACCGGAGGTATCCATCAGCATGTAAATGCCGACGGAGTTCGATTTCGGCTCGGCGCAGCCGCCGAGGGCGAGGGAGAGGCCCAGGAACGCGGTACAAAGAAATCGCTTCATAACATCACCTCTTTAAAGCTTGGCGGCTTCCGCCGGTTTGCTGTCGGCGTTGTCGGAGGGGCGGATGTGACGTTCCGCCCAAAGCGGCAGGAAGATGATCACGTCGTACACATCGACCAGGAAGTAGCCCAGGGTCCGGAACGACCCGCCCATGGCCCGCAAGACGATCGCCAAGCCACGCAGGACCGCGCCGAGGATCAGGCCGAGAACCGTGCGCAGCGACGATACGAAGGTCTCGAGCGGGATCGCGACGAAGACCAATGCGAAGGGCAAGATGAAGCCCATGCCCATTTGCGCGGCGGTCGTGATCCAGGCGAACTGTCCGGCGGCGGTTGCCACCTCGCCGCGCAGCAATGCGCTGGTCGCCAGTTCGTCCTGCACCAGGATCTCACGCATGTAGGCCAGGCCGGCCTCGACGCTGGCCAGGCACAAAAGAATGCCGAAAGTAATCCACAGCATGCGGACGCGCATGACATCCGGCAGCGCGCCGATGACGGGGAAGAGGCGCGTGATGCGGAGCGACTCCATCAAGAAGAGCCCCATGGACAACTCGACAAGGATAATCACCAGGGCGGCGATATCGGAGATCTTGAAGGACCCGATCAGGTTATTGCCGCCGACCATCTCCGCCATCGGCCGGGCGATAAGATGGAAATTAATGACCGCGCCGCCGATGGCGATGATCAGGACGAAGGAGGACACAAAGAACTGCACGAGCGACGAGGATGACAGCATCCCGAGAGCGCGGTCGCTGCGCTGCAGAATTTGCTCATACTCCAGGATGTAACGGTCGATCACTTTGGCCCGCTGGCGCACGGTGCCGATGTTCTTGTCGGCGCGGGTGATCAACTGGCTGAGCTGGCGCCAGAAGGGCATCAAGCCCTTGAGGCGTTGATGACGTTCCTTCACGGTGGCGCGGTATTCCGTCATGGCCTGTTCGTGCGCCTTGACCATGCTGTCGTGGATCTTCTCCAGAATCTGAGAGACCATACCGTCACCTTGGTCCGGAATGCGCGCAACCGAATCGACGGCGCTGACCCAACCCGGCGGTGACGGCGGCACTTCGACACTGGCTTGCAGATCTTCTTCGATCTTGAGGATCGCTTCGTTCATGCGCCGGTGCAGTGCGGGGCATTGCGCGAGGTCGCGGTCAACCGCGGCCTCCATGCGCTCGAACTCACGTTCGATCTGTCGTTCCGCGGCTTCGCGGCCGGCGGCGAGCAGAACCTCGCGGTTTCGTGCCGCGAGTTTCTGCTCGGTTTTCACGGTGGCCGCGGCGGCAAAGCGGAAAGTGCGATGAAGCACTTGCGTCAGACTAAGAATTGCCTGGTGCCCCTGCTCTCGCGAGAGATAGAGCGCCAGACAGGCAAGTGCCACGACGACGACCCAAAAGAGGATCGAGCTGGGCGCAGTTGCGAGCATGTCCATGACCGGCATCGCGGCCTCCATATTTCAGTGCTTGAGTGTGGTTCTCATTCTTGGGCGCCGCGATGCACACACAGTTCATGCGCTGTCCTTGCGGATGCCGGGGACCAGCATCGGCCTTGGGAGAGTAAAGAAGGCTTAAGAGAGGATTTGAGGCGCTGTTGTGAAAAAGCGCGCGGTTAACTCTGGGACGCCTTGAGATTCAAGAAAAAATACGCACCGGCATCTTTTGGACCGGCCGTTTCAGTCTTGTGTCAATGTCGTGACTAGTAGCCTTGAAGGTGCTGCCGCAAGAGTTAACGGGCCGAAGCCATGCCGCAGTCCACAGGAAAGCCTATTTCCAGATCGGCTTTCCGGACCCGGGAAGGCCGAGGTCCGCCCATTTCCGTGTCACCTCGTCCACGACCTCCCGGTCCATGCGGATCTCTTCCCCCCAGGCCCGCTTCGTTTCGGGCGGCCACTTGTTAGTGGCGTCCAACCCGATCTTGGAGCCCAGTCCGTCTTCGGGGGAGGCGAAGTCCAGATAGTCAATCGGGGTATTCTCAACCAGTGTGATGTCGCGCGCCGGGTCCATGCGGGTGGAGACCGCCCACATAACGTCTTTCCAATCCCGTGCGTCGATCTCCTCGTCCACGACGATCACCCACTTGGTGTACATGAACTGGCGCAGATAAGACCACACGCCCATCATCACGCGCTTCGCGTGGCCGGGATAAGCCTTGCGCATGGAGACGACGGCGATGCGGTAGCTGCAGCCTTCCGGCGGCAGCCAGAAATCGACGATCTCCGGGAACTGCTGTTGCAGCAGCGGGATGAAGACTTCGTTCAGCGCCTCTCCCAACACCGAGGGTTCGTCGGGCGGGCGTCCGGTGAAGGTCGAAAGGTAGATCGGATCGCGCCGCATGGTGATGGCAGAGATGCGGAAGACGGGGAATGGCTCTACAGCGTTGTAGTAACCGGTGTGATCTCCGTAGGGTCCCTCATCTTCATAGTCTTCCAAAGAGACGTGTCCCTCCAAAACGATCTCCGCTTCAGCGGGAACTTGCAGTGGCACGGTCTTGCAGTCGACCAGTTCGACCTTGCGGCCTCGCAGCAGACCGGCGAAGTGATACTCCGACAGTGTGTCCGGCACAGGAGTCACGGCGGCGATGATCGTGCCGGGGTCCGCGCCGATGACGGCTGCTGCAGGAAGCGGTTCCGTCTTCTCGCTCTTCCAACGGCGATGGTGTTGGGCACCGCCGCGGTGCTTGAGCCATCGCATCAGGGTCTTGTCGCGGCCCGCGACCTGCATGCGGTAGATGCCGAGGTTGAAGCCGTCGGTGCGGCCCTTGCCGGGGCCTTTTGTGACGACCAGGGGCCAGGTGATCAGCGGCGCCGGTTCGCCCGGCCAGCAGGTTTGAATGGGCAAGCGGCCGAGGTCGATCTCGTCACCGGTCAGCACGACTTCCTGGCAAGGCGCCTTGCTCACCGTCTTCGGCTTCATCGCCATGACGGTCTTGAGCAGAGGCAGGCTCTCGAAGGCTTCCTTGAGGTTCGCCGGTGGGTCCGGTTGCCTCAGGAAGGCCAGTGTCTCGCCGACCTCGCGCAGTTCTTCCGGCTTGCGTTCCATGCCCCAGGCGACTCGTTCGACCGTCCCGAAAAGGTTGGCAAGCAACGGCATGCCATAGGGCGAGCCGTCTTCGCGGCAGGGATTCTCGAAGAGAACCGCCGGGCCGCCTTCCGCCAGCAGACGTGTCTGGATTTCAGTGATTTCCAAGTGCGGGGAAACGGCGGCTGCCACGCGCTGCAGGCGCCCTTCGGATTCAAGGCGTGCAATGAAATCGCGTAGAGAGTCATAGGGCATGGTGGTGCGGCCGCTCGCTGCCTCTGGTGCTGCCGCTAGACAATGCGTCTCAGGTCCCCGGCGTCAAGCCGCAAGCCTGCAGGTCCCGGGAGAGCCGGACGGACCTTGCGGACTCAAGTCCCTTCCGCGGGCGTGACCCTCAGAACCGTCCCTTCGACACCGGTCACCGTGATCTTGGTGCCTTCGGGCAGGTCGTCCCCTTCGATCTTCCAGATGGTATCGTCCACCTTGATCTTGCCCTGCCCGTTGACGATGGCCTGTTCCAGCGTGAAGACACGGCCGACATACTGCTGGCCGCGCCGGTTCAGAGCGGGCTCGTCGCTTTCCGGCTGCGGCATGCGCTTGCGGTAGAAGAGCCAACCGAAAACCGAAGCGACGGAGAGCGCCGCAAAGATCAGAAACTGTGCCTGCCAGGTCAGGTCCGGGAACAGCAACAGAAGGGCGCCAACGACGCCGGCGGAAACGGCCAGCCAAAGGAACACGGCGCCGGGGGCAAAGACCTCGATGGCAATGAAGACGACGCCCGCGATCCACCAATACCAGAACTCGATTTCCACGCCGTCCATCAGGAGGACTCCCCGCCGTTGTCACGTCCTCCCCAGGGTCCGCGCCCGGACTGTGCGTCCCGGTTCTGCTGCGCGTCGCGGGCGATCTCGGCGATCCCGCCAATGGCCCCGATGACGTTGGCGGCGTCCACCGGCAGGAAGAAGGTCTTCTGGTTCGGTGACTCCGCGAAGCGGCCCAGAGCGTCCACGTATTTCTGTGCGACGAAGTAGTTGATCGCCTGAACGTCGCCCTTTGCGATGGCTTCCGACACCATCGTGGTCGCGCGGCCCTCCGCCTCGGCTTCGCGCTCGCGGGCCTCAGCGTCGCGGAAGGCGGCTTCTTTCCGGCCTTCGGCTTCCAGGATGGCCGCCTGCTTCATGCCCTCGGCCCGCAGGATCTCCGCCTGCCGAATACCTTCGGCTTCCAGAATGGTGGCACGCTTGTCACGTTCGGCCTTCATCTGCCGGGCCATGGAATCGACCAGGTCCGTGGGCGGTGTAATGTCCTTGATCTCGATGCGGGTGACCTTGACGCCCCACGGTTCCGTCGCATCGTCGACGACCTGCAGCAGATTGGCGTTGATCTGATCGCGTTGCGACAGCAGTTCGTCCAGGTCCATGGACCCCATCACGGTTCTGATGTTGGTCATGGTCAGATTGAGGATGGCGCGTTCCAGGTTCCGCACTTCGTAAGCGGCCTGCGCCGCATCGAGAACCTGGAAGAAGACCACCCCGTCCACCTGAACCAGGGCGTTGTCCTTTGTGATGACTTCCTGGGACGGCACGTCCATGACGGTTTCCATCATGTTCATCTGAGCGCCGATACGATCGACGATCGGCATGATGACACTCAGTCCGGGCCTCAGCGTGCGGGTATACCTTCCAAAACGCTCCACCGTATATTCCGTGCCCTGCGGGACGGATTTTACACCCATGGCCACAATGACGAGGGCCAGGACGACGACCACCAGGACGAAGATGGCGAATCCGGAGATTTCGAACGGCATGTGACCTTCCTTCTCTTGAAACGGCGAAGCGAGCGTCTGAGGAGCTGAAGCCCTGGATTTGACTGGGTTTTCGACAACCGGGAGTCATGGCGAAGTCATGGATCACCACTCTTCTGCCACAGTTCTTTTAATAAAGGGAGCTAAATGACGGATTAACGACTTTGCAAGCCGGATGTGGAACTATAAACCCCAAGCAAAAGGAGCATATCCTTTTGCCGCATCTAAGAAGGGAGCGGCCGCCAGGTAATTGGCCGCCGCAGAGTTAGGGCGCGAGAGACGCAATGATGGCGAGTTACTATGTTGTCGGGGGTGAGTACAAAGATACGCACTTCCGTGAGACGATTGGCGGCGACGAAGAGTGGTTCGGACCTTTTGAGGACTACGAATCGGCCAAGGCGGAATGGGCCAAGCATGCTTGGCAGACCGTGGACCACTGCACCACGAGATACCGGATCGAGCGGATCGACCCGGACGTGCCGCCGCCCTGCACCGATTGATCTTTTCTAACTGATCGGGGGCCTCCTTGCCTTGGGAGCTTCCCACGACGGATCCGGAACTCCTGGCGCTGGCCAAGGGGTATCCCTACGAGCATCCGGGGTCTTCCTACCTATATCGCGACGGTGCCGCTTCGCCGCTGAGCGAGGCGGATGGCGCGCGTTTTGACGGCAGAACGCCGGTCATCGCCCACGGCTCGAACCGTTCCCCGGCCCAGCTCAGGCGGAAGTTCGACTATCTGGCGGGGGATGATTCGGAAATCCCGGTCACCAGGGCCTGGCTTTGCGACCATGACGTCGTCTACTCGGCGCATATCACCCGCTACGGCGCCATTGCCGCGAACCTGCAGCACGCGCCGGGGGTCCGGGTTGAGCTTTTCGTCACCTGGCTCGACGCGGTGCAACTTGAGCGGATGCACGCCACGGAGTTCGGCAGCGAGACCTACGTCTACGGCCATCTGACCGGGGTCGTGCTCGATCTGGAGCACGGGCCGGTGCCGAGCCTGAACCGGGCCAGCGTCTATCTGTCGAAGCGGGGTTGCCTGACGGACCACCACCAGGACCATTCCCCGCAGGCGATCGGGCTGGCGGCCGTTCCGGCCGAGGGGCGACCTTATCGATCCCTGGCCCAGGGCGAGGTCCTGGCCTACGTCCAGGACCGCTTCGGCGGCGATGAACACCTGGACGACCATATCCTGGAGACCGTGCGCAACAACGATCGGCGCCAGGAGCTGGTTGCCGCCATGACCGCGACGGCCGTCCCGCCGGCGGCGCCCCATTTCGAAGAAGAACCGCTTTGACCGCTTGCGCCGCCGCCGGTTAGGGGCAGACCCGCCACACGACGGCGTTCCGCACGTCGGTATCTTCCAGTTCCCGGCTCGTCTTCACGGCGTAGGCGATGACCCGCTCCAGACCGGATTTCGGCAGGTAGGTGCGCCCGGGGTCGCCAACCAGCACCAGGGTTCCTTTGGCCGCCAATGCGTGCAGCCAGACGTCGATCCGCTCTGCCATCGGTCCCTCGTAACAGACGTCCCCGGCCAGCACGACGTCCCAGCCCTGGTTCTCCGCGCCGATGATGTCCTGCTCCAGAACCTCCAGGGTCACGGCGTTCTCGGCCGCATTGAGGCGGCAGGCGGCACAGGCGAAGGGGTCGATCTCGACCGCGACGACGGAAGCGGCACCGGCCAGCTTGGCGGCAATACCTTGCAGGCCCGACCCGGCGGCGAAATCCAGAACGGATTTCCCCCGGACCACCTCCGGATGATCCAGCAGATAGCGGGCCAGGGCCTGTCCGCCCGCCCAGGCGAAAGCCCAGAAGGGCGGCGGCAGTCCTTTGTCCGCGAGCTCCTCTTCCGTGGCCTGCCACAGGGGCACCACTTCGCTCGCCAAATGCAGGCGGACCTCCGGCACCAGCGGGGCGGTGAGAACTTCGGTGTTGGCGCGGACGAAGGCTTCCGCTTCCTCGGCGGTCCGGGTCAGGCCCAAGCGACGGCTCCCGCGACGCCCAGGACGAATGCCCAGCCGGTGAAGCGGTTCGATTTGAATTTGCTCTTGCAGTCCTCCGGATCATCGAGATCCAGGGTGACGATCTGCCAGCCGAATTGAGCGGCGATCGCGGCCATCGCCAGCAAGAAGGGCCAGCCGAGCCCTATGGAGCCGCCCGCAGTCGCCAGCAGGACCGTCGTCGTGCCGTAGAAGAAAACCAGCCAGGGCTTGGTGGCCGCCCCGAACTTCAGCGCCGTCGACTTAACGCCGATCAGGAGGTCGTCCTCCTTGTCCTGATGGGCGTAGATGGTGTCGTAGCCAAGAGTCCAGGCGATGCCGCCGAGGTAAAGCAGCAGGATCGGCCAATCCGGACTGCCCTGGATGGAGGTCCAGCCGAGCAGCGCCCCCCAATTGAAGGTCAGCCCGAGCCAGGCCTGCGGCCAATAGGTGATGCGCTTCATGAAAGGATAGGCGAACACGAGCAGCAGCGACGCGAGGGCAATCAGGACGGTTGTGATGTTGAAACTCAAAAGGACGAACAAGCCGGTCAGAAGCTGTGCGCCGAGGAACAGAATCGCCCTGCGGAGTGTGACCTGGCCGCTCGGCAGGGGCCGGGTCGCGGTGCGCGCCACCTGGGCATCGAAATCCCGGTCCACGATGTCGTTGAAGGTGCAGCCCGCCCCGCGCATGACGTAGGCGCCGATGGCAAATAGGACCGCCAGGATTAGCACCTGTGAAAGATCGGCACTGACGCCTGGGATTCCGCCGCCGAGAGTCAGGTCCGCCGCACCGAGCGACAGCGACCACCAGCAGGGAAAAAGCAGCAGCCAGACCCCGATTGGCCGGTCCGCGCGGGCCAGTTTCAGATAGGGCCGGGCCCCCGCCGGGGCGTGTCGCAGCACCCAATGGGCGGCGACGATATCGCTGGCTTTGTGGCCCTCATCTGTTTGCGGCGCGTCCATCATAGCCTAATCTTTAGCTCGGTTCTCCAGCGCCCGAAAGCTCCCAATGCCGACACGGCCGTCCCTCTCGAAAATCGCGACCCGGTTGCATGTCGAAGAGTCTCTCGCCGCCGGGCGCAGCATCGGCCTGGACCCGGGGCGAGCCCACTTCCTACGCACGGTTCTCCGGCTGCAAAAGGGCGCGCCGCTTGCCCTTTTCAATGCACAGGACGGGGAGTGGCTGGCGCGAATCGATTGCCTGGGTAAGGGCTGGTGTTCCGTCGACGTGGTGGAACAGCGGCGCGGCCCGAGTTCCGAGCCCGATCTCTGGTTGCTGTTCGCGCCGGTGAAGCGGGCCCGCATCGACTTCATTGCGGAGAAGGCGACCGAGATGGGCTGCGCGCTGCTGCAGCCCGTCATCACCCGCTACACCGATGTGTCGCGGGTCAATAGGGACCGGCTCGCAGTGAACGCGCGGGAGGCCGCGGAGCAATGCGAGCGCCTCTCCGTTCCGGAGGTGGCGGAGCCTAAGGACCTGCGCAAGCTGTTGGCGGAATGGCCGAGCGACCGGCGGATCCTGCTCTGCGTCGAGTCGGGCGAAGCCCGGCCCATCGCGGAAGTGCTGCAAAAGATAAAGCTGGAAACGCACGCGGCTTCAGGCCAGATAGAGGCGCGTGAAGGGGGCGAGACCCGGTTTTCCGGGCCATGGGCAATCCTGACCGGTCCGGAAGGTGGCTTCGACCCGGAGGAGCGGGCGGTCTTGCGGCAGCTTCCCTTCGTGATACCGGTGGGCCTGGGGCCACGGATACTGCGCGCGGATACGGCGGCTGTCGCTGCGCTGGCCTGCTGGCAAGCGATCCTTGGCGACGCTGACGTCAGACCGCCGGAGAGAGAATGAACGGTGGAGTCAGCCGATCGCGATCTTGAAGCAGGATAAGGTCGGCTAGGGTTCACATAGGGGAGAGTTTCAGGAGGCCATATGTCCGCTCCGCCGTCGGCCAAGGGTGAGCCGATCACAAACAAGGCTCAACTGGTCGAGTACATTGAATCCGGATGCAAAGGTCCAGAAGCCTGGCGCATCGGCACGGAACACGAGAAATTCGCCTACGGTAAGTCGGACTTCCGGCCCCTTCCCTATCATGGACGGCAAAGTATCTCCGCGTTGCTGGACGGATTGGTACGCGAGTTCGAGTGGACACCGGTCATCGAAGGCGAGAATGTCATCGCGCTCACCAAGGACGATTGCAATGTGTCTCTGGAGCCCGGCGGGCAGTTCGAGCTGTCGGGTGCGCCCTTGGAAAACCTGCACCAGACCTGCGGAGAAGTTCACACCCATCTGGACGAGGTCAAGCGGGTGGCGGACCCGCTCGATATTGCCGTCATGGGCGTGGGCTTCAATCCGAAGTGGCGGCGCGAAGACATCCCCTGGATGCCGAAGCAGCGATACGGGATCATGAAGTCCTATATGCCGAAGAAGGGCAATCTCGGCCTCGACATGATGCTCCGCTCCTGCACCGTCCAGGTGAATCTGGACTACGAGAGCGAAGCGGATCTCGTGAGGAAATTCAGGGTCGGCCTCGCGCTGCAGCCGATTGCGACCGCGCTGTTCGCGAACTCTCCGTTCGTGGAGGGCAAGCCCAACGGTTTCCTGAGCTACCGCAGCCACCTCTGGACGGATACCGACCCCGACCGCTGCGGCATGCTGCCCTTCGTCTTCGAGGACGGTATGGGTTTCGAGCGCTACGTCGACCACGTGCTCGATGTCCCGATGTATTTCGTTTATCGGGACGGTCGCTATATCGACGCCAGCGGCCAATCCTTCCGCGATTTCCTCGACGGACGCCTGCCGGCCTTGCCGGGCGAGGTTCCCACCACGAGCGACTGGGCCGACCATCTCTCGACGCTCTTTCCGGAGGTGCGTCTCAAGAAGTTCTTGGAGATGCGGGGCGCGGACGGCAGCCCCTGGAAAGGGATCTGTGCGTTGCCGGCCTTCTGGGTCGGGTTGCTCTATGACGGCAATTCGTTGGACGCGGCCTGGGACCTGGTCAAGGACTGGACCCATGAAGAGCGCGAAGCGCTCCGGGACGACGTGCCGAAGACGGCCTTGCGAACACCTGTCCGGGGCCGCGAGTTAAAGGAGATCGCCGCCGAAGTGGTCGGGATCTCGGAAGCGGGACTGCGGCGCCGCGCCCGTTTCGATTCAGCCGGTCTGGACGAGACCCAATTCATCGCCGTTTTGAAGGACCGGGCGGCCAAAGGGAAAGCCCCGGCCGACTATCTGCTGGAGGACTTCGCGGGACCCTGGGACGGCCGGATCGACCAGATCTTCGTGGACTGTGCCTACTAGCCCTTCGCGGGGCCGTGGCGCGGCACCCTGGCGTTTAGCGCCCCTTTTCCCCTTCCGGGCCCGATTCGGCCCTCTCGCCCGACTGTGCTAGAATTCGAGCACGGACTAGGACCAGGACGGATAGGGAAGGGGGCCAGGCAGGATGCAGGCCGACGATTGGAAATGGCTTGGCGGCTGGGGCAAGAGGATCGGGCTTTCCGCCTACGGCGTGTTTTTCTTCGGGTTCATGACAGGTCACCCACAGCCCTGGAGCTATGACAGCCTCGTGCTGGCGGCTTCGGCGGCGCTGCTCCCGGCGCTCAGCGGGACCGCCTTGCTGGTAGCTGTCTTGATCTACTGGCGCAGCAGGTAGGGGGCATCGCCGGAGCCGGTCGATAGCGCTAACCGCCCGAAATCAGGTAAAAAATTAGGGCCGCGGTGGGGGAACCGCGGCCCTATTGGGTTAGGGTAATGGTAGGGGTAGGGCTAGGAAGCTTCATTAAAGCTTTAGACCTCTTAACAAAAAGTTAAGGCGGGTAAATAATTTGGAAAGGATATGGCAAAGGTCTGTTTACCCTATCCGCCCGCAGCGCCCCTCGCTTTCAGAGGCACCCCTTCTCAGAGTTTCTCGCGGATTTCCACGGTTTTCTGGCGATTTTAGGCTGCCGTCCCCCCGACGGTGATGCCGTCGATCCGCATGGTCGGCTGACCGACGCCGACCGGCACTCCCTGGCCTTCCTTGCCGCAGGTCCCGACCCCATCGTCCAGCTTCATGTCATTGCCGATCATTGAGACCTTTTGCATCACCTCCGGACCGCTGCCGATCAGGGTCGCCCCCTTTACGGGCCGCCCCACCTTTCCGTCCTCGATCTGATAGGCCTCGGTGCAGGAGAAGACGAACTTGCCCGACGTGATGTCGACCTGTCCGCCGCCGAAATTGACTGCATAGAGCCCCGATTTCACTGATTTGAGGATCTCCTCCGGCGCGTGGTCGCCCGCCAGCATATAGGTGTTGGTCATGCGCGGCATGGGGATATGGGCGTAGGACTGGCGCCGTCCGTTGCCGGTTGGCGTCATGCCCATCAGGCGGGCATTCTGGCGGTCCTGCATGTAGCCGGTCAGGATACCGTCCTCGATCAGGGTCGTTGACTGGCTGGCGGTCCCTTCATCGTCGATGGTCAGGGAACCCCGCCGGTCCGCCAGGGTTCCGTCGTCCACCACCGTCACGCCCGGCGACGCGACCCGCTGGCCAATCATGTCCGAAAAGGCCGATGTTTTCTTGCGGTTGAAGTCTCCCTCCAGGCCGTGGCCGACGGCTTCATGGAGCAGGACCCCCGGCCAGCCCGGCCCCAGGACCACGGCCATCTCCCCCGCCGGGGCGTCGATGGACTCCAGGTTGACCAGGGCTTGGCGCAGGGCCTCGTCCACGCTGGCCTGCCAGGAGGCCGCATCGATGATCCGCTCGAAGGCAAAGCGGCCGCCGCCGCCGTGACTGCCGCTTTCCATCCGGTCGCCTTCACCCACGACCACGGAAACGTTGAGACGGACGAGGGGGCGGATGTCCGCGGCCTGTTGACCGCCCGCACGGAAAATCTGGACGGCCTGCCATTCTCCCGCCAGGGAGGCGCTGACCTGTTTCACGCGCGGATCCTTGGCCCGCGCATAGGCATCGATGTCCGACAGCAGCTTGACCTTGGTTTCGAAGGGCACTTCGCCCAACGGGTTGGTGTCGCTGTAAAGAATTCGGTTGGTCCCTGCAGGTGCCGCCGCCATCGCGCCGCTTCGTCCGGCGTGCACGGATTTCACCGTTTCGGCGGCACGGCGGATGGCGTCCTCCGACAGCTCGCTGGCATGGGCGTAGCCGGCCGCGTCACCCGAGACGGAACGCAGGCCAAAACCTTGGGAGGTGTCGAAGCTTGCGCTCTTCAGCCTTCCGTCGTCGTAGGCCAGGCCCTCAGACTGCCGGTACTCCAGAAACAGCTCTCCATCGTCCGCTCCGTTGAGAGCATCGTCCACGACACTTGCCAAGCGCCGGGCGTCGAGCCCCGCACGCTGGAAAAAGAGCTTTTCGGTTTCGGTGAGGTGGGACATGGATCGCCTTTCTTTCGGATCGGGGGACACCGGCAACTTATCTATATAGTCTCTCGTGCCTTCAAAGCAGAGGGGGCTTTGATAGGAATCGCGTGATCGGCCTGCCTACGGCCTCTGCGCGGCATATGGTCGCAGAGATGGGTCAAGGCGGCGTATCCCAATATACTCTCAGACTAGGAGATTCTGCATCCCTTGCTCGGCCTCGCGGGGTTGTGAGACGCAGCTTCTCCCGGTAAGGTCCCGCCCGTTTTCGGGGCCTTTAAGAATCGAATTGCAAACGAACCGATGCCGCGACGGAGTACCCGCGTGGATGTCGCGCGCAGGAGAGTGGGAATCGACGGTATGATGGCTATGCGACGCCTCAGCTTTTTCGCTGTACTTACGAGCCTTTTGACCGGCCTTTCGGCACCGGCCTGGGCGGATGGCGCCAGGAACTGGGGGCTGGGCTTTCAGGACCCGGCAACACCGGTGATGGCGCAGATCAAGGACTTCCACGACCTGCTGCTGATCATCATCACGTTGATCACCCTCTTCGTTCTGGGGCTTTTGATCTACGTGATGTTCCGCTTCTCGGAGAAGCGGAACCCCACGCCGTCCAAGACCACGCACAACACGCTGATCGAGGTCCTCTGGACGGTCATTCCGATCGTCATCCTGGTCTTTATCGCAATCCCGTCGTTCAAGCTGCTCTACTTCACGGATGTCGCGGAAGACGCCGACCTCACCGTGAAGGCCATCGGCAAGCAGTGGTATTGGTCCTACGAGTATCCGGACAACGGCAATTTCACCTTCGATGCCTTCCCACTCGATGATGAGGATGCCCCGGAAGGTGCGCGGCTGTTGGCCACCGACAATCCGTTGGTGCTGCCGGTCGACACGAGGATCCGCTTCATCGTGACCGCGGGCGACGTGCTGCATAACTTCGCCGTCCCGGCCTTCGGTATCAAAATGGACGGCGTGCCGGGCCGCCTCAACGAAACCTGGGCGATGGTTCCGGCCGAGCACACCGGCAAGACCTTCTACGGCCAGTGCTCGGAGCTCTGCGGCACGGGCCACAGCTATATGCCGATCGAGATCCGCCTGGTCAGCAAGGAAGACTATGCGGAGTGGGTCAAGACGGCCCAAGAGGAGTTTGCCAGAGTCGATGATCCGGCCAATCGCGTGCGGGTCGCTGAAGTCGAAGAAGCCGAGTAAAGGGGACGAGAACAATGGCTTATAGCGCCACGTCACACGACAGCCACGATCACAAGCCTGGATTTTTCGTCCGCTGGTTCTGTTCGACCAACCACAAAGATATCGGCACGCTCTACCTGATCTTCGCGGTCGTCGCGGGCCTCGTCGGTGCGTTCTTCTCCCTGATCATGCGCATGGAGCTGCAGGATCCCGGCGTCCAGTATCTGCTGTCCGGGGACGCGCCGGACGGTCAGCTGTGGAACGTCATCATCACGGCCCACGGCCTGATCATGGTGTTCTTCGTGGTCATGCCGGCCCTGATCGGCGGCTTCGGGAACTGGTTTGTCCCGATGATGATCGGGGCGCCGGACATGGCCTTCCCGCGCATGAACAACATTTCCTTCTGGCTGATCGTGCCGGCCTTCCTGCTGCTCGCGCTTTCGACGGTCATCGACATCGGTGCGGGAACCGGCTGGACGGTTTATCCGCCCTTGTCGTCAAAGCTTGGGCACGACGGCCCATCGGTCGACATGGCGATCTTCGCGCTGCATTTGGCGGGCGCGTCGTCCATCCTCGGTGCGATCAACTTCATCACGACCATCTTCAACATGCGCGCGCCGGGCATGACCCTGCACAAGATGCCGCTGTTCGTCTGGTCGATCCTGGTGACGGCGTTCCTGCTGCTGCTGTCGCTGCCGGTTCTGGGCGGCGCCATCACCATGCTGCTGACCGACCGGAACTTCGGAACGACTTTCTTCGATCCGGCCGGCGGCGGTGATCCGATCCTGTTCCAGCACCTCTTCTGGTTCTTCGGTCACCCCGAGGTCTACATCATGATTCTGCCCGCCTTCGGGATTATCAGCCAGATCGTCTCCACCTTCAGCAAGAAGCCGATCTTCGGCTATCTCGGCATGGCTTACGCGATGGTGGCGATCGGGTTCGTCGGCTTCGTGGTCTGGGCGCACCACATGTATCGGGTCGGCCTCGACATCGATACCCAAGCCTACTTCACGGCGGCGACCATGGTGATCGCGGTGCCGACCGGGGTGAAGATCTTCTCCTGGATCGCGACGATGTGGGGGGGATCCCTTCAGTTCAAGACGCCGATGCTATGGGCCGTCGGGTTCATCTTCCTCTTTACGGTCGGCGGCGTGACGGGCGTGGTCCTGGCCAACGCGGGCATGGACATCGCCCTGCATGACACCTACTACGTCGTCGCGCACTTCCACTACGTGCTGAGTCTGGGGGCTGTCTTCGCGATCTTTGCCGGCATTTACTACTGGATCGGCAAGATGACAGGGCGGCAGTATCCGGAATGGGCCGGTCAGCTCCACTTCTACACCACGTTCATCGGGGTCAATCTGACCTTCTTCCCGCAGCACTTCCTGGGACTTCAGGGTATGCCGCGGCGTTACATCGACTATCCGGATGCCTATGCCGGTTGGAACGCCGTATCGTCCTACGGTTCTTACATCTCGATCGCATCGACGGTCTTCTTCATCGTCATGCTGCTTTACGTAATGATGGCGGGCCGACGGACCGAGGCGAACTATTGGGGTGAAGGGGCAACAACGCTCGAATGGACGGTGTCGTCTCCGCCGCCCTTCCATACCTTTGAAAAGTTGCCGCAGATTAAGTAGGGCCATGCGGTATCGGGTCTCAGTCGAACTAGTTGGGGACAGGGCGCGTGTCTGATACGACCCTCGACCTCGCACCCACAGGGTCCGCCGGAACCTCGGACGGAGGTTCCGGTCGGCCGCTGGGCGCGGCCGCCAGCATCGGTCATGCCGACATTGGTCATGTCGGCGACTATGTGGCTCTGCTGAAGCCACGGGTGATGTCGCTGGTCGTGTTCTCAGGTTTTGCCGGCTTCTTCGTGGCGCCGGGAGAACTGCACCCGCTGCTGTCCGTCGTGGCGATCCTCTGCATTGCCGTAGGGGCCGGCGCGGCCGGCGCAATCAACATGTGGTTCGACCGCGACATCGACGCGGTCATGCAGCGCACGAGCAGACGTCCCATTCCGGCGGGACGGGTGCAGCCGGAGGAAGCGCTTGCCTTCGGTGTTACGCTCAGCCTCTTCTCGGTCATGCTGATGGGCGTGGCGGTGAATTGGACGGCGGCGGCCCTGCTGGCGCTGGCGAACGCCTTCTACGTGTTCGTTTATACGATGTGGCTGAAGCGCCGCACGCCACAGAACATTGTCATCGGCGGCGCGGCGGGCGCCTTCCCTCCGATGATCGGCTGGGCTGCCGTGACCGGAACGGTCAGTCTGGAATCTATCGTTCTCTTTCTCATCATATTCATGTGGACGCCGCCCCATTTCTGGGCTCTGGCGCTCTACCGCCAAGGCGATTACGCCAAGGCCGGCGTGCCGATGCTGCCGGTCGTGGCCGGCAAGGACGCGACCCGGCGTCAGGCACTGCTCTACACGCTGCTGCTGGCGCCGATTGCGGTTATGCCCTACCTGATGGGATCCGCCGGTCTTTTCTACGGCGTGGTCTCTGCGGCCATGAGCGTCAGCTTCGTGCTTCTGGCTTTTCGTGTTTTGCGCGACAGGAGTGACCGGACCGCCAAGCAGATGTTCAGTTTCTCGATCCTCTATCTCTTTGTGATCTTCGCCACTTTGATTTTGGATCATGGCGTTGCGGAGCTGCCGGGCATGTTTGGCGCGGCCGGCTTTGCGGATTGGATTGGGTGATGGGATGGCCGAAGGTTCGGAACGCGAGGAGCTGGAACGCCGGCGGCGGCGCAAGAACTGGGCGGTGTTCGCCATTCTCGTTGCTTTCGTTGTCGTCGTCTATTTCGTTTCCATCGTCCGCATGGGAGGGAACTGAGGCATGACTGAAGCGCCCCGTCAATTGAAGCAGACCGGACAGCGCGACGGCGCGCGGAACCGGCGCACCGGCATCCTACTGTCCGGTGTGGTGGCGGGTATGGTCGGGCTCTCCTTCGCGGCTGTTCCGCTCTACGAACTGTTCTGTCAGGTGACGGGGTACGGCGGAACGACCCAGGTTGCGGAGCAGGCCCCGGACACGGTCAGCGAACGGCGCATGAAGATCCGTTTCAACGCGGACGTCGCGCCGGACCTGCCTTGGTCGTTTCAACCGCTGCAGCGGCAGGTCGAGATTCAGGTCGGCGAATCCGGTCTCGCGTTCTATCGCGCGAAAAACCTGTCTTCGGAACCGATTTACGGCATGGCGACTTTCAACGTGACGCCGCTGAAGGCGGGCTCCTACTTCTCCAAAGTGCAGTGTTTCTGCTTCGACCAGCAGCGCTTGGAGCCGGGAGAAGAGATAGAGATGCCGGTGAGTTTCTTTGTCGATCCGGAGATCGACCAGGATCCCAACATGGTTGAAGTGAAAACGATCACGCTGTCTTACACCTTCTTCCGCGATCCGGACGCGGAACCGGAGGAGAAAGAGCCGCTCGCCAGCTTGAGCGGCGAAGGTAGTTTTGAGAGCAATACTGGGGTAGCCGTCAATTGAGGATGGGACCATTCGGTAAGGGCGAGGCTGCGGGTTGCGGCCTGAACCAGGAGAGAACGAGATGAGCGCAAGTCACGAACAGAGTCACCCCTATCACCTGGTCGATCCGAGCCCATGGCCGCTGCTTGGCGCGATTGCGGGCGGTGTGACGGCCGTTGGCCTTGTGCTGCTCATGCACGAAATCACGCCCTGGGTTCTGCCTGTCGGTGTTGTTTTGATCATTGTGACGATGGTTGTCTGGTGGCGCGACGTGATCCGCGAGGCGACGTTCCAGGGGCACCATACGAAGGTCGTTCAGCTTGGCCTGCGCTATGGCATGGTTCTCTTCATTGCATCGGAGGTCATGTTCTTTGCGGCCTTCTTCTGGGCCTTCTTCGACGCCAGCCTCTTCCCCGACGAGATTCAGCAGTACATGCGCGTCGAGTTCACCGGCGGTGTCTGGCCACCCCAGGGGACGGAAGTCTTCGCAGCCTTTGGTGTGCCTTTCCTAAACACCCTGGTCCTGCTGCTCTCGGGCTGCACGGTAACCTGGGCGCACCATGCCCTGCTGCACGGTGACCGCCGAGGCTTGATTCAGGGATTGACCCTGACGGTAATTCTGGGCGCGGCCTTCACAGCCTTGCAGGTCTACGAATACGCTCACGCGGCCTTCGGGTTCACGGACGGCATCTATTCCTCGACCTTCTATATGGCGACGGGCTTCCACGGGGCGCATGTGCTCATCGGAACCTGCTTCCTCATCGTTTGCCTTTTCCGGGCCATGAAGGGGCACTTCAAGCCCGATCACCATTTCGGCTTCGAGGCCGCGGCCTGGTACTGGCACTTCGTCGACGTGGTGTGGCTGTTCCTCTTCGTCTGCGTCTACTGGTGGGGCGGCGACTGACGGTCTGATCCAATTGGGCTAACCCGGGGGTAGGGTTCCGGCACATGGCGAACAAGGGCTACTACCCCCGGATATCTCCCTTTAGCAGCGGCCTCCGCTGCCGCTGCCCGCGCTGCGGTCAGGGCAAAGTCTTTTCCGGTTTCCTGACCGTGGCAGAGCGCTGCACGATTTGCGATCTGGACCTCAGCAAGCAGGATGCGGGCGACGGCCCGGCGGTCTTTATCATTCTGATCCTCGGCTTCCTCGTCGTGACCTTGGCGCTGCTCTTCGAATCCGCTTTCGAGCCGCCGATGTGGGTTCACATGCTGATCTGGCCAATCGTCATCATCGGCGGCGCCCTGGCGATGCTGAGGCCCATGAAGGGCGTCATGATCGCGCTCCAGTTCCAGAACAAGGCGAGCGAGGGCGGCCTAGTCGACTATGAGTGAAGGCGCCAGTCCCGCGTCCGGCACTGGGGGGAACTCCGGGGGCGGCCCTGCGGGGAATTCGGGGCGGCGGCGCTTCCGGCCGACGCTCTGGGCGACGCTCGTCACCCTGCCGGTCTTGGCGGTCTTGCTGGCGCTGGGCACTTGGCAGCTCGATCGCCTGGATTGGAAGAACGATATGATCGCGCAGCGCACGGCCGGATTGGCGGCGCCGGCGGTCCCCCTGCCAAATCCAATGCCCGATGCGGAACGCCTGGCCTTCGCGAAGGTTCAGGTTTCCGGCAGCTTTCTGCATGACAAGGAGCTGTATCTCGGGTCGCGAACTCATAAAAAGGCGGTCGGCTATCATGTCGTGACACCGTTCCTGCTCGAAGACGGACGGACTCTTTGGATCGACAGGGGGTGGGTGCCGCCCGACCGTCGCGATCCCGCAGCCCGTGCCGCAGGACAGATCGGGGGCCAGCTCAGAGTCGAGGGCATCCTGCTGACCGACGGCTGGAAAGGGTCCGAGATGTTCAAGCCGCAGAACCGGCCGGAGGAGAAACTGTTCCTCTGGGTAGATACCGCAGCCATGGCGCGGCGTGCCGGCCTCGACGACTTTGTCGCGGGTGTCTACCTCGTTGCCGGACCGACGGAGAATCCCGGAGGTTTGCCGATCGGGGACGAGTTCAAAGTCGACCTGAAGAACGACCACCTTGAATACGCGATGACCTGGTACGCCTTGGCAGTGGTCCTTGGGGTCATCTATTTCCTCTTCCATTTCCGTCCCGCGCGGCAGGAGTGAGGCGGCGGCGATGCAGGAGCGCGGGAAGGATCCATTCCTCGCCCTGATGGGTTTGCTGCGCGGTATCTATGACGCGGCCCGCGCCGACGCGTCTGGCCCTCTGGCGGCAACTCTGGAACAGATCTTGGGAGGTCTGGGCCGTGTTCAGGCCCCGCCGTCCGCTCTACCGCCGGGCCACCGCTTGCCCGCCTGCCGTCACCTGGACGCGGCCTTGAAGGCCGCTGCCGCGGGCCCCCATCCCGAGGTTGCCGCCGCCTTTGCGGCCTTGGAGCCTTCTCTCCAGTGGATGCAGAACCCGAACTACACCGAGGGCAACGCGGACAACGCCTTCTTGGAAAACTATGCCTATTGCGACTTTCTGGGACCGCGCGGTCTGGTGGATTGCGGCGACCTGGCGATGGGCGCCCTGCTTCTCGGCCCCGGGACCCTTTATGCGGACCACGCGCATCCGGCGGTCGAGGCCTATTTCCTTCTCAACGGTCCCGCCGACTGGCGCCTGGATGGCGGTGATTGGGTGGAGCGGCTGGCTGGGAGCATGATTCACCATGCTTCCGGACAGGTTCATGCGATGCGGGCCGGAGCGGCGCCACTGCTGCTGCTCTATGCATGGCTCGGGCACCTCAACACGCCGGCAAGCATGACGGCGCTCTAAGGCAGAGCATTCGGGCGGGCGCGCCTCGGGATTGTCTGTCCGGGCCGATAACCCGAGAATGCGTCCCCGAGCGGGACCTTAGAGAGGAAATTCGGTGCAAGCCTATCGGACCTTGGAGCAACGTTTTGGGCGCCTCGCGGCGCTGGAGGAGGCGGCGCAGGTCCTCCATTGGGACCTTTCGACCCTCATGCCCTCAGGCGGCGGAGAAGCGCGGACGGAGCAGCTCACCGCGCTGAGCCTCACCGCGCACGAGATCCTGACCGATGGCGCCATGGCCGATCTCTTTGCGGCGGCCGAGGGTGAGGCGGGTGGTCTTGCGGCCTGGGAGGCTGCCAATCTGAGGGAAATGCGCCGCCTCTGGAGACACGAGACGGCGCTCGGCGCGGATCTCGTCGAAGCCCGGACCAAGGCAACGAAACGCTGCGAACTGCTGTGGCGCGAAGCGCGCCCGAAGTCGGACTTTGCGGGGCTGCTGCCCGCCTTTCGGGAGGTCGTTTCCCTGGTGCGCCAGGAAGCGGACGCGGCAGCGGCGGCGCTCGGCTGTTCCCCGTACGATGCCCTGCTGGACAAATTCGAGCCGGGCAACACGGCCGCGGAGGTCGACAGGCTTTTTGCGCCCCTGTCCGACTTTCTGCCAGGTTTCCTGCCGCAAGTTCTCGAACGTCAGGCCCAAGCGCCCGCACCCATCATGCCGGAGGGTCCCTTTCCGCTGGCCGAGCAGGAGGCGCTCTGCCGCCGCCTCATGCAGGACATCGGTTTCGACTTCGATCACGGCCGTCTGGACGTCTCCATCCATCCTTTCTGCGGCGGCGTGCCGGACGACGTCCGTATTACGACACGCTATGACGAGTCTGATTTCGCGAAGTCCTTGATGGCCGTGTTACACGAGACCGGTCATGCGCTTTACGAACGCGGCTTGCCTCCGGACCGGCGGCGCCAGCCCGTCGGACAGGCCCGTGGCATGGCGGTTCATGAGAGCCAGTCCCTATTGATAGAGATGCAGGTTTGCCGCTCCCCGGAATTCCACAGTTTCCTGGCTCCTCTTGCCCGCGACGCCTTCGGCGGTCCGGCGGAAGCCTGGGATGTCGAGAACCTGCTTCGCTGCAACAATCGGGTGCGGCAGGACTATATCCGTGTGGATGCCGACGAGGTGACCTATCCGGCCCATATCATCCTGCGCTACCGACTGGAAAAGGCGATGATCACGGGCGACCTGGACCCCGCGGACCTTCCCGGCGCCTGGAACGACGGGATGCAGGAGTTGCTGGGCATCCGTCCACCCGACGACTGCCGGGGCTGCCTTCAGGATATCCATTGGTACGACGGCCTGTGGGGTTATTTCCCGGCCTATACGCTGGGCGCCATGATGGCCGCCCAATTCTTCGGCGCGGCGCGGCGGGCGCTGCCCGGCGTGCTGGACGACGTTTCCAAGGGCGATTTCTCGGACCTTCTGGGATGGCTCCGGAGGCACGTCCACGGGCGTGGCTCCCTGCTCTCCAGCGAGGACTTGCTGGAGGAGGCGACCGGAGAAGCCCTCAATCCGGAGTACTTTTTGAAGCATCTGAAGGCGCGATACCTGGGCGCGGCCTGAGGTTGCCCGCCGGTAGGACGCCGTCTAGATTACCGCACCTTTTGAGGGCCCCAGGCAACTTTCTAGGGATTTGAATGCGTTACCAATCCACGCGCGGCGCCGCTCCCGTTCTGGGGTTTGCCGATGTCTTGCTGACGGGCCTGGCGAGCGACGGCGGGCTCTATCTGCCGGAAACCTGGCCGGAGTTCTCCGCCGACGACATACGGCGGCTGGCCGGTCGGACCTACGCCGAGGTGGCTCTGGAGGTGATCCGTCCTTTCGTCGGCGGTGCCATCCCGGAGGGGGATCTGGAGCGGATCATCCGGGAAACCTACGCGGACTTCGGCCACAGCGCGGTGGCGCCCTTGAAGCAGCTGGATTCGAAGGTCTGGCTTCTGGAGCTGTTCCACGGTCCGACTCTCGCCTTCAAGGACTATGCGCTGCAGCTCGTCGGCCGGCTGTTCGACCATGTCCTGACCGAACGTGGAGAACGCGTCACCATCGTCGGTGCCACATCGGGCGATACAGGATCGGCGGCCATCGAGGCTTGCCGCGACCGCTCCCAGGTCGAGGTCTTCATCCTTCACCCGGAGGGCCGGGTATCGGAAGTGCAGCGACGTCAGATGACGACAGTGGATGCGGCCAATGTCCACAACATCGCAATTCAAGGGACTTTCGACGACTGCCAGGACATGGTGAAAGCCATGTTCGGCGATGCGGCCTTTCGCGGAGAGATGAACCTATCTGCGGTGAATTCCATCAACTGGGTCCGGATCATGGCGCAGATCGTCTATTACTTCACCTCGGCGGTTGCGCTGGGGGCGCCGGACCGTGCCGTGGCCTTCGCCGTGCCGAGCGGGAACTTCGGCAATGTCTATGCAGGCTACGCCGCGTCCAGGATGGGGCTGCCCGTTCCGCAGTTTATCGTCGCCTCGAACGCAAACGACATCCTGACGCGCTTCTTCGAGAGCGGCACGATGGAGGCGACCGGCGTCCGCCCGACTTACTCGCCCTCAATGGACATCCAGGTCTCCAGCAACTTCGAGCGCCTGCTTTTTGACCTGCTCGGGCGGGACGGCGCCAAGGTCGCCGCCGTCATGTCGGCCTTCCGCGAGACCGGTCGGTTCACCCTGGATCCAGCTACCTACCGAACGGTCCGGGAATGCTTCGACGGCTTCCGGCTGGACGATCCCGGCACCCTGGCCGAGATCAAGAGATGCCGGGCGTCGACGGGTGAGTTGCTGGACCCACACTCCGCGATCGGAGTCGCAGCGGCACGGCAGGTCTCGAGACCCGACGTTCAGGCCGTCGTAGCTCTGGCGACGGCCCATCCCGCCAAGTTCCCAGATGCGGTCGAGCAGGCCAGCGGCATTCGCCCGGAATTGCCGGAGCGGCTGAGCGACTTGCTGGAGCGGCCGGAAAAGCTTACGGCCTTGCCGAACGACTTGGCCCGCATCCAGGATTATGTCAGAAGCCATGCCAGCGCCTCCAACCGGCGCGGTTTGGCGCCCGCCACCGATTAGGCGGCGCGCCGGAGGAAGATCGAAAGAGAATGCACCTGTCGAACTGGCGAATCAGATGACGGTCGAGGTCACTAAGCTGCCCAACGGCTTGACCGTCGCGACCGATTCCATGCCCGGCGTGGAGTCGCTGTCGCTCGGAGCCTGGGTCAACGTTGGAACGCGTCACGAGTCCGCCGAAGTGAACGGCATTGCGCACCTTCTGGAACACATGGCGTTTAAAGGGACGGAGCGCCGCGATGCCTATGCCATCGCCGAGGAGATCGAAGCCGTCGGTGGTCAGGTGAATGCCTACACTTCGCGGGAACATACCGCCTATTACACGCGTGTCCTGGCGGAGGATACGCCGCTCGCCCTCGATATCCTGGCCGACATCCTGCAGCACTCGACCTTTGACGCCGAAGAATTGCGGCGCGAACGTGCCGTCGTTCTGCAGGAGATCGGGCAGGCTTTCGATACCCCTGACGACATAATCTTCGATTTCTTTCAGGAAACAGCCTATCCGGACCAGTCCTTGGGCCGGCCGGTTCTGGGGCGGCCGGAGATCGTAGAGCGCCTGGAACGGGAGACTCTCAAAGGCTACATGGAGCGCAACTACGATGCCCGTTCCATGGTTCTGACGGCGGCCGGCAAGCTGGATCACCAGGCATTGGTGGGCATGGCGGCGGAAGCCTTCACCGACCTCCGGGCCGACGGCGTCAAGCAGCCCGAAGGCGCCGCCTACCGTGGCGGAGATTTCCGGCAGGAAAGGGATCTGGAACAGGTTCACCTGGTCTTGGGGTTCGAGTCCCTGGGCTATCTCGATCCCGACCACTACGGCCTGTCGTTGCTCTCAATGCTGTTGGGGGGCGGCATGTCCTCGCGGCTGTTCCAGGAGATTCGGGAAAAGCGCGGATTGGTTTATACGATATACAGCTTCAACTCCGCGTACCGCGATGGCGGCACCTTCGGCATCTATGCCGGCACCGGCGCTGTCGAGGTGAGCGAGGTGATTCCCGTGGTCTGCGACGAGCTTTCAAAACTGTCGCAGGGTGTGACACAAGAAGAGCTGGATCGCGCGCGGGCCCAGGTGAAGGCATCGTTGTTGATGAGCCGCGAGAGCTGCAGCGCCCGTTGCGAACAGTTGGCGCAGCAGATCCTCTGCTATGACAGGCCTCTGCCGACTGCGGAGATCCTCGAAAAGATCGCGGCCGTGACACCGCAGGACATCGAACGTTTGGGCGCAAGGTTAATCGCGTCCCGCCCGACTTTCACGGTGACCGGCCCCATCAGTCAGGTAGAGGCGTACGATTCGCTCTGCGCGCGGTTGGCCTAGAGGGCATCCGGGTCGAGTCATGATTTTTCCCGTGCGGCGGAAAGACGATTACCGCACTTTGATGCGGACTGGCAGCCGGGTCTATCTGCGGCAGGGCCGTCTTTCCGATTGGCGGGCCTGGTCTCAGTTGCGGGAGCTAAGCCGCGGGTTCCTCACGCCATGGGAACCGTCCTGGCCGGAAGATGCCCTGACGCGCCGCGCTTTTCGCCGCCGCCTGAAGCAAAGCGTACAGGAGTGGGAGCAGGGACTGACTTACAGTTTCCTGATCTTTCGCGCCGAGGATGACGCCCTCCTGGGTGGGATCACCCTGTCCAATGTCCGGCGCGGGGTCGCGCAGACCTGCAGCCTCGGCTACTGGATTGGCGAACCCCATGCCCGTCAAGGCTACATGGCGGAGGCGTTACGCACGGTCATCGATTACGGCTTCAATCACCTGGGGTTGCATCGCCTGGAAGCCGCCTGCCTGCCGAACAATGTCGCGAGTCAGAGGCTATTGATCAAATGCGGTTTCAGCCAACAGGGCTACGCGCGCCAGTATTTGCGGATCAACGGCAAGTGGCAGGATCATCTTCTCTTCGACACCTTGCGCAGCGATCACGACCTGGAGCGGCCACGGCGTTAGAGTCCGGTCCCGCTATAGTGTTACGCGTGACCGGCGTCGCCCGACAGCATTGAGACATCGACGCCGAGTTTCGCGATGGCCCGTTCCCATTTGCTTTCCAGGTCGGCATCGAAAATCAAATCGCGGTCCGCTTCCACGTGAAGCCAGCCGTTGGCCTGGATCTCCGCGTCGAGCTGTCCCGGTCCCCAGCCGGCGTACCCCAGAGCAAGTATCCGGTTTTGCGGACCGACACCCTTGGCGATATCGCGCAGGATATTAATCGTTTGCGTGAGGCCGATGCTCTCATCGACCCGAAGGGTCCCTTCCTGTGCATAGTCCGTCGAATGCAGCACAAGTCCGCGCCCGGACTCCACGGGCCCGCCGTAGTGGACCCTGATATTCTGTTCGGGCCTCTCGGCCTCGATGCCGAGCTGCTCCAGCAGTTCTTCGAAACTGACCGTTCCCGCCAGTCGGTTGATGACCAGCCCCATGGCTCCTTCCGCATTGTGGTCACAAAGATAGATCACAGTGCGGGCGAATCGGGGATCGCCCATATTGGGCATTGCTATCAATAGTTTCCCGTTCAGGTAGCGATCATCTTTGCTGGAGGGTTCTAAACTGGCCATTTCCCTCAATCCATCACGAAGTCGGCAGGCGGGCCCGGAAACCATTGCTCAAGCCCTTGTTGGTTAATGCTAACGGGCTTTGAAACCTCTGAAAAGTCACACGGTTTTGTGAAAAGCTTAGCACAGGGCCTCGACACTATATATTGATCCTGTGTTCGATACTTGAGACCTTTTGGCGACCCCTGTTGGCTACTCCGGGAGATTGACCCGACGATGGCGTTTCGCTGTGCTGCGATTGGGAAGGCGGTTCCGCTCTGCCTGGGTGTCTTCGCCCTTATCCTGTCGCTTCTGCCCTTGGAAGCCTTTGCGACCGCCGGAAAGTGGGTGGCGCACGACCAGGTGCGGCTGCGCCTGGTGGCGGCGGGAAAGACCACAACGCCCGCTGAAGGCGAAGAAACCATCAGCTTGGGTCTTCAGTTCGACCTTTCGCCGGGATGGAAGATCTATTGGCGGACTCCCGGGGACGCCGGGCTGCCCCCCACCATCGATTGGGACGGCTCGCAAAACCTGAGCGGCGCGGAAATGCTATGGCCAGTGCCGCACCGCTTCTCGCTCTTCGGGCTTGAAACCTTCGGCTATGGGGACGAGGTGGTCTTTCCCCTGATCGCGCGCCTCGAAACGCCGGGAGAACCGGTCCGCCTCAAGGCGAACGTAAACTTCCTGATCTGCGAAGAGATCTGCATCCCCTACCAGGATCAGGTCACGCTCAACCTCTCCGGCGGTCCCTTTGAGCGCACCGCGCACGCCTTTTTGATCGACAACTACAAAGGGCAGGTGCCTGGTTTCGGCGCGGAGTCCGGCCTGTCCATAGAGGAGGCGGCCCTGATCGGCACCGTGGAAGCGCCTGAGCTGCAGGTGCGTGTACGTTCCGATCTTTCGCTTGAGGCCCCGGACTTGCTGGTCGAGGCGCCGCCGAACTTCAGCTTTGGCGTCCCGGTCGCGGAGATCAGCTCGGATGGACGCGAAGCCGTTCTGCGCGTTGCAGCGTTGACCGGTCCGGCCGGCGGCGTGTTGGAAGGCAAGCCGCTCACTGTCACCGTCACGGATGGTCTGCGCGGGATCGAGCAGGGGATCATGGCTCGCTTCACGGCGCCGCCAGTCGAGGCGCCGAAAGAAGATGCGATGACCCTGATTGGGATCCTGGGGCTGGCATTGATCGGCGGCCTGATTCTCAATCTCATGCCCTGCGTGCTGCCGGTCCTCTCCATCAAGCTGCTGTCGGTCGTGGGGCAGGGCGGCCGGGAACGGCGTGAGATCCGGACCGGATTCCTAGCCAGTGCGGCCGGGATCGTCTTTTCCTTCCTGGTGCTGGCCAGCGGGCTGATTGCGGTCAAAGCGGCGGGCATGACCGTCGGGTGGGGCATTCAGTTCCAGCAACCTCTGTTCCTTGCGGCCATGGCCGTCGTCGTCACGCTCTTTGCCTGCAATCTCTTCGGCTTTTTCGAAATCCGCCTGCCGTCCTCGATCGGGACCGCGGCGGCTCAGTCCGGCGGCAAAGGGCCGCTCGGGTCCTTCGCGACGGGCGCCTTTGCGACTCTTCTGGCCACGCCCTGTTCCGCACCCTTCTTGGGTACGGCGGTCGGATTCGCTTTGTCACGGGGCGTCACAGAGATCTATGCGGTCTTCGCGGTTCTGGGCCTGGGTCTGGCGCTGCCGTACCTCTTGGTCGCGGTATTCCCGGCTATTGCCGGACGCATGCCGAAGCCGGGCGCTTGGATGATCGTGCTGCGGCGTGTCCTCGGCGTGGCGCTGCTGGCGACCGCCGTCTGGCTGCTGTCCGTTCTGATCAGCCAGATCGGGTGGCAGGGCGCCATCATCGCGGCTGCCTTGCTGACGGCGCTCGCCGCCGTTCTCTGGTGGAATCACCGGCGCAAGAGCGGAGCAGATCCTTCGTCCCGGGAGTTACGATTCGCAACCCCCATCGCGGTGGTCTTGCTCGCCGTGGCAACGATCGTTGTGCCGGAACGTCTCGGGCAGAAGATGGACTCCGAGCGCGTTTCGGCGGAAGCCTGGCTGCCGCTCGACAAGCCGCAGATCGCCGCCACGGTGGCGGAGGGAAGGCTCGTCTTCGTTGACGTGACGGCGGACTGGTGCATCACCTGCCAGGTGAACAAGAAGCTGGTGCTCGATAGCGAGACCATCGCCGCGCGGCTGGCGGCGCCGGACATCGTGACGATGCGGGGCGACTGGACGCTGCCGAATGATGAGATTTCGGCTTACCTCTCGGAGTTCGGGCGGTATGGGATTCCCTTTAATGCCGTCTACGGACCGGGTGCGCCGGAGGGGATCGCCTTGCCGGAGCTCCTGACCGTCGATGCGGTGAACGAGGCGTTGGCGAAAGCCGCCGGGAAGACCCAAGCGGGGGGATGATCCCGCCGCAGGAGCACCTGCGCCGCAGCCAAGATAACTCCGACCGCTTGGCAGGCGGCAGTCCATAACCTATGTAACGATGAAGGGGCGGCGGGCTGCGTTAGAGCCGCCAAATCATCTTTTGACCTGAAACCCCAGGGGGAGAAGCACTATGACAATCCAGGTTGGTGACCGGATTCCCGACGTCACGCTCAAGTTCAAAGACAGCGAAGGTGTACAGGAAATCACGACGGGGGAACTCTTCGGCGGCAAAAAAGTGGTCGTGTTTGCGTTGCCCGGTGCCTTTACGCCGACCTGTTCCGCGAAGCATCTGCCCGGTTATGTCGCGAAGGCCGATTCCATTAAAGGGAAGGGCGTCGACACGATCGCGTGCCTTTCCGTCAACGACGCCTTCGTGATGGAAGCCTGGGGCAAGGACCAGGGGGTCGGCGACAAGGTGATGATGCTGGCCGACGGCAACGCGGAGTTCTCCAAGGCGCTCGGCCTTTCCTTCGATGCCAGCGGGTTCGGCATGGGCGAACGAGCACAGCGCTTTGCCATGATCGTCGACGATGGAACCGTCAGTGTTCTGAATGTCGAAGCGCCCGGCGCGTTCGAAGTCTCCACCGCCGAAAAAATCCTGGAAACTCTCTGAATCGGAGAGCGCCGCCGGGGCAAACGGCCTCAGCGGCGCTGCTGCGCGGTTGCGGCACGGGCCAACTCGTCAGCCCGCTCGTTCTCCGGATGGCCGTCGTGTCCCCGAACCCACTGCCAGTCGATCTGGTGGGGGGCCGCAGCGTCGTCGAGCCTTAGCCACAAGTCTTTGTTTTTAACCGGCTTTTTGTTGGCGGTCTTCCAGCCGCGCCGTTTCCAGGACGCCAGCCACTTGGTGATGCCGTCTTTCAAGTAACTGCTGTCCGTCGTCAGGACCACCTTGGAGGGCCGCTTCAGGGCTTCCAAGGCTTCTATCGCGGCCATCATCTCCATGCGGTTGTTCGTCGTCTCGGGCGCACCACCGGAGAGTTCTTTTTCCGTGCCCTTGTAGCGCAGGATCGCACCCCAGCCGCCGGGGCCCGGATTGCCGGAACAGGCGCCGTCCGTGAAGATCTCGACTTTATCCGAAGCGGGAGCGCCGGTCATTCGGCGAGCCCATAGGCGGCGAGGCTGCGCACCTCCTGGTGAAAGCGCAGTTTCTTGGCATATTCCAGCGGGTCTTTCGGTTTCACGAAGGCACCTTCGGGGTGGTTCAGCCAGTCGTAGAGGCGCGTCAGGAGAAAGCGCAGCGCGCTACCCCTGGCGAAGAGCGGCAGGAACGAGAGCTCTCTCTCCGAGAGGGGCCGCACTTTCCGGTAGGACTGCAGCATCAAGCGGGCCTTCGTGATGTTGAAGGCATTGTCGGGCTCGAAGCACCAGGCGTTAAGGCAAATGGCCAGGTCGTAGGCGAAGAAATCGTTGCAGGCGAAGTAAAAGTCGATCAATCCGCTGAGACGCTCGTCCCGAAAGAACACGTTGTCGGGGAAGAGATCGGCATGGATGATTCCGGATGGGATACCGTCCTCCGGCCAGTTCGCTTCCAGATAGGCAAGTTCGGCTTCCAGCGACTCCGACAATCCTTCCTGGACTTCGTGGGCCCGGTCCGCGCATTTCTCGAACAGCGGGCGCCAGCCCGACAGTGACAGATCGTTCGGACGCGTCAGCTCGAACGAATCTCCGGCGACGTGCATTTTCGCCATCGTTTCTCCGAGTCCGGCACAGTGGAATGGTTGAACGCGACGCGGCCACATGCCTTCGAGATATGAAATCAGGGCCGCCGGGCGGCCGCAGAGATAGCGCAGGGCCGTTCCGTCCCGGCCGCGAATTGGCACGGGGCAGACAATGTCTTTGCTGGAGAGATGGTCCATGAGGCCGAGAAAAAACGGCAGGTCATCCGGATTCACCCGTTTCTCATACAGGGTCAGGATGAATTGCTCGGTCGTCGTGCCGACGAGGTAGTTCGAGTTCTCGACGCCTTCGGCGATCCCCTTGCAGGAGATGACTTCGCCGACATCGTAGTCCGCGATGAAGGTTCGCAGGTCGTCGTCTGAGACTTCGGTGTAGACGGCCATTGCTGAGCGCTTGTTTCGAAATTGACTAAGTGAGTCTGCCGGTCGTTCAGGCCGACGCTACGACGTCGCCGAGGGCTTTCGGCATCTTGAATACGACGTCCTCTTCCACCCCCGAGACGTCTTCCAGCGTCACGTCAAAGTGGGATCGGCAGGATTCGATGATCTCATCGACCAGCACCTCTGGCGCGGAGGCACCGGCGGTGATACCGAGCCGGCGGATGCCGGCGAGACCGTCCCAGTCGATATCGGTCGCCCGCTGTGCGAGGAAGGCGCGCGAACAGCCGGAGCGGCTGGCCACCTCGACCAGACGCTTTGAGTTCGAGGAATTCGGGGCGCCGACAACAATCATGGCATCGCAGCTTGCGGCAAGGGCCTTTACGGCGTCCTGACGATTGGTGGTGGCGTAGCAGATGTCCTCTTTTTTCGGGCCGTGAAGCTTGGGAAAGCGTGCGCGCAAGATGCCGATGATTTCTGCTGTATCGTCGACGGAGAGGGTGGTCTGCGTGATGTAGGCGAGCCTGTCCGGATCGGGTACGGAAAGCGCCCGCGCATCTTCCGCGGTCTCGACCAACACAATCGCGCCTTCCGGAAGCTGCCCCATGGTCCCGATGACCTCGGGATGCCCGGCATGGCCGATCAGAACGACCCGGTGCCCGGCTCTGTAATGCCGCTCGGCCTCCCGATGGACCTTGCTGACCAAGGGGCAGGTGGCATCGAGATAGAACATCTCCCGCTGGCGGGCTTCCTCGGGCACGCTCTTCGGGACGCCGTGCGCCGAGAAGACGACCGGCACGCCCTCCGGAACCTCGGTCAGTTCTTCGACGAAGACAGCTCCCATATCGCGCAGCCGATCGACAACAAACCGATTGTGCACGATCTCGTGCCGGACGTAGACGGGCGGACCGTACTTCTGCAACGCGGCCTCGACGATGTCGATGGCGCGCTTTACCCCCGCGCAAAAGCCGCGGGGATTGGCCAGCAAAACCGTGAGCTTCGGAAGCTCCTTTTCCTTGGTGTCTGCCATAGTCAGCAGATGTCCTCTCTGCCTCGATTCCACAAGCCCTGGCGCCCTTGTCCTCTGCGCCACGGTCTCTTAAAGTCGCGACGCTTCGGGCGCGGCTCACTGGCCCGGAGTCCTGCGGAAAGTAATACAGAGAAACGGCTTAAGAAAGAGATCATGGCCGACCCCATTCCGGCGCAAAAGGCGCCTTTTAAAGTCGAAGTCGAAGAGGGAAAGAACTACTTCTGGTGCGCCTGCGGGCGGAGCGCGAAGCAGCCCTTTTGCGACGGCTCCCATTCCGGAACCGGAATTACGCCGGTGAAATTTCAGTCCGACAAATCCAAGACGGTGTTCTTTTGCGGCTGCAAGGCGACCGGCAAGCAGCCTGTCTGCGACGGCAGTCACAACAAGTTATGAGGACCCTCCTCAGGCCATGAACATCGCTCGTCATGCCCGAAAGGGCCTGTGGCCAAGGATGGCCTGGATGAGTGCCGCGGCCCTGGCGGTTGCGCTGCTCTCTGCTTGTTCTTCCAGCGACGATACGGCTGGGCTCTCCTGCCCGGATGTCGAGGTCGTCAAGCTGGCCGCCAGGCAGGTCAAATTCGACGGGACTGGCCGTGACCTCACCGATGTCGTGTTCGAGGCAAAGCTGGATGCCGCAGGCGTCGAGTGCGAGTACGACGACGACGCCATCGAGGTGCTCATGCTGGTTCGGATCGAGACCCTGCTGGGTCCGTCCAACCCCGCACGCCGCGCAGACCTGCAGTACTTCGTGGCCGTGGCGACGTCCGAGCAGGCGGTTCTGACCCGGGAAACCTTCGACCTGAGCATTCCCTTCGAAGGCAACCGGACCCTCGTGCAGGCGGAGGAGGAATTGGCGCCCCTAATTCCTCTTCGGGCAGGCGAAAGCGGTCTGGACTACAAAATCTATGTGGGCCTGGACCTCTCCCAGGACGAATACGACTACAACCGCGCCAATCGTTAAGGGGATCGTCCCGGACGTTAACCCTGGCGCCCTCACGAAGCCTTCATCCCGCTCAGGGTTGAATTCGCAAAGTCCGGAGAGTAGTTTCACCACCGATTGCAGCTGATGATTCCGCATGGGAGAGTCCGGCCACGCTTGGCCGGCGCCGAAGGAGCAACCGCCCCGGAAACTCTCAGGCACCCGGACCGTGCGGAGGAAGCAACTCTGGAAAGCAGGCGCGCGCGGCAGCGGCGCTTCACCGAAGGGGTAAACGGGCTATGGGTGCGCTAGCTGCGCCCACCGTCCGCTAATCTCTCAGGTTCTCACGACAGAGGGGGCCGGCACCGCCGAACGACGGTGTCCCGGTTTCAATGTCTGATGGGCCTGGAGGATATGGGCGAGCCTGAGAGCGATTCACAACTTACGGCCCTGGACGGCCTGCACCGCGAGTTGGGGGGGCGTATGGTGCCGTTTGCGGGCTACATGCTGCCTGTCCAGTATTCCGCGGGAATAGTGGCGGAGCACCAGCATACCCGCTGTGCCGCATCGCTGTTCGATGTGTCCCATATGGGACAGGTTGTGCTCGAGGGGGCCGGCCGCGTGGCGGCCTTGGAGGCTCTGCTGCCGGCGGACATCGCCGGACTTGCCGAAGGACGCATCCGCTACAGTTTCTTCACTACGGAAACCGGCGGCATTCTGGACGATCTGATGATCACCAATCGCGGAGATGTTCTCTACCTGGTGGTCAACGCGGCCCGCAAGGCCGAGGATCTGGCCCTGTTGCGTGCCGGTTTGACGGGGGATGCGCGGATAAGCGAACTGAGCGATCTGTCCCTCCTGGCGCTGCAGGGACCCAAGGCGGCGGCGGTTCTGGAGCGCCTGGCGCGCGGCAGCGGAACCATGGGGTTCATGAGCTCACGGAACTTCGACATAGATGGCGTTGCCTGTCAGGTGAGCCGCTCCGGTTACACCGGCGAAGACGGTTACGAGATTTCCCTGCCATCGGCACAGGCCGAACAGGTGGCGCGCCGCATTCTGGCGGAAGAGGAGGCCGCGCCCGCGGGTCTCGGTGCGCGGGATTCCCTGCGTCTTGAAGCCGGGCTTTGCCTTTACGGCCATGATATCGACGAGACTACGACGCCGGTCGAGGCGGCGCTAACCTGGGCAATCCAAAAACGGCGCCGCGAGGCTGGCGTATTCCCCGGCGCGGACGTAATCCGGCGGCAGCTGGCGGACGGTGCCGGCAGGCGCCGTGTAGGCTTGCGCCCGGAGGGACGTGCTCCGGTGCGTGAAGGCGCGGAATTGCTGAGCGAATCGGGAGAGACCGTCGGTCGAGTTACCAGCGGCAGTTTCGGCCCAACTGTCGGTGGGCCGGTTGCCATGGGATATCTGGCAAAGGATCATACAGAGGAAGGAACCCTTGTCTATGCACGGGTCCGCGACAGGTCTTTGCCCTGCCGCGTCGCCGCATTACCCTTCGTCAAAGCAAACTACTACAGAGGTTGAACAGGGGAAAAAGACCATGAGTGAGCGCAAATACACAAAAGAACACGAATGGATTCTCGTTGAAGGCGATAGCGGCACCGTCGGTATTTCCGACTATGCTCAGGAACAGCTTGGCGACGTGGTCTATGTCGAGGTGCCGGAAGCCGGCAAGGAACTCAGCAAGGGCGATGAGGCGGCCGTCATCGAATCGGTCAAGGCGGCCTCTGAAGCCTACGCGCCGGTCGCCGGCGAAGTCACGGCGGGCAACGAAGCCCTGGCTGACAACCCCGGGCTTGTGAACAGCGATCCCTTTGGCGAAGGCTGGTTCTTCAAGATCAAGATCGCCGATGCCTCGGAGCTGGACGGGCTCATGGATGAAAACGCCTACAAGGAGTATGTCGCCGGTCTGGAATAGAATGACCGGAAGCTGGATGCCGGGTGCGGGCCCGGGCGATGGTGCGGCAGGTGAAGGAAAGGGATCTCTATGTCGAAAGAGCGATTGAGCCTGGATGAACTGAAGATGAAGGACGATTTCGTCCGCCGTCATATCGGGCCGGGCGATGCGCAGATTGCCGAGATGCTGGAAGCGCTGGGCCTGTCCTCTTTGGGCGAGTTGGTGGAAAAGACGGTCCCGAAATCCATCCGGTCCGAGGAGCCGCTCGACCTTGAGCCGGCAATCAGCGAGCGGATGACGCTCTCCTACTTGCGCCGGCTTGCCGCGCGCAACAAGGTTTTCGTCTCCATGATCGGCATGGGCTATTACGGCACGATCCTGCCGAAGGTGATACAAAGGAACGTCCTGGAGAGTCCGGGCTGGTACACCGCCTACACGCCCTATCAGGCGGAGGTCAGTCAGGGCCGCTTGGAGGCGCTGCTGAATTACCAGCAGATGGTCATGGACTTGACCGGAATGGACCTCGCCAACGCCTCGCTGCTGGACGAAGCAACAGCGGCCGCCGAGGCCATGGCCATGGCGCATCGCCAGTCCAAGAGCAAGTCCGATACCTTCTTTGTCGATCGGGACTGCCACCCGCAGACCGTGGAGGTCATCCGCACGCGGGCGCGGGGATTCGGCTTCGACGTGGTCGTCGGCGACCCCTTCAGCGATCTGGAGGGCCTCGATGTGTTCGGGGCGCTGGTCCAGTATCCTGGGTCAAGCGGCGCGTTGCGCGACATCACGCCCGTGGTCGAGGCGGTGCACGAGAAAAAGGGACTTGTGGCCGTTGCCGCCGATCTTCTCAGTCTGTGCCTGATCACGCCGCCGGGAGAAATGGGCGCCGACATCGTTCTGGGCAGCGCCCAGCGGTTTGGGGTGCCGATGGGATACGGCGGCCCTCACGCGGCGTTCTTCGCGACACGGGACGCCTACAAGCGCGCCGTGCCCGGCCGGATCATCGGTGTTTCGAACGATTCGCAGGGGCGGCCCGCGCTGCGCATGGCCCTGCAAACCCGGGAACAGCATATCAGGCGCGAGAAGGCGACCAGCAACATCTGCACGGCGCAGGTTCTGCTGGCGGTCATCGCCGGATTCTACGCGGTCTATCATGGACCGGACGGTCTGCGGAAGATCGCGCAGCGGGTTCACCGCATGACCACGATTCTGGTCGAAGGCTTGAAGCGACTCGGATTCGAAGTCGTGCACGATGCCTTCTTCGACACCGTGACCGTACGCGTGCCGGGTCAGGCGGCCCGCATCGCGGCGAAGGCGCGGGAGGCGCATATCAACCTGCGAATCGTCGACAGTGACCATCTCGGCATCAGCTTCGACGAGACGACAAAGCGGGAGAACCTTCAGGCCCTGTGGCGCGTGTTCGCGACAAAGGCGGACAGTCTGCTTGATGTTGACGCGTTGGACGGGGCGGTAAAAGACGCCATTCCCGCCGCCCTGCAGCGCAAAAGCGCTTACCTGACTCATCCCGTGTTCGAGCTCTATCACGCCGAGACCGAGATGCTTCGCTATCTTCGCTGGCTGGAGGCGAAGGACGTGGCGCTCAATCGCTCGATGATTGCGCTCGGTTCCTGCACCATGAAATTGAATGCCACGACCGAGATGATTCCGGTGACCTGGCGGGAATTCAGCGCGATGCATCCCTTCGCGCCGCTGGAACAGGCGCAGGGTTACCAGCAGCTCTTCGAGGAGCTGGAGGAAATGCTCTGCGAGATCACCGGCTACGACGCCATCTCGCTGCAGCCCAATGCCGGTTCCCAGGGGGAGTATGCCGGTCTGCTCACCATCCAGAAGTACCACGAGAGCCGTGGCGAAGGGCATCGGGACCTCTGCCTGATTCCCTCTTCGGCCCACGGGACCAACCCGGCCTCGGCCCAGATGGCCGGTCTCAAGGTGATGGTTGTCGACAGCGACGAGCAGGGCAACGTCGATGTCGCGGACCTGCGGACCAAGGCGGAAGCCAACAAGGACAAGCTGTCCGCGCTGATGATCACCTATCCCTCGACTCACGGCGTGTTCGAGGAAGCGATCGGCGAGATCTGCGAGATCATTCACGCCAATGGCGGGCAGGTTTATCTGGACGGTGCCAATCTCAACGCCATGGTCGGGTTGTGCCGTCCAGGCAAGTTCGGCGCGGACGTATCTCACCTGAACCTGCACAAGACCTTCTGCATCCCGCATGGCGGCGGTGGGCCGGGTATGGGCCCGATCGGCGTGCGCAGCCATCTGGCGCCCTTCCTGCCGGACCATCCGGTCGTGGATGGGGTCAACTCCGCTTCCCCGGACGGGGACACGATCGGGGCCGTCTCGGCCGCCCCCTGGGGCTCGCCGAGCATCCTGCCGATCTCCTGGTCCTACATTAAGATGATGGGCGGCGAGGGACAGCGCCGGGCCACGGAGGTTGCGATTCTGAACGCCAACTACATCGCACACCGCCTGTCGCCGCATTTCCCGGTGCTCTACACCGGCCAAAACGGCATGGTGGCGCACGAATGCATTGTCGACCTGCGTCCGATCAAGGCGTCTTGCGATATCTCGGTGGAAGACGTTGCAAAGCGGCTGGTGGACTATGGCTTCCATGCACCGACCATGTCTTTCCCGGTGCCGGACACCTTGATGATCGAACCGACGGAGAGCGAGGCGAAGCGCGAGTTGGACCGCTTCTGCGATGCGATGATTTCGATTCGGCGGGAGATCGCCGCCGTCGAAGCCGGCAAGGCAGATCCGGAAAACAATCTGCTCAGAAACGCACCTCATACCCATCACCTCCTGCTGAGCGGCGATTGGGACCGTCCCTACACGAAAGGCGAAGCCTTCTTCCCGATGCATGAGGTCCGGGAGGACAAGTATTGGCCACCGGTCGGGCGCATCGATAACGTGGCGGGCGACCGGCACCTCGTGTGCTCCTGCCCGCCGATGGAAGCCTACCAGGACGCGGCGGAGTAGCGGCGCGACTCATTGCCGTGCCCAAAACGAAAGCCCCGGCGGTATCCGCCGGGGCTTTGCTTTTTCTCGAACTCAAGAAGCCTTTTGGCCCCCACTAGTGCAGCTTGCTGCGAACCTCGTTGATTGAACTGTCGACCAGCGCCGCGGCCTTGCTTTCGTCCAGGTGTTCGCGCAACAGCTTGCCGGTGGCCGCGATCGCCAGATCGACGGCCTGATTGCGGACTTCCTGCAAAGCATTGGCCTCGGCCTGCTCGATCTTCTCGAGCGCCGACTGCTCGCGCCGCTTCATAATCTCCTGCAGATCCTTCTCTGCTTGATCGCGCAGCCGTCCCGCTTCCGCCTTGGCGTTTTCCAGAAGCTCTTCCGCTTCTTTGGCCATATCCCGCTGCTTGCGTTTGGATTCGGCCAGCGCTTTCTGAGCTTCCTCGCGCAGGCGCTGGGCTTCGTCCAGCTCGGCGCGGATTGCCGCGGCCCGCTTGTCGAGTGCGTCGGCAATCAGGTTTTGAACCCGCGCGGGCCAGATCGTCACCGCGACAACGAAGACAACAAAGGCAACGGCAGCCCAGAATGTGGGATCGCTGAACATCAGCTCTTGCCTCCCATCACGTCATCCACCGTGCGCTTGACCTGATCTTCGGACACCGGCGATCCCAGCAAACGGGCTGTCGCGGAGGAGGCAACCTCCACGACCGCGGCATTGAGGTTCGTCAGAGCCTCGTTCTTCGCCGCGGCGATGCGGCCCTCCGCTTCACGGGTCTGCTCGGCCAGCCGGGCACTCAGAGCTTCACTCTGCCTGTCGGCCTCCGCCTGCCAGGACTCTTGCGCGGCCCGCAGGGTTTCATGGGCGTTTGCCCGCGCCTCGGTGAGGGCCTTGTCGTACTCGGCCATCACCGCCTCGGCTTCCTCTTTCAGGCTACCGGCCTTCTTGAGGTCGTCGTCGATCTTATCCTGCCGTGCCTCCAGGACATCCGCGATGCGCGGCAGGGCCACGCGCCGCAGGATGAAGTAAAGCGCGACGAAGGTAATCAGCAGCCAGAGCAGCTGACCAGGATAGGTGGAGATGTCTAGTTGTGGCATCTCTGATCCTCAAAATGGCCTGAGCGGCCGGAGAACCCGCTGGTCGGGTTCTTAGCCGAACAGAATGAGAAGCGCGATGACCAGCGCGAAGAGCGCGATGGCTTCAACCAGCGCAAAGCCCAGCATCGTCATGGTGAAGACTTCGCCACGGGCGGCTGGGTTGCGGCCGACGGCCACGATGAAGGAAGAGAAGATGTTGCCGATGCCAATTCCCGAGCCGATGACGCCAATCACGGCCAGGCCCGCACCGATAACTTTCGCGGCTTCAATTTCCATGTCTCGAATTCCCCTTGTGCTTCGGTTGGGATGATAGAGGGTCCTGCTGCTCCGCTTAGTGGAGATGCAGGGCGTCGTTGATGTAAAGGCAGGTAAGGATCGCGAACACATAGGCTTGCAGGAACGCGATCAGGATTTCCAGTCCGGTCAGGGCGACGACCAGGGCGAAGGGCAGGACGCCGGCGACCCCCATCAGGGCGATGAACCCCGCGATCACTTTCAGCAGCGTGTGACCGGCCAGCATGTTGGCGAAAAGCCGGACCGACAGGCTGATCGGCCGCGAGAGATAGGAGATGATCTCGATTGGGATCAGCAGCGGCCACATCAGGATCGGCGCGCCCGGCGGCACGAAGAAGGAGAAGAAATGCATGCCGTGCTTGGCGAAGCCCAGGATCGTGACGCCGATGAAGACAACGGCCGCCATGGCGAAGGTCACGATGATATGGCTGGTGAAGGTGAAGGAATAAGGCACCATGCCCAGCATGTTGCCGAACAGGATGAACATGAAGGCCGTGAAAATGATCGGGAAGTAGCGTCGCCCTTCGGCGCCGACCGTTTCCTTGATCAAGTTAGCCACGAACTCATAGGACAGCTCGGCCATGCTTTGCCAGCGTCCGGGAACCATGGCGCCGCGGCGCATGCCGCCGACCAGAAAAATGGTGATCAGGACGACCGCGATCACCATGAACAGCGAGGAATTGGTAAAGGAAATGGGTACGCCACCGATATCCAGCGGGATCAGTTCCTTGATCTCGAACTGGTGCAGGGGGCCGTGTCCGGCTTCCGCCATGTCCTCTCCTCAGTCGTCTTTCGTTTCCCGCCCCGGCGCTTTCTGGTTCTGGCCGGGCTTGGAATAGCCTGCCGCGTAACCGTAGCCGCCCACTGCGCGAAACACATTCACTATGCCTGCTGCGGACCCGAGGACAAAAAACAGAAGAAGAAACCAGGGTTTGGTTCCCAGCCAGTGATCAAGCAGCAGACCGATCCCGACGCCGACAATCAACGCCGCAACCAGTTCCACTCCTATCCGAAAGGCGAGGGAAAGACCGCTGCCCCTCTTCGGTTCGTCTGCCCCCGATCCCGTTCCCTTGCCCGGCACACCCCCCGGCCGACGCTCCTGAGCGGCGCGCAGCCGTTCGTCGAAATCCTCGGATGATGGGGGCTTGTCGTTTTGCATCGAACCAGCCCTTACCCAGCCTCCGCGAACCTCCGATTGAACCGGTCTCAGGTCCGAAATCGCGCGCACAGTATGAAGCGCGCAGCAGGCTGTCAAGGCGAAGAGCCGTCCGGAACGACGCTTCCGCCGCCCCCGCGAACGGCGGCGGAAATCCTAGGAAAAATCGGGCGGTCAGGCGGTCTTCCGCAGCTCCTCGGCGGTCTCCAGATCGACGGAGACGAGCTGGCTGACACCGCGTTCGCCCATGGTCACGCCGAACAGCCTGTCGACCCGTGCCATCGTCATGCGGTGATGGGTAATGACCAGGAAACGGGTGGAGGAGGAGCGGGTCAGTTCGTCGATCAGGGTACAGAAGCGGTCGACGTTGGCGTCGTCCAGCGGCGCATCGACCTCGTCCAGTACGCAGACCGGCGCCGGGTTGGTCAGGAAGACCGCAAACAGCAGGGAAAGCGCCGTCAAAGCTTGCTCGCCACCGGACAGAAGGGAGAGCGTTTGCAGGCGCTTGCCCGGCGGGCTGGCCATGATCTCCAGGCCGGCATCCAGCGGGTCCTCGGATTCGGTGAGCTTCAGGTGGGCCCGCCCGCCGCCGAACAGCCGCACGAAAAGCTCCGAGAAGTGGCTGTTGACCTTCTCGAAGGCTTCCAGAAGGCGCTCCCGGCCTTCTTTGTTGAGGCTGGAGATGCCCTGACGCAGACGCGCGATAGCGGCGATCAGATCGCTGCGCTCGTTCTGCAGGCCGGTGATCTGCTGGTCCAGTTCTTGGGCCTCCGCTTCGGCGCGCAGGTTGACCGGTCCCATGTTCTCCCGCTCCCGCAGCAGCCGGGCCAGCTTGGTTTCCGCGTCTTCCCGTGGCGGCAGATCGCTGCCCGGCGGGACCTCGGCGACCTCCAGGACCTGCGACATGCTGCAGTTCAACTTGTCCCGGACCTTGTCCTTGACCACTTCCAGGCTTTGCTCACCCTGAGTCACCGCCGCTTCAGAGCGCACGCGGTTTTCGCGCTTCGAGGCCAGGGCCGTCTCTGACTGCTTCAGGTTCCGGTCCGCTTCCGCCAGCCGGGTTTCCGCAGTGGCCAGATTGTCGGCGGCCTTCTTGCGCTCGCTCTCAGCGGCTTCCACCAGTTCCGCCAGGCGTTCGCGGCGCTCGGTGAGCTGGAGCGGGACCGCCTTCAAGCGGACGATATCCTCGGCAAGGCCCCCCAGCCGTTCGTCGAGCTCCACCATATGCCGCTGTGTTTCCGTGACCCGGCGTGTCCAGGAGGCTTCTTCCGTGTTAATCGCCAGCAGGCGTTGTCCCCGCGCTTCCGATTCCCGGATCACGCGGTCGAGATCGCTGCGCCGCTCGGCTTGTTCTGTGCGTTGCTCGGCGAGCAGCGTGCGGATCTCTTGAATTCGCTCCCGCTCGCTATCCAGGGAGGGGAGGTCTGCGGCTTCCTGCCGGCTTGCCGTCAGCTCCTGTTCCGCCTCGTCCAGGTCGGATTTCAGGCGCTGCTCCGTCTCTTCCAGGGCGGTCAGGCGGGACCGGGCGTCCGCTGCCTTCTGGGTCAACCCCGTCTCGCGGCGGCGCAGGCGGTCCACTTCCGCGAAGCTCTGTTCGACCTGGCTTCGGGTCGCCTTGTCGGTGGCCGCGGCTTCCTCGGCGGCGGCCTTGGCGCGCAAATTCCGGGTCTCGGCGCTTTCCGATTCCGCGATCGCCGTCGCCACTTCCTCGGTTAGTTCGGTCAGCCGGTTGCGCTGTTCGAGCCGTACGGCCGCCGCGGTCGGCGCGTCGGCCTTGGCGGTGAAGCCGTCCCAACGCCACAGGGCGCCTTCGCGGGTGACCAGACGCTGTCCTGGCGCCAAGTCCTTTTGCAGTCGGGTGCCGCTGGCCACGTCGGCGACGACGCCGATCTGAGACAACCGGCGTGCCAGGGCCTCCGGTGCCTTGACCAGGCTGTTAAGCGGTGTCGCGCCCGCCGGCAATGCGGCGGGAGCCGTGAAGGGCGGCAAGGTCTCCCAGTGAACCGGCGCCGCCTCGTCGGAAGACGCCGAGAGGTCGTCCCCCAAGGCGGCGCCCAGTGCCGTCTCATAGCCCGTGTTCACGGAGACAGAATCGACCAGGGGCGGCCAGATATCGGGTTCGCCGACCTGCAGCACCGCGGCCAGGGCCTGGGCTTCCGCTTCCAGCTTCGCGCGCTTGGAGGTGGCCTCCTGCAGCGCGCTGCGTGCCTTTGCTTCGCTCTCCTGAAGCTCCGTGAGCTTGGCGGCCGCCTGCTCGGCCGCAGTAAGGCTCGACTCCAGGGTGGCTTCAGCCAGACTGAGCTGCGCGGCCGTGGCTTGAAGCTCTTCGTCCTGGGCAGTCTCGGCCTGCACGTCGCCCTTCTGCCGCCGGTTGTCCTCCAGCTGAGCGCGCAGGCGTTCCTGCCGCTGCATGAGTTCGCGAATGCGTTTTTCCAGGGACCCGGCGCGGGCTTCGTCGGTGGCGACCCGCTGCGTCAGCTCCGAAAGCTCATGCTCACGGGCGGTGACCGCCTCGGTCGCTTCCCGCAGGCGCGCGTCCACGGTTTCCCGGGCATCACTTTCGCCTTCCGCCTCGCGCGACAGTCTTTCCCGCTCTTCCTCCAGGCGCGCCAGGGCTTCGCGCGCATCCGTGGCGTTGGTCTCGGCACGCTGCTTGTCGCCCTCGAACTGCGCGCGGCGCTGCTCCGCCTGCTCCAACTCGGCGGCGGCGCGTTCCTCGTCGCGCCGCAGGTTGTCCCGGTCCACCAGAAGGCGTTGCAGCGCGGCCGCCGCCTCGGCCTCTTCCTGGCGCAGATCAGGCAGTTGCGCGGCTGCTTCCGACTGTTGCGTGGCGGTCGCCGCGGCGGCTTCGGTTTGCTCGGCCACCAGGCGCTCCGCTTCCCGCAAGGCCTCCTGCGCTTCCGCGAGTGTCGCTCTGGCTGCCTCCGCCTCCAGATGGAGGATGATGGCTTCCAGCTTGCGGACCTGATCGTTGATATTGCGGTACCGCGTGGCTTGTCGGGCCTGCTTCTTCAGACCCTGGTGCTGGGTCTCCAGGGTCGAAATGACATCGTCCAGGCGCTCAAGGTTGGTTTCCGCCGCTCGGAGCCGCAACTCGGCCTCGTGGCGCCGCGAGTGCAGGCCCATGATGCCCGCGGCTTCCTCGAGCAGCGCCCGCCGGTCCGTCGGCTTGGCGTTGACGATGGCCCCGATTCGGCCCTGACTGACCAGCGCCGGCGAGTGCGCGCCGCTGGCGGCGTCGGCGAAGAGCAACTGCACATCGCGCGCCCGCACTTCTTTGCCGTTGACGCGATAGGTCGAGCCCTGGCCCCGCGTGATCTGGCGGACGACTTCCAACTGGTCGAACTCGTTGAACATCGCCGGGGCAGTACGGTCCGAATTGTCCAGCGCCAGCGTCACGTCGGCGAAGTTGCGTGCCGGGCGGGACGCGGACCCGGCAAAGATCACATCGTCCATTTCCGAGCCGCGCATCCGCTTGGCCGAGTTTTCGCCCATGGCCCAGCGCAGGGCTTCCACAAGATTCGATTTGCCGCAGCCGTTCGGGCCGACGATTCCGGTGACGCCGCCTTCAATGAAGACGTCGGTCGGATCAACGAAGGACTTGAAACCGCTCAGGCGAAGCTTGGTGAATTGCACCAATGAAGGTCTGACCTCTTCATCACAGGCCGTTTGCCCGGGCGGCGCCCGGCCCCTAGCTGTTTGTGGGTACCGCCTCCAGCACGTCTTGCAGTTCGTCGAAGCTGCGCGCCCCCTCGACCTTGCGGCCGTTGATCACAAAGCTTGGGGTGGACTGGATTTGGTGATCGTTGCGAGCGTCTACCACCTTTTGCAGGATGCGGTCCAGGGTGGCCTCATCGTTGACGCAGGAATCGAAAGTCTCGTCGCTCATGCCGGCTTGGCGGGACAATCCGCGCAGTGCATTGAGCGGATCGTCAGAGCGAGACCATTGCGCTTGAGTCTTGAAAAGCAGGTCGATGAACCCGAAGAAGCGGTCGCCGTCGAAGCACTCCGACACAGCGGAGGCACGCAGCGCCAGAGCGTCCAGCGGGTAGTGACGGAACACCATCCGCGCCCGGCCGTCGGCGATCCAGGAGTCCTTCAACTGCGGAAAGGTCTCGGCATGAAAGGTGGCGCAGTGGGGGCAGGTGAGGGACGCGAACTCGACGATGGTGATCGGTGCGTTCGCCATGCCGAGGCTGCGGTCGTCTTCGTAGGTCTTGAAGGACTGGGCGAGTTGGGGCCGCGCCGCTCCGGCAGCGCTCACCGTAGGGGCGCCGAGAAGGCTTGCAGCCGCGGACAAACCCGCAACCGCGACCGATCCTGTCAGTATTTTCCGTCTTTCCATCATTCACCTACCAGATGTTGTGTATGCTAGTGCGGCTTGGCGGATTCCTCAAGCCTTCCGGACGCCTGCTCGAGCCCGGGCAGATAATCGCCCTAATTTGGCGTCAGTAAGGCAGCGTTGCGAGCTGCGATAAAGCCGCAAATCATCACGTTTTGGTGCAATTCCCGCGCGAGACTAAGACTTCGCGCGTCCCCGGTGGCTGCGTGTCAGGCGCTCCAGGGCGGCCCGCATGTCGGGGTCCGCAACGCCGTCGAGCCGCTGTTCCATCTCGCGTAGTTCGTCTGGGGATAACTTCCGGCGTGCTGCCGTCCTGCGGGGGGCCAGGCGCTCGAGCGGAGCCTGCTGCAGGCGAAGCCGGCCGACCGCGCCGTAGCCGAAGAAGCTGTTGATGCGCTCGATCATCAAGGGTTCCAGATGCTGCAGCTCCGTCGCGAAAGCCGGTTCGACGCGCAGCGTCAGGGTTCCGTTGCGCCGTTCCGTGGTCCGCGGAAAGGTCAGCCGCCCGGGTCGGCAGCAGTCGGCAAGGCCCGGTCCGACGATGGCGCGCCACTCGCGCGCCAGAGTGCCCGTGCCAAGGCCCTGGCGCCGGAACACCTTCGCGTTGGCTTCCGGCAGGCTGGCCGCCAGGGCCCGCAAGCCGTGGCTCGCCTTTTTCCAGCGCTCTTTCGAGGGTTTCCGGTCCATGATCGCGCTTTGGCGGTACCTGTCTGCGAAGGGGTGGGCGAGAGGGCTTCCCGATTGGCCCGCCGCGATTATAGATTATAGAAGGGTCCGGCCAATGCCGAGGAGTCTTGTGTGAAGCGGAAGAGCGATAGGCCGGCAATCGCGGCACCACTCTTGAAATGGTACGACAGACAGGCGCGCAGCTTGCCCTGGCGCGTTCCGCCGGGCAGTGGCTTGGTTGCGGACCCCTATCGTGTCTGGCTCAGCGAGATCATGCTGCAGCAGACGACGGTCGTTGCCGTACGCCCCTATTTTGAAGCCTTTCTCGATCGCTGGCCCAAGGTTCAGGACCTCGCCGCGGCGGATCTGGACGACGTCTTGGCGGCCTGGGCGGGACTCGGCTACTACGCGCGGGCCCGCAATCTGCACAAGTGCGCCCGCCACGTCGCCGAAAACCTGAGTGGGCGCTTTCCGGACAAGGAAGAAGAACTGAGGGCGCTTCCCGGGATCGGCCCCTACACGGCAGCGGCCGTCGCCGCGATCGCGTTCGACCGCAAGGCGACCGTGGTCGACGGCAATGTCGAGCGCGTCGTCTCCCGCCTGTTCGAAGTCACGGCCCCCATGCCCGAGTCGAAGCCGGAGTTGCGTCGCTTGGCGGAAACGGTCACGCCGGACAAACGGCCGGGCGATTATGCGCAGGCCATGATGGACCTTGGTGCAACCATCTGTTTACCGAAGTCCCCGAAGTGCCTTCTCTGTCCGTTGAGCGAGGATTGCAGCGCTTACGCTTCGGGGGTGGCGGCGGAGCTGCCCCGCAAAACCCCGAAACGCGAGAAGCCGACACGCCGCGCGGTCGCTTTCTTTGTCACGCGTGACGACGGTGCGATTCTGCTGCGCCGCCGCGCCGAAAAGGGATTGCTGGGCGGTATGATGGAGGTGCCTTCGACGGACTGGCGGGAAGCCCCCTGGTCGGAGGGCGAGACTCTGGGCCAGGCGCCACTGTCGACGGACTGGCGTCAATTGGACGGAATGGTCCGCCACACCTTTACCCATTTCCATTTCGAGGTGACAGTGTGGGCCGGACGCGCCGACAACGGCTTTACCATCGAAGACGGGCGCTGGGTCGTGCTGGACAAGCTCGGCAGTCAGGCCTTGCCCAGCGTGATGCAAAAGGTGGTCCGCCATGGCCTGGAAGCAAGTGGAAGTTAGGTTTCTAGGATAGCGTCGCCCGCAGTTTTTGCCGCAGTATGTCGATGGGGACGAGACTGCCTTCGACATTGATGTGCCAGAACTGCCAGCCGTTACAGGCCGGGGCGCCCTGCACGTGGGCGCCGACCTGGTGGATGGAGCCTTTGAAATCGCTGGTGATCAGGGTGCCGTCGGCGCGGACCTTGGCCTGCCATCGTTTCTTGGGACCGTAAAGTTGTGTGCCCGGCTCCAGCAGGCCGCGTTCGACCAGCCAGCCAAAGGGCACGCGCGGCTGCTCGCGCTTGCGCGGCGTGTCGACGAGATCCAGGTCGGCGATAGGGCGGATTTTCTCCAGGCGTTTGCGTGCGACCTTTGCGTATTCCGCTTCCCGCTCCAGCCCGATATAGTGACGGCCTAGCTTGCGGGCGACCGCACCGGTGGTGCCGCTGCCGAAAAAAGGATCGAGCACGACTTCGCCCGGTTTCGTCGCAGAGAGAATCGCGCGATACAGCAACGCTTCCGGCTTCTGCGTCGGATGCGCCTTTTCTCCCTTGTCGTTCTTGAGCCGCTCGCCTCCGTTGCAGATGGGGATCAGCCAGTCGCTGCGCATCTGCAGGTCGTCGTTGAGCGCCTTCATGGCCTCGTAGTTGAAGGTATAGCGCGCGTCCTTGTCCTTGGAGGCCCAGATCAACGTCTCATGCGCATTGGTGAAGCGGCGGCCCCGGAAGTTCGGCATGGGGTTGGTCTTGCGCCAGATGACGTCGTTCAGAATCCAGTACTGCAAGTCCTGCAGCGCCGTGCCGACGCGGAAGATGTTGTGGTAGCTGCCGATGACCCAGATCGTCCCGTTGTCTTTCAGGATGCGCCGCGCGGCCCGCAGCCAACGCCGGGTAAAGTCGTCATAAGCCTGGAAGCTGTCGAATTGGTCCCAGTGGTCGTTTACGGCATCGACCACCGAGTTGTTGGGGCGCACCAGGTCGCCTTCGAGTTGCAGGTTGTACGGCGGGTCGGCAAAGATCATGTCGATGGAGCCTTCGGGCAAGGCTTCCATGTTCTCGATACAGTCTCCGACCTTAATGACATCGACCTTCATGCCGATGGTCCCCCTGTCGTTACGACCTTTATCTTTCGGACTCTCACCGAACGAACCCCTGACGCGCTTCGGACAGCTGAGATGCTGCCGGGCGCGAAAGCGGGCATCCTGAGTCAAGGGGGACTCGGCGTCAACTTCTTTGTGTGAACAGACTCAAGCGCTTAAGGAAAGGCGTTCATGGATTGGGCGAAAGGAGCGTCGATGATGGACGGTGATTCCCAGTCTATCCAGCCCTTCTCTATGTTCTCGCGTTCCGTAACCTTGGTTGCGTTCCCAGCCATAGCCGGGGTGTTGCGCAGCCAGTTCCGCCATGTATCGGTCCCGCGTCACCTTGGCGACGATTGAGGCCGCGGCAATGGAAAGACTGCGGCTGTCGCCCTTGACCACCGCCTGTGCTTGGCAGGGAAGGGACGGCAAGCGGTTGCCGTCGACCAGTGCGAAGTCCGGTTGGAAAGGAAGCGCATCGACGGCGCGGCGCATGGCAAGCAGGCTTGCGGCCAGAATATTCGTCGCATCGATTTCTGCGACACCGGCTTCGCCGATCGCTACGGTCGCTGACTCCGTCAGCGCTTTGTAAAGAGCTTCCCGCGTTTTCTTCGTCAGTTTCTTGGAGTCATCAAGGCGCGTGAGAAGGCCGCGCGGTACTCGTTCCGGGTCCAGCCAGGCGGCTGCCGCGACGACCGGTCCGGCCCAGGGGCCGCGCCCCACTTCGTCGAGTCCAACGATGCGGGCCTCGGCAAAGGGCGCGTGCGCGTGTTCCAAAGAGAAGTCCGGCATGCGATTACTCTCCGGGACCGCTGTCCGGAAAGTGATCTTTGTTACGCCGCTTCGGCATGATGTCGCCGACCCATCGTGTGGCGCCCGAAGCCATCGACAGCATTTGACTCTGATCGCCGACCTTGGAGCGCATTCTGGACCACTCTGGCCCGAGTGTCAGGCGAACGGTCTCGCTGCCGGAGGTGATGCCGAGCAATGCGACCCGGTGCAGCCGTCGGGCGACTTCCAGCCAGATCGGACTGAACGCCAGGGAGATCACGGTCACCGCGACCAGCAGGCGATGGTTTTCCCAATCGACCGCGCCAATCGAAAGCCCGAGTGCGGCCAGGATGAAGGAGAATTCGCCGAGCTGTGCCAGCAGGGCCCCGGAGAGGAAGGCGCGCGGCCAGGTCTCTCCCAGCGCCCGAATGACGGCAATGTTCAAGGCCGTCTTGAACAGCGCAACGAAGGCGACGATAACGATCACCGTCAGCAGGTTGTCCCAAATGTAGCCGAGATCCATCAGAAGCCCGATGGAGAGGAAGAAGATCATCAAGAGAATGGCCTGCACCGGCCCGGTGTGGCGGATCATCGCCAAGCGGCTGCTGGAGTTGCCGATCACCAGCCCGGCAAGGAAGGCGCCGTAGGCGGCAGACAGGCCGAGCAATCCCGACAGGGCCGCGGCCCCGAAACAGCAGACCATTCCCGCGATGGGCATTAGATCGGATGAGCCGCTGATGCCGCGGATGAAAGGCAGGCGCAGTTGCTCGCGGCGACTCAGGTAGACGATCAGCAGAACCAGGAACGTGATGGACAACGCGACCTTGAAGAGGGCGTCAAAACCGATCGTTGCGTCTTCCCCGCGAAACGAACTGACAATCAGCATCATGGGAACGACCGCCAGGTCTTGGGCGATCAGAATGCCGATAGTGATTTGCCCGACCCGCGAGTGTCGTTCGCCGATTTCCTCCAGCATCTTGATGGCAACGGCGGTGGAGGAGAGGGCGACGACGAATCCCAGCGTCACCGTCAAGGCGGGCGGCCAATCGAGCAGCAAGCCCAATCCGGACATGCAGAGCATTCCGACCACAATTTGCAGCAGCGTGGTCAGCACCGCGACGCGCCACGTTTCCCGGATGCCCTTCAACGACATTTCCATGCCGATGATGAACAGCAGCATGATGACCCCGAGCTCCGCCAAGGTCTGGACGTTGGAACGGTTGACGACGAGGCCCAGGCCAGAGGGACCGAGGGCGGCGCCGGCGAAGATGTAGCCGACAATGGCGGGCTGCCGGAATTTGCGCATCGCCAGTCCGAAAAGCAGGGCCGCCAGCGCGACGATCGCCAAGCCCGTTATGTCTCCCCCGTGCTGTTCCATTGTGTCCGATCTTGCACGGGAACGGGGATTCGGGTCCAGCGCGAGCCGCCAGTCAGGCCGAATTAGAAGAGCTTAAGCTGGTCGCGGTTGCCGTCCGGGGGCCGGAAGGCCGTCGTGTCGAGATCCCAACGGTTTCGATTGAGCCCCAGCCGCTTACAGGCGCTGGAGAACCGCTTCTTCAGCAGGTCCGCGTAGACGCCCGTCCCCTTCTGCCGCAGGCCCCAGGCCGAGTCATAGAGGCGCCCGCCCCTGGTTTGCCGAACGAGGTTGAGGATGTGGGTCTTGCGGTCGGGAAAGTGGGCGTCCAGCCATTCCTCGAACAGGTCCTTGATCTCGAGCGGCAGCCGCAAGAGGACATAGCCCGCGCAGCCCGCCCCCGCTTCGCTGCACCGCTCCAGGATGGTTTCCAACTCCGCGTCGTTGAGCGCCGGGATCATTGGTGCCGCCAGAACGCCTGTCGGAACGCCGGCGGCGGAGAGGCCTGTTATGGCTTGGATGCGCCGCTCAGGCGTCGGAGCTCTCGGCTCCATCTTTCTCGCCAGCGTCCGGTCCAGCGTGGTGACGGAAATCATGACGCTGGCCAGCCGCTGGAGGGCCATCTCCTCAAGGATGTCCAGGTCCCGCAGTATCAGGTTGGATTTCGTGACAATGGTCACGGGATGTCGCGCGCGGCGCAGAACCTGAAGGATGCCGCGCGTCACTTTCATATGCCTTTCAACGGGCTGATAGGGGTCGGTATTGGTTCCAAGCGCCAGCGTCTTCGGGCGGTACGAGGGCTTCGCCAGCTCTCTCTCCAGGCATTCGGCCGCGTCCGGCTTGACGGTCAGCTTCGTCTCGAAGTCGAGCCCGGCAGAAAGCCCCAGCCAGGCGTGGCTCGGGCGCGCGAAGCAGTAGACGCAGCCGTGTTCGCACCCCCGGTAGGGGTTGACGGACTGGTCAAAGGGAATGTCGGGGGAGGTATTGCGCGCTATGACGGATCTGGAACTGTCGCGGCTGATTTCGGTCCGGAGCGGCTCCAGCGTTCGGGTTTCGACGCTGCCCCAGCCATCGTCGAAACTCTCCCGTTTCAAGCGCTCATAACGTCCCGTGGCGTTTGTGACGGCACCGCGGCCCTTTTTCAAGGTGATGTTCTTGTTTTGATCCATACTCCTGACTGTAATCAAGAGTCGTGAACATATCAAGAACATGCGGCTTTGTCCGGAAGGAAAACCCCCTCCGGACAGCGTCGAAGTGCCCTAAATCGCGAGTCTGGAAAAGTTAGAGGTCGTGCAGCGGAGAATCGGGACTCATCCACTCCTCGCGCATCCGCTCGAGCGTTGTCGGGGAGAGATACTCCTTCACCCGGCCGGCGACATGCTCGATCAGCGCCGGATCGGAATTCTCGGCGGACCAGTCCTCCGTGTTGTCCAGCGACTGCTTGCCGGACTTGCGGCTGTGGCCTTGCAGCGCCTTCCACTTTACGCACCAAGTGATGGCGCGCAGGAACAGGAGGCGCCGCATCGGCAGGAGCCAGGGCCTAAGGGCTTCAGCCACCCTTGAATTACCGGCCATGGCCAGAATGCCGAGATAATGACGATAGAAATCGGCGACCTGCTCGTGGGTCAGGTCGGCCCAGGTGTCAGGATCCCAGGTCGTCGAGGAGTAGACGGAGGCATGGGCGAGGTCGATACCGGGCGAACCGTAAAGCGCCTTCTCCAGGTCCACGATGATGGCGTGATCGTCGGCGTCGATCAGGAAATTGCCGGGATGCGTGTCCGTCAGGACAAGGGTCTGGAGCTGCGGCGGCAAGAGGCAGGCTTCCAGGGTTGGAAACTCCATGGCCCAGTTCAGCTCGGCATCGATCTCGCGGCGGCTGGCCGGGCCCAGGTGCGTTTCCTCCAGAAAGCGGGCTTGCTGCTCGATTTCCCTCAGAATGCCGGCAAGGGGATCGTGGTGGTCAGCGAGCGGCGGCCGTTGTTTGGCGGGGGGCAATGGCAAGGCATGGATTCGCGCCATGGTGTCCGCCAGGGCCGGTAGATCCAGGGGCAGGCGTGGCGGGCGGCCTTCGATTTGGTCGGCTACGATCGCCCCCAGCGGGATATCCTCGTTGGGAAGAATCACCCCCAACGGCCGGGGGGAGCGATGGGCCCGCGCCACACGCTCGAAACAGGCGGTCTGATATGTCAGATTGTCGAGGGCCGAAAGGCCGAACTGGCTTTGTTTCGGAACGCGCAGCAGAGCGCCATAGCCCGCAATGGAGACGTGATCGTGCGCCAGCCCCTTGACGTTCATGGGCACGAGTTCCTCGAGCGTAACCGACGCGAACTCCGGGAGAGTCACGAGCCCAGTATGGAGTGCCTTTAGATTTGGCCCTGTTCTTATCTTTGTTGCCATTGCTGTCATTTCGCGTCAGGCGATAACACAGGCTGTCTTCCGGTCAACTGTATTCCTTCCTTGGTGCGCGTAAATGCTTAGAATCAAACTATCTATCATTGTGCCTGCGCTGGAAGCCGGGAAGATCCTGAAGCCTACTCTCGAGTGCTTAAGGCTCCGTGAGGAGGGTGAATTGGAGATCGAGGCGATCGTCGTGGACGGCGGGTCCCGGGACACAACGCGGGAGGTCGCGACAGCGGCGGGAGCAACCGTCATTTCGGTGGAGAAAGGCAGGGGCCGGCAATTGGCGGAAGGGGCGCGGGTTGCGGGCGGCTCCTGGTTTCTGTTTCTGCATGCGGATACGCAGTTGGCACCGGGCTGGATGCGGGAGGTGAAACACTTCATGGCCCAGCCCAATTCTCAGGACAGGGTGGCGGTCTTTCGCCTCGCCTTTGACGACCCCCATCCCGGGGCGCGGCGCATCGAACGCTTGGCCCGCTGGCGCGGCCGCGTTCTGGGGCTGCCCTACGGGGACCAGGGTCTTTTGATTTCCCGCGATCTCTATGAACGGCTGGGTGGATACCGGTCGATCGATCTCATGGAAGACGTCGATCTGATCCGGCGAATCGGTCGTCATCGCATTACGCATTTCGATGGAGAGGCGATTACATCGGCGCGCCGCTATCGCGATGGGGGATGGCTGCGGCGCCCGCTGCGCAACCTCGTGTTGCTTGGGCTCTATTATCTCGGGTTTTCGCCGCGCATCCTGCGCCGGCTATATGGCTAGGTGCAGGGAGATGACCATCCAGAATCATCTCGTGGTCATGGCGCGGCTGCCGCGCCTCGGAAGCCTGAAGCGCCGCCTGGCGCGTGATGTCGGGGCGCTGGCGGCCCTGCGGTTCTATCGCGAGACGACGGAAGGCTTGCTGCGGCGCTTGGGCCGTGATTCGCGCTGGCGGCTCTGGCTGGTCCTGACACCCGACCCGCAAGGAAGTTCGCATTGCGGGTTTCGCGGATTTCGCGGCGCGGTTCTGCCGCAAGGAACCGGCGATCTCGGGCAGCGTATGGGGCGGCAGCTTCGCGAGTTGCCGCCGGGGCCCGTTGTCATCGTCGGTTCGGACATCCCCGGAATTCACTCCCGTCATATCGCGCAAGCCTTTCGGGCACTCGGCAGCAACGACTGGGTGTTCGGTCCCGCGCAAGATGGCGGCTATTGGCTGATCGGCGCGCGCCGCCGGCCGTCGCTTCATTTGCCTTTCGCGGATGTCAGGTGGTCCAGCGCGACGACACTGCAGGATACAGTTTCAGGACTGCGCGGTCCCGTAGGTTCGGCGCCCAGAATCGCCTATCTGGAAACGCTGGAGGACATCGACACCGGCGCCGATTTGAGAGCCTGGAAAAAGAAACCTATTTGAGGTGTTCTTCCAGCCGCGGCATCAGTTCCACGAAGTTACAGGGCCGGTGACGGGAGTCGAGCTGGAATCGCAGGATCTCCATCCAGCCGTCCTTGCAGGCGCCGGGCGAACCGGGCAACGCGAAGAGATAGGTACCGCCGGCGACGCCGCCGATGGCCCGGCTTTGCACGGTCGATGTCCCGACCTTCTGATAGCTGACCCAGCGGAACAGTTCGCCGAACCCTTCGATCTCCTTTTCGAAGACCTCGCGAAAGGCCTCCGGCGTCGTATCGCGGCCGGTTACACCGGTCCCGCCGGTGCTGATCACCACATCGACGTCCGGGTCCGCGATCAGGGTGCGCAACCGTGCGGCGATTACCGGCTTGTCATCGGAAACGATGTCCCTGACCACGACCTTGTGGCCGTCATCCGTGATCATCGTCTGCAGCTTATCGCCCGAGGTATCGGTTTCGGGCGTCCGGCTGTCGGAGATTGTCAGGACGGCAATGTTTATGGGCAGAAAGGGTTTCGACTCGTCAATTCTGGACATTCAACGCCACCTCGGCTCTGGCACGATCCAAAGCCTGATACTGCGGCCAGCCGCCCGCCGCAAGCCTCTCCAGAGACGGCGCCGGTTGACCCAGTCGGTGACGGTAAATCCAGAGGTTCGAGAGCACGCGCTCGATGAAAAGGCGCGTTTCCCGCGACGGCAGGCTCTCGATGAACAGCAAGGGGTCGTCCATGGCGTTGACCCGCCGTTCCCACTTACCCAGGTTCCCAGGGCCGCCGTTATATGCGGTGGTCAAGCGGAACAGATCGCCCTGCACCCGGGTGTGCCGCAGCAGATAGGCGACATAGCGCTGGCCCAGCTCCATGTTCAGGCCGGGTTCGAACAGCTTGTTGCGTTTGCGGCCGCGGTAGCGTTCCCGCGGAGAGACGTAGCTGGCGGTCCTCGGCATCAACTGCATCAGGCCGCGGGCGCCGTCCGGGCTCTTGGCCTGCGGGTTGAAGTTCGATTCCTGACGCATCAACGCGTAGATTAGGGCGCGGTCCACCTTGAAGCCGTTCTTCGGCTGCCACGGCGGGATCGGATAGAGCGCCGCATCAAGGCTGCTGTTCAGGTTTGCACCGTGTTGAGCCGTCTGTTGAAAGGCCAAGCGGTTGCCGATGCGGAAGGCGAGATGCGGCATACCGCCGCGCTCTGCCACCACCAGCAGCGCTTCGGCCATGTTGCTGTCGCCCCAGCCTGCCACACGCACCAGTTCCTTTTGCGCCAGATTGCGCTGCCCCACTTGGAGCAACGCCAAGGCGCGGCTGCCGGCGGGATCGGCCTCGATACGGTCCACCATCTCCTGCTTGAAGACGTGCTGGTGGAAGGCGAACTCGATCTTCATGCCCAGCGCGCGGCGCCCGAGCAGGCCATAGAAGGTCCGGGGATGCGCGGACGCAACCCGCAGCCAACGGCTCATTTCAGAGGGGTTCTGCAGTTTAAGATGCGCGCGGGCGGCCCAATAGGCACCTGCCGCGACATTCCAGGGCGACGCGCGGTTCGAGGCGGCGAGGCTTCCGAAATGATACGCCGCGTCTTCAATGCGGCCCAGGCGCCAAGCGGCCAGACCGGCCGTCCAGTGCACGATGGGGATTTGCTGCCCGGAGCGCCGTGCCGACCTGTCCGCCAGTTGGAAGGCCTTTTTCGGCTTGCCGTAGTAGAACCACGCTGCGGCGACCTTACCGTATCCCTCGTCGATCTCCACCTGGTCGAACAGGCGTCGCACATCCTTGGTCTCCAGGAAGCGCTCGGTCTTGGTCAGGCGCGTGCGCAGAACGTCGCGGCGGATCTGGCGCTTGTATTTGGCAACGCGCCGCCGCTCTCCGCGTGTCCTCTTTTCGCTGCTCTTGTAGTTGTAGCTCAGCCGCGGCTGCGTCGTGACCAACCGGGCGGAGGGGTTTTCCGGGCGGCGCGGATACTTGTAGTTCTTGGGGCGGCGCTTGAGCGCCAGCTTATAGATCGTCGAGGCACCGGGATGGTCGGCATAGGAATCCATCCAGGCTTTCAGCTCCTTGTACTTCGAGCGGTATGCCGTGGGGTGCATGTAACGCTGATAGAGGACGTGCCCCATCAGCCGCCGATTCTCCAACTGCTTGATCAGCTTGTCCGCCGTTTTCCACTTTCCTTTGTGCTGCAGGGCGAAGATTTCGCGGTAGAGCTGCGCATCCTTGGACGAGAGGACCGCCGGCAGGCCGTTGAAGGTCTCCAGGACGGGCCGCGTCGCGGAGGAGATGACGACGGTGGGCTGCGGGGCGGTGAGCTGGGGGCCGCTGGACTGCGGGGCGGCGGGCCGGGTGCCGGGCGTCAGCACGTTCGGGTTCAACGGGCCGGGTTGCCCGTATTGAGTCTGGGAGTAGGGAGTTTGAGGAGCGGCTTGTGCAGGCGTGCTGCCGGGTTGACCCTCCAGCGCATAGGACGCGCTGCAGGTCAGGATCCCTGCAAACAGAAAGCCCAGCCGGGCCAGACGCCACCCGTAGTGCATTCCCAAAGCTTTTGCCCCCGTTGTGCCAACAGCTTAGACAAGGGAAGTATCCCTCGCAACGTGGCCAAGTTGCGGCAAGATTGTATCAATAAATCAGTGAGTTATTGGTTAACCCCGGGAAACTCCCGTGTTTCGAGGGCATGCCTGAGCGCCAGCAGGTCGCGCCAGGCTTCGCGCTTCTGCGCGGGCTGTCGCAGAAGATAGGCCGGATGCAGGGTGGGAAGGGCCGGAATCGGGGCAGGCAGCCCGGGGTGCTGGTAGGTCGCCCATTTGCCGCGGAGGCGCAGAATTCCCTGGGACGTGTTCAACAGGGTTTTTGCCGACACGCCACCGACGAGAAGAAGAACATCGGGCCCGATCAGCTCGATCTGGCGTTCCAGGAAAGGCTGGCAACTGGCGACCTCGGCTGGCGTGGGGTTGCGGTTGCCCGGCGGACGCCAGAACAACAGGTTGGTGATGTAGGCGTCTTCCCGGTCCAGTCCGATCCCCGCCAGCATTCGATCCAGCAGCTTGCCGGCCCGGCCGACGAAGGGCTTTCCAAGCCGGTCCTCGTCGGCGCCGGGCGCTTCCCCGATAATCATGATGCGCGCGTTGGGATTGCCGTCCGAGAGGCAGAGGTTCATGGCCGTGGCCTTCAAGGGGCAGCCGTCGAAGCCCTCCAGAGCTTGCCGGATTTCGTCGATCGTTTCGGCTTTCTGTGCCAGCGCGCGCGCGGAGGCGATGTTGTCCTTTGACGAGGTCAGGCCGCCGGCCGGGGGGCGCGGTGGGCTGTTTCGCGCTGCTGGCGGCGGGGCCGCGGGCCGGCGGGTCTTGGCTTGCTCTCTCGTTTGCCGGGGCTCGTTCTGTCCAGGCGTTGCGGGCTCTTGGGCAGAGGTCTCTGAGCCTCTGGGATTTGATGCTGGGGACTGCGCGTAGCGGTTGACCGGCGCCTCTTCGACAGCCTCGTCCGCGCCGGCATCGACGTGCCAGGCGAGGAGTGTAAGGGGGTCATTGGAGGCGCTGTTGCGGGACATCCACGGATCTTAGCATCCGGAAACCACAACTGAAACGCGGCCGGTGCGTGTCCGCCGCGCTGACTGATCGACTCAATGCAATCGGTCTATTCAGCCTCAGGAATAGAGCGGCTTGAGAACGATGACGACCAGCGCGTTCCCCAGGCAGAGCATTGCGGCCATGAAAAACAGGATCGTGTAGCGATGGACGTTGGCCTCGCGGCGGGATTTTAGGTCCCGGACCGACTGCGCCAGGCTGGAAAGGTGCTTGGCTGCCGCCCGGATCTTCTCCCGCTCGGTGTTCTGCCAGAGCTGATATAGCGTCAGCATATAGAGGGCACAGGCCGACACGACGAAGCTGGAGAAGGTGATGGTCTTGACCAAGGCCAGGTTGGAGCTTTCGATCTTGGCTAGCGCGATGAAGCCCGCGAACAGCAGCATCGTCGCGCCCAGGGTCTTCCACTGCTGCGTCTTGGCGAACCGGACAGTATCGGCGGATTCTCGGTAGAGATGCAGCATCTCCCGATGAGTCGCCTCGTCGAGGTCGGAGGGGAAGATTTCCTCTTCTTCCTCGAATTCTTCCGCAAGAGCTTCCGCTGCCATATCTCGCCTCTATCGGTTATCTGCGGTCCTGCCGCGCTAAACGCGGATCGGATCGGAGCAAAAGGGCCCGGAACGCCTCCGCATTCGGAGGAAATTCAAGGGCTTGTACCCATTGAATCTTTCCACATTGGGGTGAATTTTAAGTAAAAGGACCGGATTTGGCGGAATGAGGCCAAAACAGCGCGATTTGGGGGGCCAGATCACTGAACCGGCGCGAGATTTGTGCTCTCCGTCGTCCTTGGATAAGGATGCGCGGCAAGACTCGGATAATAAGCCAGGTCGAAATAGGAGAGGGCGTTCATGGAACGGGAATTCATGGAGTACGACGTGGTGATCGTGGGCGCCGGGCCGGCTGGTCTGGCGGCGTCGATCAAGCTGCGTCAGTTGAGCGAGTCTCTGGGCCAGGAGATTTCGGTCTGCGTTCTTGAGAAGGGGTCGGAAGTCGGGGCCCACATTTTTTCGGGCGCGGTGCTGGAACCACGGGCCCTCGACGAGCTGATTCCGGACTGGAAGGACAAGGGCGCGCCTCTCAATACCCCGGTGACCGACGAGAAGTTTCTGCTTCTCTCGGAATCCGGCAGCCTGAGTGTTCCGCTTTGGATGCTGCCGCCACAGACCCAAAACCATGGCAACTACATCGTTTCTCTGGGGAATGTCTGCCGCTGGCTGGGGGAACAGGCGGAGGCGCTTGGCGTCGAGATTTATCCCGGGTTCGCCGCCGCCGAAGTTCTCTATGACGACAACGGCCGCGTCATGGGCGTCGCGACCGGCGATATGGGGATCGGCAAGGACGGCGGGCAGAAGGACTCCTACACGCAAGGCATGGAACTGCGGGCCAAGTACACCCTCTTTGCCGAGGGCTGTCGCGGGTCCCTCAGCAAGTCCCTGGAGGCACGGTTCGGCCTGCGCGAGAATTCCGATCCTCAGACCTACGGCATTGGTTTGAAAGAGCTTTGGGAGCTCGATCCGAGCCAGCACCGGGAAGGTCTGGTCATGCACACGGCGTTCTGGCCGATGGACAACAGCACCTGGGGCGGCTCGTTCATTTATCATTTCGAGAACAACCAGGCTTACATCGGCTTTGTCGTCGGCCTCGACTATCAGAACCCGCACCTGTCGCCCTTCGAGGAACTGCAGCGTTTCAAGACCCACCCCGCGATTCGCCCGATGCTTGAGGGTGGCAAGCGCGTATCCTACGGCGCCCGCGCCCTGAACGAAGGCGGTTTGCAGTCGATTCCGGAGCTCGTCTTCCCGGGCGGCGCCCTGATCGGCTGTTCGGCCGGCTTCCTCAACGTGCCGAAGATCAAGGGCAGCCATACCGCGATGAAGACCGGGATGCTGGCGGCGGAGGCCATCGCCGAGGCCCTGGGCAAGGAAGAGGCGGGCGACGGCATGCTGCGTGCCTATCCGGAAAAGTTCCGCAATTCCTGGGTGCACGAGGAGCTTCACCGGGCCCGCAACATCCGGCCCGCGGCGGCCAAGTGGGGCATGAAGCTCGGGATGCTCTACTCGGGCCTCGATCTGAAAGTCCTGGGGGGTAAGGCACCTTGGACCCTGCATCACACCCACCGCGACCACGAAAGCCTGAAACCGGCGGACCAGATGCCCAAGATCACCTATCCGAAGCCGGATGGCGTGGTGACCTTCGACCGCTTGTCGTCTGTCTTCATCTCCAACACAAACCACGAGGAAGATCAGCCGGTTCATCTGACCCTGAAGGACGACAGCGTCCCAATTCAGGTCAATCTGGCCAAATACGATGCGCCGGAGCAGCGCTACTGCCCGGCCGGGGTCTATGAAATCGTGCAGGAAGGGGACGAGGCCCCCCGGCTGCAGATCAACGCTCAGAACTGCGTGCACTGTAAGACCTGCGACATCAAGGATCCCACCCAAAACATCAACTGGGTGACACCGGAAGGCGGCGGCGGACCGAACTACCCGAATATGTGATGTCGAAGGCGCTTGTCTCCGGGCGTGTTTGCTTCAATTTAACGCTTCGGTAGCTGTAATACCGCCTTCTCCGGACTGGGCCCCAATCCGGGGAATCGCGGATTGCGCCCGCTGGGCCGCTGCGGCAAAGTCGCGCCCAGATTTCATTGGCCGAATTGGGAGGAAACCGTTGGCGAAAATGCAATTGCGGCGGAGCCTTCGAAACCGGATTGGCAGCTTCGGATTACTGGCGCTCTTGGGCATTGTCCCGGCGGCTTGCGGGGCGGAGCCTGCGGGCGGCGACGGTGAAAACTGGCTGCAATTGGCAGCGTCCAACGGGACTGAAGATACATCGCAGGGCGACACCCCTCCCAATATCCGCTCCCCCTATGGTGCCTATCTGGCGGGCCTATCGGCGCGTCGGCAGGGCGATCTGGCGGTGGCCGCCGACTACATGATTCGCGCCCTCGATGGCGATCCAGACAATCCCGAGATTCTGTCCGTTACCTTCTTGCTGGTTGCCGGCGATGGGCGCCAGGATGAGGCCGTTTCCCTGGCGCGCCGCCTGGTGGCCATGAACCCGGAGGACAGCGCGGCGAACCTCGTCCTCGCGGTGCATGCGGTCAAACGAAACGACTTCGATACGGCACAGGAAGCCTTGGCGCGCATGCCCGACAAGGGGCTCGGCTCCCTACTGTCGCCGCTGATGGGGGGTTGGGCGGCGCTGGGCCAAGGTGATTTCGATGCGGCGCTGGAGCGGGTCTCCGGGCTGAAGGAGCTGACCGGGTTTGAGATGCTCCACCGGCTGCACAGCGCCCTGATGAGCGATGTTGCCGGCCACAAGGAGGACGCCCGGACGGGCTACGACACGGCTCTCTCGCAGGTGGGTTCCGCCTCCTTGCGGTTTGCCTGGCTCGCTGGAAACTTTCATGAGCGCACCGGCGAATCGCAGCGCGCGGTAGAGATCTATGAGGAGTTCCTGGAACAGAACCCGAATTCCAGCCTAGTGGAACCCCTGCTGGCCCGCGCGCGTGCCGGAGGAGACGCCACGCCGCTCGTCAAGGACGCGAAGGACGGTATGGCGGAGGTTCTTTTCAACGTTGCCAGCCTTCTATCGCAGGAACGGTCCGACAATCTGGCGCTCGTCCACGTTCAGCAGGCCTTGGAACTCAAACCGGATTTCCTGATGGCGCAGGTGCTGTTGGGAGAGCTGTTGCAAAGCCAGGACCGCGGTACGGAGGCCATCGCGGCCTATCGCCGAATTCCGCAGGAGTCTTCCTTCTCCTGGATGGTGAGGCTGCGCATCGCCGAAGAGCTGGAGCGGATGGAGCAGATGGACGAAGCCATCGTGGAGCTCGATCGCCTCGCAGAACTGAGGCCAAGTCATTACGAGCCGCTCTATCGCAAAGGAAACATGCTGCGCGTTGCGGAGCGCTTTGAAGATGCGATTGGCGCCTACAGCGATGCGATCAGCCGGATCGACAAAGCAGAACCGCAGCATTGGTCTCTCTACTATTTCCGCGGTATCTCTTACGAGCGTTCGGGAGACTGGGACAGGGCGGAGCCGGACTTCCTGAAGTCCCTGGAGTTGGAGCCGGAACAGCCCTACGTCATGAATTATCTGGCCTACTCCTGGGTCGAGAAGAAAGAGAACCTGGAAAGGGCGGAGGAGATGCTGGTGCGCGCGGTCGAGCTGCGCCCCAATGACGGCTTCATCGTCGACTCCCTGGGTTGGGTGTTCTACCGCCTTGGCCGTTACGAGGAGGCCGCGGAACAGCTTGAGCGTGCCGTCGAACTGCGGCCCCAGGATCCCGTGATCAACGATCACTTGGGCGATGCCTTCTGGAAGGTCGGGCGCAAGACGGAAGCCCGCTTCCAATGGCGGCGTGCCCTCAACCTCGATCCGGAGGAGGATCAGGTACAGCTGATCGAAGACAAGATCCGCAGCGGTCTGACGGACGAGCCCAAGGACACCTGACAGGATATTCCCGAGCCCCGAATTCGAGGCCTGACCAAACCCCGGGACGACCGTTGATGCGACTGGAGCGCGATGCCTGGGCCAAGGTCAATCTGACGCTCCGCGTTACCGGGCGGACTGCCGAAGGGTATCATCTTCTGCAGAGTCTGGTGGTTTTCGCCGCACTTGGTGACCGGGTGACGCTTGAGGCCGCGTCGGGTCTGGCACCTGACGAGACGTCCTTGGAGATCACGGGGCCCTTCGCCCCGGCCCTCTTGCCCCAAGGCGAGTCGACCCACCCGCCGAATCTGGTCCTGAAGGCCGTGGACGCCTTGAGACAGGCGACGGGAACGCGCGCGGGCCTTCGGGTGACCCTTGAGAAGAACCTGCCCGTTGCCGCGGGTCTCGGCGGCGGGTCCGCGGACGCCGCGGCGACGCTCCTCGGCCTAAGGGATCTTTGGGGCCTGAAGCTCCCGGACGAGGCGCTGCGGCGGCTCGCCTTGCCTTTGGGTGCCGATCTCCCGGTATGTCTCTTGGGAGTGCCTTGCCTGGTGGGCGGTATCGGCGAGGAATTGGCTCCCCTGGCTCGTTTCCCCGAAGCTTGGCTGGTCTTGGCAAACCCCGGAGCGCCGGTTTCGACGGCGGCCGTCTTCGAGAGTTTCGCCGGAGACTTCGGACGGGATGAAGCGCTTCAGGCGCCACGAGACCTCACGGACTTGGCGCGATGGCTACGGTGCAGCGGCAATGATCTCGAGGCGGCGGCGCGGCGCGTCTGTCCCGCAATCGGCGAAGTCCTGCGGGCTTTAGCGGCCAGCGAAGACTGCCTGTTGGCCCGCATGTCGGGCAGCGGCGGGACCTGCTACGGCCTCTTCGCGGAAGGTGAGGCAGCCTTGGGGGCTGCACGGCGCCTTAGCGAGGTGGAGTCCGGATGGTGGGTGAAGGCGGCTCCTGTCCGGCAGGTTTAGTCCGTGAGGAGCCCCGATGGAACCTTTGCGAAGGACGCGACGGTTCCTACTGTTCGTAGAGGCGGACGACTTCCCTAAGGTCGGCGAGCAGGTCTTGCGAGACCGTTCCGTCGACGTGCAGCCCGGCCATTTCCTGATAGAGGCGAATCGCGTCCTCGGATTGATCGTCCAGGATGCCATCGGGCTGGCCGGGATCCAGTGCCAGCTTCCCTAGCAAGGTCTCGATCTCTGCGAGATCGTCGACGCTGATGGTGCTGGTTTTGGCGTCGGTCTTCATATCATCGCTCTTGCCGTCGCCGCGGGCGGCGACCTGAGGCACGTGAAGCTTCTCGCCGGGATAAATTTCGTAGGTTTTCCGGGTCCGGACGGGCGCAGGGTCTGCGGCGGGCGGCGCGAAGGCCACGACCGGCGGATGCCTGTCCGCGTCGTCGGACGTTGTCCTGGACGACTGCATCCGTGAGTCGTCAGTCGGTCCGCCCGCGAGCTTGCCGTCTTGACCAGGCTGGCCCTTTTGAGGCTGTCCGAAGAGGGGCGGCAAGCCGTTGGGCCCGGTTTCGCCCCTTTGCCCCATGGTGGGCTCGATCATGGCGCCGGCCTGGGGCCCCGGAGCCGGCGTCGTCTCCGCAACATCGGCGCCCGGGTTCCGGTTCGGCTGTTTGAAGTCGTTGCTCCACACCAGAACAACAAACAGAGCCGCCAGAGCCATGAAGCTGACGAGGTAGCCGCCGGCGCTGTTCTGACGGGCTTTCTTAGCCGTCGACAATGGCGGGACCGGCGTGTTCTTCCAATTCAGGTCGGTCGACCAGTTGGTCAGCCGCTCGTCGATATAGGGTTTCGGTTCGGGCATGGCCGGATCGGCCGCGCCGTCGTCCTTTGCCGCCGCTTTGCCCTTCTTTGGCTCCGGCACGCCCAGCGCCATCGCTTTGGCGGAGCGCGGCGGATAGGAGGGGGAGTCGCCGTTGGCGGTGGAAGCCGGGCTCTCAGGCTGGCACTGCGGTTCCGGTTCCGCCGTCATTTTGTTCAGCGGGCTCTCGGAGAAACGCAGATCGTCCGGCCGGGGGGCGGCGGCCTTCCGCTTGGCGGCGGCAAGAGCAATCTTGGCGCCAACGGACTTGGCGGTCTTCGCAGGCGCCTTTTGCACCGCAGGACTGGTCTTTGCGGCGGTTTTGCTCGCCGTGGACTTTCCGGTTGTTCGCTTGCTCTGGGCTGTCTTCGGCTTGGCTGAACTGGTGGTCCTGCGCGTGGACGAAGTCCTGCCCTTCGTGGCGCTTGTCGCTTTCTTCGCTGTAACCTTCTTCGCAACCGGTTTCTTCGCAACTGGCTTTTTCGCCGCCACTTTCTTCGCTACCGGCTTCTTCGCTGTGGCCTTCCGGGTCGCCGGCTTTTTCGCGGCGGTTTTCTTGGCCACCGGTTTTTTGCTGAGGGCGGCCCTGGTCTTGCTCGAGCGCGCAGCAGTGCGCGGCGCCGCCTTGGCGCCAGCCTTCTTCTTCGCGGCCGCTTTGGCCTTGCTTGCTGCAGACTTCGATCTGTTGGTCATTTGAGCTAATTGCCACCCTTACGCGTCAAGCACATCGCCCGGGGGAAGTGCCTCCGGACAGGCATAATGGTTAAGGAGGAAAGCTTTCCTTATCGTTAAATACGCTTGGAATTTTAGGCCCTTAAATCATCCTGGGCTTTGCAGTTGGTCGCTGGTTCGAGGGCCTGGATTCAACCTCGAATAGGTCTAATTCTGCTTTAGATTTCACTGAAAGGTTGTTGTCGAGGGTGGCGCCAAGCCGTTCGACGAGGTCGCCGCAGACCGAGAGGCGCGACGTCAGCGGCCGCAGTGAACCAAGGTCCGAAGGGGTGCCTGGAGCATTGCGGCGGCGGACCACCGGCGCTATCTTCCCGCCGCGCCGCCGGAGGCTAAGCTCTCGGGTGACCGCGTTGGGGCGTGGCCAAGTGGTTAAGGCAGCGGGTTTTGATCCCGCCATCCCAGGTTCGAATCCTGGCGCCCCAGCCAAAAAATTAACAAATTGATTTTACAAGAGAAATTGTAAAGCTGAGGGAATTTCTAGGTGCATTGACTAGGTGCAGATCTGGGTGCATTCTCCGGCCCAATGGCAACGGAGACACGATACCTCAAGCAGCGGCGCGGGCGGTGGCTGGTACAGGTCGCGGTTCCTAAAGATCTTCGCCGCCAATTCGGCAAAGCGGTACTGGAGAAGTACCTTGGAACATCGTCGCTACCAGAGGCGCGCCAACTTCGCTGGCCCGTTGTTGCGGAACTGAAAGCGCGTATCGAACGGGCGGCGGAACAGCGCCCTATCACATCGGAAGAGATCAACGCGGCAGCCCATGCCGAGCTACGCCGCGCCTATGGCGAAGCGGAGCAACGCTACTTCACTGGGTCCGATGATCTGGAACGCTTGCGGGACATCTACGTGGACATGGGAGCGGATGACGACGAGCCGCTCTACCTCTTCGCAGGCACCCCTATCGAGCAGCGCGCAAAGGATATCATCGCGAAGGTGGGGGCTGAGGAGACGCCTGAGACTATTGAGACGCTGAGCAAGGCCATCCTGGATGCGAATGTGGAAGCCTTGACCCTTTACCGGCAGGGCAGGGAGCCCCCCTCGCTGGCTGGCCAGGCGCCCAGGCGCAGACATCTAGGCGCCGCGCCCTCGCTCTCGGAAGCCGCTGAGCGCTATCTGGAGGAGCGGACACGCGACCCCAACGCTAAGCCAACAGCGCAGACGGTTGCGCAGATGCGGACCAGCTATCGGCTCTTTGGCGACTACATGCAGGATAGCCGCCTGGACGAGGTAACGCGCGAGGATGCTTCCGGCTTCCTGGAGACCATCGCCAAGCTCCACCGCGACTACGGACGCTCTCCGAAGGCGAAAGGACTGCCACTCCCCGAATTGCTCCGGCGCTACTCATCGGAGGGCACCGGCCTCTCCAACCGCACCCTCAACCGCCACGCTGCCGCGCTCTCCGGCCTCTACAAGTGGGCACGAAAGCGAGGGCTCTTCGATGGCGAGAATCCGTTTGCTGAGCAGACACGGCCAGAAGGGCGGCAGTCGGAAGTCGGATGGCTGCCCTTTACCAGCGGGGAGTTGGGTCGCCTGTTCGAGGGCCTCACGTTCGATGTAGAACCGCCTAAGCACACGCTGGCGACGGCGCGGCCTTGGGTGATGCTCATTGCGCTCTACAGTGGAATGCGCCAGGGGGAGATATGTGAGTTGGCTGTGGAGGACGTGCGCGAGCAGGACGGCATTCCCTATTTCGATATTACCGCCTCTAAGTCAGAGGCAGGTGTCCGGCGCGTGCCGGTCCACTCTGTGCTGCTGGAGGCCGGTTGGCTGGACTATGTGGCCGGGGTCCGACAGCGAGGCGGAGAGCAGGCACCACTCTTCGCTGGGCTGACACCGGGAGGCCCGGACAAGAAACGCGGCCACACTTTCGCTAAGCGCTTTCCGGCCTTTCGGCGGGACAGAGGGGTGGGGCGCGAGCGAGTGACCTTTCACAGCTTCCGCAAGTGCTTTGTCCGGGCTCTCGAACTGGCCCAGGTGGATCGCGACCGGGCAGCCCAAATTGTCGGTCACGAACGCGGCTTCACTTTCCGGGTCTACAATCCTGAGGGTGTAGACATGGCGGGTCTACGGGAAATCGTTGAGCAGGTCGCGTATCCGGGGGCGAGCCTCCGTGACATCATCAGTCAGACGAGCCCAAAAGAAAGTCAATAATGAGATTGTGACCGACTTTGGATCATAGACTATTGGTGCTGTTGCACTTGCGTTTGAGAGAGACGGAGAGATTAGGCTACGATATAGCCCACGAATAACTAGAGCGGTATATCCTCATATTGTTCATATTGGTCCAAAATCGCTTTTGCCACATGTTATCACCATCTGAGTATTTGGCTGCTTTATTGAGTTTATCATACACCCGCCATGTGATCCATGTTGGGTAGCTTGCGTCCATCGAGCTTAATTTTGCGGCGTAATTCGGTGCGTTTCCAACCCACACAAGATCATTACTGCCCCTAATGCCCGACCTTGAGACCAGTACCTCTGATGTGTCAATTCCCACCACATGCCGCATTCTATATTTCGAGTTTGGGTATTGCTTCTTCCGCTCCACCTCGATGATTTCTTTGACAGCCCAATGGATTTTTAATCCTGCCCTCGCAGCAGAAGAGTTCTTAGCTTTTCCGAGAAATATCCCCATTACTCGGTCCCCATCAAAAGACCGAACATCGCCTCCTTCCGCACGAATGACTTTTGTCGCGCACCACAAGAATGTCTTATATTGTTCCGCAGCGTACCACCTCTTGAAGTTCCTAGCCAAATTCGTCGATTCGTCCAAATCTGCATACAATATGGTTGCGTCAAGATAGACCCCGTCATTTGACAGCTTTAAGTCGCTATCCTTTGGTACGACTTGGCCTCGCCTTGTCTCCCAATCTTCTTGATACGTCTCTCGTACCTTTTTTATGAGCTCATTTTTTAGTGCCATGACGAATTCTTCTATCTAGGGCCTAAACTCAGAACAGATTTCCTAATTGAGTTGATTGAAGGGCCCAGTGACGAAGCCAAGTCCTCCGCACTCACAACCTCATATGTCAACGGGGTCAGTCCAAGGAGGTCTGACGGAATTCTTAAATCAACTCCGCGAGGCTGGAGCATAAATGCGCGATTGCGACCAAGCCCGCCAATAAACAGACCGAGTTCGAATACTATATTGTCGCGGGGCGCTTCTGAAGTGCTTCCCCTACTTGTGACCTCATCCTCTCCTCCGACTACGAGGGCGGCAAAGTCCGCCTCATTGATTTGGTTTTCTAAAGCCTCCATTGGATAGCTAGAAGCACCAAATACGCCCGGCTCGGACCACAGCCGAGTTATCATATCGTCGTGTTCGAGACCGGCTTGGATTTCACGAGCGATCGCCAAGCTTTCTGCTGCACAACCAACAAAAAGGACTGGCCTATCGTTCTTGGGCCGAACTAGCTCATTTCGTTGCCGCAAGCGCTCTGCCATTTCAGTCGCGAGAACGCGCCAAAGGCGGGGATTAGTTTGGGCAACAGAAGTGAAATCAGCTTCATTTACGCGAGCGACCACACAGTCCTCCCTGGCGATTACCGAAGCGGACCGCTTGAACCGAGGATCAATGAGGGCCATTTCCCCCACGTGTTGACCAGCACTTCTCACAGCGACGTGGCGCCCGTTCACTAGAACGGACACAGACCCCATGATTATTAGGAGAATGTCGTTATCTCCGGCCCCCTGTTCGATCAGCAAAGAGCCACTTTGAAACTCTTGAATGGTCGCGGAATCTGCAAGCGCCTCAGCACACTCGGCGCTTCCTTCGAGAAATCGCTGCGTACGAATTGCTTCAACCAATAAGGATTTCCCAGAGTCTCCCTGAAAACGTTCCAGCATAGCTGACAGCGTACCAATCCTAAGATGTCACTCAGTGTCGCGGTTTCACTCCCACACGCGTATGAGGGATGGGCGGTGGAAATGCAAGCCAGGTTTGCATCACGCATTTGTATCAAGAATGTTGGGCTGGCAAACCGATCAGAGCTCCCGCTAGTCGAGAAACGGGGGTGTGCCCGGGTCGTCGCCACGGATGATTCTGCAACAGTGAACACGGCGTGACATTGTGACCCCCGTGACTGCCTCCTCTAACGAGGAAGGCAGGCACTAGGGGAGACAAATGCGTCCTAAAGCTACCGATTTGGCGAAAATCTATATAATTATCAGATAGTTAGTATATTTTTGGCGATGTCACGGTGCAGTCAAAAAGCGTGACATCGGCGCTCCCTGACATGTCACGCCGAGACAAATAACATAATGAAAACAGCGCTTTAGCGCTTTGTCACACTTGTCACAACGCGACTTGGGACGTGGCGCTTAGAAGGGCTGGAAATCGCAGAAGTCTGCCGTTTCTTGATGCGACGCCCCGGTAGGGCGTGACAGGCGTGACACATGCCTCTTTAGCCGCCGCTAGCGGTTCAAAAAGGTGGGACGGTGTTTCATTAAGTCTCTGATATAATTCAAAACATATAATACACATATAAAATATGTGTATCTTTTAGTTACCCATTCAGAAAGTGTTAATAATGATGCTGGTGCGTTTGGTCAACGCTCTCAGGCATCGCACCACGTGATCGCACGCAGAACACTTGGTGGCAGCTCGAAGCGCTGGCCTTCAACATCTACGACGATGACAGAACTCGCTTTGAACACGACATCCACGGCGCGTGAACGGAACACCTTTGGTTTCTCGGTGTTCGCTCTCAGTGGCACCAATTGGCCCAATTCGGCGAAGTTCGATGCCTTGGGAGCGCTCTGTTCTACGAAAGGCGATTCTTCGCTAAGGGCATCTAGCGTGGTGGGTGAAACTTGGTCATAAGCAATATCGAAGTAAGCGCACCGCTTTCCGATCCCGCCAAACTCTTGCGGCAAGCGCTCAAAGTACGCGGCATACACTCCTATGCCGATGAGGCTAGCTGACAGTGACAAATAAATTACGTGCGCTTTTGGGTAGTGGTCGAAGAACGCAACAAAGTAACTCTCTACGTTGCGAATGAAACTGGAGGAACTCGAAGCGTTCTCAATTTCCAAGGGGGTGCTATCTGCTATTGATTTGGTCACCTTTTCTGAGAGGAGTTTTATGACGTGTGGGACCGTATAATATGCTGGTATTGACGCCGCCACTAAGACCAGAGAAGAAATCACCTTCAAAATGAGGTCGTCACTTTGCCGCCATTCAAGGTGCAAAAATTGGGTCCATTCGTAAGGCAAATATGGCGCAATTGCGAATATTGGTCCACCTAGAGCAATACCCGCCAAACACAACAGGCCGATGCAGAAGAAGGTACTTTTCAAGATAGCTTTCTTTGGTTCGAATAGCTCCCTCAAGAAGCTGTCGATGAATGTAATATTGAATAATAACAGTAGAACAATTCCAAGAATTACGGCTGGTGCAATGCCAGCCATGAAGTACTGAGCTTCCAACGCAGGTAAGAGACCCAATCCCAGGGAATATGCAGAGATGGACCAAGTTACATAGCCAAGTATGTAGACGATCCCAGCGCCCACCAGCAACGCATCACGCAATTCGCCAATATTCGTCAGAAACGAAAGTACGCCACGCTTCCCTGGTTGGGTGGAGCCGCCGGTTTCTGGCGGTCGCCTGTACCTCAACATAGCTCCGAGCCTCGCAACACTATCCTATTAAGTCGCCGAATCGTAGGATACGAGCGTATGCTCGTCCAGGCTGCAAGTGCGCTTTTGTATGCGCCTCGACCGTCCGAAAGAGCGCTCGGGAAAGCCGACTAATGTGTTGCGCTTAAGATGTTCCGCACAGTCCCATCCGAGACCTGAAGTTGCCGGGCAATTGCACGCTTGGATAGGCCACTGGCGTGAAGCTGGCGCACGTCGCGCCTAATGCGCCCACTCACACGGGGCCTGCCGATGGGCCGCCCGCTCTTGGTGCCCCGCTCTGCGGCGCGCTCCATGCCAGCCTTCACCCGTTCCTGAATCATGGCCCGCTCAAACTCTGCGAAGACGCCGAGCATTTGGAACATGGCCCTCCCCGATGGCGTGGTCGTATCTAGCGCTTGCTGGTGGAGATAAAGGCCGCAGCCCACGGCCCGAAGCTCATTCAGGGACGACACGAGGTCTTGGAGCGAGCGTCCTAGCCGGTCCACGGACCAGCAGGCGGTTAGGTCGAACTCGCGCCGCGTAGCCGCCTTGAGCATGGCGTCCAAGCCCGGTCGTTTGTCCCGCCCCTTAGCGCCAGAAATCCCATTGTCTTCGAAGCGAGCGACGATCTGCCAGCCGCGCGCTGAGGCGACTGCCTCAAGCTCACGTATCTGGTTTGAGGTGGTCTGCTCGCTCGTAGAGACGCGAGTGTAGATGGCAATACGCATTGCGTGAACTCCTGTTCCTCTCCGGTATACATGGGAGTATATTGCGTAAAAAACAAGTCGTTTTTACGCGCAATATTGAGCATGCTTTTACGGCGGAATCCTGCCAATTGGAAGGGAGGATTTCCGGGACGGTTTTTGCGCACCGGCATCCGGACTTTGAGTTCGAGCGGCGGCGCCTCTATGGCACGGTCGAGGTTTGCTCTAAGGCTGTGGCACGCCAACACAAAAAGAGTTAACTATTTGATTTAAATTAATAATAAAGTAGACAGATTGGTCTAATTGCTGTATGATTGGAGCAAGTGAATTCCCCCACCAAAGGAAATGCAATGCCAAAAGGATTCAGCACTCGCTCTAGGCTTCTCGCTTATGCCGCTAAGTACCTTGCCCGGCCCTTCCTGCCCTGTGCTGGGCTCTGCGCAACCGGCCCGGACCGGTCCTCGCGTTCCTACCATTTCACCTATTGGCCGCGCTGATTTAGTCGCTCCAGACTCTCGGTCAGTGCGTCAAGGAAGCCCCCCGGCGATGTGGAGTCTGGGGGGCTTTTCCTTCGCTGGGTGCCGTGAACACTTCACTAAGGGAAAGTTAAAGGGAAAGTGGTACTTTGATCGCGTACTGATTGGCGCGAGCCACGGTGCAAGGACTTGTCCACTGATTTGTGGGCGCTGCCTTCCTGGCACCCAGTTGACCCTTGTGAACCTTAGTGAACCCATGAAACCCAGGAATTAGGAGGGCTTATGACACCAACCATGTAGAGAGAATGGAGCCATTACCATGTCTGTTTCTAACCCCCCATCTGCGCCCGCAGCGGACCTCTCCGCTGGCGGGTTTTTTAATGCCGACGCGCTAATCACCACCTTGGGCTATTCCTTGAATGAAAAGGGCGAAGTCCACTATGGAAATGACGTAGGCGTATTCTTGCCGCGCCACCCCAGAGTGGACCTGCCAGATGGCGTGCCTGCTCTGCCGCTTCGTGATGGCCAACACGTGATCTTGTGCGGTGAGAGCAGCGGCCCCTACGAGCACATACTAGGCAGCCTTAACGGCATTAACGGGCTAAACGTTAGGCTGTTAGACAAATGTGCATACCGCGCGATTGACTGGAGCCGCGCCAATCTGGCGGTCCCCTTGGCGCCCAACCGCGCCGAGCTTATTGACGGCTATTTCACAAGTGTGTTTGACGCGCACTCATACGACGAAGCGGAATCATTCCGTCAGAATGAAATAGCCGAACAGAAAGCACGTGCAGCAGAGGAAGCACGCCAGCGCGAGGAAGCGGAGCGTGAGCGTTTGCTTGAGGAGCGCCAGAAGGTTTGGACCGACGCGGGGCTCATTGAAGACGACGGCCACCCCTACCTTTACACCCTTACAGTTGGTGTACCCCTAGCTGCCTTCGCTGCTGATTTGATTGGTGCGCAACCGGTTAGAACCGAGCAAGGCCACGCCTTCTTCGAAGTTTGCAGCGCCGAGGGACACAAGAAGGACGCCTTCTTTTTCATGCTCCGATTAGCGGATAAGACACGCATTGACATCTCAAAAGCGCTACCCTCGGACTATCTCACCATCGATCTCCGTGACTGTGCCATTAAGGTCAACGAAGAATACGAACGTCAGGAGGTCGAAGAAGAGCGCGCAAAGAAGTGCTTTGCTGGCGAACAGTTCGACCAAGATGCAAAGCAACAATTCCTAATCGAGGACTTGATAGGCGAGACAGGCACCACTGTGCTGGCCGGAAACCAGGACAGTGGCAAAACCTTCATGGCAGTTGATTGGGCTGTTCACATGGCCTATGGGCTGCCATGGATGGGGCGCAAGGTGAAACAGCGCCCCGTGATCTACTACGCCCTGGAGGGCTCTGACGGCGTCCGTAAGCGCTTTGCAGCGGCAGAGAAGCACGTCCGCTACGGGGAGGGCGGACCTTTTGACGGGCAGCCTGCACCTATCCAAGTACTGACCGCGATACCTAAACTCCGGATGCTGGAACGTGGCGAAGAGCAATTCGACAGCGTATATCTCCGCCCCGAGTTCGAGAACGAGCCTTCCCCATTTGATGCGTGGCTCGTAGAACTTACGCACGAGCTTCTCCATATGGCTGACCACAGCGGCTCGCTTCGCCCCAAACCGACGTCAAGCACCAGCCCTGGAGACATATATGGTGGCGAGGTGGTAGTGATTATCGACACCCTTCGCCACGCCATTGGAGGTGGCGATAAGAGCCCTGCCGCAGCCGAGTTCATTCTACGCTGCATAAATTTGGTGAAGTTTGGGGAAGTGGCGCACGTCATAATCATCCACCACAACACTAAGACCGGGAACGATACCGCTGGCTCCGGCGATATAATCACCAACACAGACCACCACTTCAAAGTCACTAAGACCGGAAATAGGGTGCGGCTTACTTGTGACCGGGTGAAGGACTTCGCCAAGCCGGACCCAATCAGCTTCGGTCTGAAAGAGGTAGAGATTGGGATGCAAACCACCCTGGTAGTTGAAGGTCCCGCCAACCTTAAGGCCGATGCCGTCGCCGTAGTCTCCGCTCTTGGCGAGCTACCGGACACCTCGGCGATAACGGAGAAGGCCCTGCGCGACGCGCTCAACACCGTCATAGATGAAGACAAGACATCGGGCGCCCAGCGAAAAGCACGCAGCCGTCTCAAGAAAGAGCTTCTGAGCGATGGCGTGTTAGTCCAAGCGGACGACGGTGTCTACGCGCTGAAGCAGTAAGCGGGTGCTGCGCAAAAAACCTCTATGCGACCGGCCCCGCATCGTGGCGGAAAACCAACGTTTAAACGGGGTCGGTCCGCCGCGCATAAAGGAAATGGTTTGTGCGGCAGCCAGACTTTCGGCAATGCCCTGTCCAAGCTGCTGCTAACTCTTCTTCCCGTCTGTTGAGTTGGGGGCGACCATCTGGCACGCTAAAATACAGGTTCCGCCGATCCCAACGAACCTATCAGCGCGCTACCTACTGCCCGTGGCTTCTTTGAACGCCTTTATTTTTTGGTTGGCGCGCGCAGCAGACTAAGCGCTGAACTCTCACGCAGTGTTTGAAGGGATGTCTGCGCATTCAGGGCATAGCGTACAACCGCGCTTTGCGCTAGAACCAAGTAAGGGCGATAATGACACGGGATTGCAAAAGTTGGATGCTCTAGATATGGGTCAGAGCCAGCATGAACCTTGATGGTTATGTCTCCTCCGCAAAGAAGATTTACGTATCCATTCTCATACTTTTTCTTTCGGTATCCTATTTTTCGTGGATTGAGTATTCCAGACGCAATACGCTTCAAGAGTTGTCCCTTATAGAGTCCCTATTGGCTCTTTATGATGCTGCAGAAAATATTGAAGATTTAGCCAGGCCGATGGCTGGGAGAGATCTCGCATTGTTCTTTCCTAGTTTTCTCAATGAGGCAATTACAATAAATCAAACGATATTGAACTTTGTAAGAAGTGAGCCGGAAAATGAAGTGCTCTATTACTGGGAGAGGCAACAATATGAACTAGGTGCCAAATTGATACCATATGGCAAAGTGATAAGTGACGTGAAATTCAGACTAAATCCTGGGGTAAGTTGTGAATATGGCTTTTTTCAAGGTCATGGAAAAGGTGTGGAAACAGTGGTGTTTGGCGGGTTCATGTCTGGTGGCTTTGACCTTGTTTCAGGTGAAGATCTATTCCTGGTAATGCCTTCTTTGCGTTGCGATGCCCATTTCAATCAAAAAATGGAAGCTTTCCTAGTGCACAGAGCCGAAAAGAAGCACAATTGGATTATTGCCATTCCAACAAGTAGTTTCAAACGCTTAAGCTCATTTTTCTTGCCTGCCGAGGGGAACCTAAGGGCGTTTGATTATCAACCGCCCAAATGGTTTGAGCACCTCCCATATCGTATTAAAGAAAAGCTCCGACATAAGGGGAATTATACGTACTTGCCGTTTGAAGAACTCGAACGGATAGTCTTTGAAAGGGCAAGGTTCACTTCAGGAATGATTCACAGGTCGGACCAGTTTGACGAGGCGGTCGACGACCTTTTTACCCAAAAGGCAGCCGAAGCGAATGTTTTTGGCATAAGGACGGACCACAAATTTTTCATCAATTGCGCGCCGCTAATTTTGCTGCTCCTCAATTATGTACTCTATCGGCGACTAAGGGTGATTGAACTGAGCGGCGCATACAGTGTATCGGAGCCATGGATCTTTCTGAGGATTGATACAAGGTTTGATTTATTTATATGCTACAGTCTAGTGATTGCACTTTCGATAATTGCAGTTACGATTTATGTTCTGTATGCCGATATCAATCAAATCTCTTTGTATCTCTTTGATTATCGGATTAATCCAAGGGCAATCTGGTCTCTAGAGATCAAGAGAGTTCCAAGCCCATTTGAGCGCCAACCTGATTATCTGGGCAAGTTCCTTCTCTGGGTGGGGTTACCGCTACAAGCATACTTGGTGTATAAGAACCACTATTATCTTCACCATCTAGTTCTCAGGTCTAGAGAGTTTTAGTTGGTGAGCGTTGTTTCGTTTCCAAGTTAACCTACGATACGCATCGTCTTAAGGATTCGTCCAAAAAAATTTGGCTGTATGTGTTTTTTTGGGGGATGTATCGCTGCGGTAGCAGCGTGATGATCCACCCATGATTTCTGAGGTTGTGCCGGGCTACGGAATTGTGAAGGTGAAATCTTCACCTGCAACTCTACCTTCGTAACGCCAGTTGTCCCCGTAATTGGTAACATGTACGGGCGGAATGCTCTTCCCGACCCCAATGTTTTCAAAGACCGGCTGGCATTCCAGTTGATTGTGGAGAGGCATTCTTTCATAGCAGACTTTGATGTCCACTGGCTCAGCACAGTCGTTTGTCACGCCAAGAGTGACGCTGACAGTATTGCCATCAGATGCGTTTATTTTGAAGGACGTCGTCAAGCACCTCTCCCTCCGGGCGCTTTGCTGATGTTTGGCTATGAAATGCTGCGCCACGACGTCGCCGGCCTCGTAGGCTTCCCGTTCCATCTCATGATCTCTGCCCTGACTGCCGCCAGATCCAATCAACTGGCTAGAGTATTTGCAGGCAAACCGGCTTCGTCCCAAGCGGCGGTATTGCTCAATGTGTTTCATCTCATGCCGAAGCAGAACCGCAAGGCCAATATCGCTTTGCTTTTTCATCTCTTCATCGAGATAGATTCTTCCGTAGCGTGGCGCAATGCCTTCGGCGCGGATCCCTTCTTTACTGAAGGGGCAAAACCTAATCGCTACATTGTTAAAGACCTCTCTTCCAACCAGTCTTTCATCTATCAAGAGATCAATTATGCGTTCGATAATATTGGAGCCTGCCTGGGTGGGTTTGTATTTGGAACATTTCTCGACCACCATGTCTGCAACCGTATAAAAAGGCTGGGCGCATATGCCGTCTAATGGCTCCGCTACGATTGTAAATGTATTACCGGCGGCATCCGTGAAACTCCGGCCAATTTCCTTGGGGTCAATTCTGCCCTTTTCCTCAATTGAGAATAAGGCATTGGCTATGGGGTTTGTCCGATGGAAAAGCTTGTGGCCAGATCTTAAAGCCTCTTCAACCCAACCACCCGCAGAAGCCGCATTTGGTATCAAGGCGATAACAAGCGTCCACAGAAATCGCTTCATTGACATTCCTCCCGTCAAACTTGCCGGCGTTCCTCTCTGAGCGGCATTTCGGTATGGAATGGCTCGGATCCGGCGCCAGACCGTCCCTGACTATCCGATTTGGCCAGATTTCGTCTCGTCCAGACGCTCTTTGTGCCCCATTACTTCGATCTGTCGCGTATTTGGACCGCCAGCCCAAAAAATCTTCGACTGACCCAAGGGAGCCCGATGTCTTTTCTGGATCGTCTGACATTACGTGCCTTCGATCCTACATTATTTGTGCGGGATAAAACGTTTGTCAATACGACCTATAATTACCTCGAGGGCATACGGCTGACCGAATTCGACAATTCAACCTCCAAGGCTTTCTCTAGGTGCAAGATCTAGGTGCAGATAGGGTCAAATGATGAGAGAAAACCGAGAAAAATAGAGAAATAGGTTCGAAGGTTTCTGATCCTGGCGCCCCAGCCATCTCTCGAACCGATGGCCCCTCTATTGGCTCTCAGGATGCCCCTTCGGGCAGGTTCTCCAGATACCAGCGGTAGGTCCGCTCCAGCCCCTCGCGCAGCCCGGTCTGGCTTTGCCAGCCAAGAGCGGCGAGGCGCGAACCGTCGATGGCCTTACGGGGCGTGCCGTCGGGCTTGTCGGGGTCGTAGCGGAAGCCGCCGCCGTAACCGACCACCTCGGCGATCGTTTCGGCCAGGTCGCCGATCGTGACCTCTTCGCCGCCGCCCACGTTGATATGCTCTGCCGCAGAGTAGTGCTGCAGCAGATGCACCAGAGCGTCGGCGCAGTCGTCGACGTACATCAATTCGCGTTTGGGTCTGCCGCTGCCCCAGATCTCGACGGAGCCGGACCCCGAAACCTTGGCCTCGTGGATCTTGCGCATCAGGGAGGGCAGGACGTGGCCGCCCTCCAGATCGAATGTATCGTTGGGGCCATAGAGGCTGGTCGGCATTGCCGAGATGAAATCCAGGCCGTATTGGGTACGGTAGGCCTCGCAGAGCTTGAGACCCGCGATCTTGGCGACCGCGTACCACTGGTTCGTCGGCTCCAGCGGACCGGTCAACAGGCTGTCTTCCGCCAGGGGCTGTGGCGCGAGCTTGGGGTAAATGCAGTTAGAGCCGAGGAACAGCAGCTTGCGGGCCTCGGCCCGGCGGGCGGCTTCGATGACATTGAGTTCGATGGCGAGATTGTCGAACAGGAAATCGGCCGGATTGCTCGCGTTAGCGACGATTCCGCCGACCCGCGCGGCGGCCATGACGATGACCTCGGGCTGCCGGTCAGCGGTCCACTGCTCGACGTCTTGCTGGCGCGTGAGGTCGAGGTCTTCCTTCCCAACCGTCAGGATCTCGCAGTCCTCACTCTTTAAGCGCCGCACAAGAGCGGAGCCGACCATGCCGCGATGACCCGCCACCCAGACACGCCGCCCGGACAGAGAGAAGCCGCCGTTATCCATCGTCACCTATCGTCACCCGTCATCAGCGATCGTTTTCCAGCATGTTGCGTTTACTCAGGGGAACTCCCGGCAGCTTGGCTGCCGGCCCAATGCTTACCGCGCCATGACGTGGCCGATCAACGCGGGATCACAAAGCAAAAGGGAACATCCGCCCCGGAAAACCCGTCCAGTACCGGGCCAACCAATACCGGGCCAAGCAATACCGGGCGTGTCACGTCTGTGTCAGGACCTGCTCCAGCTTGGGGCCGAGTTCGTCCAGGCGATAGGGTTTGCGGATGGTCAGATGATCGAAGGTGTTCTGCGTTGCGGGGCTGCCGGACGCGAAGAGAACCTTCAAATCGGGACGGACCGACTTCGCCTTCTCCGCGAGATCGAAACCGCTCTGGTTGGCACCCAACCGGAGGTCCGTGAAGAGGAGGACGATGCTCGGTTCCTCCTGAAGCACCGTCAGCGCCGAAGGAATGTCTTCCGCTTGCACGACGTCGTATCCAAGGGATTCTAGCAGGAGGGACGTCGAACAGCGGACATCCTCGTCGTCGTCCACCAGGAGAACACGTCTCGCCGTCATCCAAATGCCTCCCGGTGTTGTGGCGTGCCACAGAACGGTTCCGGGAAAGGCGCCGTCAACACTTCTTGCCCGCTTGCTGGCGGTTTTGTTCACACCCCCACAGGTTCGCCAACAGAGCTTTGACGCATTGAACGCCCTGTCCGAAGTCCCAATAATTCATAATACCTAGTTTCTCTGTAATCACGCTAGAGTCTCGGTAGAATTATTTTACGGTCTGTTGCGAGGTTCGGTTTTATGCTCGGGAAACACGGAGGAAGAATGCCTCGGGGCACGGCGTGAACCGTCCCGTGGAGGTAGCGCCCGGCTTTCGTACGGTCAGGCTACGCGCAATCGCAGTTGTCGAATTCGCCTCAGGGAATTTGAGAGTTTTCCGGGAACGGACCAGGGTTATACTCGTCTACCATCGCGGGATCTTGCCGCGTTATTGAAGAGACCTATGGGGGAGGCAGTAACGATGATCAGAATTCTGGCCTTGGTAGCGGTCTTTTTTGCGACGGGGGCGCTTGCCGGAGAAACGCCGGCACCCGACGGCGCAAAAGTCTTTATCTTATCGCCTGAAGATGGAGCGACCGTGCAAGGCGTCGTCGCCGTCGTTTTCGGACTGGAGGGAATGGGCGTGGCGCCGGCCGGCGTGGAGAAGAAGCACACTGGCCATCACCACCTTCTCATCAATACCGGATTGCCGGACCTCGATGCGCCGATTCCGAGCGACGACAATTACCGGCACTTCGGTGGTGGCCAGACCCAGGCAATTATCGAACTGCCGCCGGGGAAACACACGCTGCAGCTTCTGATGGGGGACCACAATCATATCCCCCATGATCCGCCGGTCGCTTCGGAGGTCATCACGATTACCGTTCAGTAGCGGCGAGAACGACGCAGCCTTGTCTACCGCAATTCGTTCATGGCGGTTCGGTGGGTCGCGGAGAAGCGCAGCGTATCAGAAGCGGCAGCGGGCTTGTCCGCGTTTCTCCAGGTACTGCTGGTGATAGTCTTCGGCCAGAGTGAAAGCGGAAGCGGCTGAGATTTCCGTGACAACGGGACGCGGGCAGCGGCCGGATTGTTCCAACTGTTCTTTCGAGGCGCGTGCCGCGGATTCTTGCTCCGGGGAATGAAAGAAAATCGCGGAGCGATATTGCGTGCCGATGTCCGGGCCCTGGCGATTCAGCATGGTGGGGTCATGAATCTCCCAGAACATCTCCACGAGCTGTTCGTAGCTCACCTTGGCCGGGTCGAAGGTGACGCGCACCGCTTCGGCATGCCCTGTGTTGCCGCCGCAGACCTGTTCGTAAGTCGGTTTTTCCGTCGTGCCGCCGCTGTAGCCGACGGCCGTTTCGGTGACGCCGGGCACTTGGCGGAACGCGGCCTCCACACCCCAGAAGCATCCGGCGGCGAACGTGGCTGTTTCCATCTTTCTCTCCTCGCGATAGAAGGGCGGCGGCGCCCATCGGCAAATTGGTCGAACGTCTCGTGATGTAAAGAAGATAGGGCTTGCAGTGGCCCGCGCAAAGGGCCCGGGGTTTCGTTCCGGCATCAGAACCCCGTGAATGCCGTTCCCCGGTGGGGCGTGCTTAATCGAGGGGAGAGGGCAAGATGTACAAGCTATATTGGGCGCCGGATACGGCCGCTTTGGCACCGCAAGCCGTTCTGGAAGAGGCCGGACTGCCGCACAGTCTGGAGCTGGTGGATCTGCGCAAGGACGAACAGTTCGCGGAGAGCTATCTCAAGATCAACCCCGCAGGCTATGTGCCGTCCCTGGTCGGCGAGGACGGGGAGGTGCTGCACGAGTCCGCCGCCATCGTCCTGGCGCTCTGCTACCGTCATGGGCTGACGGACCTGGCCCCGGCGTCCGATGCGCCAGAAAGCGGACTTTTTTTTCGATCGCTCTTCTTTCTCACGAACTCCATTCAGAACATCTACAAATGCTATTACTACCCGGAGCGCTATTCGACGGACGCGGAGGACGCGCCGAAGATCAAGGCCAAGGCCCGGGAAAAGCTCCTGGAGCGCTGGCGCCTCGTCGACGCGCATCTTCGGGACCACGGGCCCTTTCATCTGGGGGAACGTTACAGCGCCTGCGACCTCTACATGGTCATGCTCGCGACCTGGTTCGAGCCGCCGGAGGTGCTCTTCCGGGAATGCCCGGCCGTGGCGCATTGCTACGATCTGGCCATGCAGCGCCCGGCGTTGGCGAAGGTTTTCGGACCGGAAGGCGAAGCCTAGGGCCTGGTTCCTCTACTCCGCGGCTTGCGGGGCCGGACGCACGCGCCCGACGTTGACCTCGTTTCCCGGTTCGGGCGTCACCGGCACGTTCAGCGACAGCAATAGCGATATCAAAGCCATGGCGCTGCCCGCCAGGAAAACCAGTGCCGGCGATGCCAGCCAGAGGAACCCGAAAGCCGCCGGAATAAACACGGCCGCAATGTGGTTGATCGTGAAACCGACGCCAGCCGTCGCGGCAATATCCGCCGGGTCCGCGATCTTTTGGAAATAGGTCTTGATGGCGATGGCCAGCGCGAAGAAGAGATGGTCGACGACATAGAGTCCCGCCGCGAGGGTCGCATTCTCCACGAAGGCATAGGCGGTAAAGACGAAAATGAGGCCGCAGTATTCCAGAATCAGGGCGTTGCGTTCGCCCCATCGCCCGACCAGGCGGCCGATGCGCGGCGCCAGCCAGACGTTGATGCCGGCGTTCAACAGGAACAGCAACGAGATCTGCCCGGCGTCATAGCCGAACTTCTCCACCATCAGGAATCCGGCGAAGACAATGAAGATCTGGCGCCGGGCGCCGGACATGAAGGTCAGCGCATAATAGAGCCAGTAGCGCTTGCGCAGCACCATGTGCTTGTTCTGCTGCACCTTCTCCGGGAAATGCGGAAAGGCCAGCCAACTGCCGACCGCGATCAGCGCCGTCAGGCCGCCGCCGATCAGATAGACCCAATGAAAGTCCATCGCAAAGAGATCGACGCAGAGCCAGATCAGGCCGAAGGTCGCAATCGCCGTGAAGGAACCGATGGCGATGATGCGCCCCAGCGTCTCTGGGGCGCGGTCCTTGTCGATCCATTGCAACGAGAGGGAGATTTGGACCGTTTCGTAGTAATGATAGCCAATCGACATGATGACGGTCGTGATGTAGAGTCCCAGGACCGTCGGGAAGTAGCCGGTCAGAGCCGTGCCGATTCCCAAAAGCGCCAGGGAGAGATAGGCCAACCACTGCTCCCGGATGACCAGCAGCAGGAACACGACGCCGAACGCCAGGAAGCCCGGCACCTCGCGGAGCGATTGCAGGATCCCGATTTCGCGGCCGGTGAAGGCGGCCTGCTCTACGGCGAAATTGTTCAGCAGGGCCTGCCAGGTCGCGAAGCTCAGCGGGACGGCGCCCGCCATCAACAGCAGCAGCACCTCGGGCCGGCGCCAGTCTTTCATGAGATTGGTGAGCGAAGGCATGGCGGAAATCTAGGCTGCGTCCCTCTGCCTGTCCTGCTATATTCAGCCATATGATACTGCAAAACAGACAAATTGATCCGGATCATCCGAGCCAGCGGCGCGACCCCTCTCTTCCGGTTCTGCCGCTCGCCCTCGACAGCCGGGAGGCCCATGTCGTCTCCTGGCATATGCACTTCCGCGGCCAGCTTGTCTACGCGAGTCAGGGGGTCATGACGGTTCGGACCGAGGAGGGGACCTGGGTCGTTCCGCCGCAACAGGCGGTCTGGGTCCCGCCGGGGCTTCATCACCAGGTCGAAGCCGCAGGCGAGGTTTCCAAGCGCTTCATTTATATTCATCCGGATCGGGCCGCGAAGCTGCCCGCAACCTGCTGCGTGCTGTCGGTTTCCCCCTTGATGCGAGAGCTCATACTGCGGGTCATCGCGCGTGCCGACGAAGATCTGCGGGATCCGCGCCTTGCGCGTTTGATCGAAGTGATTCTGGATGAGCTCGAAGCCCTGGAGATAGAGCCTCTCCATCTCCCGCTGCCGCGTGACAGCCGGCTCTCCGTTGTTTCGGAGGCGCTCTGCGACGATCCGGGTGACAGCCGTAGCTTGGCGGACTGGGCGCGGCAGGCCGGGGCCAGCGAACGGACTCTTGCGCGCCTCTTCGCCAAGGAAACCGGGATGACCTTCGGAACCTGGCGCCAGCGGCTGCGGCTCCATTCAGCGATCACGCGCCTTGTTGAAGGCGAAGCCGTGACGACGGTGGCCTTCGATCTCGGTTACGAAAGCCCCAGCGCTTTCATTGCAATGTTCAAACGTCTGCTCGGCGATTCGCCCAGCCGTTACTTGTCGGGCCGGACCGGCTAGCGTCAGCCCCGACCTGATTCGGGAACCAGATTTCAGCTAAACCGCCGTGCAGCTGATTCCTATTCGGCGTTCGGGTGTTTTCCGGTGTTGCGCCAGGCCGCGAGCCATTCCTCGGCTTGGGATTTGTCTTCGACGTGCAGCTTGGCTTGCAGGCGATTGAGAAGCGGACCGGCGAGGGGGTAGCCCGCCTTGTCCGAAAGCGTCAGCCAGTAATAGGACCGCGCCGGATCGCTGTCCGTGCCCCGGCCTTCGAAATAGAGTCCGCCCATGTAGAACTGCGCCCGGCGCACGTTGTCCTTGGCGAGCGGCCCCCAGGTGGCGAAGGCGAGCTTGTAGTGCCTGTTGCGGTAGGCTTTGACGCCGCAGTCCAGCCGGTCGGCCACGGGGGATGCGGAGTATCTCGGTGGCTGCTGCACTGGAAACTCGGCCCAGGCGTCGCGCACGAACAGCAACTGACAGGCCAATTCGTATTTCTCAGCCTCGAGTTCCGAAAGCTCGTTCGAAAGCGCCAGCTGTTTCTCGGAGAGTTGGGAGACTTCACCGGAGAGGCTGGCGAGGATCTGCTTCGCGTCCGTCAGTTCCTGCTGCAAGGCCGCCCGCTGTTCGCCCGCTTCGGCGATCCCGGCGGAAAGGTAGTTCTTTTCCAGGACAACGGATTGCAGATCCTGTGCTAGTCGCGACCGCTCTTCCCGGTATCGCTCGATCTCCCGCTCTTGAGACTCGATTGCCCCCTCGAGTTGCGCCAGCTGCTGCGTCAGGCTGCTGCGTTCCTCGGTGGCGCTCTCCAGTCTTTCTTTCAGGCCGTCGCGTTCTCCAGCGACGTCTTTCAATTGCCGCCGGAGATCCTCCTGGGACTGCTGCAGTTTCGAGAGCCTTTCATTTAGTTCGGACCTTTCCCCTTGCGCCTTGGAGAGATCCGCGAGCGTTCGATCGCTCTCCAGACCCTCTTCTTCGATCCTTGCGGCAAGGGTGTCCCGCGCCTTGGCCATCACGTCCACGGCCGAGGTCAGCGCCTCGACTTCGAGCTGCGCCGCCCGCAGTCGACGCGTGAGAGAGGCGCTTTTCTCCTGTTCATCAGAGAGATTGGCTCGGGCGGAGCGAACTTCGCGCTGCAGCCGGGCCACCTCTTCGTTGGCGTGACCCAGCTTCGCTTCGGTCGCACCGAGCCGTGTAACCTGGTCGCCTTGGTCGGCGGTGGCTTGCGCCGCGGCTTCCGTTGCCCGTTTTGCTTCCTCGGCCATGTGATCGGCCTCTTGCCTGGCGAGGATGAGCCGAGATTCCGAATCCTTCAACTCGGACTGCAGTTGGTCCGCGGCCGCCGAGACCGAGGCCAGAGCGGCCTCCTTTTCCACGGCCTCGCCTTTCAGGCGGGCGACTTCGTCGGAGAGACTGCGGTTGCCTCGGGTCAGTTCGGATGCTTCCTGAGTTGCCGCCTGCAGTTCGGCGACCAGCACCTCCGCGGCGCGCCGCGCGTCGTCACGCTCCTGGATCAGGACGGCCGCCTGCTCGGCGGAACGGGCCCGGAAATCCTCGAGAGCGGACAGGCGATCCTGAAGTTGGGTCAAGCGAGAGGAGGTATCCTCCGATCTGGCAGCATTTTGCTCCTGGCTTTCGGACAGTTGTGTGGCCAGGGATGACAGGCCGTCGCGCTCCTTCGTCACCTGCTCAAGCTGCCGCGCGAGGTTCTCCGCGTCCGCCGTTGCCTTGGTCAGGTCCCTGTGCAGGTCGTCTCTGACGAGGCGCAGCTTGGAGAGTTCCAGTGTCGTGTCGTGCAGCTTCGTATCCAGATCGCCGGATTTGGCCACAAGAGCAGAGTTCTCCTCCCGTAGCTTCCCGGTCTCCAACTGAAGCACGACAAGCTCTTGCCCAGAGCGGCCATCCAGGCTGGTTGACCAGAAAAGCCCAGTCAATCCGCCAAAAAAGACGACCACGGCAAAGGCAATGCCTAGATATTTCCAACCGATGCCGCGCATGCCCTAGGGTCCGTATCCATCCAACGAAAGCTCTGTCGGTGGGGATTATAGCTACCGGGACGGGCCTTTGAAACGGACTGAGAGAGGGGACGCGGCAGCGCCACGCCCCTGTCCCAGGGTGCGTCAGTCGTTTGGCCGGGCGCCCTCTAGGGGCGCTGCGAAGTCGATCTGCGGTCCGGCGGGCACAACGGCCGTCGGGTTGATGGTCTTATGACTCATGTAATAGTGCTTTTTGATGTGCTCGAAATTCACTGTCTCCGCAATTCCGGGCGTCCGATAGAGATCGCGGGTGTAATCCCAGAGGTTCGGGAGGTCGATCAAGCGGCTTCGATTGCACTTGAAATGGCCATGATAGACAGGGTCGAAACGCAGCAGGGTCGTAAAGAGCCGCCAGTCGGCTTCGGTACTCTCGTTCCCCAGCAGGAAGCGCCCAGCCGCAAGCCGCGCCTCCAGCCAATCCAAGGTTTCGAAGAGCTCGCTGTAAGCTTCCTGGTAGGCGTCCTGGGACGTCGCGAAACCTGCCCGGTATACGCCGTTGTTTACGCTGCGGTAGATACGGTCGTTGATGCTGTCGATTTCTTCCCGCAAGCCCGATGGGTAGTAGTCTCCGGCCTGCGCGCCGGCACCATCGAACGCGCTGTTCAGCATCCGGATGATTTCCGAGGACTCGTTGCTGACAATCGTGCCGGTTTGCTTATCCCACAGGACCGGCACCGTGACGCGCCCACTGTAGGTCGGATCGGCCTTGGTGTAGATCTCATGCAGGTACTGCGCCCCGTTCAGGCTGTCCATCGTGCAGTCCGGTCCTTCCTTGAACTCCCAGCCGTTCTCACCCATCAACCAGTGGACGACGGAAACGGATATCGCGTCTTTCAGGCCCTTCAGCGCCCGAAAGACAAGCGTGCGGTGCGCCCAGGGGCAGGCGAGGGAAACGTAGAGGTGATAGCGCCCCGCTTCGGCCTTGAAGCCGTCGCGCCCGCTGGGGCCTGCGGAGCCGTCCGCTGTGATCCAGTTCCGGAAGGCGCTGTCCTGGCGCACGAAGCGCCCTTTGTTCGCCTTCGTGTCATACCATTTGTCGTGCCATTTTCCGTCGATCAGTAAGCCCATCGTCGAGTCTCCGTTTCTTGTGAAACGCTTCTGCTTCGGCTGTCCCTTGGTTCAAGGGGTATCCGCAAGAAGGATTTCGCTGTCCTCGCGAGCGGTTATCGAGAACGGCTCCGGGCCGGTGATGGCGACACCGTCCCGTGCTTCAACCGCCAAGTCGCCCAGGGTCACGGCACCGGCTGCCACGACCAGGTACCCGGACCGTCCTGCGGCAGTCTCGTGCCGCAAACTCTGCCCGGGAAGCAGCCGGGCCCCGTAGAGCGTTGCGTCCTGGTGAATGGGAAGGGCCTCGTCCCGGTCCGCCTGCCCGGAGGCCAAGGACACAAGGCGGCCCGCCCCGTCTTCTTTCGGGAAGGCCTTTGTTTCCCAGCGCGGCTTGATGCCAGTGACCTTCGGCTCGATCCAGATTTGAAAGATTTTTGTAACGACCGGTTCATAATTGAACTCTTCGTGCAGGATGCCCTTTCCCGCGGACATCACCTGGACGTCACCTGCGAGAGTGCGGCCTTCGTTGCCCAGGTGATCCCGGTGGCTGATGGCACCTTCGCGCACGTAGGTGATGATCTCCATGTCGCGGTGTCCGTGCCTTTCGAATCCCTTCCCGGGCTGGATCGTATCGTCGTTCCAGACGAGAAGGCGCCCGAGACCCATACGCGCAGGTTCGTAGTAATTTGCGAAGCTGAAGTGATAATGGGCCTCAAGCCAGTGGTTGTGGAAGCGGCCCAAGCCGTCGAAAGGTCGATGCTCGATCATGATGGGCTCCTTATCGTCGGGTTTGGGCTTCTCAAGAGTAGCCTAGGCCACGAGTTTCGAGGCGATCCCCGCCACATGGCGACCTTGGGCGTGGGCCAGTTTCAATTCCTTCTCCGTGACGGCACGGCTGCCGTCGCCGCCCGCGATTGTCGCCGCGCCGTAAGGCGAGCCGCCGCGTACCTCGTCCAACTCCGTCAGTTCCTTGTTGGAGTACGGCAGGCCGACAATCACCATGCCGTGGTGCAGCAGCGTCGAGTGAAACGAGGTGATCGTCGTTTCCTGACCGCCGCCGGTTCCCGTCGAGGTGAAGACACTGCCGGCCTTGCCGATCAGCTGTCCGTTGAACCAGAGCCCGCCTGTCTGATCCAGGAAGTTGCGCATCTGTGCGGCCATATTGCCGAAGCGTGTCGGCGTTCCGAAGATGATCGCATCGTAGTCGGCGAGTTCTCCAGGCTCGGCGATCGGTGCGGCCTGATCCAGTTTCACGCCGGCCTTCCGCGCCACCTCTTCCGGCATCAATTCCGGCACCCGCTTGACGGTGACCTCGCTGCCCGCCACCTCGCGGGCTCCCGCGGCAATGGCTTCCGCCATCGTCTCTATGTGTCCGTAGCTGCTGTAGTAGAGCACCAATATCTTCGCCACGATCATCTCCTTTGTCTGTCGCAGTTGAGAGTGAATTGCACTGTTGAGAGAGATCTAAGGCGTTGCCCAACGAAAGATAATCGCCTAGACAGGAAAATTATTGTTTCTTTGAGGAAACAATTTGATTGATCTGTCCGCCATGGCTGTGTTCGCCCAAGTCGTTGAGGAGGGGAGCTTTTCCCGCGCCTCGGAGTCCTTGGGCCTGTCGAAATCCGCGGTTTCCAAGCAGGTGAGCGGTTTGGAGGCGAAACTTGGGGTGCGCCTGCTCAACCGCACGACCCGCCGGCTCGCCCTGACCGAGCCCGGCCGCACCTTCTTCGAGGGCTGCCGGCGCATGGTTGCGGAAGCGGAGCAGGCGGAACGGGCTGTCGGACGATTGAGCGAGGTCCCCAGCGGGTCCCTGAGGGTTGCCGCGCCGATGTCCTTCGGTTTCCTGCACCTGATCCCGGCAATCGAAACCTTCATGACCCGTCACCCGGACATTGACGTCGATATGTCGCTCAACGACCGCCTGGTGGATGTGGTGGAAGAGGGGTTCGATCTGGCGCTGCGCATCGGCAGGCTTAAGGATTCGAGCCTGATCGCCCGCAAGCTGGCGCCCGCCAGGATCGTGACCTGCGCCAGCGCGGCCTATCTGGACCGGCGGGGCCGCCCGGAAGGTCCGGCTGACCTCCGCGACCATGACTGCCTGATTTACTGTAACCCGCAGCCCCGGTTGGAATGGTCCTACCGCGGGCCTGAGGGGCTTCAGAAGGTGCGGGTCAAACCCGGGCGTTTCCGGGTCAACAACGGCGACGCCTTGCGCTCCGCCGCATGCCAGGGGCTTGGGATCGTCCGCCTGCCGACCTTTATCGTTGGCAACGAGGTCCGCATGGGCCGGCTGGAAGTTCTCTTGCCGCATCATCCCTCGCCACAAGAGGAGGTTTTTGCGGTCTTTCCGCACGGCGGTTACCTGCCGCTGAAAGTGAGAGTTTTCGTGGATTTTCTGGTGGAACGCTTCGGCTCCGAGCCCTACTGGGACCAGGGAGTGATTTGACCCCGGCGCGCCGGCGGTGACGAAAGTGTTTGGAGATTTTAATGACCTTGTGCTATCGGGACGCCTCAAGGCGTGATCGGGCGACCGATCTCAGAGCAAAAGGTCTATGTGGTCCATGAGGGTATTGCGACGACGACGTTGAGAGTGGAAGCCGCCGAGCGGCCGTCTTTTGTCGTGCGCAATACCTCGTCAAGACCCGGATACAGCGATGCCGGGCAGCAGATGGACCAAAGCAGACCATGAAATTCCAGATTGTTCCCGAGCGGCCGGAAGATGCCGCGCTCAACGCCCCTCTTCTCGACAGAACCTTCGGATCGCAGCGCCAGCAAAAGACGGTTTATCGTCTGCGTGACGGTATTCTGCCGCTTTCGAATCTGTGCTTCTCGGCCATCGACGAGGAAGGCGGCCTCTTGGCGTCGCTGCGTTTCTGGCCGATTCAAATCCAGACGGCATCCGCGATCCTGTTGGGCCCGCTTGCGGTCGAACCCGCGCTTCAGGGCCGGGGCATGGGCCGCGCCTTGCTGCGTCATGGGCTGAGGGAAGCGAAGTTGCAGGGGCACAAGCTGTGTGTTGTCGTCGGCGAAGCGGACTACTACGCGCCCTTCGGCTTCGTCAATGCAACGGCCGCCCGTTTGATTTTACCTGGTCCGGTCGACCTAAAGCGCTTCCTTGTTGCCGAGTTGGCACCGGATTCACTGGACGGCGTCGCCGGCCTCATCGGACCGGTCGATATTTTAGACCTCAGCGAAGAAAACGGCGCCGTCGCTTAGAGCGGCTCCGGCCAGCTGGTGCGAAAGCCCGCGTTGGCAGGAACGATCCTATCTTCCTTCGCGATACCAAGCGGCAAGCGCGGTGCCGAGCGCCAGACAAAGCACCAGCAAGGCCGGCAGGACCGGAATGCGGCTGACACCGGTCACCACATAGGCGTCGCTGCCGACCACGCCGAGCCAACCGCGGCCGTGACGATCCCGGCCCTGGCGCACCTTGCGCAGCTTTGGTTCCGCGTTCTCGGTCAAGCGGACGGCGGTGCCTTCGGTCGTGTCCAGCAAGGGCCGCAGCAGTTCTGCCGTTGACCGCAGATCCTGAAACTCCAGCGGATTGATCGGTCCCGCCGCCGCCAAGGTGGTCAGCTCACCATCGCTGATCCGGTAAAGGCCGACTTCGTCGACGGGCAGCGTCCCGTTCGACAGCCCCGCCGCGCCGCTTTCCAACGTCACGGCCTCACTCTTGCCGGACGGGAAAGTGACGGTGACCTCGGTGCCTTCGGGCGACAGGGACCGGCGTGCGATTTCCAGTCGCCCCGCAGTCACGGTGGCGCGCAGGTCTTCCTCTTCCAAATCCGGTTCGCGCATCAGCCAATGCGCTACACGCCGCAGCAGTTCGGCATGTGGTCCGCCGCCGTCAAAGCCGCGCGACCACAGCCACATATGATCGCTCATCAACTGCGCGACACGACCGCGGCCTACTTTGTCCAGGATCAGAAGCGGGCGGTCTTCGACTCCGCTCATCAGCACGTCGCCGCGCAGGCGGTCGCCGTCGATCTGCCGGAACCATCGGCCCCAATCCGGTGCCTCACCTTCATCCGGCATGGCTCCGGGCAAGGTCGCCGTCACGGGATGACGTTCGCCCAAGTCGGTGACAGCGGGGCGGAAGCCTTGCTCGAAGATCGTGCCGGTCGGCTCGCTCGGCAGCACGCGGCCCAGCGGCGTACGGTAGAGAGATAGCGGCGTCGCAAAGGTCGGCCCTACGGCTTCGAGTAACGCGCCGCCGTTGTCCACGTAGTCCGCGATATTGCGCAGATATATGCTCGGCAATACGCCGCGCCGACGGTAGCGGTCGAAGATGATCAGATCGAATTCTGGCAGCTTGACTTCGAACAACTCCCGCGTCGGGAAGGCGATCAGCGATAGCTCCCGGATCGGCGTGCCGTCCTGCTTCTCCGGTGGCCGCAATATGGTGAAGTGCACCAGATCGACAGAGGGATCGGACTTCAGGATGTTACGCCAGGCGCGCTCGCCCGCATGCGGTTCGCCGGAGACCAGCAGGACGCGCAGCCGCTCGCGTACGCCATTGACCTCGACGGCAGCCCGGTTGTTGGCCAGAGTCAGTTCTTGCGGACCGGCTTCCACTTCCAGCTCCAGGACGCTGCGGCCGCGCCGGTCCATCTGAAATTCGATCTCCTGCTCGATGCCCAGCGGCACGAACAGCCGTTGTTTTTCTTCTCCGTCCTGCTTCAGCACGATTTCGGCTTGGCGCGGCCCCGCCGTGACCCCCAAGTCTTCAACCAGGAGATTCAGGGAAACCGGTTTGCCAACGATGGCGAAACTCGGCGCCTGCAGCACCCGCAGTCGCCTGTCGCCTTCGTTTTCCGTTCCGGTGAGCAACAGGTGCGCCGGAACGTCGAGGTCGAGCGCGGCGATGTCCTCCGGCACATCGTGAACCTGTCCGTCGCTCACCAAAAAGATGCCGGCGAGGCGTTGCCGTGCCACGGATGCGAGTTCTTTTCTCAAAGGCTGGAACAGCCGCGTCCCGCTGCCGTCGATACTGTTGCTTGCCTGCGAGCGAACTACCCTGACGTCTGTCTGCGGTAGGCGGTTCAGCTCCGTCAACAAGTGTGCGAGGGCTTCATCGGTCTGCGTCTGGCGATTTTCAATGCGCTGGCTCTGACTGTCATCGACCACCACAAGCACGACGTCGTCCAGCGGCTCGCGCTGCTCCTCCACCAGGGATGGGTTAGCGAGCGTAACGAGCAGCACTGCGAAGAGGAGCGCGCGCCAACCAACGCCCAAAGCCCTGCGATAAAGCGAAAACGCGATCAAGAGAACGGCGGGCACCGCCAACAGTCCGATCAATTCCCAGGGCAGCAGCGGGGCCCAGTCGATGGAAACCGCTGTCATTGGCCCAATCGCTCCAGAATGAAAGGCACGTGCACCTGATCCGCTTTGTAGTTCCCGGTCAACGCGTACATGACGAGATTAACGCCAAAGCGATAGGCCATTTCACGTTGTCGGGTTCCGCCCGGTATCACCGCATTCAACGGCTGGCCGTATTGGTTGACGGCCCAGGCGCCGGCCCAGTCGTTGCTGCCGATGATGATGGAGGTGACGCCGTCGTTGATCTGTTCGTCGCCGGACTCGATCCAGACGGTTCCCCCGGCGTAACGCCCCGGGAACTCCTGCATCAGATAGAAGGACTTGGTCAGCACGTGATCCGGCGGAACCGGGCTGAGCGGCGGGATCTCGACGCCGAATGTCAGTTGCTGGAGAAACTGAGACCGTGGGCTGGACTGGCCGGGCACGGACGCGCCACCACCGGGTTCCCGCAAGTCGAACAGGATGGTACCGCCGTTCACGAGATAGAGGTTGACCTTCTCAATCACTGCATCGCTGAGGGGCGTCTGCTCCTCCGTAATCGGCCAATAGATCAGCGGGAAGAACCCCAGTTCGTCCCTTTCGAGATCGACCGACAGAGGCGCCGCCGCCTCAATGGATGTCCGGCGCTGCAGAACGGTCGTCAAACCCATCAACCCCTGTTCGCTTGTCTCGTCGACCAGGTTCGAGCCGGTGATCACGTAGGCCAGACGCGTTTGCAGCGTCGCTTCCAGGGTGCGTGCTTCATCGACCGTGTCCTGAGCCTCGGCGTCCGAAGCGACCCAAAGCCCCGACACCAGGATCAAGGCGAACAGGCTTCGCACCGCCGCCTTGGCATCGCTGCGGCGGGCCGTCAGCAATCCCTTCAACGCCAGCGTTGCCAGCAGGTCAAGGGCGACGAGCGCGAGGGCGATGGCTAATAGAAACGGCTTTAGATCCAATTCCTGTGCGCCGCCATAAGCGCCGACTGTGATGCCGGACGGCATGGGGCCGAACGCTCTCAACTCACCGCGGACGGAACCGAGATTATGCGCCCGGCGCGTCCCCGCCTGCCCATAGTATCCTGGCGGGTTGCGAGGGCCGATGACGGCATCGCCTTTGCCGGGCTCCAAGGGAAACACGGTGGCTGCGGGCGTCTCCAGGTTGCCGAAGCCGTCCATCACCTCCAATGGCGCCAGGGTCTCGTCAGCCTGGGACTGGGACGTGACGCCCTGGCTGATCTCCAGCATGCGCGCCAGCATCTCCACAAACAGGCCCGAGATGGAGAGATTCGACCATTCTGTGTTAGCGGTCGTGTGAATGAGGACCAGCCAACCCTCACCAGACGCTTCCCCGGTAACGAGGGGTGTGCCGTCAGCCAAGCGCGCCCAGGTTTTTTCTCCCAGATCCAGGGTCGGTTCCGCCAGGACCTGGCGTTGCACGGTGACATCATTTGGAACGGTCAGTCCGCGAAATGGGCTTTCGTTTTGAAACGGTCCGAGTTGCGCCGGGCGGTCCCAGGTCATCGCGCCCCCCAGGATGCGGTCCCCACCGCGCAAGGAGACAGGCAAAAGTCCATCCGCGGCGTTGGCGATGCGCGGACCGGCGAAGCGCAACAACAATCCGCCCTGCTCGACCCAGTTGGCGATCTGATTCCACTCGGCCTCTCCCAGGCCGCCGATGGAATCCGGCAGAATGAGGACGGCCAGCTCGCGGCCCAGCAGTTCGCCGACATTACCACGGCGCAGTTCCGTGAAGGGCTCCAGTGCCCGCTCCAGATAATAGAGTTCGCTGAGCAAAGGTTGCGCCTCGTCTTCCGGCCCGCTCGAGATCAGACCGACCGGCCGGCGCCGCCATCGCTCATCCAGCAGCACCGCCGCGCCCGCCGTCGTCTCCCCTTCGATCTGAAGCCGCGCCACGCGATTGCGCAGCTCGGTCGGCAGGTCCAGACTTTGTTCCGCGAATTCTTCTCCGGGTTCGAAGGTCAAGACAGACCGTCCGATGAATTGTCCGTCTTCACCCGTTGCGACGACGACGACATTGTCGCCTTGCAGCTTTGAGCCTCGCGCGGCCCGGATCAGCAGCGAAAGTCCGGCACCCTCCGGCGGCAGCAACAGATGAGGCAAACCGGCCCCTTCTTCCCGCAAGACATCGAGCCTTCCAAACCGCCTGAGGGCGTCCGCGAAACTTGCGGCGTCGGTTTGACCGTCCGCTGCCGTGGTATCGACAGGCGGCTCTATTCCGTCGGCCAGCCAGACGACGTTGGCCGAGCCTTCCAAGGTCAGGGACTGGAGGTTCTCAAGGGTCGCTGCACGGTCCGGTTCCCAGGGCTTGGGCTGCAGGCTCTGCACGCTGCGCCGGACTTCACCGGCGGGCAGAGGCCCTTGCGCTTCCGGCACTTCCCCCTGGCTGCCGGGTGCGGTGGTGACGAGGACCGCCGCTCGGCCCTCCCGTTCCGCACGTTGCAGCAACTGGTCCGCTGTCTCGATCCGCGTCTGCCACTGACGGGCAGCGCCCCATCCGTCGTCGATCACCAGGACCAACGGACCCGATCCCGGCAGCGTACCACTGGGATGCAGCAGCGGCTGTGTCAGGGCCAGGACGATCAGCGCCGCGATCAGCATGCGCAGCAGCAACAGCCAAAGCGGCGTGCGCGCCGGAGTCTCCTCCGGGGTCCGCAACCCGGCAAGCAGACGTATGGCGGGGAAACTCAAGCGCCGCGGCGACGGCGGCGTCACGCGCAGCAGGAACCACAGAACGGGCAAGGCTCCCAGCGCGACAAGAAGCCAAGGTTGCGCGAAGGCGATGAATCCCAAATTCAGCATCGCACCTAACGCCCTCGCGTGTGAGACAGGGTCAGGTACAGGCCGAGCAGCGCCATCTCCGCCGGATGATCCGTCTTGTGATGGCTATAGGTCCAGCCAAGCCGGCGGGCGATCGCTTTGACGCCTTCGCATTGGGCTTCGTAGCGCTTGTGATAGTCCTGGCGCACGCCTTCGACTCGCGACAGCAGAAAGGGTTCTTCCCCCTCAAGTCCCTCCATGCGGACCCGGCCACGGTACGGCAGGGATTCCTCCGCGGGATCCAGGACCTGCAGCAGATGACCGCTGACGCCAGTCTCGGCGTAGCGGCGGGCAACATCTTGGATCTCATCCAGTGGCCCCAGAAAGTCGCCGATGAAGACAACCTGCCCATAGCGCGGCAATGGCAGGACAGGGGGGAGCCCCACCCCCTCGTGGGAAGCTTCTTCGACCAATAGCGCCAGCCGTGTCAGGGTGGAGCGTCCGCTCGACGGCCTCAGCCCGCTGCCCAGCAAGCTGACGTATTCGCCGCCGCGGATCAGCAGGACTGTGAGCGCCAGGGTCAAGAGGTCGGCGCGGTCGCGTTTCGTCGGTATGTCGTTGGTGGAGCGCCAGTCCATGGACGGTGAGGTATCGCGCCAGATCCAGGTCGACTGCGCAGCTTCCCATTCCATCTGCCGGACGAAGACGCGGTCAGACTTCGCGGACTGACGCCAGTCGATCGACTGTGGCGCATCTCCCATGTCGTAAGGCCGGAACTGCCAAAAGGTCTCGCCCTGTCCGACACGGCGGCGTCCGTGGACGCCTTGTGCAACGGTTGATGCAACGCGCTCGGCAGCGACGAGCAACGGTGGCAGGACGGCGCCGAGCTGTTCGGCCTGCTGTCGGATCGGGAAGGGGGCTTCTGCCATCTTCACGCCTTGCTAGACGGCCCCGTTAGGCAAAGGGCTCCGCCAAGCGGGCAATCACGTCATCCAGTGTCGCACCCTCGGCCCGCGCCGCGAAGGTCAACGTCATGCGGTGTTTCAATACGGGTTTTGCCAACTCGATCACGTCGTCGATTGAGGGGGCGAAGCGGCCATCCAGCAAGGCCCGGGCGCGCACGGCCAGCATCAGGGCTTGGCTGGCACGCGGTCCCGGCCCCCAGGCCACTTGGTCGCGCACCACCTGCAAATCCGTCGTTTCCGGGCGCCCGTTACGCACCAGCGACAGAATGGATTCCACCACGGATTCTCCAACGGGAACACGCCGGACGAGCCGTTGCGCGGCCATCAGCTCTTCCGTGGACATCACGTGCACGGCGGATTGGTCCTCGGCGCCGGTGGTGGCGAACAGCATTTGGCGTTCGGCTTCCAGATCGGGATAGCCGACATCGATTTCCATCAAGAAACGGTCGAGCTGCGCTTCCGGCAGTGGATAGGTGCCTTCTTGCTCCAAGGGGTTCTGCGTGGCCAGAACATGGAACGGTTTGGGCAGCGAGTGGGAGTGTCCGGCCACCGTGACGCGATGTTCTTGCATGGCTTGCAGCAGCGCGGACTGAGTCCGGGGGCTAGCGCGGTTGATTTCGTCCGCCATCAACAACTGGCAGAAGACGGGTCCGGGAACGAAGCGGAAGGAACGGCGGCCCGTCTCACCTTCTTCCAGCACTTCGGACCCGAGAATATCCGCCGGCATCAGGTCCGGTGTGCACTGCACGCGCTTGTCTTCCAGGCCGAAGACCGTGCCGAGTGTTTCGACCAGGCGCGTCTTCGCCAGGCCGGGAACACCGATCAAGAGCGCATGGCCGCCGGACAGCAGGGTCACAAGGGTTTGGTCGACAACCTCTTGCTGGCCGAAGATCACCTTTCCGATGGATTCGCGTACGCGTACCAGGCTCTGGCCGAGCGCTTCGACATCCTGCGCGAGTTGCGCACCATCAGTCGTGTCCTGGGGAAAAGTTGGCGTGATGCTCACGTGATAATAATCTCCAGTATTGAATAAAGCGTGGCAGGCCATGACCAACAAATCGACAGGACCAGCGACCCACAAGGGAAAGATAGAGATAAAGTTTCCTAATGACGAGTCACCGCGCCTCGAAAGCTTGGACGAGATTTCGGGGGCGCCGGCGGGCGACGATTTCGATATGCGCATTGCCGCCGACGGCACTTGGTACCATGAGGGCCGGCCGATCCGCCGTAAACCCTTGGTAAAGCTGTTCTCGACGGTGCTGCGGCGAGACGGCGACGGGGTTTATTGGCTTCAGACGCCGGTCGAGAAGGGCCGTATCGAGGTCGAAGACGCCCCTTTTACGGCGGTTGAATTCTTGGTGAGTGGCGGCGGCCAGAACCAGGTCCTGCGCTTTCGGACGAACCTGGACGACGAGATCGAAGCCGATTCGGAGCACCCCATTCGTGTAGAGGTTGACCCTGAAACAGAGCAGCCGCGCCCCTATATATTGGTGCGGGAGGGTTTGGAGGCGCTCATTTTGCGGTCGGTATTCTACCAACTCGTCGAAATCGGGGTTGAAGAGGCCGCGCCGGAAGGGCCCCGATTGGGGGTCTGGAGCAAAGGCTGTTTCTTCCCGTTAGGGCCAGTTTATTGATTAGTGGGTGACACTCGTCGGCATGGGATCTTTGGTCACGGCAGGTGAAATAATCGCGCGTTTCTCCGCGGCGGATCCGCCCGCCCGGCGATCGGCGCCGGTAAGCCTGAAGGGATCCGCCAAGTTGCGCGGCGACCACGATCTCAACCCTGATCTTTATGAGCCAGGGCGCCCTCTGACCGATGCCGCCGTCCTGGTGCCCATCGTGGAACGCACCGCCGGCTTGACGGTCCTGCTGACACGGCGGACCGATCACCTGCATGACCACGCCGGTCAGATCAGCTTTCCCGGCGGTCGAATCGATCCGGGCGACCAAAGCCCGGAGGGCGCGGCCCTTAGGGAGACCGAAGAAGAGATCGGTCTCGCCCGGACCCACATCAATCTTCTCGGCCGGCTGGACACCTATGTCGTCCGGACCGGATTCCAGGTCTATCCGGTCGTTGGCCTTGTGACGCCACCCTTCTCGATCGAGGCTGACAGCTTTGAAGTCGCCGAGGTCTTCGAGGTGCCGCTTTCCTTCTTCCTCGATCCCGGGAACAAGGAGTGCCGCAGTCGTGAGTATCAGGGCAAGGAGCGCTACTTCTATGTCTACCCCTATAAGGACTATTTTATCTGGGGCGCGACCGCTGGCATGTTGGGAAACCTCGCGGAAATCTTGAAAGGCTGAACGATGGTAAGAAAGCTTCTCCTATTCGTGCTGCCGATCGTTCTTCCGATCCTGACCTATTGGGTTTACATGCTGCTGGCACGCCGCAAGGCGGCCTTGGCCCAGAGCGGCGATCTGCCGGGTTGGCAGGACGCGCCCTGGACGCTGATCGCCGCGAGCGCCTTTGTATTGATGCTCGGAGGATTGGTCGCCTTTCGTTTCACCGGCAGCCATGAGGCGGGTACGAAGCTGGAACCGCCGCGATACATTGACGGGGTGGTGGAACCGAGCCGCGTCGCGGACTAGTCTTTCCGGCGAATCCCGCTCATAAGGCTCAATCATTTCTCAGCGGTGCCGTTTCGTTTTGGAGCCGACCGGTAAGATAACGCCGCAGGACTGGATGACCGCCCCTGCGGTCACGAAGGTTTTTGAGGCGCTGACTCACGAAGGCGCGGAGGTGCGCTTTGTCGGCGGCTGCGTGCGCGACGCCGTGGCGCAGCGGCCCGTGCGGGATGTAGATCTGGCGACGGCGGACACACCGGAGCGCGTGATCGAGTTGCTGGAGCAGGCCTCTCTCAAGGCTGCCCCGACAGGTATTCATCATGGGACGGTGACGGCCATAGCCGACGGCGAAGCCTTCGAGGTGACGACGCTGCGCCGGGACGTCGAGACATTCGGGCGTCATGCAACCGTCGCCTTCACGGACGATTGGCTGGCGGACGCGGAGCGTCGGGACTTCACTTTCAACGCCATGTCGTGCCGTCCTGACGGGACCCTCTTCGATCCTTTCGACGGCACCGACGATCTGCATGCCGGTCGCGTGCGGTTCGTCGGCGATGCGCGGGCGCGTATGCAGGAAGACTATCTGCGCCTGCTCCGGCTGTTCCGCTTTCAAGCCCATTTCGGCAGGGGACCGATCGATCGCGACGCTTTGGCGGCGGCGCGGGAGTTCGCTCCGTCTTTGGCCGGTCTTTCGGGCGAACGTGTGCGCAACGAGTTCCTGCGGACACTGGAAGCGCCCGACCCCCTGCCGATACTCCGGGACATGATCCGGAACGGTGTTCTCGCCGTCATTCTGCCGGAGGCCGGCGACCTCGATCGTTTGGCCGCCCTCCTGTCCTTGGACGCCGCCGCGGCGGACCCTCTGCTGCGCCTGGGGGCTCTCCTCAGCGGCGGGGCGGCCGCTGTCGAGGCGGTTGCGGATCGCCTGCGCCTTTCCAACAAACAGCGGGACCGGCTGCTCCAGGCCGATGCCGCCGCCCGGCAGTTGCATCCCGATATGACCAAGGCGCAGCTGCGTCCTCTGCTCTACCGCATGGGCCGGGATTGTGTTTCCGATGCCCTGAGGCTGTCGAGCGCCGCTTGGCACGCTTCCAATACGGTGCCCGCGGCGCTCACGGATCTCTGGTCCGAGGTCTCGGCCTGGGCCGGTTCGCAGTTTCCCCTCAGGGGTGAGGACGCGCTTGAGCGGGGGGTTGCCGCCGGGCCGCAGGTAGGGGTACTGCTGCGCAGTGTAGAGGACTGGTGGATCGCCCAGGACTTCGCGCCGGATCGCGAGGCCTGCCTCGCGGAACTGGCGCGGCGCATCGAGGGGGTGGGGGACACATGATCAGGAAGGACCGATTCTCCGGCAAGCAATTCCATCGCGAGTTGATGGCCGTTGTTATCGTGGCAACGTTGGCCTTTGGGGGTTACTTCTTTTGGAAGTCGCAGCAAGCGAAAGAGAGTCTCCGGCAGGGAGAGAGCGAACTTGCGTCTTACTATCGCGACAAGCCCCCGGAGAACGGTTGGCAGATCCAGGGAGTGGCGGCCGGGGAAACCTGGCTGGAAGTGTTGATACAGGCGCCGGAGGAAGTGTCCCATGCCATCGTTGTGTCGGGCGAGGCTGGGGCGACCTTCGCGCTCGGCGCCCTTTGTCCTCTCCGCGAGGACGAAATCTGGAACATTCTCGGTGACGACCTCGATGTCGTCATGCGCTTGCGCAGTCCGCAGGACGATCTTTACGTGAACGTGAGCTGCCGACGTTACCATACTGAATCAGCACGAGGCTGATAGGCCGAGCGGGCCGGTTCCGTCACACCAACAAGTGTTTTAGGGCCAGGTCGCTTCCGGCGGCAGGGACATCAGGATCGCCTCCACATTGCCGCCGGTCTTCAGGCCGAAGCGCGTACCCCGGTCGTAGATCAGGTTGAACTCGGCGTAGCGGCCGCGCCGGAACAGCAGGTGCTTGCGCTGCTCATCGTTCCAGGGCTTGGCCATGTGGCGCCGGACGAGTTTCGGATAGATCTCCAGAAAGGCGCGGCCCACGTCCTGGGTAAAGGCGAAGTCCGCCTCCCAGTCTCCGCTGTCGATGTAGTCGTAAAAGATCCCACCGACGCCCCGAGCCTCGCCTCGATGGGGAATGAAAAAGTACTCGTCGCACCATTCCTTGAAGCGGGGATAGTCGCCGACCTCATGCTTGTCGCAGGCGGCTTTCAGCGCCGCGTGAAAGTCGCCGGTGTCCTGTTCGTCGGGAAAGGCAGGGTTGAGATCGGTGCCACCGCCGAACCAGGCTTTCGATGTGACGATGTGCCGCGTGTTCATGTGGATGGCCGGCACGAGCGGCGATTGCATGTGCGCCACCAGCGAAATGCCTGAGGCCCAGAATCGCGGGTCTTCCTTGGCGCCGGGAATCTCCTTGGCGAACTCCGGCGCGAACTCGCCAAACACGGTTGAAGTGTTGACCCCGACCTTTTCGAAAACCCGCCCCCGCATCAGCGACATGACCCCGCCACCTCCGCCGTCGCGTTCCCACGACTTGCGTTCGAAGCGCCCGGCGGGGATATGCGCCATCCGTCCCGCGTTGTCGCCGGACAGCTCGTCTTCCAGGCGTTCGAACTCGGCGCAGATCAGGTCGCGCAGCTCTTCGAACCAGACCTTGGCGCGGGTTTGTCGTTCGGTGAGGGGGTCGGTCATTCAGCTTTTCTCTGTCTTGTCGTCTCTGGTTTGGCGCGGCGCCGGAAAGCCGGACGTTTGCCGCAGGGCCTCTCCGACCACCATGGCGGCGGCCGTGGCGACGTTCAAGGACCGGATCTCGGGCCGCATGGGGATCACGATGCGCGCCTGCGCGGCCTCATGCACTTCGGAAGGAACGCCGGCTGACTCCCGCCCCAGCAACAGGTTGTCCTCGGCTTCGAAATCAAAGCGGGTGTAGGCGGTGGCTGCCTGGGTGGTCAAGAGAATCAAGCGGCCCCGCCGCTGTGCCTCGTAGGCGGTCCAGGATCGGTGGCGTATGACCTCGACTTGATCGAGATAATCCATGCCGGAGCGGCGTAACCGTTTGTCATCAAACAGAAAACCGCAGGGTTCGATGATGTCGGCGGGCAACCCCAGGCAGGCTGCCAAACGCAGCAATGTCCCGCAGTTCTGGGGTATGTCCGGCTGATAGAGGGCGATCCGCATAGTCGTGCCGGGCTGGTGCCTTTGTGCCTTTGCCTTTGGGGGAATTTTCCTCTATACCGCGTTCCCGGCGACCTTAGTCAGGGCTCCACCCCTTGGCAATTCGTCGCAGTCAGTAGTCTCACGGGGTCCTTCGCCCTAAAATTCCAGCTAAGAGGTTGGTCGCCCGAAAAACCAGGAACCGAACAAAAAGCCGGTTTTTCTGGGGCCGATTTATTGGGCCGAGTGGAGAGGTCATGAGGGAAAAACGACATGGCAGATAGTGCGAGCAACCCGCCCGCCGATGACGGCGAAACACGCCGCGACTTTCTCTATCTGGTTGCCGGCGCGACGGGCGCCGTCGGCGCCGCCGCGGCGCTTTGGCCGATTGTGGACTCCATGAACCCTGCGGCGGACGTTCTGGCGCTCGCCTCGACCGAAGTCGACATTTCGCCCATAGCCGAAGGTCAGCGCATCACCGTGACCTGGCGCGGGCAGCCGGTCTTCATCGACCATCGCACGTCCGCCGGTATTGAAGCGGCACGCGACGTCGATGTCGCCACTCTGCCGGATCAACAGACGGACGAGGACCGGGTCCAGAAACCGGAATGGCTGGTGGTCAAGGGTGTCTGCACGCACCTCGGCTGCATTCCGCTCGGACAGAAGGCCGGACAGCCGCGCGGCGAGTTCGACGGCTGGTTCTGCCCCTGCCACGGTTCGCACTACGATACCTCCGGCCGTATCCGGAAGGGGCCGGCACCTCTCAACCTCGAGGTTCCGCCCTACGAGTTCCTCGACGATGCACTCATAAAGATCGGATGAGGGGGCGGAGATGAGCACAATGACGAACAGCGGGCTCGTGAAGTGGATCGACGACCGTCTTCCCATCTTCACCTTCATGAACCACGAGCTGAATGAGTATCCGACTCCCAGAAACCTGAGCTACTGGTGGAACTTCGGATCGCTGGCGGGGATCATTCTCGTCATCATGATCGTCACTGGCATCATGCTGGCGATGCAGTACACGCCGCATGTCGATTATGCCTTCGATTCCGTCGAGCGGATCATGCGCGACGTCAACTACGGCTGGCTGTTGCGCTATATCCACTCGAACGGTGCCTCCTTCTTCTTCATCATCGTCTACATTCACATCTTCCGCGGTCTCTATTACGGCTCTTACAAGGCGCCGCGCGAGCTGCTGTGGATGCTGGGCGTCGTCATCCTGCTGCTGATGATGGCAACGGCCTTCATGGGCTACGTGCTGCCGTGGGGCCAGATGAGCTTCTGGGGCGCCACGGTCATCACGAACCTCTTCTCCGCCATTCCCTTGTTTGGGGAGGGCATCGTGACGTGGCTGTGGGGCGGTTTCTCCGTCGACAATCCGACCTTGAACCGCTTCTTCTCGCTCCACTATTTGTTGCCTTTCGTGATCGTCGGCGCGGTGGTGCTGCATCTGGTGGCGCTGCACCAGTTCGGATCGAACAACCCACTGGGCATCGATGCGAAGGGCCCACAGGACAAAATCCCCTTCCACCCCTACTACACGATCAAGGACCTCTTCGGCCTTGGCGTGTTCCTGGTGGTCTTCGCGGGCTTTGTTTTCTATGCGCCTGATTTCTTCGGCGAGCCGGACAACTACATTCCGGCCAACCCGCTATCGACGCCGGCCCATATCGTGCCGGAATGGTACTTCCTTCCGTACTACGCGATCTTGCGGTCGATCCCGGACAAGCTGCTGGGCGTTATCGCCATGTTCGCCTCGATCTTTGTGCTGTTCATCCTGCCGTGGCTGGATCGTTCGCCGGTGCGCAGCGGCCGCTTCCGTCCGATCTTCAAGTGGTTCTTCCTGATCTTCATCGTCGACTGCATCATCTTGGGCGTGGTCGGTGCGAAGCCTGCGGAAGGAACCTGGCTGATCGTCGGCCGGCTCGCCACGGCCTACTACTTCATCCACTTCTTTGTCATCCTGCCGCTGCTCGGGGCCATGGAACGACCTAGTCCTTTGCCGACTTCGATCAGTGAGCCCGTCTTGAAGGGTGGAGGCGCGGCGGCCGCCGCCGGTGCATCCAGCAAGCCGATGGAGAAAGCGTGATGAGAAAGTTGTTATTGGGTCTCGCCGCTTTGACCCTCGGTGCGGGTGTCACCACGGCCTCACTTCCTGCGCAAGCCGCCGAAGGCGTCGCCATTCCGAAGCAGAGCTGGTCCTTCAGCGGCATGTTCGGGACCTACGACCGCGCGGCGTCTCAGCGTGGCCTTCAGGTCTTCCGCGAGGTCTGTTCCGCGTGCCATGGCCTGAAACGAGTTGCCTTCCGCAACCTGATGGATCTCGGCTACAGCGAGGACGACATTAAGGCCCTGGCCGCCGAGTACAGCGTCGAGGACGGACCGGACGACGAGGGCGAGATGTTCGAACGGGCGGCCCGGCCGTCCGATCGCTACCCCTCGCCTTTCCCCAACGACATAGCGGCGGCGGTGGCCAACAACGGCGCGGCCCCGCCTGACCTCTCCCTGATGACCAAGGCGCGTGTGGGTGGCCCCGACTACCTCTACGCCTTGCTTACCGGCTACGTCGATCCGCCGGCCGACGTCGAGATGATGGACGGGCTGAGCTACAACGCCTACTTCCCCGGCCACCAGATCGCGATGGCGAATCCGCTGTTCGAAGACGGGGTGGAATATGCCGATGGTACGGCGGCCACGGTGGATCAGATGGCCTATGACGTAACCAACTTCCTCATGTGGGCGGCGGATCCGAAACTTGAGGAACGCAAGGGGATGGGCCTCAAGGTCATCATCTTTCTGATCTTCATGACGGCCGTCTTCTATGCCGCCAAGCGCAAGATCTGGACGGACCTGCATTAGGGTTTGAATCGTCAGACAGACCGCGAAAGGCCGCCCATCGGGCGGCCTTTCTGTTTCCGGAACAGTTCGAGATCATGAGGACGGCTTGGCAGCCGGGCGGACCTCGACTACACACAAACCTTGTAGAACCATAAGAAAACGAAGGGGGCTCCATGGCCAGCGGTGCAGATTCGGTCATCGGAATCATCGGCGGCAGCGGCGTCTACGATATCGAAGGGCTGGCCAACACAGCCTGGCGCCAAGTGGACTCGCCGTTCGGGGCGCCTTCGGACGAGTTGCTGTTCGGCGAACTGGACGGACAGGCCGTCGTCTTCCTGCCGCGCCACGGACGCGGCCACCGCATCCCGCCGTCGGAGCTGAACTTCCGGGCCAACATCGATGCCTTGAAGCGCGCCGGGGTGACGCAGATTGTGTCTCTCAGCGCGGTGGGCTCGCTTCGCGAAGACCTGGCACCGGGGTGTTTCGTCATTGTCGACCAGTTCATCGACCGCACCTTCGCACGCAACAAGAGTTTCTTCGGCACCGGAATGGTCGGGCATGTCGCGCTCGGGGACCCCGTTTGCGGCTGCGTCGGCGATCAACTGGAAGCTTCGGCCAAGGAACTGGATCTGCAGGTCCGGCGCGGCGGCACTTATCTGGTGATGGAGGGGCCGCAGTTTTCGACCCGCGCGGAGTCGGAGCTCTACCGGACCTGGGGCTGCGACGTCATCGGCATGACCAACATGCCGGAAGCCAAGCTCGCACGGGAGGCGGAGATCTGCTACGCCACCGTGGCCATGGTCACGGACTACGACTGCTGGCACGCGGACCACGACGATGTGACGGTCGATCAGGTCGTGCAAACCCTGCTCGGCAACGCGGACCATGCCCGGGCCCTGGTCCGGAATGTGGTTCCCAAACTGGCGGCGCGCGCTCACCCCTGTCTGCAAGGTTGCCACAATGCACTGGACAGCGCCTTGATCACGCAGCCGGCTGCCCGTGACCCGGACGTCCTGAAGAGACTCGATGCCGTGGCGGGACGGCTCCTGAAGGACTAGGATTGGCAGGGGCCGAGGTGGCCCCCCAAAGAATTGACGGGCAGGGGTCCCATGAGAGTCGGCGGCAAGGACATGCGCACCATCTGGCTGGCGGACGACGGCTGGGGCGTGGAAATCATCGACCAGACGAAGCTGCCTCATGTCTTCGAGGTCGCGCGGTTGGAAGACCTGGCGCAGGCCGCCTATGCCATCAAGGAAATGCAGGTCCGGGGCGCTCCGCTGATCGGCGCTACGGCGGCCTACGGCATGGCGCTTGCCTTGCGCGCCGATCCTTCCGACGAGAACCTGGCGCGGGCGGCGGAAACGCTGCTGGCCACCCGGCCGACGGCGGTCAATCTGCGCTGGGCCCTGGACGAGATGAAACAGACCGTGGCCGCCCTCGCGCCGGACCAGCGCGCGGAAGCGGCCTATCGCCGCGCCGGAGAGATCGCGGAGGAGGATGTCTCCACCTGCCGCGCAATCGGCGACAATGGTGCCAAGCTGATTCAGATCGCCGCCGACCGGAAGCAACCGGAGGAACCCGTCAATATCCTGACCCATTGCAATGCCGGTTGGTTGGCGACGGTCGATTGGGGCACGGCGCTTGCGCCGATCTACGTGGCGCATGATGCCGGGGTGAAGCTGCATGTCTGGGTCGACGAAACGCGGCCTCGCAATCAGGGCGCCGGCCTGACGGCCTGGGAACTGGGACAGCATGGGGTGCCGCACACCGTCATCGCCGACAATGTCGGCGGCCTGTTGATGCAGCGCAGGCAAGTCGACCTCTGCATCACGGGGACGGACCGCACCACCGCCACCGGCGACGTCTGCAATAAAATCGGGACCTACCTCAAGGCGCTGGCAGCGGAAGCCAATGCGGTGCCCTTCTATGTCGCCTTGCCCGGCCCGACCATCGACTGGACCCTGGAGGACGGTGTGGCGGAGATTCCAATCGAGGAGCGGGACGGGCGGGAGGTGTCTGAGGTCGTCGGCGAGGCCGCCAGCGGCGAAATCCTGTCTGTTAGGGTCACGCCGAAAGGCAGTCCCGTTGCCAACTACGCGTTCGACGTGACGCCGTCGCATCTCGTCAGCGGTTTGATTACGGAACGGGGCGTCTGCCCCGCGTCCCGGGAGGGCCTGCTGTCGCTCTATCCGGAACAACGGGACGAGGGCTAGGTCCTATCGCGCTCATTACCGGCATCTCTCAACTGATCGTCGCCGTTGCGGACCTGGACCGGGCCGCTCTGGCCGTTCAAAGGCTCGGCTTCTCGATGACGCCGCTGGCGCGCAACCCCACATGGGGACTCGCCGCGCGGTTCGTCGCACTGCCCGGCGGCGGACACATTGCGATTACCGGCCTGTTGGATCAGAGCGCGCGCAACAAGCTGCTTGGCCGTTTCGTGGAGGCGGGCGGAGGGCCCTTTGCTGTCTCTCTGAGCTGCAGCGACCTCAACGACCTGGAGGCTCACCTGCGGGAGGACGGCCATCCAACCGCGGATGCAAAGGATTCCAATTTCACCATAGAGGTCAGGCGTGGTCTCCTGAACTTGCGCGAGCGCCTCTCTTGGCTGCCGGAGAGCGTGGCGCCTGGGCTGCGTTGCTACGCCAGCCAGCGTACCCCCGGCGACGACATCGACCGCAAGCCCTGGAACGAGCATGCGAACGGCGCCACCGCGATAGAGGCAGTGACGGTTGTCGTGGACGATCCGGGGGCGGTGGCGATCCCTTACGCCAAGATGTTCGGCTTCGATCGTGTGCGTGCGGCGGCGGATGTGGTCGAGGTCGACACCGGCGGCGGGTGGCTGCGTTTCACGCATCGCGACGGCCTGCGGAGGCTTCTGCCGGACCGGGAAGGTTCTTTACCGGAGCCTCCTGCGATTGCGGCTCTGCGGCTGTCTGTCGCGAACCTGCGCCAGGCCGAAGCTTATCTCGAAATCTTTGGGCAGACCTTCACCGGCAAAGTGGCGGGCGGACGGCTGTGCATTTCCCCTCCGGCGGGAACGGGGCTCTATCTGGAACTCGTGGCTTCCCTGAGTCCGATTCCCTAACCCTATTGGGAAACTATCGGCCTGCGCATGAGATACCAGGCGGCGAGGTTTCCGATAAGCGCGACTGGCACGAAGGCGGCAAAGACCCAGAAGCCGACGGTTTGTGCGCTGACCACGGAAAGGTCCTGCGCGAAACCGCCGGCATTGGCGGCAATGCCGCTGCAGGCGGCCCCGAGGGCGTAGCCGATCATCTGGGTGGTCGGCAGGCAGGAGGCCGCGACCTCCTTTTCCTTCTTCGACGCGGCCGACACGACGCGCTGCACGATGAAGGCCCAGGCCATACCGAAACCGGCCCCCATCAGCACGGCCCAAGGGATCAGCATCAACAGGCTGCTGTCCGGCATCAGCAACGCGAAGCCGACGACCCCCAGGGAAATCAGAACCGAGCCCGATTTGACGATCGTCCCGTCCCACCGGGCGGACGCATTGGCGACGGCGATGGCCGCAACGGTCCAGGCGACGGACTCGATGGCAATCATGTAGCCGGCGGTCAGCGGGGTCGCGCCGTAGAGCAAGTCCATCAGCAGCGGCCCGTAGGTGGTAAAGGAGACCGTGGCCATGGAGAGAGTCAGCACGGCCACGATGCCCGCACCGACCGGGCGGCGCAGGTCGAACGGTCGCCCCGGAAACAGGGGGGCGCGGTGGCGTCCGTCGAGGCGGACGAAAAGCGCCAGCAGGGCGAGCCCCAGGACAACGAACGCAGCTGCGCTGAGAGTCTCGCTGCGGTCGCCCGCGACACAAATACTGAGAATTCCACAAGCCAGGACCGCGAGCCGGCGGATCGGGATGGCCGAGGGTGCCGATTGCGTTTCCTTGTGACGCACGCCGATGAACAGGACCGCTGCGATCAAGAGCAGCGCGGCCTGTGCGGCGAAGGCCCAGAAGGCGCCGCGCCACAGGCCATAGCTCGCGAAAACGCCGCCAATCAGGGGGCCGCAGAGCGCGGAGGCGCCCCAGATGCCCGACATGATGGCCAGCAGCTTTGGCCAGTAGCGGTCCGGGAAGAGCTGGCCGACGGCCACATAAGCGATGGCCACCATCGCGCCGCCGCCCAAACCTTGGAACAGACGGCCGGACAGCATGGTGAAGATATCGGGTGCCATGGCGCTTGCGGCGCAGCCGCCGGCATAGACAACGGCTGCGGCGGACATGGCGAATCGCAATCCGAACCTTGCGCAGAAAAGACCCATGGCCGCTCCAGCGACGATGGACCCGACCTCATAGAGCGCGATAGCCCAATAAACCTGGGTGCCGCCGCCGATCTCCGCAACCACCGCCGGCATGACGGTTGCGACCAACAGGGTGTCCGCCGCATGGAGCCAGATTCCGAGGCAGAGGATCGAGAAACGAAAGAGAACGCCGCCCCGGAGAAGGTCCTGCCATTCGGCGCGGGCCGTCCCGCTGTCATCTCTGGAGCCGTCGTCCATGAATATGCGCATCCTCTATTTATAAAGATTTTTCTTTATAAATAGAGGATGCCGACACCGCTGGCAACAGCGATCCTGGCCGCCGCGTCGCGGCGGGCCCTCCTCAGTCGGGGCCGGTCCGGGCCCGGTCAGTGGATTGAGCTGCTCTCCAGTGCGGAGGCGATCAGTGTTTGGGCGGCTTTCTTGGCCTGTCGTGCCGCCGGAGCCTGCGGTTCGATCTGTGTCGTCACGACGGCCCCTTCGATCAGCAGCATGAGCTGGGCGGCCAACTCCCTCGGCCGGTGGGTGCCGGACTCCTCGGCAAGCTCCAGCAGGTAATCGTAGACTTGGCGCTTGTGCTCGGCGGCGGCCCGATGGATCGGATCGCTGGGGTCGCCGAACTCCGCGGCGGCCTTCATGAACATGCAGCCATGAAACTCGGGGCGCCTGACCCAATCCCCCATGACGTCGAAGGCGGCCAGCAGTTTCTCCGAGGGGTCTTCGGCGCGCATCTCCACTTCTTCACGGAACCAGTCCCGGAAGCGGCGGTCCCGCAGGTGCAGGGTCGCGAGGATCAACTCGTCCTTTGACTTGAAATGATTGTAGAGAGTCATCTTGGCAACCTTCGCGGCGGCCAGGATCTTGTCGATCCCCGTTGCGTGATAACCCTGTTCGTAGAACAGCTTAAGGGCCGTCTCGACGAGATGTTCCTTGCGGGTCGATGCCATTGCTCTGTCCCCCGGCAGCCGACAGACTATACAAATCAGTCTGTTTATAGGCTGGCCGATTCGAGAAGGCAACAGGTCCGCGCCGACCCAAGGCTTTTTGCATTCTGTGACTCTGGACAGACGAGTCTGGTGAGCGGGGATCGGCTCGGAGTGTCTCTACAACGGGCTAGACATTGAAACGGAAATGGAAGACGTCACCGTCTTTGGCGACGTAGTCCTTGCCCTCGGCGCGCATCTTGCCCGCGTCCTTGGCGCCCTGTTCGCCGCTGCAGGCCACGAAGTCTTCGTAGGAGATGGTCTCCGCGCGGATGAAGCCTCGTTCGAAATCCGTGTGAATGACCCCGGCCGCTCGTGGCGCCCGCGCGTTGCGTTCAACGGTCCAGGCGCGGGCTTCCTTGGGGCCGACCGTGAAGAACGTAATGAGATCCAACAGGGCGTAGCCGGCCCGGATGACCCGCGCCAGGCCGGTCTCGGTCAAACCCAGGGCTTCCAGGAACTCCTGCTTTTCCTCCGGGCTGTCCAGGGCCGCGACTTCCGACTCGATCTTGGCGGAGATAACGACACAGGCATTGCCTTCAGCTTTGGCGCGTTCCTCCACGGCCTCGCTATAGGCGTTGCCGGTGGCCGCGTCTTCCTCGCCGACGTTGGCGGCGTAGAGAATCGGCTTGGCCGTCAGCAGTTGCAGCTGCCGGAACACACCCATCAGATCCTCCGGAATGTCGACACTGCGGGCCGGGCGGCCTTCCTGCAGTGCTTCCGCCACGGGTTCGAGGACCGCCAGGCGCTGCTTGCTCTCCTTGTCGCCGCCTCGGGCGCGCTTGGTGGCGGCCTGCGTTTGTTTCTCCACGGACTCCAGGTCAGCGATCAACAGCTCCGTCTCGACCGTTTCCGCGTCGCGCACCGGGTCGACGGAGCCCTCCACATGAGTGACCTCACCGTCGAAGCAGCGCAGCACATGGACGATGGCGTCAACCTCCCGGATGTTGGCCAGGAACTGGTTGCCCAAGCCCTCGCCCTTGGAGGCGCCGCGCACCAGCCCGGCAATATCGACGAATTCGAGATAGGTCGGGATGATCTTGGCGGACTTGCCCAGGCGCGCGAGTTCCTCCAGGCGCGGATCCGGCACGGGGACCCGGCCGACGTTAGGCTCAATCGTGCAGAAGGGGTAGTTCGCCGCCTCCGCTGCCGCGGTTTCCGTCAGCGCGTTGAACAGGGTGGACTTGCCAACGTTGGGCAAGCCCACGATACCGCAGTTGAATCCCATATCAGCTTCCGCTTGCGTCTTTGCCGCCGGAGCCGGTGGCCGGGGCCTGTGTTTCGGGCGATCCGTCCGCCTTTGGTCTCGTCTCCGGCTTTTCCGGTTTCTTTGGCCGCGGTGGTGCCATCAGGTGGGCGACGCGTGACATGAACCCAGCGTCGTCCCCCTCCAGCAGGCGGGGGAACTCATCCGCAATGGCCCGGGTCAACTTTTCGACCATGGGCATTTCGGCGTTGTCGAAGTCGCGCAGGACGTGGCTCTGCACCAGGTTCTTGTCGCCGGGGTGCCCGACCCCCAGGCGCACACGCCAATAGTCCTTGCCGATATGGGCGTCGATGGAGCGCAGGCCATTGTTGCCGCCGGCCCCTCCGTTGCGTTTCACGCGGATCTTGCCCGGCGCCAGGTCGATCTCATCGTGCAGCACGATCACCCGGTCGGTCGGCAGCTTGTAGAAGCGTAGAGCCTCCCCGACGGCCCGCCCGGACTCGTTCATGTAGGTCTCCGGCTTCATGCAGAGAACCTTGGTGCCGTCGATTTGGCCCTCGGCGACCTGCGCTTGAAAGCGCAGGCGCCAAGGACCGAAATGAAAACGGCTGGCAATCTCGTCCGCTGCCATGAAACCGAAGTTGTGCCGGTTCCCGGCATGCCGCGGACCCGGATTGCCGAGACCGGCGACGATGAACATCTTGGGTATCCCTGACCGGGAAGGGCGCGATTAGCTCTCGGTTTCCTCTCCGCCGCCGCCCTCTTCGGCAGGCGCTTCCGCACCCTCTTCCGTGGGCTCCGCACCCTCTTCGCCCTCGCCTTCGCCTTCCTCGGGCTCGACCGCCATCTTCGGCGGCGCGATGGTGGCGATTGTGAAGTCGCGGTCCGTGATCGTGGGCGTCACGCCTTCCGGGAGCTTCACACTTGAGATATGGACGCCATCGTTCAGTTCCAGGCCGGTGAGGTCGGCCTCGAGCTGTTGAGGAATGGCATCCGCGCGGCAGTTGACCTCAATCTCATGGCGCACGACGTTGAGAATGCCGCCCGCCACCAAGCCGGGGCATTCCTCTTCGTTCAGGAACACCATCGGAATCTGGACGGTGACTTCGGTGGTGGCCGACACGCGTAGGAAATCGATATGGATGGGACGGTCCGTGACGGGGTCGAATTGTACGTCCCGCGCCAGCACCCGTTCCTTGCCGCTGCCGACCTTGACGTCGAACAGCGTGGCGAAGAACCCGGTTTGGTGAAGCTGCTTGATCAGCTCCTTATCGTTCATCGCGATCAGGGAGGGGTTTTTCTTGGCTCCGTAGATGACACCCGGGACCATCCCGGCGCGGCGCGATGCCCGGGCTGACCCCTTACCTGCCCGATCCCGCTGTTCCGCGACAAGTTCAACAATGTCACTCATCGTTTCTTCTCCTTAAAGATTCCGCGGCCCGCAAAGACCGCGCTCCCGGAAACCGGCCTCCAGGGGTGCCGGATTCCCTTACGACAGCGCCTCTTAAGTGGACGCCGGCAACTCAAACAGGCTCGAAACCGAGCGTTCGTCGCAGATCCGCTGCATGGCATCGCCCAGCAGCGGCGCGATCGTGATCTGGCGAATGTTCTTGGAAACGCGGACCGCTTCCGTCGCCTGAATGCTGTCCGTCACCACAAGTTCTTCAAGCGGTGAAGCGGAAACCCGCGCAACGGCGCCGCCGGATAGAACACCATGTGTCACATAGGCGCAAACCGATTCCGCGCCGTCCTTGGTCAGGGCGGCGGCAGCGTTGCAGAGCGTTCCGGCGGAATCGACGATATCGTCCACCAGGATGCAGCGCTTGCCCTCGACCTCGCCGATGATGTGCATGACTTCCGAGACACCGGCCCGCTCGCGGCGCTTGTCGATAATCGCCAGGTCGGCATTGAGCCGCTTTGCGATGGCCCGGGCCCGGACCACACCGCCAACGTCGGGCGACACGATGGCCAGGTCGTTGCCGTTGTGGCGGTCCTTGATGTCCTTGATGAAGACCGGGGCGGCAAAAAGGTTGTCCGTCGGGATGTCGAAGAAGCCCTGAATCTGACCGGCGTGCAGGTCCAGGGTCAGCACCCGGTCGGCGCCCGCCGTTGTGATCAGATTGGCGACCAGCTTCGCGGAAATCGGAGTGCGTGGTCCTGATTTGCGGTCCTGACGCGCATAGCCGTAATAGGGGATGACCGCCGTGATCCGCCGGGCGGAGCCGCGGCGCAGAGCATCTATCGCGACCAGCAGCTCCATCAGATTGTCGTTGGCGGGGAAGGAGGTGGATTGGATCAGGAAGACGTCTTCGCCGCGGACGTTCTCCAGGATCTCCACGAAGACCTCCATGTCCGAAAACCGGCGGACGCTGGCCTTGGTCAGGGGAAGATTGAGAAACGCCGAAATGGCCTCGGCAAGCGGCAGGTTGCTGTTGCCGGTTAGGATCTTCATATCAGTTTCCCGCACCGCGTCGAGGTCTGTAGCCGGATGACAGAAATCGCCAGCGGGACTCTGCTCCCTGGTCCCAAGGCGGGCGGAACATATCAACGTGCCCCGGCGCTGTAAACGCCTGGGAATCGCCCACCTGGGAATTGTTTAGATGCACCCTTGTCGTGCCGGTCTGAGGGCTGTTCGGGCTGACTGGGTCGTCCTATTTGCCTTCTTCGTCACCGTCGCCCGCGGCGGTGGAGGGCCGCAGCCCTTTTCGGCCCGCCTGGGCCAGTAGGTCCTGTATCCCGGCGACGGCATTTCTGGCGATTTCCGGGGACATTCTGGCCCAAGTAAGCCGAAGACTGCCGGCCGGCACCTCGTTGGCCTGTTCCACTTGCCCAATGAGGGCGCCGTCACCGCTTTCGATCACGCTCCAAGACAGCACCACTCTTTGCCGGCCTTCCCGGGCGGAGGAGACCTGGAAGTCCCCGATGAGGAGAAGATCCTGCTCCGTCGCCGTCTCTGCTAGCGGCAGGCCGCTGCGTCTCAGCTCCGTCTCGATAGCCTTCTTCAAGGGTCCGCTATCCTCGCCGTCCAACGCGGGCAGGGCGGCGACGACCAACCGGGCTTCGGGGAAACCGGCCAGCCGGGGCGGGCTGGACTCCGGCTCCTGCAGCAAGTCGACGACCGCGGGCGCGACTTCCGCGACGACATCCGCCAGGTTCTGCGGACTGGTGGTTTTGGCGGCGGTGAGAGACAGGTCGATGCGCCGTGCCATCAGGACGGCCCCTGCCGGATCCCGCAGCTCCCAGAGCAGGCGCAGGGTCTCGGCACGGGAATCCGGGGCCCGTGTGGCATGTCCGCGGAGGGTGTAGTTGCCCCGGCTGCTGCTGGTCGTGGAGGCGGGGATCTCTTGCTCGCGGATCGCCTCGGCGATTTGTTCGGACAGCGGCCCGCCGCCCGCCAGGGTTTCGCCGGTGATTGGCGCCACGTAAACGCCGGCGCCGCTCTTCAGGGTCAGCAGATTGTTGGTCGGATCGGCGTCCTGAAACGGGCGCGGCAACTGGCCGCAAGCCGCCGTGAGCACGACCAGGGCAGCAAGCCAGAGCCGTCTCATGACAAGGCGCAACTGGCCATTAAGCCCAGCAGGCAAACGATCAGGAAGATGATGAGATGAGGCATGATAGTGTTGGTCCCCCGCCGTGCTACGCCTCTTTGAACTTGGGGTCTCCCTAAGCGGAAAAAAGATCCAGCGGCGCTTTCGACAGCGGCTCCGCGCCACTATCCGTGACCAGCGACGTGCGGCCCAAAGTCATGGCCAGCCCCTGATCGCTGTCGAAGATGATCATGTGGCAAAAAATGGTCATCCCCGGCGCTATCTCCACCGGGTTCTTGTGGTAGAGCATCGGCCAGTCCATCCAGTTCGGCGCGAAGGTGGTGCCGAGGGAATAGCCGCAGGCATTTAAGCGATGTGAGCCAAGGCCGGCGGCGTCCAGCACGCCGGCGTGGGCATCGAAGGCGTCGCCGTAGGTCTGGCCGGGGACGAGCCGCGCCTCAACCGCGAGCAACGCATCGCGGGCGGCTTCGAACATTTCCCGCTGGCGCGCCGGAACGTCTCCAACCACCAACGTACGCATCATGGCCGCGTGGTAGTGCCGATAGGCACCGGCCCATTCCAGGGTGAGCTGATCCTGCTTGTCGAGCTTCCGCCTGCCCGAGAAGTAGCGGCAGAGTAGGGCACCCTGGCCCGAGCCGATCACGAACTCGTTGCCGGGATAGTCGCCGCCGCCCTTGAAGACGGCGCCTTGCATGGCCGCGAGGATTTCGCCCTCGTCGGCACCGGGCCGTGCCAGCGCCTCGGCCTCTGCGAGCGCGTCATCGGCCAGTTCACCCGCGCGGCGTGCGTAGGCGGTCTCCGCGGGGCTCTTGATAACCCGCAGACGGCTGACCAGCTCGGAGGCGTCTTTGAGGCCGCAGAACCCGTCCAGGGCCGCGTCCAGCGCTTTTCCATTCCGTGCCGTTAGACCGTAGGCCTCGTATTCGACCCCCAGGGTTCTTCCGGCGCAGCCCAGTTCGGCCAGGATCTCCTTTAGCACCAGCGCCGGCTGCACACCGTCCTGGTCCACCCAGATCCTGATATCCTCGATGCACGACGTCTGTTCCGCTTGCCGCAGGTCCGGGGCCCGGGTCAGCAATGTCGTTCTGCCGTCCTGACCCAGGTAGAGGCACTGGAAGAAGACGTAGCCGAAGGTGTCGTAGCCTGTCAGGTAGAACATCGATTCCTGACGGAAGATCAGCAGGCCGTCCAGGCCCTGCTCGGCCATGGCATGACAGGTGCGTTCGCGCCTTCCGGCCAATTCTTCCGTGGTGAAATGCAGTGGCATTCAGGGCTCCAGATAGATCGTTGAGATGCAGCGGCCGTAGTCCTGTTCGCCGCGATGGCAGCTGCGCCGGTAGCTGAAGAAACGATCCTCTTCGGCGCAGGTATCGCAGGGCAGAATGCGCACCTGTTTGACGCCGGACAGAGCCAGACACCGGGCCACGTAGCTCTTGAGATCGAAGTGCCAATGGCCTTCGCGCGGGCTTGGAGAAAAGTAGACTTCGTTGATCCGGTCCTGATCGAGGAAGGGGGTCGGGAATTCCGGTCCCACCTCATAGGATCGCTGGGCGATGGCGGGGCCTATACCGGCGGCGATTCGTGCCGGGTCCGCTCCAAGGTCCACCATGCCGGAAACGGTGGAGTCCAGGACGCCTGAAAGGGCGCCTTTCCACCCGGCATGCGCGGCGCCGATCACTCCGGCCTCCGCATCTGCCAATAGGACGGGCACGCAGTCCGCTGTCAGGATTCCCAGAACGACGCCAGGCTGCTTGGTGACCATGGCATCGGCGCGCGGTGCATTGTCGGGGTCCCAAGGGGAGTCGACGGCCACGGCATCAGGCGAATGAATTTGGTATGCGGTGATCAGATCTCCGTCGGGAAGGTCCAGCCGGTTCAGCACGCGCTGCCGGTTCTCCGCGACCTTGTCCCGGTCGTCGCCCGATCCAAATCCGCAGTTGAGAGATGCGTAGAGACCACCACTTACACCGCCTTCGCGGGTGAAGAAGCCGTGGCGCACGCCCTGCAGTTCATTAAGGGGACAAATGGTCAACATGGGGGCGCTAGACTATCGGGGAAGTTCACCGTTTGATAGTACCTGATTGTCCTAGGACCTACGCCGGGGAAACAAAGCCAGCCGGCAGCGGGTCGCCGGGTCCGGTGATGGCCAGAGCTTTGAAGAGAGACCCCATCTGATCTTCGGACGTCAGGCGTTCAACAGCGGATTGAATGCTCTGGGCCTGTAGTGGCGATGCATGGCGGAAGAGGGCGGCGGCCCGCGCCTCAATTCCCAGGCGCATCAGGAATTCCCCCTGCGCGATGGGACCGTGGCATTGGCCGCCGGCGGTCTCGGCGGCCGTCCTGACTTCGGCAAAGCAGACATGCGCGGTTAAATCGGCGGTGCCCGGCGCTTCCAGAATGTCGTGCCGTTTGTGCTGCCGCAGGGCCTGCAAGGTGGCACCGGTTTTGGCTTCGGCTGCGCCATAGTCCAGGATCAGTGCCCCCCCGCCAAATTCGGCTACGCGCCGTGCGATCTCGGCAGCGGTCGAAGCGGCGGCGGACGACACCTCGACAACACTGCCTTCGGGGGCGCAGCGCAGCGCGTTCGGAATGACATGCTCCGTGGCGCGGGAGGGCGGGGCGAGCGCGAGGGTCAGCGCGTCCGTTTCGGGGTCGAGTGTGACGAGGCGCTCGCACCAGCCCTCAGTTGATTTCTCGAACTGCCGGACGGGCAGCGCATCGAGGAACTCGTTGGCGACGATGAGCGCGGGGCCTTCCGGAACCTCTCCCAGGTTTTGGTGCCAGCGCGGAGAATGCTCGAGGAGAGCCTTGGATTGCAGCCGTTTCAGCACGGGGCTCACCTCGACGAGATGAAGCTCGACGGCCGCGAGGAAATCGGGCGCCAGTTTGGCCGCCCGCAGCGCGTCGGCAAGCAGGGTGCCGCGTCCCGGACCCAGTTCGATCAGATAGCAGGGATTCGGCTGGCCGCAGCGCTGCCAGTGGTCGACGCACCAGAGCCCGACGAGCTCACCGAAGATCTGACTGATCTCGGGGGCAGTGATAAAGTCGCCACCGGTATGCTGCGGCGTCCCGAAAGGGTCCCGCGTCATGTAATAACCGAACTCCGGGTGGGTCAGGACCTCGACGATGTAGTCGGCCAGCGTGAGAGGGCCCTGCCGCCGGATGCGTTGGGCGAGGACCTCCTGCAGATTCATCGCATGCTCAACCTGTTCATGCGCGATCCGTCGATGCGCGGTCTGCCGTCGGTTGCCTGAGCGACCAGAACAGGATGCCTATGCCGACGAACACCATCGGCAGCGACAGGATCTGACCCATCGAGATTCCGGAGAAGATGAAGCCGAGATGCGCGTCGGGTTCGCGGAAATATTCGACAACAAATCGTGCGGCGCCGTAACCCATCATGAAGCACCCCGAGATCGCGCCGGTGCGCTTCAAGGCGCCCAACCTGATGAGAACGAAGAGAATCAGGAAGAGGACGAGACCTTCGAGGATGGCCTCATAGACTTGACTGGGGTGCCTTGGGACCTGATCCGGGTCGGTCGGGAACACCATGGCCCAAGGGACCCCCGCCGGATCGGCGGCACGGCCATAGAGTTCCGAGTTGATAAAGTTGGCGATCCGGCCGAGGCAGAGTCCGATCGGCGTTGCCGCGCCGACCATATCGGCAAGCGTGAAATAGTGAACGCCGCGGCTGCGCGCAAAAAGTCCGATAGCGAGCAACACTCCTAGCAGCCCGCCGTGGAAGCTCATGCCGCCTTCCCAGATGACGAGCACCTCCAACGGATTACTCAAGTAATAGCCGGGCTTGTAGAAAATCACGTATCCTAGCCGCCCGCCGAGCACGACGCCGAGGGTCGCCCAGACCAGGAAGTCGTCGAAATCGATGGGTTTCATCCGGTTCGGCGGCAGTGTGGTCAGCCAGCGGCAATAGCGCCACGCCAGGATGAGCCCGCCGATGTATGCCAGCGCGTACCAGCGTATGGCGAAGGGGCCGATCTCAAAAAGGACCGGATCGATTTCGGGGAAGGTAAGACCTCCGGTCATGAGACGGCCTTCGAGACGAGGGGATCGGAGTCACGGGCCGGTGGCCCGAACGAGCAGCTTCTTATAAGGGCCTCCGTCTTCCACGTTCAAGCACGCGCGCTGCCGGGGCCGGTTCCGGCAGGTCCCGGGACGCGACGATGCGGTGCGACAAGGCGCGGGTTGAAGGCCGCCGGGGCAGGTCGCATAATCGCACCGGTCGGGACGAATTGTCCCCGAGACCCATCCAGCCCAGCGGGAGCCGGTACCGCCATGCAGACACAGAACAAGCTCTTCGACGATCTCGCCCGCGTCGCGACCAGCGCGATGGGCGTGGCGAGCGGTCTGCGTGAAGAGGCGGAAGCGCGGTTGCGCGAACAGTTCGAACGGATTCTCGGCCAGATGGATTTGGTCACGCGGGACGAATTCGAAACCGTGCGTGCCATGGCGGCCAAGGCCCGTGAGGAGCAGGAGGTGCTGCAAGAGCGCGTTGCGGCGCTGGAAGCGAAGCTGGCGAAGAAAGCGGGCAGCGGTTCTTCGGGCCGCAAGCGCAAGACATCGGCGGCCAAACCCTCGGCGGCAAAACCGAAAGAAAGCTAGGTCGCCAATTCGCGTCTCGCGGTTCTTGCTAGACGTTGCTCTTCTTTTCCACAAAAAAGCGGTCTGGGACTCCTCAAGAGTCAATTCGGCGGTTGCGCCCGCGAATCGAAGCTGGCACCCTAGATATAGCGGTTCCTTTTGGCCAAAACTGCCAGATCTCGGGGTAGGCACAAGATCTGGTGGAAATACAAAAATCCCATCTGTATACGGAATTCTCGGCTGTCATCGATCTTAGGGATAGGGCTCCGATTCAATGATTGAATCACTCCGATCGGAAGATGAGCGGAGCAATCCGCTGGATTTGCTCGAAGAATTGATCAGCGCCCATGATTGGGCCTGTGAACGCCACAGTGACTCGGAACTTCTGGCGGACATCCGCGGACGCTGGTGCGACTACCATCTCTATTGCGCTTGGCAGGAAGAGGCCTCGGCAATCTTCTTTTCCTGTCATTTCGACGTGCGCGTGCCCGACATAAAGCGTTTGCAGGTCTATCAGCTTCTCGGGCAGGTCAATGAGAAGCTCTGGCTCGGCCATTTCGACCTGCTTGCCGATGAGGGCGAGCCGGTCTACCGACACACTCTGCCAATGCGCGGGGTGCCCTGGTCCTCGGTGGAACAGCTCGAGGATTTGGTCGACGCGGCGATCGTCGAATGCGACCGCTTCTATCCGGCACTGCAACTCGTGGTCTGGGGCGGCAAGTCGGTTGACGAGGCGCGGGCGGCTGCGATGATGGAAACCGTCGGCGAGGCCTAGAGTCCGACTCTAAGTTTGGCCGGCTCCACCGACAAAACGCGACTTAAGCCGGACGAACTCATGAAACTCCAAGGCGCACTTTTGCTTGTCGGTTGCGGCAAGATGGGCGGAGCTTTGCTCGACGGCTGGCTCCGCGACGGCTTGGCGGCTGGGCAGGTGACTGTCGTGGAGCCCTGGAAAGCGGCCGCTGAGGGCATTGCGAAGCAAGGCGTCACCGTGCTGCCCACCCTCGACGCGGTTGCGGCGGATTTGACCCCGGAGGTCGTCGTTCTGGCCGTGAAGCCGCAGGCCATGGACACAGTCATGCCGGACTGCGCGCGCTTTGTGGCACCCGAAACTGTTTTCCTCTCGATCGCCGCCGGTAAGACGATCGCCTATTTTCAAGATGCCCTTGGTGGGCAGGCCGCGGTCGTCCGTGCCATGCCGAACACCCCGGCCGCGGTCGGACGCGGTATCACGGTACTGACCGCCAGCGCGCAGGTAACTGGGAGGCAAAGGCAACTCAGCAGCGACCTGCTGTCTGCCGTTGGCGAGACGGCCTGGGTCGAGGACGAGGGGTTGATTGATCCCGTCACGGCCGTTTCCGGTGGCGGGCCCGCCTATGTGTTTCTGCTGATCGAATGCCTGGCGCGGGCCGGTGTCGATGCGGGCCTGCCGGAAGACCTCGCCATGCAGCTCGCGCGGGTGACGGTGTCGGGCGCCGGGGAATTGGTGCGCCAGTCTTCGGAGCCTGCCAGCACCCTGCGCGAGAATGTAACTTCACCCGCCGGCACTACCCTCGAAGCCCTCAAGGTCCTGATGGCGGACGACGGCCTGCAGCCCCTCATGACGCGGGCCATCGCCGAGGCGACGCGGCGCAGCCGCGAGCTGGCGTCGTAACGGTATGCCGAGAGGGGGGAAATGAACCAGGAATCCCTCAAGGGCGCGGCACAGCGGGTCCGGGCTGCTTTGGAAGACCTAGGCTTCGCGTTCGAAATCCGGGAGTTTCCGGAGAGCACCCGGACGTCGGAGGAAGCCGCGGCGGCCATTGGCTGTGAACTGGGCCAGATTGCGAAATCCCTGATCTTCAAGGCCCGGGACAGCGGCGATCCGGTCCTCGTGATGGCCAGCGGCGTCAACCGCGTGGATGAGAAGGCGCTTGCCCGGCTGGCGGGCGAGAAGATCCGCCGGGCCGATGCGGATTTTGTGCGCCAGAAGACAGGGTTCTCCATCGGCGGAGTGCCGCCCGCCGGGCATCTCGAGCCGCCGCGGACCTACATCGACCGAGACCTCCTGGGCTACGAGGAAATCTGGGCGGCCGCGGGAACGCCGAACGCCGTGTTCCGGCTGCGTCCGGCAGATCTGATCACGATGACCCGTGGGGAAATCGCCGACCTCAAGAAGTAGTCCTTGGGGCCATAAATGCTCGAAGATCGGTATCTTTGGGTGATTGTCTCGGGGCCGGCAAAGCCCCATTTATGAGGGTGCGGCAAAAGAGGAGGCATCCGGCCATGGCCAAGCGAGCGACCCCCCAGAAGAAGCCCGATATTCCCACAGCGGTTATCGAGGCGGCTATGAAGCTGGCCGAGGAGACGCGCTGGCGGGATCTTTCCCTTACGGACATTTCCGATGCGGCAAAGCTGAAGCTTTCCGAGGTGTATCCGCATTTCTCTTCGAAATCCGCGATTCTGAGCGCCTTTGCCCGGCGGATCGACCAGGAGGTCCTGGCCGGCGAGGAGCAGGGGTCTCGGGAGGGTCCGGCCCGGGATCGCCTTTTCGATGTCCTGATGCGCCGCTTCGACGCCTTGCAGCCCTATCGCAAGGCCATCGCGGAGATAGCGCTGGACCAGGCACGCGATCCCTTGGCGGCCGTCTGCGGTTTGCACACCCTGCGGCGTTCCATGGCCTGCATGCTGGAAGCCGCCGACCTTTCCGCCGAAGGTTGCCGGGGCGTGGTTCGGATCAAAGGTCTGTCTTTGATTTATCTCGCGACGATGCGGGTTTGGCTGAAAGACGAATCGGACGATCTCTCCAAGACCATGGCTGCTCTCGATAAGCACCTGCAGCGTGCTGAGGGGATGATGGGACGATTCCGGCCTCGGGGGGCCGCACAGGCCGCGGCCTGACTTCTCGCGCCGCCAATCTGAAAATAACGTGATTTCAAATGATTAGGGCCCCTCTCGGCAGGGTAGGGGTGTTGCCCCAAGCGAATCAGTGACCTATTGGTTAATTTTTTGTGCACTGCACAAAAAACTTCCTTGACGGCGGGTTGTGATCTCCCATATAGATTGCATCAGAGATTATTGTGCACTGCAACAAAGCACAGAGTTCCACCGCCTTTCCTAGGGAGACCCCCCATGGCGAAATTCTCAAATCCCTTCTTCGACGGTGACTTCGGCAAATTCGACGTCGCTTCGTTCCTCGACCCCAAGAAGATGGCCGAACAGATGGAAGCCTTCGACTTGAGCAAGGTCGCTGGTCAGTTCAACGTCCCGGGCGTCGACCCGGAAGCGCTGGCTCAGAGCCATCGCAAGAACGTGGAAGCCTTCACCAACGCCAACCGCGTAGCGCTGGAGGGCGCCTGGGCGCTGATGCAGCGCCAGACCGAGATCATGCGTCAGGCCATGGAAGACACCAGCAAGACCGTGACCGAGTTCGCCGGCGTCGAGCAGACCCCGGAGAACGTGGCCAAGGAGCTGGAGGCTCTGAAGAAGGCCTATGCCAAAGCGCTGACCAACGCCCGCGAGCTGGCGGAGATGACCACGAAGTCTCAGACCGAAGCCGTCGAGCTGATCAACGCGCGCGTCACTGAGGGCCTGGACGAAATCAAGGCCGGCCTGAAGAAGAACGGCGCTGCCAAGAAGTAACAACGGGTCGCACGACCGGTTGATAAAAGGGCCGCTTTTCGCGGCCCTTTTTGTTTGGCCAACTATCAATCTCGACCCTTGTCGCGCCGGCGTTGCCTTGCTGGTTCCGCCACCCTGGTGTTAGCGTCCCGCGAAGACTGCCCAGGTGGGCGTAGCAGTGGGCGTAATTTGGGGGCGCAGATGCCGGATAAAGCAGCGGAGACTTCCGCGGAAATCACCTTCGACGATTTCCTGAAAGTGGACATCAGGGTCGGCACCATCGTAGATGCACAGCCTTACCCCGAGGCGCGCCGGCCCGCCTACAAACTATGGGTCGATTTTGGAGAGCGGATCGGCACCAAGAAGACTTCCGCCCAAATCACGAAACACTATCGGCTTGAGGATCTGGTCGGGCGCCAAGTGGCCGCCGTCATCAATTTCCCGGACAAGCAGATCGGCAAATTCATGTCGGAAATTCTCGTTCTCGGATTTCCCGACGGCGACGGTGAGGTTGTCATGATCCAACCCTCGCAGAGCGTTCCGAACGGCGGCAGGCTTTACTGACAGGCGGTGAATTCAGCCCGAGTTGGCAGTGCGCACCGAACGCTCTGTCGGAAAGCGGACCGTGACGATGGTACCGACGCCGGGCTCGCTCTCGATCTCCAGGGTCCCTTCGTGCAATGCCATGAGGGATTGGCTGAGCGGAAGACCCAGCCCGGCCCCATCGAACCTGCGCTGCATGGACCCGTCGACCTGACTGAAAGGCCTGAGCGCTTTTTCCGTTTCCTCAGGCGTCATGCCGATGCCCTCGTCCGCGACGGTCAGCACCAGGCCGCCGTCGCCACCGGTATCCGCCTTGACCATGATGCGCTTCTCCACGTCGCAGAACTTCCAAGCGTTGGAGATCAGGTTCACCAGTATCTGTCTCACCGCGCGCGCGTCGCCGCGCAGCATCGGCAGGTCGGGCGGTATCGACAGGGCCGGCGGCGGCCGTTCCTTGCGGCTACTTCCCGAAACCGAAGCAACGGCGGCGCGGAGCACTTCCGACACGTCGACATTCTCATCTTGCAAGGCGAAGCGCCCGGTCTCCATTTTGGAGAAATCCAAGACATCGTTGATGATTGACAGAAGGTGCGTACCGCTCACACGGATGTCTTGCGCATAGGACTGATAGCGGGAGTCGCCGAGGGGTCCGAACAGTTCGCTTCCCATGATCTCCGAAAATCCTATGATCGCATTGAGCGGGGTGCGCAGCTCGTGACTCATGTTTGCCAGAAACTCGGTCTTGGCCTGGGTGGCTTGTTCCGCTTGCTCCCAGGCGCGCGTCATCGCGCGCTCGGTCCTGCGCCACAACGAGATATCTTCGACCGTCCCTTCGAAGCGCTGGGGCTCACCGTCCGCGTTGCGGACCACCCAGGCGTTTTCCTTGATCCAAATTTGCTCCCCGCCGGATTCCTTTTCAATCTGAGATACGAAACCGATAACCTGTCCGGCAGACCTCAAGCGGACCAGCAATTCGTTCTTGCGACCGGCGTCCTTGTACCAACCGTTCTCCCGAGCGTTTGCTGTGGAGAGAAATTCGCCCTCGCTCTCGAAACCGTAAAGCCGGACCAGCGCGGGATTCGCGCGGACGAAATTGCCGTCGAGATCGGCGCGATAGAGGCCATCCGGCAGATTCTCGAAAATCTCCTCGTAGCTTTCTCCGCTAGCAGCCTCATTCGTGTTCCGGGGATTCGACTGCTCGTCGTCGGAAGCGACGCCGTTGCAAAAAACGCGTCCGCCAGAAGTCGCTAGGCATTGCGCCACGATCGATATTAATGGGTTTCCGTTTTCGGACTCTGGAGTCCGCATAATTCTATGACGCCAGAGCTTCGCTTCGCCCGGCGCCTGGCGTGCCTCCTCCGATGCTCTGCATAGAATTTCCCGTAGTTCGCCCGGGGTGTCGGCGGCGAGCGTTTCTATCAGACGATCCGGATGGTCTCGGATTTCACTAGCGTTAAGCCCGAAAAGCAGTTGTGCGCCGGGGCTGGCATATGCGGATTCCACGCGGTCGTCCTGATCGAAGACGACTTCGAATACCATCGCCGGCACCTGACCAAGCACGGCGGCCGCACGAATGTCACCGACGCTTTGGACTCTGTCTTTCGGATCGCGCTGCTTGACCGCTTCTTGCAGGTCGGTCAAGCGTCGCCGCAGAGATGCTATCTCGGATGCAAGTTCAGATGACTTCATTTCCCTGCCACTGCACAATATGACCATTGCACAGCCCTACGGCTTCGCAATGACGCCCCCACCAAGTGCAGACCCTCGCCACGCACAACCCCAAACGAATCGGTCGCACTGTAGCATCGGTTTCGCGGACCGGGTACGGTCTTTTGTTGTTTGCTAGAGCGGTAGGGCAATCTTGGCGCGGAGACCGCCGGCCGGCGACTCCAGCAGCGCAAGATCGCCGCCGTGATTGCGGATCACGTCTCGCGCGATCGTCAGCCCCAGTCCCGTTCCGCCGGTCTGGGGGTTGCGCGACTGGTCCATGCGGAAGAAGGGTTTAAAGACTTCGGACCGCTTCTCCTCGGGAATGCCGGGTCCGTCGTCGTCAATGGTGATCTCCACCACGTCTTTGCGGCGCCCAGCCCGCACTTCCACTTGCCGTCCATAGCGTAGCGCGTTGGAGATGAGGTTGGTCAGGGCACGGCGTGTCGCCTCCCGTTGCAAGGGCAGGTAAACCCTCTGTTCGACGTGCAGATCGATCTGTCGTCCGCCGCGGCGCATCTGATCAATGATTTCCTTGAGAAAGATCTTGATGTCCGTTGTCTGCCGCTCCTCCGCGCCCTCGCCGCGCGCAAAGGCAAGATAGCCTTCGACCATCTGCTCCATTTCCGAAACATCGGACTGCAGGCTTTCCGCTTCCGGAGTCGGACCGAGCATCGCCAGCTGCAGCTTCATGCGGGTCAAGGGCGTTCTCAGGTCGTGACTGACGCCCGCCAACATTTCCGTGCGCTGGCGGACTTGCCGTTTGATTCGTTCGCGCATCTCCAGGAACGCGGCGGAAGCTTGCCTGACTTCCGTGGCGCCTTGCGGTTTGAAGCCCGCGACGTCCAATCCCTTCCCGAATCGTTCGGCGGCGCGGGCCAACCGCTTAATTGGCCGCACTTGATTGCGCATGAAGATAACCGCCACGATGAACAGCACGATCGACGCGCCAACCATCCAGGCGATGAAGATGTAAGTCGTGGAACTGAACAAGCGTTCCGACGGTACGACGACAGTCAGCATTCCATTGTGCCGCAGCACATAGATCACGACCCGCTCGTATCCGAACTGCGCATCCACGAGAAAGGGGTAGTTGAAACGCTCTTCCAACGCCAGGGCAAGGGTGCGTTCGACCAGGCTGTTTCCTTTTGTTCCGGCTTCGGAAGGCAGGACTCCGCCTTCCTGGAACGAAAGCTCCAGCCACATGGCCTCTTCGGCCAGATGAAAGGCTTGATCCTGCTCCAATGCCGTCGGGCTGCGGTCGAGCAACAGCATGACCGCCGCGATGTCGCCGGCCAGTCCTTGTGCCAAGCGCTTCGTAATCGTGTCGTAGTGGCTCTCGTAGAAGATCCAGGTCGAGATTACCTGCAGCAGAACCAACGGAGAGACGATGATCAACAACGACCGCCCCAAGAAGGAATGGGGCAGTATTTTCTTGATCAGCGGTTCGTCGGTGCGGGCTTCAAGCATCAGCCGTACTCAATTGGTGTCCCCGTCGGGTAGCTCTGACGGGTAGCCGCGTTCAGTCAGGAATCAAGATATAGCCGGTTCCGCGCACGGTTTGTAGGTACCGCGGGTATTTCGGGTTAGCCTCGATTTTGCGGCGCAGGCGATTGACCTGTACGTCGATCGTCCGCGCGCTGCTTGCTAGGTTGGCTTCGTTTGCCAAGTCCTCGCGGCTCACCGGCTGCCCGGGCTTGTCCGCAAGCGTTTTCAACAGAGTCAATTCGGCGGTCGTCAGATGCACGAACTCTTCTCCTCGCCGCAACTGGTCGCGCGCTGGGTCGAAGCTGAACTCTCCGAAGGAAATCTGCTGTGCGGCGGCGCCACGTTCGCTTTGGATGCGGCGCAGGATGGACCGGATTCGCAGAACCAGTTCGCGGGGCTCAAAGGGCTTGGTCAAGTAGTCGTCGGCGCCGCTCTCCAGGCCATCGATCCGGTCGGAGGACTCACCCATGGCCGTGAGGAGCAGGATCGGGACGGAGCTGCTCGTGCGGAGGGACCGGGTCAGGTCTAGGCCGGATTCTCCCGGCATCATAATGTCCAGGACGATCAGATCGAAACTCAGGGACTCCATGCGCTGCCGCGCATCGCTCGCTTCCTCCGCCGTGGTGACCCGGAAGCCCTGCTCCATCAGGTATTTCCGCAGGAGTTCCCTGAGGCGCGTGTCGTCATCGACGACGAGGATGTGAGGGTTGTCTTCAGTCATACCCGGTACGGGCCAACCGGCAAATCAATCACAGGGCACGCCTGCGGGGCGGTCCGGCATTGGACTTCGCCTGCGACAGATGCTCGGAGAATCGCTTCCTTGCTTCCTCGTCCATGATATTCAGCAGGACCTGTCGAAACCCTTCGACGGCCTCGGCTCCTGCGATCCTGTACGCGCGGGCGATGCGGGCGCGCTGGTTCTCGATCAGCTCTTGTTCCAGGGCGCGTCCTTTGTCCGTGAGTTCCAGCAGACGTTTGCGGCGGTCCTGGGGACCGGGTTGCTGGACGATGAAACCCTCCCGGACCAACTGGCCCAGGACCCGGGACAGGCTCTGCTTCGTGATGCCAAGGATTTGCAGCAGTTCGGAAACGGTCATTTGAGGGTGCCGTCCGACAAAGTATATCACCCGGTGGTGCGCCCGGCCGAACTTGTAGGCCTCAAGAATCCGGTCGGGACCCGCCGTAAAATCCCGGTAGGCAAAGAAAAGCAGCTCCATGGCTTGGCGCAGCTCTTCTTCCCTCAGGAAGAGGGGGTTGGCCCCACTTTTTATGTCAGCCATGTTGACATATTTATCGTAAGCGAGTTAGATCGACCCTTGGACGCTTGCTCAGGCGCCTTTTTCGGGGGTTACGTGGCTCGTTCGTTTGGGTAATGCTTATGGGCAAGGTTGGCAAGGCCAGGGCGCGGCAAGGCGCCCCAAGCGGCAAGGGGTGGACGTACCATGGGGCTTATTCCCTTTGATCAGAGAGACGGCGTGATCTGGTTCGACGGCGAACTGGTGCCTTGGCGGGATGCGCGCGTGCACGTTTTGACACATGGCCTCCACTACGGAAGCTGTGTTTTCGAAGGCGAGCGGTCTTACGATGGCCGGATCTTTGAGATGTCGGCACACCATGAAAGGCTGCTGGAATCCGCACGTTTGCTCGGTTTCGAGATCCCCTTTTCCCGTCAGGAGATAGATCGCGCCTGTGAGGAGGTCCTGAAGGCCAACGGCATCAGCGACGGCTATGTCCGGCCGGTCGCCTGGCGGGGCAGCGAGATGATGGGTGTCTCTGCCCAGAACAACACGATCCACTTGGCTGTCGCGGCCTGGGAATGGCCGGCCTATTTCGCGCCGGAAGCCCGGCTGAAAGGCATTCGCATGGCCATTGCGGACTGGCGCCGGCCCGCGCCGGAATGCGCGCCCACTCAGTCCAAAGCGGCGGGTTTGTACATGATTTGTACTCTTTCCAAGCACAAGGCGGAAAGCGAAGGCTACGCAGACGCTCTGATGCTGGACTATCGTGGTCAAATCGCCGAAGCGACCGGGGCAAATGTCTTCATGATCCAGGATGGCGTCATTCACACCCCGACGCCGGATTGTTTCCTGGACGGCATAACACGCCGTACCGTGATCAAGTTGGCGAGAAATCGCGGTTACCAAGTGGTAGAGCGTGCTATAATGCCAGAAGAGCTGGCGAAGACGGACGAGGTCTTCCTGACCGGAACGGCGGTAGAGGTGACGCCCGTGGCTGAAATTGGTTCTTATAGCTTTACGCCCGGGGAGATTACGAAGACGCTGATGGAAGACTACGAGGTTGCTGTGCGCCAGCATGCCAACGCGGAGGCAAGTGCCGCGTAGCGCCGCTGAACATAGTCCGAAGCATCGGGCGGCGCCGCGAAACCCGGCGCCGCCCGTTTTTGTTTTTGCGGCATTGAGATACGGTTACAAGTACAAGGAAGGACAAGTGCCATGAGTCGAGCCTTCGTGAAGGAGCCGGATGGCGGACCTGACGAGCAGCCCGAACTGCCGCAAAGCCCGCATCCGAATTATGTCACGCCGACCGGCTTGCAGTTGCTGGAGGATCGTCTCACCGCCTTGGACGAGGAAATCCATGCCTTGCGGGAGCAAGGGGGCGACTTGGCGGCCCAGTCCCATTTGGGCCGTGTTGAAAGAGAATTCCGTTACGTTGAGGAGCGCATCAGTCGCGCGATCCTTGTGGATCCGGCGTCCCAACCCCAGGATCACGTCGCCTTCGCGGCCCAGGTGACCTTGGAAGAGGAAGACGGGTCCCGCCACGACTACGAAATCGTCGGTGAGGATGAGGCCGATCCGGATGCCGGCAAGGTCTCCTACGTTTCGCCTTTGGCGCGCGCGCTTCAGGACGCAAAGGTCGGCGATGTTGTGACGTGGAAGCGGCCGGCTGGTGATCTGGAGTTGGAGGTCGTGGCGATCCACTATCCCGGAGGGGCCTAGGCGCCTTTATTCCGCGGCATCTTTCTTGCCGCGTTGCCATCGGGCGGCGGCCTTGTCGTCGCTGGACCGCGCTTCGACCCACTTGGCGCCCTCGCCGGTCTCTTCAAGCTTCCAGAAGGGTGCTTCTGTCTTGAGCCAGTCGATCAGGAACTGGCAGGCATCGAAGGCTGCCTGGCGGTGCGTGCTGGCGGCGGCCACCAGAACGATCTGCTCGCCGGGCTCCAAGCGCCCATAGCGGTGGATGATGATCGTCGCGTCCAAAGGCCAGCGCTCATGAGCTTCGGCTTCGATCCGCGCCAGCATCTTCTCCGTCATGCCGGGATAGTGTTCCAGGGTCATGGCGGAGATCCGGCCGTCGCCGGCCATGTCCCGGACGAGGCCGACGAAGCTGGTCAAGCCACCGATGGCGTGATTCCCGGCCGTCAGCTGGGCCAACTCGGCACCGAGGTCGAAATCCTCCCGCTGCACCTTGATCATCGTCTTCGGTCCTTTGCGCTTATCCGCCGGTCACCGGCGGAAAGAGGGCTACTTCGTCGCCGGGGCCGACGGGGTCGCTTGGCCGCGCATACTCCTGATTGACGGCCACCCGTAGCGCCTCCCTATCTGAGAGCGCATCCGCGAACTTCGCGTCCCGACCTTGCAGCCAATCCAACAGGCCGTCGACGGTCGTCACCTCCTTGGGCGGATCGACCTCCTCCGCGCTAATCCCTGTCTTCGTCTTCAGCCAAGCGAAATACAAGACTTTCACGTTAGCACCTCGCTGTAAGGCAGGAAGTCGACCAACATGCCTGGCTCCAACTGCTTCATCTCCTCCGGCAGTTCGATCAGACCGTCCGACTCTACCATGGATGTCAGGATGCCCGCACCCTCCCGTGGGAACTTCGCCGCCGTAAGATTCCCTTGGGCGTCCTGCACCAGGCGGGCCCGGACCCATTCACGCCGTTCCAATTTCTTCCGGTAGTCGAAGCCGGCTTCGACCTTGAAATGTCGGGGCCGAAGTTCGGTACCGCCCATCAGACGCAAGATCAGCGGGCGGACGATGTTCAGGAAGGTCACCATGACCGCAACGGGATTTCCCGGCAGCCCGACGAACGGCAGGCGTGCGACCTGACCCAGGGCGATGGGCCGCCCCGGCTTGATGGCCAAGCGCCAGAAGTGAAGGTTTCCGAGGGATTCGACGGCCTCTTTCACATGATCCTCTTCGCCGACGGAAACGCCGCCGGACGTGATGATCATGTCGTGGTCGACGGCCGCCTGCATGAAGGCCAGACGGATTTCCTGACTGCGGTCTTTGAGAATTCCCAAGTCCGTCACCTCGCAACCCAAACCTTGCAGCAAGGCGGCGACGGTGAAGCGATTGGAGTCGTAGATGCCGCCTGCCGGAAGGTCCTCTCCGGGTTCGCAGAGTTCGTCGCCGGTTGAGAAGAGCGCGACCCGCAAGGGCTCGGCGACCTCGAGCTCCCGCCGACCAACGGCGGCCGCCTGTCCCAGGTCCTGGGGCCGCAGGCGCTGGCCAGCGTTGAGAACGACACGGCCCGCCTCGATGTCTTCGCCGGCTTGGCGCCGGTTCGATCCGCGCTTGATCCCCGGAGTAATGATCACCACGTCGCCTTCGACGCGGCAGTCCTCCTGCATCATGACGGTATCCGGACCCGGCGGCATCGGGGCCCCGGTAAATATGCGGATAGCCGTGCCCCGTTGCGCGATGCCCTTGAAAGGGTGGCCCGCCGCCGCGCGCCCGGCGATTGGGAGGCTCGTTTCCAGGGTCGGATGGAGGTCCTCGAAGAAGACGGCGTATCCGTCCACGGCCGAGTTGTCGTGCCGTGGCACGGAAATGGAGGAGGTGACGTCCTCGAGCAGGATGCGCCCCAAGGCTTCCTGCAGTGGGACCGTCTTGCTCTCGGTGACGCGGCGGGTCTGTTGGGCGATCAGCTCCAGGGCCTTGTCGACCCGAATCAAGGGCTCGTTCTGCGAGAAGCAGTCGTTGCTTAGCTGTGCCATGCCTCAGGGTGCCGTCCGGTCGGCTCTTGTTGTTTCGGCCATGCCGATCTGCCCGGCGAGCAAACTGGCGATCTGTTCCAAGTCTTCCCATCCGAACGCGAGCGCATCAACCCTTTGATCCCTGTGGTCTCCAACGACAGCGAGCGGTGGGCCGTCCCCGGTGAAATCGGCCTGGGCTCGGTAAAGTGTCAGATAGGGCCGGGCGGGTCCGTCATGGCGGCGCAGCAGGACCAGTTCCGTGGGCGACAGTCGGGACAGCAAGGTGAGTCGAGCCCCGGTCTCCGGCCCGGCAGAACCCCGGAGAAGCGCCCAGCGGTGGGCGGAGGAGAGAACGACCTCGCGTGCCCCGGCCTCCCGGTGCCGGAATGAATCCTTTCCGGGCTTGTCCAGGTCCGCATGAGGCCCGCCCTCCAGATAGATGGAAACGCCCAGTCCCCGCCCTGTCAGGGTCCTGACCAGTGCGGGCAGGTAATCCAGTTCAGCCTCCAGAAAGGGGCCGCTGAAGATGAATCCGTCCATTAACTATGTAGGCCCTTCAAGCGTCGCGCCGCACCGCCATTCTATCGAAGAATCCGGTTACTGAGGAATCTGGGGATACTTAAGCACCGGCTCAAGGTCGGCCTGAGGCGTGGCATCCGGCTCACTCGGCGGGCGTGCTGTCCGTCATGTGGCGCAGGCCGCGGGCCAGATAGTCGTACCCCGTGACAAGGGTCAGCAGCGCTGCGATCCAGATGCCCCATTCTCCGATCTCTCGTGTCGGAAGAATATCCGGTCCCGCTTCTCCGACGATGAGGAAGCCCAAGGCCAGCATTTGGATCGCCGTCTTCCACTTGGCAAGGGTGCTGACCGGCACGGAGACTTTGATCTCGGCCAGATATTCACGCAGGCCGGAGACCAGGATTTCCCGGCAGAGGATGATTATGGCGGGCACGACGACGAGGCCCTCGATTTGCCGGGTTTGGACGAGCATGACAATCAAAGAGGCAACGAGGAGCTTGTCGGCGATCGGGTCGAGAAATTTACCCAGTGCCGACATCTGCTTCATGTGGCGCGCTAGGTAACCATCCAGGTAGTCCGTGACGCAGGCCGCAGAATAGCCGAAAAGGGTTAGCCAGCGGCACAGCGGCGTGTCCAGATAGACCAGCACCAGGAGCACCGGAATAACCAGGATGCGCGAGACGGTCAGAAGGTTTGGCAGGCTGGTCAGCATCGTGATGCGACGTTTCTCTCCGGTTCTGCCGCCAAGCTTACGGCACGCGGCTTCTTAACACAGGCCCCTTTTTAGAGCGATCTTGAAAACGCGGTCCGGCGCCATTGTCAGGCGGAAGAATTGAAATGCTCGTAAACGAGGCGGGCAATGGTGCGGCTTATGCCGTCGACCGATTCCAGATCCGTCAATCCGGCTCGTGCGACGGCGGCGGCCGACCCGAAGTGGTGCAGCAAGGCCCGCTTCCGCTTTGCACCAATTCCCGGAATATCGTCCAGCGTCGACCGCAAACGCCCCTTGGTGCGCCCCGCGCGGTGCGTGCCGATGGCGAAGCGGTGCGCTTCGTCACGCAGTCGCTGAATGTAGTAAAGAACGGGGTCGCGCGGCTCGAGCAGCAGTGGGGGCGCATCTGGCAGAAAGATCCGCTCCCGCCCGGCATTGCGGTCCGGGCCCTTGGCGACGGCGGCTATGGGCAAATCGTCCAACCCGAGTTCCGCGAGGACCTCCAGCCCGATGCTTAATTGGCCGCGCCCACCGTCGAGAAGAATCAGGTCCGGCCACTGACCGCTTTCCTGTTCAGGGTCCTCTTTCAACGCACGCGACAAGCGGCGCGTCAGAACCTCCCGCATCATTGCGTAATCGTCCCCGCCCCGGGGAACTTCGTCGGTGTCCTCTGTGACCAGGACAGTCGGATCGCTGTCGGTCCGCGTTTCGGATGGGGTACCCGGCGCGGTGTCTGGTTCGGCCTTCCCTTTGATGCGGAACTTGCGGTAAGCGTTTTTGATGAAGCCATCCGGGCCCGCGACGATCATGGCACCGTAGGCGTTGCTGCCTTGGGTGTGGCTGTTGTCGTAGACCTCGATGCGGGCCGGCGGTGCATCCAGTCCGAAGATCTCCGCCATCGACTCCAAGAGCCTGCGCTGGCTGTTGCTCTCTGCGAGGCGCCGGGCCAGGCTCTCCTCCGCATTGCGCTTCGCGTTATCGACCAGCTTTTTTTTGCCACCGCGTTGCGGCGTGAGAATTTCGACCTTATGACCCGCGTTGAGACTGAGCGCTTCGGCTATTAGCGCCTCCTGGGTGAGGGGATGGCTGGTGAGCAGCTGCTTAGGTACGGGTTTGTTTTCGTAGAACTGGGACACGAAGGCGGTTAGGACGGCCCCGGCGTCGAGGCTCTTGTCGTGTCCCGGATAGTATGCGCGGTTACCGTAGTTGCGCCCGGCGCGAAAGAAGAAGATCTGGATGCAGGTTTGCCCGGCCTGTTGGAACGCCGCCACGATATCGGCATTCTCCACGCCTTCGACATTGATATCCTGATGCGCCTGAATATGGGCTAGGGAGCGAATGCGATCACGGTAGGTGGCCGCGCTCTCGAAATCCAGAGACTCCGAGGCCTCTTCCATCGCTCTGCTGAGGCGCTGACGGATCTCCGTCGACTGCCCGGTGAGAAAGCTTCGGGCCTGCGCGACAAGTGAACGGTAGTCCTCCGCTGAGATACGGTCGACGCAAGGCGCAGAGCAACGCTTTATTTGGTACATCAGACAGGGCCGCGATCGGCTGGCAAAGACCGCGTCGGAGCAGGAGCGCAACAGGAATGCCCGCTCCAGGGCGGTGATCGTCCGGTTCACCGCACCGGCGGAGGCGAAGGGACCGTAGTAATCGCCTTCCCTGCTCTGCGCACCGCGGTGCTTTGTGATCTGCGGCACCGCATGATCGCCAGTGATCAGAATGTAGGGAAAGGATTTGTCGTCGCGCAGCAGCACGTTGTAGCGCGGACGCAACCGCTTGATCAGGTTGCTCTCAAGAAGAAGGGCTTCGACTTCGGTGTTGGTGCGAACGACCTCCAGGCTGACCGTCTGCGCGACCATGCGCTGAAGGCGCCGGGGCAACCGTGGAATCTGCGTGTAGGTCGAAACCCGTTTCTGCAGGTCGCGTGCCTTTCCGACATAGAGAGCTTCGCCGGCTTCGTCGAGCATCCGGTAGACACCGGGGCCGTTGGGCAGAGTCTTCGCCGTAGATGCGATGGCGGCGATTCCACTCTCTAGGGATGTGGCGGCACCGGCCTTGTATTCGGACTGCTCGGATTCATCCTCCCGCAGCCCCCTCGGCAGGTCCGGCCCTGGATCCTCGGTGGCGCTCATGGCCGACCGCTTGCCGCCTACGGACAGGTCTTTGGATCGGCGTTGGCCTTGCGATTTGGTCATGATGCCAAGAGAACAGGACAGCGGATCGCGGTCAACGCGATGCCTCTAGAGTGTACAGATCCGGCGGGCATTCAATCGAGGATCTCTGCCGGCAGAGGGTTCCGAAGGCACTACCAAAAGTGCGGCGGTCAGGTGGCGTCAACTGCAAGCTGCAAAGTCCGTCGCTTGATTACACGGTCCAAAGCCTAAGCGCGCTTCTATCCACTATTCGTGTGGATAAGTCTGTGGCCTAGTCGCACTGGTTAGGGTGCATTCCTAGAGGACCTTGGGGTTTTGTTGGGTTGCCCAATTTTTAGGCAACTAAATTAAAGTATTGTTTTAACTACAAAAAAGACATGTCAAGTGTAAAGAAAGTGTAAACCTTGGAAAGAGTGTATTTCAGATTCACGGAATCGTTGCCGATCGCAATCCCTGTGTACAACTTCCGATCTGCTAAAACACAGAATATCTCTATTCAGCAACGACTTAGATGTTGGGGGGCGGGCCGCCGCCCGGTCGAGCCGCTATTCAGGATTGCGCTGCCGGACGATCTCCACACCGATGCTGCCGACGTCTGCATAGCGGTCGAGCTTTTCGATTCTGACCTTTGTCCGCGTGACATTGGCATAAACGAAGCAGGCCGCAGCCAGATCGTCGGCGAGTGTCTCGAGGAGTCGGTGCGAACAGGCGGCGCAGAGTTCCCGGACTCGGCGGACCACACCGCTGTAGTTCAGCGTGTCGTTGATTTCGTCGCTGAACGCGGGTGAGCTTTCGACATCGATCTCGAGGTTGATGCGCAGGCGCTGCCGGCGCGCTCTTTCCTCCGGCATGAAACCGATTGTGCAACCGAGGATCATGTCGCGCAGGATTATGCGTTGGGTAAGCGACTCGGATTTCCCGAGGGACTCTGATTCGTCGCTTTGCAGTCCGGATGCTGGCGGGCCGGATGTCGGCTCGTTCGTCATTTGCTTCACCCTTCGAGGTCTTGAGGTCCTTGCCCCAAATGTTGCCCGCCGTCCAGGGCGATCATCTGTCCGGTGACCGACTTTGTTGCGATAAAAAATCTTAGGGCGGTACAGATCTCCACCGGGTTTGATCCGCGCGCTAGCGGTAGAGCGGCGATTCGCGAAGTATAGTAATCGGGCGTGCGCCCCGCGGCGGGCAGGGTGTAGCCTGGGCCGATGCCATTGACCCGGATACGCGGTGCAAGCGCCCTGGCCAGTGTTCGGGTCAAGGTCCAGAGGCCGGACTTTGAAAGTGTGTAAGTGATGTAGTTTGCCGGAAGGTCCCAGACTCGCTCGTCGAGCAGGTTGATGACCAGACCACCGCTGTCGTCCGGAAGGGCGCCTGCGAAGGCTTGGGTCAGCACGAAGGGTGCCCTCAGGTTCGGTTCCAAATGCAAATCCCAGGACTCGCGCGATGCGTCTTCGACCGTATCGAGTTCGAAGCGGGAGGCATTGTTGACGAGCAGCCCGATGTGTCCCATGGCCTCCACGACCTGTGGCACCAGGCGCTGGGTTTCGTCCTCCCGTGCCAGGTCCGCCTGGAAGGCCGCCGCCTTGCCGCCGCTGCCCCGGATTCTTTCGACCACGTCCTGCGCTTCTCTCTCGGAACTCTGGAAATGAACGGCGACCGCCCAGCCTTGCTCCGCCAGGTCCAGCGCGACCTCGCGCCCGATACGCCGTGCCGCGCCTGTTACCAGGGCGACACGCGGATAATCGTCAGGGTGCCTCTTATCGGCGCTTTCGCTCATCTGTTCTCATTCCGATTCCGGCCTGCCAGGTTCCCTATAAGTTCGATCTCAAGCCGTCGTGCGGCCAGGGTCGAACTGATAAAAAATGTAGGCCAGATAGATCGCGACGAGAAGAAGGCCTTCCATGCGGCCGATCTGGCGTCCTGATAGCATCAGAGGAATGACCAGGACGCTTACCGCGGCCATTGCCCACATGTCGAATTTCAGAACTTCAGCCGCGACTTGCACGGGAACTATCAGCGTAAGAATTCCGATGATCAGCAGGATGTTGAAGATATTCGATCCCATGACATTGCCGAGCGCCACTTCCGTGTGGCCGCGCAAAGCTGCGACGATCCCGGTTGCAAGCTCGGGCAGGGATGTCCCGAAGGCGACGAGCGTCAGGCCGATGACGGTCTCGGAAATCCCGACGGCGCGCGCAATGTCGACTGCACCGTGCACGAGCAACTCGGACCCGCAGACGAGACCGATGATCCCGCCGATGATCAGGCCGATGGCGACGGCGGTGGAGCAGGGGCCCTTTTCCGCGCCTTCGATCTCCTCGATGTCGAGGCTCACACCGCGCCGCCGCTCGCTGCGGTAGCTGTTCCACATGTAGAGCAGCAGCAGGCCCAGCATGAAGCAGCCGTGGAAGTAACTCATTTCGCCGGTCAGTGCGAACACGATGAACACGCCTGTCGCAAAGACCATGACCGAGGAATCCCGGATCACCTGCCGGATCTGCGTCGGGATCGGACTGATCATCGCCGCGACGCCCAGGATCAACAGAATATTGGCGATATTCGATCCGATGACATTGCCGACCCCTACGTCCGTAACGCCCCCCAGACCGGAGGTCACGGTCACCATCAGTTCCGGCATGGAAGTCGCGAAGGCGACGATGGTGAGCCCGATCAGCAGGGGAGAGAGACCCGAACGCAGCGCGATGCTGACGGCGCCCCGTAGCAAGACCTCCCCGCCAAAAAACAGCAAGATGAGGCCACCGGCCGCCATCAGGAAGGCCATAAGCGTCATGCGCAATCTCTCTTCTTGTGCGCCGCGCCCCCGACGCGGACATAACAGAATCGGCCAAGGGGTTCCCGATTCCCCTTCGCAACCGCCCCTACATGCGCATTTCCGGATTGGATTTCAATTCGCAGTATCCCTCAGTCGGACAATTAGCGTCCCGCGGAGGCTCTAACCCTGAACGATTGGCGGAAACGCCCGCTCATGGGGGGGCTGGGGCCCTCTTTGGGCACTCCTAGAGGTCTTCTTCGGGGGTCAGTTTCAGGGCGGCTGAATTCATGCAGAACCGTTTGCCCGTGGGCTGTGGACCGTCGTCGAACTCATGGCCAAGATGGGCGTCGCAGCGCGGACAGAGGACTTCCGTCCGGATCATGCCGTGGGAGGTGTCCCGGCGCAGTTCCACCGCACCTTCTTCAATCGGCTCCCAGAAGCTCGGCCACCCGGAACCGGAATCGTACTTGGCCTTTGACGAGAACAGCGGCTGCCCGCAACAGACACAGCTATAGGTCCCGGGGGTCTTGCAGCCGTTGTAGCGCCCGGTGAAGGGCCGCTCGGTCCCGGCCAGGCGCGTAATCGCATACTCCTCCGGCGAGAGCTGGGCCTGCCATTCTGACTCGGATTTCCGGATTTTGTCCTTATTCTCCATGAGGTCTTTCGCTTTCTGTAGAGGCTTTATCGAAGAGATTCTTATTCCGACGGGCCGGTACGAATCAAATTCGGTTGAGCGGGTAAGAATTTTCCGGTGAACCTTCAAAAGGATAGCCCATATTAAGGGCTGCACTGGACACTTCCCGCCGGAGCGGCGGGGATGGCGAAGGATCTGGAGGGTTTCGATGGAACAGGTCGCTCTGGCGCGGCGCGATGCCTCGAACTTCATCATCGAACCGGAATACAGCATCAAGCTGGAGCCGAATCAGCGGCGCGTGACCGTCAGATTCAATGATGAAGTCGTTGCCGACTCGACTCGCGCCCAGACGCTCTTGGAGACGCGCCTGTCGCCGGTCATCTATCTGCCCAAGCAGGATGCGCGGATGGATCTTCTTGAGCCCAGCCAGCATGTCACGCACTGCCCCTTTAAGGGAGACGCGACCTATTGGCATCTCGTCGTCGGTGATAAGCGGGTCGAGAACGCGGCCTGGAGCTATGAGGACCCTCTGCCGGAAGTCTCCGACATCAAAGGGCTGATCGCCTTTTACACCGACAAGGTTGATTGCTTCTGCGAGGACGAGGGGGAAATCTCCCTCAACGCCGACCCCGCGCGCCACGAGGACAGCAATCCTTTCGTGGATTGGCTGGTCCGGGAGGCGTGGGAGGCCGCGACCAGCGAGGAACTGGCTGGACGTTTCGCTCGGCGCCTGGTCGAAGGCGGCGTGCCGCTCTGGCGCATGAACCTTCTGGTCGGGACGCTTAACCCGCTCCTGATGGGGACGGCCTATATCTGGCGCCGCGACAAAGGCGAGGTCGACGTAAGGACCCTGCGCCACGACCGCTCCAACACGCCGGCGTTCCTGAACAGTCCTCTAGTTCACATCTATCGCGGGCTCGGCGGTATCCGGCGGCGACTGGATATTGCAGATCCGCGCCTCGACTATCCGATCCTCAAGGATCTGAAAGAGGAAGGCGCCACGGATTATGTGGCCATGCCGCTGCATTTCTCGGACGGCCAGATCAATGTCATCACGCTCACCAGCGACAGGCCGGGCGGCTTTACCACCAGCGATCTCGGCAAGATCTATGAAGTTCTGCCGGTTCTCAGCCGCTTCCTCGAAGTCCAGGCGCTGCGGCGCACGACCCGGTCGCTGTTGGATACCTACTTGGGCCGCCATACCGGCGACCTGGTTCTGAACGGCAAGATCAGGCGGGGAGACGGCGAGAACATCCCGGCGGTCATCTTCTACTGCGATTTGAGGGACTCGACCGTGCTGGCGGAGAAGTTGCCGCGCGAGGCCTACCTCACCCTTCTGAACGATTTTCTCGACAGCGCGGCCGGGGCTGTCCTAGCCCAAGGCGGCGAGGTCCTCAAGTTCATCGGTGATGCCGTCTTGGCGATCTTTCCAGTGGAATCCTGTTCCATCCAGACGGCGAAGGCTTGCAAGGCGGCGCTCGACGCCACGGCCGATGTGATACAGCGCGTGGAGAAACTCAACGCCGAGCGGGCCGAGGGTGGCGAAGAACCGCTTAGGTTCGCGCTCGCGCTGCACCTGGGTGAAGTGACCTATGGCAACGTCGGTGCGGCTCAGCGGCTCGACTTCACGGTCATAGGTCCGGCGGCGAACGAAGCGGCCCGGGTGGCCGAACTCTGCAAGGAGCTTGGGCATCCGGTGCTGGCGACCGAATCCATGGCGCAATTTCTCTCAGACGGCCTTCAGACAGTAGGGACCCATAGCTTGCGGGGTGTCAGCAAGCCACTCGAGCTTTTCGCGCTCAAACTGCTAGGCCAAAAGGAATAAATTTTTAACGTTATCCGAGGTAACTTGTCCTTCACCTGTCGTTAGAATTTGGAAGGCCTTGTCACCTTGATGAACGAGACATCTGAGGAAGTTGCCGAGCGCCGCCGGGAAGACCGGGTCGAACACACCGAAGGTGTGATTGAACTTAACGGCGAGAGTCTCCCGCTGGTGGACTGGAGTTCCAGCGGCTTCCTGGCCTCGGGCTACAGCGGAGACCTGGAACCCGGCGACAGAATCCCGATCCGCGTGTGCGTTGTCATCGAAGACGTCGAGAACTTCTTCGACTGCAAGGCGATCGTTGTCCGGGTCAATGAAGAGTCTCAGGAAATCGCCGGCGCTTTCGTCGAGATGGACGTCGAGGACCGCCTGGCCATCAGCCTTCTTTTCGGGTGAGTCCCTAGCCGAGCATGCAAGGTCCGTCAGTTCGATCTAAGGACCCCTTCGGCGACGCGATTTACCACGTCCTTTGCCGGTGCCTTTGCGGGACCGGCTTGCTGCCTCGGCCCGAGCGATTCGCGCCGCGAATCCGCCGTTTTCCGCATTGTCTTCCTTTAATCCGAGCTCGCTGGATTCCAGGCGCTTGATCTCGTCGCGAAGTCTCGCGGCCTCTTCAAACTCCAGGTCCGCCGCGGCTTCGCGCATGCGCTTTTCCAGGTCGGTAAGGTGCGATTGCAGATCCTTGCCAACCAGATGTGACGTTCCCGCGTCGCCTGTATCGACAGTAACGTGGTCGCGCTCGTACACCGATTGCAAGACATCGGAGATTTGCTTGCGGATGGACTCCGGCGTGATGCCGTGGGCCGCATTGTATTTCTGCTGCTTCTCTCGCCGCCTGTTGGTCTCGTCCAGCGCAGCATTCAAGGAATCAGTCATCTTGTCCGCATAAAGAATGACCCGACCATCGACGTTCCGGGCTGCGCGGCCGATCGTTTGGATGAGGGATGTGGTTGATCTAAGATAACCCTCCTTGTCCGCATCGAGGATACAGACCCGGGCGCATTCCGGAATGTCTAGTCCTTCTCGCAGAAGGTTGATGCCGACCAGGACATCAAACACACCCAGGCGCAGGTCGCGGATGATCTCAATGCGCTCCAAGGTATCCACGTCGGCGTGAATGTAGCGGACCTTGAGTCCGGCTTCGTGCAAGTATTCCGTCAGATCTTCCGCCATGCGTTTGGTCAAAGTCGTCACCAGAACGCGGTAGCCCTGCTCCGCCATATCCCGGCACTCCGCCATCAGGTCGTCGACTTGGTTCTCGGTCGGGCGGATGATGCAGACCGGATCGATCAGGCCGGTCGGGCGAATAATCTGCTCGGCGAAAACGCCATCGGTCCGCTGCATTTCCCATGGGCCGGGTGTTGCCGAGACGAACACTGTCTGCGGCCGCATCACTTCCCATTCCTCGAACTTGAGCGGACGGTTGTCGATGCACGACGGCAGACGAAACCCGAACTCGGCAAGGGTCGACTTGCGGGCGTAGTCTCCCCGGTACATGCCGTTGAGCTGACCGATCGTCACATGGCTCTCATCAATGAACAAAAGCGCGTCGTCCGGCAGGTACTCGAACAGGGTTGGCGGCGGTTCGCCCGGATTGCGTCCCGTCAGGTAGCGGGAATAGTTTTCGATCCCGGCGCAGGACCCCGTTGCCTCGATCATTTCCAGATCGAAGCGCGTTCGCTGTTCCAGGCGCTGCGCCTCAAGCAATTTGCCCTGGGATTCCAACGCGGCGAGCGTCTGTTTCAGCTCTTCTTTGATTTGGGTTGACGCTTGCTGCAGGGTTGGGCGCGGCGTGACATAGTGGGAGTTGGCGTAGACCTTGATGGCTTCCAGGTCGTCGGTCTTGTGTCCCGTCAATGGATCGAATTCCCGGATCGACTCGACCTCGTCCCCGAACAGGGAAATCCGCCAGGCGCGGTCCTCGTAATGCGCGGGGAAGACCTCGACGGTATCGCCGCGGACACGGAAGGTGCCGCGGTGAAAGCTTGCGTCGTTTCGCTTGTAGTGCAGCTCGGTCAACTGTTTCAGGAGGCGGCCGCGGTTCAGCTCTTCGCCTTCCTGTACCGTGACCGTCATGGTCGAATAGGTTTCCGGCGAGCCGATGCCGTAAATGCAGGACACCGAGGCTACGATGACGACGTCGTGCCGCTCGAACAGGGCCCGCGTCGCCGAGTGGCGCATGCGGTCGATCTGTTCGTTGATCGAGCTTTCCTTCTCTACGTAGGTGTCGGTCCGCGGGACGTAGGCTTCGGGCTGATAGTAATCATAGTATGAAACGAAGTACTCCACCGCGTTGTCCGGGAAGAAGCCCTTCATCTCCGCATAGAGCTGCGCCGCCAAGGTCTTGTTGGGCGCAAGGATCAGCGTCGGCCGCTGCAGATCCTGAATGACGTGCGCCATGGTGAAGGTCTTGCCGGACCCCGTCACGCCGAGCAGCACTTGGTCGCGCTCGCCGCGCGCTAGGCCGTCGTTCAGACTGGCGATTGCGGCCGGCTGGTCGCCGGCCGGCTTGAATTCCGAAGCAAGCCGGAAGGGTGTGCCGTTCGCCTTTGGCGCGGGAGAGGCCGGCGCCAGTGGTTCGAGTGAAGTGGAAGCCATGGTCTCTATATATAGGCGCGGCACGGCGGCATCCACCATCGCCTTCAGCGCAAAGCAATGCTCATGCGCATCGGCTTCGCGGGTCTGCCGGTGCCCAAGCCCTTTTTGCAGATCATGATGCTTGGCCGAACGAGGGGCGCGTCATGTCAAAGGGATGTAAAGGATCTTCAATTTATTCCAATTTGAATTTCGAGGAATGGGTCCGTTCGGCAACTAACTCGAAGCCGCTATTGCTATTACGCCCTTCTGGTTCAGGCCATCGCGACACTTCTAGGACATATCGGTTATTCAGCTAGGACGAACTGATTAGTTCTCTTTGGCGGCAAGCAGTATTTCTCACCGCCAGACGTCTTGAATGCGAAGCTTCTGCTTGAAATTCTGCGCAAAATTGCCTGTGGCAATTGGTTCCTCTTGGGAAACTGTGTATAACGCATTCCCGTATCCAAGACGGATCACGAACGGAAAAAGAAGATCTTCAGGTAAGGGGCAACACTTGATGCCGCATAAGACGGACGTTCACGTCGGTAGGCGACTGCGTGAAGCACGAATCGCGCAAGGCCTGTCACAGACCGCTCTGGGCCAGGAGCTAGGTGTTTCTTTTCAACAGATTCAAAAGTATGAGCGGGGGCTCAACCGGATTGGGAGCAGCCGCTTGTGGGATGTCAGCAACATACTGGGGGTTCCCGTCAGCTATTTCTTTGAGGGTCTAGCAGTTCCCGAAGGCAGCAGGTTAGGGGGTGGCGAACCCGCGGCGCCTCTCAGCCAAAGGGCTCTGGAGACTGCGCGAGCCCTTGACGCCATTGAGAGTGATGAAGTGAAATCGCATTTGCATCGCTTGGTCAAAGCCTTTGGGAAGACCGGGTGAGGTCAGATGGGGATGATGGTGCCAAATGGGCAGATGGACTCGCGCCTCTTGCAGGCCAGGGACCCTTGCGGGGTCCTCCGGGATTCACAATCCGATCGTCTGGTGGATTGACGACGACGGGACTTGGCGCCTCGTAGACAACAACAGCCCCTTCGAATATGTCAGCGCGCCTTTCGGCAATGATCCGATCGCGGAAGTGCACGCGTTCCGATGGCTGGGCCTGGTCAAGATTCGAGAGAGCGCATACGGGATCACCGTCCGCTGGCACGTCCAGTCGGTGGCGCCCCGCGCGATTGAGGAAGTTGCGGATTTCCTGACTCGTCACGCGGACTGTCGCGCGGTGCGATTGACGTTCTTCTTTCGTGGCTGGGCTTCTGAGATACATAGCTCGGCGGATCAGGCGGTTGCCAGGTTGCGTCAAGTCATGGCCTACCGGGATGTCGAGATCTTCGACGGGGTCTCAGTGCAGCCGGTCGGTCTGGAAGGATTGGTGCGAAGCGGCAGTTTGGTCCGGCGCGGATTCGCGGCCTGGGAGCGCAGCCGCGGGCTGTTGACCCGCTACGACGAGAACCCATTGTCCGGATTTCTTCCAAAGCTTCTGGTCTTTCGGCCGCGGGAGCGGGACGGTCGTCTCGTCTTCGCGCATGCCGGGCCGCGTTCGGCCAGTGCAGCCGTTTGGGGTCCGGAGTGGGCGGCGAATGCCCGGGGCCAGGAGAGCGTCCCCGACAAGGACTACGATAGCCGGGTGGCGGATTCGGCAACCAAGGTCCTGGAAGGTGACGAGCCACGGCTGGATCATCTGCGTGCGCTCTGCGTCCGCGATAACGGTGAGGCGATCTGGTGCCCTTACCAAAGGCTGACACTTCCGATTCACTTCAAGGACGGATCCAAGGGTGTCGGCGTCCTGAGCCTGCTCACTCAGAACGTGGATATTCCCTTCATGGCAAATGCTGCGTGAGGTAAATCAGGTCGCGCCGGTTCATCCATGCAATCCAATCGTCCGGCGCGATGCTTTCCGGAGCCTGCTCCCAGAAAACACCGCCGGGCTGCAGGTGCATGTAGCCGTACTGGGCCGCAATGCCCTTGAACGCGAGCTTCGGGTTGGTGAATCCGAATACGTAATCCGGGTCCCACTTCGCCAAGGCGATGCCGAGCGCAAGGCGAGGTAGAATGGCGGAAAGCCCCTTGCCGCGAAAGCCGCGCTTGCCTCTCTGCAGCCAGATCTCGCCGTGATAGCAAACGGTCCCGGTGATGTTCTGCATGCCCGGAGACCAGGGCAGACTCGCGAGTTCCGCCGGCTCGTCGGGCGACCGGCAGTAGAGACGCTGCAAGGCTTGGCGAAGCCTTAGGTCCAGCCGCGTCCCCTGCAGGAAGTCCCGCCGGATGGCCTGAGTGTGGACGATGTCACCTTTGTCATCGATTCCTTTCACCCAGAAAGCGTCCGCTGGACCTAATTCGTAGAAGTCGGGACTGAAAAGTGCGGAAAGCGGTGCCTTGTTGCTCAGATCCCGGCAGACCTCTTGCAGGGACTCGAAGTCCGAGCTCGTTTCAATGCGAATGCCTTGCTCCAGGGCGCGTTTTTCCATCGCCCCGATGAATCTCGCTAGCCGCAAATGATCGATAACCGGTTCCATGTTCGAAACGCGGACCAAATCTGACGGGTTGGCAAAGGACATCTATTAAGAGCATAACAGGTCAATATATAAAATTAAAGATTACATCGGCCTGCTATCCTGTGGATACTAGTTGACTCGCGCATTGCCCGCATAGAGAGCAGTCGATCTTCGTGAATCACGAAAACGTGAACACGGGCACGGCCGTAAGGCCACGCTTCCGGCTGACGGGCCTACTTGCTTTGGCCGGCAGCGGTCGTACGTGCGGATCTCGTAGAGGAGACTTGGTGGGCCCTCGGGCCGTGCTAGAGGATCTGGCCGATCAGCAGGGCAGTCGCCATTGTCGCGAAGAATGCGGTCGCCTGCCGGGCGAATGTCATCAGTTCCAAGCTGATGACGAGACTTTCCAAATCGCGCGGACCGGCCGCTGGGTGGGGGCGCACGATGCGTCTTTGAGATATGGACCGCATTACAACTTCTCCTCCTTGGCTTGCTCGATGCCGACCGCAGACACGACGTAGCGCAACGGTCCGCCGGGTTGGATTGCGTCAAAGGGAAAACAGGTCACGAGGCTGAGGACCGAACGGCCCTCGTACGGCATAAGCCGCGCGTGACGGGAATCGACGACTTCGCTGGTCAGCACTTCGTAGCGCCTCCAGGCGCCGTCCGGCGCTTGCAGGCGCAGCTCCATGCCGGGCTGAAGGTCGGCTAGAAAGGCGAAATGGGTGTCGCGGTGGCCGCCCAGAATACTATGGCCCCGCATCCCCGGGTGGGCGCTGCCCGCGACGTGGCCGGGCCCGAAGGCCAGGATTCGCCCGCTGGCCCCAGCCAGTACAATTTGGTCGATGTCCGTGTCGGGGACCGCGAGCCGCGCGACGGGCCAGGTATCGGCCCAGGGCCAGGGCCGCGCCGTTGTCCCGCCGTCCAGGGTGGCGGCCCAGGCACGCTGCAACAGCGCTTGCGCCAACCACGCTTTGGCTTGGATGTGGACGGCTCCTCCAACCTGCCACAGGCCGATGCTGATGGAGGTGATTGCGGCGCCCAAGCAGAGGTACCGAATCCTCCTAGGCATGGCTCTCGGCCCCTTTCCGGCGGCGCAGCAGGAACAGGAGCAGAAGGTTGCCGAAGAGCAGCGCCGCGATTCCGCCGATAGCCTTGAGCTCGGCTGGCGTGGCACCGAGGGGCAGGGCGATTGGCTGCGAGCCTGTGAGGTTGGCCCCGGCCGCCGATGCCTCGCGCATCAAGGACTTCGGCAGGGCCTTTAAATGGACCGGGCTTTCCGCCTCGCCGAAGACCTTCCCGTAGTCCCAGCCTTCCGGCAGGTTGCGGGGAATCTCCAGGCTGCGCAGCGGATCGTCCGTGTCCCGCGCCGGGGTTTCGTCGACCGCCACCAGGCTGGTGTAGCGGGTGACGAGCTCATGAGCCAAGGCGAGGTCCAATGCTTCCGCGCGCACCTCTTCTGACGGACGGCCGCGATAGACACCGTCCTCGACATCCTCGAATTTGCTGCGCGCCCAGATGGAGGCGACACCGGTCGCCGGCTCGATCCCTTCCAGGGGGACCTCCCCTTCCCAGGTTTCGGAAAGCCGGTTGCCGCGCAGCTTGAGGGATCCCTCCAGGTCGGAGAGGGCGGCCCCCGCCAACTTCGCAGTAAAGAGAATAGGCTCGCCGTCGTAGAGATCCGGGACCGGGTCCGGATAGAACTCGGCCACCACATCCAATCCGTTGGGCCAGTCCACGCCGATGCCGGTGAGGGCGGGGCGCGCCAGTTTGTTGAGCAGGGTGGAAACCCGCTCTTCGACCTCTTCCGGGTTGCCGATGTAGGTGAAAGTGCCACGGCCGACCTGCGCCGCCTTGCGCATGAAGTAGCTGTTCGGGGCAGAGCCGATCCCGACCGTGAAGAGCCGGTTTCCGCCAATGCGTTTGGCGATCTGCTGGAAGAGTTCGTCCTCGTTGCCGACGGCACCGTCGGTCAGGAAGACCACCTGGCGCAAGCGCTCTTCCGACGGCGTATCACGCAAGGCGCGCTCCAGGGCGGTGCGCATCATCGTGCCGCCTTCGGCTTCCAGGCTGGCGACGTACCGCAGCGCCCGATAGAGGTTGCGCTGGGATGCCGGCACGGAGGCGGGGAAGAGGGACGAGGTTTCGTTGTTGAACTGGATGATGTTGAAGCGATCCTCGGGACGCAGGTCCTTCAAGGCCACTGCAATCGCGGAGCGTGCCTGTTCGATGGAAGCGCCGTGCATCGATCCGGAAGTGTCGATCACGAAGACCAGTTCGCGGGCCGGCGGCGTGGGGGCCTCCTCCCTGCTGGGCGGCACCACCATGAGCAGGATGTGGCTCGAACCCTCGACCTCTTCGCCGAAAAGCGCGGCTTGCGGGGCTTCGCTGGCCTTCGGCGCCCATTCGATGACGAAGTCCCTGTTCGAGGAGACGGCGCCCTTGGACAGCGACACCTTCTGCCGGTGCTGATCCTGGGTCTCGATTGTGACGTCGTGGTAGAGGCTCTTCAGGTCGGACAACGCCATGCCCGGGTCCAGGTCGACGGACAGCCTGACGGGATTGACCTTGCCGGTTTCCGGGTTGAGGACCGGCCCGAAGAGGTCGCTTCCTTCGGGCGCGGCCAGATGGGCGGGCTGCAGGGTCTGTCCCTCGGCGACCTTGGGCGCCGGCGGGGTGAAGCGCGGCGCGACCACCATCGGGAAGCGGTAGGAAAAGCGGCCGTTTTCGAAGATTGCCTGGTCCTGGTAAGCGATTTCGATGGTGATGGTCTCGCCGGGTCCGATGTTCGCGACCGATGTCATGAAGACGTTGGGGCGTTCCGACGACAGCAGGCTGGCATGCTGTCCGGCGGCGGCCGCCGCCTCATAGGTTTTCTTAGCCTCCGCCTTCTCCAGGATGCGGCCGGCAACGCGCTTGTCGCCGATATGCATGACCAGGTGATCGACCGCGGACTGCTCCGGCAGGGGGAAGACATAGATGCCTTCAAGCCAGACTTCAGTCGGGTTTCGGAAGTGCTGCCGCAGGGTAACCCGGGCCACGAGTCCGCTGATGTCGATGTCGACGTCGCTCTGCAGCAGCGGCGCTTCCAATGCTTCGTCGGGGTTCCCGGTCTTGAAGTACAGGCCGGCGGCGCTGTCGCCTTCGTCGCCCGCGGCGAAGGCACTATTGGGTGAGAAGAGAAGGGCTGCGGTCAGCAGCGTCAGGACCGCGAAGAGAGCCGTCAGGACAACGGCGATGCTCCTGCGGCAGGCCAACTGGACGGCGGGTGGGAAGACGCCCTGCGGTGTGTCTGCATAGCGTAGGTCGGTCATGGTTCGGTCCCCCTGTTGCGGATGCGCGTGGCGCCATGTCTTAGGCTTGAAGCTCAACCCCGGTAGGTGGCGAGAGCGGTTCCGGAATGGGGCAATACAGGGGCGTGTTGGGCATGATTAGGGCGGTTGCCACAGCCATGCCGCACCAGTACGCTGCCGACGTTTTCCACCTCAGAATAGTTTGCCGGAGCCCTGCCATGTCCGTGATTGCGGAGCGTCTATCGCGAATTAAGCCCTCTCCCACCATCGCCGTTACGCAGAAGGCCAGAGAGCTGAAAGACGCCGGCCGGGACGTGATCGGCCTGGGCGCCGGCGAGCCGGATTTCGATACGCCGGACAACATCAAAGAGGCGGCGATCCGGGCTATTCAGAGCGGCGACACCAAGTACACGGCGGTCGACGGGACCCCCGCCTTGAAGAAAGCCATTGCGGCCAAATTCATGCGGGAAAACGGCCTCGACTACGAACCCTCGCAGATCACTGTCGGGACCGGGGGCAAGCAGGTCCTCTACAATGCGCTTCAGGCGACTCTCGACGCGGGCGACGAGGTCATCATCCCGGCCCCCTATTGGGTGTCCTACCCCGACATGGTGCGCTTGGCCGAAGGCGAGCCGGTGACCGTTGCCTGTGGCGCCAACAAGAACTTCAAGCTTCAGGCGGAGGATCTGGAGGCGGCGATCACGCCCCGCACCCGCTGGATCATCCTCAACAGCCCCTCGAACCCGACCGGTGCGGCGTATACGCGCGACGAGATGAAGGCGCTGACAGACGTGCTGAAGAAGCACCCGCAGGTCTGGGTGATGACGGACGACATGTACGAGCACCTCGTCTACGACGGCTTCGAATTCGTCACCCCGGCGCAGGTCGAACCGGAACTCTACGACCGCACCCTGACGGTCAACGGCGTCTCGAAGGCTTATTGCATGACCGGCTGGCGTATCGGTTTTGCCGGCGGGCCCGCCGAGCTGATCAAGGCGATGGCAAAGGTGCAGTCCCAGTCCACGTCCAACCCGTCTTCGATCAGTCAGGCTGCCGCGGTGGAAGCCCTCAGCGGCCCTCAGGAATTCATCGAAGAGCACAATGTCGTCTTCAAGCAACGTCGCGATATGGTGGTGGAGATGCTGAACGACTGTCCGGGGCTGCATTGCCACAAGCCCGAGGGGGCATTCTACGTCTATCCCTCCTGCGCGGGCGCCATCGGTAAGACCACGCCGGACGGCAAAAAAGTTGAGACCGACACCGATTTCGTGACCTACCTGTTGGAGGCCGAAGGGGTCGCCGCGGTGCAGGGGGAGGCTTTCGGCCTGTCGCCCCACTTCCGTATTTCCTACGCCACCTCGACCGAGGCGCTGTCGGAAGCCTGCAAGCGCATCAAACGCGCCTGCGAAGCGCTGGCCTAGCGGGCTGGGCCATGAAGGTTCTCGTTATCGGAGCCGGCGGTGTCGGCGGCTATTTCGGTGGGCGCCTTGCGGCCGCGGGCACGGAGGTCGTCTTTGCGGCACGGGGACGCCATGCGGAGGCGATGGCCAGCGAAGGGCTGCGCATCAAATCCGCGGTGGGCAACCTGCATGTCGAGAAACCGGCGCTGCTCTCGGATCCGGGAAGTGCCGGCCTCTTCGATATTGTATTGGTCTGCACGAAGCTCTGGGACCTGGAAACCGCCATTGAACATATCAAGCCGGTGGTGGCGCAGGATACCGCCGTCATTCCGCTGCAAAACGGCGTCGACTCTGAGGACCGGGCCTGCAAGATCCTGGCGCCCAGTAACGTTGCGGGCGGTATTGCCTACATCGCGGCCCAGATCGACGAGCCCGGAGTGATCAAACATACCGGCACCATGGCGGCACTCGCCGTCGGCGAGTTGGACGGATCGAAGAGCTGGCGGCTGGAGATGTTCCAGGCGGCCAGCGAGGCGGCGGGTTTCGATTGCCGCCTCTCGGATGACATTCGCCGCGATTCCTGGATGAAATTCGTGATGCTCACGTCATTTTCCGGCGTGACGTCCCTCTACAGACAGCCGATCGGGCCGATTCTCGAAGACAGAGAGGGCCGCCGACTGCTCGAGGAGATGTTGCGGGAGTCGGTCGCGGTCGGCTTGGCTTCCGGCATTGCCCTGCGGGAAGACGCGGCGGACACGCTGTTGGGCCGCGTCGAGGGCCTTCCCTACGACATGAAGAGTTCGATGCTGGTCGACCTGGAGCGCGGCAACCGCCTGGAACTGGATTGGCTGAGCGGTACGGTCAGCCGCCTGGGCAAGGAACACGGAGTGCCGACACCGGGCCACGACCGGATCGCGGCCGAACTCCAGTCCTTCAGGATGGGCACCTAGGCGCGGTTCTTTCGTTTGGCCGCTTCGGCCCCAATTGATCTTCCGCCAAGGCCCTTCATAATTAGGCGGCGTCGGTGTCGCGAATTGGGGCGTCGGCCGTTGCGGCGCGTAACTCGCAATTGATAGGAAGAATTCATGGCAATCAAAGATCTGCTCGTGGCCTATGACGGCAACGAGGCTTCGCAAAAGGCCGTTCAATTCGCGGTTCAGATGGCAAAGAAGTATGATGCCTCAATCACCGGTCTCCACATCTACCGCACCGAGAAGTATGAGAGTCACGTGCGGCGTTGGATTCCGGAAGATGTCCTCAAGACGGTGCGGCAGGCCGAGCAGGACGTCGAGACGTCCATTGAATCGCAGTTTCACACGCAAGTGGAAGACTCCGGATTTGGCGGCGCTGCGAAGTGGATCTCGTGTGAAGGCGTACCCGATGTTCTCATGCCGCGCTATGTCCGCTATTTCGACATGCTGATCCTCGGACAGTTCACCAATGTCGATCAGGGCAGGAGCGGTTCGTTGAACGCGGAGGAACTTCTTCTGCGCTCTGGCAAGCCCATAATCGTCGTGCCAAGGAGCTACGAGATACGGCCCTTTAAAGAGGAAGCGGTGGTCGCCTGGGACGGCAGCCGCTCGGCCGCGCGAGCCCTAACCGATGCGATGCAAATTCTTGAGACCAAGCAGAAGCTGGATGTCCTTCGCCTCATTGCCAGCGACGAGGACGAGTCGAAGCGGGTTCTGCCGGAACATGACCTGATTGCGCACCTTCAGGCACATGGCATTAATGCCAACCTCGTTCAGCTCAAGTCTGGCCGCGGTACGGCGGGTGAGACGATCCTGGACCATTGCAAGGAAACCGAGCCGGACGTGCTCGTCATGGGCGCCTATGGCCGCGGGAAATTCGGAACCATTCTCTTCGGCAGCACCGCGCAGCACATCCTCAAGAACATGACTGTGCCGGTCTTTATGTCTCACTAGGCGACGGAGCCGCGCGCCGGCGGGGAAGTTCTGGACCGGCGAAAAAAATGCCCCGGAGATCATCCGGGGCGAGGGCTGCTTTCTACAGGGAGGGAAGGCAGTAAAAAGGCAAAACGAATAGTCTCAGATCACAACAGTGCGGCGGCCCCCACGACCATAAAGGACGTACTCACGATCGCGCCGAAGATCACGACGAACACCGGAACGCTGCCCGTAGGCAGAACGCCGTAGGTTTCCGCGTCGGCCAGATGAATGGGCCTCTTCCGCGCACTTCCGCTTGCTTTGGACGGCCGTGCCGGGATTGCATGGCCTAGACGGTCCCTTCGGGATTTGACCGCAAGCTCCTTCCCCAACATGTCCTGGTCCTCCGCAAATCAATCTCTCCATTATTGAGATAGGTGGCGTTTTGGTGGAAAGGAGTGACGGCGGTCACTCCTGGTTCAATTCGCGGAACCCGGGCAAAAAAACGCCCCGGAGAACCTCCGGGGCGCAGTCTGCATCTGTACGAAGGTAGCAGGCAGGCAGAAACTAAAGGCTCCCTTCGGACATCTGCTTGGCAATGTAGTCTGCTTGGCGCAGGGCGAGGGCAACAATGGTTAATGTCGGGTTCTCCGCGGCCCCGGTGGTGAACTGGCTGCCGTCCGAGATGAAGAGATTGCCGATATCGTGGGTCTGACCCCACTTGTTGCAGACGCCGTCCTCGGCCTTCTCGGACATGCGGCAGGTGCCGAGGTTATGGGTCGAGGGATAGGGCGGGACTTCGTGAATCTTGTTGGCCCCGGCGGCCTCGTAGACCGCGCCCCCCGCCTTATAGGCGTGATTGCGCATCGCGATGTCGTTCGGGTGATCGTCGAAATGCACGTTCGGCACCGGCAGCCCATACTGGTCTTTCTCCGAATCATGCAGCGTGATCGCATTGGTCTCCTGCGGCATGTCTTCGCCGACCAGCCACATGCCCGCCATGTGATCGTAGGTATCCATCGCAGCGGCGAATTCCCGGCCCCAGGCGCCCGGGTCGAGGAAAGCCGCCATGAAGGGCAGCCCGAGAGCGAGCGTCTCCATCTCATAGCCACCGACGAAACCGCGGGCTGGGTCGTTGCGGGATTCGTCGGTAATGATCCCTGCCATCGTGGTGCCGCGGTACATGTTTACCGGCCTGTCGAAGGAGGCATAGACCGACCCCGTCATGTGCCGCATGTAGTTCTTGCCGACCTGGCCGGAGGAGTTGGCGAGCCCGTCAGAGAACGTCGACGACGCGGAGTTGAGCAGCAGCCTCGGAGTCTCAATCGAGTTCCCGGCCACGCAGACGACCCGTGCTTTTTGGGACTGCTGGTTCCCGTCCTTGTCCGCGTAGACCACGCCGTCGGCCTTGCCGGCATCGTCGTGGGTGATCTGCAGCACATGGCTCTGCGGCCGCAGATCCAGATTGCCGGTCGCTTCGGCCTTCGGGATGTCGCTGTAGAGGGTCGACCACTTCGCGCCGGTCTTGCAGCCCTGGAAGCAGAAGCCGATTTGACGGCAGGCATTCCGGTCGTCCCGCGGCCGGCTGTTGATGGCCATGCGCCCGGTGTGACAATCCTGATAGCCCAGGCGTTTGGCCCCGGTGTACATGACCTTGAAATTGTTGTTGCCCGGCAGACCTGGAATGTCGTTGGTGCGGGTCACGCCCAGGTTCGATTCCGCCTTGTCGTAATAGGGTTCCAGGTCGCTGAGCCCGATCGGCCAGTCCAGCAGGTTGGCGCCCGCCACCTCGCCATAGGTGGTCTTGACCTTGAACTCATGTTCCTGGAAGCGCAGCGATGCCCCGGCCCAATGGGTGGTGGACCCGCCGACGGTCTTGCAGATCCAGGCCGGCAGTCCTGAGAAATCATTGGCCACTCGCCAGGAACCGGACGTCGTGCGCTTGTCGAGCCAGGAGATTTGGCCGAAGGACGCCCACTCGTCGTTGACGAAGCTCTCGGGGGATTCCCGTTTGCCCGCTTCCAGCAATACGACTTTCACGCCTTGCTGACAGAGCGCGTTGGCCAGGCTGCCGCCACCCGCGCCGGAGCCGACGACGACGACGACAGAATCATCATTGTGATCGAAGTTTGCCATCAGTCCGTCCTCCTCAGCTGGCCTTGGGGCTGGCGTTTTCCGAAGGATCGGGAAGCCAACTCACGTCATCGAAACCGCGTTCCAGATAGCCGCCGAATTCGAAGGACGGGCCTTCGTAGCCGAAATGCCGCCATACGAGCGGATTGTTGTAGAGCGTCGTGACGGTAGTGCCCCGCACCTTCTGAAAGAAGGCGCTATCTTCGCGGGCCTTCAAGACTTTGAGCCGGTTGCCTTCGGACAGCTCCGCGAACTTGACGCCCATGGCCGCATCCAGTTCCGCCGCGCCGGCATCCAGGAACTTCGCGGTCTCCGGGTTGCCGCTGGCTTCGGCGTCGAGCGCGTCGACAACGACAGCGTAATACATGTCGCTGAGGGTATCGTGCGGATAGAGCGTCCGCGTCATGGCAAGAAGTGTCTTGCCGACGTCCGCGTTCAGCGTCGACAGCTCCAATGCCCAAGCCCCGTCGGGCGCCATGAGAGTGCTTCCACTCGCGATAGCGGCCGCTCCCGCCGCCGCCAGTCCGCTCGTCTGCAGGAACTGACGCCGGTTCAAGCCTTTTCTAAGCATGCCTGATCCTCCTGTACCTTTTGGTTTCTTGGTGTCGTCTCGAAAATTGGCTTGGGGGCAAAGGTCCGCCGATTGCCGCTCGTGGCGGACTGACGGCGGTTTCCTCGCGTCATTGGTAGCGCCCGTGTCGTTCCAGAACCTCGATCTTGTAACCGTCTGGATCCTGCACGAAGAAGAAACGGGCCATCAGCTCGCCGTCGCGGGTGAACTCCTTCACGTCGTTGGGCTCCAGGCCCTCTTCAGCGAAGCGCGCATGCTCGGCGCGGCAGTCGTCCACGCAGACGGCGATGTGGCCGTAGCCGGTGCCGTGCGTATAGGGTTCCGACTCTCCCTTGTTCAGAGTCAGTTCGATCTCGAAGTCGTTTTCTTCATTGCGCAAATAGACGAGCGCGAAACCATCGAAGTCGAAATGGTCCGCGACCTTGAGGCCGAATGCGCGCTCGTAGAAGTCGATGGAACGGTCCAGGTCGAGGACCCGGATCATGGAATGTATGGCTTTCGCCAATTCAACCTCCCAAGCCTTTTCTTGTATGCTTGGGAGGAGTCTAAACCCTAGGCGTGCCCGGGTGGTGGTAGCCCGCTACTACAAATCTGCGGTACAGCCGCGTTACCGACGGGTCTTCCCGGCGTCCTTAGTGGGCAACCGCGGCGCGTAGTTCCTCGTTGGCCAAATCCAGAACCCGGTTGGGGTCTTTCATGTAGAGCACGCAGGCGACACGCAGCAGTGACGTGAAGTTGGAAATGCCGCCGTGAAGGTCCAGGACCTCGTCATAGATGGTCGACAGGAAGCGAGGCGTCGTCATGCCCTGGGCAGCGGCGATTTCGTCCAGGATTTCCCAAAAAGCGCTCTCCAGACGGATGCTGGTGGCGTGGCCGGCCAGCCTAATGGAGCGGGTGACGTAAGCGTAGCCTGCAGGATCTTGGCCGGCGAATATCTGGCACATAGTGCGTTCCCTCCTTGGATCCGGCACTTCCAGACAACCGGTCCAACGGGTCTTTTCCGCCCATGAGCCAGCCTGTGCCGTTATTCGTTCGTCGTTTTTCCTTTCTTCAAATGTAGCACTTCTGCCGGGCATTGCGAGAACTCAGACCGAATCCCTGATTCCGGCGCAACGTGGGCGACCGTCTTTACCATGTCTCGCAACCTTTACTGCGCCGACGCGTTCGGCAAGGCATTGAAAACGAATTAAGTTTGGCGGCGCCTTCCCTGCGGCATTCTGCGCGGCGGCTTTTCTGTTGCGTGAGGCTGCCGTTGTTTGGAACCATAGCGGATTGCCGGGCCAATGGCCCCAGCCTGTGGCATAATCGCAGGAGGAAAACAGGGACTTAAAACAGCGCCAAAGCGATGTCAGATCGACGCAGGCGCGGAAGGAGGAGACATGAGCACCAAGTCGGAATCCCCGGCGCGTTGCGCCGTCATTGTAGGACCATACACCGGTGGCAAGACCACCCTGATGGAGGCGATGCTCTTTCAAGCCGGTGCCATTCACCGTAAGGGTTCAATTACTGAGGGAAACACCGTCGGTGACGGCTCGCCCGAAGCCCGGGCACGCCAGATGACGGTCGAGACCAACGTCGCATCCTGTGATTATTTAGGTGATTCCTGGACTTTGCTGGATTGCCCCGGATCTGTTGAATACTCGCGCGATTCTCAAACCGCTCTGATGGCCGCCGACCTGGCGATTATTGTCACGCCGCCCGAGTTGGACCGCGTGTTGGGCCTGGCGCCGATTTTCAAATTTTTGGATGACTACAACATTCCTCACATCGTGTTCGTCAACAAGATGGACAAATGCGCCATCCGTATCCGCGACCTCATGGAAACCCTGCAGAGTACCTCCGACCGTCCTCTCGTCCTACGGCAGGTGCCGATCCGCGACGGGGAGGAGGATGTGAACGGCTTCGTCGACTTGGTCAGCGAGCGGGCCTGGAAGTACAACGCCGGCAAGCAGTCCGATCTGATCGAGATGCCAGACTCCGTGGCGGAGCGGGAAGAGGAAGCGCGCCAGGAGATGCTGGAGTCCTTGGCCGACTTTGACGACTCTCTCCTCGAGCAGTTGCTGGAAGACAAGATTCCGGCGACGGATGAGCTCTATGGCTACCTCTCGGAAAATCTGGCGTCCGACCGCATCGTTCCGGTCCTGCTTGGGTCCGCTGAATCCGGCAACGGCATCACGCGGCTGTGGAAGGTTCTGCGCCACGAAGGGCCGGGTCCGGACGTCGCGAAGCAGCGCCTCGGCATTCCGGCCGGCGAAGGCTTTGTCGCCTCTGTCGTCAAGACCTTCCATGCCGCGCACATGGGCAAGCTGTCCCTGGCGCGGATCTGGTCGGGCACCCTGTCCGAGGGATTGACGCTCGGTCACGACCGCCTTTCGGGACTGTTCCGGCTCAAGGGTCAGGAGCATGAGAAGATCTCCTCCGCGAAGGCCGGTGACGTCGTTGCTTTGGGGCGGATGGAAGAGCTGCAGACCGGCGAGCTCTTCTCGGAAAACGGCAAGATCTCAAGCGAAGACTATATGTGGCCGGAGCCGATGACACCGGTCTATACCCTCGCGGTGACACCGAAGAACCGTCAGGACGAAGTCAAATTGACCTCCAGTCTCTCCAAACTCATTGAAGAAGACGATTCCTTAGCCCTCGAGCATAGCCAGGACACGGGCGAAATGCTGCTTAGGGGGCAGGGCGAAATCCATCTGAAGATCGCCGCCGAGCGCCTCAAGAGTAAGTACAACGTCGATGTCGAGGTCGCGCGTCCTCAGACGGCCTACAAAGAGACGATCCGCAGGTCGACGACGCAGCACTCTCGCTACAAGAAGCAGTCCGGTGGGCACGGCCAGTTCGGTGACGTCCAGGTGGAAATCAAACCCTTGCCGCGCGGCAGCGGGTTCGAGTTCGTGGACAAGGTCGTCGGCGGCTCGATTCCGCGACAGTACATTCCGTCGGTCGAACACGGCGCGAAAGAGTATCTGCAGCGCGGTCCGCTCGGTTTTCCGGTCGTGGACGTCTCTGTCACGCTGTTCGACGGTCAGCACCATGCGGTCGACAGCTCAGACCAAGCGTTCCGGGTGGCGGGCCGTATGGCGATGAGCGAAGGCATGCCGGAATGCCAGCCGGTCCTGCTGGAGCCGATCTACGAAGTCACCGTGTCGGTGCCGACGGAGTTCACCAACAAGGTGCACAGCCTGATCAGCGGCCGCCGCGGGCAGATCCTCGGCTTCGAGATGCGGCCTGGCTGGAAGGGTTGGGACGATGTGAAAGCCCAACTGCCCCAGGCCGAATTGCAGGACCTGATCATCGAACTGCGGTCGCTGACCCAAGGGGTCGGCAGTTTCACCTCGCGATTCGATCACCTGCAGGAGTTCACCGGCAAGCTCGCGGAAAGGGTCATCGCCTCGCGCAAGGAAGAGTCTGCGTCGCACTAAGGGGCGCAGGTCGGAAGGCCGCCCGGTATATCGGCCAACAAGTGACAGGAAGGACTGGATGACATCCGATTTGTCGACCCGCGCCGCGTCTCTGCTGTTGCAGGCGCGGCGCAGCGGGCTGGCGTTGGGCCGCCTGCCCGAAGACTGTGCACCGTCCACCGCGAAAGAAGGCTACGAAATACAGGAGTCTTTCCTGGAGCAGCTGGGGGGCGAGGGGGCGGGTTACAAAATCGGTGCGACATCCGAGATGGCTCAGGCCTTTCTCGGGTTGGGCCACCCCTTCTCCGGTCGCGTGTTGGCGTCCAATCTTTTCGAAAGTCCGGTGGAGCTGGTCGCCGACAGTTTCCTCTTCCGCCTGATCGAGCCGGAGTTCGCCTTCCGCCTGTCGGCCCCTCTGCCGGCGCGCGGCGAAGCCTATGGCTTGCCGGAGGTCGAGGCGGTGGTTGGCGCGGTGATCCCGGCGATCGAGGTTGTGACCAGTGCCTTCGCGAATTGGCAGACCCAGGGGGCCGCCGCCTTGATCTCGGATAATGGGGCCAATGGCGCCCTGGTGCTCGGCACGCCCTGCGAGGATTGGCGGGCCCTGGACCTTGCGGAGCACAGGGTCTCACTGTCCATCAACGGTGATGTTCTGGGGGACGGTACGGGTAAGCAGGCGCTGGGGCATCCGCTCAATGCGTTACTTTGGTTGGTCAACTCCCTGAGCGAGCGGGGCCAAGGTCTGGCAGCGGGTGAGATTGTATCCACCGGTGTTGTAACACCCTTCAAATGCCTTGAGCGTGGTGATCGCGCGGTTGCGGACTTCGGGTCCCTCGGCAAGGTCGAAGTGACCTTCCTCTGAAACGCCGCAGGCCTATTTATCTTTTCAATCGCGCCGGTATTTGGCCCCGCCAGGGGTTGTAATTCCACGAGGTCTCTCCAGATATGTCATAGTCTGGAATAATTCCAATCTATGACGCAATCAGCTGTGAAATGAGGAGAGTTGTGATGTCTGCGACAGCCGTGAACATCGGAATCCCCGCCGAATCCCGCCACAATATCGCCGAGGGGCTCTCCAGGCTCCTGTCCGACAGCTATACGCTTTACCTGAAGACCCACAACTTCCACTGGAACGTGACAGGCCCGATGTTCGCGACGCTCCATACGATGTTCGAGACCCAGTACACGGAACTGGCGACCGCCGTCGATGAAGTGGCCGAACGCATTCGGTCTCTGGGCGAGTTCGCGCCGGGCAGCTACGCGGCTTTCTCGCGGCTCTCGAGTCTAAAGGAGTCCGAGACCGTACCGGCGGCGACCGACATGATCCGGCAGTTAGCGGAGGACCACGAGGCGGTGGCCTCCACCGCCCGCTCGGTCTTCCCCGCGGCGGAGGAGGGCAATGACGAGGTGACCGCGGATCTGCTCACTCAGCGGATGGCGATCCACGAGAAGACCGCGTGGATGCTCCGCAGCCTTCTTGAGAAATAGTCCGGGCGGCCTCGAGGGCTTTGGTTAACGACTCCCTCCGCGCTTAGATGTATGACTTCGAGATCCCGGGAGGGCCCCTGGACGACCTCGGCCCTCACGGTGTCTCTCATACATTTGAATTGAGCAATATGTAACGCGGGGCCATCTAATATGGCCGTAAGTCCTAGGGATTCGCGCAAGGAAACAACATGCTCATAAAGATCCGTAAAGGTTGGGAACTGCCGGAATCGTCTGCGACGCCGGAATCGACCTATATCCGACGACGTGAGTTTCTGAAGGCCGCGGCCGCAGGGCCCATCGCGCTTTCGGCGACGGGTCTGATCGTCGCGGGTTGCGACGATGCTTCGGTGACGGATGCCAAGGTATCCAGGACGGCGAACGCCGCCACGCCCGAGGACCCCTCCGCAGGTCTCTATCCTGTGGACCGCAATTTACGCTACCGCCTGGATCGCGACATTACCGACGAGCAGTTGGCGACGACCTACAACAACTTCTATGAGTTCGGATCCTCTAAGAACATCTGGCAGAAGGCACAGGCGCTTCCGATCCGGCCCTGGACGGTGCTGCTGGACGGAATGCTGGAGAAGCCCATAGAAATCGGCATCGACGATCTGCTGGCGAAGATGCCGCTTGAAGAGCGGCTCTACCGTCATCGCTGTGTCGAGGCCTGGTCCATGGCGGTGCCGTGGAGCGGCTTCGCCATGAAGGCGCTGGTCGATCTAGCGGCGCCGCTGTCTTCCGCCAAGTACGTCAAGATGTACACCTTCGAGAATTCGGATGTGGCGCTGGGGCAGAAAGCGTCCTGGTATCCTTGGCCCTACGTCGAAGGCCTGACCATCGAGGAGGCGACGAACGAACTCACCTTCATCGCCACCGGACTCTACGGCAAGCCGATCCCGAAGCAGAACGGCGCGCCGCTCCGGCTTGCGGCACCCTGGAAGTATGGTTTCAAGTCGACGAAGTCGATCGTGCGCTTCGAGTTTACGGACAAGCGCCCGGTTTCCTTCTGGGAAGAGATTCAAGCCTCGGAGTATGGTTTCTGGGCCAACGTCAATCCGGAGGTTCCTCATCCCCGTTGGAGCCAGGCCACCGAGCGGGTCCTGGGGTCCGACGACCGCGTGCCGACCTTGCTTTACAACGGCTATGGCGAGTTCGTGGCCGATCTCTACAAGGGGATGGAGGGCAGCGAGAAGCTCTTCATGTAGAGCGCCCTGCCGCGCCAAATTCCGAAAGTCCTACGGCCGGGCGGCGCGGGTATTTCCCTGTGCCATCACGCCTTTCAGCTTCAGCATTTTTTGTCAGGCAAAAAAATGCCGGGCACGTGGCCCGGCAAGTTGAACAGGGAGGCTTTACGTCTGGGAGACGAAGGACCTCCAATATGTGGGAGGCCCTGAACTCCGGGCTGAGAGCCCGGAGGAGACACCGGCGGATCCCCGCCGGAAATCTCATGATGCTGCAACGCAACATCTACTGATAAGAAGATAAGGATTTGAGATTCGTTTACTAGTTACAAAAGTTCAGTGGAGCCATGCAGAACGTGCATGGCTTGTATTGGATTGATCTAACTAGATTTTTCCTCGGTCGGGGAGGCCGGCGGCGGGCCCCGGGCGGCCCGGACCGGGTCTCAAAAGTTTGTTTCCGCGACCTTGCGGAGCAGGAAATCCCGGAAAACGTTGATGCGCTTCGACGCGCGAAGTTCTTCCGGATAGACGAAATAGGCGTCGGTCTGAGGGCCCTCCAGGTCCGGCAGGATGTTCACCAATTCCGCCACCCCATAGGTCATGAATTCCGGCAGGGCCCCGATTCCGGCGCCGGATTGGACCGCCCGCATGACGCCATAGACGTTGTTCACGGTCAGCGCGGGGCGGCGCATCTCCTGATCCTTCCGGCCCAGCTTCAACAGCCAGTTGACGTCCTGAATCGGCGGCCGCGTATCCTCGCCGTAGACCACGATCCTGTGGTCGTCCAGGTCTTCGACCGTTTGCGGCATGCCGAATTTCTTGATGTAGGTGTTAGCCGCGAAGTTCCGGATGTGGACCGTCATCAGATGCCGTTGAATGAGGTCCGCCTGACGCGGCGGCGAAAGGCGGATCGCGACGTCGGCTTCCCGCATTGACAGGTCGAGTTCCCGGTCCGCCAACAGCAGGTGCACTTCGATTTCCGGGTAGACTTCGATGAATTCGTGCATGCGGGCTGCCAGCCAATGGGACCCAAGCGCCACCGTTGCCGTAATTCTGAGAGGACCCTGGGGCCTGTCCTTGCTCTCCGCCAACTGCGCTTCGGTCATGGCCAGCTTGCCGAAGACCTCGTGCGCCGTGCGGTACAGCAGTTCCCCTTGCTCCGTCAGGATCAGGCCGCGCGCATGCCGGTGAAACAGGGGAACACGGAGCGAATCCTCAAGCGCCGAGATTTGCCGGCTCACGGCTGACTGGCTGAGGTTCAGCATCTCGCCCGCGTGCGTGAAGCTGCCGGCTTCCGCGACCGCATGGAAAACACGGAGCTTGTCCCAATCCATGATGGCGGACTTCGTCCCCTTCTTTTGGGACAACACGGCTTCGGCGGTAATGGGCACGTCTGCTTCCCCCTCGGCGGTTCGCGGGGACCGAGGCAGCTCAAATCGCCCCGACCCGGTCGGAATTGATCGGGATCATACGAAAAAACTCGGGAAAGAGCCACGCATCCTCGCGTTACGCGGGTCTTCTCGTGTCCTCGTACATTCGCCCGTAGGTGCTACATGGCTGCGCTATTCGGCGGCGCGCGACGGTGCCGCCTCCAGGCTGGCGAGGTACTTCTCCACGTCCAGGGCCGCCATGCAGCCCATGCCGGCGGCCGTGACAGCCTGGCGATAGATCTTGTCCACGCAGTCACCGGCCGCGAATACGCCTGGGACGTTGGTGCGCGTGGAGCCGCTCTCCGCCAGGATGTAGCCCTCGTCATCCATGTCAAGCTGACCCCGAAAGACCTTCGTCGCGGGATCGTGCCCGATGGCGACAAAGAAGCCCGTCGCGGCGAGTTCGGACTGCTCCCCGGATTTCACGTTCTTCAACCGGACGCCTTCGACACCGTCCATTGGGCCGTCGCCGCCGAGCACTTCTTCGACGACGCTGTCCCAGACCACGTCGATTTTCGGGTTGTTGAGCAGCCGGTCCTGCATGATTTTTTCGGCCCGCAGGGAATCCCTCCGGTGAACCAGGGTCACCTTGCTGCAGATGTTGGCGAGGTAGAGGGCTTCCTCGACGGCCGTATTGCCGCCGCCGACCACGATCACCTCCTGATTGCGATAGAAGAAGCCATCACAGGTGGCGCAGGCTGAAACGCCGCGGCCATTGAACTTCTGCTCGCTCTCCAACCCCAACCAGCGGGCCTGCGCCCCCGTTGCGATGATCACCGCGTCGGCGACGTACTCGTCGCCGCCGTCACCTTTGCAGACGATGGGGCGTGCTGACAAATCGACTTCGGTGATCAGATCGGAAACGATATCGCAGCCGACATGCTCTGCCTGAAGGCGCATCTGTTCCATCAGCCACGGCCCTTGGATCACATCGGCGAATCCCGGATAATTCTCGACATCGGTGGTGATGGTCATCTGTCCGCCGGGTTGCAGGCCGGCGACCAACCGGGGTTTCAGATTGGCGCGGGCAGCGTAGATTGCGGCCGTCAGTCCGGCGGCACCGGACCCGATGATAAGGACTTTGCTTTCGTGAACAGCAGACATGTCAGGCTTTCCTATGGCGTCTGCCGGAAAGATAGAGACGGCATTGGCGCTCCGCAAGGCGGCCTCCCAGCCGATGTTCCGCCGATTCCGGACCCCTGCACGGCGCAATGCGGAATTGAGACGGCATCACGCTCCTGTCGGTCTTGAATGGGCTCGGTGTCGGGTAATATAATTTCGTGAAATGGTGGCGCCACGAACGGACTTTGCCGAAGATTTTGGTGAAGCGCGCGGGCCAGTCTCCGGGGAACAGGGAATGCGTCGAGTCAAATTGGATCGAATCGATCTTCAGATCCTGAAGGATCTGCAAGCGGATGGCCGAATTACCAATGTCGAGCTGGCACAGCGTGCCGGCATATCGGCGCCGCCTTGCCTCAGGCGCGTGCGGGCCCTGGAGGAAGCGGGATACATCAAGGGCTATCACGCCGATCTGGCACCGGAACCCCTGGGCTTCGAGGTCGCTTTCTTTGGCCTGGTCGGGCTCGACTCCCAGTCCGAGGGCGTCCTGCACCAGTTCGAGGATCTTGTCTGCAGCTGGCCGGAGGTGCGGTCCTGTCATATGGCGCGCGGGCCGCATGACTTCGTCCTGTTTCTCGTTGCGCGCAACACGGCGCACGAGAACGAACTGACGGAGCGTTTAACGGCGGTTCCGCATGTCGCCACCGTGCAGACCATTCAGGTCATCCGCACGTTCAAGAATAGGCCCGGCGTGCCGATCGATGCCGCGGCCGTCAGTCAGGCCGAAGAAGAGTAGAAGAGGTCTTGGGAGGGAGAAATCCGCCCGGCGGCTACTTGTAGACCACCTTGACGATCTCGTAGGCCTTCTCGCCCGAGGGGGTGGTGACCTCGACCGACTCGCCGACGTCCTTGCCGATCAAGGCGCGGCTCAACGGGGCGGAGACGGAGAGGCGGCCGGACTTGATGTCCGCTTCCAGCTCGCCCACGATCTGATAGGTCAGTTCCTCGTCCGTGTCCTCGTCGGCCACAGTCACCGTGGCGCCGAATTTGACGGTGTCACCGCTCAGCGACGACACGTCGATAACTGCCGCGCGGGCGATCCTGTCTTCCAGCTCACCGACACGGCCCTCTATAAAACTCTGGCGTTCCCTTGCGGCATGATACTCCGCGTTTTCCGAAAGGTCGCCGTGCTCGCGGGCTTCGGCAATCGCGCGGATAACCTCGGGGCGGGCAGTAGACTTGAGGTGCCTGAGTTCCTCTTCCAGGCGGCGCAACCCCTCGGCAGTCATAGGAACCTTGTCGCTCATCGCGTTCTCTTAACTCTCTCAAATTGGCACAAGGAAAAGCATGCCCGTATTTTCACGGGTAGGGAAGGCAAAAGGGCCAAAAGGAATCCCCGTCCCTGCCGCGGAGTGGGCAGCTAAAACGAAGCTTTAAAATAGGCTTGTAGGGGCGCGACTTCAAGGTGTCCGCGCTTCAGTGCGTCCATGGCCTGTATTGCCGCCCGGATGCCCGCAACCGTCGTGAAATAGGGGATCTGCTGGACCAGCGCCGTCCGCCGCAGCTCGAAGGAATCCGCCACCGCCTTGGCATCTTCGGTTGTATTGAAGACAACCTGCACCTCGTCGGATTTCATGGCATCGACGATATGCGGCCGGCCCTGGCGCACCTTGTTGACGTGTCGGACCGGAATCCCTTGGGTTTCCAGGAACTGCGCGGTGCCTTCCGTGGCGATGAGAGTGAAGCCGAGTTCGTGGGCCTTGCGGGCCACGGGGACCATGGCGTCTTTGTCCTGATCCTTGACCGAAATGAAAATGCAGCCGTCCTGCGGCAGGTGCACCCCGGCGCCGATCTGCGCCTTCAGGAAGGCCCCGGCAAAGTCCGAATCTAGACCCATAACCTCGCCGGTCGAACGCATCTCCGGGCCCAGCATGACGTCCACGCCGGGGAAGCGGGCGAAGGGGAAGACGGCTTCCTTAACTGCGATATGCCCGTTGCGGGCGGCCTTGAGTTCGAAATCGGCGAGTTTCTCCCCCGCCATCAGGCGGGCCGCGATCTTGGCGATGGCGGCCCCCGTCGCCTTGGCGACGAAGGGTACGGTCCGGCTCGCCCTCGGATTGACTTCCAGGATGTAGATATCGCCGTTCTGGACCGCGAATTGCACGTTCATCAGGCCGATGACCTTGAGCGCCCGGGCCAGCAAATCGGTCTGGCGGCGGATCTCTTCCACCGTTTCTTCCGACAGGCTGTGGGGCGGCAGGGCACAGGCCGAGTCGCCGGAGTGGATGCCGGCTTCCTCGATGTGTTCCATGATGCCCGCGACGTGCACCGTCTCGCCGTCCGACAGGGCGTCGACATCGACTTCCGTCGCCTCGCGCAGGTAGCTGTCGACCAGCACCGGGTTCTGGCCGGAAACCTGGACCGCCGTGCGGATATAGCGGTCCAATTGGTCCATATCGTGGACAATCTCCATGGCCCTTCCGCCGAGCACGTAGGAGGGGCGCAACAGCACCGGAAAGCCGATCTGCGCGGCGACCGCGCGCGCTTCCTCGATGGAGGTTGCCGTGCCGTTGTCCGGTTGTTTCAAGCCCAGGTCGGCCAGCAGGGCCTGGAACCGCCGCCGGTCTTCCGCCAGGTCGATGGCGTCCGGGGAGGTGCCGAGGATCGGGATCTCGGCTTCCTCCAGTGCCGCCGCCAGCTTTAGCGGCGTCTGGCCGCCGAACTGCACGATGACGCCTTTCAGATTCCCCTTGGCCTGCTCCGTTCGCGCGATGCCGATCACGTCCTCGGCGGTCAGCGGCTCGAAGTACAGCCGGTCCGACGTGTCGTAGTCCGTGGAGACCGTCTCCGGATTGCAGTTGACCATGATGGTCTCGTAGCCGGCTTCCGACAGGGCGTAGGCGGCGTGCACGCAGCAGTAATCGAACTCGATCCCCTGGCCAATTCGGTTCGGTCCGCCGCCCAGGATCATCACCTTGTCGCGGTCGCTGACGCGGGCCTCGCACTCCGCCGGGATCAGGCCGTTGCCTTCATAGGCCGAGTACATGTAGGGCGTGACCGAGGGGAACTCTCCGGCGCAGGTGTCGATGCGTTTGTAGACCGCGCGCAGGTCCAGTGCGATCCTTCGTTGCCGCACTTCCGTTTCACTCTGCCCCGTGAGCTCGCCCAGCCGCGCGTCGGAGAAGCCGAGTTTCTTGAGCTTGATGAAAGCCTGCGGATCGCCGGGCAGGCCGTTACGGCGTACGCCGTCTTCCGCAGCAACCAGATCCTCGACCTGTGCCAGAAACCAGGGGTCGAAGTGGGTAACGGCCTGGATCTCCCGCAGCGTAAGCCCATGGCGGTAGGCTTGCGCGATCAGTAACAGGCGGTCCGGCCGTGGCTGCATAAGCTCGGTCTTCACCGTGTCCTTGTCGACCGTGCCGTCTTCGGAAACCGCGTCCTCGATCTCCACTTCGTTCAGTCCGGTCAGCCCGGTTTCCATGGAGCGCAGCGCCTTCTGCAGCGACTCCGCGAAGTTGCGGCCGATAGCCATCGCCTCGCCAACCGACTTCATGGAGGTCGTCAGGGTCGGCTCGGCGCCCGCGAACTTCTCGAAAGTGAAGCGCGGCATCTTGGTGACCACGTAGTCGATGGTCGGCTCGAAGGAAGCCGGCGTGACTTTCGTGATGTCGTTGTCCAGCTCGTCCAGGCGATAGCCGACGGCCAGCTTCGCCGCGATCTTGGCGATGGGAAAGCCGGTGGCCTTGGACGCCAGCGCGGACGAGCGAGAGACGCGCGGGTTCATCTCGATGATCACCATCTCCCCGTTGTCCGGGTTGATGGCGAATTGCACGTTCGACCCGCCGGTGTCGACGCCGATCTCGCGCAGCACCGCGATCGAGGCGTCGCGCATAATCTGGTATTCCTTGTCCGTCAGGGTCAGCGCCGGGGCCACCGTCACGGAGTCGCCGGTGTGGATGCCCATGGGGTCGACGTTCTCGATGGAGCAGATGATGATGCAGTTGTCGGCGCAGTCGCGCACGACCTCCATCTCGTATTCCTTCCAGCCCAGCACCGACTGCTCGATCAGCACCTCGCTGACCGGACTGGCGCGCAGGCCGCCCTTGACGATGTCCTCGAACTCTTCCGGGTTGTAGGCGATGCCGCCGCCGGTGCCGCCCAGGGTGAAGGAGGGGCGGATAATCGTCGGCAGGCCGATTTCACGCAGCGCCACCTTGGCCTGGTCGTAGGTCTTGACCAGCACGGCCTTCGGGCTCTTCAGCCCGATCTTGGTCATGGCCTCGCGGAACAGCTCCCGGTCTTCCGCCTTGTCGATGACGTCCGCCTTGGCGCCGATCATCTCGACGCCGAACTTCTCCAGGGTGCCGTCGCGCTCCAGGCTCAGGCCGGTGTTCAGCGCCGTCTGCCCACCCATGGTGGGCAGCAGCACGTCGGGCCGTTCCTTCTCGATGATCTTGGCGACGACCTCCGGCGTGATCGGCTCCACATAGGTGGCGTCCGCCAGGCCGGGATCGGTCATGATGGTCGCGGGGTTCGAGTTGACCAGGATGACCCGGTAGCCCTCTTCCTTCAGTGCCTTGCAGGCCTGGGCGCCGGAGTAATCGAACTCGCAGGCCTGGCCTATCACGATAGGCCCCGCGCCGATGATGAGGACGGATTCGATATCTGTACGTTTGGGCATGGGCGCAGGCTCAGCAGCGGCGCGCCCGACTCGGCGCGCGGCGGAAAAAAGGCTATCGGGCTGAGCGCGCTATCTGCCACGCCCCGCCGGAAAAGGAAAGAGGATTCGGGGGCGGCGCGCCGGGGTGCCGGGACGCTCGGCCCGCCGAGACGGAGTCCGCTTCAGGCGGGGCAGCAGTGAGTCGAAAGCCTATATGGAGGGGATAGAGATCGTCGCGACTACAAGAACCGGACGGAAGATGAAGGCGTTTGTAGCTTTTCTCCTGATTGCCGTTTCGTCCGTATCGGTACGGGCGGTGGGGGCGCAGCCCGTCCCGCCTTGCGATCCTTTGCAGGCCGCTCCGGTTCCGGCCTATGCGGAGCTTGGCGCACCGGCCGCGGTCCGGACGTGGCGCGATGTGGAATTCGACAGCCGCGACGCTTGCCCGGACCTGCCGCCCGGGCGTGTGCCGCTGGTCGTCGCCCTGGCCAGTAAGTTCGACGGCGCGAAATCTCTCGAGGACATCGCGTCCCGGATCGGTTCGATTTCGGCCGGCCAAGGCCTCTTGTACTGGTCGACGACGCGGCAGCAGTGGCGCACATTGGTCTCGGAAGCCTTCGCGCTCACCGAGTCTGACACGCAGCAACGCAGACCTGATTTCAAGGCTCAAGAGGTCCTGAGCGGAGAGACGCTGTATTTCCTGCAGAACGACACGCTCTCCACCGGCCGGAACGGCTATGCCCTGACCGCCAAGTCGGTCGCGCCGGACCGCTTGATCGTAGAGATCGTCAATACGACACCGATCCGCTTTGCGCTCATAACCCTGTTCGAGCCTTATGCCTTGCGTTCGATTCACTACATCGATCGATTGGAGTCGAACGCCTGGGGTTACTACGGGGTTATGGCGGTGCGATCCGACGGGACGGAAGGGCACGAGAAGTCCTTCGTCAACAGGGCAGGGGCCTATTATCGGTTCCTGACGGAAACGCCGTCGGACCGGGAGCCGCCCCTGGCACCCTAGAGACGGCATCGTGATGCTCCGGCGAAACGGTCGGAACTGACAGCCTAGCGGCCTTTCAACAGCAGCCCCAGGCCCAGGGTGACCGTGCCGATGCCAACCCATTCGAGCGGGCTGGGAAGTTCGCCCAGCACCGGTATCGCGAGCAGCGCGGCGGTCGCGGGGACCGCCGCCGAAAAGCCCGCCGTCGGCGTCGGGCCGAGATGAACCGCCGCCAACGCGAAGAGAATCACCGCGAGGAACCCCGGCCCCAGGCCATGGAACAGCGCCTGAAGCAACACGGTCGAAAGCTCCGCCTCGGCCATGCCGGACGGCAGCAGGAAAAACCACAGCGGCAGATACAGCACCGCGTTGGGGATGTTGATCAGGGCCAGAGCCTGGCGCGGCGTCAACTGCCAGCGTTTGAGTCCGAAGATGTAGACCGACATGATGGCCGACGCCGCCAGGAACAGCGCGATACCCACGGCGACATCCTGGCCGCCGCTCGCCATGCCGCGGAACCCGAGCAGCGCGCCGCCGAGGATGATGATCGCGATGGCGAGGAATTGCCGCCCTTCCGGCCGCACGCCCGTGACGATCAGCACCAGGAGCATCGTGAAGATCGGCAGCGAGCCGTTGGCGAAGACGCCGCCATAGGCGGCGGAGGCCTCGGTCAGGCCCAGAAACATCAGCACCGAATAGACCGCGCCGGGGCCGCAGAGCGTCAGAATCGCCTTGGCCTTGAGCGGCAGATGGCTGGGCCACCAGGCGCGGACGAACGGCACGGTCAGGGCGCCCGCGACCATGAAGCGCAACGCCGCGACATCATAGGCGGTTAGGCTCGTGATGACTCCGGCGCGGGAAAAGACGATGAAGCCGGACCAGATAAAGATCACCGCGACGGCGCTGAACGCGCCGACCGTGAGGTTTGGTGTCGGCAAGGAATGGGTCTCCGGGTTCTTGGCGGGAAGCTTGAGGTGGAGGATGGGCCGTAGAGAATGGGCCGTGGAGAAGGGGTTAGGGGGCCGGCGTTCGAACCGCAATGGGCGCTGAACGGCGAGCGTCTTCACCGGACCCAGTATCTCCCGCCCAGCTCTGCGGCAGGCTACCAGGGTCGCGGGCCGAAGACCAATGGTCAAAACCGGGGCCTCGGCCACCGCTTGAGCGCGCCCTCCCTTCAGGGGTTTAAGTCCGGCCCCGTCATTCCGGTCTCGCGTCCCGCAATAAAAGACTATCGTCACCGGCTCGTCATTTTTCTGTCACCAATCCGAAATAGATACGGCATCGCGGGGCGACAGGCATTTGATGGATACGGCATATGAGTTTGGATGGAATTTGGACGGGCGAAATCTATGGTCCCTACGGCTGGCAGAACAATGGGGTCTATGTTCTGCAGAACGGTCTGATGACCGGCGGCAACAACCGGCACTATTCCGTCGGCCGCTACCGGTTCGCGGAAAACGGCTTCCAGGCGCAGGTTGACGTTCACTACTACGGTCCGCCGCGGACCGTATTCGGTCAGAATCGGGATGACTTCGAGATCGAAATAAAGGGCGAACTGGCGGACGGCGTCATCGATGCGGAGATCACCGGCTCCGAAAATCCGCTTCTGAACGTCTTGTGCCGCTTGACGCGGCGCATGGATCTTCCCCAGCCTGAGGGCTAGACCGTCCTGGCCCCGCGCAACGGCCCCACGCAAAGGCCTCGGCGGCGGGATCGGGTGCCTTGGGGGTGTGGGGAATGACGTGAGGTGGGGAATGACGTGGGGCGGGGAATGACCGGCGATTTCACGCTGCGGACGGCAAGGCTAGAGGACAAGGCGGCGGTCACGGCGCTGCTGAAGGCCTCCTATCCCGTCTTGATGGCGCCCAGTTACGACACGGAAACGCTGCCCGAAGCGCTGCGGCTGATGACACGGGCGCAGCCGCGGCTGCTGCGCTCCGGCTCCTTTTACGTCGCGGAACCGGCGGACGGGTCCACCGCCGGCCAAAACATCGCCGACCGAAACATCATCGGCTGCGGCGGCTGGTCCCGTGAGTCGCCCGTCACGGGAAAGGCCACGGGCACCCTGGGCCATATCAGGCACTTCGGCACCCATCCGGACTGGACCGGCCGCGGCGTCGGCCGCGCGATTTTCGATCTTTGCGCGGCCCAGGCACGCGACGCCGGCATCACGGAGTTCGAGTGCTGTTCCAGCCTGAACGCGGAGGGGTTCTATGCCCGCCTGGGCTTTACCGCCGTCGGGCGCATGGACTTCCCCCTGCGCCGCCACCGCGTCTTTCCCGGCGTCCTGATGCGGCGGGGGATAGGAGAGGCCTAATTGGCATCGCAAGCACACCCCTTACCTTTATGGCAGGTCTTGTCTCTTGAAATGCAACTATCGCCGCATGCTTTGCCCTTTCGGCATGTCTTGCAGCACGCAGCGAATTGTTGATAGAGCGCCAACCGTGTTCCGGTGGACTCCTGCATATGTCTCGTGACTTCGGGTTTGCTGAGATTGGTCTCGCAAACGGTAGCTCCAACTGCTTCTTCGGCCACTGCGGGACGCGCTAGGAGCAGCATTAGGACGGCCAACCGCATGACTAATTTCATTTGTTTCAAGCTACCCATAAAGCGAAGTATATCACGCATAACGTGTTATATAAGGAGGATATGTTACCCAAAGGTTAGGGTGTTTCTAGGGACGCCGGGCAAATGGTGCGCTCCGCCCTGAACCATGACAGCACCATTCCGACCCGTTAAGGTCCGTCGAAAGAGATGCAGGACAGTCCGTGCTATGGCATCTAGTGCAATTGTTAGGCTTCAGTTATCACTCACATTTCTCGCCGCGCTGCTGATTTCGCCAGTGGGCGTTATTGCTGCGGCAGACCTCCTCACGGTAGTCACTTTCAACGTTGAGTCTGGTGACGACACTGATCCGGCCCTGGTCGCGCAAGATATCGTGATGATCGGACCGGGCGTCGATCTCTGGGGGTTGACCGAGGTCGCAGACAAATCGGCTGCCAATACTTTTCGCCAAGCCGCAAGCGGCGCGTCGAAGTATCGATACATCCTTGGTGAAAGTGGCGGCGAGGACCGGCTGACTATCCTCTACAATCTTGACACTTTGAAGTTTAAAGGTGTTGAGGAACTTGATCGTCTCCCAGGTTCGCGCAAACCGCTCGCTGGTCATTTCCAGCATAAGGATTCCGGCGTTGAGTTCCTGTTCGTGGTGAACCACTTCAATCGTGGTGATGCAAAGCGACGGCAGAAGCAAGCCGAACGCTTGCGGCAGTGGACGAAGCGCCAAGAGTTACCGGTGATTTTGGCTGGCGACTTCAACTTCGACTACAACCCCAAGACCGAGAAAGGGAATAAGGCGTTCGATCTCTTCATGCAGGGGACGACGGTTCATTGGCACCAACCGAAATGCGTCTCAGCGGGGAACTGTCCTCGAACTGGCACACAATGCGACTCGCGCTACAACAGCATCCTGGATTTCGTCTTCACTGGTGGTCCAGCAAGGGATTGGGAGGGCGAGTCGCAAGTCATATTCGCTGAGCGGGCGTATTGTGCGCGAGATCGTAAGGGTTACGCGGACCACCGACCAGTCATGACGGTCTTGACAATGAACTAACTCGCTTGTCGGAATTACGTGCAATTCCTGGCGCCTGACTTTTGGAGCATAAGAAGTCTTAGAGAGGACCAGTGTTAGGACTTTGCGCGTTCAGCAGCTAGCGCTTTGAGCTTCTTTTGATCCATGCTTCTGTTGAGTACATGCATCTTACGATGGCAGTTTGGACATAGAGCAACTGTGTTGCCTATGGCGTCTTCACCTCTCTTAGATAGCCAAACAATATGGTGACATTCGAGGTATGCGATACCTTCCTTATTCCGAAATGGTGCAGGTTCCCTGCAAAGATCACATATACCGTTTGCTACACGCTTTACGTATTCTGCAACAGCTGGATTACGCACATAGGTCGAGCTTTGTGTTTCCCTTCTTGCGGGCTTCCTTGTGCCAAGCTCTGCGCGAACCCTTAGCTCAGGCGTTGGAAGCCGTCGGGCCTTGCGAGACTGAATGTTCTCGATCGCTCTTGCCTGCTCAACTGTGGGCTCTGGAATGATTCCCCCTTCCATGACCTTGAGTGGAAATACCCAAACTTGGCGGGCTCGCCCTTCCACATCTACCTGCTCTTCCTGGTAGGGTACGTCGCTCAGAAATACTTCACCTACGTAAGTGTATCTTTGATGTTCCAAAGCTTCAAAGAGATGCACCGGAATCCTAGTGTCCGAAGATTCTGCAAGTGTTCGGTTTTGCGAGAAGTTGATACTCTGATCGCCCTTTTTTCCCATTCCTGTGTAGTGGCAAACATCGCCTTCCCATCGGTCATGGTACAAACCTTTGAAGGGATCAGAAATCAATACAAGAAGTCCGCCCTTCTTGCTGCGCCGCATCCCGCCCATATTGCCCACGGCAAAACGATCGGAGATTTCTTTGTTGGTTAGGACTTCCTCAGGAAGAGGAGGGGTGTTTTGGCCAGGTCCAATGATCTTGAAACCAAGGTTTTCTAGGGTGGTCTGGACCGTGACTTTGCCCCCGGAGAATTCATCGTGCGTTAACGGCGCGCGGCCTGGGAGATATCCATGAGCCGCGCCTGCTACAGCCTTCGAGTCGTAGTACCGGCTATCCGAGACAAGCCAATAATCTCGAGCCCTTCCGTACCCGTATTTTTCTAGAAAGGCGTTGCGGCCAAGCCGATCAAATTCTTCGATCGCCTCTACAACTGCCGACGCAGTTAGATCCGAGAGTGCCATAGCTGTCCAGTGTTCTACAATTTTTAGGGGAATAAGTATGCACTACTCCTATTGTACAGTAAGCCCCTAATTGCAAATTGCATCCCGGCTGTCGCGGCCCGCCCCATCCGCTATACTTCCGGGCTCAAGGGCGGTGGGGGCCCGTCAAGAAACACAACGCGGGGAACGCACACCATGGGTCTCAAAGCCTTCGCGAAGGCCTTCGCGGTCGCGCCGAAAAAGAAGCTCGACCTCTCCAAGATCGATCCCAGGAACAAGAGCTATTTCGAAAGCCGGGAGGCGGCGGAACAGTCGCTGCTGGAGGACAGCGCGGCCATCGACCTGTTGCAGGACCGCCTCTTTGCCGAGGGCAAGCAGTCGCTGTTGCTGGTGCTGCAGGCGACCGACGCGGCGGGGAAGGACGGCACGGTGCGCAAGGTCTTCGGGCCCGTCGATCCCTTGGGGATACGGGCGCACAGCTTCAGGAAGCCGACGGCGGAGGAACTCTCCCACGACTTCCTCTGGCGGGTGCACAAGAAGGCGCCGGCCAAGGGCGAGATCGCGATCTTCAACCGCTCCCACTACGAGGATGTGCTGGTGGTGCGCGTGCACGGGTTCGCGGACAAGCAGGTCATCGAGGACCGCTACGGCCAGATCAACGACTTCGAACGGCTGCTGAGCGATTACGGCACCCGCATCGTCAAGGTCTTCCTCCACGTCTCGAAGGAGGAACAGCGCGAACGCCTGCAGGAGCGGGTGGACATTCCGCGCAAGCGCTGGAAGTTCAACCAGGGCGACCTGGAGGAACGCAAACACTGGGACGCGTATCAGGAGGCGTTCGAGATCGCGCTCAGCCGCTGCTCGACCGATTGCGCGCCCTGGTACGTCATCCCGGCGGACCGCAACTGGTGCCGCAACGCGCTGGTCGCACGCCTCGTCCGCCTGACCCTGGAAGACATGGACCCGCAATACCCCGAGCCCGACTTCGACCCCACCGGCATCACGGTGGTTTAGCACGGCTTGCCAAGCCGTGGCCCGGTGGCGTTCAATAGGTCGCGGAAACCGGAGGAAAGGTTATGCTCGAGACGAAAGCGCGTCTGCTGACGGATGACGAGATCGCGGCCTACCGCCGCGACGGCTATGTCGTGCCGGCGGACTATCGCCTGCCGCAGGAAACGTTGGACCGCATGCGCCGCGCGCTGGAGGAGTTGCAGGCCAACAATCCGCACCTCACCACCGACTTCATTCTCTGTCCGCACTTGCCGGACCCCGCGGTGCAGAAGGTCTCCGGCGCGCCGGAGTGGCTGGATTTCGCGACCATCCCCGAGGTTCTCGACATGGCCGAACAGCTGATCGGCCCGGACATCATCCTCTGGGGCACCACTGTCTTCGGCAAGCCCGCCCACAGCGGCAAGAAGACGCCCTGGCATCAGGACGCCAACTACTGGCCCATGAAACCGGCGAACACCTGCACGGCCTGGATCGCGCTGGACGACGCGACCTTGGAGAACGGCTGTCTGCAGGTCATTCCCGGTTCCCATCGCGGCGAGCACTACTACAAGCACAGCGTCAACAACGACGGCGGCCTGACCCTGAATCAGGAACTGGACGCAACGGAGTTCGACGATGCCGACGCCCGCCCGATCCTGTTGAAGGCTGGGCAGGTCTCCTTTCACGACTCCTTTCTCGTGCACGGGTCGGAGCCCAACCGCTCCGACCGTCGACGTGCCGGTTACGTCGTGCGCCTGATGCCCGCGTCATGTGTGTGGGACCGCAAGTTCGGCGTCGCGCTGGCGAAGAAGTCCCGCGACATCGATTTCGAAAGCCGCCAGCTTTGCCAGGTGCGGGGGCGGGATCTCTCAGGTGTCAACGACACCATCGAGCCGGCGGCCGTCTGGCGCGCGTAGCGCGCCTGGTCTGCTGTCGGCTCCGGTCCACTCCCCCCCAACATAACGCGTGCGTCACCGCCTTGTGACGCGGCTTGAAGCGCGCGCCTCTGGTTTCGACCTCTCCGCAACGCCAAGTCCCGGACAACGCAGCCGCGTGACGTCACGCGGCATCAGCAGATGTACGAACAACACAAGAGGAGTCCGCCATGCTGAAGGCTTTGCTCGTCACCGCTTCCCTCGGTTTCGCTCCCGCGGGCGACATCGCGACGGCGCATCACGCGGCTGTCCACACCGGCGCCGACACAGACCACCTGATCCTCGTCAGGGGTGGGCCCGACCGGCGCGATCCCTTTGCCGAGTTGAAGGAGCAGCGCCGGCAGGCGGCGGAGCGTGAGCGAAAAGCGGAGCAGGAGTTGCGGGATAAGAAAGAGCAGAGCAAGGAAGCTAAGGACGAACGGCAAAATGACGAGAGCCAAGCGAACTAGGCGCCCGCGCCGCGCATTGCTTCAGATAAAAGGGGGCGGCGTTTCTGCCGCCCCCAGCCGCGTTTTAAGGGTCGTTTCTTCTTGTTGCCTCTCTTGTTTTAAGCGGCGCGAACTCTCTGAATAAAGTCGTCGACCTTCTGCTGCAGCGTTGCCGATTCCCGTGACAGGGATTCCGCCGACTGCAAGACCTCCGATGCGGAGTGCTCGGATTCCGAAACCGCGCCGGTCACCCCCTGCAGGTTCTCCGAGACCTCGCGCGTGCCGCCCGCTGCCTGTTGCACGTTGCGGGCGATCTCCTGCGTTGCGGAGCCTTGCTCCTCGACCGCGGCCGCCACGGTGGTTGCGATGCTGTCGGTCTCCTGAATTGTCTCGCCGATCTGGGTGATCGCATCGGCGGCCTGCGTCGTCGCCGTCTGGATGCTGGCGATCTGCTCGGAGATTTCCTCCGTCGCCTTGGCGGTCTGGGTGGCCAGCGATTTGACCTCCGAGGCCACGACGGCAAAACCCTTGCCGGCGTCGCCCGCGCGCGCCGCCTCGATGGTGGCGTTGAGCGCCAGCAGGTTGGTCTGTTCCGCGATGTTCTGGATCAGCCCCACGACTTCGCCGACCCGTTGCGCGGCTTCGACCAGGCCGGAAACCTGCTCGTTCGTCTGGTTGGCGTTGTCCACGGCCTTCTGCGCGATCTCCGTCGAGTGAGAGACCTGACGGGAGATTTCCTGAATGGAACTCGTCAGCTCTTCGGCGGCGACGGCCACGGTCTCGACGTTGGAGGATGCAATCTCCGAGGCCTGCGCGGCGCCGGAGGTCATGCGGTTGGCCTGTTGCGTCGACTCCGACATGGACTTGGCGGTTGCCGATAGTTCCTGCGCCGCGGCGGATACCACCTCGACCACGCCCTTGACGTCGCGCTCGAAGGTTTCTGCCATTTCGATCAGGGCCGCCCGCTTTTCTTCTTCAGAGCGCCGCTCCGCCTGGATCTTCTCGGCTTCCATGCGGCGTTGCTCGATGGCGGCCTTCTTGAAGATTTCGACGGTGCGGGCCATGCCGCCCAACTCGTCACCGCGATCCTGGTCCGGCACATCGATTTCAAGTTGGCCTTCCGCCAGGCTCGTCATGCAGCCCGAAATCGAGGCGATGGGGCGGGTGATGCTGCGCGCCAGCAGCAACGAGGCTGCCGCCATGATCGCCAGAATGGCGCTGGAGATGAGGCCCAGCATGCGCGCTTCCTGCCAAAACAGCGCATCGACGTCGTCGATGTAGACGCCGGTGCCGATGATCCAGCCCCAGGGCGCGAAGCCGGCAACGTAGGACTCTTTCGGAACCGCCTCCTCGGATCCCGGCTTCGGCCAGTCGTAGGTCACGAAACCGGCTCCGGTTTCGCGCACCACATCGACGAAGGCCTGGAAGAAGCGCTTGCCGCTCTTGTCCTCCAGCTTGGACAGGTCCTTGCCGTCCAGTGCCGGTTTGATCGGATGCATCAGCATCAATGCGGCATTGTCGTTGATCCAGAAGTAGTGATCGCCCGCATAGCGCATGGCGCGCACGTCTTCCATGGCGCGCCGCTTCGCTTCCTCTTCGGTAATCGCGCCCTTTTCGAAGTTCGCATGGTGCGCGGCGACGACGCTCATTGAGGTCTCGACGACCTTCTGCAGCTCGCTCCGCTTCGCCTGCAGCAGGTCGCTGCGCAGGTCGAAAAGCAAAACCGTGATCAACGCGATCAGGCCCAACGCCGAGAGACCGATCAGACTCATGATACGGTGGGCGACTCTTGCACCCCTTATGAACTTCATCTCCACCCCCTATGACCAAGACCGGGCTGCATCACCCGCTGCGCTTTATTGCCCATCGACGGCGGCAATCAAGACATAGGTCTTATTAATGATGGGTTAGTTCGCGCTGCGACAATCTGTCCGTCCGGGGTTCTACGGATGCGGAGGAAATCCTTCAGGATGAAGTTGATTTGCCTGCACAACCGCGGCTTGAGGATTGGCGCTCGCGCGGTGGAGTTGCGTGCTTTAAAATAGGTCCGTCGACGTCCCGATATCGACTTGGCCACGGACAGGAGGCTTTGCGTATGCCACGCCGGACGCAGCAAAACGATTTCGAGCGCTTCTACTACAGCAAGGTTGCGCTGGGGGAGAGCTGCGGCTGCGCCGAGCAGATCATAGGCACGCGGGATCTCGATGCGCAGGCCGCGGATGCCTCGACACAGGAACCATCGAACCGGCGATCAGGATTCGGTCTGACTTGGTTGCAGGGCCTCTTCGACTGGAAGAGGTAAAACCATAAGCGTTAGGACGCGCCACAGGCCGGGCCCGAGATCCGCAGACTCAGTAGTTGATATACTTGATCGTTAGCGCTTTGGGCTGAAATCCGAGCACGGCCTCGACGACGGCGCGGTATACGTTCGCGCCTTTATTTCCGTTCGTCAGGACCAGGACGGCACGGCCTTGCGCGCGCGACCCCATGACGAAGTGTTTGAAGTCTCCGTTGTCGCCCCACTGCCAGAACCAGTCCCCCTCGGGGCGGCGCTCCAGACCCCAACCGAGCGACCAGCCCAGCGACGGCGCTAGGCCGTCGGCTTCCGAATACTCAATTTGCGGCACCAGCATAGATTCGGCGATTTCGTTTTCCTCGGCCAGCATGACATCCAGGAACAGCGAGAGATCCTTGGCCGTGCTCTGCAGGGAATAGGCCACTCCGCTTCGGCGTGGCCGCCATTTGTCGCCGGGCTCACCCTTGCGGTCGTGCGGGCTGGCGAAATCCGGCTCGAATGATCGCGTCCAGTTGTAGCGTGTGCGGGTCATCCCGAGCGGGTCGAGGACGCTGTCTTGCATAAGTGCGTTGAGCGACTTACCGCTCTGCCGCTCGAGGGCGCGCTGTAAATACATGTAGCCTTCGCCCGAGTATCCGAAACGGATGCCGGGGTCCCGCAAAAACTTGAGCTTGCCCGGCTGTGCGGAAAAGCGGTTCGGCCGCCAATTCGGCAGACCTGTTGTATGTGACAGCACAATGCGCGCCGTGATCTTCTCGACACGTGGATCGTCCGCGATGAAGGGTTTGTCGACGCTGGTCGAAAGAGGGTGGTCGAGATCGAGCTCCCCTTTGGAGGCACGTATCGCTACGGAATAGGCAAAGAGAGGCTTGCCGAGAGAGGCGGCCTCGAAAACCGTATCCGGACCGATCGGCTCCGGGGTGCCGGCCCGTCTTACGCCATAGCCGCGCACGAGAGTCCGGCCGTCGGCGACGATGGCAACGGCGGCACCGGGAACCCGGTGCGTCTCAAGCAACCCGGGCACCAAGGCGTCGAGCTGCGGTTCGAGGGGGCGGTTCTTGTCGAAGGTCACAGATGTACTTCCCGGCTTCGCTGCGCAGGCGGACAGCATGGTCAGAGCAACGAGAGTTGCAGCGATCAGTCCTGAACCACGGCCACGCATCGATCCGCTCCACGACGAGGGCTGTTCGACGGCGAGGGCTGTTCGACGATGAACGCCGAGGGCTCACAGCACCAGGAACTGTACAGCACTATAGGGCCGTGACGGCCTCTCTCAAAGTGGGATCTAGGACGCGGCGCTGCGCGCGGGCGTGCCCTGCTGCGCCTCGATCAGGTCGATGAAGCGCTTGAAGAGGTAGTGGCTGTCGTGCGGACCGGGCGAAGCTTCCGGATGGTACTGCACCGAGAAGATTGGGCGCCCTTCGACGCGCAGGCCCTCGTTCGTGCCGTCGAACAGACTCACATGGCTTTCGACTACGCCGGGCGGCAGGCTCTCCGCGTCGACCTGAAAGCCGTGGTTCTGGCTGGTGATCTCTACCTTGCCCGTCACCAGGTCCTTGACCGGATGGTTGGCGCCGCGGTGACCCAAGTGCATCTTGCGGGTCTTGGCACCCAGCGCGAGGGCCAAGATCTGATGGCCCAGGCAGATGCCGAAGATCGGCAGGCCGCGCTCCAGAAGCTGTTGCACCATCGGCACGGCGTAGACGCCCGTGGCCGCCGGGTCGCCAGGACCGTTCGACAGGAACACCCCGTCGGGCTGCTGCGCCAGGATCTCCTCGCCGGTCGTGCTGGCGGGGACGACCGTGACTGCGCAGCCGGCGTCCGCTAGGCAGCGCAGGATGTTTTGCTTGGCGCCGAAGTCGACGGCGACGACCTTGAATTTCGGATTGTCCTGCCACCCGTAACCTTCACCGAGAGTCCAGCGCGTCGTCTCCCATTTGTAGCTCTGCGTGCAACTTACCTCGGCCGCCAGGTCCATGCCTTCCAGGCCGGCCCAGCTCTCCGCCGTCGCCTGCAGCGCCGGGAGGTCGAACTTGCCGTCCGGGGCGTGGCAGATCGTGCCCTGCGGTGCGCCGAGGTCACGGATGCGCCGTGTCAGCGCCCGCGTGTCCACGCCCGCGATCCCCGCTAGGCCCAGGGACTTCAGCCAGCCGTCGAGATGTTGCGCGTTGCGCCAGTTGGAGGGTTCCGTCACCTCGCCGCGCAGCACCACGCCGCGCACCGCGGGGGTGACGGTCTCCAGGTCTTCCGGGTTGGTGCCGGTGTTGCCAATGTGCGGGAACGTAAAGGTGATGATCTGCCCGGCGTAGGAGGGGTCGGTGATGATTTCCTGATAGCCAGTCAGCGAGGTGTTGAAGCAGACTTCTCCGACGGCCTGGCCCGCCGCGCCGAGCCCGCGCCCCCAGAACACCGTTCCGTCGGCCAGCACCAGTGCGGCCGTGGTTCCGTCCGGAACCGCCTTGGGGTCGTACGGAATCTCGCCGTGAGTCCTACCGGCGTTCAACATTTCTCGACAAGATTTCATGGAGCTGCTCTCCTGCGCGCAGCCTCTATCTAGGGGATCGGCGGCGCAGCGTCAAGTCTGTGGATGGATATTTTTATATTGAAAATCAATGTGTTATGTCTGGCCTAGGGCGCTTTGCCATTTTCCGGCATATCCGCTAACCTCGCGCCCTTCGAGAAGAACAGCCGGAACCTCCGCAATGCTTCGCACCCAACTGGACGACGCCCTCAAAGGGTCGCTCAAAGCCAAGGATCAACTCGCAACCTCAACCCTGCGGCTGATCCTCGCGGCTTTGAAAGACCGCGACATTGCCGCGCGTGGCAAAGGTGGGGGAGATACGGTCAGCGAAGACGAAATTCTCGAGATGCTTCAGAAGATGGTGCGCCAGCGCGAAGACTCCATCGAGATGTACAAGAAGGGCGGCCGCGACGACCTGGTCGAGCGGGAAGGACAGGAAATCGAGGTCATCAAGCGGTTTCTGCCGCAGCCGCTCGACGATGCCAGCGCCGAAGCGGCAGTGAAGGAAGTGATCGCGGAGCTGGAAGCGGGCAGTATCAAGGACATGGGGCGCGTCATGGGCACCTTGAAGGAGCGTTATCCCGGCCGCATGGATTTCGGCAAGGCCAGCGCCATGGTCAAGCAAGCCTTGGTCTAAGGCTCCGTTCTTACCCCCGCTTTTCAGTTTTCATCCACGGCTTTTACACAGGCTAGGCCACAGCTTTTTGCATGGATTCAGGGTGCGCAGGGCATGGGAAGAATATGGAGCGGCCCATGCTTCTGCTAGACTGCCGCCCCCGCGCGGCAGGCGAATCGGGTAAGCTGCCGCGCCGCACGCAACACTGACCGCCGAGCCGGAGTAGAATGGCCTTTCCACCGGGATTCCTGGACGAACTGCGCGCGCGGGTGCCGATCTCCGGCGTCGTCGGGCGCCGGGTCAAGCTGCTGCGCCGGGGCCGCGAACACACCGGGCTGTGCCCCTTCCACAACGAGAAGACGCCATCCTTCACCGTCAGTGACGACAAGGGCTTCTACCACTGCTTCGGCTGCGGCGCGCACGGCGACGTAATTTCCTTCGTCAAGGAAACCGAGGGGCTGAGCTTTCCGGAGGCGGTCGAGCGGCTGGCCGGGGAAGCCGGGCTGGAAGTGCCGCGCGCCAGCCGCGAAGAACAGGTGCGCGCCGAGCGCCGGGAGACCCTGCACGACGTCACGGCGGCCGCGGCGGCCTGGTTCCGCGCGAACCTGGCCGCGCCGGAGGGGGAGGCGGCGCGCGACTACCTCTCGGGCCGGGGACTGGACGATGCGACTATCGAGGCCTTTGGGCTGGGATTTGCCCCGAACCAGCGCGGGCTGCTGCGCAAGGCGCTGAACGCCCGCGGCATTGACGACGAGCGCCTGATCGAGGTGGGGCTGCTGAAACGGCCGGAAGACGGCGGGCCGCTGCGGGACTACTTCTTCGACCGCATTATCTTCCCGATCAACGACCGCCAAGGGAACGTCATCGGTTTCGGCGGGCGTGCCATGGGAGAGTCCAAGGCGAAATATCTTAACTCTCCCGAAACCATACTCTTTCATAAAGGCCGAGTGCTCTACAATCTGGACAAGGCGCGCCGGGCGGCAAGGGACATGAGAGAGGTCATTGTCGCGGAAGGCTATATGGACGTCATCGCCCTGGCACAGGCGGGATTTCCGGCGGCCGTGGCGCCCCTCGGGACAGCCCTGACAGAAACCCAAATCGGCGAGCTCTGGCGCATGGTGCGGGAGCCGATCCTCTGCCTGGACGGGGATCAGGCGGGCCGGCGGGCGGCTTTCCGCGCCGCCGAGCGCGCTCTGCCGCTGCTGCGCGCCGGGCACAGCCTGCAATTCGCATTCCTTCCGGAAGGCGAGGACCCGGATACGCTGCTGCGAGGCGAGGGGCCGGTGGCGTTCAGGACCTACCTGGACCGGGCCCGTCCGCTGTCCGAGGTCATTTGGCAGCGGGAGGTCGCCGGAAAGCCGACCGACACGCCGGAACGTCGCGCCGCCCTGCGGTCCGCATTGCGCCAAGCCGTCGATACGATTCAGGACCCGGACCTCAAGGCCGAGTACCGGACCGAAATGGAACGCCGCTGGAACGAGACGTTCGGTTGGGTGCGCCAGCCGCGCTATGCCGGCGGCCAAAGGCCCGGCCAGCAGCCCCGGTTCCAGGGGAAGAGGGATTTTCGGCAAGGATTCCAGGGAGGCGCGCGGTCCGAGCCCCTTCAGGCGCGAGGGCACCCTGACCGCCTTCATTTTCGGCGTGAGCAGTTATTGCTGGCCACTCTGATCAACCATACGGAGATTCTGGCGGATTTCGCCGAACCCTTGGGTCATGTCTCTTTAACCAACCGCGATTTGGACGGTCTCAAGACGGCTCTCATCGACGCCGTTGCGGCGGCCCCGGACCTTGACAGCGAAGGGCTGAAATGCCACCTGTCTTCAAAGGGTTTTTCCGGAATTCTCACTAGCCTTTTGAGCCCGGATATATACCTCCACGGAAGATTTGCCCGCCCCGACGCAGAGGCAGAGAGGGCGCGGCTGGGTTTCGACCATTTGTGGAGAGAGTTTCGGGACCAGCACCAGGCGGTGGACGCGGAGCTGACAGGACGCGATCTGGCGGCGGATATGAGCGAACACAAACTGGACCGGCTCAAGGCGGAGCAGATCCTGAACAGTAAAGAGGAAATCCGCCCGGCGGATTTCGACCGCTTTGAGACGGTGAATTCTCCGGATCAGAGTTGAGGCACAACCACATTAGCTCGGCTGGCTGCCGGTACGGCGGCGCGAAGCTCCGAGCGCTTTTTTTGGACGTGAGATCCTATGGCAACCAAGACGGCAACCAAAGCGAACGAAAACGCTGAATCGACAGAATCCGGTGAAGAAAACACCGATGGGCCGCTCATGGACAACATGGTGGCGGCCGTCAAGAAGATGGTGGCCAAGGCCAAGGAGCGCGGTTACGTCACCTACGACGAGCTGAATGAGGTCCTGCCGCCGGACCAGATGTCTTCCGAGCAGATCGAGGACACCATGGCGATGCTCTCCGAGATGGGCATCACCGTGATCGAGAGCGAAGAACAGGACGATACCGCTGCAGAGACCGAGGAGGCCAAGGAAGGCGCTTCGACCTCCACCGCGGGCAACATTTCCGACGAGGACGGCGGCCGGACCGACGATCCCGTGCGGATGTACCTCCGCGAGATGGGTTCGGTCGAGTTGCTGTCCCGCGAGGGCGAAATCGCCATCGCGAAGCGGATCGAGGCCGGCCGCGAGAAAATGATCAGCGGTATCTGCGAGTCGCCGCTCACGATCCGCGCGCTGCTCGCATGGTACCACTCCTTGAAGGATGGCCGCATTCTTCTGCGCGACATCATCGATCTCGATGCCACATATGGCGGCGGCCTGGATGAATCCCAGATCGCCGATGCCGCCGAAGAAGAGGCGGAAGTCATGAGCGAGGGCGGTGAGACCGCCGAGAGCGCCGAGAAAGTCCTGGATGCCGAGGCCGCCGAAAAGGCGAAGGGCCCCAAGGATCCGAAAGACGAGCAAGCCGCGAAGGATCAAGCGGCGAGCGAAGAGGGCGGCAGCGAGGACGGCGAAAGCACGGATGGCGAAGACTCGGACGACGAGGACGAGGACGACGAAGAGTCCAACGTCTCTCTCGCGGCCATGGAAGCGGCCTTGCTCCCGAGTGTTCTGGAGACGCTCGGCGAAGTCGAGGCTGTCTGGAAAAAGATCGAGAAGGTTCAGGAACGCCGCCTGACCGCCATGCAGAAGGGCGAGAAGGCGACGACCCAGACGGAGAACCGCTATAAGAAGCTGCAAGGCGAACTGTTCGAGCTGATGCGCGTCGTGCATTTCAATAACGCGCGCCTAGAGCAGCTTGTCGATCAGCTCTACGGCCTGAACCGCGCGCTTGTCGGACACGAGGGCAAGCTGCTGCGCCGGGCCGAGAAGTGTGGGGTCAACCGCAAGGACTTCCTGGACCATTACTTCGGCAAGGAACTCGACCCGCGCTGGGTTTCCCGCGTGAAGCGGCTGACCGGCAAGGGCTGGAAGAAGTTCGCGGAGAACCACGGCGACGAAATCAAGGCGCTGCGCAAGGAAGTCGCGGAAATCTCCACCCAATGCGACCTGCCGATCGGCGAGTTCCGCCGTATCGTCAAGACGGTGCAGACCGGCGAGAAAGAGGCGAGCAAGGCCAAGACCGAAATGGTCGAAGCGAACCTGCGCCTCGTGATCTCCATTGCCAAGAAGTACACCAATCGCGGCCTGCAGTTCCTCGATCTGATTCAGGAAGGCAACATCGGCCTAATGAAGGCGGTCGATAAGTTCGAGTATCGGCGCGGCTACAAGTTTTCGACCTACGCCACCTGGTGGATCCGTCAGGCCATCACCCGCTCCATCGCCGACCAGGCGCGGACCATCCGTATCCCCGTGCACATGATCGAGACGATCAACAAGCTGGTCCGCACCTCGCGCCAGATGCTGCACGAGATCGGCCGCGAGCCGGTGCCGGAAGAGCTGGCCGAACGGCTGGCGATGCCGCTGGAAAAAGTGCGCAAGGTGCTCAAGATCGCCAAGGAGCCGATCTCTCTCGAAACGCCGATCGGCGACGAGGAAGACAGCCACCTCGGCGACTTCATCGAGGACAAGAACGCGGTCATTCCGTTGGACTCCGCCATTCAGTCGAACTTGCGGGAGACCACGACCCGGGTTCTGGCCAGCCTGACGCCCCGCGAGGAACGCGTGCTGCGCATGCGCTTCGGCATCGGCATGAACACCGACCACACCTTGGAGGAGGTCGGCCAGCAGTTCTCCGTCACCCGCGAACGTATCCGTCAGATCGAAGCCAAGGCCCTCCGCAAGCTCAAGCACCCGAGCCGATCGCGTAAGCTGCGCAGCTTCCTGGATACTTAGCCTCCCGGCGGCCGGCATTCTGTTGCCGGCCCCTCAACCAATACGCTCTTCTTAGAGCCGCTCCGGCATCGGTAAAGCGTTCGGGCCTTTTCTGCTGTCGTTCCGCGCCTTAAGGTTCTTTATGCAAATCACCCTTCTCGGGACCGGCTGTCCCGTCGTCCATACGGAACGCTACGGTCCGGCACAGGTGGTGCGCCACGGCGGCAACGCAGTTCTCGTGGACTGCGGCTCCGGCGTGACGCAGCGCCTGGTCGCGGCGGGCCTGACCGGGCGCGACCTGGATGCGGTCTTTCTGACGCATCTGCACAGCGACCACATCGTTGATCTCTTTCAGCTCATCCTCTCCAGTTGGCATCAGGGCCGCGACCGGCCGCAGCGCATTTTCGGCCCCAGGGGAACGCGTGCCTACATCGACGGGCTGATGGAACTTTGGCTTCCCGAACTGGAACAGCGCATCGCCCATGAACGGCGCCCCTCGACCGATGCCTTGGAGGCCGAAGTCACCGAGCTGCAAGCGGGGCAGAGCATTCCGGTCGGCGACGTGACGGTCGAAGTTGTCGAGGTGGATCACAAGCCGGTCAAGCAGGCCTTTGGCTTCGTCCTTCGCGCGGCGGGGGAGACGCTGGCGATCTCCGGGGATACGCGCCGCTGTGACGCCCTGATTGAGGCCGCGCGGGGCGCCGATGTCTTGGTCCACGAGGTTTTCGTCCATCGCGAGATGCCGGTGATCGAGGGTGTGCGAAGCGCGGAGACCGTGGCCAACGTTGCCTCTTACCACACGCTGTCCTCCGTAGTCGGCAAGATCGCGACCGAGGCCGAAGCCGGCTGCCTGTTGCTGACCCATTTCGTTCCGCCGTCCTGCGACCGGGATGCGCTGCTGGCCGAGGTCGGGCGGGACTTTTCGGGACCGGTGATCGTCGGAGAGGACCTGCTGACGGTGGACTTGGCGGCGCGCGCCATCATTCACGGTCCCCTCCGACTGGCGCTCGGCGACTTGGCTGCTCGGTAGGTGTCTCGTTATCGGCCCTTGATCCCGGCGGGTTTACGGGCAGAATGCGCCGGGGCCCGTAGTTCAGCGGTCAGAACCCTCCGCTCATAACGGAGTTGTCGCAGGTTCGAATCCTGCCGGGCCCACCACCGAGTCTCCCCCTCTTTGAAGATTGATCCAGATGCGGCGCCAGGCCCCGCGGACCTGCGCCTTTTTCGATGCATTGACTGAAAAGCGTCAACTTGCGGCTTGAGCGCCTCATGCTGGAGCACTTCGCAGGCTGTAAGGTTTGCCTGATACTGCCTCCAGAGCGGCTCGCCGCCCGACCTATCGAAGCAGTGAGGGAATCAGCGTGCTGATCTGCGGTATCGCGATCAGCAATCCGGTCATCACGATCAGTGCAAAGATGAACGGCAACACCGCCATCGTAACTTGTTCCAATGTTGCTCCCGAGATCCGCATGGCTACGAAGAGATTGGCCCCAAGGGGGGGTGTGAGGAAGCTGATCTCAGAGGTGATGATCAGCAAGATGCCGAAGTGGATTGGGTCTACGCCGACCTGTGTGACAACAGGCAATAAGATCGGCGTCAGGATGATAATGGTTGCCAGCGTTTCCATGAATGTGCCGATCACGATAAGGACCAGTCCGATCAGAACGAGCAGGATGATCCAGTTGTCGGTGATTTCCAGGAGGCCCGCACCGATCGCCTGCGGAATCTGATAGGTTGTCAACACTCGCCCAAAACCGCCGGCGAGGCCGACGATAATCGTTACCGTGCCGCAGACAACGACAGCGTTCAGGAGTGCCCGATAGATGTCGTCCCAACTTAACTCGCGGTAGACGAGCCCACCGACCACCAACGCGTACCCCACCGCGACGACCGAGGCTTCGGTTGGCGTGAACACGCCTCCATAGATGCCGCCAAGAATGATGACGGGCGCAAGTAGCGCCAGGGTTGCACCCTTTAGAGCCCCTAAGAAGCGTGTCCTGGAAAGCCTTTCCCCGGTCCCGACATAGCCGCTCTGGCGCGACAGCCACCAGCTCACCGCGATCAGCGCGCCGCTAACGAGGAGCCCCGGCAGAATGCCGGCCATGAACATGTCGGTGATCGAAACATTGCCGGCGACGCCGTAAAAGATCATTGGCGTTGAGGGCGGGATCATGATGCCAATCGTGCCGCCGGTAGAGGCCACCGCGCCGGCAAATCCAGGCGAATAGCCGCGCTGAATCATCGCGGGGATCATGATGGCGCCGATTGCGGCGACCGTTGCGGGCCCTGAGCCACTGATCGCCGCGAAGAAGACGCAGGCGAGAATTGTTACGCAGGCGAACCCGCCAGAGACATTGCCTATCAACACTTCGGCAAAAGCGATCAGCCGGCGCGACAGGCCACCGAACTGCATCAGATAGCCCGCCAGAACAAAGAACGGCACCGCCATGAGCGGAAAGGAGTTGGTCGCGTTGTATGCCGTTTGAGGCATCAGGACGCCGGGCATCCCTTTTGTGTAGAGCACAATCAGGGTGGCCGCGCCAAGGGCATAGGCGATTGGCGTACCAATGAACAGCAACAGCGCGAATGCACCGAACAGCAGCAGGCTGACATCGATCTCGGCGAGCAGTTCAAACATCAAGCGGGGTCCGCCGCTGCGAGACGATCACATACCCGAGCCGCAGCACCTGAAGGCCGAAACTCAGAGGCATGATCAGATAGACCCAGAACATCGAAAGCCGTGTCGCTGGTAGATCGAAGGAAAAACGCAGTGTAGAGAGCACCAGCTCCAGTCCGTGCCAGGCCATCGCGCAGCAAAAGAGTAGCGTGGCGACATCCCCCGTAGCCTCGACCCAAGGCCGCCATCGCGTGGGCAGGGACCGGATACCCGCATGTACGCGGATGTGCAGACAGCGGCGCATTGCGACAACTGCGCCAAGAAACACGACCCAGACGAAGGCCACGCGGGCCAATTCGTCCATCCAGCTGAAGCCGGCGGAGAAGACGAATCTGGCTACGACCTGCGTGCCAACGAGAATCGTCATGGCCACCAACAACAGAACAGCCAGACGTTCCTCCAACTGATTGAGATGATTGACAAAGGACGGGGGTTGGTCCGGGTGGGGGTCTGTCGGTGGCAAGGCAATCCCTCTTTCATAGCAAATTGATATGTGTTATATCACATAACAAGTTCGGTGCGAAAGCTTCGAAAACAACACAGAGGGAGTGGAGGGCGACATGAGAATCGGATTGATGGCCACCGCGTTGGCTTGCGTTATGTTGGCAGGGGGGCTGCCTGTCTCGCAGGCCGTCGCGCAGGACTACAACTGGCGGGTCGCCGTGGTGACGCCTGAGGGGCACCCCTACAATCTGGGGCTGGATGCATTCAAGAAGCAGGTCGAAGAGGGAAGCGGCGGCAAGATCGAGGTGACGGTCTTTCCCTCCAGCCAACTCGGAGGCGAGGTGGAATCGGCCAAGAATGTCCAGCTTGGCACGCTCGACATGACGATCATCTCGACCAGCAACACGGCCCCATTTCTAAAAGATCTCGAGGTCTTCGGCCTGCCATATCTTTTCAAGAGCCTGAGCTGCTCCTACGAAGTTCTGGATGGTCCCATCGGACAGGGAATGGCGCAGGCGCTGCGCGAGAAGGCCGGGCTACGCGTACTCGGCTGGTACACCTTCGGGATGCGCCAGCTTTTCAACACGAAGCGGCCCGTAGCGACGCCGGCGGACATGAACGGGCTGCTGTTCCGTGTCCCAGCCGACCAGCTGGCAGAGGACTCCTATCGCGCGCTCGGTGCGAATCCTATTCCGATGGCCTTTCCCGAGATGTTTAGCGCCTTGCAGCAAGGCGTCATCGACGGTGCCGACAATCCGCTGATCACGTTGCATCAGTTCAAATGGTACGAGGTTGTGAAATACGCCTCGATCACCAATACAGCGGCCGGACTCTCGCCGCTGCTGATCAACGAGCAAGCATTCTCTAATCTGCCGGAGGATTTACAGACCCTTGTGCTCGAAGCAGGGCAGGCCTCTGCCGAAGTGAACCGCGCAGCGGAGGCGGAAGCGACTTCGACGGCTCGCGCAGCGCTTGAGCAGGAAGGTGTACAGATTGACGATGTGGATGTATCCGCGTTCAGAGCGGGTGTGGAGCCGGTGTTTGAGAAAGCGGCCCAGGATCTGGGGGCCGATCTGCTCGGTCGGATAGAGGCTGCGCAGAGCGACTGCTGACCGAGTGAAGGAACGCACCAGTACATGATCATCGTAGACAACGCGACTGCACTTTCGGCCAGTTCAGCAGGAGATGAATCGGGCGGCGGGCATTCGGCGCGGACAGTCGCCGCACCCGTCGCGAACCTGGGTGTTGTCGACCGCGCCGAGACCTTGGCCGAGCAAGCCTATGCCAACATCAAGTTGGCGTTGATGAATGGCCTTCTCGCACCAGGCGAGGCAATCAGCGTTCGGCGCATTGCCGCTACATTCGGCATCAGCTTGACACCGGCACGAGAGGCGCTGATGCGCCTTTCGGCCGAGCGCGCGCTGGAAGCGGACCCACGTCGTACTTTCTCCGTGCCGGTACTCAATCGCCGATCCTACATGGAACTGCTGGCAATCCGGCTGATGTTGGAGGGGCACGCCACCGAGGTTGCGGCGACAGATATGAGCCAGGCGAAGATCGACGATCTCGTCGCGATCAACGCACGGTTCTCCGACGCGATTGGTCGTGACGCGCTAAAGCAGTCGTTGGAGCTGAACAGACTGTTCCACTTTACGATCTATCAGGCTGCCGAGATGCCGCATCTCTTCAGCTTGATCGAGGGGCAATGGCTTAGAGTAGGGCCAGTGTTCAATCTGCTTTATCCGGACTATCAGCGTGGTGGCCGGGGTCTCAACAACCACGTCGAAGCAATTGATGCTATTCGCGCCGGGGATGCCTCGCGCGCCAGAGCCGCAATCGAACGAGATTTGAATCAGGGCGCGGAATACATCCTGCAATTGCTGGACTGATGCTGCCGTCGCTCGAGGTCAAGCCCAAGGATAGCTCCCAGGATGGGTCTAAGGACAGAACTGTGCTGAAACTTCCGGAACACGGCGCCGACTGGGCCGAACTCGACGCCAAGATGACTGCGATGTCGGCGACGGACATCGACTGGCGGCGCGGTCGCGCTCCGCTCTATACCTTCTTCGCCAATGAAAGCGTGGATGCGATCGGAAAGCAGGCTTTCACGAAGTATATGAGCGAGAACGCGCTGGGCGGCAAGCGAGCCTTCTTTGGTCTGAAACGGATGGAGGAAGAAGTCGTTGCCATCGGGCTTGACCTATTTCACGCCCCATCCGATGCGCAGGGGATTATGACGACCGGCGGAACCGAAAGTATCGTCCTGGCGGTCAAGGGCTGCCGCGACTGGTTCCGCACGCGGAAGGCCGCGACCCGGCACCCTAACGTGGTGGCTCCTTCGAGCGCGCATCCGGCCTTCGACAAGGCAGGAGACCTGATGGATATCCCGATCCGCCGGATTCCGTTGGGGCCGGATCTGCGCGCGAATGTGGATCTGATGTCGGCTGCTGTGGATGAGGACACAATGATGATAGTGGGGTCCGCCCCCTGCTTCCCGCATGGACTGGTGGATCCCATCGAAGCGCTTGGGGAGCTGGCGCTCGGCCGTGACCTGTGGCTGCATGTCGATGCCTGCGTCGGCGGCTATGTCGCGCCCTTTGTCCGGATGCTTGGGCGCCCGGTGCCAGCTTTCGATTTCGGGGTTGCCGGCGTGCGCTCACTGTCGGCGGATTTACACAAGTTCGGATTCTGCCCCAAGCCGGCCTCAACGCTGTTCTATCGGCATGCGGAAGACGCCGACCGTCAAGCTTTTGACTTTGACACCTGGCCCAACGGCCGTTTCGCCACCAACACCTTGGTGGGAACCCGACCAGCAGGAGGTGTGGCGGCGGCCTGGGCCGTGCTGCATCATCTCGGGCGTTCAGGTTATGTTGAGATCGCGCGTCAGCTTATGGACATGATGGACGCCTATGCGGAAGGGATAGAAGCAATCGACGGGGTGTGCCTTTGGACGCGGCCTGAGTTGACCATTCTGAATTTCGGCTCTGAGGAGATAGACATCTTTTCCGTGGCCGAACACATGGCGCGGGAGGGCTGGCTCTGCGGACTGACAAAGGAGCCCCGCGGCATACATGCGATGATGGCCCTCCAGCACGCGCCGGTGCTGGAGGAGTACTTGGCGGATCTCAGGACCGCCGTCCGAGCGGTTCGGAGCACGCCACAGGGCCAGCCGTCGACACTGCGGGCAAACTACTGATTGGGTTCCCGTCGTAGATCCCGCCAAAGACAAAGCCTCTCAAGCACAAGGATTACGCGATGACCGCATCAACCTTGCCGAATCAGGGCCGAGGCGCAATTGGGCCTTGGCGAATCGGCGTTGACGTTGGCGGAACCTTCACGGATCTGGTGCTGCTGGAACGGGACGGCGTGGTCAGCGTGACCAAGGTGCCCTCGGTGCCCGGCGATCCCGGCGCGGGTGTGATGGCTGCGGTCGCGGCTGCGGCCGAGGCACGCGGTCTCTCGTCGGAAGAGCTTCTTGCCAATTGCGAAACATTTGTTCACGGTTCGACCATTGCCACAAACACCGTGCTTGAGCGCAAGGGTGCGCGCGTCGGATTGCTGACGACCAAGGGTTTTCGCGACAGCCTCGAGATCCGGCGTGGCCTGCGTTCCGATCCCTGGCGGCATCGCGAGCCTTATCCGGAAGTTCTGGTGCCGCGTTGGCGGCGATGCCCTGTCGAGGGGCGGGTCGATCGTGACGGCAACGAGGAGGCTCCACTGAGTGAAGCGGACGTGGCCAAGGCCGTCGCTCTGTTCCGCAAGGCCGGTGTCGAAGCGGTGGCCGTGGCCTTCTTCAACAGTTTCCTGAACACCGATCACGAACGCCGCGCACGCGAAGTGCTTCGCCGCGACTGGGACCTGCCGTGGATTTCGCTATCGGGCGAAATCTCGCCGACCATTGGCGAATACGAACGCAGCTCGACCGCGGCGGTGAATGCCTACATTGCGCCACGCACAGTGGGCTATCTTACGCACCTGGCCGATCAGCTCTCTGTAACGGGTTTGAGCCGTCAGGTCCTGATGATGCAAAACAACGCTGGCACAGCGACGGTGTCGCAGCTTGCGGACCGGCCCTCGACCCTTTTGCTTTCGGGCCCGGCAGCAGCCGTGGGGGCCTTGGAGTTCTTTGCCGCTGCGGCCGGATCGCACGATCTGATCTCGATGGAGATCGGCGGCACGAGCTGCGATATTGCCATGATGTCCGACGGCAAGGTCGGGCTGACCGACGCCCTCTCGATCGACGGCTATGACCTAGCTCTGCCCTCGGTCGATGTGCATACGATCGGCGCGGGCGGCGGGACTATTGCCGGAGTGGATGTCGGGGGAATGCTCTTTGTGGGTCCCGCAGGAGCAGGCGCCGATCCGGGCCCCGCCTGCTATGGCAAGGGCGGTGTGCTGCCGACCGCGACAGATGCGCAGGTGATACTGGGACGGCTCTCACCCGGCGCCTTTGCGGGCGGCGCTATCGAAATAGACGCGGCAAGCGCCCATCGTTCAGTGGAAGAGCATGTCGGCGCGCCCCTGGGGCTTGATGCTGAAGCAGCGGCGGCGGGGGTTATCCGGCTGCTGGAGCAGAAGCTGCTCCAAGGCATGCAGCGAATGAGTTCGGAGCGCGGCCATGATCCGCGGCGCTTCACGCTGGTCGCCTGCGGCGGCGCAGGGCCGCTGCACGGCGCATCGGTTGGGCGAAGATTGGGCGTAGCACGCGTCTTCATTCCCAAGCTAGCTGGCGCTTTTTGCGCGCTTGGGCTGCTCAACAGTGACCTGCGCCAAGATTATGTGCGCGTTCATTTTGCCGAACTTGATCGCACGGATTCCGTGGATCTGGAAGCAATCTGGGGGGAGTTGAAAGCAGAAGCGGCAGGGACGCTGGCGGATTGCGGGCTTATCGACAGCGACACCAGTTTCGAGCGCGCGGCGGACCTGCGCTATCGAGGGCAGCAATGGGACGTCACTGTTCCGCTTGGGCCCGAGTTCGATACGGATGAGGTGCGCCTCCGGTTCGAGCGCGAGCACGAAAGGTTGTTCGGCCACATTCAGCCCGGTGGCATCATTGAAATTACCAAGCTCAGACTGTCGGGGTTTGGTCGGGTCGAGCGTCCGCACCGGCGCGTAGAAACCACAGCGCAATCACACCACGCCCCCACAGCAAGGCACAGACGGTCGGTATGGCTCGATGAGATTCATGGCTGGCGTGAGATTCCCGTCCACGATGAGGAAGAGCTTCTGCCCGGTCATAGCCTCGCCGGTCCCCTGATTGTGGAAGAGGCAACCACGACCATTCTCGTCGGAGCCCACGACCGAATTGATGTTCTTTCCAGCGGGGATTATCTGATCCATGTCGGCTGATACTACTGATAACGCCGAGAACCGGCTCGATCCAATTACTCTTGCGCTGGTTCAAAACCGGCTCGACCACATTTCACACCAGATGGGCTGGGTGATGGTGCGTACCGCACGCAGCGCAATCTTCAACCAGTCGCATGACTTTTCGTGCTTCATCACGGACCGCATGGGAACGCTGATTTCCCAGGCGGACGGTATCCCGATTCACACCGGGGGCGGCGGTTTTGCAATTCGGGCTGTCCTCGACCGTTTTGCCGATTCCGGGATCGCCGAGGGAGACGTGTTTCTTCTGAACGATCCCTATGTCGCGGGGGGCAATCACCTACCGGACTGGGTGATCGCGCGTCCGGTATTCTCAGGCAAGCAGCTTATTGCTTTTACCTGCAACCGCGCACATCAGTCCGATATCGGCGGCGGTGTTGCGGGCACTTACAATCCCTTGGCGACCGAGATCTATCACGAGGGGATTCGCCTGCCGCCGCTGCGTCTTGTCGAGGCTGGAGTCGTACGCGAGGACCTGTGGGAACTCTTGCTGATCAACACCCGGACGCCCGATCTGCTCGACGGCGACCTGCGCGCCATGCTCGGATCCACCCGCATTGGCGAGCAGCAAGTGCGAGAACTGGCGGAAAGTCTGGGGCCTGGTGCGGTTGATCCCATCTTCGAAGGGCTGCTGGACCATGCTGACAAGAGCCTCAGGGCAGCGATTGCCGCGCTCCCGGACGGCACCTTCCGGAGCGAGGAATGCTTCGACAACGATTGCTTCGAACCGATGGACATCCCCATCAGGGTCGCCGTCACCATCGACGGAGAGCGGCTGAGGATCGATTTCACGGGCAGCGCCCTGCAAATGCGTGGCTTCAAGAATTCGTCGCTCGCCAACACCTACTCAGCTGTCTATGCGTCCATATTGTCGTTTTTCAATCCCGATATACCGCGCAACGAAGGCACCTTCCGCTGTGTCGAGATCATTGCGCCGCAGGGCACCATCGTGAATGCCCTGCCACCGGCGCCTGTCACAATGTGCACTGTCTTTCCGGCACACGAGATCATGCATACCTGTTGGTGGGCACTGGGCCAAGCGGAGCCGGCGCGCGCCTGTGCTGGTTGGGGCAAGAACTCTTTCCCAAACAGTTCCGGCCGGCGCGACAAGGGTTCGACCTGGGTGCTGTACCATTGGACGGGCCTGTCGGGAGGTGGCGCGGTAGGCGGGCGGGATGGATTCAACCAGATTGGTCCCATCGTGACGCTCGGTGGTCTCTCTCTGCCCAACTCAGAAACTTACGAGCAGCTCTATCCGGTGACCGTGCGAAAGCAGGAATTCCGTTGTGATGGTGGCGGTCCAGGAATGTTCCGCGGAGGCACTGGTGTGGACTATGTCGTAGACCTTGAGACGGATGTGGAGTTCTCGTTTCGGTCCGAGGGCGTGACCCGACCGACCGGTCTTGGTGTCAATGGTGGTCTCGATGGTCTTGAGGCCGCCCTGAAGGTGGAAGAGCAAGGTGGTGAGGCATGGATACCGCCGATCTACGGGGTGCGCCGCACGGGTCGGGCGCGCTTCTCCATGTCGTCGCCGGGCGGCGGGGGTTTTGGCGATCCGCTGACTCGCGATCCTGCTCTAGTGCTGCGTGACGTTTTGGATGGGACGGTGAGTCCGACCGCCGCTCAAGATCTCTATGGCGTAATTCTGAGTCCCAGCGGAGACGAAGTAGACGACGATGCCACGGCAAGGCAGCGCACAGCGACGAACGACTCGTCGCAGGAGCAGTCAGTGTAATTGAAGACACTGCCACATAAGATCTCAACGGTATTGACAAGTTAACTGGTGTGGCCGCTCTGAATACGCACTGACCTCGGTCAGGCCGCGATGCAACCCCGCTTCCAGACAGCGAACGTCTCGGCACGAAACGTCTTGAAGATGCTGCGAGACAGGAGGTGACTTTGGACGTAGAAGGCGTTCTGGATGGCAGCGACGAAGAATACGGGCGATCGGCCGCCTGGACTTCAGAAACCAGAGACGGACGGTCTGGTTCGAGACGTTAATCCCCGCTCAGCCAATAGTTCCTCGACATCAAATAACGATAACCTGAACCGGGCGTAGAGCCAGATCGCGCGCTGGATGATTGCAGGCGGAATACGAGGCCGCTTGAAGGGTTTTTGAGCCATACAACGACGATGGCGACGCCGGATCGCTCCAGCCACCCGATTAACGTGTCAATACTATCCCAACTGTGCGTACGGACCCAAGGTAGCAGGCGATCGGCGCGGAAAGCCGGGTGTCCTTCAGAAACTGGGCCTCGTGGAAGGGGATGCAGGTTGAGGTCAGGTGTTTTAGAAAAAGAAGATTGACTACGTAGTCATATTTTTGATTATATAAATCAATAATGGAAATCAAAAAATGAAATCGAAATCAAACATTACCAGCCACGACATCGCGCGAGCCGCCGGAGTCTCACAGGCGACGGTGTCTCGTGTTCTGCGCGGTCTGGGGAATGTAAACGGCGATACAAAGGCGAAGGTTCTCAGCGCTGCGAAGGCGCTCAACTACCGTCCGAACGCAATTGCGAGTGCGATGCGGACGAGCCGGATCGGAGTCATCGGCGTTGTTGTCGCCCGTTTGAGCAACCCGCTATACACGGAATTCCTGCGGGCATTGCACGAGACCTTGGGAGGCAAGAACCTGCGGGTCGTCGTCTGGGACACGGATGGCGGGGGCGAAGTCGCGGCTATCGACGCAATTCAGCAGTCTCTCGTTGACGGTGTGATCTTCACCGCGGCCACACACAAGTCGCCTGTCCTGGATGAGGCGATCAAAGCTGGCTCGGCGCTTGTCCTCATCAATCGTACGGTGGACGGGCTCGCCTGCGATCAGGTTTCAAGCGACAACACCGTCGGTGCTCAGCGCGTGGCGGAGTACTTCCTACATCACGAGCGCCGGCGTATCGGCTTCATCACCGGGAGCCAGGAAGCAAGTACGATCCGGGACCGCGAGCGAGGTTTCCTGGAGGTTTTGGAGCGCGCAAACAGCCCGATCGAACCGTCGCTCATGCGGCGGGTGACATTCTCCCATCAAAGCGGTCGCGACGCGATGCGTTCGTTGCTGGAACTGGCCGACCCGCCTGACGCGGTCTTCTGCACCAACGATTTGCTTGCCCTAGGAGCGCTCGACGCCGCTGTCGATCTCGGGTGTTCGATTCCCGAACAGTGTTGGGTCGTTGGGTTCGACGATGTGGAGATGGCCTCTTGGTCGACGCTGTCGCTCACAACGGTCCGTCAGCCGACGGCAGCATTGGTTGAAGACGGAGTCCGCTTGCTTCTCGCCCGTCTGGACGACCCTGAAATCGAACCCCGAGAAATCATACATCCCGTCGAACTGATGATTCGAAACAGCACGGGGCGTCAACGGATCAAATCCAGTTAGGAAGCCGACCAGTGGCGTTTCATATCGATAGATCAAGCAGTGCCCCCGTCCGTGATGTCGTGGATGTTCTGGTTGTGGGTGGCGGCGCGACCGGCTTGGCGGCCGCAATCGCCGCGGCTCGTGCAGGCGCGAGCGTTCTTCTGATTGAGCGATACGGCTTTCTCGGCGGGACGATGACGGCAGTCACGCTTGGCAGCATTTGCGGCCTTTACGGCGTTCGGGCCGGACGTATTCAGCGTTTGGTGCGTGGAATTGCTGACGAGATCGTTGAGAGGTTGCGCCAAAGGGGTGGGGCTGGGGAGCCGAAGCAGTGGCTCCAGACGGCCTCTCTTCCCTATCATCCTGAGCCGCTAAAGGTTGTTGCCGACCAGATGGTAACGGAGGCCGGGATCGGCGTTCGGTTTCACACACTCGCGGTTGATGCGCTCGTCGAAAAGGGACAGGTGCGGGGCGGTGTGTTCGAATCGATCGATGGCCGCTGGGCTTGCCGCGCGGGAGTAACGATCGACTGTTCCGGTGACGGACAGCTTGCGGCCTTGGCCGGTGCCGCTTGGCAGTGCGATCCCAGCGAGCTGCAATACCCCACCACCATGATCCGCTTCGGCGGCGTCCGCTCGGAAGTCGTCGATGCGATGGATCGCCAGAGCCTCCATAGCTACCTGGAAGCCGCCGTCACCGCGGGGTTTGATCTGCCGAGAACGGCGGGCGGTATCTTCACTTTCAACGAGTTCGTCGCGCATCTGAATATCACACGCGTGAGTCGGCAAGGCATGCCGCCAAATCCTCTATCCTCGGAAGAGATGACGCAAGCTGAGATGGACGGCCGCGCGATGGCGGAACTCTACCTCGAAGCGTTTCGTGCGCACGTGCCCGGTTATGAGAACGCATGGTTGCTGGATACCGGCACTCAGATCGGGGTCCGCGAGAGTCGCCGAATCGAAGGCGAATACGCCGTGACAGCGGAAGACGCGCTCGGTGGCGCGCGCTTCGATGATGCAATCGCCTGCTGTGCCTGGCCCGTGGAGGAGCACGGCGCAGATCGAGCAACCCGCTGGGTTTGGCTGCCGGACGGTGCCTACTATCAGATTCCCTTCCGCTCGTTGCTCCCGAAGGGAGTGGGCGGTCTCCTCGTCGCAGGTCGGTGTGTATCGTCGACCCATGAGGCACAAGCCTCGCTGCGTGTCGCGGGAACCTGTTTTGCGCTCGGCGAGGCGGCCGGCACGGCGGCGGCAATGGCGGTGTCGACTTATGGCGGCGCTCTGCGAGCCGTTCCAACCCGCGCTTTGCAGGACAGACTACGTCTCGTCGGGGCATATCTGGGTGACGATGCGCCGGAAGAGATAGAGCCCGGCCGTTCGGCCCGGGAGAGGGTGGCAGCGTCATGAGCCTTCGAAGTAATTTCCCACGCGGTGGCACACTCTGGGCCCTGCGGCGCGCGCAATGGACAGCCCTTGGCATCGACGACGCCGATATGTGCAAGCCAAAGATCGCGGTCATCAACACCTCGTCCGAGCTCTCCAGTTGCTACAGCCACCTGGATCGGGTCGCCTTTGTCGTCAAGGAGGCGATTCGAGCAGCGGGTGGCCTGCCATTTGAGATCAATACAACGGCGCCCAGCGACTTCATTCACTGCGCCGGGTCTGCCGGAAGCTATATCTTGCCTTCCCGCGACCTGATGGTGAACGACATCGAGGTGTCGGTCGAAGGTCCGCAGCTTGACGGGATGGTATGCCTGTCGTCCTGCGATAAGACTGCGCCGGCACACCTGATGGCGGCCGCGCGGCTCGACGTACCAACTATTCTGGTGATTGGGGGCTATCAGAAAAGTGGGCAGCTCCAGGGCGAGCAAGTCGATATCGAGGACGTGTTCGAAGGCGTGGGAAAAGTCGGTTCCGCGGAAATCTCCATCGACACATTAGAGTGCATGTCCCGGGTCGCTGTTGCTGGGCCAGGCGTCTGCGCGGGCATGGGAACCGCGAACAGTATGCATATCGTGTCTGAAGCCCTTGGCATGGCGTTACCAGGCAGCGCTCCCGTTGCGGCCGAAAGTGATGCGATGTATGCGCAGGCGCGCGCTGCTGGGGCTCGGATCGTAGACCTTGTCCGTGACGAGGTTCGCCCCAGCGCGATCCTGACGCCTAAAGCGTTTTACAATGCCTGTGTTGTGGCGCTTTCGATCAGTACGTCTATCAACGTGATGCGGCATCTGCAGGCCGTGGCTGAAGAAGGCCGAATTCCAGTCAATATCTATGACCAGTTCTCGCACCTGGACGGGCGCGTACCGCTGCTTTGCGCGGTCAAACCGAATGGTCCCAGCCGGATTGAAGATCTGGACGACGCCGGCGGAGTGCGCGCTTTGATGAAGCGCCTGGAGCCGCTCTTGGAAGGTTCGGCACGCGGGATCGATGGTCGTACGCTGGCCGAACGTCTCGCGGACTACAAAGTGCCAGAAACGGGCAAACTCGGCAGCTTGGAAAATCCGGTTGCTCCGGGCCCGTCGTTGGTCGTCCTAAAAGGGTCTCTATGCCCCGATGGGGCAATCATGAAGCTCGGCGCCAACCCGACACCGAATCTGGTCTTCGAAGGTTTCGCACGGGTGTTTACGGCCCAGGATCAGGCGTTTGATGCCTTGGAGAAAGGAGAAATCGTCGAAGGAGATGTGATCATCCTGCGTGGGCTTGGCGCCAAGGGTGGACCTGGTGTGGCTTCCGCATCCTGGTTCGCTGCGGCACTGGCGGGAAGCCCGTTGTCGGGCAAGACCGCCCTGATCACGGATGGCCAGTTGTCGGGTCTAAACCGCGGCTTGGTCGTCGGTCAGATCATGCCGGAGGCGGCGATGGGGGGGCCGATCGCAGTTGTCGAAAATGGAGACACCATTCGAATCGATGTCTCACGCCGCCGCGTCGACCTCTTGCTTTCATCAGAAGAACTGGCATCCCGCCTTGAGGCCCATGGCGCGCCGCACTATCGCACGCGCGACGGTTGGCTCGGTCTCTATCAGCAACTGGTGACGCCGTTAAGCCAAGGTGCGGTCCTCCGTCCGGACCGGGATCACGAAGGGGGGAAGAAGAAATGAACAGGCCCTTTGCGCCGTCGACGGCCACCTATCAGCACCTGATCGACGGTCGCCATACCCACTCTAAATCGGGAAAGGAGTTTGAAGCCCTGAATCCCTCCAATGGCGAGGTGCTGGCGACATTCAGTGACGGAGGGGAAGAGGACGCAAATGCTGCCGTCGACGCTGCACTGCGCGCCTATGAAGGTGAATGGGGGCGGCTAACGCCAAAAGAGAGGTCGCGTCATTTGTTCAGGTTCGCCGACGAGCTACGGCGGCGCCAGTCCGATTTCGCGATGGCCGAGACATTGGATGTTGGACGGCCGGTAGCGCTTACGTCGCAGGAAATGGGCGGGCTCGCGGACTCTATGGAGTATTACGCCGGGCTGCTATTGGGGCTTGGTGGCGAGACGCTCAACATTTCTGATCCGACTCTGACGGATTTCACCTTACGCGAACCGCTCGGTGTCTGCGCCCTGATCACACCTTGGAATTATCCGGCGCTGCTAGGTGTGCTCAAGATTGCGCCCGCTCTCGCGGCCGGAAACACAGTCGTGCTTAAGCCATCCGAGCTAACACCCCTTTCATCGGCGATGCTCGGTGAGTGTGCGCTATCATCGGGCATGCCGCCCGGAGCGGTGAACGTCCTGCATGGCGGTGTGACTCCAGGCACCCGGCTTGTGCGTCATCCGGACGTCGCGAAGGTCTCTTTTACCGGTGGAACCGCTACTGGAAAAAAGATCTTTGCCGAAGCGGCCGGGACGGTGAAAAAGCTCACGCTGGAGCTTGGTGGCAAGTCCCCCCTCCTCGTATTTGATGATGCAGATCTTGATGCTGCTGTGGCAGCGGCCTTCACAGACAATATCCGCAACTCCGGCCAAGTGTGCGCCGCGTGCAGCCGTCTAATCGTTCAGGACGAAATCCATGACGCCTTTGTCGAACAGCTTGAGGCGCGGCTTCGCGCGGTGCGTATCGGGATTCCAAGCGATCCGGAAACCCAGATGGGCCCGGTCGTAAGCGCGGTTCAGCGAAATTGGATTCAGTCCTGTCTTTCGGCCGCTGAGGGCGAAGGGGCAGAAGTGCGCCGCTACGTGGATCTGGGTGGCCGGAATGACTTGGCATGTGGTTTTTTTGTCGCGCCACACCTTCTGTTGCGGGCGCGTAACGATATGAAGACGAGCCGCACGGAGGTTTTCGGCCCGGTTCAGAGCGTCATCCGCTTTGGGGATGAAGCCGAGGCAATCGCCCTTGCCAATGACAGTGAGTTCGGACTGGCCGCGGCTGTCTATACCCGCGACACAGGCCGGGCAATGCGCGCCGTCCGCCAAATCCAGGCCGGCACGGTTTGCGTAAACGCCGGCCACAAAGTTTCGGTCGATGCCCCTTTCGGGGGATATCGACAGAGTGGGTTCGGCAAGGAACGCGGCATCGTCGCGATGTTGGACGACACGCAGATCAAGAATGTCCGATACGCGGTCGCATAGCCGCTGCGTTCGGGTAGAAGGGCCTCGTGGGGGCCAAAAAACCAAAAAAAGGAGGAGCAGATGTCATTCTGGAAAAGTATCTCAACCGGTTTAGCCGCCGTCGTGATGGCGGGTGGTGCCGCGCAGGCGGAAGTAACCACCGAGCGCGACTTCACGCTGGGGCACGTTGTGGCACCGCAGTTCCCGTACCACACCTCGGCCGATCATATGAAGGGGCTTATGGCCAAGGAAAGTGACGGCAAATGGAATCTCGAGATCCATCCCAGCGGTGCTCTCGGGGGCGAACGTGATGCGCTTGACGCCCTGCTGCTCGGCACAATGGATTTCACTTGGGTTCACACGGCGGCGATGGCCAGCTTTGTGCCATCCTTCGATCTTTTCAACATGCCCTTTGTCTTCCGCAGTCCGATCCATCTTGAGGCCGCGTTGGAGAAGCTAGACTTTTCGAAGTTCTATGAAGAAGCTGACGAGGCGGGCTTCAAGCTACTCGGCATTGGGTCGCCGGCCTTCCGCTATCCGATGAACAACATCAAACCAATCAAGACGTCTGCGGATTTTGAGGATGTCAAAATGCGGACCATGGGTGTGTCGGCGCACATCGACACTTACGAAGCCCTAGGCTCCTCCGTTGCGTCCACTTCCTTTGCGGAACTCTACGGCGCGCTGCAGACGGGAACGGTCGACGGGAACGAGAACGCCCTTTCCGCTCTGAATGCTATGCGCTTCAATGAAGTGCAAGAATACCTGAGTTTGATACCTGTTGTCGCTAACACTGCTGTCCTGGTCATGAGCAAATCCACCTTCGAGGCGCTGACCGAGGAGGAGCGCACCCTAATCGAAGAGATTGGGCGCAAGACAGTTGGGAAGAACAATGCTGATTACGCTCAGATGGATGCCGATGCTTTAGCCGCGATGAAAAAGGAAGGACTCAAGGTCAATACGGTTGACGATCTTTCCAGCTTCGTTCAGGCGACCGAACCGGTTCGGCAGAAGTATGCGGGTCAGCTGGCCCCCTGGGTTCGCGACCTCATGGCGCAGATAGAAACGCTTCCCGAAGCCTCAAGCTCGGCGCAATAGTGGCAGTTGACTACGGACCGCATCCTACCCGAAGGATGCGGTCCGTATAGTATACGAGATATCGGAACACCACTATGGAAGGGTTTCAGCGCCTAACACAGCGAATTGAATCCGTTATCCGCGTCTTTGTTATCGGTATCGCGGTTTTCATGTTGTGCACCGTTCTTCTGGATGTCTTTGCCCGGAACACGACATTGAGGTTTCGAGGACTTGATGAGCTTGCCCGCTATTCCCTCGTATGGCTGGTTTTTTTGGTTACGGCAATTGGCGCGCGCTACGGCGATCTTCTTGGCATGAATGCTGTTGCAAACGCGCTACCGAATAGAATTAAGGTTGGGATGTGGGTCGCTCGGCGCCTGTTATTCCTGATCTTTCTGGCGTTAATGGCGTGGTATGCGCTTGGGCTCGTCCAGTTGATGCTCAAAACTGGTCGCGATTCCGCCAATCTCCATATTCCGCTGTGGTTTGTTTATGCGCCGATCATGCTCGGGTCCATCCTGATGTTCTTATCATTACTATCTGACGCAATCGTGCGTCTCTGCGGAAAGAACACGGGCCCGCTGGTGCTCGACGAAGAAGAGAATGCCCAATGGAACTGACCGTCCTTGGCGCAGTCTTCTTCATTACTTTGCTTATCGGGTTGCCCATTTATGTGGTCATGGGGCTATCTGTGATTTCCTATTTTTTGCTTGCCGGCATCAACCCGATAACGATTCCGCATCGCGCCTTCGCAGGAATCGACGTGTTCGTTCTGATGGCGGTACCGTTCTTCATGCTGGCCGGCAATCTCATGAACGCGGGCGGTACGACCCGCAGGCTGGTGGCTTTGGCTGACGCTGCGGTCGGTTGGGTGCGGGGTGGTCTCGCGCATGTCAACGTGGTCGTCTCTATGCTTTTTGCCGGGATTTCAGGGTCGGCGGCGGCGGATACCGCGGCTGTCGGAAGCATCATGATCCGCTCGATGCGCGAGCGGGGATACTCCAAGGAATTTGCAACGTCCGTCACGATCTCTTCGTCCCTGATTGGGCCGATAATTCCGCCTAGCATCATTCTGATTGTCTATGCCGTCGTCGCAGGAGTTTCGGTGAACGACCTCTTTCTCGCAGGAATCGTCCCCGGGTTGCTGCTGGGGATGGCGCAGATGGCGACGATCATGATTTATGCGTGGAGACGCGGCTTTGGCAAAGGGAGCCCCTTTTCCTTACGTGTTTTCCTTGTTGCGTTCGCTGAAGGCGTGCTTCCGATCGGCATGCCTGTGATCATCCTGGGCGGCATCTTCTCCGGGATATTCACGCCGACCGAGGCCGCCGCCGTCGCCTGTCTCTATGCCTTTATAGTGGGAATGTTCGTCTATCGGGAGCTCACTTGGTCGCAACTTCCAAAGATCATCTTCGACAGTGCAAGGATGACCGGCAGCGCGCTTCTCATTGTCGCGATCGCTGCTCCGCTCGGCTGGATCCTGACCAAGGAGCAAGTGCCCGGTCTTGTGGCGGAAGCGATTCAAACGATCTCCGACAACCCGGTCGTGATTCTGCTTCTCATCAATCTCATGCTATTGGTTCTCGGCGCCTTCATGGAGATGATCGCGGCATTGATCATCTTGGTTCCTATCCTTCTGCCAATTGTCACCGCGCTGGGGATGGATCCGGTACACTTCGGTATCGTGGTAGCGATCAACTTGACAATCGGCATGATCACGCCGCCAGTCGGCATCAGCCTGTTCATCGGTGCGACGATCGCACGCATACGGCCGGAGCGCCTGGCCATCGCCAATACGCCCTTCCTCATCGTCTCGGTTCTCGTGCTGCTGGCTATCACCTTCCTGCCGGAAGTTGTGATGCTAATTCCCAACTTGTACGGCGGATAACTCTAGAGTGAAGCAATATGATTTCGTGATCGTTGGCGGTGGCTCGGCTGGATGCGTCCTAGCCAACCGTTTGTCCAGTGACCCGAAACGGCGGGTACTGTTGATAGAAGCAGGTCCCGACACACCGCCGGACGACGTGCCGGACTCCATCTACGCTGAGGGCTACCTTCCGGATTACTTCCAGGAAAATCGGTATTGGACAAAGCTGGAGGTTTATCGGGACGCGACCGGCAATCGCAGCCCCAGCCAGGTAGCCGTGGAGATGAAACGGCATCGTTACGAACAGGCACGTGTCATGGGGGGTGGGTCCAGCGTGAACGGACAAGTCGCGCTGCGCGGTATTCCTTCCGACTATGATGAGTGGGAGGCGCTGGGAGCAAAGGGATGGAGTTATCGCGATTGCCTGCCTTACTTTTGTCGCCTTGAGCGGGATATGGACTTCGAGGGCCCAGAACACGGCCGGGATGGGCCCATTCCGGTGAAGCGTACATTCCCGGAAGATTGGGCTGGCTTCGCGCATGCTTTTCGCGACGCCATACAGGATCGCGGTCTACCCTATGTGGACGATTGTCATGCGGTGCACGGGGACGGCTGCTATCCTTTTCCGAAGAACAACGTCTATGGCCGACGGATCACCACAGCGGTTGGCTATCTTGATAGTGCGACGCGCCGACGCCCCAATCTCGAAATCCTTGCCGAGACGATGGTGGAGGCTCTTCTCTTCGAGGGGCGGCGAGCTATCGGAGTCAAGATGCGGTCACGCGGCGGCTCAGCAGAGGACGTGCGGGCTGGCGAAGTTCTCCTCTGCGCAGGTGCGATACATACCCCGACAATTCTGATGCGAGCTGGCATCGGGCCTGGTGCGCACTTAGCGGATCATGGCGTTGCGGTTCTAGCCAACCGACCGGGCGTCGGAAGTAACCTTCAGGATCATCCGTTGGTCGGGCTTGGCGTTCACCTGAAGCCGGAGGCGCGGCTGCGAGGCAAGATGATGAATTCGTTCCTGGTGTACACCCGGTTCTCGTCGGGATTGAAGGGCTGCCCTGCCAGCGATATGAAAATGTCCCTTGGGAACCGCTTCGACCAAACGGAAGTCGGTCATCAGTTTGGCGTCTTACGCGTTGGGCCGGACAAGGCCTATTCCCGCGGTACGGTGCTGCTGCGGTCCCCGCGCACCGAAGAAGAGCCTTATGTCTCTTTCAACCTGCTATCGGATCCAAGAGACCGAGACCGCATGCTGATGGGAATTCGTTTCGCGGTTGACGTTCTTCGGTCCGAGCCCATCACGCGCGTGAGTTATTCTGTCTTCGCCGGCGCCTACACCGATTGGATTCGACGATTGAGCCGTAGGACGCTCGTAAATCGGGCAATTACAAAAATTGGGGCGATGGCGCTGGATTCGAATGCGCTTGTCCGCGACTCTCTCGTAAAAATCGCGATGTCGGGATACGATCTTGAGCGAATAGGAGCAGATGATTCCGAAGCCGATCGGTTCGCTCGCGACACTGTGCTGGGCAACTGGCACGCCTGTGGCACGGTCGCAATGGGAGACCGGGAAGATCCGCATACCTGTGTCGACTCCTCTGGCCGAGTGATTGGTGTCGACGGGTTACGCGTAGCCGACGCGTCGGTGATGCCAACTATTCCCTGCGCGAACATCAATCTGACGACGATCATGATTGCGGAAAAGCTCTCTGATAAAATTCTTACCCAGTCATAGAGCGCGTGATGACACAAGTGACATCGCTACCATCATCTTGCACATCCGTCTCTTGACGCCGAGTGATTAGTCGGAACTTCACCAGGCTGGTCGTGAGATCGCCTCGATTGAATAAGACAACTTGAACAGGCCAGCGGAGTCCCTGATGACGCATAGAGTGGCGCATGATTCTGAACCTCGATCTTGGGCTCAAGCAGACGTGCGCCGCCCGAAACACTGTAAGAAATTCGTCTTTGGAGGCATTGTCACATAAACCTCAGCGGCTCACAGTCTGCACGGCTTGGAGCTAAGATCAGGCCGCTAGCTGACGCCATTCGGCCAAGGCCACAGAATGGTTTTGTTTGAAGATGTGACTGCAGCTGAGGTGTCGGTCGAGATTGAAGTGGTTGTTAATGTATGTATGAACGGTGGAGAACTTCTATAGGGTTCTGACCGCCGCAAACCGACGCCCTTTGCAGGTCAATTTGGGTTTGTCTGAATATACCTCTGACAATGCCCCGTGCGGATCTAGATAGAGGCAATGCGAGCCGCCGGTAGAAGAAAAACTGATCGGTAATCTGGTGGAAAGTGTTGGACAGGATTCCTTGTCCCACCGTAACTTTGTTTGGCCGATGGATAGCTGAGTTTCTCGGATCATCTGGAGTTTCCCCGCCACCACTGTGGCACAGCAGGCCGGATGCTTTCGAACCAGCGAAAGAGTGCAGGCTTCCCCTTAACAGGGAGGCCCGCTGCGTTCGCAATTCGAAAGATGGAGCTCGGCTTCTATGGCAATTCATCCATACATCGCTGATATTACTTCGGAAATTCGCGATATTCGCCATGAAATCCACGCCAATCCAGAGCTTGGGTTTCTGGAAGTCCGAACCGCAAAATGGATTGCGGACTACCTTCGCGGCCTCGAAATCGAGGTGCGCGAGGGAGTGGGTAGAACTGGCGTTGTTGGTACGCTTCGCGGTCGTCGTGGGGGAGAAGGGCCGCACATTGGTTTCCGGGCGGACATGGATGCCTTGCCGATCCATGAAGAAACGGGCGCTGAGCACTCCTCGACGAAGGACGGTGTGATGCATGCCTGCGGCCACGACGGACACTCCGCTATGCTGTTGGGAGCAGCAAAATGCCTGGCGAGTGACACCGATTTTGCGGGAACGATCACATTCATCTTTCAGCCCGCCGAGGAACTCCTGTCCGGCGCGAAAGCCATGATAGATGATGGGCTATTCGACGATCATCACGTAGATAGAGTCTTTTCGATCCACAACGACCCGAAGTTTCCACTTGGAACAATGGTCATCGGCGATGGGGCCTTTATGGCTGGTGCGGACCACTTTGATCTGTTTTTTCAAGGATTGAGCGGGCATGCAGCGCGTCCAGAGGAGTGCGTCGACCCCATTGTTCTCGGGGGACAACTGGTGACGCTAGCGCAGTCTTATGTATCTCGGCAGACTAGGCCAACTGATCCAGCCGTCCTGTCTTTTACACGTTTTAAATCGGGCGATTCCTATAACGTAATTCCGGAGCGCGCCGATCTTTCCGGGACGTTCAGGACTATGAATCCGGTGCTTAGCGACCGTGTTGAGTGCTTCTTGCGGGACAGTTCGAGTGCGCTCTCGCGTGCGGCCGGCGGGTCGGCGACGTTGGATTATCGCCGAGTCTGTCCCGTCCTGGTAAACGACCCCGAGGCTACTGCGCTTGCCATTCAGTCATTTGGCGATGTCATTGAAAACCATAAGATCATTCGTCCAGAAAACCCGATTATGGGTACGGAGGACTTCGCCTACATGATCCAAGGGCGTTCCGGCTGTCTGATCAGGTTGGGCGCAAACGGAGGATCGGACCCGATCCCTAACCTTCACAATGATCGCTACGACTTCAATGACGATCTATTGCCCATAGGGGCAAGCCTTTGGGTGCGTATCGCGGATCGCTTGCGGGGTAGGTGAGGCCGCTACCAACTTTTTCCGGGTATAGGATAATCCTCTTGTCGGGTGAAGAATTTCATTCTTCTGTCAATCGGAAGGCGTTTGTACAGTCGTTCGGTCCTTCACGTGAGAGATCGAATTAAAATTTATTGGGCCCGACTACTTCCACGCATCGGAACGGGACGGCGATCTTCGCTCTGCCCATCGATTGGCATGAATTCTCAAGAACAGGGGGAATGAAATGTACAAGCAGTTCAATTGGTCACGATTCGCGGTTGCCGGTAGACGGCTTGCCACCGCTTTGGCGTTGGCGGTTACAGTGGCAGGAGCCACCCTGCTAGGAGCCGGGGAAGTCGCGGCGCGCGACGACAATACCTACGTCTTTGCCAATGTGGTTCAGTACGACACCCTCGATCCTCATCAAGCCTTTGATGTTGGCCGTGTCGCGGCGCGATTGAACCTCTATGACGGCCTTCTGCGGTGGGTAGACAATCCGCCGGAACTGGTGCCGTGGCTAGCTGAGAGCTACACCGTGTCGGAAGACGGCTTGGTTTACGAGTTCACGTTGCGCGAGGGCGCCAAGTTTCATGACGGTTCGAACGTTACTTCGGAAGACGTGGTCTATTCGGCGGAGCGGATCCTGGCGATCAAGAAGGGCGCTTCCGGTCTGCTTTCCACGATGCTGGCATCGGGTGACGTGACGGCTGTCGATGACCGCACCGTCCAATTCAAGCTTTTGAAGCCGGTCTCGATTTTTCTTTCGATCGTGCCGGAAATCTATGTCGTTAACTCGGATCTCGTGAAAAAGAACGAGGAAAATGGGGATTGGGGGGCCGGTTGGCTCAACTCTAACGACGCGGGGTCCGGGTCCTTTGTGCTGGATCGATACGATCCGAGCGTGGGCTGGACGGCGAGCCGTAATGAGGAACATTTTCACGGGTGGACCGGCAATCCAATCGATGGCGTTGAGTTCCTCTCCGTGCCCGAAGACAACACGAAAGTGTTGGGCATGTTGCGCGGCGACTATGACGGCACCAGTGGCTATCTGCCGCGCGATCTTGTTCAACGGCTTCAAGACAGTGACGGGGTCCGCGTGCTGGACGAGCCCTCGATGCGGATAATGCTCTTCAATATCAACAACCAACGCGCGCCCTTGAACGATGTGCATGTGCGGCGGGCCATAAACATGGCGTTCGATTACAACGCATTTATCGATGATGTTCTGGGGGGTACGGTCGACCGAAACATTGGGCCAATCCCGAACCCAATGTGGGGTCGTAGCGATGCGAAAGGGTACCACCTCGACCTGGAAACCGCGAAGGCAGAACTCGTCAAGAGCGACGCCGATCTCGACCGTACGCTGGACATCGTCTTCCTAACGGGCTTTTCGCAAACCGAGCAGGCGGCTGTATTAATGCAGAACGGCCTGCGAAAGATTGGGATCAACGCAAATGTGCGCAACGTCAACTGGCCGGTTCTGGTCGACCAGATGAAGTCCCCAGACAGCAGCCCCGACATGGTCGTGTACTGGATCAGCACTTATTACGCCGATCCGCACAATTGGATCGGCGAGATGTACAACTCGGCCAACTGGGGAACCTTCAAATCGTCCTCTTTCTACAAATCCGAGGAAGTCGATGACCTGCTCAACGAAGCTGTGTCTACCGCCGATAATGAGAGACGCGCCGAACTTTATGCTCAAGCCGAGCGTCGCATCATCGATGACGCGGCCAGCGTCTGGATATACAATACTCGCTGGTTTGGGCCATTTAGCGACAGAGTCAAATCGATTCGTTTCTCACCAATCGGGAATGGCCAAGATGCGCGCTGGATAGAATTGGATACGAATTAGGAGTTTTTTCCCGTCCAATACGGGGAAACGCGGCCGCGTTCTGCCTGCCATCGGCAAAGGTTGGCAGGATGCGGCCCCTGCTTCATCACGGAAGTGATTTGGCTCACAGATAGGCGGCACTGACCCCCAGTCCCGCTTTGTAGAGGACCCGTCTCGTGTGGAAAATTTTTCCGATTGTTGCAACTCGCGTGATTTGGGTCGTGCCGACACTTCTCGGGTTGATAACGATCACTTTTGTTCTGTCCAGGATCATTCCGGCGGACCCCGTTGCCCTCGCTGCAGGAGAGGCGGCAACCGTCGCACAGACTGAAGCGCTACGTGTCCAACTTGGATACGACCGCCCGGTCCACGAGCAGTTCGGAAGCTATCTGGCCAACGTCTTCACGGGCGACCTTGGCAAGAGTCTATTCACCAATCGGGAAATCACGGAAGACCTCGTGGATCGGCTGCCGGCGACAATTGAACTGACATTCGTTTCGATGTTCGTCGCGATTGTCCTCGGTATACCGCTGGGTATTCTTTCGGCCGTCAAACGGAACTCCCTCATCGATCACATCGTTCGAATCGTCTCGGTTGGCGGCCTGGCAGTCGCAAGTTTCTGGCTGGCGATTATGCTCCAACTCTTATTTTCGATGAGCCTGGCGTGGCTTCCCCTCAGTGGGCGCTATATAGGATTTTCTCCGGAGACCGTCACCGGCATGTTGCTTCTGGATGCGTTAATCGCATGGGATTTCCAGGTGTTCTGGATCGCGCTCCAGCACATCATCCTGCCGGCCTTGACGCTCGCGATCCCGTCCATGGCAACCATTGTTCGCTTCACGCGTGCGGGTGTTCTGGAGGTTCTGAACAGTGGGTTCGTAATCTACGAGAGATCCATGGGTTTTCCCGAACCCGTGATCTTGTTCAAGTATATCTTTCGGAACGCGTTGACGTCCACAGTCACGCAGATTGGACTTGTATTTGGCCTTCTTCTTGCCGGTGCGGTGGTGATCGAGGCGGTGTTCAACTGGCCGGGTATTGGCCTTTACGCCTACAACTCGATTCTCCAATCCGACTACAACGCGATTATGGGCTTCACGCTTTGGGCCGGCGGAATCTTCATCTTGGTGAACTTGCTGGTCGATGTTGTTCATCGCCTGATCGACCCGCGCGGGGGTGGTTGATGCTTTCGCATGGCATACGGCACGAATATCTTCGTGCGTTTCGCAAACTGCTTCAAGATCCGTCTTCGGCGATTGGAATGGCGATCCTGACGATGCTCGTTCTCGCCGCAATCTTCGCGCCCGTGCTTGCGACTCACCCGGAGGATGTTTGGAATATCCACACCGCCAAGCGGCTGTTGCCGCCATCGGGCGACCATTTTTTTGGAACGGATCGGCTGGGTAGTGACATCTACAGCCGGATCCTGTTCGGCGCCCGCAGCACGATTTTTGTCTCGGTCGTCGCGATCGTCGCATCCCTCGCGATCGGAGTTCCGATCGGGTTGGCTGCCGGCTGGTATGGCGGGCTTACGGGGAATCTGTTGATGCGGTTCTCCGATATCTTCTTAGCGGTGCCCCAAATCGTTCTCGCGATCGCCATCGCCCAGACCTTCGGTCCATCTATCGAGAACGTTATTCTAGCCCTATCGGTCACCTATTGGCCGTGGTTTACCCGGCTGGTCTATGCCGAGGTGCGGACGCTGAAGAACGAGATATTCATTGAGTCGCTCATCGGGCTCGGTGCCTCGACTTGGCGGATCGTCTTTCTGCACGTTTTGCCGAATGTCATGTCGCCGATCATTATTCGCTCTTCGATCGGGATGGGTTTCACTATTCTCACGGCGGCGACGTTGAGTTTCCTTGGCCTTGGCGCGCAGCCGCCGGATCCCGAATGGGGCCGCATGATATCGGAATCTCGTGAGTATCTTCCCTTCGCGTGGTGGTATGCCGCTGCGCCTGGGTTGGCGATCTTCATGGTTGTCATGGGATTCAACCTCCTTGGAGATGGGCTTCGCGATGTTTTAGACCCGCGGATCCGCAGGAAGGTCGAGAAGTGAGCGGTCTTCTTCTGAATGCCCAGGACATCTCCGTCGAGTTTTCGACGAATGAAGGAACAGTCCATGTTCTGGATAACGTGAACCTGGCTGTGGGACGGGGCGAGATCGTCGGTCTGGTGGGAGAAAGTGGCTGCGGCAAGAGCACTCTGGCGAAAACGATTTTGGGCGTGCTGCCGGCGGTGATATCGCGGGTGCGCGGCGGACGTATCGAGTTCGACGGTGAGGATCTTCTGAAGCTACCGGAACGGACCCTGGCCCGCGGAGTTCGGGGGCGGCGCATCGCCATGATCCCCCAGGATCCATATCAGGCGTTCAATCCCTTGTTCACCGTGGGAACGCAGATCAGGGACTTGATGCGATGGAAATCGCCAGCCCCCCCGGAACTGTCGGGCCGGCAAAGGAAGCAATTCGATCTTGAGCGGGTTCTGGAAACACTGCGATCCGTCAGTATCCCTGAGCCGGAGGAGGCGCTGAAGAAACTGCCGCATGAGTTCAGCGGTGGGCAACTGCAGCGCCTCATGATCGCCATGGCATTCTTGCCGGAGCCGGAGCTGATTATTGCCGACGAGCCGACCACTGCGCTGGACGTCACCATTCAAGCGCAGATTCTGCGTCTTTTGAGGGACATGGCAGACAACAAGGAAGTCGCAGTGATTTTCACGACCCATGACTTGGCGACTGCTTATCAACTCTGTGACAGGGTGGTGGTCATGTATGCGGGCCAGGAGGTCGAGGACGCTCTTACAGATCGCTTCTTCACTGATCCGCGCCATCCCTATACGCATGGGCTACTGCAAAGCGTTCCGAGCAGCGGGCGCGAGATTCGCGGAATACCGGGTGGGATGCCGGATCTCGCAGAGCCGCCCAGCGGATGCCGTTTCCGCCCAAGGTGTGCCATGGCACTCGACAAGTGCGCCCGGACCAGACCGCCGGTTGATCTCGGGGCAGACGGTCACATCGTTCGCTGTTTCAATTCTCCATCGGGAAGAGAGCGCAGTGGGGCATAATCCGAATATCTTGGAGGCAAAGGGCCTCTCGAAGCACTTCCTCATTCGCGGGGCGTTTGGACGAGTGACGCGGCGGCTTCGTGCGCTGGATGATGTCAGCTTCCATGTTCGCCGGGGTGAGACATTCGGAATCGTGGGCGAAAGCGGCTCGGGCAAGTCGACAATTGGGAAATGTCTTGTCGGGATTCATGAGCCCGACACTGGCGAGGTCGTTTTCAATGAGCAAAGCCTTCTAGGTATCCCGCGCGAAGATCGTCGGAAAGTCGCCAAGGAACTCCAGTACGTTTACCAGGATCCGGGCGCATCCTTGGATCCGCGTTGGAAAGTCGGCGCGCTCTTGGAAGAACCGCTGATCATTCATAGCGATCATGATCGTGCCAAGCGACGGGATCTGATCCTGGAGATCATGCGGGCCGTCAAGTTGCCCGAAAACTTCCTGGACCGATATCCGCACGAATTGAGCGGGGGACAGCAACGTCGTGTTGGGTTGGCCCGCATCCTTACGCTCAACCCGTCGCTCGTGATATTGGACGAACCAACGTCCGGACTCGATGTTTCCGTCCAGGCCGCGGTCATAAACCTGTTTAAGGAAATGAAGCGAACCTTCGATCTGACCTACATCTTCGTGTCTCACGATTTGTCCGTTGTCCGGATCTTGTGTGATCGTGTTGCGGTCATGTATGCCGGCCAGATCAAGGAAGTGGGAGATGTGGAGGAGATCTTCGAAAGACCCAAACATCCCTACACCCAGTTGTTGCTGAACGCGATTCCGAAGATCGGAGATCCGGACAGGCGGCGCGATTTCGGAATTGTCAGTGACATTGAATCGAACATTGCATTGGCCGAAGCGGGCTGCCGCTTCCAGCCCCGGTGCAAGTACCGGTTGCCTGACTGCACGCACGACGATCCGGCGCTTCAATCGCTACCGGACGGGCGGGCTGTCGCCTGTCATGTGGTCAATCAGGTCTGACGAGGACTTTACCCACGGCGGTTCCGCTTTCGACGAGCTCATGGGCCTCGGCCGTCCGGCAAAGCGGGAACACCGCGGCGATCCTGTGACGAAGCGGATTCGCTTCGCAGGAAATGTAGCGTTCAAGGTGGGTCATCCCGTCATCGATGATTGGGCGCGGTGTGGCGTAGATCTGAATCAACTTGATCGTGGCATTCTTCATGGCGAGCGGATAGTAAGGAAACGCCGGGCTGTGAATGCTGGGCGAGGAGTAGCTGACCAGGAGCCCATCGGAGCCGAGCAGATAGGTGTTCCGGTCGACATTGGCGCCGAAGTCGACTTCGACGATCCTATCCACCCCGCCGCCGGAATGTCTGACCACGTCGTCCTCGAGTGACGGGGACGTCCGGGACAGGACGTGATTGGCGCCGAGCCGCGCCGCAATCGCTTGTTTCTCGACCGTGCTGGCGGTGGCAATGACCTGGGCGCCCAGACGCCGCGCGATCTGCACGGCGTATCCGCCAACGGCACCCGCGCCGCCTTGGACTAGCACCCACTCACCCTGCGGCAGGCGGATCGCGGTCAGTGCGGCAAACGCGGTCAGTCCAGCAACCCCAAGGCAAGCGCCTTCCTCAAAGGTTATGTGGTTTGGAAGCTTTCGGACGTTATCGCGGTCGACGACGACGTACTCTGCGGCTGTACCAAAGGCGCGACGAGTCTGGCAGAAAACCATCCAGACCCGTGTACCGATCAATGGGTCGCTCGGGCCGCGGCCACTCGCGACCACATCGCCTGCCCCGTCCTGATGTGGAATTGTGTACGCGGCGGGCGGGCCAAAGCGAAACATCCCGCTTCGTTGTTTGGTATCGGAAGGGTTTATCCCCGACGCGCGAACCCGAACCAGGATCTCATCCTCGTGACGGATTTTCGGTTTCTCAAGATCTCCATAATTCAAGACCGCTGCCGCAGGGCCAGCTTTCTCGTACCAAACCGCTTTCATAGGTTCGTTGTCTTTGCTTAGGGGTCGATCAATGAGACGAACGACTTCATTCAGTAGCTCTCCGGACTTCGTTGCGGAAAGAGTAAATTGCTATTACCGCAACAGGCTTTTGCTATTACCGTTTTCTGGGCTCAAGCGCTTAGTATCGAGGCATGAAAAAAGCCGAGAAAACCGGCCGGCCCGGTCTTTTTGATCCTGTTGCCGTCGGGGGCCGCACGCTTGAAAACCGCGTGGGAGTCTCCCCGATGTGCCAATACAGTGCCAAAGACGGCTGTGCCTCGGATTGGCATCTCATGCATCTCGGATATCTTTGCGCCAGCGGTGCCTCCCTTGTCATGGCAGAATCGACCGCGGTCTTGCCTGAGGGGCGCATCACGCCGAGCTGCCTGGGGCTCTATTCGGAAGATGCCGCCCGTGCGCTAGCGCATCTCGTGGCGTTCTGTCGAAACGTTGGAAGGGCGTCGTTGGGACTCCAACTCGGACATTCCGGCAGAAAGGGCGCAATTGGTGAGCCGTGGAACGGCGGTAGCCGACTTGAGGCATCCCGACGTTGGAAGCTTGTCGGCGCGAGTGCAGTGCCATTTTCGCAAAGTCACGAGGCGCCTCGAGAAGCCAGCCTGGACGATCTGAAAAGGCTTATCGCCGCTTACCAAGATGCGGCCAGGCGCGCGGCATCGATCGGGTTCGACTTCCTCGAGGTGCATGCCGCCCACGGCTACTTGCTGCATTCCTTTTTGTCGCCGATCTCTAATCGGCGTGGCGATGCCTATGGTGGCCCTCGAACCAACCGCATGCGTCTGCCCCTGGAGGTGTTTGAAGCCGTGCGGTCGGCTTGGCCGATGGAGCTGGCGTTAGGAGTTCGAATTTCAGGATCCGACTGGGTGAGCGGCGGCGCTGATTTAGAGGATGCCGTGGCCTTTGCCCGCGAGCTTGAGGCGTTGGGGTGCGATTATGTGACTGTCTCGAGCGGGGGCATTTTGCCGGACGCGAAGATTTCCGCCAGACCGGGCTACCAAGTCCCCATGGCGAAGGTTGTGTCGGATGCCGTCGGAATTCCGGTCGGCGCGGTCGGGATGATTCTGGATCCGGAGCAGGCCGAGGAAGTTATCCGGACCACTTCGATAGATCTTGTATTCGTGGGGCGAGGATTTCTAAACGATCCGCACTTTCTGTGGCGCGCGGCCGAGCTGCCCGCCCGCGGTATGGACATCCCAATGCAGTACCTGGCCGCCGCGCCGGGACGCTGGCCGGCGACCGTCACACCGAACGAGCCAACACGAAAGGAACTGCGGTGACGCAATCCCAAAAACGCACTGCTGTCGTGACGGGTGCCGCCCGTGGAATAGGCCTTGGAATCGCTCGACGACTAGGTTCGGCCGATTGCTCAGTTATTCTTGTCGATCGCGATTCGGACGCCGTCGCGCAATCTGCTGTAGAACTGCGCGATGAGGGGTTAGATGCAGATTCCATGGCGGTGGACGTCGCGGATTTCCAGTCTGTCCAGCGCGCTGCCGCTGCCGTTCGCGATCGCTGTGGTCCAGCAGAGATCCTCGTGAACAATGCTGGAATTTCTCAATCCAAGTCGATCCTCGAGATATCCGAGGCGGAGTGGGACGAGGTGATGGCGGTCCATCTGAAGGGTGCGTTCAATTGGTGCAAGGCGCTGGCGGAGGATATGGTGGAGGCGCGTTTCGGCAGGATCGTCAACATCTCCTCGGTGAACGCGCATACCGGTGGGGGACCGCTCGCGGTCAGCAAGGTATCTTATGCCGCCGCCAAGGCCGGCCTGTTGGGCATGACACGGGCGATGGCCCGTGAACTCGCACCCCATGTTCTGGTCAACGCGATTTGCCCCGGCTCTATTGAAACCGAGCTGACGGCAAAGAAAATTGATGTGATGCGGACACGCATTATCGAAGCGATTCCGCTGGGCCGCCTCGGGACGCCACAAGACGTTGCGGAAATCGTCGCCTTCATGACCACTGCCGACCCCTGTTTTATCACCGGAGAAGTCATCGACGTTGACGGTGGTCAATTCATCAATTGAGGTTTTGGGGGCTGATTTGGGAAAAACATTCGAGAGACCCGGTATCGCGGTCGTCACGGGCGGGGTGCGCGGGGTCGGACAAGCGATTGCGCGGCGTATTGCCGAAGTTGGGTACGACGTTGCAATCCTCGACGTGGACGACGGCGATTCTTTCGCCAAGGAATTGGCAGAGTTCGGTGTCAGGGTCGCGCATCACAGGCTCGACGTCCGATCCAAGAGCGGCGTCAAGCGGGTCTTCAATGCGATTGAGCAGGAATTTGGTACACCCAGCGTCTTGATAAACAACGCCGGCATCTACCCCGATGCCAGCATTGTGGATGCGTCGGAAGAGCTTTGGGATTCTGTCCTCGACACGAACCTCAAAGGCGCATTCTTGTGCGCGCAGGCGATGGTCCGCGCCCTTCTGGCCGCGGGGCGGGGTGGGGCCATTGTCAATATCGCCTCAACTGCGGGGTGTTCCGCGCGCGTGGGTGCCGCACATTATTCGGCGTCAAAAGCAGGGCTAATGATGTTGACACGCTCTCTCGCACAGGAAGTCGGCGCCCAGGGCGTTCGTTGCAACGCCGTGGCACCGGGTCTCATCGACGTGGGGACGGCGCAGATTTCGGAAGACTATAGACGCTCTTACGTTACTAAGATTCCGATGGGACGCCTCGGCATGATAGAGGAAGTAGCATCGGTCGTGGAGTTTCTGATTTCCGACAAGGCAAGTTACATCAATGGAGCCTGCATTCCTGTTGATGGCGGATTTCTCGCCGGCCGGGACATCACGAGATCCGGAAGCGTCTAACTAAGTAGCGTCCGCGGACTGAGAACGCGAACCTGCCGATTGGAGGGCGACTGATGAAAGACGAATTCGAATGCCGGTGGGATGTTGACCGTGTGTACGACATGATTCGTCAGATCGCGGAGGATATTCCGGATCGCCTGCCGGGCACCGAGCCGGCCGCGCGAATGGCCAGCTTTTCCAAGCAACGGCTTGAAGAGGTTGGCGTTACAGCGACGGTGCATCCCGTCCATGCGCTGGTGAGCGAGCCGCAGCCCGCGACACTAAAGATCCTGTCACCGAACGAATGCCAGGTTACTGCCTTGACCATGGCGCACAGCCCCAACACCGATGCCCCCGTCGTTGCCCGACTTGTCGATGTCGGACTCGGCGGTTGGGACGACTACGATGGCCTGGACGCGGCAGGGCAAGTGACTCTGTCCGAATTGTCCTACGCGCCGCCGCGCCAGGAGAAGCAACGGATCGCCGGCATCAAGGGGAGCGCCGCCCAGATCATGATGAACTGGGGCTACGAGGACAGTGACGAGGTGCCGATGGGGTCGGTGAAGTCGGGTTGGGGAAATCCGACAACGCGTGAGCTCGACCTCAGCGAAGCGTCGATCCCCTGCCTCGGCGTGTCGCGCCGAGATGGTAACATGTTGCGCGAGCTGTACCGACAGGGACCGGTGACCGTATCGGTCGAAACCTACGCAGATACAGGTTGGCGCGACATCCATGTCACGACAGGAGAGATTGGAACGTCCCGAGACAAAGACTTTGCCTTAGTGGGAGGGCATCAGGACGGATGGTTCGGAGCCGCTGCGACAGACAACGCCTCCGGTTCCGCGATACTTGTGGAATTGGCGCGTGTGTTCAAGGCGCACGCTGCCGCCCTTAGACGGGGGATCGTTTTCGGGTTCTGGGCCGGGCATGAGACCGGGACTATGGCCGGATCGTCCTGGTGGGCGGACCGGAACTGGGATCGCCTGCGCGACCATGCCGTCGGCTATCTGCAGATCGACCAGCCGGCGTGCGCTGGGACGTTCGGTTGGGCGGTGACGAGCAACCATGAACTGAAAGACATGGCGATGCGGGTTGGCCGTGAAACCGCCACCAATGATGAAATCGCTTGGGGGCCGCAAGTCAAGAACGGCGACAGCAGCTTCTTCGGCGTCGGCGTTCCTATGATGGTGGCCCACTCACGGTTTCCGGAAGAGGAACTGGTCCGGACCTCGAACGCGGCCTATGGCTGGTGGCACCACACCCGCCGCAATGATTTGGATAAGATCGACAAGGGATTGATTGAAAAGCATCTCGATATCTATGCCGCCTACTTGAAGAAGCTCACGCTGTCTCCCGTGTTGCCAATGCGGTTCTCAGGGCTGGGGCAGGTGCTGGAGGTTAGATTGCAGGAGTTGCGTTCTGAGGATTCGACCGATGCGATTGGCCTACAGGATCTTTGCGTTCTGACGGCGCGCCTGCGGCCTGCGCTGGACCGGCTGGATTTGCGTGCCGATGAACTGAGTGCGGCTGACGCGCCCAACAATGGGGCGGAATCCGATATTAATCGCCGCCTGAAATTGCTCAGCCGTACGCTTGTCCCAGTCATGTCGACGGTCGTGGGAAAATATGGGCACGACCCCTACGGTTTGACGGAGCAGGGGACGGTACTCCCGGGCCTCTTTCATGTCGGGCGTCATGCGGAACTTCCACGGGGAGCGGAGCGCGAGATGGTTTGGGTGGAATTGATCCGCGCGCGCAATCGCATTTCGGACGCGCTGGTTGACGCCCTGTCTATATGCGAGGCGTGACGCTAGGCGGATGACGTTTCGGGCCAAACCTCATTGACAAGTGCGGCTCCCGGCCAGGCGCCGGTGGCAACTGTTTCCGCAACGACCGTGAAGATTAGATCACGCATATGGTGGATCAAATTGGCGGCCGCATTGTTTTTGCCGTACGCCAGCACACCGGTTTGCACAATCGGCGGATCAACTACGGGTGCTGCCCACAGGTCGCCGGTCTTCCGCTCTCTAGCGCAAGCGGCTTCGGAGAGTAAGCTGAAACTGCCGCTGACCCGCAAAAGCGATTTAATCGCTGGGATGGAATCAACTTCGGATTTTACCGTCAGTTTTACTTGCTGTGCCGCCGCAATCTCCTCAGCCAGGATTCGCAGGCCATGTTCTTTCGAAGGAAGGATCAGCGGCAGATCGACGAGTTGTTGAATCGTAACATTCCGCAAGCTGCTCAATGCGTTGTTCAGACCGCCAACGAGAAGAAGTTTCTCCGAAACCAGCGGTCTGATGATCAAATCCGGATTGCGCTGGACCTGGATCAGAATGGCGATGTCGACCTTCCCAGTTAGCAACCAGTCGAGGAGGTTTCCGCTCATGTTTTCGATAATTCTTAGCTTGATGTTGGGAAAGGCCTTCTCGACACGCTCTACTACTGGCACGGTCAAGACCGTTGCGTATTTTTCTGGCATACCCAGAACAACATCGCCCGACGTTCCAGCGGCTGTTTCGCGCACATCGCGCTTGATCTGGTCGAGCTTTGTGATGACCTCCTTCGCGTGTTCGCACAACTTCCGGCCAGCGTCCGTCGCCGTAACACCCCGGGAAGTGCGGTTCAACAGTTGCACGCCAAGCTCACATTCCAGGTTCAGGACATGTTGGCTGAGAGATGGTTGGGCGATACGAAGATGCTTGGCCGCTTTGGATAAACTGCCGCAGTCAACAATCCCGATGAAGTACTTCAGTTGACGAATGTCCATGCCTTGGCCATTGGGCTGCGCTATCGCGTCAATCGCATTTCCATATTTCGATTCACTGTATTCTAGATGGTAACGTGATGTTGTCCAAGAAATATCAATCGAAAAGAATCAATTGATTGAGCAAAAATTACTTATTGATTTTGTATTCTTCAAACACTTGGAGCGTTTTTATTGCGTTTGCGTATGTACCAGGAGCCATAATTATTTCGAGAGACATGAATGTACCGGTTTGGGCAATTCAGAGCTCAATTGCATTGTATCTCCTGACTTATGCAACGACACAAATACTCTCGGTGATTTTCTTGGGGGAAAGAAAACCCGAGCGCGCCATCGCATCAGGGATCGCAATGGCGTGCATCGGAACCGGAATTTGCGCGTTGGCCAACGATTTTGGAGCTTTCATGTTGGGACGCTGTTTGCAGGCGATTGGAGCCGCGGTTACCGTTCTCAACATTCGGGTCACGGCACAGCTGTTGGATACACGGCGCGATGGGACCGTGTTCATCGCCACACTCTTCATACTTTCGTCGCTTGGCTTGTTACTTGGACCTTTGGCCGCCGGAGGGCTCGTAACCTTGGGGGGATGGCGGACGATTTTCGTAGTCTTGCTGTTATGGGGCATCGCTAACGCGGTGTTTCAGGTTTCTCTGTCCGCTAACGCACCTAGGAGCAACGAAACCAATATCTGTCAGGCATGGGGCGGTGAGCAGGTGAGGGGATTTCTGGTTTGTTTACAAACCCGCGCGGTGATCCTGCCGGTTGCCTTAAATGCGGCGAGCTATTGGGCGTTCTATGGATTTGCGGCGGGTTTGCCGGTCGTGGTGAGTGGCCTGGAGCGGGAAGATCCTCGGCTGATCGGTCTACTGGCTGCGTTCTCCGGTGTTGGTGCAATTCTTGGCGGTTTGGGCGCGCGCAGACTGGCGAGAACCTGGCAGGCCGAGCGTATTCTGTCCCTGGGGCTTTGCCTTACAATGGGACCGCTTTTGCTGATCCCGCTCATACGATTGGGCTCTAGCGAGGTCACGATTGCCGGGCTTATGCTGCTCGGTCTGTTTGTTGGGGGGACGACCGGTTTTGTTCAGCCGACTGCCTTGATATCGGTTATGACTATTCCCGGGGTTCGCCCCATCACGGCCACAGCTCTCATCGGATCCATCCAGATTCTGGGCGGAAGTATCGCATCGATGGTAATTCCCTATTTGGGGAAGTCGCCTTCGGTGTTCGCAATCACCTTGTTTTCGATGATCTGGGTTTCAGGGGTGCTATGGATACGACTACGTCCACGCGTCGTTTGATATCAAAACGGAGAAGGAACAGATGCCGGAACATAAGCCCCTAAAAGGTATTGCCGTTCTCTCCCTGGAGCAGGCGGTCGCGGCTCCCTATTGTACGTCACGGATGGCAGATGCCGGGGCCCGTGTCATAAAGATCGAACGCGCCGCTGGGGATTTTGCCCGCCAATACGATACAGTCGCCAAAGGTGCCAGCAGTTACTTCGTCTGGCTGAATCGGGGAAAAGAATCGCTCGTCGCCGATATCAAGGATCCTGCGGATCAAGCTCTTTTGCATGCGATCCTCGCCAAGACGGACGTTTTCGTTCAGAATCTGGCGCCTGGTGCCGCGGCCCGGGCTGGGCTGGACGCGGAAAGCCTTCGCCTGCGTTATCCAAAGCTCATCGTCGCAACAATCTCTGGGTACGGAGAGACTGGCCCCTATGCCGAAATGAAGGCGTATGACTTGCTAGTGCAGGCGGAGACGGGCCTGTGCTCGGTCACCGGGACACCGGATGGGCCTGGGCGCGTTGGCGTTTCCGTATGCGATATCGCCGCCGGGTGTTACACCTATATGGCAGTATTGGAAGCGTTAATCGAAAGATCCAGTACAGGAGTTGGCAAATCAATCTCGGTGTCTTTGTTCGACGGCATGGCGGAATGGATGACAGTGCCACTGCTGCACGAATTGTATGGCAGTGGTGGGCCAGCGCGAGTTGGCCTAAACCATCCATCTATTGCCCCTTATGGGGCCTATCCCGCAGGTCCGGCAAATTCCGTCCTCATTTCCATTCAAAACGAAAGGGAGTGGGCCCGTTTTGCGGCCTCAGTTCTGTGCCGGGAAGACTTGCTTGATGATGAGAGGTTTCAGAGCAACACACAACGTGTTGCTAATCGTGGGTCGCTTGATCGGATCATTCGCGAAGTCCTATTGGCGCTAGACCGTGATGTAGTGATCGATCGATTATCTGCCGCCAAGATTGCTTATGGCCTGCTCAACGGCACACGCGAGCTCGGCGCGCACCCGCAACTCTCGTTAGCGACAGTTGAGACCCCCAACGGCCCGGTTTCGCTGCCGTCCCCACCGGCAGTTTTTGACGGGAAGAGGCGGGAGCTGGGAGCCGTGCCGAGTCTCGGCTGCCAATCGGAGCCCATCCGTCGTGAGTTTCTGACTTAGGTATGGATCTAGCTTTGCTCGGCAAGTGAAGAGAAGGTCCCCTTTCATGCGGAATGCATTGACACGTTAAGTGGGTGGGCGAGGATATCGGGCCCTACTTCCAGAGCCGGTTGCGCGAATTGGAAGACCATCAGTTGGTCGGCAACATTCGCGGGGTCGGCCTGGTCGCCGGATTAGCTATCGTCGAGGACAAGGCGACCCGAAAGTTTCGGGCACCGGAAGGTACGATCGCCGGCCGCTGTCAGGAAATATGTGTGGATATGGGAGCAATGATCCGCGTCTCGGGTGATTCGATGGTCTTGGCGCCGCCGCTAATTTTCTCGCACCAAGAAGTCGATCGCGTTATGGAAATCTACCGCTCAGCTCTGGACCAGACCGCAGCAGAATTCGGATTGGCGTGACTTCAGGCCGCAGTGCCAGAAGGCCCTGATAAAGCCAAACACTGCTTCCTGGCTTCTTCATCGAGCCGCACCTGGACGTCTCCGAGACACTGTGTTGCCGATCTTTGCAAACCGTAAGGTTCACCGCTCAAACTGTCCATGCGTGCACCGATTTTGAACCCGGGGACAAACTCGCGAGGGAGGCGCTTCAAATCGCCACCGCGACGTGCTGCAATGGCTGCGTCCCCTGGGGCCTAAGGCTATGTGAAAAAAGGGATTTTGGGCCTTCCCTTCAATTTCCTGCCGGGCCCACCACTGAGTCTTCCGTCTTTGTCGAATGGCGCGAATGAGGAGCGAAAGCCGAGCTGCTTCAGCAGATTTCGCAGCAATCTCCCCGCCGATTAAGCACAGCGCCAGCACTGGACCAGGACGTCAAGCACTTCCCCTTCGTCGTCGACGGCCCGCCACTACCTGTGTTTTCGGCGACGGATTTTGATGACCATCTCGTCGAGGTGCCAGCTTGCACTGGGTCGCGAGTGGTTGCATCAAGGATTACGGGCAATCGGCCGCCCAAACTTCAGAAACGAGCGCCGCACTGTCTCATTCGAAACATCAATGCCACGCTCTCCAGCGATTCCGCGACATCGCGAAGAGACAGCGTGAAGCGGGTATAGAGCCGAACCGCGTGCCGGATGATTACAGGCCGAAAGCGATGCCGCTTGAACGATATCGGGGTCGTGCGGCAACGGGAGCGACACAGGAACGCTCCGGTCAGAAACTTAAGGTGTCAATGCCACTCAAACACTGCCGTTCGGCGTTTGCTTTCAAGGACAACGTTTGCTCCGAAGAGCAAAGTGCCAAAAATCGCATTGACGGGTCGAAATACAATACATTATATTGAAAATAGATATAAAAATACATCTGAGAGCTTTGTTCTTGGGATGGGCAAGGCCGACACCAACAACAGGGGAGCCTTCGATGTCTGGAGGAACCAAAGGGAACAATAAGGATGAGACGGCCTTTAAAATGATGTCTACACGCTTAACACGCCGCGACTTCATGGAAAGGGCCTTGGCCTGTGGCATCACCGTAGCGGCGGCCAGCGCGATGTGGTCGGGAACGGCACGCGCGGCGACGCCGAAAAAGGGCGGCACTTTCCGCGTCGGCCTCCATGATTCGAACACCACGGATTCCATGGACCCTGCGCTTGCCGCGAGCGAGTTCACGACGGAACTCGCGTTTGCAGCCCGCAACTGCCTGACTGAATTACTGGCGGACGGCAGCGTGACCGGTGAACTCGCCGAAAGCTGGGAGGCGTCGGCCAGCGCGGACTCCTGGGCCTTCAAGCTCCGCGACGGTGTACAGTTTCACAACGGGAAGTCCTTGACCGCGGAAGATGTTGTTGCTTCGTTGAACTACCACCTCTCGGAGGATTCAAAGTCCGGCGGCAAAGCGTTGTTGGCCGACGTGACCGAAATCAAAGCCGACGGCAATACGGTGCGGATCACGACTCAGTCGGGAAACGCCGACTTACCTTACACTCTTTCTGACTTCCACTTCACGGTCTGCCCGTCCGACGGCGAGGGAAACATCGATATCTCCGGCGTCGGGACTGGGCCGTACGCGCTGGAATCCTTCGATGCGGGAATCCGCGCCAGCCTCACGCGAAACCCGAATTACTTCAAACCGGACCGGGCCCACTTCGATGCAGTCGAATTCCTGGCGCTGAATGACTCCAATGCACGACAGAACGCCTTGGTCACAGGTGAGGTCGACGCCATCAGCGATGTCGATCTGAAAACCGCGAAGTTACTGGCCAAGCGTGAAGGTATTTACATAGATGACGTCCCCAGCGGAGCGCATGCCACGATCCCTATGTTCACGGATGCCGCGCCGTTCGACAACAACGACGTTCGCCTTGCACTCAAGTATGCGATCGATCGCGAAGGCGCGGTTCAACGTTCCATGCGAGGGTACGGTTCGATCGGCAACGACCACCCGATTGGTCCAACTCTTCCCTACTACAGTGAGATCGAACAGAGGCCCTACGATCCCGAGAAGGCGAAGTATCACCTGAAGAAGGCCGGGCTGGATTCTCTAACAGTACAGCTCTCGGCGGCTGACGCAGCTTTCAACGGTGCGGTGGATCTCGCAGTTCTGTTCTCTGAGAACGCCAAGCAGGCGGGCATTGACGTCGAAGTCGTGCGTGAGCCTAACGACGGGTACTGGTCGAATGTCTGGTTGAAGAAACCGTTCTGCGTATCGACGTGGAGCGCACGGCCCACGCCGGATGTCATGTTCACGACGGCCTACAAGTCGGGTGCCGATTGGAACGAGTCCCGGTTTTCGCATGAGCGTTTCGATAAACTTCTGACGGAAGCAAAGGGCGAACTCGACAATGCGAAGAGGACAGAACTGTACCGTGAAATGATGCTGATCATGCGCGATGAAGGTGGCGCCATTATCCCGTTCTTCCGGAATCGGGTCATGGGGCGGCGTGAGAACGTTATGCATGACGGCAATCTGAGCGGCGTATCGCCGCTAGACGGAAATCGTGCGACCGAACGTTGGTGGTTTGCTTGATTTGACGTTGCGCATCTTGGATGCCAAAGGAAGGAGCGCTGTGAGGGGATCGCTCCTTCCATAGAAAAGTCGTTGACCTGTCTGTACTGACCTCGGATCGAAACACGCCGGTCCGGGGTCAACTTTTTGGCAGGGGCAGGTCCTTGAGAATAGGAATGGCGAGAAGATCCGGACGGCCGCTCATTCGGCTTGTCCGTAGCCGCCGCCGCCGCCGGACTCGATCAGGACGTGATCGCCCGGCTTAAGCACAAAGCGGCCCGAGCGATCGACCGGCGCGCCATTGATTTCCATGTTCGCGGCTTTGCCGGCAGCACCGCCTCGCAGACCGGGAGCCGGACAGGTAAGGCGGTTCAGAAGAACTGAGCTTTGCACCGGCGTGTCGCCCAGGACTTCGAACTCGAACGAAATGCCATCGCCGCCCCTCCGTTGGCCGCTGCCACCTGATCCGCGCCGGATCTCGCGGCGATGAAACAGGACCGGTGCCAAGTTCTCCAAAACCTCCACCGGCGTATTGGCGAGGTTGCTGGGAAAACTAATGGCGTCGGTGCCGTCCTGGTGAGTGGAAGCTCCTTGGCCGGCGCCCTGGAAGAAATTTATGACGAACGGCCGGCCGTCATTGCTACCGGCGAGTTGAAATGAGTTGGAGGGCGACCCAGGCGCTGCCTGCACCTTGTCCGGAATCACCTGAGCCAAAGCTCCGAAGATCGCCGGCGGCAAGAGGTGACCGATCATGCCGCGCGCCCCTGTCGGCGCCGGTCGTACCGGGTTCAAGATACTGCCCTCCGGGGCGCTGACCGTGATCGGCTTGAAGCTACCTTCGGCATTCGGAATCCATGGCGCGAGCGCGGCCTTAAGGGCGTAAGCCGAATAGGCGAAGGTGTAGTTGAGGACCGTATTGATCGCCAGGCTCACTTGCTCGGTTGATCCACTATAGTCGACGGTGATCGCGTCGCCCGCAATTGTTGCGGCACAGCAAATCACCACTTTTCCATCCGGCAATTCCTTTGGACCGTCGTTTTCGATCTCGTAGCGATAGGTGCCGTCCGGGACCTCCGCGATAGCACGGCGCATCGCGTCTTCCGTCCGCTGAACAACCGTGTCGGCGAAATCGTCCAGCGCAGTGCCCGTCTCGTCCAGCAGCTCGTTCAGTTGCGCACCCAAAGAGCGGCAACATCCGATCATGGCCCAGAGGTCGCCTTCGGTTTCGTCGGGAACACGCACATTCGCGCGGACCATCTTGAACAAATCGTCTCGCGGCTGACCCGCCCGTAGGATGTGCATTGGCGGAATCTGCAGCCCTTCTTCGAAGATTTCGACGTTCTCCGGGCTCCGCAGGCGGCCGCCGATGTCGGGCAAATGGCTGACGACGCCGGAAAACCCGATCAAGCGCCCCTCTCTGAAGATAGGCATGGTGACGGTCGCGTCGTTGAGGTGGCCGCTGCCCAGCCAGGGATCGTTCGTGATAAAGACGTCGCCGTTTTCCATGTGCTCCAAGCAGAACGCGTCTATGAAATGGCGCACGGTAGCGGGGAGCGTACAGATGAAGGATGGGATGCTCTGCGTGGATTGGGCAATGTTGCGGCCTTTGGCGTCGGTCAGGACGACAGCGTAGTCATTTGCTTCCCGCACCAGGGTGGAGAACGACGTGCGCACGAAATTCGCGGCCGCTTCGTCGACGATACTCGTCATGCGGCTCCATAGGATCTCCAGAGTGACGGGATCGATTTCGGCCTGTGCGGCGGTCATGGTGGTCCTTAATGCAGCTCGACTTTGATGGAAAAGGACGGCGTAACGGTCACACTGCTTTCATGGGCCACAACCAGAGTGGATTCCGGCTCCTGTACGATGAGGGGGCCGGAAAGGTGGGTGCCTACGGGCAGCTGATAGCGCTCATAGACAGGCACCGATGCGAATGCCCTGGTTCCCGGGAGGAAAAGCTGTCGGTGCCCGGCGGGGTCGCAGGTCTTTTCTCCCGTCGATGCATCCGGCAGCTCGAAGTTGCGGATAGACGGCTCAGACCGTCCAACAAGGCGCCACGTGACCACCTGTGGGATTCCCCCCGGTACTGGGTGGCCGTAGAGCCGCGTGTATTCGGACTCGAAAAGAACGCAGATTTGCGCCGGATCGCAAGTGTCCATCGGGACGGCGACGTTGACACGCGCCCCCTGTCCCAAATAGCGCACCTCCGCTGTCAGTTCCCAGATCGTCTCTTCATCGGGAAGGCCGCAAGCCAGGAGTTCTTTGGAGACATGAAGGCGCGCCTCGGTGAGCCGGCGGCTCAGTTCCTTGGCATCGAGATCCATAACTCGTTCGATCTTCGTCCACGAGCGGTCGGCCCGGGTCGGCGCCGCCATAAAACCCAGACAGGATCCGACCCCTGAAGCGATGGGACAGATCACTGTCCGGATTCCGAGTCGTGTTGCTACATCGACGGCATGGACGGGGCCGGCGCCGCCGGTTGCCACCATGGCGAAACGTCTGGTGTCCAACCCTTTCTCCGCAACATGGGTACGCGCCGCCGCAGCCATATTCTCGTTGACGATCTCATGTATGCCCAGCGCCGTCTCGGTGCTCGACATTCCCAGCGGTCCGCCCAGGTCGGCAAGAGCCCGTTCGGCGCGCTCCACGTTCAACACCATTTTGCCGCCGAGAAACGCGATCGGGTCGAGGTAGCCGAGCACGACGTCGGCGTCCGTAACGGTAGGAGCAGTTCCGCCCAAGCCATAGCATGCCGGTCCAGGTTCCGAACCGGCGCTTTGCGGCCCGACCTTGATCAGGCCAAGCGCGTCGATCGAAGCGATGCTGCCGCCGCCGGCCCCGATTTCGATCAAATCGATGCTGGGCGTAATTGCCGGCAAGCCGCTGCCGCGGCGAAAACGCTTTACCCGGCCGAATTCAAAACTGTGCGTCACAGCGGGGGTGCGGTCCATGGCGACGCAAGCCTTTGCCGTCGTGCCCCCCATGTCGAATGCGAGAATGTCGTCTACCCCTTCTATCGCGGAGCAATTGACCGCGCTCAAGACACCCCCCGCAGGTCCGCTTTCCAGCAGCTTGATCGGATAGCGCCGCGCTATTTCGGCCGTGCTGAAGGCGCCGTTCGACATCATGATATCCAGGGAAACGGACAGTCCGGCCGCCGCAAACTTGTCCTGCAGCAAACGGAGATAGCGATCGATTGTCGGCAAGACATAGGCATTTGCCACGACGGTCGACATACGCTCGTACTCGCCGATCTCACTCGCCACATCGGACGACAACGAAACCGAAACATTAGGCAGCTGTTCGGCGAGGGAGCGTTCGATCTCCCGTTCATGGGAGTCGTTGGTGCAGGCATGCAGCAGGCAGACCGATACCGCTTCGTATCCTTCCTGCCGAATGCGATCGATCACCTGCTCCAACTCTGTCATGTCCAAGGGATGCAGTTCGCTGCCATCGGAGCCGAGTCGGCCCGACACCTCGAATCGATCCGTCCGGGGAACCAGAGGGTCCGGAAATTCCAGGAAAAGATCATAAGGCGCGTATCTGGCTTCTCGTCGGATATCGAGGCAGTCGGCCATACCCTTAGTGACCATCAGGGCGCCGCGGACGCCTTGGCGGGCGATCAGAGTGTTTGTGACGAGTGTGGTCCCGTGCACGACGCGGTCGACGTCCGCGGCGTCGAAGTCCGGGTCTCGACTCTGGGCGCGTGAGAACAGGATATCGATCACGTTCATGATGCCGCGACCGGGATCGGCGTAAGTGGTCAGGCATTTGCCAACGGCGATTCTCTCGCCGTGCGGCCCGGCTTGCCGGTCGACCAGGACGCCGTCCGTGAAGGTGCCCCCGATATCGACGGCGATCTCATACCTTCCTGGCATCAGCGTCACCTCAGAAAGCCGGCGTTGAGCAATGGCCCGGCGTGCAGTCCGGATCCGGTGCGCATCTCTTGCTAGAAAGAGATCTGATTGATGTGTGTCTCAAGACCGTGTGCTGAAGCCTTATGGATTTCCAGAATGGTTCACAATATGATTATGTGTATCATATTTCAATACATTTGTCCGAATCCGTATGATTCCGCAGGACAGGATCGGAGACGAGAACCACGAGACACTCCATTGGTCCTCAACCCCTCCATTCATCTCTAAACTCCGCGCGGAACTACGGCTAACTGGTAACAAGCTCTATTTGTGAGGTGATTTGTATTGATAATAGATACGCTATCGCGATATACGATATATACAAAAATCAATTGATGGGCCGCGAGAAGAGGGAGCGAGCGAATGGGAAGACCCACCTGCGGCCAAGCGCTTGTCGCGCTTCTTGAAGACTATGGAATCGATACCGCTTTCGGCATTCCCGGCGTCCATACTATCGAACTTTACCGGGGTCTGGATCAACGGTCTCTCACCCATGTGCTGACGCGGCACGAGCAGGGCGCCGGCTTCATGGCCGATGGGTATGCCCGGGCTTCCGGGCGCCCCGCGGCGTGCTTTCTGATTTCGGGCCCCGGCCTCACCAATGCGGCGACTCCGATCGCTCAGGCCTACTCGGACAGTCAGCCGATGGTAGTCGTCGCTTCGACCAACACACGACGCGAAATCGGTAAGGGGTGGGGTCCCTTCCACGAGCTGCGGAACCAGCGGCTGATCGCGGAGCAGTTCTGCACCTACGCCGGTCAGGCTTTGTCCCCTGAGGACATACCCGATGTTGTCGCACAGGCATTTGCCGCGATGGAAAGCGGCCGGCCGCGCCCGGTTTACATCGAGATTCCGAGAGACATCCTGGCGGAACCGGCGGCGGGTGACTGGACCCCGCGCAGCCCGGCGCCGCGACCGGCGCCGCGCGGCGATCAGATCGCCGAAGCTGCAGGGCTTCTGGCGTCCGCCGACCGTCCGCTGGTGATGATTGGCGCAGGCGCCGCGGATGCAGGGAAACCTCTGAAATCGATCGTAGAGAGATTGGGCGCCGCAGTCGTGTCGTCCTTTTGCGGCAAGGGCGTTGTGCCAGAATCGCACCCGAATGTGCTGGGCGCCGCCCTCTCTATGCCGGAGGCACGCGGCTTCGTCGGCAAGGCGGACGTCATCTTCGCCATCGGAACAGAACTGTCGACCGTCGATGCGTCCAATCAGACCCTGACCTTCGAAGGGCGACTGATCCGCGTTGATGTCGATCCGAGAAAAATGTCGGACCGCTACAACGCCGATGTGCCGATCATTGCCGACGCGGCGCTCGCCGCAACCGCCCTCGACGAGGCTTTGACTGAGAGGGCCGTCAAGGGTGCCGATGCTGCCTGGCAGAGTGCCCTGCAGGATGTGAAAGCCCAGTTTCAGCGATTCGGCTCCCCCCAATCCGGAGAGCATCGCAAGGTTCTGGAGGCGCTGCGTGGTGCGTTGCCGCACGATGCCATCGTGGTCGGTGATATGACTCAGCTTGCCTACACGGGAAATCATTTCTTTCAAACGGAACGTCCGCGAACATGGTTGCACCCAGCATCCTTTGCGACGCTCGGCTATGCGCTGCCGACCGCGATCGGCGCAAAGTTCGCTGTTCCGAACCGGCCTGTGGTCGCGCTGTCCGGCGACTGCGGCTTTCTCTTCACCTGTCAAGAAATGGCGACGGCGGCGGATCGAGCCCTTCCCGTCGTGCAGATCCTTTGGAACAACGACGCGCTTGGCGAAATCAGGGATGCCATGATCGGTGCGCAGATTGCACCGGTCGAGGTGCATGGCAGGAACCCGGATTATCTGTCCTTGGCCCGTGCCTTTCAGTGGCGGGCCGAGCGTGCGACTTCACTTCAGGACCTTAGGGAGCAGGTTGTTGCGGCCGTCGTTGCCGACGGGCCAACTCTCATCGAAGTTCGTGAGGGAGATGGAGACTGGGCGGCCTGAGATGGCTCAGGCCTTCCAACCCCGCTCCGGATAGGGGGCATTGTCGACGACCCGCTGCGCGGTTAGCCGAGTTAGGTCGATAGACTGGAACCCGCCGTCAAGGATCAACTCTGCTAAAGCGCGGCCCACCGCAGGGGCGTGTTGCAAGCCATGTCCGGAAAAGCCGGTGGCGAGCAGGAAGTTCTTCGGCTGTTGCGGCCATGCCCCGATGATCATGTTGCCGTCCAGCAGGCATTGGGCGTAGTGACCCACCCAGCTATTGATGACCTTTAGACGCTCAAACGCGGGCACCCGGTTGGCCAGGCCGAGCCAAACCCGTTCTTCGAACCAATCGTGATTGACGTCGAAGCAGAAATCGCCGGCAACGTCGAAGTTTGTGATGCCGGAGATGAAGCCACGCCCTTCTTGCCGAAACCCAACACCGAGGCCATCGCGCACGTAAGGTATGCCCTCGACGGGTTCCTGAGTCTCGAAGTAGTAGACCATGCGGGGCAGGGGGACGACCGGAATATCGAAGCCAGCCATTTTGCAGATGCGATTGGCCCAGGCGCCTGTCGCGTTGACGATCCAGCGCGCCGATACTTTATGACTGTCGGCTAGGACCGCACTCTCGATCCGGTCGCCGTCGCGCTCCAGCGCTGCAACCTCCCCATGCAGGTACTGAGCGCCGAGGGCACGCGCCTTCTTGCGCAGTCCCGTCAAGGCACCGTGCGGATCAATCCATCCGGCGTCGGCGGAATAGGCCGCGTTGACAATGTCGTCCGCATTCATCGCAGGCCAGCGCCGTACAATCTCCCCCGGTGCCAGAACTTCCACCTCGCAGCCCATTGAGCGTTGGAACTCGGCATTGACGACGATGTCCTCGGCCTGTTGCGCGTCGTTTCCCACAATGAGCAGTCCGCCACGGTGATAGTCGAGCGGCGGCCGTTCGTCGTCGATCTGCATTAAATCAGGGAAATCGCCATAGAACTGCTGCCCGTAGCGGGACATCAAAAGGTTCTCCGGCTGGGAAAAGACGACACGGACCATGGCGTTGGAGCGTGCCGAAGCGGCGAATTCGTACTGCGGGTCCTTCTCGATGACCGCAATCTTGAGGGTCGGGTCGCGGGTCAGCAGATGATAGGCGGCGCTGCTGCCGGTCAGCGCCCCCCCAATGATTGCGATATCAAACACGTCGCGATCCCTGAATTTCGATGGGTCATTAATTAACACATTGTATCATATTTCGACAATTCAGAGGAATTTTATTTGTGGTCATTCTTCCCGTCGAAATTTGGTTCAAATACCGATACAAGTACACGATTGTTCTTGGGCGAGGTCACGCGAGGATTCCATGAGCTCCACTGTCATCAAGGGCCTGAAGGTCATCGAATATCTGGCCCATGCCAAGGAGGCGAAGGGGATTTCCGAGATCGCGCGGGAAATCAGCATGAACAAGAGCGCGGTGCAGAGGATTCTAAATACTCTCTATGCTTCGGACTATGTCGAGCAAGCGCCCGGGACATCGAAATACCAACTGACGCTTTCGATTTGGGAGCTTGGGTCTTATGTCGTTGAGCGCCATCAGGCGCGCCGGCTACTGCACCCCATTTTGAGATTTGGGGCGCAATCCACGGGGTTCACCGCTTTCCTGTCTTACGCCTCTTTTCCTTTCGTCGTTTATCTGGACAAGGTGGAAGGCGCACATGGCCGCGCGCATTCCGCTGAACCTGGACGGCGCGTTCCGATCACCCGGACCGCGGCGGGAAAGGCCGTGCTGGCGTTTCTTCCCCAAGAGGACCTCTCTAAACTGGACAAAGAGTGGCTTGATTGGACAGGCTATGTACGCTCCGAGCCGATCAGCATCGATACGATTAAGGCTGAAATTGAGGATATCCGGCAACGCCGCTATGCGACTTCGGAAGGCGGTCTAAGGCCCGGCGTCAATTCCTTGGCGGCCCCAATTTGGTGGCGCGATGAACGCCCTTACGGGTCCTTGGTTCTCACAGCCGACGAACAGAATATGCCGCGAGATGCTTTCGCGGAGATTGGTGCCAAGATTGTCGCCATGTCGGAAGAGGCTACGTTGGCCCTCGGCGGCGAAGCCTTCCAGCGTCAGGCAATCAGCGAAATGCTCTCGGCCTGATGATCTCAGTGCCACCTAGGGCCGCCGATTGGATCGCCCGCTGACGCGTTTTGGGGAGCGGTCGGCGCTGCCCTTAAAGCTGCGGCGGACGAGGCGTTTGTCTCCAACATGGGCCTCCAGGCTTACATCCCAGGAGAAGCGGCGCTCGTTGCCTTTGAACAGCACATTTACCTCAGTCGAGACGCGCCAGTCGCCACGTTCCACGCCAAGAGTTCGCTCGATTTCGATTGATGCGTCCGCGGGACCTCCATCCGCAATCTCATAGCGGCGCAAGGTCCGCCCCCAGGTTTCCAGCCCATTGGCATGGGATCGCTCCACATCGGCCGTATCCGTAATCATGACCGTGGTCTCGCCGCGCGCTACGTCCCGTAGGATTGTTCGCTCGAATGAGGCGGGCTTGAGCTTTCGTCGGGGAAGCGGCGGAACACCATCGGCATCATTAAAACCTTTCCAGATCTTGGTTCCGGGCGGGGGTTTCGGCAGGGCCAATGCCGACCCGCCCGTGCTGAGCGTCAAAGCCCCTGCCCGCGCCGAGGGCCAGAGCATCGGCCAATAGCTGTTGGAAAGGGCGATACGAACGCGGTGGCCTTTCGCAAACCTGTGAGCGACGGCGCCCAGATCCAAGCGAAGCTTGAAGGGGCGGCCGGCTTTGATATCCGCGGCGGGGGTCAAGTCGTCGGCAAGTGAAAGATTGCGGGCGCCGAAAGCGATGCGGGTCGAGCGGCCGTCCGGCGCGACGTCGCACAGTCGAGCGACACAGAAGGCGTCGGCCCGGTCACACTCGAGATGGAGTGTCAGGGACGGTTGGCCGAGAACGTCGAGCGCCGAAGTCAGGGGGAGGGTCTCAAAGCAGACGGACCGTGCATCATCTTCTCGCTGATCGCCGGGCAGATCGGCCCCCCAACCCATCGGCATGATCTCACCGCCCGCAACGCCGAGATCTTCGGGCGTGGCAATCGGAATTTTGCGGCGAGAGGAAGTGTCGCCGAGGCGTCCATCCGCGCCTAGCCGAAGCTTCAAAGGTTTTGGCGCCTTGCGCGGATAGGTCGGCACCGCCAGCCACCGTCCGGACCGCTCCGATGCCGAATGTTCGCTCGGTGCGTAGGAATGCGTCATGAAAAGCCGCAGTGCGGGATCGTTCTCGGCACCGTTTCGCTCCCCCTTGAGCCAACGGTCGAACCAGCGCGTACAGGTTGCCATCCAGTCAATCGCCGGTCCCGGAATCCCCATGTGCGGAAACTTGTGCGTCCATGGACCAACAACACCCTTCACCAGATCCGGTTGCCGCGCGACCATGCGCAACACGCTTGTGGCAAAAACGTCGGCCGTACCTCCAGCAACGAGGGCCGGAACCTGCAGGCCCTGCGGGTGCGCGCAGGGGAAACCATCCGTCCAGAAACTGTCGCGCGCGGGATGAGCCAACCAGGTTGGCAGCACCCACTCGAGCGCTTCGAGCCTTTGCTTCCACAGCTTGCGCCAACGGCGTCCCACTGTTGCCGGGTCGGGTGGCCGGGTCAGGAAAGACAGAAGGGTGGCCGCCCAGCCGATGTGCTCGCTGGTCATCACGCCGCCGACGAAATGGCAGTCGTCCCGATAACGGTCGTCCGTGGCGCCAGCGACGGCGACGGCCTTCAGCGGACCCGGCGCGCGCGCGGCGATTTGTAAGCTGTTGAAGCCCCCCCACGACAGGCCATACATGCCGACGGCGCCGCTGCACCACGTCTGCTTGGCGATCCATGCGATGACCTCCAGGGCGTCGGATCTCTCTTGGGCTGTATACTCGTCCGATACCAGCCCCTCGCTGTCCCCTGAGCCGCGCATGTCGACCCGGATCGACACATAGCCGCGGCTGGCGAAATAGCCGTGAGCGATCTCGTCACGTCGTGCCGTCGCGTAGTCCTTTGGGTAGGGGTGGTACTCCAGAATCGCCGGGTGAGGCTGGGCAACTGCAGGAAACCAGATCCGTGCCGAGAGACGCGTGCCGTCCGAAAGCGGGATCCAGACTTGGTCGTCGATTTCAACCTTGCGCGGCACGAAACCCTCCCTTCATCAGAATCTTCATCTCACGGCATATCGATAATTGACATAATGAATTATTATAAGATACAGAATCAAATGTCGAACAGGGATTTCTTGATTGCTCGGGAAGATACGGTGGCACATCGATTTTCCGCACTGTCTCTCCTTGGGCATGCGCTGAAGGGAGAAACCTGGCCGCGCCAGTGGCGGGCGGCGAAACCTAAGCCCAGCTACGACGTCGTGGTTGTTGGCGGCGGAGGCCACGGGTTGGCAACCGCCTATTACCTCGCCCGAGAACATGGCATCACCAACATTGCCGTTGTCGAAAAAGGCTGGATCGGCGGCGGAAACACGGGTCGCAACACCACGATCGTCCGCGCCAACTACATGGAAGACGGAAACTTCCAGTTCTTTCAGTTTTCGCTCTCGCTGTGGGAGCGTCTGAGCCAAGAGCTGAACTACAATGTTATGTTCTCGCCGCGCGGCATGGTGGGAGTGGCGCATACGCTGGACGCCATGGACGCCTATGCCCGGCGCGTCAACGTAATGCGCATGAACGGCATGGACGTCGACCTGCTTAATCGGAAGCAGATGCGCGCTTTGCTGCCGTATCTGAACTATGCGCCGGAAGCGCGTTTCCCGGTAGTCGGCGGCATGATTCAAAGGGAAGCAGGAACAGCCAGGCATGACGCCGTCGTATGGGGCTATGCGCGTGCGGCGGACCGCCACAGCGTCGACATTGTAGAGAACTGTGAGGCGCTTGGATTTCTGCGCGATGGAAATCGGATCGAAGGTGTCTTTACCAGCCATGGCCCAATCCGTGCCGGAAAGATTGTAACGGCCGTTGCCGGCCATACTTCCGTGCTTGCCGAGAGGGCGGGTTTGCGCCTGCCCATCGAAAGCCATGTGCTTCAGGCCTTCGTAACGGAAGGCCTAAAGCCGATGATTGATCACGTGATTTCATGGTCCGGCGGCCATTTCTATATTAGCCAATCCGACAAGGGAGGACTCGTCTTCGGGTCTGACATGGACGGCTACAACTCCTATGCGCAGCGCGGCGGGCTTGGAGTCGCCCGTCATGCTGCCGCCGCCGCCGTATCGCTGATTCCGGCTTTGGCCAAAGTCCGATTGCTCCGGCAGTGGGGCGGTGTCGTCGATCAGACTATGGATGGCTCCCCTTTCATCTGCCGCACGCCGTTGGACGGGCTCTATCTGAACGGGGGGTGGTGCTACGGAGGCTTCAAGGCGATCCCTGCATCCGGATTCTGTACCGCTTGGACCGTTGCGAAAGACGAGCCGCACCCCCTTTCCGCCGGATTCGCTTTGGAACGCTTCCGCAGCGGTTGCGAAATCGACGAGGAGGGAACCGGGCCGTTCCCCCATTTGCATTGAGGTCCTCGGGATGCGGTTAACCTGCCCATGGTGCGGAACACGCGATATCGAGGAATTCTTTTTCGGCGGGGACGCATCTGTCGAACGTCCGGAGATCGACGAGACCGACCCGTCGGCTTGGCATGATTACCTCTACGCGCGCTCCAACCCGGCAGGTCGCCACCGCGAGTTCTGGCACCACGAAAGGGGATGCCGACGCTGGCTGATCGTGGAGCGTGACACCTGTAGTCACGCGGTTTCTTCCGTACAGTTCGCAGATGAGGCCAACCGATGATACGGCTCGCCGACAAAGGAGACGTGAACCGCAGCGCTCGGCTCGGATTTCGGTTTGATGGGCGGAGTTATACCGGATTTCAGGGTGATACTCTGGCTTCCGCGTTGCTGGCGAACGGAGTGTCGCTTGTCGGGCGGTCTTTCAAGTATCACCGGCCGCGCGGCATCTATGCCGCGGGAGTGGAGGAGCCCAACGCGTTGATGTCAGTGGGGGTCGGCGCCTCTCGCCAGCCCAACCTGCAGGCCACGACCGTGGAATTGTCGGACGGGCTGGTGGCGCAAAGCCAGAATCGCTGGCCGTCGCTCTCCTTCGATCTGCAATCGATAAACCAGCTCGCCGCGCCGGTTCTTGGCGCGGGCTTTTACTACAAGACCTTTATGGGCCCTGTTCGCGGCGCCTGGAAGTTGTACGAGCGGGTCATTCGCAAGGCTGCCGGATTAGGACGCCCGCCCACGGGAGAAGACCCAGTGCCCAGCGAAACGATCCACGATCATTGCGACGTCCTGGTTGTAGGCGCAGGACTCTCGGGACTCGATGCCGCGGTCTCGGCGGCTCGAGACGGCGCGCGTGTCGTTCTTGCCGAGCGCGATTTCCGGCTTGGCGGCGCAGTTCTCTCGACACCCCAAGGGAGCCGGGAGCGGTCCGCCTTAGATAGCCGCGTTGCTCAGATTGAGGCCTGCAAGAACATCACGGTCTTGCTTCGGACGACAGTCTTTGGCGCATACGATCATGGGACTTTTGGTTTGGCGGAGGAGGGGCCGATCCGGCGACTCAGGATTGTCCGGGCCGCAAAATGCGTGATTGCCGCTGGGGCGCATGAACGTGGTGCTGCCTTCGCCGGAAACGATCTTCCCGGCGTCATGTTGGCGGGCGCGGTGCGGACCTATCTGAACCGCTTTGGCGTTCTCTGCGGACGAAATGTCGTGTGCTGCGGCAACAACGATTCGATCTACAGTGTTGCCCACGATCTGGCTTCGGTCGGTGCGCGCGTGACGGTTGCCGACTCGCGGCCTCGGGTCGCGCGCGCCGACATCGCACGTCTGAGCGCCGCAGGCATCGACCTTCGGCTTGGGACCGTCGTGACCCGCGCCACCGGGTGGCATCGGATCTCGGCGTCAATTCTTTCCGAGCCACGCGGCCAGCAGGCAATCCCTTGCGATCTTCTCTGTATTTCAGGGGGATGGTCTCCCGTCGTGCATCTGACCAGTCAGCTTGGATCAAAACCGGTTTGGAGTGCCGAACACGCTGCCTTTCTGCCGGGCTCATTGCGTGCCGGTGCCGTTGTGGTCGGAGCCGCCGCCGGTGATTTTCGACGCATCCCAAATGCGACGGTGCGGGCTCTGCCCGATTGGCGCACGCCGATAAAACCTTTGTGGCAGTCGAGCGGCGGCAGAAACGCGTTTGTTGACCTGCAGAACGATGTGACCGTCAAGGACGTCGCCCAGGCCAAAGCGGAAGGGTTCGAGAGTGTCGAGCACTTGAAGCGCTATACAACACTCGGCATGGGGACCGACCAGGGCAAGACGTCGAACGTGCTCGCTATTGCCTTGATGGCAGAACAGTTGGAGGAAGATATTCCATCCGTGGGGACGACGACCTTCCGCCCGCCATTCACGCCGGTGTCGCTAGGAACACTCGCCGGCGCAGAGGTCGGGCCGCGTTTTCACCTGGTGCGGCGATCTCCACTCGATGCCGAGCATCGCGGCGAAGGCGCTGTGATGACGGTATCGGGACTGTGGGAGCGGGCTTGGTACTACGGGGAGCACGGTGCAGATGTCGACGAAGCCTCAGTGCGGGAGATGAAATCCGTGCGAACCGATGCGGCGCTGGCCGACGTATCGACCTTGGGAAAAATAGAAATCGAAGGCCCCGAAGCTTGCGAACTGCTCAATCGGGTGTACACGAACGGCTGGAAGAGTTTGCCGGTCGGCAAGGCGCGCTGGGGCGTGATGCTACGCGACGACGGCTACGTTTTCGACGACGGAACCACGTCGCGCATCGCGCCGGATCTCTACTTCATGACCACGACCACGGCGAATGCCGGACGCGTATTGGCGCATCTGGAGTACTTGCTGCAGACGGTTTGGGTCGACTTGAAGGTCCAGGTGACCGCTGTGACTGACCAATGGGCGGCGATGGTGCTGGCGGGCCCAAACGCTCGCAACGTGCTCGCACGTGTCGTCACAGACGCCGTGGACGATAGCGCCCTCCCGTTCCTTGGCGTGCTCGAGACAAAGGTAGCGGAGGTACCGGTCCGTATTCTACGGGTGAGCTTTTCCGGCGAGATGTCATTTGAGATCTACGTGCCTGCTCATGATGCGTCTGAAGTGTGGCGGGCTCTTCGGGCCGCCGGCGCCGGTCTCTATGGCTTGGAAGCCTTGGGTGCGTTGCGGATTGAAAAGGGGCACCCGGCCGGCGGCGAGATGGACGGTCGTACCACGCTCGATGACCTAGGGCTCGGTCGAATGGCCAGTACGAAGAAACCCTTCATCGGTGCCGTCATGGCGCGACGCCCGGGGCTGCAGGCGCCCGAACGTCAACAGCTCGTCGGTCTTGTGGCCGAAGAAGACAAGCCCTTGTCGACGGGGGCTGTCTTGTCCTTTGGCCCTTTCGAAGGTACCGGAGACGGGCGGATTACATCCGCGACCTGGTCGCCGGCTCTCGGCCAGTACATCGCGCTGGCCCTGCTGAAGGCCGGCCGTGCCCGCTACGGAGATAGCGTGAGGGTACATAACCCGGCCCGTGGAATAACGACCCGGGCCAGGGTTCGCGACCCGTACTTCCTCGACCCGAACGGGGAGCGTATGCGTGGCTGAGGGGCGGCAGTTGACCAAATCCGAGACTCAGGTCCGCATGGCGATCCGGCGTCCCGGGGCCCTGGTGCAGCTCTCGTTTTGGCCTAACGAGGCCGGAACGGTTGGCCCGGGAGCAAGTGAAGCCCTGGGTTTGCCGTTTCCCGAGGACGGAAAGAGGGTTGAGTCAACGGCCACGAGGCACGCCTACCGTATCGCGCCGGAGCGATTACTGGTTATGGATTACATTCAATCCGACCTTTTTGGTGAGGCGCGCAGGGGCCTTCCTCCAGGGCGAGGCGCGGTCACCGACCTTGGGCATGCGCGGATGCTACTGACGCTTTCGGGGGCGCACGCTGTGGGCCTGTTGATGCGGGCCGTCCCTCTTGATGTTCGCACCCAAGTGTTTCCCGCCGGCTGTTTCGCCCAGAGCTTCGTTCAGGAGGCCAGCGTCTTGATCCACCGGAAGACGGATTCGGATTTCTCACTCCTGGTTCCGACCTCCTTTGCAGATTCTCTGGTGAGCAATCTCGCGTACAGCATCCAATTGATGCAAAAATAGATACATCATATCATATATTGACAAAGAAGACGGTTTCATGCGCTGTTTGGGCGGCGGTCAATCGGGAACGCGACGGGACTCGAAGGGTGTGCGATGAAGAGCCATGTCAGGGTAGCGGTCATTGGTGGCGGTGTGATCGGGTGCTCGACCCTTTATCATCTCGCCCACCTGGGATGGACAGACACGGCGCTCTTCGAACGCTCCGAGCTGACGTCGGGCTCAACGTGGCATGCCGCCGCCGGGTTTGGTGTTCTCCACGACGACACCAACATGGCCCGTCTCAATTACTACACCATCGAGTGCTACAGAAAACTCGAAGCGGAGACGGGGCAGTCCTGCGGGATCCATACGACGGGTTCATTGTATCTCGCCGAGACGGAAGACCGGATGGACCAGCTTCGCATCATGGAAGCGAAGGCAAAGCATCTAGGATTCGTTTTCGACTTCGTAGCGCCCGGCGATCTCGCTAAGCATCACCCGCTGCTGGATGTTTCGAAGTTGAAAGGCGCTTGGTATCAGCCGGACGAGGGGCACCTCGATCCGTCCGGCATGACCCATGCCTTCGCGAAGGGTGCGCGGCAGCTTGGCGCTGAGGTTCATCGTTTCACAAAGGTCCTCGAGACGAACCCACGGCCTGACGGCAGTTGGGAAGTGGTGACCGACAAGGGAACGGTGATCGCGGAAAACCTTGTCAATGCCGCAGGGCTCTGGGCGCGAGAAGTCGGCAAGATGGCCGGTCTCGATCTGCCGCTCATTCCGATGGAGCACATGTACTTCGTCACGGAATCTATCCCTGAGATTGAAGCCTTGGAGGAAGAGCTCCCCTCCGTCTCCGACCGGGATGCCGAGTACTACATGCGCCAGGAAGGCAAGGGGCTGCTGGTCGGGACCTATGAGCGTGACGGCAAACACTGGGCGGTGGAAGGAACGCCGTGGGATTTCGGCCATGAACTTCTGCCGGACGATCTCGAACGGATTTCCGAGAATGTAGAGCGGGCTATAGAGCGGACGCCTGTGCTCGGCACGACCGGCATTAAAAGCGTTATCAACGGTCCCATGGTCTGGTCGCCGGATTCGTCAGGTTTGCTGGGGCCGGTGCCCGGCCTGAGCAACTACTATGCCGCTTGCGGAATCATGACAGGCATTGGGTCCGGTGGCGGCCTCGGCAAATCGGTGGCTGAATGGATCGTGGAGGGGGAACCGGAATGGCATCTCGCGTCCCTCGATGTGGCGCGCTTCGGGGACTACTTCACCAAGGATTTCATTCTGGCGCGGTCCAAGGAGAACTACGGCACCCGTTTCCGCATGCATTTCCCACAAGAGCAGCTGTCATCCGGGCGCCCCTTGCGGGCGCGGGAAAGCTATAATCAGCAGGCCGATCAGGGTGCCGTCTTCGGCGTGTCTTTTGGTTGGGAGAATCCACAATACTTTGCTCTTACGGAGCAGGAGCGCGATCCTGGATATGCGTACCGGCGCGGGAAATGGTTCGGACCGGTTGGGCGCGAGTGCCGGGCATTGCGGGAGACCGGCGGTATCATCGATACCTCTCCCTACGCAAAGTATGTTGTCTCCGGGCCAGTCGCCGAGCGCTGGTTGGACGGCCTGGTGACAAACAGGCTGCCGCAAAACATGGGCCGCGTCACTTTATGTCCAATGGTGAACGAAAGAGGCCGGCTGATCGCGGACTTTACCGTAACCAGGCTGGATCGAGATCGTTTCTTTCTGGTGGGGTCCGGGTCGGCCGTCAAATTCCACCAGCGACTGCTTCAGGACGCCAAGCCCGATGACGGAGTCGACTTCGAGAACCTGACCGACGGTTGGGCCGGCTTTTCCATTTCCGGTCCGCGCGCCCGTGACTTCATGCGCGACCTGGCAGGCTGTGATGTGTCGCCAGAAGCGATGCCGTTGCTGACGGGGCTGGAGACGTCTTTTGCCGGCCATCGGGCCATGGTGTTGCGCGTCTCCTTCACCGGGGAACTCGGTTATGAAGTCTACTGCCCTGGAAAGGGTTACGCGGAAGTCTATGGCGCTCTGCGAGCAGCCGCGAAGCGGTATGGGATCGCCTTCTGCGGAACGCTGGCGCAGGACAGCCTGCGGCTGGAAAAGGGGTATGGGTCCGTCTTTACGGAGTACACCTCAGACTACACGCCCTACGACGCGGGCCTTGGCCGCTTCGTGAAACTCGATAAGGGACCCTTCACCGGGCGCGACGCCCTCGAATCCATGAGCGCAATGGCGCCGTCATGGCGGCTTTGTCTCTTCACCGTGGAGTCGGATGATGCGGACTGCATCGGGTCGGAACCGGTTTGGAAAGATGAACGTATTGTCGGTGAGACGACGTCCGGCAGCTATGGCTTTTGTGTTCGGAAAAGCTTGGCGCTGGCTTACATCGAGACTCCCGATGCAGATCCCGGTGCCGGGTTCGAGATTCCGGTTCTGGGACGCAAGCGGCCCGCCGTTTTGCTGGACCGCCCACCTTACGATCCGGATGGGTTGAAACTCAGGCAGTAGAAAAGGGCTTTCCATGAGCGGACAACAGCGATGGGCCAGCTATAACGGTACGATCCTCGACGAGGACGACGCGAAAATCCATGCATTGTCTCCGGCGGTGAAATACGCCTCTGCTGTTTTCGAAGGATGCCGTGCCTATTGGAATCCCGACCAGGATCAACTCCTTGCGTTCCGGCTCGACGACCATGTGGAACGTCTCTTTGACGGCATGCGGATCCTGCGCTTCGAAACGGACGTGACACGAGAAACGCTTACCGATTGGGTGTTGGAGTTGCTGCGCCGGAATGGGCATCGCGAAACCGCCTATTTCCGAATTCTCGCGTTCATCGACGGCAAAGGGGATCAGGGATCTCGTGGTCCCGTCAGCTTTATCGCTACAAGCGCGCCGCTTGGGCGAGGCCGTGAATTCGAGGCCGGTTTTCGCCTTGGGGTCAGTTCCTGGGTCCGGGTTGCCGACCGAGCGATGCCGCCGCGGGTCAAGTGCATTGCGAACTATCACAACGGCCGGCTTGGCATTCTCGACGCCAAGGAACAAGGCTTCGACTATCCATTGTTCCTGACAGAGTCGGGGAAAGTCGCGGAGACCGCCGGATCTTGCCTGTTCCTGATTCGCAAGGGCCAGTATTTCACGCCCGATGCGACCTCGGATATTTTGGAAAGCGTCACGCGGGACACCGCGATCCGGCTGCTGCGCGACGACGGCATCGATGTCGTCGAAAGGAGCGTCGACAGAACCGAACTCTACCTCGCCGAGGAAGCCTTCATCACCGGCACCCACCAAGAAGTCTGCCCTGTGGTCGCCATCGACGGCCTGCCGCTGGGCAGCGGTGCGCCGGGCCCATTGGTCAGGAAACTCCAGCAGTCTTACCTGGATTTGGTCGAGGGGCGAGCCCCTGACACAAACGGTTGGCGCCGCCCTGTTTGGACTTGATCGGGCCCGGTGAATGGACAATAGTATCGTATATCGAATTATAAGATCGAATTTCGATACAAAAGGCGACTTCAATGCCTGAAGGACTATCCTCTTCGTCGCTGGGGGCATCGGTGCCGACCGGGGCCTGGGAACTCCCCGAGGAACTCGCAATGTTGCGCGAGACAGTGGCGCGCTTCATGGAGCAGGAGGTTCGGCCGGCAGAAGAGCGGCAACCGCATGACTGTTATTGCCTGCCCGACGCGGACTTGCTGCCACTTCAGGAGAAGGCAAAGGCTCTCGGATTGTGGTGTCTGGCGTCGCCCGAGGTGTACGGCGGCGGTGGACTCGGACTCTTGGCACAGGTCATCGTGGCGGAAGAAGCGGCGAAATGCCGAATGGGGGCCTATGTCCCCGCATGCGGTGCCTTCGGTGTCGATCCGCCCAGCGTTATCTGGCTGGGAAACCCCGAGCAGCAAGAGAAGTACGGCGTTCAAGGCATCCAGAACGGCAAGAAGTGCTTTGTTGCCATTTCGGAAGCCTCCGGCGGTTCCGACCCCGCGCGCAAAATCCAGACCCGTGCCGAGCGGGATGGCGACAGCTATGTGATCAATGGCACAAAGATGTGGATCACAGCGGCCGCACGGGCCGAATGGGGCATCGTCTTCGCACGGACGGGCGAGGCCGGTCGTGGGGAGGGGATCACCGCCTTCATTGTCGACCGCGAAACGCCCGGCATCACGACCCGCGAGATCGAAGTGATCCGGTCCTATTCTCCCTATGAGGTGAATTTCCAAGATGTCCGCGTGCCCGCCGAGAACCGTCTCGGCGAGGAGAGGCAAGGCTTCGCGATTTGCCAGAAGTGGTTGGTTCACGCGCGCGTTCCCTATGCGGCTGGGGTGATCGGGGTGGCTCAGGAGGCGCTGCGGCACGCTATCGCGTGGGCACGGCAGCGGCATGTCCACAAATCCCTCTTGGCCGACAAGCAGGCGATCCAATGGATGATCGCCGACAGCGAGATCGAGCTGCGGGCAGCGCGGCTGCTAACATGGCAAGCGGCGTGGAATGGCGATCTCGGCAAGGACATAAAGACCGACGCGTCGATTGCAAAAGTCTATGCCACTGAAACGGCAGGCCGGGTGATCGACCGCTGTGTTCAGATTCTGGGCGGCATGGGCGTTTCGAAGGAGATGCCGCTGGAACGCTGGTACCGCGAGCTGCGCATCAAACGCATTGGCGAGGGCCCCTCCGAAGTGCAGCGGATGGTGCTCGCCCGGGATCTTTTGCGGGAATAGCCAGATGGCCATCGATTTCGATGTCAGCGACAACATCGCGACTGTCACGATCAATCGACCGGAGCGGCGCAACGCGCTGGATGCGGAACACTACTCGCTGCTGTCGGAAGCCTGGCAACGCGTTCGTGATGACGACGACATCCGGGTGGCCATCGTGACCGGTGCTGGCGAAAAGGCATTCTGCGCCGGGGCGGACATCAAATCCTTCGTCGGCCGGGACCAGGACCTGTCGTCGCTGTGGCTCACACAAAAGGACCAACTGCTCAACCGGGGTCTTGAGGTGTGGAAGCCGGTGATCGCGGCCGTCAATGGGTTCTGCGTCGGGGGCGGCATGACCCTGCTGCTTGGAACGGATCTAAGGGTTGCATCGGACTCGGCAACCTTCAGCCTTGCGGAAGTGAAACGCGGGATCGTTGCGGCGAATGGCGGCACGCAGCGCGTAATGAAGCAGCTGCCCTATGCCATCGCTATGGAAATGCTGCTGCTAGGCGAATCCCTGAATGCTGAGACTGCGGCGCGCTGGGGGCTGGTGAACCGTGTCGTCCCCGCCGGGGGCCTGATGGCGACAGCCCGTGGCTTCGCGGAAAAGATCAAGGATAACGCGCCCCTGGCGGTACAGGCCGCCAAGGAGCTGGCAATTCGCTCCCAGGACATGGATCTGGCATCCGGGTTGCGCATGGAGCAGTTTGTGAACCGGATACTCCATCACTCCGAAGACACCAAAGCGGCCAAAAAGGCCTTTGCTGAAAAACGCAAACCGACATTCGAGGGGCGTTGATCGTGACGGGATCTCTTCCCCTGGAGGGTATCAAGGTCCTCGATCTGACGCAGATCTACAATGGGCCCTATGCAACTTTTCTGATGGCATTCGCCGGTGCAGATGTGATCAAAATTGAGCCGCCTGGCGGTGAGTTCCTGCGCCGACGTGACGCGCGCTCTGGCGCGGGCGTCCCCTTCGCCATGCTGAACGCGTGCAAGCGCTCCGTATCCCTGAACCTGAAATCGGAGAAGGGCCGGGACCTCTTCCTCAAGCTGGTCGAGTCAGCCGACGTGGTGGCCGAAAACTATGCCCCCGGAGTCATGGACCGACTTGGGATCGGTTACGATGTCCTGCGTGCCCGCAATCCGCAGATTATCCTAGCATCCGGTTCCGGATATGGTCAGGACGGCGAATACCGGGACTTTCCGGCAATGGACCTCACGGTGCAAGCCATGTCCGGAGTCATGAGTATTACCGGCAATTCCGATGGTCCTCCCATGAAATCCGGCGCGGCGCTGTGCGACTTCTTCGGTGGTGTGCATCTCTACGGTGCCATTGCCACAGCGTTGTTTCGGCGCGAGCGGACCGGCGAGGGAGCAAGAATAGATATATCGATGTTGGAAGCGGTGTATCCGTCCATGGCCTCCAACATCGGCATGACCTATGGGGAGCGCAATGACATTCCGCTGAGAACCGGAAACCGCCACGGCGGTTTGAGCCTCTGCCCCTATAACGTTTACCCCACTGCCGACGGATACATCGCGATCATCTGTAACAGCGACAAGCATTGGCAGCAGCTCGCGGATGCAATGGAGTGCCCGCATTACAAGACGGAACCTTCAATGCGCACAAACCGAGATCGTGTCGCGAGCATGGATCAAATAGATGATATCGTTTCTAGGTGGACCGAAAAGTTCACTAAGGAAGACCTCTTCAGAATACTCGTGTCGTATCGTGTTCCAAGCGCACCTGTCCGCGACCTGACGGACGTGATTGCCGATCAAGCCATGCAGGCGCGTGGTACGTTACTCGAAGTTGATCATCCCATTTACGGAACGATCGTGGTGCCCCGGTCGGCACTTCGTTTCTCCGACACCCCCCAGGCTGAGTATCGGGTCAGCCCGGCCTATGGTGCCGACAACACAGAGGTCTTTAAAGGTGTTGGCGTTGAATCTGCGGAACTTGCAGTACTGGCCGAGGAAGGCGTCGTTTAGTGCGGGGCAGGGCCGTCATCGCTGGCGTCGGGCATACCGCCTTTGGAAAGCACCCGGGGCGCGACCGGATTGACCTTATTGTCGAGGCGGTTCGCAATGCCATCACCGATGCCCGGATTGAGAAGGGTATGATCGACGGTGTGCTGGTGAAGATGGCTAACTCGGAGCCATCCATTCTTTATGGACAGAAAGTCGCCGAAGCGCTCGGTCTGCGTCCCAAAGTCGGAGGGTCGCTCGATCAGGGTGGTGCCGCCAACATTGCTTTAATCTCCTATGCGGCGATGGCGATAGATGCCGGCCTAATGGAAATGGCCGTCATATGTTATGGGGATACGCCACGCACCGGGACTCGTGCCGTGTACCATCGTCCGCGAGGTGATGATGCGGCTTATGGTTGGTACGCCACGGCCGCCGGATACGCGATGATCCATCAGGCCTATCGCCAACGGTACGAGACGCCGGACGATCATTTCGGAGCAGTCGCCATCCAGTGCCGCGCTAACGCGGCTGACAATCCGCATGCGCATCTGCGCGCCGTCTTGACCATGGACGACTATCTGAACGGGCGCTATGTCGTTGAGCCTTTGCGGCGGGACGACTGCTGCCTGGTCTCCGATGGCGGGGCTGCTGTTATCGTCACGAGCGCCGCGCGGGCGAAGGAACTGGGCCTCGACCAAGCCGTTCCGATCCTGGGGTTCGGCCAGGGGCAGGAAAGCTGGGATGTGCACCTGCGACCCGATCTGACTCGCACTATGGCAGAGGTTTCCGCGGCAACAGCCTACGACATGGCGGGCGTCGGGCCAGACAAGGTAGATGTCGCACAGCTCTATGACTGTTTCACGGTAACGGTTCTTCAAACGATGGAAGACTATGGACTCGCCCCGCGTGGCGCGGCGGGGGCCTTTGCGCTGGGAGAAGGAATCGGCCCAGATGGCCGTCTGCCGATTAACACGTCAGGAGGGTTGCTGTCCGAGTCGGGGACGCCGGGCCTGCAGTTGGTGATCGAGGGTGTCCGCCAAATGCGCGGCGACGCCCGGCTTCAGGTCGGCGGTGCCGATACCTGCATCGTCTCCAATCAAGGCGGTTCGATGCACACGCACGCGACTCTGATTCTGGGAGGCCCGATATGAGCTTTCCAGTCCCAGAGATAACCGAACGAAATCAGCCCTACTGGGACGGATTGGCGCAAGGCCGATTGCAGTATCAGTTTTGCGCTGGCTGCGATGCATGCTGGCTGCCGCCGCGCGATAACTGCCCAAACTGCTTAGCACCGGACCCGGGCTGGAAGGCGGCGCGGGGAATCGGGAAAGTCATCTCCTGGGTTGTCTATCATCGTGCCTATGCCGACCACTTGAAGGAGCGCGTCCCCTACGACGTCACAATCGTGGAGCTCGATGAAGGAGTACGGTTGTTGACCAATGTGATCGACAGCGATGCTGGGCGTCGCCTTTCAACCGGTGCCAGGGTTGTGCTGGCAATAGAGGAGGAAGGCGGCGTTGCGCTCGCACGATTCCGTCTGGACCCGGAAGGAACCGGCAAATGAGCGAAGCTCTGCCCAGGTCCTCGCCGAGGACAACCCAGATGGTGGTGAACGGGAACTTCGTGCCGTTCGAGGATGCGACGGTGCATCTGATGTCGCCCGCGATGCGCTATGGGTTGAACATCTTCGAGGGATTGCGTGGCTATTGGAATGCCAAGGAAGAGCAACTCTATGTGTTTCGGCTGGGTGAGCATATGGAGCGCTTCGCTCAATCCATGAGGCTGCTGCGGTTCGATCCCGAGTTCGATGTTGCTGACGTGACGAGCGCCGTCACCGAGCTGCTGCGGGCCGACGGCCATCGTGCGAATTGCCACATTCGGGCAACGGCCTATCTCGACGGGATGGGCGAGCACCATGTCCCGAAGCCTGTGAGCTGGTGTGTCTATGCCGGCCCGCGCCCCCGCAGTCCGAAAGTGGAAATCGGCATCAGAGCGCAGGTTTCTTCCTGGCGCCGGATGTCCGACAATGCGATGTCGCCAAGGATCAAATGCGGCGCCAACTACGCGAATGCTCGTCTGGCTCGGTTTCAGGCGCAGTTGGACGGCTACGAAGATGCGATCCTGCTGAACGAGGCCGGTAAGGTTGCCGAAGGGCCGGGCGCATGCATCTTCCTGATGCGCCGCGGCAGCTTGGTCACTCCTGATGTGTCCAGCGGCATTTTGGAAAGCATCACGCGCGATACCATCATAGATCTCGCACGAGCTTGCGGGCTGGCCGTGGAGGAGCGGCCGGTGGACCGTACGGAGCTTTATGCCGCCGACGAGGTGTTCCTGGCCGGCTCGGCGGCGGAGGTGATGCCGATCGTTTCCATCGATGGGATCGACATGGGTGATGCCACGGTGGGCGCGACAACCCGTGAATTACAGAAGGCGTATTTCGCCGCGGTTAGCGGTGATTCCTATCGTGAGCGAAACTGGCTCACGCCGGTTTATACTTGAGTGGGCGGATCGGATGCTGGCGCTCTCGAAGAACCTTCCGCCTCCTGGGCAACACGTCGCGCTCAGCGATCTTGCCGCTGTCGCGGCGCGGATTTTGCAGCGGGCCGGCGTGCGGTGCCGCGATGCGGAGCAAATGGCAGATTTGCTCGTCTATGCCCAGGCCAGTGGGATCGATAGCCACGGCTTGGCCCATCTGCCGCATTACATCGGTGGGATCGCAAACGGCACGCTACGGCCGCGTCCGAACTACCGGTTTTTCTCCTCGCGTTCCGGGGTTGCTGTCTTGGACGCGGACGACGGGCCCGGTGTGCTGGCGGCCCTGGCCGCGACCGACCGGGCCATTGCGCTTGCACGATCCGCGGGTATCGGGGCCGTGGCAGTGCGTAAGTCCGGCCATTTCGGTGTCGCATCCGCCTACGCCGACCGAATCGTTTCGTCCGGTATGATTGGGCTCGTTCTGTCGAACGCGTCGCCGACGGTCGCGCCACGTGGCGGCAGTAAGGCCGCATTGGGGACGAACCCTGTGGCGGCCGGGTTCCCGCGAATGGACGGCGCGGCTGTACTGATTGATTTTGCGACGACCGTTGGCTCGCGGGCCCGCGTCCGCAAGGCGGAAGCCCAGGGTGAAGAGATTCCGGTGGATTGGGCCTTGGACGAAGAAGGGCGACCGACTCGCGACCCTGCTGCCGCGCTTCGCGGAACCATGCAGGCACTGGGCGGTGCAAAGGGAACCTCCTTGGGACTCCTGGTCGAGTTACTCTGCGTCGGCCTGTCGGGCGGTCTTCCTGGCAGGGACGTGCGCCCGCCGCAAGATCATCACGCCGGATGCGCAGGGGTCAGCCATTTGGTTCTGGCTTTCGACCCGGAAGCCTTCGGTGGAGCGGAAGTGGTTGCCGGCAAGGTCGAAGACATTGCGCGTGGAATCGAAGCCATCCCACCTGCCGATCCCGTCGCCCCGGTCCGAATGCCGGGAGCGCGTGCGGCGGCCGCCCGGGACGCCGCACGCAGGGATGGGATTTTAATCACGCCACAAGTGTTCGAGGCCCTACGTCGGGCGGAATTGAAACTCGCCGGAATCGAGCGGCAAGGAGCGCTCGAAACCACGCAGGAATAGCCGGCGCCCGGCGTCACGAGGAGAAACTCGAATGGATCATTCAGGCAAGATCGCGATTGTCACCGGCGCGGCGCAAGGTATCGGCAAGGCCTGTGCGGAGCGCCTCTTCGCCGAAGGCGCGACAGTCGTGATATCCGATCTGCAGGGTGTTGCCGCCGAGGCAGTTGCCCGAGAGTTGGACGATAGCGGACGCCGTGCCGTTGCGATGCGGTGCGATGTCGGTCACCGCGCGGAAGTTCTTAGGCTCGTCGCGAATACCGTGGAGCGCTTCGGCCGCCTCGACATCATGGTGAACAACGCAGCGACCTCCTGCGCGTCACCGGCTCTTGAGCTGTCGGAAGAGGACCTCGACCGGGTTCTGAATGTCAATCTCAAGGGAACCTTCTGGGGTACGCAGGAAGCCGGCAAGGTGATGGTCTCGCAGGGTCGCGGCGCCATCGTCAACATGGCCTCGGCTCAGGCGGAACTGGCGATCCCGGATCGTGTTCCCTATGGAATCTCGAAGGCCGGTATCAATCAACTGACGCGGATATTCGCCATAGCCCTCGCGGCCAGCGGTGTCCGGGCTAACGCGGTCGGCCCCGGGACGATACTCACGCCTCTTACCGCGGGGCTTGCAGAAAACACCGAAGCCTATCGGCGCATTCTTTCGCGCACGCCAATGGGGCGCTTGGGGCGGGCCGAGGAAGTAGCTTCGATCGTGTCGTTTCTTGCCAGTGACGATGCATCCTACCTCACCGGCCAGACGATTTACCCCGATGGTGGCCGGGCTTACCTGAATTACACCGTTCCCGTTCCCGATAGCCTCCCGGAGCTCGATCTGCAATGACAACCGCCTGCATTATCACAGTCGCCATAACGGGATCGGTTCCTAGGAAAGCCGACACGCCTGCAATTCCCGTGACGGTGTCCGAGCAAATCGACTCTACGCATGCCGCCTACGAGGCCGGCGCTTCCCTGGTGCACATTCACGTGCGTGATAAGAACGAGCGGCCCTCGTCCGATCCCGAGACGTTCGGCGCGGTTCAGGAAGGCATCACGAAGCATTGTCCTGGGATGATTGTCCAATTCTCGACGGGTGCCCGCGGGCGCGAGCTGAGCCAACGTGGCGGGATGCTGCACCTGAGGCCCGATATGGCCTCCCTTGCCACGGGGTCGGTCAACTTCCCGACTTTCGTGAACGAGAACCCCCCTGATTTTATTCGAGGCTTGGCTCGGCAGATGCAGGAAAACGGCATCAAGCCCGAGTGTGAAGTCTTCGACTTGGCCATGCTTTACAACGCGGCGGATCTGGTGGCCGAAGGATTGCTGGACAAGCCGCCGCACGTGCAGCTCGTCATGGGGGTCAAGGGGGCTCAGCCGGCGAGAAGGGAGATACTTGAATTCGAACTGTCCGAATTGAAGAAGGTCTTGCCGGGCGCGTCATGGACCGCTGCGGGGCTGGGGCGGCATCAGCTCGAGGTGAACCACTGGGCACTGGAATTGGGCGGTCACTGTCGAACAGGGCTGGAGGACAATATCCGCTACGACAAATCACGCCTCGCGGAGAGCAACGCCGAACTGGTGGCCCGTGTGGCGGATCTCTGTGCCCAGTATGACCGACATCCGGCGAGTCCCGAAGAGGCGCGCGGCATTCTCGGTCTTGATGTCAGGTAACGGAGAAAGCCATGGCCAATCGTCGCACCAGATCACGACGAACTCCCGACCGGCGTGCACAGCCGATCGATCAACTCCCGTGGGGGCAACCGAGATTACGGTCACCCTTCGTAGAAATCCTGTCGGCAGACGAGATTGATGCAATTCACCAAACATCTCTCAAGATTCTCAAGGACGTTGGAATCGTCTTCAACGACACGGAAGCCTGCGACATTTTCCGGGATGCCGGCGCATCCGTTGCCGACGACGGTACCGTGCGCATCGGGCAGGAGATTGTAGGGGAAGCGCTACGGACCGCGCCGCGCCGCTTTGTCTTGACGCCACGCGATCGTGAGAAGACCGTCCAGATCGGTGGAGACGCGCTTGCGTTCACTACGGTTCTTGGTCCACCGAACTGTTCCGATATCGAGCGCGGCCGGCGGTCGGGGACTCTGGCGGATTTCTCGGATTTCGTTCGGCTGGGGCAATACTTCAATGTCATTCACATGATCGCGGGATCACCGGTCGAACCGAATGATATCGCGGTAGAGATTCGCCACTTGGAGAGCACGCGCACCATGCTGAAGCTCTCCGACAAAGTGCCTTATCTTTTCTCCCAAGGCAGGCAACGGCTCTGGGACGGCATGGACCTGGTGGCCCGGGGGCTCGGCTATGAGGGCCGGGACGGTCTGACCGAGATGCCGCGGCTCTATTCGATCATCAACACCAACTCGCCACTTCAATACGATGCGGCGATGGCATCCGGTGTGATCGAATTGGCGCGTCACAATCAGGTTCCGGTCATCTCGCCCTTCTCATTGGCGGGCGCGACGATGCCGCTGCCGTTGGCCGGTGCAGTCGCCATGTCGAACGCGGAAGCCTTGGCCGGTGTCGTGCTTGCACAACTCGTTCGTCCGGGCGCCCCGGTTGTCACCGCAGCCAAGACAGTGAATGTCGACATGAAGACCGGCGCGCCGGCCTTTGCAACGCCGGAGTCGAATAAGGCCGTTCAGATCGGTGCTCAGCTCGCCCGACATATCGGCCTTCCTTTCCGGGCGGCAAACTTCAACAACTCGAACGCCGTTGACGCGCAAGCGATGTATGAGTCTCAGGGGGCCGTCTGGGCGGCCGTGACGTCCGGGACGAATCTTATGATGCATGCGGCGGGGTGGCTGGAAGGGGGATTATGCTCTTCTTTCGAGAAATTCATTCTTGATGTTGAGATCCTTCAAATGATTAAGGCTTGGCTGGATCCAGTTCCTGTCAACAACGATACCCTGTCGATCGAGGAGATCAATTCGGTCGGTCCTGGGGGGCACTTCTTCGGAACGGAGAGAACGATTGCCGGTTATGAGGACGCGTTCTATCACCCGATGATCACGAACACGCTGAATTATGGTGCGTGGGAGGAAGCCGGGTCTCAAGATGCGACTCTACGGGCGCACGAAATCTACAAGCGCGCTTTGCAGGAGTACGAGACGCCGTTGCTCGACGAAGAGAAATCGGAGGCCATTGATCGATTTACGGACCGACGAATCACGGAAGGCGGCGCGCCGATTGGATAAGCTGAGGAACAGAGACTATGCAATCGAGAAACAAGGATCGTCTGATTCGGGAGAACCGTGCGCGGCCCGGTCAGTTGGCTTATGGCACCGGATTGGGGATTCTCTTGCTGGAAGATGTCTACCCGGGCTTCCCAGGGGATCTTCGCAATGCCAGTGCCTGGGGTTTTCCCATTCAATATCAGGTGGTGCCGAACCTGGATATCTTTGGATTAGTGGAAGATCCTGATCGGGATCTGGAGTCCTACGTGGAGCCGATCGTCGAGGCGGCAAAAACCTTGCAGAACAGGTACGGTTGCAGGGCGATAGCGGCCGAATGCGGGTTCTTCGCCTATTTCCAGAAGCATGTCGCGGCTGCTCTCCATGTTCCGGTCTTCATGTCCAGCCTGTTGCAAATCAACTGGATCCAGAGCCTGATCGGCCCGGATAAGACTGTCGGAATCTATACCAGCAGTCTTCAGTCTCTCACCGATCAGCACCTGGAGGCGGTCGGCACGCGAATTGGCTCGAACTACCGGTTGTTCGATTTTTATGACTGCGTCAGTTCGACGGATAATCCGGAGACCAACAAGCTGTGGAACACAAAAGGACTGCGCCCTGACCCGGCCGGTTGTGACTTTGACCTGTTGGAGGCACAGATGGTCGAAGCTGCGATTGAGATGCAGCGGCGCGAGCCAGCCCTTGGCGCACTTCTGCTTGAATGCACCGGCTATCCTCCGTGTGGCCGGGCCATACAGATGGCAACTGGATTGCCCGTCTTCTCCTGGTCGACGCTGTTGGACTTTGCTTGGGCCGCCGTAAACCATAGGGACTTCTACGGCCATG